>JAESGR010000059.1_pt1 | contig 374797 bp, 355 predicted proteins | sample 9269771 | NCBI WGS metagenome assembly JAESGR01 (sample SAMN15739572, study PRJNA653492) | algae metagenome | isolation source: Chroococcus sp. CMT-3BRIN-NPC107 and co-occurring heterotrophs from well... | place: USA: Clark Mountains Wilderness, California | collected 2010-04-18 | reverse complement strand
GGTCCACCTTGTTCATGTAGACCACCAGCGCCGGCACGCCGACCTGACGGGCCAGCAGGATGTGCTCGCGGGTCTGGGGCATGGGGCCGTCGGCCGCCGACACCACCAGGATGGCGCCGTCCATCTGCGCCGCGCCCGTGATCATGTTCTTCACGTAGTCGGCGTGGCCGGGGCAGTCGACGTGGGCGTAGTGACGGTTGGCCGTCTCATACTCCACGTGCGCCGTGTTGATGGTGATCCCGCGCGCCTTCTCTTCCGGCGCCGCGTCGATGTCCTCGTACTTCTTCGCCGTCGCCCCGCCCGTCTTGGCCAAGGTCATGGTGATCGCCGCCGTCAGCGTCGTCTTCCCATGGTCCACGTGACCGATCGTGCCGATGTTGCAGTGCGGCTTGGTGCGTTCGAACTTTTCCTTGGCCATGTCTCAAGCTCCGGCCCCTCGGGGCCTCAAAATCGATTGGGTGGGGGTCAGGCGTACTTCTTGATCACTTCGTCGGCCACCGCCTGCGGCACCGCCTCGTAGTGATCGTACTGCATGGTGAACTGGGCCCGGCCCTGGCTCATGCCGCGCAGGTTCGACACGTAGCCGAACATGTTGGCGAGCGGGACGAAGGCGGTGATCACCTGGGCATTGCCGCGCTGGTCGGTGCCCTGAATTTGCCCGCGGCGGCTGTTCAGGTCGCCGATGACGTCGCCCAGGTACTCGTCGGGCGTCAGCACCTCGACCTTCATGATCGGCTCGAGCAGCTTGGGCGCCCCCTTCTCGCGAAGCTCGCGGAAAGCGGCGCGCGAGGCGATCTCGAACGCCAGCACGCTGGAGTCCACGTCGTGGAAGCCGCCGTCGTACAGGGTCGCCTTGAAGTCGATCACTGGGAAGCCGGCCAGCAGGCCGTTCTCCTTGGCCGACTCCAGGCCCTTCTGCACGCCCGGGATGAACTCCTTGGGGACCGCGCCGCCGACGATCGAGCTCTCGAACTGGAAGCCCGAGCCCGGCTCAGTCGGCTCGAACACGATCTTCACGCGGGCGAACTGGCCGGTGCCGCCGGTCTGCTTCTTGTGCGTGTAGTCGATGTCCGCCTTGCGGCCGAGCGACTCCCGGTAGGCCACCTGCGGAGCGCCGATGTTGGCGTCCACCTTGTAGGTGCGGCGCAGGATGTCGACCTTGATGTCCAGGTGCAGCTCGCCCATGCCCTTCATGATCGTCTGGCCCGACTCCTGATCGGTCTGGACGGTGAAGGACGGATCCTCGGCGACCATCTTGGCCAGGGCGACGCCCAGCTTCTCCTGGTCGGCCTTAGACTTGGGCTCGATGGCCTGCTCGATCACGGGCGCAGGGAACTCCATGCGCTCCAGGATCACCGGCGACTTGGTCGGATCGCAGAGCGTGTCGCCCGTCCGCGTGTCCTTCAGCCCTGCGAGAGCGACGATGTCGCCCGCGAAGGCTTCCTTCACGTCCTCGCGGTTGTTGGCGTGCATGGCCAGCATCCGGCCCACGCGCTCCCGCTTGTCCCGGGTGGAGTTCAGCAGGCCCATGCCGGTCTCGAGCTTGCCCGAGTAGATCCGGCAGAAGGTCAGCGAGCCGACGAACGGGTCGTCCATGATCTTGAACGCCAGCACCGACAGCGGCTCGTCATCGGACGCACGGCGCTCGACCTCGGCTTCGGTCTTGAAGTCGATGCCCTTGGTGGGCGGGATGTCCACCGGGCTCGGCAGGTAGTCGACCACCGCGTCGAGCAGCGGCTGCACGCCCTTGTTCTTGAAGGCCGAGCCGCAGAGGATCGGATAGAAGGCGCCCGTCAACACGGCCTTGCGCAGGCACTTCTTCAGCACCTCGACCGAAGGCTCCTCGCCGCCGAGGTAGGCCTCCATGGCCTCGTCATCGAGCTCCACCGCGTTCTCGACCATGTAGTTGCGCGCCTCTTCGGCGGCCGCCAGCAGGTCGGCGGGGATCTCCTCGTCGCGATAGTTGGCGCCGAGCGCCTCGTTCTCCCAGACCACGGCCTTCATGCGGACGAGGTCGATCACGCCCTTCAGCGAGGCTTCGGAGCCGATGGGCAGCTGAATCGGAACGGCCTTGACGCCCAGGCGGTCGCGGATGGTCTCCAGGCACATCTGGAAGTCAGCGCCGGTTTTGTCCATCTTGTTGACGAACACGATGCGCGGCACGTCATAGCGGTCGGCCTGGCGCCAGACCGTTTCGGTCTGGGGCTCCACGCCCTGGTTGCCGTCCAGCACGGCGACGGCGCCGTCCAGCACCCGCAGGGAGCGTTCGACCTCGATGGTGAAGTCCACGTGGCCGGGCGTGTCGATGATGTTCAGGCGCTTGCCGTTCCAGAAGGCGGTCGTGGCGGCGGAGGTGATGGTGATCCCCCGCTCCTGCTCCTGCTCCATCCAGTCCATGGTGGCGGCGCCGTCGTGGACTTCGCCGATCTTATGGCTCTTGCCGGTGTAGTAGAGGATCCGCTCGGTCGTCGTCGTCTTGCCCGCGTCGATGTGGGCCATGATGCCGAAGTTGCGGTAGTCCTCGATCTTGTGACTGCGGGGCATGACGAGTGTCTCGGATCGTAAGGGGCGGATACGCTGAGGCGCAGGCGGCTTATCGCAAAGCGCCCGCGCCGGATAGCTGTGTGGTGAGGCGGCCTATGTAGGCGCTTACCAGCGGTAATGCGAGAAGGCGCGGTTGGCCTCGGCCATCTTGTGGGTGTCCTCGCGCTTCTTCACCGCGGTGCCGCGATTGTTGGACGCGTCGAGCAGCTCGGCCGCCAGTTTCTCGGTCATGGTGTTCTCGCCGCGGTTGCGCGCGGCGTTCACCAGCCAGCGGATGGCCAGCGCGCGACGGCGCTCGGGACGCACCTCCACCGGCACCTGATAGGTGGCGCCGCCGACCCGGCGGGAGCGCACCTCGATAGCCGGTGCCACGTTGTCGAGCGCGGCGTGGAAGGCCTCCAGCGGCTGCACGTCGCGGCGCTTGGCGGCGATGATGTCGAAGGCGCCGTAGACGATGTTCTCGGCCACGGCCTTCTTACCTTCGTACATCACGTAGTTCATGAACTTGGTGACGACGAGATCCCCGAACTTGGGATCGGGGAGAACTTCGCGCTTCTCTGCGCGGCGACGACGGGACATGGGATTGTCTCTTTTCTAGACGGAGCCGCGGATCACTTGGGCCGCTTGGCGCCGTAGTGCGAACGGCGCTGCTTGCGGTTCTTCACGCCCTGGGTGTCCAGGACGCCGCGGAGAATGTGGTAGCGCACGCCCGGAAGGTCCTTCACCCGGCCGCCGCGGATCAGGACCACCGAATGCTCCTGCAGATTGTGGCCTTCACCCGGGATGTAGCACACCGCCTCGATCCCGCTGGTCAGGCGCACCTTGGCGACCTTCCGCAGAGCGGAGTTCGGCTTCTTGGGGGTGGTGGTGTAGACGCGGGTGCAGACGCCGCGGCGCTGGGGGCTGCCCTTCAGCGCCGGAACCTTGTTCCGCTTGGGATTGGGCGTGCGCGGCTTGCGGATGAGCTGGTTGACGGTGGGCATCGGGTCTCGCGTGTGGAGGCGTGTGCCTTTCGGCCGAGGCGCCTCATGGGGTTGGCTTCGAACAAACAAAACGGGCCGGGACGCGCGCTAGGGGCGTTCCGGCGGGGACCAAGCCCCAAGCTCTGTTCGCCGGACATGGGAGACAGCCCCCGCGCCCGAAGAGGCCGCTCCATACGGAAACGACCCGTCCGGGTCAAGGCGCCGCCGGCGCCCCCGCATCGAGCGGCAGGCGCAGCTCCGCTCGCCGAACGCCGTCGTCACCCTCGGTCAGGTGGACGGCCCCGTGCAGCTGTCGGGTGAGCATGTCCACGATCTCGCGGCCGAAGCTGTCGTTCCATCCGGCCGCACGAGCGCCTTCAATCCAAACCTGAACCGCGTCCCCGCCGTTAGCCAAGCCGAGCCGCACGGCCTCGGGCGGACCGCCATCCTGCACGAAGCGCAGCAGCTCATTCATCAGCAATGCGAGCGCCGCGGCCTGTCCCGCCGCCACAGTGGCGCTGTCCTCGGGCAGGCTGACCCGTTCGCGCCCTGTCGCGCCGCTCCGATCCTCGAAGAGATCGCAGAGGAACGCCCCTACGTCGAAGCGGTCCACCTCTTCCTGGAACAGCCGGCGATGGACGGTGCTGATCGCCCCTACACGGTCCAGCGTGCTCCTCAGCGCCTCCCGCGCGTCCGGCTCCGGCGTCCGGCGGATCTGCAGCATCAGCAAGGAGGCGATGAGCTGCAGGTTGTTCTTCACCCGGTGGTCCACCTCGTGAAGAAGGGCCGACTTTTGATCAAGCGCGGCCTGCAGCTCGCGCGTGCGCGCCTCGACCGCGGCCTCCAGGTCGTGTTTCGCTGCGACCACGGCCAGCTGCGCCCGCACCTTGTCGCTGACGTCCAGCTGCGCGCCGAAGTAGTGGGTCAGCTCGCCCGCATCGTTGCGGATCGGGCTCAGGTGCATGGCGTTCCAGAACGCCTGACCATTTTTGCGATAATTGAGGATGTCGACGCTGAGGGCCTCGCCGCGCCGGATCGCCTGGCGCGCGCGCGCCACGTCTTCCGGCGCGGTGCCCGGCCCCTGCAGAAAACGGCAGTTCCGGCCCAGCACTTCGTCGCGCGAATAGCCGGTCAGCGCCACGAAGGCGTCGTTCACGAAGATGATGGGCTGGTCCGACGCACGGACGTCGGACACCACCATCGCCATGCTCGCGGCGCGGACAGCGGCGCCGAACGGGTCACGGGCGACGGTGCTTACCTCACCGGGGCCTGCGGACTGGGGAGGGTCACGCATGGCTTACAGAAACAAATGACATCCTGGCGGTGTGAACGGCCGCCCGCCGGTATGGTTCTACGCCAGCCCCACCTCAGTCGAAGATGTCGAAGATGCTGTGGCGCTTCTTGTAGTAGCCGTGCTCTCCGCGCTCGCCCCACTCGCCATGCTCGCCGCGCTCGCCATAGTGGCCGTAACCGGGTTGCGGGGGATAGCCCGGCTGGGGCGGATAACTTGGGGCGACTTGGGGCGGCGGCGCGGCGGGACGGCCCGGCTCGGCGGTCGAGTCCCGCCCGGCGGCCATCAGCTTCTCGAGCTCGCCGCGGTCCAGCCACACGCCGCGACAGCTGGGGCACATGTCGAACTCGACCCCCGCCCGGCTCATCGTCTGCATGGACGTATTGTCGTTCGGGCACATGAGCAGCGGCACGTCGGATCCTCCTTGGTGTCTGGGCCGAACCTAACCACGATCCGCACCAGGCGCGAGCCCGGTCGACCTCAGTAAAGCAGGTACGGCGCCCGCTCTTCAGCCCACGCGCGCTCGTCAGGGACGGTCAGCGCGTCGAGGTCGCCCGGCTCGGCCGCGAAGTCGTCCACCCACTCCCGCAGACCCGGACCGCCGTTGATCACGTCGATCGCCAGCCGGTCGAGCTCGTATTCGTACGGAAAGTCGCGCCACAGCGGGTAGTCGGGCTGGAGTCGCCGTATCGCCTTGAACGCGAGCGCCTGCACGCGCCACGGCTTGAACGCCTCGTGATCGTAGGCCGCGTCCTCGACATGAATCTGCAGGCCGTTGCACAGCTTGCCCACATGCTTGTGGAAGGTCGGCTGGAACCAGCAATCGCGCAGCCGGCACCCTTCCAGCCACGCCGGCGCGAGCGCTCGCATCTCGCTCAGCACGCGCCGGGCGTCGATGTCCGGGGCTCCGAAGAGCTCCAGGGGGCGGGTGGTCCCCCGCCCTTCCGACAGAGTCGCCCCTTCCAACATCACCGTGCCGGCGTAGGCGCGGGCCATCGAGAGATTTGGCGCGTTGGGGCTGGGATTCACCCAGGTCCGCTCCCCCAGGGGCCAGCCATAGCCGGGTCCCTCGTCCGGCCGCCAACCCTCCATCTCGATGACCCGGTACTCGAGATCCAGGCCGAACTTGTCGATGAACCAGCGGCCGAGTTCGCCCAGGGTCAGCCCGTGCCGCATCGGCATGGGGCCCGCGCCCACGAAGCTCTCCTCGCCTGGGCGCAGGGTCAGGCCCTCGATCGGCCGCCCGGCGGGATTGGGCCGGTCGAGCACCCACACCGCCTTGCCGTGCTGCGCCGCCGCTTCGAGCACGTACAGCAGGGTGGTGATGAAGGTGTAGATGCGGCAGCCCAGGTCCTGCAGGTCCACCAGCAGCACGTCGAAGGTGCCCATGGACTGACCTGTGGGCCGCCGCACTTCGCCGTAGAGGCTGAACACCGGGAGGCCATGGACCGGATCGGTGTAGTCCTCCGTCTCCACCATGTTGTCCTGCTTGTCGCCGCGCATCCCGTGCTGCGGGCCGAAGGCTGCGGTGAGCTGCAGGTCGCCCGTCGCGGACAGCGCGTCCAAGGCATGGGTCAGGTCCGTGGTGACGGACGCGGGATGGGCCAGCAGGGCGACCCGCCGCCCCCGCAGGGGGGCTCGGAGCGCCGGGTCGGCGAGCAGGCGGTCGAGACCGAACTTCATGAGGTCACCGGAGGCAGAGCGAGCACGAACGAGTCGGGGTGGTGGAAGTCCGGCTTACCCGCCGGATGCCGCAAGGCCCAGTAGGAGCGCCCGCCCGCGACATCCTCGATCACCGCCGAAAGACCGACGCGCCAGGGCGCGTCCGCAAGGTCCGGCGCGCCGCTCAGGTCGATCTCCGCCTCCAGCGTGAGCGCCGCCTCCCCGGCCCGGCTGCGAATCATCGGTTGGGGCGTCGGCGCCTCCTCCATGCCGTCCCGATAGCCGCTGAACCGATACGCAGCCCAGGCGCCGGAAGGAGCGAGGTTGAACTCGAAATAGCCGGCCTCGGCGTCGTTGCCGACGAACGCCTCAAGGCACGTGTTCCGCCACAAGCCGTCGGCCCGACCTTCTTCCGTCTGCCTAGGCCAGACCACGGCGGAGACGTCACTCTCGACCTGGAAGATCAGCCGCAAGCCGCCTGACGCCGTGCGTGTCGGCTCCGCCGCCCGAACCGACAGGGCCGGCGCGTCCCGGCAGTCAGGATGCCGCGTCAGAGAGAGCATGGGGATGCGTCCAAAACTGTCGTCCCGTCCTGCTACACCGAATCCGGGTCGGTCCGTCGACCGTGTCTAAGGCCACGAAGGCCGCATGGCCGCCTGTTTTCGCCGGCCTTGGCGGCCTTGGCTTCCCAGCCGCGCCTCGGGTGCTAGGAGGAGCGCCGATGACCGACCTCGTCTTCCAGCCCAAGTCCGAACTGGTCCGCACCCTCGTCGAGCGCGGCCACCTGCACCAGGCCACCAACCTAGAGGGGCTGGACGCCCGCGCCGCGTCCGGCACGATCAAGGCGTACGTCGGCTATGACGCCACCGCGCCCAGCCTGCACGTGGGCAACATGGCCACGATCATGCTGCTGCGGCGGCTGCAGCAGGCCGGTCACACGCCGATCGTGCTCATGGGCGGCGCCACCACCAAGGTCGGCGACCCCACGGGTCGCGACAGCACCCGCCCGATGCTCACGGACGAGCTGATCGCCGGCAATATCGCGACGATCCGCCAAGCGTTCGCCCGCTACCTGGCCTTCGACGGCCCGAACGCGGCGGTCATGGTCAACAACGCCGATTGGATCGAGCCGCTCGGCTACCTAGAGTTCCTGCGGACCTACGGGCCGCATTTCACGATCAATCGCATGCTGACCTTCGACAGCGTGCGCCTGCGGCTCGAACGCGAGCAGCCCATGACCTTCCTCGAGTTCAACTACATGCTCGTGCAGGCCGTGGACTTCCTTGAGCTGTTCCGCCGCGAGGCCTGCCTGCTGCAGATGGGGGGCTCCGACCAGTGGGGGAACATCGTCAACGGCGTGGAGATCACCCGGCGGATGGCCGAGGCCGAAGTCTTTGGGCTGACCACCCCTCTGATTACGACCAGCTCGGGCGCCAAGATGGGCAAGACCGCCCAGGGCGCCATGTGGCTGAACGCCGACATGCTGTCGCCGTACGACTACTGGCAGTTCTGGCGGAACACCGAGGACGCGGACGTCGGCCGCTTCCTGCGACTGTTCACTGACCTGCCGCTGACCGAGGTCGCTCGCCTGGAAGCCCTGCAAGGGGCCGAGATCAACGAAGCCAAGAAGGTGCTCGCCGACGAGGCCACTCGCCTGCTTCACGGCGAGCCGGCCCGCGCCGCGGCCGCCGACGCCGCTCGCGCCGCCTTCGAGGAAGGGCGGCTGTCCGCCGACCTCCCCACCTTCGAGCTTCCCCGCGCCGAGCTGGAGGCCGGGCTGGCGTTGGCGGCCTTGGCGGCACGCGCCGGCCTTGCGGCTTCGAACTCGGAAGCCCGGCGCCTCGCCCAGGGCGGCGGATTGCGCCTGAACGACAAAGCTGAGGCGGACGGAAGCCGTCAGGTGACGGACGCCGACCTCAACACTGACAGCGTGATCAAGCTCGCTGCAGGCAAGAAGAAGATCGTTCTGGTGAAGCCCGTGTGAGGCGGCGGCGGAGGACGGCTCAGGCCGCGTCCCCCGCAAGGCGCTTCATGACCCGCTCCCGCCCGATCAGCGGGAGCAAGGCGCCCATGTCGGGCCCATGGTCCATCCCGGTGAGCGCCTGGCGGAGCGGCATGAACAGCGCCCTCCCTTTCGCCCCGGTCCGCCCCTTCACGGCCTCGGTCCACACCTTCCAGTCCAGTGGTTCCGGCAGCACCGCCGCAGCCTCACCCAGGAACCCGGCATCCTCCACCACCGGCGTCACCGGCCCCCGGACGACCCGCACCCACTCAACCACATCGCGGAAGACGTTCAGGTTCGCCCTCACGGCCAGCCAGAAGCCCTCGCCAAGGTGGGCGTCCAACGCAGCCAGCCGCGGCTGGGCCTCGGCGTAGGGCATCGCATGGAGCACCGCCGCGTTGATCCGCGCCAGGTCCGCGGGGTCGTACCGCGCGGCGTTCCGGCCGAACTTGCCCAGGTCGAAGCCCTCGACCAGCGCATCCATCGAAGCCGCCGCGCTCGGCGCCTCCGAGAGGCCCAACCCCGCCACGTGGCTGCTCACGGCGAGCGGCTCGTAGCCCTGCTCGCGGAGGGTCTCGACCGAAAGCGAGCCGAGGCGCTTCGAGAGCGCTTCCCCGTCCGCCCCGATCAGCAGCGAATAGTGCGCGAACTCGGGCGCCTTCACGCCCAGGGCCTCGAAGATCTCGATCTGCGCCCCGGTGTTGGTGACGTGGTCTTCGCCGCGGATCACGTGCGTGATCCCCATGTCCACGTCGTCCACCACCGACGGAAGCGTGTAGAGGAACGCGCCGTCCTCCCGGATCAGCACCGGGTCCGACAGCGAGCGCGTGTCCACCTCGATGCCACCGCGGATCAGGTCGGTCCACTTCACGCGCTTGCCGTCCAGGCGGAAGCGCCAGTGGGGCCGCCGTCCTTCAGCTTCGAGCGCCTGACGTTCTTCCGCGCTGAGCTTCAGCGCCGCGCGGTCGTAGATGGGCGGCTGCCCCCGCGAGAGCTGCACCTTGCGCCGACGGTCCAGCTCCTCCTGCGTCTCATAGGCGGGGTAGAGCCGCCCCTGCGCCTTCAGCCGCTCCACAGCCAGCTGGTATGTCGGGAAGCGGGCGGACTGGTTGTGACGCTCGTCCCAGCTCAGTCCGAGCCACTGCAAGTCCCGCTCGATCGCGGCCTCGTGCTCCTTGGTGGAGCGCTCCAGGTCCGTGTCGTCGATCCGCAGGACGAACGAGCCGCCCTGCTTGCGCGCGAACAGCCAGTTCAGCAGGGCGGCGCGGATGTTGCCCACATGCAGCCGCCCCGTGGGCGACGGCGCAAAACGCACTTTGACGGTCATGGCGCGCGGCTGTCGGCCCGAGCCGCCAGGGTGTCAAGCGCGCCGGCGAGAGTGAACCCTCCCCCGCCACGCTCGTTCAGCACGCGAAGGAGCCTGCCGATGCCCACCCTCTACGAAGGCGAGAACGACAACACGCGCCCGCCCGAGGACGGCGGCGCGCCCCGGCCCGCCACCGAGCCGAAGGGCGCCAAGGAGTCCAGCCAGACCGACAAGATCGACGCCGGCTCGGGCGAGCAGCCCCCCAGCGCCAACGAAGCCGACCCGAGCCGCCAGCCCAGCTGACGGCCCGGGCCGCTTCCGCCTACTCCGCGGCCTGCGGCAGGGCGCCGTAGCCGAGCACGGCCTTCACTTCGAGGAACTCGCTGAAGGCGTGATCGCCCCACTCGCGGCCGTTACCCGACTGCTTGTAGCCGCCGAAGGGCGCCATGAAGTCCACGCCCGCGCTGTTCAGGTTCACCTGGCCGGCCCGCAGCTTGCTCGCGACCGCCTTCAGCTTGGCGGGGTCAGTGCCGGAGATGTAAGCGGCGAGACCATACTCGGTGTCGTTGCCGACCCGCACCGCCTCGTCTTCCGACTGGTAGCCCAGGATGGACACGACGGGCCCGAAGATCTCCTCCTTGGCGATCGTCATCTCGTTGGTGACGTTCGCAAAGATGGTCGGCTTGACGTAGTAGCCCTTCTCCAGGCCCTCCGGGCGGCCCGGGCCGCCGGCGACCAGGGTCGCGCCTTCATCGACGCCCGCCTGGATCAGCTTCTGGATCTTGTTCCACTGAACTTCGGAGACGACGGGGCCCATCTGGGCGTTGCCGTTCGGGTCGCCGACCGTCGTGGACTCCGCGACCTCCTTCGCGATGGCGATCACCTCGTCCATCTTCTTGGAGGGCACGAGCATCCGCGTCGGCGCATTGCAGCTCTGGCCCGAGTTGGTCATGACCGAGCGCACGCCCGCCGCCACCGCCGACTTGAAGTCCGCGTCTTCGAGCAAGATGTTGGGCGACTTGCCGCCGAGCTCCTGGTGCACCCGCTTGACGGTGTTGGCGGCGTTCTTGGCCACCTCGATGCCCGCCCGGGTAGAGCCGGTGAAGCTGACCATGTCCACGCCCGGGTGGCTGCTGATAGCGGCCCCGACGGTCGGGCCGTCCCCGTTCACCAGGTTGAATACGCCAGCCGGTACGCCCGCCGCGTGCATGATCTCGGTCCAGATGTAGCCCGAGAACGGCGCGACCTCGGAGGGCTTCAGCACCATGGTGCAGCCCGTGGCGAGCGCCGGCGCGACCTTGGTGGCGATCTGGTTCACCGGCCAGTTCCACGGCGTGATGAAGCCGCAGACGCCGATCGGCTCCTTCTTCAGCAAGGTGGTGCCGCGCAGTTCCTCGAACTCGTAGCCCTTCAGCACGGCGATGGCGGTCTGCAGGTGTGCAGGACCCATGGCGGCTTGGGCCCGCTGCGCCAGCCAACCCGGGGCGCCCATCTCCTCGGTGATGGCCTGGGCCATGTCGGCGTAGCGCTTCTGGTACTCGGCCAGGATGCGCTCGAGCACGTCAATGCGCTCTTCGCGGCTGGTCTGTGACCAGGTCTCGAAGGCGCGCTTGGCGGCTTGCACCGCCCGGTCCACGTCCTCGGCGTTGCCGAGCGAGATGCGCCCGGCCGGCTCCTCGGTGGCCGGGTTGATGACGTCGAGCGTCTTGGGCTCGACCGGATCCACCCACGCTCCGTCGATGTAGAACTTCAGATAGTCACGCATGGCGGGTCTCCTGACGGGCTCGTTGGCCTTCAGGGCGGGACCTTACTGATCAGCGTTCAGACGGGGAAGGCCTCCGTCGCGTCAACACGCTAAGCTATCTGCGTGTCCCGCCCGGAGATTCTCTTTCCCCTTTTCGCGCCGGTCAGCGCCCTCAAGGGTGTCGGCCCCAAGGTCGCGCCCGCGCTCGAGAAGCTCGCCGGGCCGATCGTCCGCGATCTGCTGTTCCTGTCCCCGCAGAACCTGATCGTCCGACGCTCCGCCACCACCGCCGACGCGGTCGACGGACAGGTGCAGACCTTCCGGGTCGTTGTAGACGCCCACGAGCGGCCGGGCTCGCCCCAGCGGCCCTGGCGCATCCGCTGCCGGGACGAACATGGCTTTCTGTTCCTGGTCTACTTCAAGCACTACGGCGACCATCTTGCGCGCGCCCATCCGGTGGGCGCCGAGCGCATCGCTTCCGGCAAGGCCGAGCGTGACGCCTGGCAGGGCGTGGAGCTGCGCATGGTCCACCCCGACTACTTCGTTCCGCCTGACCGGGCCGAAGAGGTGCCGGCGCTCGAACCCGTCTACCCCGCTACGGCGAGCCTCAGCTCCCGCCAGGTCCGCCGTTTCGCCTTGGAGTCCTTCGAACGCGCACCCGAGCTGCCGGAGTGGCTGGAGCCTTCCCTGCTCACCCGTGAGCGTTGGCCGGCCTGGCGCGAAGCCATCCGGGCCCTGCACGCCCCGGCCGACGCGGCGGACCTCTCGCCGGACCACTCGGCCAGACGCCGCCTCGCCTACGACGAGCTGCTCGCGCATCAGCTTGCCATGGCCTTGCGCAAGGCGAACCGGCGGGCAGAGCCAGCATCCGTGATCCCGCCGGGACGCCTCGCGGAGCGTCTGGCCGCCGCCCTGCCCTTTTCGCTCACCGGCGCCCAGTCCCGCGCCCTGGCCGACGTGCGCGCCGATCTCGCTCAAGGTGAGCGGATGAGCCGTCTGCTCCAGGGCGATGTCGGCTCGGGCAAGACCGTGGTCGCCCTTCTTGCGGCGGCGGACGTGGTGGAGGCGGGCCGTCAAGCCGCGCTGATGGCCCCCACCGAAATTCTCGCGCGCCAGCATTTTGAGACCATCGCTCCCTTGCTGGAGGCGCAAGGTGTGCGATCCGTGCTGCTGACGGGACGCGACAAGGGCGCCGAGCGCCGCACCAAGCTCGCCGCGCTCGCCGAGCGCTCCGGCGCAATCGCCGTCGGCACCCACGCCCTGTTCCAGACCGAGGTCGCTTTCGCCGATCTCGCTCTGGCCGTCATCGACGAGCAGCACCGCTTCGGCGTCGCCGAGCGGCAGCGGCTGCTGGATAGGGGGGATGGCGTCCACCTGCTGGCCATGTCGGCGACGCCGATCCCGCGCACGCTCGAGCTGACGCTCTATGGCGACTTGGACGTCTCGCGTCTCGACGAGAAACCCCCGGGCCGCAAGCCCGTGACGACGGCGACGGTGCCGACCACCCGCATTGGCGAAGTCGTGGAACGTCTGCGCCGCGCTCTGGCCGGAGGGGCCCAGGCCTTCTGGATCTGCCCGCTTGTCGCCGAGACTGAGACCGCCGCCGATCTCGCGGCCGCTGAAGCGCGGGCCGACGATCTGCGCCGCGCCTTGAAGGCGCCGGTCGGCTTGGTGCACGGCCAGATGAAGGGCGCCGAGAAGGACGCCGTCATGTCCGACTTCGCAGACGGCCGCTTGCCGCTGTTGGTCGCCACCACGGTCGTCGAGGTCGGCGTGAACGTGCCCAACGCCACCATCATGGTGATCGAGCAGGCCGAGCGGTTCGGTCTCGCCCAGCTGCACCAGCTCCGCGGCCGCGTCGGGCGAGGGGCGCGAGAGAGCGCCTGCGTCCTCCTCTACGACCCGCCCCTCTCGGACACCGCCCAGCGCCGGCTCGACATCCTGCGCCAGACGGAAGACGGCTTCCTGATCGCCGAGCGCGACCTGGAGCTGCGCGGCGGCGGCGACCCGCTGGGCCTGCGCCAGAGCGGGCTGCCCGACTACCGACTGGCCGATCCGGTCGCCCACCGCGGGCTCATTCCGGTCGCCGCTGACGACGCCCGGCTCGCGCTCACCCGTGACCCTGGCTTGACCGGACCTCGCGGCAAGGCGCTTCGAACGCTCATGGCGCTCTTCGACTGGCGTCCGGAGCTGCAGACGGCATGATCATCCGCCAGAGGAGACGGACGCGATGACCGACGAACTCGTGCTCTACACCAATCCCATGTCGCGGGGGCGCATCGCGCGCTGGATGCTGGAGGAGGTCGGTCGACCCTACCGGACCGAGATCCTCGGCTACGGGACAGGCATGAAGTCGCCGGAGTATCTGGCCATCAACCCCATGGGAAAGGTGCCCGCGATCAAGCATGGGGACCGGGTCGTGACCGAGGGCGCCGCGATCTGCGCCTACCTGGCCGACGCCTTCCCTGAAGCCGGTCTCGCCTCGCCGCAGAGCGAGCGCCATGCGTACTATCGCTGGCTGTTCTTCGCTGCGGGGCCGGTCGAGTCGGCGGTGACCAACAAGGCGCTCGGCTTCGAGGTGCCGCCTGATCGCAAGCCCATGGCAGGCTATGGCAGCCTGGCGGACGTCCTCGACGTTCTCGAGCGAGCGGTGTCGGCAGCCGAGTACCTGGCGGGGGATCGCTTCACCGCAGCCGACGTCTACGTGGGCTCGCAGATCGGCTGGGGCATGCAGTTCGGCAGCATGGATCGCCGGCCGGCGTTCGAGCGCTACTGGGCGCGGATCAGCGCTCGCCCGGCCTATTCCCGGTCCACGGAGATCGACGACGAGCTGATCGCCGCCGAGCAGGGGCAGGCCGGGACGTGACCCCGGCCGACCTGCAGGCCGGACTGGCGCGGATCTTCGGCGACTGCCACGATCTTCGTCGCCTGTCCGGAGGCGCCAGCCAGGAGACCTATGCATTTACCGCCGGCGGTCGTCCGCTGATCCTGCGCCGGCGACCCGACGGTGCGCCCCCGTCGGAGGACCGCCGCAGCCCGGGCATCGCCGCCGAGGCCGCGGTGATCCGCTCTGTCCGGCCGTTCACCGACAAGGTCCCCGACGTCGTCCACCTCTGCACCCCCGAGGACGGGATCGGCGACGCTTACGTCATGGCCCGGGTCGACGGCGAGACGCTCGGTCGGCGGATCGTCCGCGACGAAGCCTTCGCCGCCGTCCGGCCCCGGCTCGCCGGCCAGTGCGGCGCCCTGCTGGCCGCCATTCATCGAGCGCCGCCGCCGAGCGGCGTAGACCTGATGGCCTCGGACGCTGCGGCCGAACTCGGCCGCTACGAGGCTGCGTACCAGGCTTCCGGGGCGCAACGCCCGGTGCTAGAGCTGGCCTTTCGGTGGCTCCGCGAGCGGCTCCCGCCCGCCCAAGAGCCGTGCTTGCTTCACGGTGACTTCCGGAACGGCAACATCATGTTCCATCCGGAGCACGGCGTCGCGGCGGCGCTCGACTGGGAGCTGACCCATATCGGCGATCCGGCGGAAGACATGGGCTGGATCTGCACCGCATCATGGCGGTTCGGCGGATACGACAAGCCGGTGGGCGGGTTCGGCCACTACGCCCAGCTGCTCGACGGCTACGCCTCCGCAGGCGGCCGCGAGATCCCGCTGTCCCGCGTCCAGTTCTGGGAGGCGCTCGGCTCTCTGAAGTGGGGCGTCATGTGCCTGGGGATGTACCTGAGCTTCGCCAGCGGCGCCGATCGCTCTGTGGAGCGCCCCATGATCGGGCGCCGGGTCAGCGAGACCGAAATCGACCTCCTCAACCTGATGGAGCGCGCCGCGTGAGCACCACCCATCCCACCACGCCGGAGCTGGTCGAGGCGCTGGTCCTCTTCATCGAGAACACGGTGGCGCCGCAGCTGAAGGACCGGGACGCCTTCCTGGCCCGCGTGGCCGTGAACGCGCTGAACACCGTGGCGCGCGAACTTGAGCAGGGCGCCGGGCTTAAGGCGCAAGCCACCCGCCGGCTGCGCCCGTTGCTGGAGCAGCCGGACGGGACGTACGACGCACTGAACACGGAGCTTTGCACGGCCATCCGCGAAGGCCGGATGACCGCTGCGACGCCCGGGCTGCTGGAGCACTTGCAGGCGGAGACGATCGATCGAGTCCGGATCGATCAACCCAACTATGCGGGTCTCAAAGCGGCCCTGGCGCGAGCCGCTGGCTCCGCCGAGCCCGCCTGAGGTCAGGATGGCGGGCTCGGCGGGCCCGACCGCGGCAGGCTGGGATCAACCGCGAGCGTGGACGAGCAGCATGCGCCGTCGCCGTGGCCGCTCATTGGACAAATCAGCCATGCAGACCGATGACCGCCGTCCAACGACGATCATTCGCCGAATAGGGCCGCTTAGCGGGTCAGCGCCGGTCCCAGCTGTAGGCCACCCATGAGTGCCCGACCCGGCGGGCCTCAAGGTGCTGGGGTCGTGCATAGGCGCGCACCCGGGCGGTGCGGCGCGCATGCATGGAAAGACCCGCGAGGGCCAGAAGGAGCGCGCCGATCACGCTGATCACCATCAGCGAGGCGGCGAACACGACGGCGAGGATCGCCGCCACTACGGCAGCGCAGGCTCCGGCGATCCAGGCGAACAGCTGGGCGAGGCCGCTGCCGAACCCGTCCCGGGGCGCTTCCAACCGCAGTTCGCCGTTCATGCGGGACTCCTTCGCGCCGGACACAGCTTGGGCGCCGACCAGAAACAATGTGGTCACAAGCGCGGCCCGTCAACGAAATAACGAACCGTTTACCCTTTCGCCAACGCTCGGCGGGGCGTGGAGTTCAGGCGGGAACCGCCTGCAGCGCCCGACGCTGCCGCATGACCGCATCGTACGCGGCGTTGATGGCGGCCGACTTGGCGTGGGCGACTTCCACGAATTCCGGCGGCAAGCCTCGGGAGAGGGCGCGGTCCGGGTGGGCCTGCGACAGGGCCGAACGCCAGGCGGACCGCACGGCCTCGTCGCTCGCGTCCGGCTCAACGTCGAGCACGACGTAGGGATCGTCAGGTCCCGCACCCAGATGCGTCGCCCGCAGACGCCGGAACGTCAGAGGCGAGAGCCCCATCAGAGACGAGACGCTTTCAAGGTACTCGACTTCGTGGCCGGTGATCGCGCCATCCGACTTGGCGATGTGGAACAAGCCGTCGACCACGTCTTCGAGCAGCTGGGGACAGCGGCGGTACCGCTTGGCCAGACGCCTCGCGTAGCTCTCGTACCCGAGCGTCGTCTGCCGGGCGAGGTCATAGAGGCGCTGGACGTTCCGCTCGCTCCCCTCTTCCGGCTGGAAGACCTCGGAGAAGGCGTCGAACTCGCCGTTCGTGGCCCGCCCGTCGGCCCGGGCCAGCTTGGCGCCGAGCGCCGTGACGGCGGTGGTGAACGCCGGATCCTCACCGGGGAGCCCGGCCGGGCAGTCCGGGCACGACGCGTCGTCCACGGGTCGCGCGGCCGCCAGCCTTGCTATCTTGGGCCAGAACCTCATGGCAGACACCGATGGTAGAGACGCAGGTCCGCCATGACAAATGAACAAGGGGACAGCTTCGGCGGCCTGTGGCGCTTCGCCATCGACCGCGGCGGCACCTTCACCGACGTGATCGGAACCGATCCCGCCGGCCGCCTGCACACCACCAAGGTTCCCTCGCGCTCCCCCGCCTACGAGGAAGCGGCGGTGGAGGGCATGCGGTTCCTGCTGCACGCCGCGCCCCCCGATGGCGGCGTCCGTCCCTTCCGGTGGATCGAGGCGCTCGACCGGACCCGCTTTCCGGCGGAGCGGGTCGAGAGCATCCGCATGGGCACGACGGTGGCCACCAACGCCCTGCTGGAACGCCGGGGCGCCCGGACGCTGTTCGTCACCACGGCGGGCCTGGGCGACCTGCTGGAGATCGGCGACCAGGCGCGATCGGATCTGTTCGCGCTGGCGATCCGAAAACCAGCGCCGCTCCATTCCGCCGTGCTGGAGGCGCAGGAGCGGCTGACGGCGGACGGGGGCGTGCTGCAGGGGCTGGACGAAGACGCCCTGGCGAGCGCGCTGACTAAAGCGAAAGCCGAGGGCTTCGAGAGCGTCGCCGTGGCTTTCCTCCACGCCGACCTGAACCCCGTCCACGAACGTGCGGCCGGCAAGCTGGCGAAAGCCGCCGGGTTCGCATCCGTCTCCCTGTCGCACGAGGTCTCGCCCCTCCCCCGGCTGCTGCCGCGGGCGCGGACGACCGTGGTGGACGCCTACCTCTCGCCCGTCTTGCGCGCTTACGTGAGCCGGCTGGCCGTCGCGGTCGAAGGCGCGCCCTTGTGGTTCATGACGAGCGCCGGCGCCCTCGTCCGAGCCGACCGGTTCCGAGGTCGCGACGCCGTGCTCTCCGGGCCGGCGGGCGGCGTCGTGGGCGTGGCCCGGACCGCGGAGGCGGCCGGGCGGTCGGCCGTGCTCGGCTTCGACATGGGCGGCACCTCGACGGACGTGTGCCGCTACGCCGGTCGGCTGGAGCGGCGCGACCAGTCGATGGCCGCAGGCGTCCCCGTCCGCGCGCCGGCGCTGGACGTGGAGACGGTCGCGGCGGGAGGGGGGTCGGTCCTGTTCTTCGACGGCCTGCGCGCGCGGGTCGGGCCGGAGAGCGCGGGCGCCGAGCCCGGCCCAGCCGCCTACGGGCGAGGCGGTCCCGCCACGGTGACCGACGCCAATCTGGTGCTCGGCCGTTTGGACCCGAGCCGCTTCCCGGCCCTGTTCGGCGACGCCGGCGACCAACCCCTCGACGTGGAGGCGAGCCGCTCCGCCCTGCACGCGCTCGCCGACGCAATGGGCGCCGACAGCCCTGAAACCGCGGCGGCCGGTTTCCTGGCGGTCGCGGTCGAGCAGACCGCCCAAGCCGTGCGCCGCATCAGCGTCGAGCGCGGTTTCGACCCGCGGACGCATGCGCTGGTCGCGTTCGGCGGCGCCGCCGGTCAGGTCGCCTGCGACGTGGCCGAGGCGCTCGGCTGCGACGAGGCGCTCTGCCCGGCGCAAGCCAGCGTGCTCTCCGCCTGGGGCATCGGACAGGCAAGCGTGTCGGCGCTGCGCGAGGCGGGGCTGGAGGCGGTGCTCGATGCGCAGGGGCTGGAGCGGGCCGTCGTCCTGGGCGAGCAACTGGCCGGGGACGCCATGGCCGTCTTGGCCGCCCAGGATTCGGCGGCCTTGGCGGCCTTCCCGGCCATCGGACTCGGGAAAGATCAGCCACTTAGCCGCCTTGCTGAGGCCGGGGCGGCCATACGGCTGCGGGTGCGATACGACGGTTCCGACACGGTGCTCGCCGTCGAACCCGGCCCGCTCGCTGATGTTCGTGCGGCGTTCGAAGCCGAGCACCGCCGGCTGTTCGGCTTCGCTGAACCCGGACGGACCGCGATCATCGCAGCGGTGGAGGCGGAAGCCGGAACAGAGCACCAGCGGCAGATAACATCCGTCTCCGACAGAAACGGACGTAGGCCCCCCGGGGCCCTTCAACTATCGGCTGACGCTGCCGACGGTCGGGTGTTTGACCTGGGCGGCGTGACGGGTCCGGTCGCCGGCCCCGCGCTCCTCGTGCGGGGCGACACCCAGGTGTTCGTCAAGCCCGGATGGCGAGCCGAACGTGAGCCAGGGGACCTGCTGCGGCTGACGCGCATCGCCTCGCTCCCACGATCCGCCGCGGTCGATCTCTCCCGACCTGACCCGGTGACGCTGGAGCTGTTCAACCGCCGCTTCATGGGGGTGGCGGAGGCGATGGGCGCCGCGCTGGAGCGAACGGCGCACTCGGTGAACATCAAGGAGCGCCTGGACTTCTCCTGCGCCCTTTTCGACGCCGACGGCGGGCTGGTGGCCAACGCGCCGCACATGCCCGTGCACCTGGGCAGCATGGGCGCGAGCGTCCGCGCGGTCACCGAGCGCCATCCCGAGCTTCGTTCCGGCGACGCCTTCGCGCTGAACAATCCCTACGCCGGCGGCACTCACCTTCCCGATGTGACGGTGGTCATGCCCGTGTTCCTGACCGGCGACGCCCAACCCGCCTTCCACGTCGCAGCCCGAGGGCACCACGCAGACGTCGGCGGCGTGCAGCCTGGATCGATGCCGCCATTCTCCGAGACTCTTGGTGAGGAAGGGGTCCTGCTGGACGCCCTGCCCATCATGCGGGACGGCGCGCTGCTCGAGGACGAGGTCCTCGCGGCGTTCAGGGCCGGTCCCCTGCCCGCCCGGGATCCAGTCCGGAACCTGGCCGACCTGAAGGCCCAGACCGCCGCCTGCCAGGCGGGCGCCGCCGCGGTCGCCGCGATGATCGCAGAGCACGGGCGCGAGACGGTCCAGGCCTACATGCGCTTCGTCCAGCAGAACGCGGAGGCCGCCGTCCGACGCGCCGTCTCGCGGCTGAGCGACGGGTCTGCTCGCGTTCCGCTGGACGGCGGCGGCGAGATCGTCGTGCGGATCACCGTCAACGCGGAGGCGGGCGAGGCCGTGCTAGACTTCACCGGCTCTAGCGGCGTGCTCCCCAGCAACTTCAACGCACCCTCGGCCGTGGTGGACGCCGCCGCCCTGTACGTCTTCCGCACGCTGGTGGACGACGACATCCCGCTGAACGCCGGCTGCCTGACGCCGCTGAAGCGCATCGTGCCCCAGCCTTCGATGCTCGCTCCGGCGCGGCCGGCGGCCGTGGTCGCCGGCAATGTGGAGACAAGCCAGCACATCGTCGACGCCCTCTACGCCGCCACGGGAACCCTGGCCAACAGCCAGGGCAGCATGAACAACTTCACTTTCGGCGACGCCGATCGGCAGTACTACGAGACCCTCTGCGGGGGAGCCGGAGCGGGTGCCGAGCACGACGGGGCCTCCGCCGTACATACGCACATGACCAACAGCCGGTTGACCGACCCTGAAATCCTGGAACGGCGTTTCCCGGTCCGGCTCGAGCGGTTCGCCGTCCGGGAAGGCTCTGGCGGCGCCGGAGCCCGTGGCGGCGGGGACGGCGCGGTCCGCCGGGTGCGGTTCCTGCAGCCCATGGAGGCCGCCTTGCTCTCAACCCGCCGCTTGAACGCGCCCCAGGGGCTCGCCGGGGGCGAGCCCGGCCTGCCCGGGCGCCAACGTTTGCTGAAGGCGGACGGCGCCGTTACAGACCTGCCCGGCTGCTTTTCACTCACCGTTCAGGCCGGCGACGCCATCGAGATCGAGACTCCTGGCGGAGGCGGCTACGGCCCGCCGCCCGGCTGACGCCCCAAGGACCGACCGCCATGCTTTCCGCCGCCCTCTTCGCTCTCGCGCTCTTCGCCCAGGAGGCGCCCGCGCCCGTTGCCGCGGCCGAGCCCTCCGTTCCGGCCGGCGCGCCGGAAGACGACTACGGCCTGACCGCCTGGTGCGCGGGCTCGCTGTCCCGCTGGATGGAGCTGCGGCCCCGCGTCATGGAGGACGTGCGCCGCATCGAAGGCCGCTTCACCCGTCCCGGCTCTTCGATCGAGCAGGACATGGCGGCCTACGACGAGCTGCATGCCGCGGCCGAGCAGGACATGGCCCTCTTCACGCGCGCGCTGGTCGCCGCCGAGCAGGCCTCGCCGCGCGGGCTCGCGAGCCGTCGCGAAGGGGCGTTCAAGAAGGGGCAATCGGTGTGGACGGGCGCCGACAACTTGCCGAGCGCCCGCCTGGCCCAGGAATGGATGAGTTGGGCGCTCCCCGGTCGATGCCAGATCGCGGCGAACCGGCTAGCGGAGCAGGCCGCCGTTGCCGCACCGGCGCTCCGCGGCGCCGATAGCGCGCCGGCCGGCTAAGGCTAGGCCGGCTCGGCCGCCAGCCGCTGCAGCAGCGCCCGAGCCTCGGGCGCGTCCCACTCCGCCGCTTTGCTAAGGCGGGCCCGCTCGAATCCGCGCTTGTCGTAGATGATGGTCGTGGGGAAGCCCTTCGCCTCCAGCGCCCAGGCCAGCGCCGCGTCCGGACTATGATGGAACGGCAACGGCGTGTTCTGCCCGATGAAGGCCTTGGCGTCGGCCAGCTTCGCGGCGCTGTCCACCGAAACCGGCAGCACCTGCACGCCCGCGGGAAGCGAGGACTGCAGGCGAGCGAGGCTCGGCATCTCGGTCTTGCAGGGCGCGCACCAGGTCGCCCACAGGTTCACCACCAGGACCTCGCCCTTGTAGTCCGCCAGCCTCACCGGACGATCGTCGGGCCCGATCATGGGCGTGTCGGGTGCAGGTCGCCGCAGGTCGGTCGTCTCCAGCCCCGCCAGCTGCCCCTTGGCGAAGCTCTGGATCTCGCGCGCGGCCACCGGCTTGGGGACGCCGTCGTCAGGTTTGATGGACGAAGCGCCGACGAAGTATAGAACCCCGCCCACGCCGACGGCCAAGGCGGCCAGAAGGCCGCGCCGCAGCCATCGGTCCGCTCCGCCGCTCGAGGTCGCTGCTTCGTTCATGTCCGCCGCCGACTCCTCCGAACACCCCGAACCGGCGACAACGCAGGACCAAGGTCAAGCCATGTGGGGCGGCCGCTTCGCCGCCAAGCCCGCCGAGCTGATGCAGGCGATCAACGTCTCCATCGCCGTCGACCGACGGCTGGCCGTCGAGGACGTGCGCGGTTCTCGCGCCCACGCGGCGATGTTGGCCGCTCAGGAGATCATATCAAGGGAAGACGAAGCCGCCATCCAGGGCGGGCTGCAGACCATCGCGCAGGAGCTGCGGGACGGCGTCTTCCCTTTCCGGGCGGAGTTCGAGGACATCCACATGAACGTGGAGGCGCGGCTGCGCGAGCTGATCGGCGAGCCGGCCGGCCGCCTGCACACCGCCCGCTCCCGCAACGATCAGGTGGCGCTCGATTTCCGGATCTGGGTTCGCGACGCCTGCGACCGCTCGGCGGAGCAGCTGGAGCAGCTGCAACGCGCATTGCTCGCCAAGGCCGAAGCCTGCGCGGACATGCTCATGCCGGGGTTCACCCATCTGCAGCCGGCCCAGCCGGTGACCTTCGGCCACCACCTTATGGCCTACGTGGAGATGTTCGGCCGCGACGCTGCGCGGTTCAGCGATGCGCGCTCGCGCATGAACGAGAGCCCGCTCGGGGCGGCGGCGCTCGCCGGCTCGCCCTTCCCCATCGACCGACACGCGACCGCAGCGGCGCTTGGGTTCGACAGGCCGATGGCGAATTCGCTGGACGCGGTCTCTGCGCGCGACTTCGCTCTCGAGGCGCTGGCGGCGGCGGCGATCACGGCTACCCACCTCTCGCGATTGGCGGAGGAGATCGTGCTGTGGATGACGCCCCAGTTCGGCTTCGTCCAGCTTTCGGACGCGTTCACCACGGGCAGCTCGATCATGCCCCAGAAGCGCAACCCGGACGCGGCCGAACTGGTGCGGGCCAAGGTGGGCCGGATCCTCGGCGCCCTGACCAGCCTGACAGTGGTGATGAAGGGCCTCCCGCTCGCCTATTCGAAGGACATGCAGGAGGACAAGCCGCCGGTGTTCGAAGCCTTCGACGCGCTCTCGCTGAGCCTTCAGGCCATGGCGGGCATGGTCGCCGATCTGACCCCGAACCCTGAGCGCATGAGGGCGGCCGCGGGCGCAGGCTTCTCGACGGCCACCGACTTGGCCGACTGGCTCGTGCGCGAGCTGAACCTGCCGTTCCGGCAAGCGCATCACGTAACCGGCGCGGCCGTGAGGCGGGCCGAGCAGCTAGGGGTGGACCTGCCGGACCTCCCGCTTTCGGAGCTGCAAGCCTTGGAACCTCGCGTGGATCAGCGCATCTACCAAGTGCTCACCCCTGAGGCCTCCGTGGCCAGCCGCAAGGTCTACGGCGCGACATCACCCGAGCAGGTACGCGCCCAAGTGGCGCGGTGGAAGGAACGACTCGCATGACCCGTCTCAACCTCCTCCTGCTCGCCGTGGCCGGCGCGGCGGCCTTGTCCGCTTGCGGCCGCAGGGGCGACCTGGAGCAACCGGCGCCCCTGTTCGGAAGTCGCGCGGCCGCCGAGCGCGAGGCGACCGCGCCCGCCGACCAGCGGGCGACCCAGACCGGCCAGCAGGCCACCAATCCTCAGGGCGGCGAGGAAGAGCAGGGCGAGTTCCGGCGGCCCCGCGAGGACCTGCGTGATCCCTCCCAGCGGCTGGACCCGATCAGCCGGGCGCCCATCGACGGGGGCGCCGGAAACGATCCCTTCGGCCCGCCCCCCTCCACCACGCCGCGCTAGTGAATCACTTCGAGGTTCGCGACGGCGAACTCCACTGCGAGGAGACGCCGCTTTCCGCCATCGCGGCGGAGGTCGGCACGCCAGCGTACATCTATTCCAGCGCCACCCTGGAGCGGCATTACACGGTGTTCCGGGACGCCTTGCTGGCGCACCGCGAGTCCATAGGCGAACCGCTGATCGCCTACGCCGTGAAGGCCAGCGGGGCGGTCGCGGTGATCGAGACGCTCGCCCGGCTCGGGGCGGGGGCCGACACCGTTTCCGAGGGCGAGATCCGGCGCGCCCTGGCGGCGGGCGTGCCGCCGGAGCGGGTCGTCTTCTCGGGCGTGGGCAAGACCGAGCGGGAGCTGGCGTTCGCCATCGACGTGGGCGTCCACGAGATCAACGTGGAGTCCGAGCCCGAGCTCGACCTGCTGGCCCGCGTCGCCGCCGGCAAGGGAGCCACGCCGGCCGTCGCCATCCGGGTCACGCCCGAGATCGCCGCGGGAGGGCACGCGAAAATTTCGACAGGGCAAGGCCGCAACAAGTTCGGCGTCTCGGTCGCCGAGGCCGAGCGGCTGTACGCGAAGGCCGCCGCCTCCCCTCACCTGCGTCCGGTCGGCGTGGCTTGTCATATCGGCAGCCAGATCACGACCTTGGAGCCGCTCCGCGCCGCCTTTCAGGTGATGCGGCAGCTGGTGCAGCGACTGCGCGCCGCCGGTCTGGCCGTAGAGCGTCTCGACCTCGGCGGCGGCCTGGGCGTGCCCTACTTCAACCAGCCCGAGCCCCCCTCGCCCGGCGCCTTCGCGGCCATGGTCGCCGAGGTCGTCCGGGACCTCGACGTGCGGCTCGCCTTCGAGCCCGGGCGGCTGATCGCCGCGAACGCCGGCGTGCTGCTGTCCTCGGTCGTCCACGTGCACGAGCGGCCGGAGGGGCCGAGGTTCCTGGTGCTGGACGCGGCCATGAACGACCTGATCCGCCCGGCCATGTACGACGCCTTCCACGACATCAGGCCCGTGAGGGCGCGGCCGGGCGAGCCGCGGCCCTACGACGTGGTGGGCCCGGTTTGCGAAACCGGCGACACCTTCACCCGGGACCGAGTCCTGCCGCCGCTGCAAGCGGGCGACTTGGTCGCCTTCATGACGGCCGGCGCTTACGGTTCGGCCATGGCCAGCGAGTACAACAGCCGCCTGCTCGTGCCGGAGGTGCTGGTCCGTGGTTCCGAATGGGCGGTCATCCGACCGCGCCCGACCTACGAGGACATGCTCGCCCGGGAGCGCCGACCTGCGTGGCTGACCGACTGAGAGCGTCGAAGGGACAGCGCGCGGTCGCCCTGGCGCGCGCGGCCCTGTTCTGGGAACGCGCCGCCCCGGTGTGGGCGCCCCCCGCCCTCGCGCTGCTGGCGGTCGTGACGGCCGCGGCCCTGGGCCTGCTGCAGCCGCTGCCGATCCCGCTCCATGCCGGCTTGGTCGCCGCCGTCCTGGGCGCCGGAGCGTTCGCCGCCTGGCCGGGCCTGCGCCGCTTCCAACTCCCGACCCTCGACGAGGGCCGGCGGCGCGCGGAACGCGACGCGGGGCTCGATCATGCGCCCCTCACGGCCGTGGAGGATCGCGCCGAGACCGGCGACGCGGAGCTCTGGGCGGCCCACCTGCGCCGGGCCGAAGCCGACGCCGAGCGTGCCCGCGGGCGACGCCCGCGCGCCGGGCTTGCGGCGGCGGACCCCTTCGCGCTCCGCTTCGCCCTGCCGCTGCTGCTTGCGTTCGGCGTCTGGGCGGAGCCGGAGGGCCTTGGCCGACGTCTTGAGACGGCCATCCGCCCGGACCTCAAGGCCGACGCCCTGCCGCTTCGCCTCGAAGCCTGGGCCGCGCCGCCGGCCTACACGGGGCGTCCGCCCCAGCCGCTCCCGCCAGGAGGCGGGACCGTCAGCTTGCCGAAAGGCTCGATCCTCACCCTCACGGTTCGTGGCGCGGCAGGCCCGCCGGTGCTGGAGCACCAAGGCGGCTCCCGTTTCGAGCCGCAGGCTGAGCGGGTGCACATGGCGAAGCTCAGTGTCGACCGATCGGGCGCGCTCGTGATCCGGCGAGGCGGCGCTCTTGGCCGCTGGGCCCTGAACGCCACGCCCGACAAGCCGCCGAGCATCGCCTTCGCCGCCCCACCCGCTCGAGGGGAGCGGGACGCCCTGGCCCTGCTCTATCGCGCCCGGGACGACTACGGCGTGAGCTCGGTCCGCCTGCGCCTGAGCAGCGGGCTCCGCACGCTGGAGCGCCCTGTGGAAGTCCCCGCCTCGCCCGAGGAGCCGCAGGCGACGGCGCTTGACCTGACCGACACGCCTTTCGCGGGCAAGACCGTCAGCGCCGTCCTGATCGCGACCGACGCGGCCGGTCAGGAAGCCAGATCCCGAGGCGCTCGCATCAAGCTCCCCGTAAGGACCTGGCGCGATCCCGCCGCCCGCGAACTGGCCCAGGCCGCGGACGCCCTGCGCCGGGAATGGCGGCCCTACGCCGTCCTTCGACGACCGGCGCCCGAGCCGGAGAACGTCCCCGACGCTCGGCTGCAGATGACTCTCGGGCCGTACTACGCCCTGCACGACGCGCCGCCGGCGGTGCGTGGGGCGGCCGCAACCGCGCAGGAGCTGCTGGTCGGCGCGGGTCCCGCGCTCCGCGATCCCTTAGCCGCCGCGGCGCTGACCTGGGCTTTGCGCCGGCTCGCGGGGGCCCAGACGCTCCGGGCCGCCAAGGCGCTCGCGCCTGACCTGCTCGCCGTCGCCGACCGGCTGGAGCGCGGCCCGGCGTCCTCGGCTGAGGAGGGTTTGCGCGCCGCCCAGCAGCGGCTCCGGGAGGCGATCGCGCGGGGAGCGCCGCCCGAGGATATCGCCCGCCTGCTGGACGAGGTGCGTCAGGCCATGGCGGCCTACCTGGCTGCGCTTCAGCGCGCGCCCGCTCCGAGCGGCGAGCAACCCCAGGGCGGGACGATCACCGCGGCGGACCTAGACGCCCTCTGGCGCGCGGTCGAGGAAGCCGCTGCGCGGGGGGACGCCGAGCACGCGATGGCCCTAATGGACGCCATCGCGCGTCTGCTCGCCTCCATCCAGCCGGGCCAGGGGCAAGGGGGAGAGGGCCAGGGCGCTGGCGGACGCGCCTTCGCGCAACTGCAGGACCAGCAGCGCGCCCTGGGCGATGAGACGTTCGGCCTTGGCCAGGGGGAAGGCGGGCGAGACCCGGACGCCCTGGCCGCCGCGCAGAGCGCGCTGGCGAAACAGACTCGGCGGTCAGCGAGGGGCGCGGCCGCCCAGCCTCTGAACGCGGCCGCGGCAGCCATGGACGAGGCGGCGGCCGCCCTGCGGTTCTACGACGTCACCGGCGCCGCGCGCGCCCAGCGGCGGGCCCAAGCCGCGTTGACCGAGGCGGCGCAGGCCGCCGATCCGAACCGGAACGCGCGGAGCCTCATGGACCGCGCGCTGGGCGAGGCGGATCCGCTCGGCCGACGCGCAAGCGGGGGCGACGTCGTCCAAGGCGACGGCTCCGCTCAGGCCGACGCGCCCGCCCAGACCGCGCGCGAGGCGCTGGACGCCATCCGCGCCCGCGCCGCCGACCGGAGCCGACCCGAAGAGGAGCTCCGTTACCTGGAGCGCTTGCTGGAGCGCTTCTGAGCCCCGCCGTGCTAGCGTGGGGCCTCGCTCGGAGAGCCCCATGCCGCTGGACCAAGCCGCCGCCGTGACCGTCGAGCCCGAGGTGCTCTACGGGGTGGCCGATCACGTCGCCACCATCACGCTGAACCGGCCCGAGAAGATGAACACCATCTCGGGGCCGATGCTGGCGCAGCTGACCGAGCTGCTGCTCAAGGCCGATCGCGATCGCGAGGTCCGGGCCATCGTGCTCACGGGGCGCGGCCGGGCGTTCTGCGCGGGGCTGGACCTCAGCGGCGCGTCTCAGGGGAACCTCGGTCTGGAGGGCGCCTCCCAAGCCACAACGCTCGACCTGCGGGCGACGCCGCCGACGGTGATGTTCAACCTGGATACGCCGACCATCTGCGCGCTGAACGGCTCGGCGGCCGGCTATGGCATGGACACCGCGCTCGGTTGCGACATCCGCATCATGGCGGAAGGCGCGAAGCTGGCCGCCGCCTTCACCAAGCGCGGCGTGGTGCCTGAGTCCGGCGGGACCTGGCTGCTGCCCCGCCTGATCGGCTGGTCCAAAGCCGCCGAGCTGATCTTCACTGGACGGACCCTGACCGCTCAGGAGTGCGTCGGATGGGGCCTCGCGTCGCGCGCCGTTCCCGACGCCGACCTCGCCGGCGAAGCGCGCAAGGTCGCCCTGGAGATCGCGGCCAACGCGCCGCTCGCGGTGCAGGCGGCCAAGCGCATGATGCGCATGGGCCTCAGCGAGACGTTCAACGACCACGTCCATCATGTCTTCCTGCAGCTCCTGCCGCTGGTGAAGACCGAGGACGCCTACGAAGGCATGCGCGCCTTCCTGGAGAAGCGCCCGGCCGAGTTCAAAGGCCGGTGACGGGGGGCTCCTCGAGCATCAGCCGCGCCGCTTGATGACGCCTGCGCCCGCGTAGCGCGCCTGATCCCCTAGCTCCTCTTCGATCCGGAGCAGCTGGTTGTACTTGGCGGTCCGGTCGGAACGGCTGAGAGAGCCCGTCTTGATCTGCCCGCAATTGGTCGCGACAGCGAGGTCGGCGATGGTTGAGTCCTCCGTCTCGCCGGAGCGGTGGCTCATGACCGCAGTGTAGGCGCTGCGATGGGCGAGATCGACCGCGTCCAGGGTCTCCGAGAGGCTGCCGATCTGGTTGACCTTCACGAGGATGGAGTTCGCCAGCCCGCGCTGGATGCCGTTGGCGAGGCGTTCTGGGTTGGTGACGAAGAGATCGTCTCCAACGAGCTGGACCCGGTCCCCCAGTCGCCGGGTCAGCTCGGCCCAGCCCTCGAAGTCGTCCTCGGCCATGCCGTCTTCGATCGAGACGATCGGGAACTGGTCGGCGAGCGCGGCGAGGTGGCCGACCATGCCGGCCTGGTCGAGCGACTTGCCCTCCCCTTCCATCTCGTAGCGGCCGTTCTTGAAGAACTCGGTCGAGGCGCAGTCCAGGGCCAGCCAGAAGTCGCTTCCGGCCTTGTACCCGGCCTGTTCGCCCGCCTGCATGACGAAGCGCAGGGCCTCCTCGGCGCTGGCGAGGTTGGGGGCGAAGCCGCCTTCGTCGCCGACGTTGGTCCCGTGCCCGGCCGCCTTCAGCGCCTTCTTCAGGCTGTGGAAGATTTCGGCGCCCATGCGCAGCCCCTCGCGAAAGCTGGCGGCGCCGGCGGGCATGATCATGATCTCCTGGAAATCCAGCGGATTATCCGCGTGCGCGCCGCCGTTGATGATATTCATCATCGGCACCGGCAGGGTACGGGCGTTGACCCCGCCCACGTACTTGTACAGGGGCGTTCCAGAGGCCTCCGCAGCGGCCCGCGCCGTGGCCAGTGAGACGCCGAGGATGGCATTGGCGCCGAGCCGGCCCTTGTTGGGCGTCCCGTCCAGCTCGATCAGCAGGCGGTCGATCCGCCGCTGATCCTCCGCGTCGAAGCCTGACAACGCGTCGAAGATCTCCCCGTTGACCGCGTCCACCGCCTGCTGGACTCCCTTGCCAAGGTAGCGGCCCGCGTCGCCGTCCCGCCTCTCGACCGCTTCGTGAGCCCCCGTGGAGGCGCCCGACGGAACCGCGGCGCGGCCGATCGACCCGTCCTCCAGCACCACGTCGACCTCCACCGTCGGATTGCCGCGGCTGTCCAGGATTTCGCGGCCGATGATGTCGACGATCTCGGTCATGGGAGGCTCTCAGCTGTGAACGCCGGGAGGCTTAGCGGGCGCGTGGGCCGAACGCCAGATTGACGAGGGCGCCCCGGCCGGGAACGGTGCTCCGCTCAGCCCAGGAGCCCAGATGATCACCGTCGAGACCTCGGACCACGTCGCCCTCGTCACGCTGAATCGGCCCGAGGCGATGAACGCCCTGTCCAAGGCGCTCCGGCGCGCGATCTACGACACGTTCGTCCGCTTGAACGAGGACGACGAGGTTCGCGCTGTGGTCTTCACCGGCGCGGGCCGCGCGTTCACCGCGGGCCTGGACCTGAAGGAGCTCGGGTCCGATCCCTACGGGATGCGTGCGGCCAACGCCGAGGGTGCCGAGGAGAACCCGGTCAAGGCGGTGGAGCTCTGCCGCAAGCCGGTGATCGGCGCGATCAACGGCGTGGCCATCACCGGCGGCTTCGAACTCGCTCTGGCCTGCGATGTCCTGATCGCCTCGACGGAGGCGCGCTTCGCCGACACCCACGCGCGGGTCGGCATCCTGCCCGGCTGGGGGCTCTCGCAGAAGCTGTCCCGACTGATCGGAATCTACCGGGCCAAGGAGCTGTCGCTGACCGGCAACTTCCTGGACGCCCGAACGGCGGAGGCGTGGGGCCTGGTGAACCGCGTGGTCGCGCCTGAGGCGCTGGTCCCGACGGCGCTGAAGCTGGCCGCCGACATGGCGTCAGTGCCGCCGGCCACCCTGGCGGCCTACAAGCAGCTGATCAACGAGGGTTACGCGCGGAGCTTCGGCGACGGCATGGCGCATGAAGCGGCGTTCTCCACCGCCGCCAACGCGAAGGTCACGCCGGAGATGGTGGAGGCCAATCGCCGTGCGGTTCAGGCGCGCGGCCGGACACAATAGCCCGGAGAGGGCCGGAGGAGGATCAGTCCTCCTTCGGCTCCAGCACCTGACGGCCGTTGTAGACGCCCGTCTTCAGGTCGATGTGGTGCGGACGGCGCAACTCGCCGGTGTCCTTGTCTTCCAGGTACGGATTGGCCCCGAGCGCGTGATGGGAGCGGCGCATGCCGCGACGCGAGGGCGAGGTTTTTCGCTTGGGGACGGCCATGGGAGGCTCTCGGTGTGGCGCGTAAACGGAAAGCGGCGGCCGGGGGGCCGCCGCGCTGAGCCGGGGTGTATGGCGCAATCGGCGCCGGCGTTCAAGCTAGAGCTTGTAGCGGACCTGGTCGAACCAGTAGCGCTCAAGCTTCTTGAGCGCTGAGGCCGCTGCGGCCACGTCGCTCTCGTCCATCGAGCATACCGGCTTCAGGGCCTCGCGTTGACGACCGAACAGACTCCAGAGCTTGCTCTGGATCGCCTTGCCGGTCGCGGTGGCGCGGAAGCGCGGCGCGCCGCGCGCATCGCCGCGCGTGGACTCCAGTCGGCCGCCCTCGTTCAGCTTCTTGAGATTGTAGCTGACGTTGGAGCCCAGGTAGCGGCCGCTGTGCATGATCTCGGCGGCCGTGAGGCTCTCGTCGCCGAGGTGGAACAACAGCAGCGCCTGAACGGCCGTGACGTCATCGATGCCCGACCGCTCCAGCTCGGCCGCGACCGTCTCGTGCAGTTGGCGCTGGGCGCGTTCGACCGCATGCAGCAGGTCCACATAGGCGTCGAGCGCCGTATGGTCCGCCTGAGCGGGAGCGTCTTGCAGAACTGCTGCGGTGGCCGCCATGTCGATACCTGCTCTCGGGTTCGACGAACGGTATCGCCGACCGGCTAAGCCGGGCTTAATGGCGGCGCGGCAATGCCGGTCAGGACAGAGGCGTCCACTCCTCGTCGGGCGGCAGAGGCGCGAAAATCTCATCCAGTAGGGCGTCGCTCACGCCTTCCAGAGTGTCCGGCGACCAGCGCGGGGCGTTGTCCTTGTCGATGATCACCGCGCGGACACCGTCGAGGAAGTCGTGGCGCCGCACGACCCGGCTGCCGATCCGGTACTCCATGGCCATGTTGTCGGCGAAATGGTCGAGTTGAGCGCCGGCCCTGAGTTGGCGGAAGGCGACCTTCAAGGTTTGAGGCGACTTGGTCCGGAGCGTTGCGAGCTGCGCTTGCGCCCACTCGCCGCCGTCCGTCTCAAGCGCCGCCATGATCGCCTCGACGCTGTCTCCTCCAAACAGCGCATCGATCCGGTCGCGATCGAGCACGGACGGATCGAGGTTCGAGGAAAGCCCGCTCAGCGCCTCGGCTGGTTCTCGGGCGCGCCGGGCGAGAGCCGCCTTGACCTCCTCCAGCTGCTCGCTCTTCACAAAGTGTGTAGCGATCCCGAGCGCTACGCAGTCGGCGGCCTTTATCCGCGCGCCCGTGAGCGCCAGCCACATCCCGCTCGCCCCGGGCAGCCGCGGCAGATGCCAGCCGCCGCCCACATCCGGGAACAGCCCGATCCCGGTCTCCGGCATGGCGAAGGTGGTCCGCTCCGTCGCGATCCGCACCTTGGCCGGCAGGCTGATCCCGACGCCCCCGCCCATGACCACGCCGTCCATTACGGCGGTCACCGGCTTGGGGTACTCGAACAGCAAGTGGTTCAGCCGGTACTCGGTGTGGAAGAAGCGCCGCGCGTCGACCGCGTCTCCCGCCCCGCTCTCGGCCAGCATGCGGATGTCGCCGCCAGCGCAGAAGCCCCGGCCTGAGGCATGATCGATCAGCACCGCCTCGATCCCCGGATCGGCGCGCCACGCGAGCAGCGCCTCGATCATGGCCTCGCACATGCCCGTGTTCAGGGCGTGCAGGGCCTCGGGTCGGTTCAACGACACGCGGCCGAGCGCGCCGTCGGTGCGGACCAGGACGTCGCTCATGCGCGCAGCAGCTCCCGCGCGGTGATCACGCGCATGATCTCGTTCGTGCCCTCCAGGATCTGGTGCACGCGCAGGTCCCGGACGATCCGCTCCAGCGGGTAGTCGCGCAGGTAGCCGTAGCCGCCGTGGATCTGCAGCGCCTGGTTGGCCACTTCGAACCCCGCGTCGGTGGCGAAGCGCTTGGCCATCGCGCAGAGCTTGGTCGCCTGGGGGTCCTTGCGGTCCATGGCGGCGGCGCCGTTCAGCACCATCAGCCGGGCGGCTTCCAGGCTGGTCGCCATGTCGGCCAGCTTGAACTGCAGCGCCTGGAACTCGCTCAGCGACCGGCCGAACTGCTTGCGGGTCCGGGCGTAGTCGACCGCGGTGTCCAGTGCGAGGCCCGCGCCGCCGAGCGAGCAGGCGGCGATATTCAACCGGCCGCCGTCCAGGCCCGCCATCGCGAACTTGAAGCCGTCGCCCTCGTCGCCGATCCGGTTCTCGGCAGGAACGACCACGTCGTCGAGCAGCACCTGTCGGGTGGGCTGGCTGTTCCAGCCCATCTTCCGCTCGTTCGCGCCGAAGCTCAGGCCGGGCGCATCCTTATCGACCACGAAGGTGGAGACGCCTTTGGCGCCCTCCCCGCCCGTGCGCGCCATCACCACGTAGACGTCGCTGGTTCCGGCTCCCGAGATGAAGGCCTTGGCGCCGTTCAGCACGTAGGCGTCGTTGCCCCGCTTGTCGGCGCGCGTCCGCAGCGAGGCGGCGTCGGAGCCCGCATTCGGCTCGGTGAGGCAGTAGCTGGCGATCAGCTCCATGCTCGTCAGGCGCGGCAGGTACTTGGCCCGAAGCTCCTGCGAGCCGAAGCGGTCGATCATCCACGAGGCCATGTTGTGGATGGAGATGAACGCGGCCGTCGACACGTCGCCGTAGGACAGGGCTTCAAAGATCAGGGCCGCCTCCACCCGACCGAGCCCCGTCCCGCCGACGTCGTCGCGCACGTAGATGCCGGCGAAGCCGAGCTCAGCGGCCTTGCGGATCACGTCGACGGGGAAATGCCTTTCCTCGTCCCAGGCGGCCGAGTGCGGCGCGAGCTCCGCGGCGGCGAACTGGCGGGCGGCCTCCTGGATGGCGCGATGGTCCTCTGAGAGGGCGAAGTCCATGAACAAACCTTAAGGGGCGCAAGGCTTGCTGACCTGTCGCGCCGAGCGCACCCTGTCAACGTCGGCTCACCTGCAGAGGCTCGCCATGACCCACGCCGCCGTCTCCCCTGCGCTGTCCGCCAGCCTCGTCCAGCGCGAGGCCTCGTTTGACCGGAACCTGGGGTTCGCGATCTACGGCCTATTCCTGCTGTCGTTCCTGGTCCCGCTCGCGCCCGCCATCGCTGGCGTGGCTATCGCCTACAACCGCAGAGACGACGCCGAGCCTGTAGGCCACACCCATTTCGATCACCAGGTCCGGACCTTCTGGATCAGCCTCGGCCTTGGCCTGCTCTGTCTCAGCCTCGGCTTCCTGACCGTCGTGTCGGCCGTGACCGGCGTGTTCGAGTTCGCGACCGACGGCGCGCAGTGGGACGCCTGGGATCTCGCGGCCCTGGATGCGGACAGCTTCGACATCGACGGCATGACGGTGGCGCTCGGCGCGGCGTCGGTCTTCACAGGCGTGCTCTCGGTGCTGTGGCTGTTCGTGGCCTCGCTGTTCGGGCTGGTGCGGCTTGCGTCCGACCAGCCGGTCGGCCAAGCCGGAGCCTGATGATCCAAGCCGCCTATCCCGCCGCCCGTCCCCGCCGCCTGCGTCAAGCCGATTGGGTCCGCCGCCTCGTCCGCGAGAGCGTGCTGACCCCGGCCGACCTGATCTGGTCCCTGGTCGTCCACGACGGGCCTGAGGACCGCATCCCGGTGGCCTCGATGCCGGGCGTCGAGCGGCTCTCGCCCATGGAGGCCGCCAAGGCGGCCGTGGAGGCCCGCGCGCTGGGGATTCCGGCCATCGCCGTGTTCCCGTTCATCGACGGCGGTCGCAAGGATCCCCACGGCTCGGAGGCCACCAACCCCGACGGACTGGTCTGCCGGGCGGTCCGCGCCATGAAGGAGGCTGCGCCGGAGGTCGGGATCATGTGCGACGTGGCGCTCGACCCCTTCACGGACCACGGGCACGACGGCCTGATCGAGAACGGCCGCATCCTCAACGACCCGACGGTGGAGCGGCTCGTCGAACAGTCGCTGGTCCAAGTGGAGGCCGGGGCGGACATCATCGCCCCCTCCGACATGATGGACGGCCGCATCGGGGCGATCCGAAGCGCGCTGGAAGGAGCTGGCCGCCAGGAAACGCTGATCATGGCCTACGCGGCCAAGTACGCGTCCGCCTTCTACGGCCCCTATCGTGACGCGATCGGCTCGGCCAAGGCGCTGACCGGGGACAAGAAGACCTATCAGATGGACCCGGCCAACACCGACGAGGCTCTGCGCGAGGTCGCCCTCGACCTCTCCGAAGGCGCCGACATGGTGATGGTGAAACCGGGGATGCCGTATCTCGACATCATACGGCGGCTCGTGGAGGCCTATCGCGCGCCGACCTTCGCTTTCCAGGTCTCGGGCGAGTACGCGATGATCATGGCCGCAGCCCGGAACGGCTGGATCCACGAGGAGCGGGCGATCCTCGAAAGCCTGGGCGGCTTCAAGCGAGCGGGCTGCGCCGGGATCATCACCTACTTCGCCCCGAGAGCCGCCCGGTTGCTCGCCTAGGCGAGCCTCAACCGCGCTCGGGCCTGTCGAGACGTGCCGCGAGGCTTGAGGTGTCCCAGCGGCGACCGCCCATGGCCTGCACCTCGGCGTAGAACTGGTCCACGAGCGCAGTCAGCGCCAGTATCGAACCGTTGCGGCGCGCCTCGTCGAGCACGAGGCCAAGGTCCTTGCGCATCCAGTCCACGGCGAAGCCGAAGTCGAAGCGCCCCTCCACCATCGTCTTCCAGCGGTTGTCCATCTGCCAGGACTGGGCCGCGCCCTGGCTGACGGCGGCGTACACCGCCTCGGTGTCCAGCCCGGCGCTCTTGGCGAAGTGCACCGCCTCCGCCAGCCCCTGGACCACGCCGGCGATGCAGATCTGGTTGACCATCTTGGCCAGCTGGCCTGAACCAGGTCCGCCCATTCGACGGATCGCCTTGGCGTAGGCGCTCATGACCGGCTCCACCCGGGTGAAGGCCGACTCCTCTCCCCCCGCCATGACGGTCAGCTTGCCCGCTTCGGCGCCCGCCTGTCCGCCTGACACCGGGGCGTCCACAAAGGCGCGCCCGCGGCTGGCGCAGAGCTCCGCCACTTCGCGCGCCAGCGCCGCGCTGGTGGTTGTGTGGTCGAGAAACACGGCTCCGGGCGGCGCCGCCTCCAAGGCGGCCTGCACGGTCGTCTTCACGTCATCGTCGTTCCCGACGCAGAGCGCCACGACCTCGCAGCCCTCAGCGGCGGCTGCAGGACCGTCGAACGCCGTCCCGCCGTTCGCCGCGACCCACGCTTGCGCCTTCGCCGGCGAGCGATTGTGCACGCGGAGTTCGTGGCCGGCGCGGGCGAGATGCCCGGCCATGGGTCCACCCATCACGCCCAGGCCGATGAAGGCGATCCGCATGGGTCAGTTCTCCAGGCGAGCCCGGGCGTAGCGCCCGCGGAAGTACAGCAGCCCGTCGCCTTCGGCGGCGTCGAACGCGACCACCTCCCCGATGAGCACCAGATGGTCGCCCAGCTGGATGCGCTCACGCACCCCGCAAATCAGTCGAGCCAACGCGCGCTTCAGCCGCGGAGGGTCGACGGCCGCCGGATCGAGCTCCTCGGGACCCAGCCGATACTCCTCCCCCCGGGCGAAACGATCGGAGAGAGCCGCCTCGTCGGCGCCCAGGATGTTCACGGCGAAGCGCTCACAGACGACGAAGGGATCGCGTCGATCGGAGGCGTCGTCGAGGCACCAGAGAACCAGCGGCGGCTCCAGCGACACCGAGGTGAAGCTGTTGATGGTTATGCCGATCACGCCGCCCTGCCCGTCCGCCGTGGTCACCACGGCGACGCCGGTGGCGAACGCGCCGAGCGCCTGGCGGTAGGCCTTCACGTCGAAACTCAAACGGCGCTCCTCAGGTCGGCGGTATGGGCAACGCCGTCTTAACGCTGGCCCAGCATGGTCACGCCATGGCCCTCGGCGAAGCACCAATCGTCATCAAGAAAGTCAAGAAGGTGGTCGGCGGCGGCCACCACGGCGGAGCGTGGAAGGTCGCCTACGCCGACTTCGTGACCGCCATGATGGCCTTCTTCCTGCTCATGTGGCTGATCAACGCCACGGACCCGGAACAAAAGCGCGGCATCGCCGAGTACTTCGCACCCGCCAGCCTCAGCGCGACCACGTCGGGCGCGGGCGGCCTGCTGGGCGGGACCTCGCTCGGCGAGGACGGCACCAAGCAGGACGGCGCCGAATCGGTGGTCCAGCAGAACGCCCCCGAAGCCCCGGACATGCAGGCGGAGGGCAAGACCGCCGCCACGGGAGCCGAGCTCGAAACGACTTCCGAAGAGGCGCTCCGCCAGGCGCTCGAAAAGCGCGAGGCCGCGGACTTCCAGACTGCGGCCGCCTCCCTGAAGCAGGCCATGCAGGAGATGCCCGAGCTGGCGGAGCTGTCCAAGCACGTGCTGGTGGACATCACTCCCGAAGGCCTGCGCATCCAGCTGGTCGACCAGGAAGGCCGCTCCATGTTCGACCAGAACGCGGTGAAGCCGAACGCCCGCGCGCAGGTGCTGCTCCGGGCCATCTCCAAGGTGATCAATCAGCTGCCCAACCGCATCACCATCTCCGGCCACACCAGCGCCGACATCAACGGCGCGGGGAAGGAAGGCGACTGGGCTCTGTCCGCCGGACGCGCCGACGCGTCGCGCCAGGTGCTGCAAGCGGCGGGCGTCGATCCGGACCGGATCTACCAGGTGTCCGGCAAGGCGAACTCCGAGCCGATCTATCCCGATGACCCGACCATGGCGGGCAACCGGCGGATCAGCATCGTGCTTCTGCGCGAGGCCCCGGTGCTGCCCGGCGATCACAGTCTCTAGCGGCGGGTTGCGGCGATGCGCGCGTTGGGGCTGACTGCGATCCCATGAAGCGGCTGGAGCGTCCGGTTCGGTGACCTACCACGTGCCGACCAGGCGCTTGCGCTTCTATCTGACCGCCAACACGCCCTGTCCGTACCTTCCCGGTCGGTTCGAGCGGAAGGTGTTCGCCCGGCTGCCCATGAGCGACGGCGCGACGGTCAACGACACCCTGACCGCGTCGGGCTTTCGCCGCTCGCAGGGCATCGCCTACCGGCCCGCCTGCGAGGCCTGCGACGCCTGCTTCTCGGTCCGCATTCCCGCCGCGCCCTATGCGTTCTCCAGGACCGAGCGCCGAACCTTGGACCGCAGCGCCGACCTGACCCGCCACTTGGTGGAGGCGGAGGCGACGTCCGAGCAGTACGACCTGCTGCGGCGCTATCTGGGCGCCCGTCACGCCGGCGGCGGCATGTCGGAGATGAGCTGGCTGGACTACGTGGCGATGGTCGAAGACACCACGGTCCGGAGCCACATGATCGAGTACCGCACCCCGTCGGAGGACGGCGGACCGGGGCGGCTCATGGCTTCGGTGCTGGTGGACTTGCTCGCCGACGGCCTGTCGCTGGTCTACAGCGCCTTCGAGCCGGAGGAGCCGCGTCGCAGCCTCGGCTCGTTCGTGATCCTGGACCACATCGCGCAGGCGCAAGCGGCGGGGCTGCCCTACGTCTATCTCGGGTATTGGGTCCCGGGCAGCCGGCGTATGGGCTACAAGGCCCGCTTCGATCCGCTCGAGGTGCTCCGGGAGGGCGGATGGCGGGCGGTCACGGACGAGGATCGCGCAGCCCCGACGCCCTCGATACAGCCCCGGCAGGACGCCGCCGCAGGCCTGCCCGTGAGCCTGCCGCGGCGCCGTCCATTCGGCAGCTAGCTCACTTCTCCGGGTCGACGAGCGCCTGGTAGACGAGCGTCCGGCTCTGCTGAGCGGCCCCGGAGCCTGACGAGCCGCCGAACCGCTGGATCATGCCGATGAAGAAGAGGTCGTTCTTCGGATCGATCCAGAACCAAGTCCCAGCCGCGCCGCCCCAGCTCAGGGTGCCCTCGCCTTCCAGCGTGCCGGCGAGCGCGGGATCTTCGATGGTGGCGAAGCCCAGGCCGAAACCTTGGCCCGGCGCGAAGCCGACGCCGCCTCGCCCGTCCGCGGTCACGCCGACGCTCCGCGGCAGGTGGTTCTCCGAGACCAGCTCGACCGTCCGCGGCGCCAGGATGCGCGCGCCGTCGAGCTCGCCCTTGTTCAGGATCATCTGGCAGAAGCGGGCGTAGTCGGCGGCCGTGGAGAGCAGGCCCCCGCCGCCCGAGAAGAACCCGGGGCGCTGGGTGAAGTCCTGCACCAGCGCGTTGTTGCCGGTCGACGCCTCCACCAGCTTCCCGTCCGCGCCTGGCATGTACAGCGGCGCGAACCGTCCGACTTTGTTCGCCGGCACCTGGAACGAGGTGTCGTTCATCTTCAACGGCTTGAAGATGCGCTCCGACATGAAGACGTCCAGCGGCTGGCCCGACAGACGCTCGACGATCACGCCCTGGAGGTCGACCGCCACGCTGTAGCGCCACGCCTCGCCCGGTTGGCTGATCAGCGGTATCGCCGCCACCTTGTCGACCAGCTGCTGGGAGCCTTGCGAGCGAAGGACGCCTTGATCCCGGAACGCCTTGTTGACCGGGTCATCGCCGGAAAGGCCGTAGCCGAAGCTCGCCGTGTGGGTCATGAGCTCCCGCATGGTGGGCGGACGCTTCATGTCGACCAGCACAGGTTGCCCGTTCGCGCCGACGCTCTGGACCACCTTCAGCTTGCTGAACTCGGGCACGTACTTGGTGACCGGATCGTCCAGCCGCCAACGGCCTTCCTCGAACAGGATCATCATGGCCACGCCGGTGATCGGCTTGGTCATGGAGTAGATGCGGAAGATCGTGTCCTCCGTCATCGGAGCGCCCGTCGCCAGGCTCTTCTTGCCGTACACGTTGGTGTCGACGATGCGGCCGCCGCGGCCGAGCACCGTCACCATGCCGGCCACCCGCCCCTCGTCCACGGCCGCCTTCATGGCCGCGTCGAGTTTGGCGAGCCGCGCGGCGTCGAAGCCCGCGGCCGCCGGAGCGGCGGTCGCCAGGGCGGCGCCGCGCCGCTGCGCCATGGCGGCCGGCGGCGAGGCCAGCAGGCCGACAGCCGCCAAAGCGGCGATGAACTTGACGCTGTGCCGAGTCATGAACTCCCCCTGTCCGTCGCGAAGCGGACTTGCGCCCAGCTTAGAGCCCCCGAGCGCCCTGACAAGTTGTCAGCGCGGATTGAACCGCTTGCTGGCCGCCAGCGCCTTGGGCGCGGTGCGACCCGCGCCGGCGCGCCGGCCCAGCCACTCGGACCAGTCCTTCCAATCGCGGCGTTTGCCGGCGTTGTCGACGTAGGTCGGCCCGTCCGCCTTGGAGAACACCAGCGCGTCCCGCAGGCCCTGATCCTCCCGGTACGCCTGGAGCTTCACGCCCTTGCCCCGCGCCATCTCGGGCAGCTCGCCTTGGGGAAAGATCAGCGCCTTGCCTGCGTCGCCGATCACCGCAACGTGGTCGCCGTCCGCTTCCAGGCAGAGCGCTGCGGAACCACCCTCGTCGAGGTTCAACACCTGCTTGCCCGCCCGGCGGAACGCCACCGCCTCGTCCTCGGGGAGGATGAAGCCGTAGCCCGCTCGGGAGGCCAGAAGCCGCTTGCGGCCGGGCTTGTGCGGGAACACGGCGACGATCCGCACCCGGTCGTCGATGTCCACCATCAGCCGCAGCGGCTCGCCGTGCCCGCGGCCGGACGGAAGCTTGTCGCAGGCTAGGGTGAAGAACCGCCCGTCGCTGGCGAACAGCAGCAGCTTGTCGGTGGTCTCCGCGGGCGCGAGGAAGCCCAGCTTGTCGCCCTCCTTGAACTTCAGCTCGCTCGGGTCCTCCACCTTGCCGCGGGCGGCGCGAATCCAGCCGCGCTCAGACAGGACCACCGTGATCGGCTCGCGGGTGACGAAGCTTTCGACAGCCGGCATGGAGACGCTCGGCGCATCCGCCAGCAGCGAGAGCCGGCGGTGCCACTTCGGGTCCGCCGAGAGCACCTTGCGGACGTCGCGCAACTGCTCGCCGATCCGTTTCCACTGCGCCTTCTCCGAGCCGAGCAGCGCCAGCAGCCCGTCGCGCTCCTCAGTCAGCGTCTGGTGTTCGCGCCGGATCTCCATCTCCTCAAGCCGGGCCAATTGGCGCAGCCGGGTGTTCAGGATGGCGTCGGCTTGGACTTCGGACAGCGCGAAGGTCTCGATCAGCTTCGCCTTGGGCTCGTCCTCGTAGCGGACGATCCGGATCACCTCGTCCAGGTTCAGATAGGCGATCAGCAGCCCGTCCAGGATGTGCAGCCGGGCTTCGATCTTCTCCAGCCGGTGGCGGGACCGCCGCCCCAGCACCTCGCGCCGGTGGTCTAGGAACGCCTGGAGCATGGGCTTCAGGCCCATCACGCGCGGCGTGCCCCGCGCATCCAGCACGTTCATGTTGACCGGGAACCGCACCTCCAGATCAGAGAGCCGAAACAGCGACTCCATCATCTGCTCAGGCTCGACGGTGCGCGAGCGAGGCTCTATGACCAGCCGGACGTCCTCGGCGGACTCGTCCCGGACCTCGGCCACAAGCGGCGCCTTCTTGGCGTCGATCAGGCCGGCCAGGTCCTCCTCCAGCTTGTTCTTCTGGACCTGGTACGGGATCTCCGTGACCACGACTCGCCAGAGCCCGCGGCCCATGTCCTCCTTGCGCCAGGCCGCCCGGACCCGGACCCCGCCCCGACCGGTCGTATACATCTCCTGCAGCGACGCCCGACTCTCGACGATGACGCCGCCGGTGGGGAAGTCAGGGCCCTGCACCCGCTCCATCAGATCGGCCACGGTGGCCTCTGGACGCTGCAGCAACAGCAAGCAGGCGTCGATCAGCTCCACGGCGTTGTGCGGCGGGATGGAGGTGGCCATCCCGACCGCGATCCCCGAGGCGCCGTTCGCCAGCAGGTTGGGGAACCCCGCCGGGAGAACGACCGGCTCCTCCCCCTCCCCGTCGTAGGTCGGGCGGAAGTCGACAGCGTCCTCGTCGATGCCGTCCAGCAGCAGCTGCGCCGCCGCCGTGAGCCGACATTCGGTGTAGCGCATGGCCGCCGGGTTATCGCCGTCCAGCGTGCCGAAGTTGCCTTGCCCGTCCACCAGCGGATAGCGCTGGGCGAAGTCCTGCGCGAGCCGCACCAGGGCGTCGTAGATCGACTGATCCCCGTGCGGGTGATAGCGGCCCATGACGTCGCCGACGACGCGGGCGGACTTTTTGGCCGCCGTTCCCGGATTCAGCCGCATCTCCCGCATGCCGTAGAGGATGCGCCGATGCACGGGCTTGAGCCCGTCGCGCACGTCCGGCAGCGCGCGGTTGGTGATGGTGGAGAGCGCGTACGCGAGATACCGCCGCGACAGCGCTTCGGTCAGCGGCTCGTCGACGACGCGGCCGGGGTCTTCAGGAGGATCGATAACGTCGGTCATCGGCTTCGATTCGGTTCAGGCGCCGAGGGTAGCGAGTTTCGGCGAGAGCGGGACGCAGTCGAGAAGCCGCAGGCTTCAGAGCCGTCCGGCGTCTCCCAACCGTTCCAGCAGCCAGGTGCGAGCGGGCGGCAGCGGCCGGTTCAGCGGACCGAAGATGTGGGCCGACAGGAACCGTCCGGTGATGTCCAGGCCCAGACCCACGTCGCCGGCGCCCAGTCCGGCCTGCGCGCCGAGCAGGAAAGGCGGCAGGGGCAGCAGCCGGTCGCGGTAAGGTTCCCCTGCAGCCCGGCTCACCGCCCGACCCGTCCGTGGGCTGACCCAGGCCAGATCATCGGTGCTTCCGGTGGAGGCGCACCGCGACAGGTCCAGGCCGAACCCCAACTCCTCCAGCAGACCCGCCTCGAACCGCACGTAAACGGCGGGCCAGATGTCCGGGATCGCCAAGGCGGCCAGCAACGCCTCGAAGGCCAGAAAGGCTCCGGGGTGAGCCTCCCGCTCGGGCAGAGCGCCGCCGGCGACCGCGGCCGCCGACGCGAGCCCGGTCAACGCGAGCGGGTCGTCGAACAAGGCGGACGGCCCTTCGCCCAGCGGCTCCAGCGTGACCGACCCGAGGTGCTCGGACGTGCGCGCGCGATAGCTCGCCAGAACTCTCGACCCCGGCTGCAGATGCGCGCGCATGCGCCGGGAAGCTCCTCCGGAGACGTGGGCTGCATAGCGCCCGTGGCTCTCGGTCAGCAGTTCCACAAGCGCGCCGGTCTCGCCGTGCGCCCGGGCCGACAGCAGGAAGGCCTCGTCCTGAAATTCCATGGCTCCTAGACGTCGAACTCCAGGCCCACGTCGCTGTAGAGGGCCTTCCGCTCCTGCCAGCGTTCGTCGACCTTGACGTGCAGAAAGAGGTGGACCGGCCGCTCCAGAATCTCGGTCAGCTCGGTGCGCGACTTCTCGCCGATCCACTTCAGCGTCTGGCCGCCCTTCCCCAGGATGATGGGCCGTTGCCCCTCACGCTCAACGTAGATGTTCTGCTCGATCCGCGCTGAGCCGTCCTTGCGCTCCTCGAAAGCGGTGGTCTCAACGGCCGCCCCGTAGGGCACCTCCTCGTGGATGCGCAGGTACAGCTTCTCCCGCGTGATCTCCGCGGCCAGCAGACGGACCGGCAAGTCCGCCGACTGGTCCTCGGGGTACAGCCACGGCCCCTCGGGCATGAGCGCCGCCAGCCGGTCCGCGAGGTCGTCGACCCCCGAGCCGTTCGCCGCGGAGATCATGAAGGCCTCCTCATAAGCGTCGGTCTTGAAGAGCGCGTCCGCCACCCCGAGCAGCTGGTCGCGCTTCATCCCGTCGATCTTGTTCAGAGCCAGGATCGCCTTGCGCGAGGCGCCATTGAGGCCGACGACGATGCTGTCCACGTCCTCGACCGCCCGCCGATCGGCCGCCGAGCCGCCCCCCTCAGCGGTCGCAACCTGCGCCTGGGCGTCCACCAGATGAACGACGGCGTCCGCATCATCTGCGCCGCCCCACGCCGCTCGGACCATCGCCCGGTCCAGCCGTCGGCGCGGCTTGAAGATGCCCGGGGTGTCGACCAGCACGACCTGGGCGTCGCCGCGCATCATCACCCCCCGAACCGGGAAGCGCGTGGTCTGCACCTTCTGAGTGACGATGGAGACCTTCGTGCCGACGAGCCGGTTCACCAGGGTCGACTTGCCGGCGTTCGGCGCGCCGATGATGGCGGCGAAGCCTGCGCGGGTCGCGTCGGTCATCAGATCACCTCTTCCCGGGTCAGGATCGCCAGAGCGGCGGCTTTCTCGGCCTCCTGCCGGGAACGGCCCTCCCCCGCCGCGGGCTCCAGCGGGCCCACGGCGGCCTCGACGCGGAACAGCGGTGCGTGGTCCGGCCCGGTCCGTTCGAGCGTGCGGTAAGCGGGCAGGCCGTGCCCGTTGGCGAGGGACCAGCGCTGCAGAGCCGACTTGGGGTCACGACTCTCGAGCGCGAACTCGACACCGTCGAACTCCTCGCGCCAGGTCTCAAGCACCACCCGGCGGGCGCTTTCCAGGCCGGCGTCCAGGTAGACGGCCGCGAGCATGGCCTCGCAGGCGTCGCCCAGAACCTTGTCTTTGGTTCGTCCGCCCGTCTTGCTCTCCCCCGGCGAAAGCCGCAGCGCGGGCGCGAGGCCGATCCGCTCCGCCACCCGGGCGCAGGTCTCGAACCGGACGAGCGCATGCAGGCGGGGAGTCAGCTCCCCCTCGGCGGCGCCGGGCAGGCGCCGCATCAGCTCCTCTGCGACAAGCAGGCCGAGCACCCGGTCGCCCAGGAACTCCAGCCGTTCGTTGTCCCGCACCTTGCGAGCGCCTTGGCCCACGCTGGCGTGGGTCAGCGCGCGCTCGAGCAGCTCGGGATCGGAGAAGGTGTGGCCGATGCGCGCCTGGAGCTCGGCAACCGCCTGAGCCCTGGCGTTCACGGGCGGGCGGCCATCAGCGCAGGCGGGTGAAGAACCGGCTCGGGCGCAGCTCGGTGACCCAGGTCCAGGGCTTCACCAGACCCGCTTCGGGCGTCCAGGACAGCAGGATGAACTCCGCCTTGCCGACCAGGTTCTCCGCGGGGACGAAGCCTACCCCGAACTCCTCCGGGTAACGGCTGTCGACCGAGTTGTCCCGGTTGTCGCCCATCATGAAGTAGTGACCCTCGGGCACGACGTAGACCCCGGTGTCGTCCACCTCGCCCGTCGTTTGCCGGTCGTAGGTGATGTAGGCCTTGCCGTTCGGCATGATCTCACGCACGCGCGGCACGCGATTGGTCAGGCCGTAGGGTGTCGTCTCGGTATCGGGCGTGAGCTCTTCCCGGCGCACGGCGCGGTCGTTGACGTAGAGCGCCCCGCCCCGCACCTGGATGCGATCTCCGGGCAGCCCGACAACCCGTTTGATGTAGTCGGTCCGGTCGTCGCGAGGCAGCTTGAAGACCGCGATGTCGCCGCGCTCGGGCGCGCGCTCCAGCACGCGCCCGTTCATCACCGGCGGGCTCAAGGGGATGGAGTGGCGGCTGTACCCGTAGCTCCACTTGCTGACGATGATGTAGTCGCCCTCGAACAGCGTCGGCTCCATCGAGGCCGAGGGGATCGTGAAGGGCTGGAACAACAGCACCCGAAGCACCAGCGCGATGCCGAGCGCCCAGAGGACCGTCTTGATGATCTCGAGGGTCTCGTGCGCCGCGCCGCCCTTCTTGGGGGCTTCGGTCGGCGCGGAATCGGCTTCAATCACGGTCATGCGGGTTCCGGTCGAGATACCTGGGGCGTAACGGCTCAGGAGTCCACGGGCAAGGCTTCGATCACGACGAAGGCTTGAGCGTAAGGATGGTCGTCGGTCAGGGTCAGGTGGATGACCGCGCGCTGGCCGGGCGGCGTGAGCGCCGCGAGCCGCTCCGCGGCGCCGCCTGTCAGCGCCATCGTCGGCTGGCCTGAGCGGGCGTTGATCACGCCCATGTCGGCCCAGTGGACGCCCCGGCGGGGCACGCCGGTCCCGAGCGCCTTGGCGCACGCCTCCTTGGCGGCGAAGCGCTTCGCATAGCTGGCGGCCCGCCCGCCGGGCGCGTTCGCCTTGCGGTCGGAACGCCCCCGCTCAAGCTCGGTGAACACGCGCCGGGTGAACCTGTCGCCGAACCGCTCGAGCGTGCCCTCGATCCTGCGGATGTCGGCCAGGTCGGCTCCGATGCCGAGGATCACGCGGCGTGCGCCCGACGGGCTTCATCCATCAGCGCGCGCATGCGCCGCACGGCCGCCTCCAGGCCGACGAAGATCGCCTCGCCGATGAGGAAGTGGCCGATGTTCAGCTCCGCGACCTCTGGGATAGCGGCCACAGCGCCGACGGTGGCGTAGTCGATGCCATGGCCGCCATGCACTTCCAGCCCGAGCCGGGAGGCGTGGGCCGCCGCGTCCCGCAACCGGGCAAGTTCCGCCGCCGCGCGCGCTTGGTCTCCGTGCCGCACGGCTTCGCAGTAGGCGCCGGTATGCAGCTCCACCACGGCCGCGCCGACGGCCGCAGCGGTCTCGGCCTGTGCGCGATCCGCCTCGATGAACAGCGACACCCGCGCACCCGCCTCCCGCAGGCGAGCGACGGCCGGCGCAATGGTGTTGTGGCCGCGAACGACGTCCAGCCCGCCCTCTGTGGTCCGCTCTTCGCGGCGCTCCGGGACGAGGCAGGCGGCGCGCGGGCGGTGACGCTCGGCGATGGCCAGCATCTCGTCGGTGACCGCCATCTCCAGGTTCAGCGGCCGGCCCCTTCGACGGCAGAGCTCGGCCAGCCCTTCGATGTCGGCGTCGGTGATGTGGCGGCGATCCTCGCGCAGGTGGGCGGTGATCCCGTCGGCGCCCGCGGCGATGGCGACCTCGGCTGCGCGCAGCGGCTCGGGATAGCCTTCCCCCCGCGCGTTCCGGATGGTCGCGACGTGATCGATGTTGACGCCCAGGCGCAGGCTCATGCGGCCTCCGTGCGCAGCCGTCGGCTGCCGGGATCCTCGACGGGCTTGGCGGCGAGCTCCGGCGGCAGGGCGTCCGCGGCATAGGCCGGCACATCCAGGGTCGCGAGCGCGATCAGCGGCACGCCCACGTCGGCCCTGCCTCCGGAACGGTCCACGATGCAGGTCGCAGCGACCACGTCGCCTCCGGCCTCCCGGATCGCGGCGATGCACTCGCGCGACGACAGCCCCGTGGTGACGATGTCCTCCACCATCAGCACGCGAGTCCCCGGATCGAAGCCGAACCCGCGCCGCAGCCGGAACGCGCCGCCCTCCCGCTCCACGTACATGGCCGCGACGCCCAGATGCCGGGCCGTCTCGTAACCGGGGATGATGCCGCCCACCGCCGGCGAGATCACCACGTCCGGGTCGTAGCCGGCGGCCCGCACGCGGTCGGCGAGGGCCCGGCAGAGCCGCTCGCTCCGAGCCGGGTGCATGAAGACGAGGTTCTTCTGCAGGAACACCGGGCTGTGCAGCCCCGACGAGAGCACGAAGTGCCCTTCCCGCAGGGCGCCCGCGGCGCGGAATTCGGCGAGCACGTCGTCGGAGGTCATGGACCCGAGATAAGGACGCTTCGGCGTTCTTGTCACCCGCCGCCCAGCAGCGTGTGCTCGACGAGGATCTTGACGCCCAACCCGATCAGCACCAGCCCGCCCAGCAGCTCGGCGCGCCGGCCGAGCGCCAGCCGAATATGGCCGCCGACCCTCACCCCCACCGTGCACAGCGTCAGGGTCACGACGCCGATCACCAGGCAGCTCGCCCAGATCGGGGTCGGCAGCAGAGCCAGGGTCACGCCCGCCGCCGCCGCATCGATGCTGGTGGCGACCGCGGCGGCCAGCAGGCTCCACCCCAGCAGGGCCGGCTTGACGGCGCAATCGTCGTCGCCGGGCTCAAGCGCCTCATGCAGCATCTTGGCCCCGATCAGCGCCAGCAGCCCGAACGCCACCCAGTGGTCCACCTGCTGGATGACGCCTGCGAAGGCCAGGCTCAATCCCCAGCCGAGCAGCGGCATGAGCGCCTGCACCATCCCGAACGCAGCCCCCACCGTCAGCGCCCGCGCCGTGCTCGCCCGACCATCGGCGCCTGCACCTTGGCACAGGGCGACCGCGAACGCGTCCGCGGAAAGCGCCAGCGCGAGAACGACCAGGGTCAGCATGGGTCAGGTGGTCAGCCGCGCGCGCGGTCCACCGTCTCCACGGAGGGACAGGCCCGCAGCGCCGCCGCGACGTGGGTTAGGTGCCGGGCGTCCACGACTTCCACCTCCACGTCCACGTCGAAGAAGTTCGAGTGACGGTGGTGCATGTTGAGGTGAACGATGTTGGCGCCGCTCTCGCCGATGATGGTGCAGACCTGTCCCAGCACGCCCGGCGCGTCCTGGATGGTGGCGCGAAGGCGGGCGGCGGAGAGCGTGTTCTGCTCGGCTTCGGCCGTCCACTGCAGGTCCCGCCAAAGCTCGTCGTCGTCCTCCAGCTCAGCCAGATGATGGCAGTCGATCGTGTGCACCATCAGGCTGTCTTCGCCCACGATCCCCACGATGCGATCCCCGGGCACGGGCCGGCAGCCGTGGTCGAAGCGGATCGGCCGGCCCGCCGGCAGGTTCGTGCCGCGGATGTAGAGCCTCGCCGCGCGCCCATCCTCAATGCGCACGCGGGCGCTCGCGGCCGCGCGCTCGCTCTCCTTGAGCCCCGGGAAGACCGCGTCCAGCACGTCGGCCGGCATGATGCGTCCGCGTCCGACGGCCTCGTAGAGCTCCTCGTCCCCGTGCAGGCCGTTGCGCTCCACCGCAGGACGCAGGGAGACGTCGGTCATGCCCCGCTCCGCCCGCGCGAACGCCTGGGCGATGGAGGCGCGCCCGAGCCGGACGTACTCCTCCCGCTCCGTCTGGCGCAGGTGCCGGCGAATGGCGGAGCGGGCCCGCCCCGTCACCGTCAGCGAGCGCCAGTCCGGCGGGACGACCGGCTTGGCGCCCCGGATCACCTCCACGACGTCCCCGTTCTGCAGGGGTGTGCGCAGCGGCTTGAGCTCGCCGTTGATCTTCACGCCGATCGTCGTGTCGCCGATGTCGGTGTGCACGGCGTAGGCGAAGTCCAGCGGCATGGCGCTGCGGGGCAGGCTGATGACCCGGCCCTTGGGCGTGAACACGAACACCTGGTCCAGGAACATCTCGAGCTTGGCGTGCTCGACCAGCTCTTCGGGGTCTCCGCCGTGCTCGAGCACCTGCACGAGGTGGCGCAGGTTGGCCAACGGATCGCGCCCGCCGCCCGCCTGCGCGGCGTCTGCGTCGAAGCGATACTCCTCGTTCTTGTAGCGCCAGTGGGCGGCGACACCCTCCTCGGCGATCCGATCCATGGCTTCGGTGCGGATCTGCATCTCGATCCGCATGCCGCGCGGCCCGACAACCGTCGTATGCAGCGAGCGGTAGTTGTTCTGCTTGGGGACCGAGATGAAGTCCTTGAAGCGCTCGGGCACGCACGGCCAGACGCGGTGGATCACGCCAAGCGCGCGGTAGCACTCCTCCACCGTGTCCACGAGCACCCGGAAGGCGTAGATGTCCGACAGCTGGCTGAAGCCCACGGACTTGCGCTGCAGCTTTCGCCAGATGGAGTACGGCGTCTTTTCCCGCCCGTAGACGCGGGCGCGCACGCCTTCCGCCTCCAGCCGGGCGGCGATGTCGCCCGAGACCGTCGAGACGGCGGAGCCCTGCTCGGTCCTGAGGGCCGTGAGCCGCCGCTCGATCGCTTCGCGCGCGATCGGGTCCAGGTGCTCGAAGGCGAGCTCCTCTAGCTCCACGCAGATGCGATGGCAGCCGATGGCCCGTGCCAACGGCGCATAGATGTCCAGCGTCTCGCGGGAGATCCGCTCCCGCTTCTCGGGCTTGGCGATGAAGTGGAGCGTCCGCATGTTGTGCAGCCGGTCGGCCAGCTTCACGAGCAGAACCCGCACGTCCTTGGAGATCGCCAGGATGAAGCGGCGCAGGTTCTCCGCCTGCCGGACATGCTCGGCCTGCAGCTCCAGGCGGGAGAGCTTGGTGACCCCCTCGACCAGTTCGGCGACCTCATCGCCGAACAGCTTGGCGATGTCCTCGCGGCTCGCCGCCGTATCCTCGATGACGTCGTGCAGCAGCGCGGTGACGATGGCCGCCGTGTCCAACCGGTAGTCGGTCAGGATCCCCGCCACTTCGATCGGATGGGCGAAGTAGGGGTCGCCTGAGGCGCGCAACTGCGCGCCGTGCATCCGCATGGCGTAGACGTAGGCCCGGTTCAGCAGGCCCTCGTCCGCAGTCGGGTCGTAGGACTTGACCCGGTCGATAAGCTCGTACTGCCGCAGGATTTGCGGGCGGCGCTTGCGCGCCTCGGGAGCGGGCTCGACCGGAAGCGGCGGCTCGGTGCGGCCGGCCGCCGGTTCTAGAACAGCGAGGTCGCCGTCTGCGCTCAGTACCGCTCCTCCGGCACGACGCCGTCACGATCGCTCTGGAGCGCGCGCAGGAGTTCCTGCTCGCTCATCTGCATGTGGCCGGGATCGGCGAGCAGGGCCAGGGTCTCGGCCTCCTCCTCGGCGTCCGTCCGTTCGTCGACGCGCTGGAGCGTGCCGACCAGGTTCTCGCGCAGACCTTCAGGTTCGACGACGTCGTCCGCGATCTCGCGCAGCGCCACCACGGGGTTCTTGTCGTTGTCGCGCTCCACGAGCAGGGCCGAGCCGGCGGAGATCGCCCGGGCCCGGTGCGCGGCCAGCAGCACCAGGCCGAACCGGTTCGGCACTTTCTCAACGCAATCTTCGACCGTGACGCGGGCCATGCAAACCTCAGGTGTCGGGAGTAGCCGAAGAAAATAGCGAGCCTGAGCCTTCGGCGCAATGAGAGCGAGGCGTCGGCACGCGGCCGCGACGACGCGGGGCCAGCTGTCCTAACGACAGTCTTGCCCGGATCGCTGCTGCGCTTACGATCCGAACCGACCAAAAGGAGGCTCAAGGCCATGATCGGCGTCGTCGCGACCATGAAGATCCAAGAAGGCAAAACCGCCGAGTTCGAGCGCGCCTTTGCCGACCTGGCCGCCAAGGTGAAGGCCAACGAACCGGGGAACATCTTCTACCAGCTCACCAAGAGCCGGACCGAGCCCGACACCTACAAGGTGCTGGAGCTCTACGCCTCGGAGGACGCGCTGAAGGCCCACGGCCAGTCCGACCACTTCAAGGCCGCCGGTCCCTCGCTCGGCGCCGTCCTCGCCGGCCGGCCGCAGGTCGAATACCTGGACGCGGTGAGCTGAGCCATGGATCTCGCCTTTTCGCCTGAGGACCTCGCGTTCCGCGACGAGGTCCGCGCCTGGATCGCCGAGAACTACGACCAGGATCTGCGCGCGCGCATGGCCCAGACCAAGAACGGCTACATGGACAAGGAGTCCCTGCTCCGCTGGCAGAAGAAGCTGGCCGCCAAGGGCTGGCTGACGGTGGATTGGCCCGTCGAGCACGGCGGCCCGGGCTTCACCCCTTCGCAGCGCTACATCTTCGGCATGGAGATGGCCTCCGCCAACGTGCCTGCCACCCTCCCCTTCGGCGTGAAGATGGTCGCCCCGGTGATCATGAAGTTCGGCAGCGAGGAGCAGAAGGCTCGGCATCTGCCGCCCATCCGCAACGCCGACCTGTGGTGGTGCCAGGGCTATTCCGAGCCCGGCGCCGGCTCCGATCTCGCCGGGCTGCAGATGAAGGCCGAGCGCGACGGCGACCACTACGTGCTGAACGGGTCCAAGATCTGGACGACGCTCGCCCAGCACGCCGACTGGATCTTCTGCCTCGTCCGCACCAGCCAGGAGCGCAAACCTCAGGAAGGCATCAGCTTCGTTCTGGTGGACATGAACACGCCTGGCATCAGCGTGCGTCCGCTCCCCACGCTCGACGGTCCGGCCGAGAACCAGCAGGAGATCAATCAGGTCTTCTTCGAGGATGTCCGCGTGCCCGTGGAGAACCGGATCGGCGAAGAGGGCAAGGGCTGGACCTACGCCAAGTACCTGCTCGAGCACGAACGCGGGAACGCCTACGCCCCCGGGCTGATGCAGGCGCTCAACAAGGTGCGCAAGCTCGCCTCGCTGGAGCCCTCCGACGGCGGCGCGCCCATGCTGCAGGACGAGGACTTCCGCAAGAAGCTCAGCCAGGCCGCCATCAAGGTCGACGCGCTGAACGCCACCGAACTGCGCGTGTTCATGGGCCGCTCGGCCGGCGAGTCCGTCGGCGCCATCTCCTCCATGCTGAAGTGCGAGGGCTCGGAGATGCAGCAGCACATCAGCGAGCTCGCGCTCGAGGCCGTGGGCGTCTACTCGGCCCCGTTCGTGGAGGACACCTTCGCGATCCTGAACGGCGAGACCAACGAGGTTCGCGCGGGTCCGGACTACGCGGCCCCCGTGGCGCCGGCGTACTTCAACTATCGCAAGACCTCGATCTACGCGGGCTCAAACGAGATCCAGCACAACATCATGGCCAAGCTGCTGCTGGGCCTCTGAGTGCGCGTTTCGGAGCCCCGCATCGCCCCCGCCCAGCCGGAAGACTGGACGGAGGAGCAGCGCGACCTCATGCGCCCGCTGGTGGAGCGGAAGGCGGACTACAACGTCTTCCGCACCCTGGTGAACGCGCCCGAGGCGTTCCGCGCGTTCATCACGTACGGCAACTACATCCTGGGCCGGGCGAACACCTTCCCGCCGCGGGAGCGGGAGCTGGCCATCCTGCGGATCGGCTTCCTGAGCCGCGCGGGTTACGAATGGGCCCAGCACGTCCCCATCGGCCAGCGCTTCGGCCTCACCGAGGAGGAGGTGCGGCGGATCAAGGACGGTCCCGATGCGCAAGGCTGGAGCGAGGCTGATCGCGTGATCCTGCGCGCCGCCGACGAGCTGCACGCGGATCGCTTCATCACGGATGCGACCTGGGCCGCCCTGGGCGAGCGCTGGAGCGACCGTCAGCGGCTCGACCTCATCCTAACGGTGGGCCAGTACACTCAGGTCTGCATGCTGCTGAACAGCTGCGGTGTGCAGCTGGACCCATGGCTGACGCTGGACCCGGACCTGGACGCCCGGGGGTGAGCGGACGCCTGGCCGGCAAGGTCGCGGTGGTCGTCGGCGCCGGACAGACTCCAGGGCACGCCATCGGCAACGGTCGGGCTACGGCGATCCTGTTCGCCCGCGAAGGCGCCCAGGTGCTCTGCGTTGACCGCAAGCTGAATCGCGCTCAGGAGACCGTGGACCTCATCGCCGCTGACGGCGGGACGGCGCACGCGCACTTGGCCGACGTCACATCGGAGGCGGACTGCGCCAGCATTCCAGCCGCCGCCTTGGACCGGTTCGGCCGCCTCGACATCCTGCACAACAACGTCGGCGGCGGCGCGGGCGACGGGCCGCCCGACAAGCTGGCCGCCGACGCTTCGACCGCATCATGGCCCTGAATCTTCGGGGCATGTGGCTGACCATCAAGGCCGCCCTCCACGCCCTTCGCGAGTCGAAGGGCGTGATCGTGAACGTCTCCTCTCTCGCCTCGATCGCGCCCGCCGGCATCTTGGCCTACGAGCTCAGCAAGGCGGGCGTGAACAAGCTCACGACCACGATCGCCGCCCAGGAGGCTCGCCGCGGTGTCCGCTGCAACGCCATCCTTCCAGGCCTGATCGACACTCCGATGGCCATCCAGGGCTGGGCCGCCATGAACGCCCAGGAGCAGGAAGCCGTGCGCGCCCGCCGCAACGCCCGCGTGCCGCTCGGCGCGATGGGAACGGCCTGGGACGTGGCGTGGGCGGCGGTCTACCTGGCGAGCGACGAAGCCCGCTTCGTCACCGGCGTCCTGCTCCCGGTCGACGGCGGCATGAGCGTGCGGGTGGGCTGACCGGTCCCTTACTGCGACGCGGGTACGACCGCGGCTGCAGCGTCTGAACTGACCGTTTCGGCAGCCGCGGCAGGGGCCGCCGCCGCCTCGGCCGTCTGTGTCGCCCGCGCGCGGCACTGCTGCAGCAGCTCGGGCCTGGGTCCCGGGACGACGGTCACCGCCGGCTCGGGTTTGGGTTCTTCCTTCTTCGGCGCAACGGTCTTCTCAGCGGCGCCGGCGACGGTCTTGCCCACCTTGGAGACCACGATCGCGCCAACGGCGGCGCCGATCGGCCCGGCGACCGCAGCCCCCGCCACCTGCCCCGCCACGCTCCCGGTCAGCGCGCCCACGCCTTGGGTGCGGCTCATCGGCTTCTCTTGCTTCTTCGCTTCGGGCGGCGGAGCGAGCGCCAGCTCCATAGCGGCCTGCGCTTCGGCCTCCAGTCGTCGACAGGCCTCGTCTTCGAGCGGCGACAGGGGCGCCGAGGCGGCGAAGGTCGCCTCCGAGGCAGCCGGGGTTCCAGGCTCGGGTGCGCTTGCTGGGACCGTGGCGACCTGCGCGGGCTCGCCCGCCGCCTCGACCGCGGTCGGAGCGGGACTCGCGGTCGGCGTCTCGACCACCTGGGCCTGAGCAAAAGGGGCGGCTCCAAGAGCCAGGCTGATCAGCACCGCAGACGCGCGCATTCGAATTCCCGCCCGGCTCTCGCCGAACCTCCTCGCGTCCCTTGGGCTCTCAAATGAGAAAAGGCCGGACTGCGTTCCGCAGCCCGGCCTCAAACGTTGCGAAGCCAGCGGTCAGCCGCCCGACAGCTTCCGCATGAACTTCTGCGTTTGCTCGTTCCCTGCGAAGTAGGCCTCTTGCTTGCTGCTGTCGGAGATGCGGTCCCAGCTCTCCGCCACCGCTTCCGCGGTCAGCTCGCCTGTCGGGATATAGACGCCGTCCGTCTCGAAGATCTTGGCCAGCGCGAACACGCCCGCGCCGGCGGTCAGCACCACGCCGGTCGGGGCGTCCTCGCTGACCAGGTAGATCACACCCGGCGTAACAAACTCAGGCTTGAGCGCCTCCAGCATCTGCGGCGGCATCAGGTTCTCGGTCATCCGGGTGGCGGCGACCGGCGAGATCGCGTTCACCTTGATGTTGTTCTTCTGCCCTTCGAGCTTCAGCGTGTTCATGAAACCCACCAGGCCCAGCTTGGCCGCGCCGTAGTTCGTCTGGCCGAAGTTGCCGTACAGCCCCGTGGACGAGGTCGTGACCACGATCCGCCCGTAGTTCTGGGCCTTCATAATCTCCCAGACCGCCTTGGTCGGCTTCACGGTGCCCATGACGTGCACGTTCATCACCGCGTCGACGTCGGCGATCTCCATCTTGGAGAACGACTTGTCCCGCAGGATGCCGGCGTTCGCGATCAGGATGTCGATCCGGCCCCAAGCGTCCATCGTCTGCTGGACCAGGCCCGCGACACCCGTATCGTCGGTCACCGAGGCGCCGTTGGCGATCGCCTCGCCTCCGGCCGCCTTGATCTCGGCGACCACGGCCTCGGCTGCGGCGGAGTTGCCGCCCGAACCGTCCACCGAGCCGCCCAGGTCGTTGATCACCACCTTGGCTCCGCGCCGCGCCAGTTCGAGCGCGTGCTGCTTGCCCAGGCCGCCGCCGGCCCCGGTGACGATAGCGACCTTACCGTCGAAGCGGATGTCGGACATGGGTGTGTTCCGTCTGGTGTGAGTTGTTGGGAAGCGAGCAGCGGCCAGCGATCAGCGAGCGCCGCCCCGTTGATCGCCGCTCGCTGATCGCTGGCCGCTAGCTCAGGCCGCCTTGCCCAGCGAGAGCTCTTCGTAGCGGCGCAGGTGGTGGTCCACCGAACCGAACTCGCCCTCGATCATGGTGGCCCGCTTGAAGTAGTGGCCGATGGCCAGCTCGTCGGTCATGCCCATGCCGCCGTGGATCTGGATGGCGTTCTGGCCCACGAACTTGCAGGCGCGGCCGATCTGCACCTTAGCGGCGCTGACCGCCTTCATCCGCTCATCGTCGCTCTCGTCCAGCTTGATGGTGGCCATCAGCGTCATAGAGACGGACTGCTCGAGGTTGATGAACATGTCGACCATCCGATGCTGCAGCACCTGGAAGGAGGCGATCGGCGCGCCGAACTGCTTGCGCTGCTTGGCGTAATCGAGCGTGCCTTCGTGCAGCTTGCGCATGCAGCCCACCGCCTCCGAGCACACCGCGGCGACCGCCTCGTCCATCACCCGCTCCACCAGCGGCATGGCCCCGCCCTCGTCGCCGAGCAGCGCGCCGCCCGGGACCGAGACGTTCTCGAAGTACACTTCCGACGCGCGGCGGCCGTCGACGGTGGGGTAGTCGCGGGTCACCACGCCTTGAGCGTTCTTCTCGACCAGGAACACCGACACGCCGTTCCGCTCGCGCTGTGAGCCGCCGGTCCGTGCGGTGACGAGCAGGTGCGTCGCCCAGGGGGCGCCCACCACCACCGCCTTGTGGCCGTTCAGGACGTAGCCCTCGCCGTCCTTGCGGGCCGTCGTCTTCAGGTCCGACCAGGTGTAGCGCGCCTGCGGTTCCGCGTAGGCGAAGGCGATCACCGCCTCGCCGCTGATGATCTGGCCAATGATGTCGCCCGCGGACGCCGCGCCGGAGTGCTTCAGGAAGCCGCCGCCGATCACCACCGTCTGCAGGTAGGGCTCGACCACCAGGTTCTTCCCGATCTCCTCCATGACGATCATGTTCTCGACCGGCCCGCCGCCCAGGCCCCCGTGCTCCTCGGCGAAGGGCGCCCCCAGGATGCCGAGCTCCTCGGCGAAGGCCTTCCACACCTGGGGCCGCCAGCCGGGCTCGCCCTTCAGGGCCGCCCGGCGGGTGTCGAAGTCGTAGTTGTCCTGCAGATAGCTCGCGACCGTGTCGCGCAGCATCCCCTGCTCTTCGGTGTAGTTGAAGTCCATCGGACGGTCCCCCGACTCGGAGCTGTTGTTCTTGAAACGATGCGGCCCGGGAGCGCCGCCGCTCCCGGGCCGTCTGTAAGGCGCTTAGAGGCCCAGCACCATCTTGGCGATGATGTTGCGCTGAATCTCGTTCGACCCGCCGTAGATCGAGGTCTTCCGGGTGTTGAAGTAGTGCGGGGCCGTGCGGTGAGCGTAGTCCGGCCCGATCGGGAATTCGTTGGAGCCCTCGGGAAACCCGCGGAAGTACGGCGCGCCGTAGTGGCCGGCGGCCTCAAGCGCGAGTTCGGTGATCCGCTGCTGGATCTCGGTGCCCTTGATCTTCAGCACCGACGACTCCGGCCCCGGTCCGCGGCCGGCCGCCTCGCCCGCCAGCGTGCGCAGTTCGGTGAACTCCAGCGCCGTCAGGTCGATCTCCAGCTCCGCCACCTTGCGCTTGAAGGCGGGGTCCTGGATCAGCGGGCCCCCGTCGTCGGCCAGCTCGGTCGACGCCATTGAGCGGATGCGCTCGATCCCGCGCTTGCTCCGCGCGACCCCGGCGATGCCGCTCCGCTCGTGGGCGAGCAGGAACTTGGCGCAGGTCCAGCCCTTGTTCTCATGGAAGATGCGGTTCTCCACCGGCACCTTCACGTTCTCCAGCCAGACCTCGTTGACCTCATGTTCGCCGCCCAGCGTGATGATCGGGCGGACGGTCACGCCCGGCGTGTTCATGTCGATCAGCAGGAAGGAGATGCCTTCCTGGATTTTCGCGCTCGGGTCCGTGCGGACCAGGCAGAAAATCCAGTCGGCATGCTGGGCCAGGGTGGTCCAGGTCTTCTGGCCGTTGACCAGGTAGTATTCCTTGCCGTCATCGGCGGTGAACCGCTCGGCCTTCGTCTTCAGCGATGCCAAATCGGAGCCCGCGCCCGGCTCGGAGTAGCCCTGACACCACCAGATGTCGCCCGACAGCGTGGGCGGCAGGAACTTCGCCTTCTGCTCGGGGGTGCCGAAGGTGTAGATCACCGGCCCGACCATGTTGATGCCGAACGGCAGGATCGGCACGGTCTCGGCGCGGGCAGTCTCCTCCGACCAAATGTACCGCTGGGTGCTGGTCCAGCCCGGTCCGCCGTACTCGGCCGGCCACGCCGGCGCGACCCAACCCTTGTTCGCCAGCACCCGATGCCACGCGAGGAAATCCTCCTTGGACATCTCTTCGCCCTCGTGCTGCTTCTCGCGCAGCCCGGCCGGATAGTTCTCGGCGATGAAGGCTCGGACCTCGTCACGGAAGGCGAGGTCTTCGGGCGAAAAGTCGAGGTTCATGGAACGGGAAGCTCCGGCGGGAGAGGGCTTGCCGCAGATTGTAGAGCCGGTCAGGGGCGATGCAATGGTGACGTTAGCGTCAACGTCAGCCGCCAGGCTAGCGCGTGCGCCTCAGTCTCGATCTGGCGCGCCCAGCGGGAAGTTCGGCCGGAACCAGCGCGCCTCGTCCACGGCGCGGGCGAAGGACGGGCGGGCCAGCAGCCGCGCTCGGTAGGCGCGCAGCACAGGGTAGGCTTCCGCGATCGGATGCACCCAGTCCGCGTAGAACAGCGAGGGCGCCGCCGCGCAGTCCGCCATCGTGAACGCCTCGCCCGCCGCCCAGGTCCGGCCTGAGAGCCGCCCTTCCAGCCAGGCGTAGGCCCGCTCCAGCTTCTCCTTCGAGAGCGCCAGGCCTTCGTCGCGCTTGGCGGGATCGCCGGTCAGGGCTCCCGTTACGGCATGCTGGGCCGCCTCCATTACGTGCAGGTCGAAGAAGCGGTCGAGGAACCGCACGTCCAGCGCAGCCATGGTATCAGCGGGCAGCAGGCGAACCGGCCCAGGGTGCGCCAGCTGCAAGTACTCGATGATTGTGCTGGTCTCGGCGACGTCGCGCTCGCCGTCCACCAGCAGCGGAAACTTCGCGAGAGGCCAGCGACGGAGCCACTCGCCCGCGTGGTGTGGAGTCTCCGGCCCGATCTCCCTGAACTCGAACGGCGTGCGGTTCTCGTAGAGCGCGATCAGCACCTTCTGCGTGTACGACGAGAACGAGTGGCCGTAGAGCGCGAGCGGCATCGCTAGGCCGAGCGAACCTTGAGGCGAGCCCCGTCGATCCGCTCGACGACTTCGACGCGCGCGCCCACAGGCAGCGCGTCGGCGCCTTCCAGCTCCGCCGTCCACTCGGCGCCGTCCACCAGCACGCGCCCGCAGCCGCCTTCGAACGCGGACACCGCTCGCCCGGAGCGCCCCAGCAGCTTGGGCTCGTTCACGTCGTCCTCGACCTCGTCGGTGGGGCGCCGCCGCTTGAACAGGCTGCGGCTGGCGAAGGTGGTCACCACGCTCAGCCCCGCCCACAACGCCAGCTGCTCCTGCAGCGGGAACTCGATCCCGAGCGCCGTCAGCGCGCCGACGAAGGCCGCGCAGACCGCGGGCCAGAGCAGCCAGCTTGACCCGCTCAGGATTTCGCCGAGCAGCAGCAGGCCGCCGGCGGCCAGCCAGAGCCAAAACGGGTGGGTGAAGGAGAAGATCTCGTCCACGACCGTCCGCCTACTCTCCGGCCGGCAGATAGGCGCCCGGCCGGCCCGGCCGCTGCGCGACGGCCGGCGAACGGTCCTCCTTGCCCACGCCCGTCAGCAACTCCGTCACGCCTGAGAGCGCGCCCGCGAGCGACCCCAGCTCGGCCGGAACGATCAGCGTCTTCATGTTAGGCGCCGAGGCCAGCTGACCGAACGCCTCCACGTACTTTTGCGCGATGAAGTAGTTGATGGCCTGCACATCGCCCTTGGCGATCGCTTCGGAGACGTAGGCCGTGGCCTTGGCTTCGGCCTCCGCCCCGCGCTCGCGCGCCTCCGCGTCCCGGAACGCCGCCTCGCGGCGACCCTCGGCCTGCATGATGGCGGCCTGCTTGGCTCCTTCCGCCCGGGTGATGGCCGACTGCTTCTCGCCGTCCGCCTCGATGATCACGGCGCGGCGTTCGCGCTCGGCCTTCATCTGGCGCGCCATCGCGTCGGTGATGTCGGGCGGCGGCACCAAGTCCTTGATCTCGATCCGCGTCGCCTTCACCCCCCAAGGCCCGGTGGCGTGGTCGATCGCCTCCAGCAGCCGGCTGTTGATCGCATCGCGCTGGCTCAGCACCTCGTCCAGGTCCATGGAGCCGACCACGGTCCGCAGGTTCGTCTGCGCGAGCTGGGTGATGGCGTAGTTGAGGTTGTCCACGCGGTAGGCCGCCGCCGCAGCGTCCATCACCTGGATGAAGACGATCCCGTCCACCCGGACCGAGACGTTGTCCTTGGTGATCACCTCCTGCTGGGGAACGTCGAGCACCTGCTCCATGACGTTCATGCGTCGGCCGACCCCCTCGACGAAGGGTGTGAGGAAGCTGATCCCGGGCTTCAGCGTGCGGGTGTAGCGGCCGAACCGCTCCACGGTGAACTCGCGCCCTTGAGGCACGATCTTGATGGTGCTGAACAGCACCGCCGCCGCCAGCACCAGAAACACGATGGGTGCGAAAAACTCCATGCCGACCTCCCCCGAGACGCGAGGAACGCTAACGGGAGTCCGGAGCGCAAGCTAGCGGGCCGCCGCGGTCTCCATCCGGCCGCCCGCAAGGCCCGCCGCGAGGTCCCTCCCCCGCCGCGCCACGGTCCGGACGGCGGCCTTGGCGTCCGCGTCGCAGCCGGTGTGGGCGGCTTCCCGATCCAGGAAGCCGACGTTGAAGCTCTCCACCAGCCGCGCCCGGAAAGCCTCCTCGGCCGCCTCCAGCTCGGTGATCCGCGCCATCCGGTTGCGCCAGGTCTGGTCGCTCTTGCCTTCGCACACCGCCTTCAGCGCGTGCGCCTCGCCCAGCGTCCGCGCGAGCGCCTGGAGAGTCTGTCGCTCGGCGGGCGAGCGGTCCTGCGCCGCCGCGGGCGCGGCGACGACGGACATAGTCAATAGGAGGGCGGCAAGTCTCCGCATGGCGCGCAGCTTGTAGCTTAATCTTTGCCGGAGCGTTGACGGCCCTAGTGCGCCTTCCCGCGGGCCTTGTGCACCGCCATCACCCCGGCCGCGATCAGCCCCCCCACGATCAGTCCAAGCACCGCCGACGCGCCAGCGTGCACCAGCCAGGCGAGCACCGCCCCGATCCCCGCCACGCTCTCGGCGACGGCGTGCTCGGCGTGCTCCACCCACTCCGGCAGCGGGGTGAAATGGTACTCGTGCAGCCCGTGCAGGATGATGCCGCCGCCCACCCAGAGCATGGCCGCCGTGCCCACCGCCGCCAGCGTGCTCAGCACCACCGGCATCGCCTTCACCAGCATCCGCCCCGTCGCTTGCGCCGAGGCCGAGCGTCGGGCCGCCATGTGCACGCCGATGTCGTCCATCTTCACGATCAGCGCCACGGCGCCATAAACCCCTACGGTGACCAGCAGGCCTGCGAGCGCCAGCGACGCCGCGCGGATGGCGAAGGGCTCGTCCGCGACCGTGTTCAGGCTGATCGCCATGATCTCGGCCGAGAGGATCAGGTCGGTGCGGATGGCCGCCCCGACCATCTGCTTCTCCCTAGCCTCCGAGCTCAGCGCCAGGTCCTCGACGGTCTCCACCCCATGGTGGCCCCCGAACTTCTCGATCAGCTTCTCGGCCGCCTCAAAGCACAGGTACGCCCCGCCCAGCATCAGCAGCGGCGTCAGCGCCCAGGGCGCGAAGGCGCTGATCGCCAGCGCCGCCGGCAGGAGGAGCAGGAACTTGTTCTTCAGCGATCCCTTGGCGATCGACCAGACGATCGGCAGCTCGCGGTCCGGGGTGAAACCCATGGCGTAGCCCGGCGTCACCGCCGCGTCGTCCACCACCACCCCGGCCGCCTTGGCCCCCGCCTTACCGGCCGCCGCCGTGACGTCGTCGAGCGAGGATGCGGCCAGCTTGGCGATCGCCGCCACGTCGTCCAGCAGGGCTACGAGACCAGAGGCCAAGGGATCACCGCGTAGAAAGCCAGTAGGGATGAGCGGCTGCTACACGGCTCCGGTTCCCCGGGAAAGCGCGCCTGCGACCGGATGAGTCGTCGCTAATGCCCTGCGATGCGCCTAGCTGGAGGCCGACCTCGCAGAATCGGCGCACCCTCCCCCGCATGGCCCAAGCCGCACGCAAGCCCGCCTCCCTCGACGACGCCGACCTGTTCGCCGCCAGCCCGGCGTCCGGCGCCTACTCCGCCGCCTCGATCGAGGTGCTGGAGGGGCTGGAGCCCGTGCGCAAGCGGCCGGGCATGTACATCGGCGGCACCGACGAGCGGGCGCTGCACCACCTCTTCGCCGAGGTGCTGGACAACAGCATGGACGAGGCCGTCGCCGGCCACGCCAAGGCCATCGAGGTCCGCCTGGACGGCGACGGCTTCCTGACCGTGCGCGACGACGGGCGGGGCATCCCCGTGGACCCCCACCCCAAGTACCCGGGCAAGTCCGCCCTGGAGGTGATCCTCACCGTCCTCCACTCGGGCGGCAAGTTCAGCGGCAAGGCCTACGAGACCTCCGGCGGCCTGCACGGCGTGGGCGTCTCGGTGGTCAACGCCCTTTCCGAGAAGCTGGAGGTCACCGTCTGGCGCGACGGCGCCGAGTGGCGCCAGGACTTCGCCCAGGGCCACAGCCTGGGCCCCGTCGCCCGCATCGCCAACTCCCGCAAGAAAGGCACCGCCGTCCGCTTCAAGCCGGACCCGGAGATCTTCGGCGAGGCTGCCGCCTTCAAGCCCGGCCGACTGCACCGCATGGCCCGATCCAAGGCCTACCTCTTCCGAGGCGTGGAGATCCGCTGGTCCTGCGCGCCCGAGCTGATCCACGACGGCACCCCCGCCGAGGCGAGCTTCCACTTCCCGGGCGGGCTGGCCGACTTCCTCGCGGAGCGCGTGGGCGACAAGGAGACCGTCACGCCCGAGCCCTTCGCCGGCCGCATCGAGCGCCGCGAAGGCGGCGGCACGGTGGAGTGGGCCGTCCACTGGACCGCCGCGGGCTTCGGCGAGCACGACGGCTTCACCGCCTCCTACTGCAACACCGTCCCCACGCCCGAGGGCGGGACCCACGAGGCGGGCCTGCGAGCCGTCCTCACCCGCGGCCTGAAGACCTACGCCGAGCAGCGGAGCGAGAAGCGCGGCGCCCTGATCACCGCCGAGGACGTCACCGCCGCCGCCGGCGCCATGATCAGCGTCTTCATCCGCAATCCCGAGTTCCAGGGCCAAACGAAAGAGCGCCTCTCCTCCCCCGAGGCCCAGCGCCTGGTCGAGGCCGCCCTGCGCGACCCCTTCGACCACTTCCTGCACGACAGCCCAAAGACCGCCGAGCGCCTGCTCGCCTTCGTGGTCGAGCGCGCCGAGGAGCGGGTCAACCGCCGCAAGGCCCGCGACGTCGCCCGGGCCTCCGCCAGCCGCAAGCTGCGCCTGCCGGGCAAGCTCGCCGACTGCTCCGCCTCCGACCGCCGCGACACCGAGATCTTCTTGGTCGAGGGCGACAGCGCCGGCGGCAGCGCCAAGCAGGCCCGCGACCGCGCCCGCCAGGCCATCCTGCCCCTGCGCGGCAAGATCCTGAACGTCGCCTCCGCCGCCGACGCCAAGGCCTCCTCAAACAAGGAGCTCTCCGACCTGCTGCTGGCGCTGGGCGTCCAGGCCGGAGCCAAGTTCCGCGAGGAGGACCTGCGCTACGAGCGCGTGATCATCATGACGGACGCCGACGTCGACGGCGCCCACATCGCCTCCCTGCTGATCACCTTCTTCTACCGCACCATGCCCCAGCTGGTCCGCGCGGGGCGCCTCTACATGGCCCTGCCGCCGCTCTACCGCCTCAGTCACGGTCCGACCGTGGTCTACGCCCGCGACGACGCCCACCGCGCCGAGCTCGAGCGCACCGTGTTCAAGGGCAAGAAGCCCGAGATCAGCCGCTTCAAGGGCTTAGGGGAAATGCCCTCCGCCCAGCTGAAGGAGACCACCATGGACCCGGCCAAGCGCACGCTGGCCCGCGTCACGGTCCCCCGCGAGGAGGAGAGCGTGGAGAGCCTGGTGGAGACCCTTATGGGCCGCAAAGCCGAACACCGCTTCCGCTTCATCCAGGAGAACGCGGAGTTCGTGGGGGACGAGCTGGACGTGTGAGGGGGCGGCCGACGTCCGCGATTTTGGCGGTAGTCCTGGTCAGCCCTCACCAATCCTCGCCGGCCAGCGCTTGGGTGCTGCTGCTAAGGGCTACAGCCGCGACACTGGCGGGGCCTGAGGGACGTCAGGCGTCCTCACTAGGGCTCCGGCTCAGCCTGCGCAATCTCGGCCCGAGCCCATGGCCAGAGCGGCAAGACGGTCCGGCTGAAGCAAGCGGACCATCGAAGCTCGCTCAAGCCTGATCACCCCGGCCACCTTGAGCATCGTCAGCGTTCGGCTCACGGTCTCCGGGGTCAGGCCCAGATGATCGGCGATGTCGGCCCGGCCCATGGGCAGGAGGACCGCGCCCTTCGGACTCCCAACGCGGCGCTGCCGGCCGGCGAACTTGAGCAGGAATGTCGCCAGGCGCTCCGGAGCGCCCTTACGACCCAGCAGCAATTGTTGCTCCTGCGCTTCCCGTAGTTCGTCGGAGGCCATGCAAAGCAGCCTTCGCGTCATGGCCGGCGAGCTTTCGAGCAGAGCCGCAAACCGAGCCCGCTCGAACTCGCAAGCCTTCACAGGCGTGACCGCATGCGCTTCGAACCCGTACGTCGCACCGGCCCCAAAGCCCAAGAAGTCGCCGCGCATCAGGAAACCCACGACCTGCCGCCGTCCATCGTCCAGCACGCGAGAGACCCGCACCTGACCGTCTGTGATGTTGAAGACGCAGCTGGCGCGCTCGTCGCGGCGGACCAGCGCCTCCCCGGCCCTCAGCTCCACCTGCTCGGAGATGTCGGCCAGCCGTTCGAGTTCGTTCACCCGGAGCGCACTGCAGAAGCTGAACGGACGGGCGTCGCAGCCGCCACAGGGGTCGATTCCGGAGACGTCGTCGGTGGTCGCTGGGGGCGGCTGCAGGTTCACGGAAGCCTCACGAGTCCGGCGCAGTGGTGCGCCCGGGCGCCGGGCGCCGCAAGCCGCCTCAACGCCGCAAGGGATTTCGCAGCAGGTCTGATCTGGATCAGGGATTTCGGTCGGCGCGGCTCCTAGTCTCGGCCCTGCCGGCGCGTCGCCGGCGGCGTCCGGAGTTCCTGCCCATGGCGGCCCATCCCGAGCCGGAGTTGTCGACCCTCGACGACGACGAGGCCCCGGAGCTCCCCGACGAGGTGATGCGCGAAGTCCCGAGGGGAGCCCTCGCCCTGGCCGGAGCGGCCGTCGGGTCGCTCATCCTGGCGTGGGTCCTCATCTACGTCTTCGTCTTCCTCCCTCGCGGCATGGTGGGCTGAACAGTGGCCGCACTGACTGAACGTGACGTCCTCAGGACGGAGCTCCGCTGGCTGTGGGTGGTGGGCGTGGTGGTGGCGATCATCTTCGCCGGCATCCTTTACGCGGGCATGGCCATGCGGGTGAACCCGCCCAGCAACATCGAGACGGCTGACCCCAAGACCATCCATCTCTCCGGCGAGTTCACCGAAGCCAATCTCGGCACCAAGGTGGAGGCTGGCGGACAGGTCACCGCCCGCGTCGTCGCCACTCAGTTCGCCTTCGTGCCCAACTGCGTGGTCCTGCCGGCGGACCAGGAGGTCACCCTGCGGTTCGTCAGCCCCGACGTGATCCACGGCATCCTAGTCACCGGCACGAACGTGAACACTATGGTGGTGCCGGGCTACGTGGCCCAGGTCCACACCGTCTTCCGGAAGACCGGCGACCTGCTCATGCCATGCCATGAGTTCTGCGGTCTGGGTCACAGCCAGATGCTCGGCACGGTGCGGGTCGTCCCGCGTGAGCAGTTCCGCCCTGGAGCGGACGGCAGGGTCAGTTGCACCGCCGCCGAGCTGAACCGGGCCGCCCCCCCGGTAGCGGTCGGCTCGACCCCGGCGGGCTCGCCCGCTCCCTTGCCGTCCGGCCCTGTCGTCCAGCCTACGCCAACCGGTGCAGCCGTCGCCGATCCGGTCGGCGCGACGGCCGCCGCCGCGGCTGCCGCCGACGCTGCGACCCCGGCGCTGTCGCCGGCGCCCGCCGAGTGAACACCATGCTGACCGCCCGCCGTTTGATGCTCGCCCACTTCTGGGTGGCCTTCGTCACCTTCGCCGTCGCCGCGGTGCTCGGAGCCTGGCAGATGTGGGCCCGCAGCCCGCTCCGCCCGCCGTTCTTGAGCGCGGAGAACTACTTCACCTCCGTGACCCTGCACGGGGTCAGCATGGCCTACGTGCTGACGACCTTCTTCATCATGGGCTTCGGCTACTTCGTCGCAGAGACCGCCCTGAAGCGTCCCCTGCCCGGCCGCAGCTGGGCTTGGGCGGCCTTCTGGATGGGCATCGTCGGCACGGTGATGGCCGTCCTCTCGATCCTGTCCGGTCGGGCGACGGTGCTGTTCACCTTCTACCCGCCCCTGACCGCGACGCCATGGTTCTACATCGGCCTAGTGCTGGTGGTGGTCGGCTCCTGGATCTGGTGCGCTCTGATGATCCTGGCCATGGCGCAGTGGAAGCGCGCCAACCCGGGCCAGCCCGTACCGCTCGCCATGTTCGGCACGGTCGCGAACGCCGTCATGTGGCTTTGGACCACCGTGGGCGTGGCCGCCGAGCTCCTGTTCCAGGTGATCCCCGCGGCCTTCGGCTGGGTCCAGACCGTCGACGTGGGCCTGTCGCGGACGCTCTTCAGCTGGACCCTGCACGCTATCGTCTACTTCTGGCTGATCCCCGCCTACATCGCCTTCTACACCATGGCGCCCAGGGCGGCCGGGGGGCGTCTCTACTCCGACACCATGGGGCGGCTGACCTTCATTCTGTTCCTGGTCTACTCGCTGCCCGTCGGCATGCACCACCTCTTCATGGACCCGCAGCATTCGACCGGGTTCAAGTTCGTGCAGGCGACGCTGACGGTGCTGGTCTCCGTGCCCACCCTGCTGACCATCTTCACCATCCCGGCCTCGTTCGAGATCGGCGGGCGGATGCGCGGCGGGCGATCGCTCTTCGGCTGGATCAAGGCCCTGCCCTGGGAGCGGCCCATGGTTCTCGCCACAGGTCTGGCCTTCTTCATGCTCTGGTTTGGCGGCGGCGGGGGCCTGATCAACATGAGCTACGGCATGAACGCCATGATCCACAACACCAGCTGGGTCACCGCGCACTTCCACCTGATCTTCGGCGGCACCGTGGTTATCATGTACTTCGCCATCGCCTACGCCATCTGGCCGGCCCTGACCGGGCGCGGCTTCGCCAGCGTTGCACGCCTTCGCTTGCAGCTCTGGCTGTGGTTCGGGGGCATGATGATCATGACCCTGCCTTGGCATTACTTGGGGCTGCAGGGGCAATGGCGGAGGGTCGCGACCTTCGACTACTCCGACCCGATCATCTCGGGCTGGGGGCCGTGGGTGCTGGTGTCTCTGTTCGGAGGCGCAGTGCTGTTGGCGAGCGCCCTGCTGTTCATCGCCAATCTACTGCCGCCCCATCCGATACGGCGGCCGAACCTGCCCCAGGGCGAGCCGATGCGGTATGCGCTGGCGGCTCACCCGCCGCACCGGCTGCCGGCCGTGCTGAACGGCTTCGCCTTCTGGAACGTGATCGTGCTGGTGCTGATGGCGGCGGCCTACGGGTACCCGATCGCCCAGTTCTTCCTGATGGACGCGCCCCAGGCCGTCGTGCACCGCGTGTCAGGAGGCTGAACCGATGACCGAGCATCCGCCTTCCGATGATCCGCGCAGGCTCGATCGGTCCTTCCGCCTCTGGGCCTCCATGATCGTGGGTGTCGTGCTGGCGGGATCGGCCTTGCTGGGCTTTCTCGCCATGCCTCTGGCGCAGAGCAGTCAGATCGGGCTGGACGCCTGGTCAGCCATCTGCCGGGCTGTGGGCATCGACCCGGGCACGCCGGCCATGCGCCAGCCGACCAGCACGTCCGCGCCGCTGCCAGTCTCCAAGGTGGCGTGGGATCCGGCGATTCTGAACACCCTCGCCGCTGGGAACCGGACGCGCGGCGCCCAGCTCGCAGGCGAGGTCTGTTCCGCCTGTCACGGTGACGAGGGCGTCTCGCCTTCGCCGGACTTCCCACATTTGGCGGGGCAGTCGGCGGCGGCCATCTACAAGCAGCTGCACGACTACAAGACCGGGGCCCGCGTGCACCCGTCCATGACGCCGATGGCCATGAAGCTCACTGATCAACAGCTGGCGGACGTGGCGGCCTACTACGCAGGCGACAACGCCTTCGGCTCGCTGGGGACGCGCCGGCAGGCCGACTATGAGAACGTGGCTGAGCTGGTGGCCGTCGGGGCCCCCGAGCGCGGCATCCCGTCCTGCAACAGCTGCCATGGCTCGGGCGTGGGCGGTCCCATCGAGACCCCCACCCTAGTCGGCCAGCATGCGGAGTACCTGGATGCCCAGCTGACGGCTTACGCGGCGGGCGTACGGCGAAACGACGTCTATCAGCGCATGCGAACGATCAGCGCCCGGCTGACTCCGGACGAGCGGCGGAGACTGGCGCAGTACTATCAAGGGACCCGCTGAGGTCGATGGGCTGCGCCAGGGGGGCGACCTCGCCGCCCGCCCTGGCGACGAGCCGCGGCCAGCTCGGGGACCACCCTTCGTCACGCTTGCGGCCCGGCTGCGGCTATGCCTAGTCTTCGAACAGGCATCGCGGAGGGGGCTTCCATGCGTAAGGCGTTGATGATGGCGTGCGGGGCTGCGGCGCTCCTTTGCGCCGCGCCGGCGGCGGCTCAATCGAGCGGGGCCGCAGCGCCCGCCAAGGCCGCCGCCCCGGCCTCCAAGGCCGGCTGGAAGGCCCCCCGCAACATCTACGGCCAGCCGGACCTGTCGGGCGCCTGGACCAACGCCACCCTCACACCCCTGACCCGCAACCCCCGCGTCGGTGCCAAGGCGACGCTGACCGAAGAGGAGGCGCAGGCCTTCGAGAAGGTCTGGGCCGCCGCCCTCGCGGAGTCCAACGAGGCCACCGACCCGAACGCCTCCACCCAGGAAGTCCAGAAGGTCGCCGAGCAGTCCGAACTGCTGAAGATCCGCCCCGACTTCGCCGCCGCGGGCGGCGACGTGGGCGGCTACAACACCTTCTGGCTCGATCCCGGGACGCGCCTGCTGAAGATCGACGGCGCCTACCGCAGCTCGATCCTGACCACGCCGAACGGCATGCCGCCCAAGGCCAAGGCGAACCGCCCCACCCCGCCCCGCATGGCGGGGATGGAGGACCGCTACGACAGCTACGAGGTCCGCTCCCACGGCGACCGCTGCATCGCCGGCTTCGGCCGCAACGCCGGCCCGCCCATGCTGCCCAACGGCTACTACAACAACGGGTACGAGATCGTTCAGACCGCCGACAACGTGGCGATCCTGGTCGAGATGATCCACGACGTGCGCAACATCCGCCTGAACGCCAAGCACCGCACCGACGGGATGCGGCCCTACATGGGCGATTCGGTCGGACGCTGGGAAGGCGACACCCTGGTGGTGGAGACCATCAACCTGCCCGAGTCCCAGGCCTTCATGGGCTCCTGGAAGAACCTGAAGGTCACCGAGCGGTTCACCCGCATCTCGCCGACCGAGATCCGCTACGCCTTCGAGGTCTCCGACCCCGACACCTGGGACGCGCCGTGGGGCGGGGAGTACGTGTTCCATCCCTACGGCGGCGTCTACGAGTACGCCTGCCACGAGGGCAACTACGCCCTCCCCGGCATCCTCGCCGGCGCCCGGCAGGCCGAGAAGGAAGCCGCCGCGAAGGCCTCAGGGGCCAGGACCAGCGCGCCCGGCGCCAACTGACGTGGCTGCTCGCCTGATGGGCCGCAGGTCCGGATCGCTCGCCGGGCTGGCCGCGCTGCTGTTGTGCGCGGCCGCGTCCGCCCAGCCAGCCCCGCAGGCGCCCGCGCCCTTCGCGGCCGGCGCGCCCCTTGGCGTCACGGTGGCGGGCCAGCGCACGCCGATCTCGCCCGGCGTGAAGGTCTACGGGGCCTTCAACTTCGCCGAGAGCTGCTCCTATGACCCCGGCCGCAAGCTGATCGTGGCTGTGAACCGGGGCGCGAGCCAGTCCCAGGTTCCCAACGACGGCTTCATCTCCCTGATCAACTCCGACGGCTCGGTGCATACGCCCAAGTGGATCGGCGAGACGCGGAACGGCCTGGTGCTGAACGACCCGCTCGGCAGCGACATCGAGGGCGGCAAGCTCTACGTGGCCGACCGCGACCCGGACCCGGCCGACCCTAAGTCGAGCGTTTCGGCCATCCGCGTATTCGACATGAAGACGGGCGCTCCGGCCGGCCAGATCGTGACGCCGGGCGCTGCTTGGTTCAACGACATCGAGGTGGCGCGGGACGGGACCATCTACGCGACGCAGACCGGCGGAGGGGCGGCGCCTCAGCGGCTCTACAAGGTCGCTCCCGACGGGACCGCGACCGTGCTGGTGGACGGCGCCCCGCTGGCCCTCCCCAACGGGGTCGCCATCGACACCGACGGCAACGTCGTCGTTGTCAACATGGGCAGTGCGGCCGTCCAGACCTTCTCGCCGCGGGGTGCGCTGCTGAAGACCGAGACAGCCGCCCAACCCGGCAGTGACGGCCTCGTCATCGCCCGGGACGGGACCAAGTACGTCAGCAGCGTGCGTGAGGGCGGCGTCTCCCGGATTCGGCCCGGCCGCCCCGCCGAACTGATCGCCAGCGGCATCCCGAGCGCGGCCTCGATGTGCCACGACGAGGGGGCGAACCAGCTCGTCATCCCGATGAACCCGAACAACGCCATCGCGCTCGTGAAGCTGAACAGCGGCGAGCGGAGGCGCTGAAACGCCACGCTTCGACCGATCTCGTTCCCGGATCGCCCTCCCGGAGAGAGCGCAAGTCCCACGAAAGATTGACTTTGCGCCCGTTCGCCCTCATGTGCACGCCACCGGAGGCAGGTAGAGCGATTCGCGCCGTCCGTTCGCCCCACATGGGCGGCCCCGGTGCTGCACGCCTCCGAGGACCATGAGCGAGTTCAAAGACCTGGGCTTGAGCCCCGAGACCTTAGCCGCGGTCTCAGAAACCGGCTACACGACCGCCACCCCCATCCAAGCCGCCGCCATCCCTGTGGCCCTCGCCGGACGTGACGTCCTGGGGATCGCGCAGACCGGCACGGGCAAGACCGCCGCCTTCACCCTGCCCACCATCGACCGCTTGGCCGCCGGGCGTTCCAAGGCCCGCATGCCGCGGGCCCTGGTCTTGGCGCCCACCCGCGAGCTGGCCGACCAGGTGGCGGAAAGTTTCAAGAAGTACGCCAAGAACACCAACCTGAAATGGGCGCTGCTGATCGGCGGCGTGTCCATGGGCGACCAGGTCGCCGCGCTGGATCGGGGCGTCGATGTGCTGATCGCCACGCCCGGGCGCCTGCTCGATCTTTTCGATCGCTCCAAGGTGCTGCTGACCGGCGTGCAGACGATGATCGTCGACGAAGCCGACCGCATGCTGGACATGGGCTTCATCCCGGACCTGGAGCGCATCTTCAAGATGACGCCGCCGGGCAAGCAGACGCTGTTCTTCTCTGCAACCATGCCGCCGGAGATCACGCGCCTCACCAGTCAGTTCCTGAAGGACCCGACCCGCATCGAGGCCTCGCGCCCGGCGACCACGGGCGAGAACATCACCCAGAACGTCGCCCGCATCCCGTCCGCCGATCCCAAGGCCAAGCGCGCCGCTCTCCGCGCCCTGATCGAGCGGGCCGACGTGAAGAACGGCATCATCTTCTGCAACCGCAAGAGCGAGGTCGATGTCGTCGCCAAGTCGCTGAAGCGGCACGGCTTCGACGCCGCGCCCATCCACGGCGACCTGGACCAGGCGCTGAGGATGAAGACGCTGGCCGCCTTCCGGACCGGCGAACTCCGGCTGCTGGTCGCCTCCGACGTGGCGGCGCGCGGCCTGGACATCCCCGACGTCAGTCACGTGTTCAACTACGACGTGCCTCACCACGCCGACGACTACGTCCACCGGATCGGGCGCACCGGCCGGGCGGGCAAGTCGGGTCAGACCTTCATGATCCTGACCCCGGCCGACACCAAGAACTACGACAAGGTCGTCAAACTGACTGGGAAGCAGCCGGAGGACGTGGACATCGGCATCGACGTTTCGGGCCTGAAGTCGGAGCCTCGCGCCGAGCGCGGCCGCTCGCCCCGCAGCCGGGCCGAGCGCCCGGACCGTCCGGTCCGCCCCCCGCGTCTGGCCAAGGCCGCCGAACCGATCACCGCCGAGACCGCCCGCGAGATCGAGGTCGAGACCGTCGAGACGGTCGCCCCGGAGCCCCGCGCCGAGCGCGCCCGTCGACGCGACGAGCCCATGAGCCGTCCGCTGGTCCGCAGTGCGCCCGCCGCTCCGCCGCCGTCCTCCCGCGGCGGCTACGGCCACCGTGAGCGCGAGCAGGCCGTGGTCGGCTTCGGCGCTGACGTCCCCGCCTTCCTGATGCGCGCGCCGCCCAGGCTGGCCGCGACCGCCGAAGCCGAGTGACCCCTAGGCCTTGATCGCGCCGTCCACGTACTTGCGGTAGGCGTCGCCGTAGGGCGGCCGCAGGGCCGCCATCGGCCCTATGTCCTTCTTCAGCTGGTGGTACACCGCCTTCCGGTGGCTGAACTCGCGGAAGCCGTCGTAGCCGTGGTAGCTGCCCATGCCCGCCGGCCCCACCCCGCCGAAAGGCAGGTCTTCCTGAGCCACGTGGAAGATCACGTCGTTGACGGTCACCCCGCCTGAGGTGGTGCTGGTCAGCACGCGCTCACGCTCAGCCTCGTCCGAACCGAACCAATAGAGGCCGAGCGGACGGTCGTGGGCGTTGATGTAGTCCACCGCCTCCTCGATCCGCCCGTACCCCTTCACCGGCATGACGGGCCCGAAGATCTCCTCTTGCATGATCTTCATGTCGTCGGTCGGGTTCAGCACAAGCGTGGGCGGCAGCTTGCGATGCTCCTGCTGGCTGAAGTTCTCGCCCGCGGGGTTGATCTCGACGATCTCCGCGCCTTTTTCGCGCGCGTCCTCCAGATAGCCCTGGATACGCTCGTAGTGACGCTGCGCGACGATGGCGGTGTAGTCCGGGTTGTCCTTGAGCGTCGGGAACATGCGCGCCACCGCCGCCTGCGCGTGGCCCACGAACTCGCCCATCTTCTCTTCGGGCGCGAGCACGTAGTCGGGCGCCAGGCAGATCTGCCCGGCGTTGAGCGTCTTGCCCGCCATGATCCGGTCCGCCGCGAGCTTGAGGTCGGCGGTCCGGCTCAGGATCACGGGGCTCTTGCCGCCCAGCTCCAGCGTGAGCGGAACGAGGTTTTCGGCCGCCGCGCGCATCACGTGTCGCGCGATCGATGTCGCCCCGGTGAAGATCAGGTGGTCGAAGGGCAATCCGGCGAACGCGGCGCCCACCTCCGGACCGCCGGTGATCACGGCGATCTCCTCCTCGGAGAAGGCGCCGGAGAACATGCGGGCCAGGAGCTCAGACGTTGCCGGCGTGAACTCCGACGGCTTGATCATGGCGCGGTTGCCCGCCGCCAACACGCCCGCGAGCGGACCGAAGGTCAGCTGCACCGGGAAGTTCCAGGGCGAGATCACCCCGATCACGCCTTTTGGTTGATAGCGAACCTCCGCCTTCGCGCCGAACAGACCCAGCAAGGCCGGCGTCGTCTTGCGTCTCTCAGGCCGCATCCATTTTCTGACATTCTCCTTGGCGAACTTCAGCGGGCCGATCGAGCCCCCTACGTCCGTCAAGGCAGTCTGCTCTTTGGAGCGGTTGCCGAAGTCATCGTTCAAGGCCGTCTCAATCGCGGCGCGATGCTGCACCAGCAGGTCGATGCAGCGCTGCAGCCGATCGATCCGCTGCTCGGCCGTCCAGGGCCCGTCCCGCAGGTGCGCCGCCTTCTGGGCGTCCAGCACGGTTCGCATGTCAGGAGCCGTATCCGTCTTCAGCGTCGCAAAGCCGTCCATGGGCGCCTCCCTCGGCCGGCAGGATGCGGCGCCCCGTCAAGCTCGACAAGCAGCAGCCCTAGGCCTGGTTGAGCCGAGCCTCGATGCGGGCCAGCCGTGCGAGCATCTCCTCCTGCTCATGATGGGTGAAGGCGTCACGGTTCTCGATGAAGTTCGTGATGATCCGAGCCACGACCAGCGGAATGATGATGAAGACCGACAGGTGCATCAGAGCCATGGCGACGATCCGCCCCCCGACCGTCTTAGGCGCGATGTCGCCGTAACCGGTGGTGGTGGCGGTCGTGACCGACCACCAGACCGAGTCCCAGAAGCTCGCGCCTTCGAAGCCGGCGAACAAGGCCGAGCAGCCCAGGATGACGAGCACGTAGATGAGCATCAGCTCGATCACGGTGTTGGTGGCGCTCCGCGCGAGCTGGGTCAGCTTCGACATCTTTGTCCCTCCGAGTCACGGATTGAGACCCGAGCTTAACCTCACGTCGACGTTCGCTCGCTAGGGTTCGACGCAAGTTGGTGGGGCGGGCTGGAGCGAGATGGCGGCCGACATGGAGATGGCCCTGCGTGGGCCGGACGCATACGGACTGGCCCGCAAGGCCACCGCCCTCATGGAGCAGCACGGCGTCTGGCCGACTCCCATGAACTACGAGCTGTGGCTGAACTACGCTGGTGACCCCAAGAGTGCGCTGGCGAACGCCATCGACAAGCTGATCGCCGCCGACGAGCCCTTCACGGACGCGGTGAGCGAGACATTGGCGACGAAGTATCTGACCCGACTTAAGATCAGCGATCAGATCCGAGATGCGGGCGACCAGCTGTCCCGCGAACTGGCCAGCGTCTCCGAGGCGATCGCCACCGCCAAGAAGTCCAGCGAAGCGTACGGCAAGACCCTGGCTGGCGCGTCGAAGGAGCTGGACGTCGAGGCCGACCCCGCGGACCTCCACAAGCTCGTCGAGGGGCTCTCGAAGGCGACCCGCCGCGCCGAACAGCAGAATCAGACGCTCGAAACCCAACTGCGCGCCTCCACGCTCGAAGTCACGCGCCTCAAGGAGCATCTGGAGCAGGTTCGCCGCGACGCCATGACGGACGCGCTGACGAAGCTGGCCAACCGCAAGGCTTTCGACGAGGCGCTTGAGACCGCGTGTCAGGAGTCGGAGCGGACGGGGGCGCCCGTCACGCTGGCGCTCGTCGACATCGATCACTTCAAGAAGTTCAATGACACCTGGGGGCATCAGACAGGGGATCAGGTGATCCGCTTCGTCGCCAGCGTGCTGGCGAGACATGCCGAGATGCCCCGGCTGGCCGCCCGCTACGGCGGCGAGGAGTTCGCCTTCCTCTGTCCGGCCGAGGGCGCGGGCCGTGTCGCGGCCGTGCTGGAAGAGATGCGCAAGGAGATCGGCTCACGCCGACTGAAGCGCCGTTCGACGAACGAAGAGCTCGGCAACGTCACCATCAGCACCGGTTTCGCCCAGCTTCGGCGCGGCGAGAGCATCTCCAGCTTCATCGAGCGGACCGACACCGCGCTCTACGCGTCTAAGCGCGCAGGGCGGAACCGGGTGACCGAGGCCGACGTCCTGCCGGACGCCGCCGCGGCCTGAGTCCCCTTGCGCTTCCCCCGCGTCCACGGCTTAGCGGTGGACGGAACGGAGGAGCGCTCATGGACTACAAAAAGATCAAACTGAGGTCTGAGGACGGCGTGGCGATCGTCACGCTCAGCGATCCAGCCACCATGAACGCCGCCGGCAGCGACACGGCGCGGGAGCTGACGGACGCATTCAAGCGCATCGCCTCGGGCGAAGTCGCCGCCCGTGCGGTGGTGCTCACCGGGGAAGGTCGTGGCTTCTGCTCGGGCGCCAACCTGGCTGCGAACCCGGGCGGTTCCCCCCAAGGCGACGGGCGACCCGACGCGGGCGCGGGGCTCAAGGCCATCTACAATCCGTTGATGACGCTGCTCCGCGATTTCGACCTGCCGATCGTGACCGCCGTGAACGGGGCCGCCGCCGGCGTCGGCTGCTCGCTGGCGTTGATGGGTGACATCATCGTCGCCGGCGAGAGCGCCTATTTCCTTCAAGCATTCAGACGGATCGGGCTGGTTCCTGACGGCGGTTCGACCTACCTCCTTCCGCGCCTGATCGGGAAGGCGCGAGCCATGGAGATGGCGCTTCTCGGCGAGAAGGTCCCTGCCCGCACGGCGCTGGAATGGGGCTTGATCAACCGGTGCGTGGCCGACGACCAGCTGATGCCCACCGCGTTGGAGATCGCCAGAGAGTTGGCGAAGGGGCCGCGTTCCATCGGCCTGATCCGCAAGATCATGCTCACCTCGCTCGACGCCGACTGGGCCGACGCGCTGGAGAACGAGGCCGACACTCAGACGGTCGCCGGTCGCACGGACGACTTCCGCGAGGGAGTCCTGGCGTTCCTGCAGAAGCGCCCGGCGCAGTTCCAGGGCCGGTGACCACAACCACCATACGAGCCCATAATCGGGCCATGATCCGGTGACCGGTCTCCTCTCGAACTCGTGTCGGGAGGAACGACGGTCAGTACGGTCGATAGCTTTTCTCCTCGACGATCTCCGACCCGACCGCCTCGTTGATGGCGCGCTTGACCGCAGCGCGGCGGTCGTTCTCGCGGTAGACGGCCCGGGCCAGCTCCACGAATCCGGGCCCGAAGTCGGCGCGCCGCTCGCAGTCCCGCTTGCCCTCTTCGATGTCCCAGAGCGCGGCGTTGACGGTCCGCAGCTCCTCGGCGAGCGGACGCACCGCGTCCTGGGGCAATTCACGGCCCGCGATCTCGCGAAGCAGGTTCAACTCCCTGAGCACGTTGGGGCGCTTGGCCGGATCGATCCGCTCGGCCTTCACCTCCAGGATGGTGATCTTGTCCACGAGCTCGCCCGCGGAGATGGGCGCCAGAATCGCCATGTCAGAGGTCCAGAAGGCGTGAGAGCCGCGCCCATGCGTCGTCGACCGGCAGGGCGTCCATGCCGGGTCCGTAGTCTTCTGCGGTCAGCATCTCAAGCCGCCGCGCCGCCGGCCGGAACTTCAGCGCCTTACGCCGATCCTTCTGCAGGCTGAGCAGCGGCGCGCCGCCGGCGGCGAACATGTGGCCGGGCCCTGCGTCGTTGGCGACGGCCGCTTCGAGCCGAGCCGCGAGGGCGATGACCAGCAGCGGGCCGCGCACGTCATCGAACGAATCTGTCCGATCGTGCTCGGGCAGACGCGCCTGCGGCAGGACCGCCCGGATCGCCGGCAAGTCAGCCGCCTCGTCCGGTCCGACGAAGAACACCGGCGTGCAGCCCGCCGCTTGGGCGCGTCCCGCCAGCTCGAGGTACCGGTCCAGCGGCCAGCGCTTCTCAAGCCCGCCCGCCCCCGGAGCGAAGCCTACGTACCGGGCGCCGGGCGGCAGCAGGTCCTCGGCGACTCGCCGCGCGCGGGGATCGGCCAAGATGACAGGCCGAAGCGTGGCGCCCGGCCTGGCCACGTCGAGCAGCGCCCCCAATCGCCCGGTCAGCGCCTCGGGCCAGCGGCCCGGGCCGACGAACCGGCTCCAGCCCGCTGCGCCCGAGACCAGCCGACGGCTGCAGCGCCACGCCGCCAGGGTCCGGAAGGCGTTCTGCTGGGTGTCGATAGCCAGGTCGTATCGTCTTCCGCGCTCAGGCGGACCGAGGCGGACGTGGTCGATGGCCCCTTCCACCACCCGCCTCAGCGGGCCGGTGTAAACCGTAGATCCCTTGGCCGCGCACCAGGTGATCTGCGCGTTCGGGAAAGCGCCGCGAAGGCCGGTCACGAACGGCAGCTTGATCAAGCCGTCGCCGATGACCTCGCCCATGCTGTAGACCAGGATGGTCTCCGGATCGGGCGGACTCATCCCGCCTCGTCCCAAGGTCCGTCGATCAGCAGTTCCGGCTGATTTTCCCGGGGTCGCTTCGCGGCCCCCGCCCGCGCAGCGGCCTCGATCGCCAGCCGCGCCCAGCCTGTGGCGGCCTGGGGGTCGTCTTCGGCGTCCTCCGGCAACCGGCGATAGCTCAGGACCGCTCGCCGGCCGTCTTTCGTCTCGAACACGAACGGTTCTGAGCCGGCCTGCTCGAACGCGCCGACGCTCTCGACGTCGGCCTTCAGGTATAGCCGATCGCCGGCGACCAGCGCGAACATCCGGCCGCCGCGGTATATGCCCCAACCCCCGAACATTCGCCGGAACGCCAGTGGCTCCAGGTCGGCCAGCAGCTCGCGATAGCGCGCCTCCCCACTCATGTGTGAGCGCTCACTTGCATTAGCTTGAGAGCTGTGCCATACGTCCATCAGACACGGAGTCCTCGATGAGCGCCAAGCCCCGCATCGACCGCGCAGCCCTGGAGCTGTTCACCAGCCGGGGGGTCGACGCCGCCACGACGCGCGAGATCGCTGCGGCGGCCGGCGTCTCGGAAGGCGCCCTGTATCGCCACTACAAGGGCAAGGAGGAGCTTGCGACGGCGCTGTTCATGACCCTGCACCGCCGGCTTTCGGAGCTGATCGTGGAGGCGGCGGCCGCAGAGCCCGAGCTGGCGGGAAAGGCTTGCGCCGTCGTGCGCGCCTACTGCCGGGTGGCCGACGAGGACTGGCTGCTGTTCTCCTTCCACCTGCTCTCGCTCCACCGCTTCCTGCCCGCTTACCAGGAGGACGGGAACGACCCCGTCAGCGTCACCGCTCGAATCCTGAAGCTGGCCATGGCGCACGGCGACATCCCGGACGGCGACCCCGAACTGCTCGCCGCCATGGCGCTGGGCGTCGTCACCCAGACCGCCCAGAACATGGCCTACGGGCGTCTGAACGGGCCCCTTAGCGCCCACGCCGATCAGCTCTGCGCCGGGGTGCTCGCCGTGCTCCAGGCGCGCCCGGTCGGCCGCTGAACCGAAACGATCTAGGGGGACCTGACCGATGCGTTCGCTGATCTTCAACGTCGCCTTCTACGCCGTGTCGACGCTCTACGTGCTGAGCGCCGCCTTCGCCTCCCTGCTGCCCGGTAGGCGCCCCGTGAACGCGGTGGTGCGCACCTACGCCCGCCGGATGCTTTGGTGGATACGAAAGGCGGCGGGCATCAAGGTCGAGCTGCGCGGCCAGGAGCGGCTGCCGGAGGGCGCCTTCATCATCGCGGCCAAGCACCAGTCCTACGGCGACGGCTTCGTCATGTACGCCAACGTCGAGAACCTGGCCTTCGTGACCGGCGACCACCTGGAGCGCTTTCCCCTGATCGGCGGCGTGCTGAAGAAGCTCGGGGCCATCGTGGTCGACAACTGCGGCGGACCGGAAGCCCGCGCCGCGCTGGCGGAGAGCGCGGCGGCCGCCCACCGGGACGGCAAGCGCATCCTGATCTACCCGGAAGGCAACCTGGCCAAGGTGGGGGAGCGGTTCCGCTACCGCTCGGGCGTCTTCCACATGTACAGGGACTTCAACCTGCCGGTCGTGCCGGTCGCGACCAACCTGGGCCTCCGCTGGTCGCAGCAGGACTGGATCAAGCGGCCAGGGACAGCGACGGTGGAGTTCCTGGACCCCATCGCCCCAGGCCTGGACAAGGCCGAGTTCATGTCCCGCCTCGAACACGTGGTGGAGACTCGCTCCGCGGAGCTGGCCGCCATGGCCACGGGCGAACCGGTCCGCGCCTCGGTCCTGGTCCCTGCGCCCGACGAGATGAAGCGCGCCAAGACCACTGCGAGCGCGCCCGCCGCGGCTTAGCGGCCCCGAACCTTGACCTTGCGAACCATTCGCAGCTACGGCTCTCCGAGCGTCCTCGCCTTCGGAGAGCCTTTCTTTGCGCCTGCCCGCCGCCCTCTCGGCCCTGGCCGCCTCCTTCGCGCTCGCCGCGTGCGGTGAGCAAGGCGCGACCGAGCGCTCGACGGCGGGGGCTCAGCCTGATCAGCCGCCGGCCGTCGCGGACCCGGCCAAGGGCGAGGTGAACCTCTACACCGCCCGGCACTATGACGCGGACCAGCTGATCTACGACGGCTTCACCCGCGCGACCGGGATCAAGGTGAACCGGCGGGAGACCCGTCCCGACCAGCTGATCGAACGCATGCGCGCGGAGGGCGAAGCCAGCCCCGCCGACGTCATCCTGATGGCCGACGCCGGCGCCCTGCATCGGGCGGAAGTCGCCGGCCTGCTGCAGCCGGTGAGCAGCCCGGTGCTGGAGGACCGTGTTCCCGCTCAGCTGCGCGACCCTCAGGGCCTGTGGTGGGGTTTCTCCCGACGGGCGCGGGTTCTCGCCGTGCCGCGCGAGCAGGCCGAACAGCCGCTGTCGTACGCCGATCTCGCGGCTCCCCGGTTCAAGGGCAAGGTGTGCGCCCGTCCGGCGGACAACGTCTACAACCTGTCGCTGACCGCCGCCCTGATCGAACGCTGGGGCCGGCAGAGGACGCTCGACTGGGCCAAGGGTGTGGTCGCCAACTTCGCGCGGCCGCCTCAAGGGGGCGACATCGACCAGATCCGGGCCATCTCGGCCGGCGTCTGCAGCGTGGCCCTGACCAACACGTACTATTACCTGCGGCTGCTGCGATCGGGAGATGCGGGCGACAGGGCGGTGACCGAGCGCGTGGCGCTGGTGTTCCCCGATCAGCAAGGGTCGGGGGCGCACGTGAACATCTCCGGCGCGGGGGTGGCCCGGCATGCTCCGAACCGTGCGAACGCGGTGCGTTTCCTCCAGTACCTGGCCTCCGACGAGGCTCAGCGGATCTTCGCGGACGCGAACAGCGAATACCCGGCCGTCGCCGGCGTGCAGCCCCCCGAGGCCGTGGCGCGGCTGTCCAACTTCAAGGCGGACCCGACCCCGGTGAACGTCTACGGCGAGCGGCAAGCCGAAGCCCAGGCGCTGCTGGATCAGGCGGGCTGGCGTTGACGCTGGCGCTGGCCGGCGAAGCCGTCTCCGGACCCGCTCCCGCGCGGCGCTTCGCTCGACCGCGCCTGAAGGCCTCACCTCTGACCCTGGCTGCGCTTGCGGCCGCGGCGGTGGCGCTGATCCCCCTCGCCTGTGTGGTGTGGATGGCGGCGACCCGCACGGACGCGGCGGCGTTCGGACCGGGCGTGATCGCCCGGTACGCAGTCACAACCGCGATGCTGGCGGCCATGGTGGCGGCAGGGACGGCTGCGCTCGGCGCCTCGGCCGCCTGGCTGGTGGTGATGCACCGGTTCCCGGGAAGGGAGGTGTTCAGCTGGGCGCTCGCCCTGCCCCTCGCCGCCCCCGCCTTCGCCTTGGCGTACGCCTACGCCGACCTGTTCGACGCCGCCGGGCCGCTGCGGATCGCCCTCCGAGCCGCCGTCGGCTTCGACCTGCCGTTCGAGATGCGCAGCCTGCCCGGCGCCGCCTTCGTGTTGTCGGCGGCGTTCTACCCCTACGTCTTCCTGACCGCCCGACAGGCGTTCCTGAGTCAGTCCGTCTGCGCGCTAGAGGCCGCCCGCATGCTGGGCGCAGGACCGGCCGAGACCCTGCGCCGGGTGGCGCTGCCGCTGGCGCGCCCCGCCCTCGCCGCAGGCGTGGCGCTGGCGCTCATGGAGACGCTGGCCGACTACGGCGCGGTGCAGTTCCTGGGGGTGCAGACCCTGACCACGGGGGTGGTGCGCGCCTGGTCGGCGTTCGGCGCGCCGGGCGAGGCGGCGCGGCTGTCGCTGCTGCTGATGGGCGCGGCGGCGGTCCTGCTCTGGGTGGAACGTCTGAACCGCCGGGGCCAAGGCTACGCGGCGAACTCCGCCCGCTGGAGGACGCTTTCGGCCGCCCCGCTGCATGGGGCGAAGGCATGCGCGGCGACAGGCTTCTGCCTCGCGTTGCTCACCGTAGGCCTGCTGCTTCCTGGGGCCTGGCTCGCCGTGAAGGCGCTGGGCGCCATCCCGACCGAACCCGAGCGCCTGCTGAGAGCGGCGGGCGCGTCTCTATTCCTGGCGGGGGCCGGGGCGGTTGTCACGGTGGGGTTGGCGATCCTGCTGGCCTTCGGCGGCCGGCGGCTGCCGCTGGCGGCCCGGCTGGCGAGCCTGGGGTACGCCACACCCGGCGCGGTGATGGCGGTGGGTCTCCTGGCGCCGGCGGGACTGCTCTGGCGCGGGTTCGAGGGCGCCGCGACGGCCGCCTGGATCGCGGTCCTGCTGCTGATCTTGGCCTATGCGGCGCGGCTGATGGCGGCTGCGCTGGAGCCCATCGACGCCGGTCTGGCGCGGGTCACCCCGTCCATGGAGCGGGCCGCCCGTACCCTCGGCGAGAGCGAGACCGGCGCCCTGCGGCGAGTGCACGCCCCGGTCGCCGCTGGCGCCTTGCTCACGGCCGGCCTGCTGGTGCTCGTGGACGTGCTGAAGGAGCTTCCAGCCACGCTGATACTGCGCCCGTTCGACTTCGACACCCTGGCCGTGCTGGCCGACAACTACGGGGCCGACGAGCGCCTGGCGCAGGCCGCCTGGCCGGCCCTGGCGATCGTGCTGCTCGCCTTGCCGGCGGTGCTGCTGCTGACGCGCCGCGTGTCCGCCTCCCGGCCCGGCGCGCAGGCGTGAACGCTGAGCTCGCCGTGCGCGGGGCCCGCCGCATGTACGGCGCCCGCGCCGCCGTCGCCGACGCTTCGCTTGAGCTCCACGCCGGGCGACTCCGCTGCCTGCTCGGCCCGTCCGGCTGCGGCAAGAGCACCCTGCTGCGCCTGATCGCGGGCCTGGAACCGCTGGACGAGGGCGAGATCGTGGGCTCGGCAGGCCCCCTCTCCGCCCCGGGCCTGCATGTCCCGCCGGAGGCGCGCGACGTCGGGTTCGTGTTCCAGGATTACGCCCTGTTCCCCCACTTGACCGTGCTGGAGAACGTGAGCTTCGGCCTGCGCCGCTTGCCCGCGGCCGAGCGGCGGTCGCGCGCCATGGCGCAGCTCGAGCGCGTGCGCCTGGCCGACCGCGGCGAGGCCTATCCCCAGGCGCTCTCAGGCGGCGAGCAGCAGCGGGTCGCCCTCGCCCGCGCGCTGGCCCGAGAGCCCTCGGTGGTGCTGTTGGACGAGCCGTTCTCGGGCTTGGACAGCCAGCTGAAGGGCGAGGTGCGCGACGTGACGCTGACCGCCCTGCGCGCGGCGGGCGCGGCCTGCCTGATCGTCACCCACGACGCGGAGGAGGCCCTGCTGATGGCCGACGACCTCTCGCTGATGTCCGCCGGGCGCATCCTGCAGTCGGGAACCCCGCGCGAGGTTTACGGTCATCCGGTGTCGCTCGACGCCGCCCGCCTGCTCGGAGAGGCGGACTCTTTCGAGGTGCGGGTCAAGGACGGCGCGGCGGAAACGCCGTTCGGGATTCTGCCCGCACCGGACGCGGCCGACGGCTTGGCTGTAGGCATGCTGCGGCCCGAAGCCCTGCGGCCCGACGACGAAGGCGTCGAGGCCCGCGTGCTGGAGAGTCGGTTCGCCGGCCACACCACACTGGTCACTCTGGAACGCGGCGGCGTCCGCATCCATGCCCGTTGGCCGCCAAGTCGCGCGCCGCTCCCAGGCGCCCTGGTCCGGGTCGCTCTGGACGCCCGGTTCTGCGCCGTTTTTCCCGAGTCCGATTTTTCCAACTGAAGCGGAGCCGAATCCGAGCTTGACCGTTGGTGAGAGAAGCAGCCGCGCGGTGGACCGCCGCGCGGGCTGTTGGGCTGGGCTGGGATCAAGATCATGGCGACTATCACGGGCACGAGCGGCGCCGACATGCTGGCCGGAACCATCGATGGCGATCTGATCGATGGGCTGGAGGGGACCGACCGCATCGACGGCGGGGCTGGGAACGATCACCTCCGGGGCGGGCCCGACGCGGATCAGATCTACGGCGAAGCCGGGGACGACCTCGTCGGCGGCCAGGGCGGCGACGACTTCATCGACGGCGGCGCAGGCCGCGACACGCTGTACGGCGACGCGGGCGCTGACCACATCATCGGCGGCGCCGAGGCGGACGGGCTGTTCGGCCAAGACGGGGATGACCGGATCGGCGGGCAGGACGGCGACGACTTCATCGACGGAGCCGCGGGTCGCGATCTGCTGTTCGGAGACGCCGGAAACGACCACATCATCGGCGGGGCGGACGCCGACCAGATCTTCGGCCAAGGCGGCGACGACCTGATCGGCGGACCGGACGGAGACGACGCCATCGAGGGCAACGCCGGACGAGACACGCTGTTCGGCGACGCCGGAAGCGATCTCATCCTCGGCGGCACGGAGGGCGACGGGCTCTTCGGGCAGGACGGCGACGACCAGCTCTACGGGCAGGACGCCGACGACCTTCTCGACGGCGGCGCGGGTCGCGATCTGCTCTTCGGAGACGCCGGCAATGATCAAATGTTCGGCGGAACCGGCGACGACGACCTGCGCAGCGACTTGGGGTCCGACCTGCTCGACGGCGGCGACGGCTCCGACACGTTCCAGTACTTCGGTTTCGACATCGCGGTCGACCTTCTGGCGGGCGAAGCTCAGACCCGAACCGCCTTCAACGGCGCCGTGAACGTCGGCGATCAGTCCGCCAAGACGCTGACGAACGTCGAGAACGTGAGCATCAGCCTCGGGTTCGCCAACGAAACCCGAGCCTCCGTACAGGGCGACGCCGACGCGAACCGGATCGACGTGACCGGCGGGGGCGCGCGCAGCACGCTGATCTGGGCGGCGGCGCGGGCGACGACGTCATCACCGGCGTGGCCACCACGGGCTCGGCGACGCTCTCCGGCGAGGACGGCAACGACGTCCTTCGGGGCGTGGGCAGCGCCGGACTCCAGCTGTTCGGCGGGCTCGGCGACGACGTCATCACCGGCTTCACCAACGCCGTCGCCCCATCCTTCGCTGATGGCGGTCTCGGCTTCGACACCTTCACGTTCGAGGATCAATCCGAGGGCGCGGTCTTCGGCATGGAAGGCCGGGTGTCGGGGATCGAAGTGGTGCGGGGCTCCAACTTCGGCGACCAGCTCACCGGCGACGCGGGCGCCAACAGGCTGGAAGGCCTAGCCGGCGACGACCGCGTCCTGGGCGGAGACGGCGACGATGTTCTCGAGGGCGGCTTGGGCGCCGACGTGCTTGATGGCGGCGGCGGGGCCGACAGGATGGTCGGCGGACCCGGCAACGACTCCTACTTTGTGGATTCCGCCGGCGATCTGGTCGTCGAGGCAGGCGGCGGAGGCCTGGACGACGTCGCGACGACGCTGGCCGTCTACACGCTGGCCCCCAACGCGAACCGGCTGTTCGCCCTGCTGAGCACGGGGCAGGTCCTGACGGGCAACTCGACGGAGAACCTCATCGTCGGGGAGGTCGGGGCCGACACGCTCCGCGGCGCCGGCGGAGATGACATCATCGGCGGCAAGGATGGCGACGACTTCATCGACGGCGGAACGGGACGCGACATCCTGTTCGGGGACGCCGGGGGCGACCACATCGTCGGTGGGGATGACGCCGATCAACACTACGGGCAAGACGGCGACGACCTGGTCGGCGGCCAGGGCGGCGACGACTTCATCGACGGCGCCTCCGGACGGGACACGCTGTACGGCGACGCCGGCGCCGACCACATCATCGGCGGCGCTGACCGCGATGGTCTCTTCGGCCAGGACGGCGACGACCTGATCGGCGGTCAGGACGGAGACGACTTCATCGACGGCGCCCTCGGACGGGACACCTTGTACGGCGACGCCGGCGCCGACCACATGATCGGTGGCGCCGACGCGGACGGCCTCTTCGGTCAGGCCGGCGACGACCTGATCGGTGGTCAGGACGGGGACGATTTCATCGACGGAGCCTTTGGCCGCGACACCCTGTATGGGGACGCGGGCGCCGACCACATCGTCGGCGGCTCGGACGCGGACGGCCTGTTCGGCCAGGACGGGGACGACCTGATCGGTGGACAGGACGGGGACGACTTCATCGACGGCGGAGTCGGGCGAGACACCTTGTACGGAGACGCCGGAGCCGACCACATCATCGGCGGCGCGGAAGCTGACAGCCTGTTCGGTCAGGACGGCGACGACCTGATGGGCGGGCAGGACGGCGACGACCTGCTTATCGGCGCCGCCGGGTTCGACCGCCTCTTCGGAGACGCGGGCGACGATGCCATCGATGGCGGCGCCGGCGATGATCTGCTCACGGGGAACGCCGGCCTCGACACCGCCGTCTTCAGAGGAACCCGCTCCGGGTACACCATCACCAATGACGGGAACGGCGTCACGATCGTGGAAGGCCTGGACGGCCGAGATGTCCTGAGCGGGATAGAGCGCCTCCAGTTCGACGACGTCGTCGTGGAGTTGTCGTCGGCCTCGCCCGACAGCTGGGTGGTCTAACCCTCCGCGCCCAGATGGCGCGGAACTTGCGGGGTCCGGGAGCGGCGACTGCGCCGCGACTGGACCCGACCGATGGCGCCTGTGGGATTTCCGGACCGCCTGCCCGCCCTGACCAGCGTCAGGATCCTGCTCGCGCTGGGCGTGGTCCTGTTCCACTACCACTTCATGTGGCCGTGGGACGATCTCGCCCACACCGGCCTGATCGAGCGCGCCCGTCTGGGCGTGGACGTCTTCTTCATCCTCTCCGGTTTCGTCCTGACCCATGCGTACCGGGACCGGATCGCGGCGGGACAGCTGTCCTACGGCGAGTTCCTCTTGGCCCGGGCGGCCCGCATCTACCCCGCCCACCTGGCGGTGCTGGCCTTCGTCCTGGTCATGGTCGCGGGCGCGAGCCTGGTTGGGGCGGAGTTCGACGGCGAACTCTACAACGCCGAAGGATTCGCGGCGACGCTGCTACTGGTCCACGCCTGGTTTCCCCCGGGTCTGGTCGCCGAATGGAACGGTCCGTCCTGGTCGCTCTCGGCCGAATGGGCGGCGTATCTCGCCTTCCCGATCTTCGCCTGGCTCGGCCTGAAGCTGCAGCGCCGCCCGCTGGCCCTCATCGCCGTCGCCGCCCTCGCCTTCCTGCTGCTGGACGCCTTGTATCGAGCCCTCTTCGGAGCCGTGCTGCCGCGCGCCGAAGCGGTGCTGGGCGTCCTGCGGATCGCGCCCGAGTTCTTGTACGGGATCGGGCTCTACCGGCTGGGGGAACGGCTCGCCCCCTCGCCGCGGGCCGCGCGCAGCGCGGCGCTCGCCGCCGCCGTGACGTTCCTGGCGTGCATGCACTGGCAGGCGGATGACCGCGTGATCGTCGTCGTCGCGGGACCGCTAGTCCTGAGCCTGGCTCTGCTCTCGAAGACGCGGCAGGACGGCTGGGCGGCCAGTCCCTGGCTGATGACCGCCGGTGAGGCGTCCTACGCCCTCTACCTCGTCCACTTCCCGCTGCTGATCGCCTGGAAGGGGGCCGTTTCGGCGTTGAGCGGAAAACCCAGCGACTATGTCCTGTCCTGGCACGAGGTCGGCGGCCTGCTCGTTCTCTCGCTCACGGCGGCTCTGCTGCTGCATCGCTGGATCGAGGCGCCTGCGAGACGCTTCATTCGACAGCTGTCGCGACGGGGCGGCGGCGGCGAGCGGGTGAAGCCGCCCGCGGGGCTGACCGCGGCCGCGCCCCGTTAGGCGGGCGTGGCGTTTCGGCCGTCACTGCACGTGAACCTCAGTCGGCTCACCGGCTCCGATCGCTCTCCCGAGCGGGCGAGGCGCCCCCGTTCGGCTCAGGTCGCGGGACCGTCGGCGCGCTCGGTCCAGGGGCGAGCGAACAGGCGACGAGCCACCGCGGCCGGCGTGCGGCTGCGGGCGGACTGACGCGGATCGGCGGCGCGGATCTCAGCGAACGTGAGATGAGGGTTGCGGCGCACGTGATAGCGGAAGTCTTCGATCACGCCCGGCAGGTACACGGCGCCGACGCCCAGGCAGTCCGCCAGCAAGTCGAACAAGCCGTCCCCCGTGCCCAGGACGACACGAGCCACCTCCAGCATGCCCGCAACCGCGACTGCGGTGGCGGCCAGATCAGCTCGACGCTGGCGAGGAGCGACGGCGTAAAGGCCCGCCGTGACCAGGTAAAACGCCAGCACGTGCATGGCGAGGCCCGGAACGTCGAACATGGTCTCAAGCCTGGGGATCGGGCCTAGCAGCAGAATGGCGACGACGGCGGCGCCGAGACACACGGTGACGCGAAGGGGCGCGAGCAGACGGGTCGGGGTCATGCGGCCAGCTTGGCACGGCAGCCCCTAACGCGGCGTTTCAGCACTCAGCAAGATGATCGAGAGGCGGCGTTCCCGAAGAACAGGCGCTTCAAGACGCGGGGCGGCCGTCGTCAGTCCTGGTGATCTCGCCTGCCGCAATTGCAGAACAGATTCCGAACCGACGTTAAGGTTGCGTCGGTATGACAGGAGTCATGACACCTGCGCACACCTTGCTTGCGGCGCGCGGCGCCCTCCTACTGGCGATCGGCGGACTTGCGGTCCTCATGTTCGGGCCCTTCCAGGGGCTGGAAGCGGAGCTCGGACTGTCGGACAAGGCCGCGCACGGACTGGCCTTCTACGGGCTGACCGTCGGCCTGTTTGCAACCGCGCCAAGGCTGCGGCGGGGCGATCTGGTCTGGGTCGCCCTGTTGCTGGCGTCAGGCTCGGAGCTGCTTCAGAGCGCGGTCGGGCGAGACGGAGACATGCTGGACCTCGCTGCGGACGCGGCGGGGGTCATGGCGGCCTGGCTGCCGCAGTTGGCGGCCGACTTCCGCTGGAAGTGCCGCACCTATCCCGACCTGACCTTCGACCAGATCCAGCAGTTCGATCGCCGTCGTGGGCGGCGTCGGCTGGCCAAGACCTCCATCGGCGCGCTGCAAGCCCTGGAGGCCTGAGCGGTAACGCTTCATTCGCCAAGATTCGCGAGGATGCGCCTATGGGCGTCCCTCTGCGAATGGCGAGGCTGTTCGGCGCTCCGAGCGAGCCCGACGACAACAACCGGCGTGAGCCGCGCACAGCGGTCAGCCGGCCTGCGCGGCTGATCCCGCAAGGCGCGCCGCCCGTGCCCTGCACCATCGCCGACCTTTCGAGCCGCGGCGCGCGCATCAAGCTGAAGGCGGGCCCGGTGCCCCCGCGCGGCCTGCTGGTGGATCTGCACGCCGGCTGCGCCTACGAGGTGCAGACCGCCTGGCGGCAAGACGTCTGGTACAGGGATCCCGAGATGGGCCTGCGGATCCTCCGGCGGCACGATCTCAACGCCATGGTTCCCGCGCACCTCCGTGTGGCCAAGGCCATCTGGCTCCAGGAACGCCGGTCCGCCTGAGCTAAAGCCCGAGCAGGGCCTCAAGAGCGATCTTGGCCAGACCGCCGAGCCCTATCCCAATCGACGCGGCAACGCCGACGATCAGCGACCGTGTGCGAAGGTCGATCAGCCGCGAAGACGCTCGCGCCCCGCGCTCGGCGAAGGTTTCGGAACGGGACATCGCAGCGCCTCCCCAGCCCTGCGGCTGCACTCAGGGCGCCAGCGCTGTGGCGAGCGACGCAAGCTCGGCTACAAGGGCCCGGCATGCCGCCCGACGTCGACGCCCTGACCCAAGCCGAAGCCGAACGAGAGCTTGAGCGCCTGGCCCGCGAGCTCGCCGAGCATGACCGCCGCTACCACGGCGAGGACGCGCCCACGATCAGCGACGCGGAGTACGACGCGCTCAAGCGACGGAACGAGGCGATCGAGGCGCGCTTTCCGACCCTGGTCCGCCCCGATTCGCCGAGTCTGCGGGTGGGCTCGGCGCCGGCGGCCAAGTTCTCGCCTGTGGAGCACGGCGTGCCCATGCTCTCGCTGGACAACGCCTTCAGCGAGGGAGAGGTCGCCGACTTCGTCGCCCGCGTGCGCCGTTTCCTGCGGCTCGGCGAGGAGCCGGTCGCCTTCACCGCCGAGCCGAAGATCGACGGGCTCTCCGCCTCGCTCCGCTACGAGCGGGGCCGGCTCGTGCAGGGCGCCACGCGGGGCGACGGCCGCACCGGCGAGGACGTGACCGAGAACCTGCGCACCCTGAACGACATTCCGGAGCGCCTCGCCGGATCGGGATGGCCCGACACCATCGAAGTTCGGGGCGAGGTCTACATCACCCACGAGGCGTTCGCCGCCATGAACGCCGCGGAGGCGGCGGCGGGTCGGCGGACCTACGCCAATCCGCGAAACGCGGCGGCGGGCTCGCTACGCCAGCTGGATGCGAAGATCACGGCGGCGCGCCCCTTGCGCTTCTTCGCCTACGCTTGGGGGCTGAGCAGCGCGCCCTTCGCGGAGACGCAGTGGGAGGCGCTGGAGCGGTTGCGCGCCTGGGGCTTTCCGGTCAGCGAGGAGACCGAGCGGGTCCTGGACACGGAGGGGCTGCTGGGCGTGTACACGCGGGCTCAGGCCCGGCGGCCGCACCTCGGCTACGACATCGACGGGGTCGTCTACAAGGTGGACCGACTCGACTGGCAGCAGCGCCTGGGGTTCGTCTCCCGCTCGCCGCGCTGGGCCGTGGCGCACAAGTTCCCCGCCGAGCAGGCGCGGACCGTGCTGGAAGGCATCGACATCCAGGTAGGCCGCACCGGCGCACTGACCCCGGTCGCGCGGCTGCGGCCCGTGACCGTGGGCGGCGTCACGGTGGTGAACGCCACGCTCCACAACGCCGACGAGATCGCCCGCAAGGACGTGCGGGTCGGCGATACGGTCGTGCTCCAACGCGCCGGGGACGTGATCCCGCAGATCCTGGAGCCTGTGCTCGAGGAGCGGCCGCAAGGCGTGGAGCCTTACGCCTTTCCGGATGTCTGCCCGTGCCCGCTCCGGACGCCGGTCGTGCGGGAGACGACCGCGGCGGGCGTGGAGACCGTGGTTCGGCGCTGCTCGGGCGAGCTCGCCTGCCCCTTCCAGCGGATCGAGCACCTGAAGCACTTCGTCAGCCGCCGCGCCTTCGACATTGAGGGCCTGGGCGAGAAGCAGCTGCAGACGTTCTACCAGGAGGGGCTGGTCCGGGAGCCGGCGGACATCTTCCGCCTAGCGCGCGACGAAGCGAAGCTGCAGACGCTGCGCGGACGCGAAGGATACGGCGAGACCAGCATCCGCAACCTGGCCGCCGGGATCGAGGCCCGCCGGAGCATCAGCCTGGAGCGGTTCATCAACGCGCTGGGCGTGCGGCACGTGGGCGAGACCACCGCACGCACGCTCGCCCAGGCCTACGGCGACTGGCCCAACCTGGCGGTCGCCATCGAGGCGATCGCGGCCGGCGACGTCCAGGCCCGCAGCGACATGGACGCCCTGCACAAGATCGGCGACCCGACCATCGACGCGCTGGCCGCCTACTTCGGCGAGGCGCACAACCGTGAAGCCGTGCAGCGGCTCGTGGCCGAGGTGACGATCCAGGAAGCGGAACGGCCCAAGACCGACACGAAGGTGGCCGGCAAGACCGTCGTCTTCACCGGCTCGCTTGAACGCCTCACCCGCGACGAGGCCAAGGCTCAGGCCGCGGCGCTCGGGGCCAAGGTCGGCAGCTCGGTCAGCCGCAAAACCGACCTGGTCGTCGCAGGGCCGGGCGCGGGGTCCAAGCTGAAGACGGCGGAGGAGCTCGGCATCCAGGTGCTCACCGAAGACGAGTGGCTGGCCATGGTGGCCGGCTAGCGTCTCGGGGTGACCCGCAGCACGCGTCCGTTCGCGTCGTCGGTCAGCAGATACACCGCCCCATCCGGCCCGACGCGAACGTCGCGGATGCGCGCCTTCAGTTCTTTGAAGAGGGACTGCTGGCCGACCACCCGACCCGCGTCGTCCAGGTCCACGCGCCGGACCTCCTGATCCACCAGGGCGCCGACCAACAGGTCGCCCCGCCATTGGGGGAACAGATCACCCCGGTAGACCGCAAGGCCCGAGGGCGCGATCGACGGCGTCCAGCCGACAAGCGGCTCCCGCATGCCCGGGTAGGCGTCGAACGGGCTGATCGCCGCGCCGGAGTAGTCCCGGCCCCGCGTGGCGATCGGCCAGCCGTAGTTCGCGCCCGGCTGGATGATGTTCACTTCATCGCCGCCGCGCGGCCCGTGCTCATGCGCGTAGAGCCGGGCCAGCGCCGGATCGTAGGCCAGCCCCTGCGGATTGCGGTGCCCCAGGCTCCAGATCTCGGGCTTGTAGCCGGGACGGTTCACGAACGGATTGTCCGCCGGAATCGAGCCGTCGTCCCGCAGGCGGACGATCTTGCCCAGCAGGCTCGCGGGTCTCTGCGCCGATTCCCGGTAATCGAAGCCGTCGCCGGTGGTGACCAGCAGGGTCCCGTCGGGCAGCCAGGCCATCCGCCCGCCGTAATGAACGGGCGTGTCCTTCAACGGCGTGGCTTCGAAGATCACGTCCAGCGCGACGAACCGGTCGCCCTGGAGCCGGGCGCGAGCGACACGGGTGGCGTTCGCGCCACCGTCGCCGTGGGCGTAGGCCAAGTAGACCAGACCGTTTTCCGCGAACCTCGAGTGCGGCAGCACGTCGAAGAGACCGCCCTGCCCACGCTCGAACACCGGGGGCGCGCCGGCGATAGGCGCTGACAGCTTGTCGCCAGAAAGGTGGCGCACCCGTCCGGATCGCTCGGCGACGAGCATGCGCCCGTCAGGGAGGAAAGCCAGCGACCAGGGGTGGTCCAGCCCCTTGGCGAGCGTCTGCACGGCGTAAGCTGGCTCGGCCGACGGTCGCTGCGCCGAAGCCGAAGTCGCGGCCGCAAAAACCGCGGCGATTCCCGCCAAGAGCCAACGCGCCATGCTGCGCCTCTTCGACATCCGCCGCATCTGGCGTGGGGGGACCGGACCTGTAAAGCTCAAGCTTCGCGGGCGTACGGGAGACGGGCGCATGGGGCGATACGGCCGTTGGGCGTGGATCGGGCTGAGTTTCCTCGTCGCACTGGCCGCGGGGTACGTCGTCGCGAGCGTCCTGCACACGCAGTTCGTCCTCGCGCGGTTGCTGGGCGTGGGCGCGCGAATCGGGCCCGCGGACTGGCTGGCCACGACCGCCGGCGACGTCGTGGGTTTCTTTCCGGCCTACCCGCTCGTGCTGGGCCTTGCGCTCGCGTGCGGGTTCGCGGTCGCGCGCCTGCTGCTGCGCTGGTTGAGGCCCTTGGCGCCCGTCGCCTACCCCCTGGCCGGCTTTCTCGCCGTCGCGGCCGCGCTCTGGCTCATGCGGCTCCAGATGGAGATCACGCCGATCGCCGGGGCGCGTGGCCTGCTCGGATTTCTCGCCCAGTGCGCGGCGGGGGCCTTGGCCGGTTGGCTGTTCGCCCGGCTCACGAAGTCGCAGCGTCGGGCTGGCTGAACGGATTTGCTCGCACTCTCCGTTAAGCCTCGTTATCCATGCGCGCTTGTCGCCCGCCCCCGGGCCAGAACCGCTGTCGCATGCCGATCATCGCTTTCGTCAGTTCAAAGGGTGGGGTGGGCAAGACCACGGCCTCGCTGCTGACCGCGCTCGGGCTGGCGGACGGACCCGAGGACGGGCCGCCGCGCCAAGTCGTCCTGATCGACGCGGACCCGAACCTGCCGCTGGTCCGCTGGGCCGGCCTCCCCGGGAAACCCGACAACATCTCCGTGCTGCCGGCGCCGACGGACGAGGCGCTGACGATCGCGGTGCGTAAGGCCCGCTTCAGCATGCCGGGCGGCCAACCGCCCGACTGGATCGTGATCGACACGGAGGGGGGCGCCCGGCGGGCCATGCACATGGCCATCCGCCTGGCCGATTTCGTGATCACGCCGTGCGGGCCATCCACGATCGAGGCCGTGGAGGCCCTGAAAGTGATCGGCTACGTGCGAGAGGCTTCCCGGACGCTGAAACGCCCGATCCGGCACGGTTGCGTTCTGACACGCATCCCGGCGGCTATCCGGCCACGCTCGGTGAAGTCGGTCGTGGATCAGCTGAAGGCCGCCGGGGTGCCTCTCGTGCCTACGCCCCTGATCGAAAAGGAAGCGTTCCGGGCCCTGTTTGCGGAAGGGGGCGGGCTCAGCGCCATGGACCCCAAAGTGGTTTCAGGCATCGCCTCCGCGCGCTCGAACCTGCAGTTCTTCGCCGCCGACGTCGAGCAAATGGTCTTGGCGCCCCAGGCGGTCGAGGCCGCGGAGTAGGGCTCGGTCAGAACGGTCCGTGCCGGCCGACGCTCTCGAACTCCGCCTCGCTGGCCTTGCGGACGTACTGCTCGCTGACGAGCCAGGCCTTGGTGGGGCGCAGGGTGCCCAGGCATCCGACCACGAACAAGGGCAAGGTGACCACCAGGTGGAACCAGATCGGCGGCCGGGCGGCGATTTCGACGACCAGCATCATCGCCATGACCGCCACCCCGACGCCGGACATGACGAAGAAGGCCGGCCCGTCCGCCGGATCGGCGAAGCCGTAGTCCAGCCCGCACACCGGGCAGGACGGGCGCAGCTTGATGAAGCCCTGGAACTGCGGCCCCTTCCCGCAGCGCGGACAGCGGCAGCGCAGGCCGGTACTGAGCGTGCTCTGGCGGGGATGTTGGTCGGTCATGGCCGTCGCGCGTTATAGGGTTCTGCTACAACGCCGTCAGGACGAATTTGGCCCGCTCACCCCGATCCACGCCCCGCCCCGCACGGAACGCCCGTCCGCCCCAGGGCCTGCCCGACCGCGACACCCTGCTGGCCTGGCTGGCTGAGCATGGCGAAGCCGGCAAACGGGACATCGCCTCCGAATTCGGGCTGAAGGGCGCAGACCGGCGGGCGCTGCGGGAGATGCTGCGTCGCCTGGAGGCCGAGGGCGCGCTCGGTCGGCGCGGTCGGCGCGGCTTCGCCCAGGCTGGCGATCTGCCGCCCGTCGGCGTGGCGGACGTGGTGGAGCGCGACCCGGACGGTGACCTGTATGTGAAGCTCACGAAAGCGGGCGAGGACGCGCCTCTGGCTCGGCTCGCGCCTGACAAAGCCGAAGCGGTGGCGGGCGCCCCGGGTATCGGCGATCGGGTCTTAGTGAGGTTCGAGCGCGCCGAAGACGGGGCTTACGAGGCTCGGCTGATCAAGAAGCTCGGCCAGAGCGCCCATCGGCTGCTCGGCGTCGTCCGCAAGCACCGGCGCGAGGTGCGGGTCGAACCGGTCGACCGGCGCAGCAAGGAGAGCCTGATCCTCGACTGGAGCGAGGGCGAGGGGCTGAACGACGGCGACCTCGTGCTCGCCACCCTTGAGGTCGGGGGCGGTCGCGAGCGGGCCTACGGTCCCAAGCGCGGCAAGGTGCTGGAGGTGCTCGGCCGCGAGGACCAGCCCCGCGCCGCCTCGCTGCTCGCCATCCACGCCCACGGGATCCCGACCGGCTTCCCGCAGGAGGCGGAGGACGAAGCCGAGCGGGCCGAGCCCCCCACCCTCTCCGGACGGGTCGACCTGCGCGAGGTGCCGCTGGTCACCATCGATCCGCCCGACGCGCGCGACCACGACGACGCTGTCTACGCACAGTCCGACGAGGATCCGAAGAACGAAGGTGGCTGGATCGTCTGGGTCGCGATCGCCGACGTGGCGGCCTACGTGCGCACCGGCTCGGCGCTCGACCGCACCGCCCGCGACAAGGGCAACAGCTGCTACTTCCCCGACCGGGTGGAGCCGATGCTGCCCCACCGCCTGTCGTCGGGGCTGTGCAGCCTGGTCGCCAGCGAGAACCGCGCGTGCCTGGCGGTGCGGATGGTGTTCAGCAAGGACGGCCGCAAACTCAGCCACAAGTTCGAGCGTGGCCTGATGCGGTCGGCCGCCAAACTGTCCTACGAGCAGGCGCAGGCGGCGGTGGACGGCCGCCCGGACGACGTGACCGGGCCCTTGCTCGAGCCGATCCTGAAGCCCCTCTGGGCCGCCTACGCCACCATGAAGCGGGGCCGGGACGTCCGCTCCCCGCTCGACATCGCGACGCTCGAGCGCCGCATCGTCCTGTCGCCCGAGGGCGAGGTCGTCTCCATAACCCCGCGTGCGTCGCTGGAAGCGCACCGCCTGATCGAGGAGATGATGATCCAGGCCAACGTCTGCGCGGCCGAGACCCTGGAGAAGCGCGGCTCGCCTCTGATCTACCGCGTCCACGACGCCCCGAGCCAGGAGAAGCTGTTCTCCCTGGCGGACTTCCTGCAGACGCTCGGCATCCGGTGGGACAAGGGCGCGCCCGCCCGGACCGACCGCTTCAACCGGCTCCTCGGCGAGACCCGCGAGGGCCCGCACGCGGACGTGGTCAACGAGGTGGTGCTGCGGACGCAGTCACAGGCGATCTACAGTCCCGAGAACATCGGCCACTTCGGCCTGAACCTCGATCGATACGCCCACTTCACCTCGCCAATCCGACGCTACGCGGACCTGGTGGTGCACCGGGCGCTCATCCGAGCGCTGGGATTGGGCGACGACGGGCTGACGGACCAGGACGTCGTCCGCATCCAGGAGACGGCCGAGCACATCACCGCTTGCGAGCGCCGCGCCATGGCGGCCGAGCGCGACGCCAACGATCGATACGTGGCGTCCTATCTGGAGAAGCACGAAGGCGCGGAGTTCGAGGGCCGTATAACCGGCGTCACCCGCTTCGGCCTGTTCGTGCGGCTCGCCGAGACCGGCGCGGACGGCCTGGTGCCCGTCTCGAGCCTGGGGACCGAGTACTTCCTGCATGATGATCGGGCGCATGCCCTGGTCGGCGAGCGGTCGGGCAAGCGCTTCCCGCTCGGCATGAACGTCTCCGTGCGCCTGCGAGAGGCGACGCCGGTGACGGGCGGCCTGCTGTTCGAGATGCTGAGCGAAGCAGAGCCGCCCAGCGAGGGCGCGCCTCGGCCCCGGCTCGGCGTTCGTCGCCGGGGCGGGCCGCCGCCCGGCGTGCGCCGAGGCAAGCGACGGTGATGGAGGACTTCACATGCTGAGGTGGGCCGGCGTCTTTCTCGTGCTGCTGATCGTCATGGCTGTGCTAGGATTCGTCCTCGATCTGGCGGGCGGGCTGTTCAAGCTTCTGTTCTTCGCCTGCCTGATCGGCTTCGCGGTGACGGCGGTCGGACGGTGGTTCAAGCGTCGCACCTAGTTCGCCACAATCTTGGCTGAAAGGCGCGGTCCAACCGGCCCATGTACCTGCATCTGTTCAAGTGCGCCCGTCAGAACGTGTTCGCCGCCACGCCCGACAGCCGCGGCTCGAACCTGCCGCCCGAGCTTTGCCGGGACGGCTGGAAGTACATTCGCGGCGTCACGGTGATGCCCGCCGATCGTCCCTCCCTGATGCTCGATCCGGAGTCGGTCCTCGCGGGCGTGACGGCCAAGGGCTATCACGTCTGGGGACCCGGCGTGCCGAGCTCAGAGCAGGGCCGGGCCGAGCCAGAGCGCCAGCAGGACGACGATCACCAGCACCAGGATCACGCCCGCTCCGCGTCGTGATCCCAGCACGGGCTGCCGGCCGGCCTGCTTTCTTAGCGCGGCTTCCGCCTTCGCTCGTTCGGCCTTGGCGCGTCGAGCGCGATCGAGGTGCACGATTTCGGGGTCATGACCGTTGCTCATGAGCCGAACAGCGCCCCCAGGTGATCGTTCAAGAACTTGCCCTCCGGGTCGTGCGCGGCTCGTACGTCCCGGAAGCGCTGCGCCAACGGGAACAGGACGTCCACATCGGCCCGGGTGAGCGTGTGCCGCTTGCCCCAGTGCGGACGGCCGCCGTGGTCGCGGAAGATGCTCTCGGCTTCGGCGAACAGCTCCCGCCAGGGCATCGGGGCGAACTGGTGCATGGAGACGGACGCGCCCGGACCGGTGTTGAACGGGCTCAGCCAGAGGTCGTCGCCGGCCGTCCAGCGGAACTCGAAGGGGAACGCCACCGGCCGCTCGCCGGCGCGGATCCAGTCGATGGCGGCCTTCAGCGCCGGCAGCCCGGCCTCCCGCGGCAGTTCGTACTCCATCTCCTCGAACCGGACGGTCCGCTCAGAGGGGAAGATGCGCCAGGCGGGTCCCACCCGTCGCTGCACCCGCCCGCCTCCTGAGCCTCGGGTCATCAGCTTCTGGAGGGTGGGCGCGAACCCCGGGGCGGCGGCCGTCAGCTCGCAGGCGAGGCGGAACACGGTCTCGTCCACCGGGCCGGGCTCCTTGAAGCGGCCCTCGCCGTCGCAGGGATGAAGGGTCTTGAGCAGCACCTGGTCGGCGTAGGGAAAGACGAAGAACTCCAGATGCCGGCTGCTCGCCGCCCATTCGGGGAAGCGCTCCAGCGTCTCGGCCAGAGGCTTCTTCTCGATCCGCTCCTCCAGGTGATAGGCCGGCAGGACCTCGAACTCGATCTCGACCGCGACCCCCAGCAGGCCGAGGGACAGCCGCTGGGCTTCGAAGAGGTCGGGGCGTTCGGTCGCGCTGCAGTCGACCACGGAACCATCCGCGAGGACGAGCCGGAACGAGCGCGCCAGGGTGGACAGACTGCCGAGATCGGCGCCGGTCCCGTGGGTCCCCGTCGCCATGGCGCCCGCCAGCGCCTGGTGGTTGATGTCGCCTTGATTGGGCAGCGAGAGCCCCTGCGCCCATAGCGCCTCTGTCAGCTTGTCCAGCGACAGCCCTGCAGGCGCCCGGGCCGTGCGGCGGTCGGGAGAGACGGTGAGCTCGCCCGGCATGGCGTCCATGGACACGAGCACGCCGTCGGTCTCGCAGAGCGGCATGAAAGAGTGGCCGGACCCGGCGACTCGCAGCCGCGACGCTCCGCGCACCACGTCCGCCAGCTCCGCTTCCGTGCGAGGATGGACGATCTCGGCCGGCTGGGCGGTCACGCTTCCGGACCAGTTGCTCCACTTCGCCGTGGCTTCTTCGCGCCGCAGCGCCGTCTTGAGCATGGAAATGGCCTCCGTGACGATCACGCCCGCCGGGGCGCGGGTCGTCAAGCGGGGCTCCGATCCCGCTTGCCTGCCCCGGCGGGAAGGCCGCACTTTGCCGGGGTGAGCGATCCTCTCCTCGAAGCCAACTACGACCCGAGCAGCGACGGCGCGGTCCGCAAGCCCGGCCAAGCCGGCGTGCGCCCTCGGGACGCGGCCACCCTCATCCTCGTACGCCGCGACGCGGCCCAGCCCCGGGTCTTGATGGGCCGACGTAATCGGGGCCACGACTTCATGCCGGACAAGTGGGTGTTTCCCGGGGGCCGGGTGGACCCGGCGGACGCCCGGGCGCCGGCGGCGGCCGAACTCCGTCCCGAGGTGCTGGCGAAACTGGCGCTGACCGCGCCGCGGCGACCCGCCCTGCCCCGCACCCTGGCCATGGCCGCCATCCGGGAGACGTTCGAGGAAGCGGGCCTCCTGCTCGCCCGACCTGCGGCGGCCCGACCCGCCTTGGGCCCATGGCGCGAGTTCCTGGCTCAAGGGGTCCAGCCCGATCTATCCGCACTCACCTTCGTGGCGCGGGCGATCACGCCGCCCTACCGCCCCAAGCGCTTCGACGCGCGCTTCTTCATGGCGGAGGCCGAGCGGCTCCACAGCTTGGACCGCGCCCCCGATTGCGGCGAGCTCGACGAAATCGCCTGGGTGGACCTCGACGAGGCGCTCGCGCTCGATCTGCCGAACATCACGCGGTTCGTGCTCGGCGACCTCAAGGCCCGTTTGGACGACGCAGACCGACCGGTGCCCTTCATGAGCTTCCGCCGCGGGGCCCGGCGGCTGGAGCACTTGTGACGCGATCGCGCGGCGGAGTCCGCCCGCGGGAGGCCGCCAGCCTGGTGCTCGTTCGCCGACGCGCCGACGCTCCCGAGGTGTTGATGGGCCGGCGGCCGCCCCGGTCCGCGTTCGCGCCCGACGTCTTCGTCTTCCCGGGCGGCAGCCTGCACGCCGAGGACGCCTCAGCTGCGGTGGTGCTGCCGGAAGCCTGCGCCCGCCTGGCGGCGCGCTCGCCCGGCCGCGCCCGAGCGCTGGCGGCCGCAGCGGTGCGGGAGACCCGCGAGGAGACAGGACTGGTCCTGGCGCCCGATGCGCCGCTGACGCTGATCGCCCGAGCGATCACGCCGACCGACAGCCCGATCCGCTTCCACGCCCGGTTCTTCCACGCGGACGGAGATAGGGCCGAGGGCGATCTGGGCGGCGACGGCGAGCTCGCCGACCTCGCCTGGCGGCCGGTCGGGACGGCGCTCGACCTGCCCCTCATGGACGTGACCGAGGCCGTCCTGCGGGCGGTTGAAGCCGCCGGCGGACGCCCGCCGCAGCCGTTCCTGTACAGTTATCGAGGCGGCCGCCCCGCGCCACGCCCTCTGCACCGCCCGCTCCGTCCGGCGAAGCTTTAGCGAATACAAGGCGCAACCGGCGAGGAGTTCGGGTCACCTGTGACACGAAGTCGGTGGACACCTGCCGCTGCCTGCTGATTACTGCGCGCGGGAGGCGGGGATGGCCCAGGCCGCAATGATCGAAGCGCCGCCGGCGGACGAGGCCGGACGGCTCTGGGAGGGGTTCGCCAGCGGCGACGCCCGGGCCCGCGACGCCCTGCTCGCCCGGCACTACGGCGAATTCCGCGTGCTCGCGCGCCGTGTCTTGAGCGGCGAGGGCGCCGCCCTGCAGATCCAGCCCACCGACCTGGCCCACGAAGCCGCCATCCGGGTGCTCCGGCTCGACCGGATCAACGTCCGCGACCGCACGCACTTTCTCGCGTTGTCGGCCCGCGTGATGCGTCAGGTGCTCATCGACGAGGTCCGTCGCGTCAAGGCGAAGAAGCGCCGGGCGCCCGGCCTGCTGACCCTCTGGCCCGACGGCGAGACGGACGGGACGCTTGACGTGGAGGATCTCGACCTCGCGCTGACGGAGCTGCAGCAGGTCTCACCCGAGCGCGCCCACCTCGTCGAACTGCGCTTTTTTGCGGGGCTGACCATCGAAGAGATCGCCAGCCACCTCGGCGAGAGCGAGAGCACGATCAAGCGGCGCTGGCGGGCGGCTCGGGCCTGGCTCCTGGAGCGGCTGGACGCCTGACATGGTCGGCGACGCCCGCGCGCTGGACGTGCTGGAGGCGGCGCTCGACCACCCCACCCAGGATCGCGACGCCTGGCTGCTGCGAGAGCACGGCGGGGAGCCTGCGCTCGTCGAGCGGGTCCGCCGGCTCTTGAAACGAGAGACCTCAGCCGCCGCGGCGCTCCCGACCCTCCCGCTCAAGCCCCTGGCCGAAGCGCCGCCCGCGCCTCCGCCTGAGCGCGTCGGGGCCTACCGGCTGACCGGCCGCCTCGGCGAGGGCGGCATGGGCGAGGTGTTCCGCGCCGAGCGAGACGACGGCCTCTTCGAGCATGTGGCCGCCGCCAAGCTGATCGGACGTGGGCGCGTGGACCGGCGCCTCGAGGAGCGCTTCGCGGTCGAGCGGCGGGCGCTCGCCCGGCTCACCCACCCCGGCATCGCGCGGCTGCTGGATGGCGGCGTGACCCCGGAGGGACGCGCCTACATCCTCATGGATTACGTCGAGGGCGCGCCGATCACCGAGGCGGTGGTCGCCCGCGATCTCGACGCGCCCGACGTGGTCCGGCTTGTGCTGCAGGTCTGCGCAGCCGCAGCCGCCGCCCACCGCAAGCTTGTCGCCCACGGGGACATCAAGCCGTCCAACGTGCTCGTCACCCCCGAAGGCGAAGTCAAGCTCCTCGACTTCGGCGTCGCCCGGCTGATCGAGGCCGGTGCGGACGATGAGGCGACGCCGCTGACCGTCGCCTACGCCAGCCCGGAACGGGTGGCGGGCGAGCCGCCGTCGACCTCGGATGACGTCTACGCCCTTGGCGTGTTGCTCCGCGAACTGCTCAGCCGAACCGGGCCGACGCTCGGCGAGGTGACCGGGCGCAAGCTGCCGACCGATCTGGATGCGGTGGCGGCTAAAGCCTCGGCCGCCCGCGCCGAAGATCGCTACAGCGGCGCCGACGCGCTCGCGGCCGATCTGGAGCGCTGGCTCGAGGGTCGCGCGGTGGAGGCTCGGGGACGGAGCGCCTCTTACCTTATCCGGCGCTTCGTGACCCGGAGACCGCGCGCAGTCGCGGCGGCGGCCGCCGCCGTATTCGGGCTCCTGCTGACGGCCGGCGTGACGACGGCCCTCTATCTGCAGGCCGAAGCGGCGCGGCGGGAAGCGGACCGCCGCTTCGATGACGCCCGCGGCATGGCCAACTACATGTTGACGGACGTCTTCGACCGGCTGTCGGAGACGCCGGGCACCATCGCTCTGCGCGGCCAGCTGGCGAACCGGGCGCGCCGCTACCTTGAGGAGATGACCGCCTCGCCGCGCGCGCCGGCGGCCGTCCGGACCGAGGCGGCGCTCGGGTACATGCGGCTGGCCGGCGTGCTCGGCTTCTACGCGTCGGGTCAGCTGGGCCAGCGGGACGAGGCGCAGCGCATGCTGGCGGAAGCGGCGCGTCTGCTCGCGTCCGTCCCGCCCGAAGCGCGTGATGCGCCCGCGTTTCTTCACGCCTCAGGGCGGCTGGAGATGCTGCGCGGCTTCGCCGAACTGAACCGGGGCGACGGCGACCTGGGCGCGGCCGGCCCGCACCTGGAGCGCGCGGAAGCCGCGCTCGCCAAGGCCGCCGTCCTGACCCGCGACGCCGACGTGCTCAACGACCTCTGGACGACCCGCAATAACCTCGCCGACCTGGCGGCGACGGCCGGCGACCACAAGCGGGCGGAAGCGATCGCCCGCGGCGAGCTGACCGCGCTGCCCGAGCGCACCGCCGCGCTCGGCGACAACATTCGGACGCCGCTGCTTCAGTCCGAGTCTGAGAAGCTGCTCGGGAACGCGTTGTATTATCAGGGCGACCCCCGGGCCGCGGCGGAGGCTTATCGGCGCGCCATGCGCATCCTGGAGGCCGAGAACGCCCGCAGGCCCGGCCGGTCCGTGATCCTGACCGAGCTCATGGAAGCCTGGTGGGCCCTTGGCACCACGCTGGAGGAGTTGGGCGACCGGCGTACCGCGATGCAATTGCTCGACCGCGCCGCGGAGACCGCCGTGCAGCGCCGCGCCGTAGACCCGGAGAACGAACAGCTGCGGCGGATCGCGTCCATGATGATCGTTGAACGCGCCGGCATGCTCGCCCGCAACGGGCGTACGGCGGAAGCCTTGGCGGCGAGCACAGCCGAAACCGCGACACGGCGGGCCCTCGCCGACGCCCGGCCGGCCGATCTCGTCCTGCAGCGCTCCTGGCTGGCGAGCCTGCGCCCAATCGGCGACATCCACGCGGCCGCGGGCGACAGGCCTCGCGCCTGCGCCGCCTATGCGGACGCGCTGGACGCCTGGCTGGCCTATGATCGCGTGCACCGGCTCACGCCGCACACGCTCGCCACCGAAGTCGCCCTGCTCAAGCGCGAGGTCGGGGCCTGCCAAGGCCTCCGCTGATCAGAAGCCGCTGGCGATCAGCGGCTCGGGCCGGCTCTTCTCCTTGCGGGCGTAGAGATTGTTCAGCGCGTTGACGTAGGCCATCGCGCTCGCCGTCAGGGTGTCGGTGTCCGCCGCCTGGCCGGTGGCGATGCGCCCGTCCTCCTCCAGCCGAACCGAGACCTGAGCCTGAGCGTCGGTCCCCTCGGTCACGGCGTGCACTTGGAACAGGCGCAGCGTCGCGTCGTGGGGGCAGACCTCGTGGATGGCGTTGAACACCGCGTCGACCGGACCGTCGCCCTCCGCGCGGGCGGAGCGCTCCTCGCCCTCGATGTCGACGGTCAGATACGCCTCCTGAGGTCCCTCGGTGCCCGCGACCACGCGCAGGCTCTTCACCCGGATGCGATCGCCGCCGCGCGCCAGGGCGTCGTCGACCAGGGCCACGATGTCGTCGTCGAATACGGCCTTCTTCTTGTCGGCCAAGTCCTTGAAGCGGACGAAAGCGTCTTCGAGCGCGTTCGAACCGAGCTCGTAACCCAGGTCCCGCAGCTTCTCGCGGAAGGCGTGGCGGCCCGAGTGCTTGCCCATCACCAGATTGGAGGCGTGCACGCCCACGTCCTCGGGGCGCATGATCTCGTAGGTCTCGGTGTTCTTCAGCATCCCGTCCTGATGGATGCCGCTCTCGTGGGCGAAGGCGTTCTTGCCCACGATCGCCTTGTTGAACTGCACGGGGAAGCCCGTGATGGCTGAGACGTACCGGCTGGTCCGGGCGATGTGCGTGGTGTCGAGCCGGGTGCAGAAAGGCAGGGCGTCGCCGCGCACCTTCAGCGCCATGACGATCTCTTCCAGGGCCGCGTTGCCCGCCCGCTCCCCGATGCCGTTCACTGCGCACTCCACCTGGCGGGCGCCCGCCTCGATGGCCGCGAGGCTGTTGGCGACGCCGAGTCCCAGGTCGTCGTGGCAGTGCGCCGACAAGATCACCTGATCCGCGCCCGGAACATGCTCGCGGATGTCCCTGAACATGGCCGCGTATTCGGTGGGGTACGTATAGCCCACGGTGTCCGGCAGGTTGATTGTCGTCGCGCCGGCGCGGATGGCGGCCTCCACGCAGCGGCGCAGCACGTCCCTCTCGGTGCGGGTGGCGTCCTGGGCCGACCATTCCACGTCGCCGCACAGGTTGCGCGCATGCTCGACTGACTTGGTGATCGCCTCGATCACGTCCTCGGGCGACATTCGCAGGATGTGGTCGCGATGCTGGGGCGAGGTGGAGATGAAGGTGTGGATGCGCCCCCGCGCGGCCGGCCGGATCGCGTCGGCGCAGCGCTCGATGTCCATGACCCCGGCCCGCGCCAGGCCGCAGACGACGCTCTCCTTGACGATCTCCGAGACGGCCCGGACCGCGGCGTAGTCGCCGTTGCTGGCGATCGGGAAGCCGGCCTCGATGACGTCGACGCCCATCTCCTCCAGCATCTTGGCGAGTTCGAGCTTTTCGTCGTGGCTCATCGAGGCGCCGGGGGACTGCTCCCCGTCGCGCATGGTGGTGTCGAAGATGACGACGTGCTCGCGGGCGGCGTCGGCGGAGGCGGCGGCGGTCATGGGAGAAGGTCCGGATCGTGGGCGTTGGAGGGCGGGCTCTCGAAGGCTCCCCTGAACGCCCGGCCGCGACCTAGCGCGGCCCCTGAAGCGCTCAGGGGCTGGTAAGGCTCAGGCCAAGGAGGAGCGAACCGCGCATCACGCCCTGCTTGTAGGCTGATCGGCCGCTTGGACGCAACAGACTTGCGCGCGGGACGGGTCGCCGCACCTTGCGCGCAACGATCTGCCCCTTATTCCTCCCGGTCGGCGCGACGCTGCAGCAGGCCGCGGGCGTAAAGCATCATCCCAAGCCAAGCCAGGGCGATGGCGCCGATGATGGCCGACGACCAGATCCCGTCCCCCACCGTGGCGGTCAGGATCGAGGTCCCGAACAGCGCCACGACGGCCGTCTTGGGCAGCACGCCGAGCGCGCACCCGGCCAGGAAGCTCCAGAACCGCGCGCGGCTCACGCCGAAGGCCATGTTGACCACGATGAACGGCGCGGAGGGCACGTTGCGGATGATGAACGAGCCGATGAAGGCGTTGCGCCCCACGAACCGCGACAATCGGTCGAGCCTGCGGCCGCCGAAGCGCTCCAACGCGCCCCGACCGGCCAGCCGGCCCAAGCCGAAGGTGACGGCCGCCGAAGCGATCGTCGCGATCCAGCTATAAAGGAAGCCGAGCCAAGGCCCGAAGGCGATGACGCAGACGGCGATCAGCAGGAACTGCGGCGCCCCCACGAAGGCGGCGCCGGTGAACACGGCTACGGTCGCGGGCAGCCCCCAAGGCGATCCCGCCAACCGGCCCAGCCACTGTTCGAGCAAGCCCTCCAGATCCGCCCCGAGCTGGGTCTTGCCGAACAGGAACACGGCCCCGATGGTCGCCAGCAGTCCGCCGGTGACCAACGCCGCGCGCCAGGCGCGCGAGTCCATCTCGGTCAGGAACAACCAGAGCCGCTTCATTCGGCCCGGCTTATCACCTGTCGGGCCTCGTCGGCGCTAGTCGGCCCCACGGCTTCCCTCACGCGTCCTCCCGGCGTAAGCGGCCGCCACGCTCGAGGAGGTTCGCCGCTTGGAACAACTGCTGTCCGGCTATCGTCGCTTCCGCCAGGAGGTCTGGCCCGCCGAGCGGCAGCGATTCGAGGCGCTCTCCGCCGACGGGCAGAAGCCGCACACGATGGTGATCGCCTGTTCCGACTCCCGGGTCGACCCGGCGACGGTGTTCGGCACCGGACCAGGCGAGCTCTTCGCCGTCCGCAACGTCGCGGGCCTTGTCCCTCCGTATCAGCCCGACGGCGGACAGCACGGGGTGAGCGCAGCCCTGGAGTTCGCCGTGCGCGTGCTGGGCGTGAGCCAGATCGTGGTGCTCGGCCACGCGCAGTGCGGCGGCGTCCAGGCCATGGTCGAGGGCGCGCCTGTGCTGGCCAAGGACTTCGTGGAGCCCTGGATGCAGATCGCCAGACCCTGTCTCCATGCGCCCGCCCCCGACGGGACCGAGCCCCTCGCCCACTATGAGATCGAGGTGGTGCGCCTCGGGCTGCAGAACTTGATGACCTTTCCGTGGATCCGGGAAGCCGCCGAGGCGGGCCGGATCGGCGTTCACGGTTTTCGCTTCGCCATCGCCACAGGCGATCTGGAGCGCGTGCTCCCCGACCGGGTCGAGAGAGTCGCCTGACCCAGCCCCTTCCGCGGGGGCCGCCGCTCGCCTATATTGGGTTCGTCCCGCTTCGGCGGGACTATGAGGATAAACGCACGCGAAATAAGCGGCCCGGACCCGGGTGCGATTCCCGGCGGCTCCACCAACACCTCTCCCCCTGTTGTCGGCGGGAGCGTCACGGGGCCGACTAGCATCGACGGACGTGTAAAGGCGTTGCTTTCTTCCGGTATGGGCCTCCGCGATCGGCCTTATTGTACCTGCGAACGACAACTTCGCTGGAGAAGTCCGTCTGGCCGCGTAAGCGACCCGATAGATTTCGACATAAAGCCCTGGGGGATTTAGCCCCTCCAGGCGGGGTTCGGAGGGGACCTGGCAACAGAACCCCTCCACTTTCCTCACCATTGTCTCCGCCGCCGTGCGAAGCCCGCTTGCAGGCCGCCGCGTGCGCGTTAGGTTCGCGCCCGCCCTCCCCTTCAAGGCGCACCCGTACCGCGTATGGCCGACAAGTCCCCCGACGAGATGAACTACGAAGCGCTGGCGCAGGACGCGCTGCGCGGCGTGATCAAGGCCGCGCTCAGGCGCGCGGCCTCGCCGGGCGGGATCCCCGGCGAGCACCATTTCTACATCACCTTCCGCACGCGGGCGGCGGGCGTGTCGGTTCCGTCCGACCTGCTCGCCAAGTACCCCGAGGAGATGACTATCGTCCTCCAGCACCAGTTCTGGGATTTGGAGCCCGGTGACAGCGGGTTTTCGGTGGTGCTGAAGTTCGGCGGCTCGCCCAAGAAGCTCGACGTGCCCTACCCGGCCGTGACGCGGTTCTATGACCCGCACGTGCAGTTCCTGCTGCAGTTCGAGCCCCCGGAGGCTCCGGCCGCCCCCGCCCTGGCGGTCGTCGAGCCCTCCGCCGCCGAGCCCGAACCCGCCCCGCCGGCCGGCGACGGTCCGAAGATCGTCTCGCTCGATCAGTTCCGGAAGAAGTAGGCCTAGTGTCCGAGGTCTTCGCCGAAGCCCCCGAACGTCTCTCCGACGAGGAGGCGCTGGCGCGGTTCCAGAACTCGACCCGGCAGCCGAAAGGATCCCAGCTGCTGGGATTCCAGATGCTCCGCGTGGACCAGGCCAAAATGGAGGTCGAGATCGGCTTCGACGCCGGCGACCGGTTCGGCAATCCCATGGGCCAGATCCAGGGCGGCTACGTCTGCGCCATGCTCGACGAGTGCATGTCAGTCGCGGGCGTGGTGGCGTCCAACTTCACCAGCGTGATGCCGACGCTCGAGATGAAGACGAGCTTTCTTCGCCCCGCCATGCCGGGCCGCCTGCGCGGGATCGGGCGCGTGACCAAGTGGGGCCGAACGGTCGCATTCACCGAGGGCGAGCTCTACGACGAGGCCGGCAAACTGGTCGCCAAGGCGACCGGCACCGCGATGCCGACGCCCCGGGCCAAGTTCAAGGGCTGAGCCGATGCGGATCGTGCTCGCCGCCCTGCTCTGGCTTGCGGTGGCGGCCTGCGCGCGGGCGGAGCCGCTCCTGCACGACTGGGCCATCCTCGTGGTCGCGGCGGACCAGACCGCAAGCAACGGGGCGCGGACCGACGGCTTCGACAATGCGCGGCGCGAACTTGCTGCCGCCTTCCTCAAAAAGGGCGCGCGTCCTGAACACCTTCGCCAGTTCTCCGTAGACCCTGCCCGCGATCCGGCGACACGGCCGCTGCGGAGCGAGCCGGGCGAACTGGATCGCGCCCTCGGGTCGCTGACACGTGAGGCCCGGGGCGGCTGCCTGCTCTACTTCACCTCCCACGGCGACCCGGGCGGCATCGTGATGGGATCGGGGCGTTACGGGCCGGCCGAGATGGCCGGGTTGGCGGACCGCCACTGCGCCGGCCGTCCCACGGTGGTGGTGGTCTCCGCGTGCTACTCGGGGGTCTTCGTGCCCCGCCTGCTTCGCCCGGAGCGGCTGGTGCTGACCGCCGCGCGCCCGGACCGCAGCTCCTTCGGCTGCGGCCAGGACGACCGCATGCCGTACTTCGACGCCTGCGTGCTGCAGAGCCTGCCGGACGCCGGCGACTTCGACGTTCTGACGCGACAGGCGCGTCTCTGCGTGGCGGCCGAGGAGCGGGCTCGGCGTCTGCGGCCGCCCTCCGAGCCGCAGGCCGCGGTGGGCGCCGAGATGCGCGCCCTTCTGCCGCTGCTCCGCTTCGACGGCTGACCCGCCCTTCTCAAGCTTCCCCAAAGCACCCTAGGCTCCGAGTCCGGGACGGCTCGGAGGATCAACATGCGCGGCGTCTTCGGCTCGCTTGTGGCGGCGCTTGCTCTCCTCGCGGGGGACGTCGCCGTCGCGCAGTCGTCCCGCAATCAGAACCGCCAGCCCCCGCCCGTGCGCATGGCGCCCATCCCGAACGACGTCCGCTATCCCGAGCGCCCGGTTCGGCGCGCGCCCCCTGCCCCGGCGCGCGCCCGAGCCGCGGTAGCTCGACCGTCGCGGCCGGCCGCACGCCCCGCACCCGCCGTGGCGGGAGCGGCTGCAGGAGCCGCCGCCGTTGCGGCTCGCGCGGCGACCGCGCCTGGAGCGCCTCCCGCTCCCCCGCCTCTGCTCGCGCCCGCAGCCCTGCCCGCAGGCCCCTTGCCTCGCGAGTTCGCCATCCCGCCGCAGCCGCTCGAAACCTTTGTCGACGGCGTGGTCCGCGAAGGCATGCGCGCGCATCGAATCGCGGGCGTCACGGTCTCGATCGTTCAGGACGGGCAGGTGATCCTGGCCAAGGGCTACGGCGCGGCCGATCTGGACCCGGCGCGCCGCGTCCAACCGGACCGGACGTTGTTCCGCATCGGGTCCATCAGCAAGACGTTCACCTGGCTCCTCCTCGCCCAGGAGATCGAGCGGGGGCGGATCAGGCTCGACACGCCGATCAACGACGTCTTGCCGCCGGCGCTCCGCATCCCGGACCAGGGCTTCCGCGAGCCGATCCGGCTGCGGCACCTGATGACCCACACCGCGGGGTTCGAGGACAAGGCGCTGGGTCACCTCTTCGAGGAAGACCCGGCGGAGATCCGCCCGCTGGCCGAGTACCTCGCCAAGGAACGCCCAAGCCGCGTCCGTCCCCCGGGGGCGAAGGCCGTGTACTCGAACTACGGGGTTGGGCTGGCCGGCGCCATCCTGGTCCAACTGAACGGCACGCCCTACGAGGTGCTGCTGGAGCGCAGGCTGCTTCAGCCGCTCCGCATGTCGCGCACCACCGTGCGGGAGCCCTATCCGGCGCGCGAGGGCCTGCCGGCGCCCATGCCGACGGCGCTGGCGTCCGACATGTCGGACGGGTTCACGCCTTCGGCCGGACTGTTCAAGAGCCAGGGATTTGAGCACGTCATCCAGGCCGGCCCCGTCGGCGGGATCAGCACCACGGCCACGGACATGGCCCGCTACATGGTCGCGATTCTCAACGGCGGCGCTCTGGAGGGCGCGACGGTGTTCGGGCCCCGCACGGCCCAAGCGTTGCGGACACCCTTGATGCGGACCGCTCCCGGGGTGAACGGCTGGCCTTACGGATTCATCCAGGAGACCATGGGCGGCGGCTTCACCGCCATCGGCCACGACGGCGCGACCACGCTCTTCCATTCCAAGATGAGCCTGGCGCCCGAGCTGCGGCTCGGCATCTTCGTTTCGGCCAACACCAGCACGGCGTATCCGCTGAGCAGCCAGCTGCCCGGCATGATCGTGGAGCGCTTCTACGCTCAGCCGCGCGACCTGCCCCGCCCCGGAGACCCGCGGCTCAAGAACCAAGCCGAGGTTTACGCCGGCAGCTACAGCAACGATCGGCGGCCCTACTCGGGACTGGAGAAGTTCGTCTATACGCTGGTCGGCGGAATGGAGGTGTCGGTCAGCGACGCCGGCCGTCTGGTCACGAGCAGCGGCGGCGCGACGACGGCCTGGGTCCCCGCCGGCGCTCCCGGCCGCTTCGTCAGGGCCGACGGCGACCAGTCCCTCGGGTTCGAGATCCGCGACGGCCAAGCGGTCAGCTTCACAGCCTCCAACGGAGCCGCCGTGTTCGAGCGCGCGCCCTTCCATCGCACGGCGCAGGGCCTGTCCATCTTCCTCGCCCTTGGAGCGGCGACCGCGGCGATCACGCTGGTCGGCGCGTTCACGCGACTGGGGCGCGACGTGCGGCCGACCCCGCCCCAGCGCGTCTCCAACGTGCTGATGCTGTGCGCGGCGGCGGCGCTGCTCTTGGGCGGAGCGGCTCTCGTCCCCTGGGCGATCAGCGCGCTCGAGAACCAGAGCCATGCGCTCTACAACTGGCCCGGCGGGGTCGCCACGGCCTCTTGGCTGTGGCTGCTCAGCGCCTTGCTCACGGTGGCCATGCTGGCGTTCCTGATCCCGGCCTGGCGCGGCGGCGAGCGGCGCGCTCCCGGCTGGAGCGCTTTCCGCAAGCTCCGCCACACGCTCGGCGTCTTCGCCCTGCTGACCTTCGCGGTCGTGCTGGCGCTGAACGGCGGCCTTGAACCCTGGAGCGGCTAGGGCCGCTCCAGTCGGCTCACCCGGATGATGACGCGCTCCCGTTCGCCGGGCGCGCGCTCCACCAGCAGCCGCGCGACCTGCTGGTCGTCGTGGAAGGTGTAGCCCTTGATGCCGTCCAGCACCGCCTTGGCCAGGTTGTCGAGGTCCATCCACGGCGGCTCGCCGACGTGCTCCATCCGGATCTCAACCACCTGGTCGCCCCAGCCCGGCCGCGCGCCGCGCCAGACCTTCCGGAAGAACTCGTACAGCAGCGGCTTGTAGTAGCGCGCCTGGGTCGTCAGCCCGTCGATGACGATCTCCAGGACCGGCCCGTCCTCACGCGCCCGGACCTTGCCGTGCGTCGTCCAGGCGGCGCTCACGATCTAGACCCTTGAACAAGCGTGGCCGCCATCTAAATGCCGTTCAGATCAACGAGGGAGGTCACGGCGTGCAAACGGTCCTGGTCACCGGAGGCTCCGGCTACATAGCCTCATTCTGCATCGCGCAGCTGCTGGACGAAGGCGCTCAGGTCCGCACGACGATCCGCAATCTCGCCCGCGAAGCTGAGCTTCGCTCGGCCGTCGGTCGCCTGACCGACGCAGGCGAGAGGCTGGAGGTCATGGCCGCCGACCTGACCTCGGACGCCGGTTGGGCCGAGGCCGTGCGAGGCTGCGAGGGCGTTCTTCATGTGGCCTCTCCCTTTTTCGCGTCCCGCTCCGAAGCCGAGATGGTCGGCCCCGCGCGGGACGGGACTCTCCGCGTGCTGCGGGCCGCTCTCGACGCCGGCGTCCAGCGCATCGTCCTGACCTCCTCGACCCAATCGGCGGCCTATCCCGCCGAACCCAGGCCCCTGCCCTGGGACGAGACCGTCTGGTCCGATCCGAATCGACCTGAGGCGAACGCCTACAGCCGCTCCAAGGTGATCGCCGAGCGAGCAGCCTGGGACTTCGTCGACAAAGCCGGCCGGCGGGACTCGCTCGCAGTGGTCTGCCCGGGCGCGGTGTTCGGCCCTGTGCTCGGGCGCGACTACTCGTTCTCGCTGACCGTGGTGGAACGCATGCTGAAGGGCGCCATGCCGGGCCTGCCACGGATCGGCTTCGACATCGTCGACGTGCGGGACATCGCCGACCTTCACCTGCGGGCGCTCCGGGATCCGGCCGCCGCAGGCGAGCGCTTCCTCGGCGTGAACGGGTTCCTCTGGTTCTCCGATATCGCCGGCGTGCTGCGCCGAGAACTCGGCCCGGACGCCGGCAAGGTTCCCACGCGCCAACTGCCGAGCTGGCTGGTCCGCCTGGTGGCGCGGTTCGATCCCGAGCTGAAGTCCATCACCGGCGACCTCGACCAGCGGCGCGAGCATACCGGGGCCAAGGCCAAAGCCGTGCTCGGCTGGAACCCCCGCCCGCCCGAGGTGACCCTGGCCGATTGCGCCCGCTGCCTCATGGCCGAGGGGGTGGTCTGACATTCTTGCGGGCCGGCGGGGCCCGCCCTATCAGGCCCTCCATGAGCACGAGCCGCACCGAAACCGACACGTTCGGGCCCATTGAGGTCGCCTCTGACCGCTACTGGGGGGCGCAGGCGCAACGCTCGCTGGGCAACTTCAAGATCGGCTGGGAGAAGCAGCCGCTCTCCATCGTGCGCGCGCTCGGCATCGTGAAGAGAGCCGCGGCCGAAGCGAACATGGCCCTTGGGCGGCTGGACCCGACGATCGGGCAGGCCATCGTCGAGGCCGCCCAGGAGGTGATCGAGGGTAAGCTGGACGACCACTTCCCCCTGGTGGTCTGGCAGACGGGCTCGGGCACCCAGTCCAACATGAACGCCAATGAGGTGATCTCGAACCGCGCCATCGAGCGGCTCGGGGGCGAGATGGGCGGCAAGAAGCCCGTCCACCCCAACGATCACGTCAACATGAGCCAGTCGTCCAACGACACCTATCCGACGGCCATGCACGTGGCCTGCGCGGAGCGGATCGTGCGAGACCTGCTCCCGGCGCTGAACCATCTGCATCAGGCGCTCGAGGCCAAGGCGACGGCTTTCGCCCACATCATCAAGATCGGCCGCACCCATACCCAGGACGCCACGCCCCTGACGCTCGGCCAGGAGTTCGGCGGCTACGCCGCCCAGGTGGCGAGTTCGATCAAGCGCATCGAATCCACCCTCCCCGGCCTCTACGAGCTCGCTCAGGGCGGCACTGCGGTCGGCACCGGGCTGAACGCCCCGGTCGGTTTCGCGGAGGCGGTCGCCGAGCGCATCGCCGACATCACGGGCCTGCCGTTTGTGACCGCGCCCAACAAGTTCGAGGCCCTGGCCGCGCACGACGCCATGGTGTTCAGCCACGGCGCCATCACCGCCGCGGCCGCTGCGCTCTTCAAGATCGCCAACGACATCCGCTTCCTCGGCTCCGGACCGCGCTCGGGCCTGGGCGAGCTCAGCTTGCCGGAGAACGAGCCGGGATCCTCCATCATGCCCGGCAAGGTGAATCCGACCCAGGCCGAGGCCCTGACCCAGGTCTGCGTCCACATCATGGGCAACAACGCCGCGATCGCCTTCGCCGGCAGCCAGGGCCACTTCGAGCTGAATGTCTTCAACCCGGTGATGGCCTACAACTTCCTGCAGTCGGTGCAGCTGATGGCGGACGCGGCGGTCAGCTTCACCGACAACATGGTCGCAGGGATCGAGGCGCGGGAGGACAACATCAAGGCGGCGCTTGACCGCTCGCTCATGCTCGTCACCGCGCTGGCCCCCAAGATCGGCTACGACAACGCGGCCAAGATCGCCAAGACCGCCCACAAGAACGGCACGACGCTGCGCCAGGAGGCGGTCGGCGGCGGCTACGTCACCGACGCCGAGTTCGACGAGGTGGTGCGCCCCGAAAAGATGATCAGCCCGGGCTGAGTCGCCGCCGACGGCGCAGGCGGCGCATGCCTCGCCAGAGAAGCCACCCGAGGACCGCCAGGGCGAGCGGCACGAGCAGCGGCGCCAGCAGCGCGAGCGCGACGAGAAACACCGCCGACACATCCTCCAGGAACGAGAGGACCGGCGCGGCCACGCCGACCGTCGCCGTATTCCCCGCCACTCGGGTCCCCGCCTTACCGCCGTGGACCGCCAGGGCCGTCGGCGCGCCGACGATCAGTCCCACCACGCCGGCCAGCACCGGCTCGACGCCCGCGAACACGGAGGCGGCCGCGAGCGCGCCTGCAAGCGGCCGAACCACGGTGCCAACGACGTCCAATGCGTGATCGACGACAGGGACCTTGTCTCCCGCGAACTCGGCGGTCGCGGCGACGCCGAGCGCCAGGAGAGCCGCATCGGACTGCAACCACGCGAGCGACGGGTTCAGCTCCACGCCGAAGAGCCCGAGTCGAGCGGCCGCCGCCGCCGCGAGCAACGGCAGGAAGGTGCGCAGCCCCGACGCCGCCGCCAGCCCCAGACCCAGCAGCAAGGCGGGCGCCAGATCGCCGATCATCGCTCCTCGCTCGCGCTGCTTCCGCCCTTGATCCGCGACGCCATGTCTGCCTCAAGCTCCGCCATGGCCGAAATCGTCAACCTGAAGCGAGCTCGCAAGGCGAAGGCGGCCGCGGAAGCCCGCGAGCTTGCGGCCGAGAACCGGGCGCGTTCCGGCCGGACCAAGGGCGCCAAGCAGCGTGACGAAGCGGAAGCCGAGGCTCTCGCTCGCCTCCTCGACGGCGCGCGCCGCGAGCCTCCCTGGACCGAATGAGGCTGCGCAAGCGCTCGATCGTGCTGGCGGGGCACGCCACCTCGGTGGCGCTGGAGCCGGCGTTCTGGACGGTCCTGGAGCGCATGGCGGCGGAACGGAACGCCAGTCTGGCCGCCCTGATGCTGGAGTTCGACCAGCGCAGGGGCGAGGCTCCCCTCGCCTCCGCCGCGCGGGTGGCGGCGTTGGAGTGGGCCGTGGCCGGGGCCGAGGGTCAGGTCCGCGGCGCCGGGACCGCGGGCGACGGCAACGGCGCAGGATCGGGGATCGCTGGCGCCTGAGGCGTGTCGATGGGCATGTTCGGCCCGTTCCCAGTGCCGCCCCGGCTGGAGCCGTTCGCGGTGAAGAAGGCGATCACGCCGAACAAAACCACCAGGGCGATGATGATCCAGGCCAGCGGCGGCAGCCCGCCCTTGCGCTTGCCCGCCGACGGGTTGGTGTTGCTCACGCCTGCCGCTCCCGTGTCCTCTGAGCTGCCTGAACGAAAGGCGCGGGCGCCGGTTCCGGCCACGCTGGCATGGCGGCCCTGCTCTGCTATCTCCCGTGTGCTAGATTTGTTCTCGATCGTCGCCCCGAGTCGCCGTGTCTCAGCCGCAGCCCCGTATTTCAGACCTCGCCCGAGCGGGCGGCCCACCTGCGCGCGACGAGTCGTACCTGGACGGGTTGAACCCGGAGCAGCGGGAGGCCGTGCTCGCCACCGACGGCCCGGTGCTCGTGCTTGCCGGCGCGGGAACCGGCAAGACGCGGGTCCTGACCACCCGCCTGGCCCACATCCTCGCCACCGGCCGCGCGCGGCCGTGGGAGCTGCTCGCGGTCACCTTCACCAACAAGGCCGCACGCGAGATGCGCGAGCGCATCGGCCACCTGATCGGCGACGCGGCCGAGGGCCTGCGCTGGGTCGGCACCTTCCACTCGGTGGCCGCCCAAATCCTGCGCCGCCATGCCGAGCTCGTCGGCCTGCGCTCCAGCTACACCATCCTGGACACCGACGATCAGGAGCGGCTGCTCAAGCAGCTGATCGAGGCCGAGAACATCGATCCGAAGCGCTGGACGCCCAAGACCTTCGCCAGCCTGGTCGACCACTGGAAGGACCGCGGCTGGACGCCCGAGAAGCTTCCCGCCCACGAGAACACCTTCGCCAACGGCCGCGCCCAGCATCTGTACGCGTTGTACCAGGCTCGGCTGCGCGTGCTGAACGCCTGCGACTTCGGCGACCTACTGCTGCACAACATCACGATCTTCTCGCAGAACCCTGATCTGCTTGCGGAATACCACCGCCGGTTCCGCTACCTCCTGGTCGACGAGTACCAGGACACCAACGTCGCCCAGTACCTCTGGCTGCGGCTGCTCGCCGGTCCGCACCGGAACGTCTGCTGCGTGGGCGACGACGACCAGTCGATCTACGGATGGCGTGGCGCCGAGGTGGACAACATCCTTCGCTTCGAGCGCGACTTCCCGGGCGCTAAGGTCGTCCGGCTGGAGCGCAACTACCGCTCGACCGCCCACATCCTGGGCGCAGCCTCGGGACTGATCGCGGCGAACAAGGGTCGGCTTGGCAAGACGCTGTGGACCGAGGCGGACGGCGGGACCAAGGTCCAGGTCCGGGGCGTCTGGGACGGCGACTCCGAGGCCCGGCTCATCGCCGAGGACCTCGAGCGCTGGCGGCGCTCCGGCCGCAGCTACCGGGAGGCCGCCATCCTGGTCCGCGCCTCCTTCCAGATGCGCGCCTTCGAAGAGCGGTTCGTGCTGCTCCAGATTCCCTACAAGGTGATCGGCGGCCCGCGATTCTTCGAGCGGGCCGAGATCCGCGACGCCCACGCCTATCTGCGCCTGATCCAGTCGGAAGACGACGACCTCGCCTTCGAGCGCGTCGTCAACCAGCCCAAGCGGGGGATCGGGGACACTTCGGTCCAGAAGATCATTGCCCTGGCGCGCGCCAACGGCGTCTCGGCGGGCATGGCCTCGCGCGGGCTGGTCCGCACCGACGAGCTCGCGGCCAAGACGCGGACCGCCCTGAACACCTTCCTGCGCGACATGGATCGCTGGCGGGCCCTGGCCGAGACCACGCCGAATCACCGCCTGCTCGAGACCGTGCTGGAGGAGAGCGGCTACACCGACATGCTGCGGGCCGACCGCGCCACCGGCTCCACCCGGCTCGACAACCTGAAGGAGCTGGTCCAGTCCATGGCCGCCTTCGACAGCCTCCAGGCCTACCTGGAGCACGTTTCGCTGGTGCTGGACCTCGACCGCGAGAGCGGCGCGGACAGCGTGCAGATCATGACCCTGCACTCCGCCAAGGGGCTGGAGTTCCCGCTCGTATTCCTGCCCGGCTGGGAGGAAGGCGTCTTCCCCTCCCAGCGCTCCATCGACGAGAAGGGGGAGAAGGGCCTGGAGGAGGAGCGCCGCCTCGCCTACGTCGGCATCACGCGGGCCCGCGAGGACGCCCGAGTCTCCTTCGCCGCCAATCGGCAGGTGTACGGCCGCTGGACGAGCCAGCTGCCCAGCCGCTTCGTGGACGAGCTGCCGATGGCGAACGTCGAAGCCGTCAGCGATACGGGCTACTACGGCGCGGGCGCCGGCATGCGCGAACAGGCCGAAGCGCTCGCGACCAGCCGGTTCGCCGATATGGATCGCGCCGGCGGCGGCTACGCCTCCCCCGGCTGGCGCCGCGCCCAGGAACGCACCGCCGCGTACGGCTTCAAGGCGCCCTCACGCCGCGAGCCGATAGAGGGCGAAGCCCGGCTGGTCGCGGTCAGCACCGCCGATGCGGAGGGCGGCTACGGCCGCGGGGACCGCGTCTTCCACCAGAAGTTCGGCTACGGGCGGGTGCAGGGCGTGGAGGGCAACAAGCTGACCGTCGCCTTCGACAAGGCCGGCGAGAAGAAGGTGATCGACACCTTCGTCAGCCCGGCCTGAGCATTGCTCACCCCAACCGGCTCAGCCCGTTCTTGATCACCGTCACGCCGCGGTCCTTCACCCGCGCTTCGAAGCTGACTTCCTCGCCATCGCGCCAGAGGTTCACGGTCACGGTCTCGCCCGGGAACACGGGCGAGGAGAAGCGCGCCTGGTGGTGCTTGATGGCGGCGGGGTCGTAGTCGGCGAAGGTCTGCAGCACCGCCCGGCCCGTGATGCCGTAGGTGCAAAGCCCGTGCAGGATCGGGCGCGGGAAACCGGCCATGGCGGCCACCTGCGGATCGCTGTGGAGCGGGTTCCGGTCGCCCGAGAGCCGGTAGATCAGCGCCTGTTCCGGCCGGGTCGGGATGTCGACCGTCGCGTCCGGGCTCCGGGTCGGTGTCGGATGGGGCTCCGGCGCGCCCTCGCTCGGTCCCCCGAACCCGCCGTCGCCCCGCGCGAAGGTGGAGCTGACCAGCGTCGCAAGGCGTTCACCGGAGGCGAGCTTCAGCGTGGTCTCCGTCACGATCACGGCGCCCTTCCCCGCCCCCTTGTCGTAGGCTCCGATCACCCGCCCGTCCGCCGTGATCTGCGCCTCGGTCGGGAACGGCCGATGCAGGGTCACGGCCTGCTCGCCGTGCACCACCATCAGGATGTTGATCATCCGCCCGATCGGCGGCCCCGAGCCCCAGGCCGCCACCGTCGCCTGCGTCGGCAGAGCCTTCAGCCCGTTCTCGTAGACGAACGGCAGTTCGCGCGCGTCCATCGGGTCGGCGCCCATGCCCACGCCAAGCGCGTAGAGCATGGTGTCCCGCTCGGTCCAGCTGAACCGCTGCTCCTGCGACTTGAGTTCCAGGATGTCGGGATAGCTGATCGGCACGGGCGTCCTCCTCGTCGGCGGGCATCAAGCCGCAGCCCGGGGATGGCTGCAACCGGGCCGACCCGGTTTGCCCGCGGCCTCCGCCTTCGCTAGGAACCGCGATCGTCCGACCAAGGCCTTTTCCGATGACCGACACAGTCCCCGCCACCGGCAGCGCCCAGCTGACCGGCAATGTCCTGTTCTACTCCCGGCCCGAGCCGCTCAGCCGTGAGCAGCACGGTCATCTGGCGCTCAAGCACATGGACCGGCCCTTCGCGTTCGCCGCGACCGCCCACGTCGTGCCGCTGACGGTGACCGAGTTCGCGCCCGCGGCGCTGAGCTATCCGATCATCTTCGCCGGCGACAACAAGAACCCGCTGGCCGTCATGGGCGTGCAGGCGGGCGAAAACCTGTTCATCACCCCCGAGGGCGACGTCACGCCGGACGCCTACCTGCCCGCCTACGTCCGCCGGTATCCGTTTGTGCTGGCCGACGACAGCACCCAGGGCCGGCTGATCGTCTGCATCGAGCGCGGGGCGGCGATGCTGGCCGAGAGCGGCGGCGACGTGCCCCTGTTCGCCAACGGCGAAGCCACCGAGTACACGCAGAACGCCATCAACTTCTGCAACGAGTTCGAGGTCGAACGGCGGCGGACCGAGAGCTTCGTCGAGCTCATCAAGTCCCTGGACCTCTTCGAGACCCGCGAGGCCAACTACGTGCCCCGGATGCCGGACGGCACGAACGGCGAGCCCCAGCGCGTGGCGGAGTACTTCTCGATCTCCGAGGAGAAGCTGAACGCCCTGCCCCAGGAGAAGTACCTGGAGCTCCGGCAGAACGGCGCGCTCGGCCCGATCTACGCCCAGCTGCTGTCCACGCTTGGCTGGGACAAGCTCTACGCCCGCGCCCTGCAGCGCCGCGCGGCCGAAGCGGCCGCCCAGCCCCAGGCCGCCAACCTCAATTGATGGGAACAGCCGGCGCGGTCGGCCCGTTCAGCCTTCGAGCTTCGCCATATCGGCGGACCGAACACAGGAGGCTGCATCATGGCTGATCCCGACCGCGTCGAAGGCGCCGGCCAGAAGATGGGCGGCAAGGTCAAGGAAGGCGTCGGCAAGCTGACCGGCGACGAGAAGCTGAAGCGCGAAGGCCAGGCCGACCAGATCGGCGGCACGGTCAAGAACGCGATCGGCGGGGCCAAGGACGCCCTCCGCGACGAGTCCCGCAAGCACTGAGCCCGGCTGTCCCGCGGCGGCCTCGCGTCGCTGCGGGACTACTTCTTTTCGAGCAGGATCTGTCCCTGCTTCTGCAGCCCGCCGCGGATCTTGCCGGCGAGCATGCCCAAGAGTCCGGGCAGATAGACCTCCATCCGCACTTCGGTCGCGGCGACGTCGAGCCAGCCGCTGACGATCTGGCCGACGGCCTTGGCGCGGAACGACAGCCGGTCGCCCTTCCAGCGCTTCTCCACCTCCGCCAGGCCGCCCGCGCCGAACTGCTTCTCCAGCTTGCCGAAACCCTCGTCGATGCGCCGACGCGCCTCCTCGGCCCCGAGCTTGTGGGGAATGGTGATGGTGATCGGCGTGGCGGTCATGCGTTGCTCGCGGCGTGCGGCCCAGCTCGACCATGTAGGGCCGCGCTGTGCCGTTCGCATGGGCCGTCAGTCTGAACGGCTCAGCCGCCGCTCGGCTGGGTCGGCGTGGTGGTCCGCGTCTCGGTCGGCGCGCCGGTGCCCGTGGCCCCGCCCGTGCTTGAGCCCGAGCTCGGGGTGGCCGAGCCGGTCGCTGCGGTGGAGCCGCCCTGGGCGCCGCCGCCGACCGATCCGCCGGCCGCCACCTGCTGCTGCACCACCTGAGCCAGCTCCGGCGGAGCGGTCTTCGCCTCGCACTGCGCCTGCCCGCCGGTCGAGACCGACAGGATGTTGATCGAGACGCCGCAGACGTTCGCCGCCAGGCTGATCGGGATCTGCGCGTTCACCGGGATGTTGGCCCGGTCGATCTTCAGCCGCACCGACAGGTCGTTCAGCACGTTCTGCAGGTTCACGTTGACCAGCGACGGGATGTTGGGCGTGGTCAGACCACCGGTGGAGGCCTGGCCGCCCGTGCCCGCCCCGCCACCGCCCGTCGTTCCGGTCGTCGAGCCGCCGCTTCCGCCCGTTCCGCCGCTCGTCCCTGAGCCGCCGGTTTCGGCGGCGGGCGCGCTCGTCCCGCCACCGCCGGAACCGCCACCCGCGCCCTCTTCACCCGTCGACTGACACGCGGCCAGCGGCAAAGCCACGCTCAGGGCCGCAACGGCCAGCAAACGATCCCTCATGGTCCCTCTCCTGAAATGGTGAGGGCGAAACAGGCGAGGCCGCAGAGAAGTTGCAGATGCCCAGCTTCACGCAGCGTCATCGTTGCCGTCCGCGGCCGGGGATGCTCCCTTCGCTTCATGCGGTTCGGCCTCTCTCTCCAGCAACGGCAATTTCAGGACAGCCTGACCCGGGCGCTGGAGCGGCTCAGCCCGCCGGAGCGCGTCCGTCGGTTCGCCGAAGCAAGGGAGCCCGTCCCCAGAGACGTCTGGGCCGGCTTGAGCGAACTCGGCCTGCCCGCCTTGTTGATCGCCGAGGCGCACGGCGGCCTCTGCTTGTCCCTGCTCGACGCGGCTCTGGCCGCCGAAGCCCTCGGGCGTTCGACCGCGCCGGCCCCCTTCCTCGGCAGCGCCGTGCTGGCGCCCCTGGCCTTGCGGCAGGCGGGCTCGCCCGAGCAGCAGGCCCGGTGGCTGCCGCGGCTCGCGGCCGGCGAGGCGGTGGCCGGCGTCGCCATCAGCGAGATTGTGTCTGGCGCTCGCGACGGGGCCGGCTTGAGCGCGGACGTGGAGGGGCGGCTCACCGGCTCCGCGCTGTTCGTCGTGGACGGTCCGGACGCCGACCTGTTCGTCGTCGCGGACCGGGAAGGCCGGTTGCACCTGCTGGAGGGGGTCGAGGCCGCACCCCTGACCACCATCGACCACACGCGACGCTTGGGCGAGTTGAAGCTGGATCGCGCCGCCGCCCAGCCGCTGGCCGGCGACAACGGCCAGACGCTCGCGACCCTGCGGGACGCGGCCTGGGTGATGCTGGCGGCCGACACGCTCGGCGCCGCGTCGGGCATGCTCGACCGCGCCGTCGAGTATGCGAAGGAGCGCCGTCAGTTCGGCCGGCCGATCGGCTCCTTCCAGGCGGTGAAGCACCTGTGCGCGGAGATGGCCGCTGAGCTGGAGCCGGCCCGCGCGCTGGTCTGGTACGCGGCTTACGCTTTCGATCACGCACCGGACGAGGCCTCCATCACCGCGGCGCACGCGAAGGCCCACCTCTCCGAGATCGGCCGCTTCGTGGCGCGCACCGCCACGGAAGTGCATGGCGGGATCGGTTTCACCGACGCGCTCGGCCTGCACTACGCCTTCAAGCGCATCGGCTTGAATCGGCAGCTCTTCGGCGGGCCGGAGCGCGTTCGATCGCTCGCCGCGCAGATGCAGGGGCTCGCCGCCTGACCTGACGCCGGGGCGCCCTTGCCCCGCGCGTCAGCTTATGGCGCTCTTCCCTGGCGAGGCGACGGAAGATCGCCCGGGTTCCGGAGGAGGCGTGCCGCATGCAAGGCTGGAATTTCGGCGACATCCTGGAGACCGTCGAGGGCGTGGTCCCGCCCGATCGCCCCGCCTACGTCCACGGCGAGCGGGTGATCTCCTGGCGTGACGCCGCCCGGCGATCCAACAACCTTGCCCGAGCGCTGCTGGAGCGCGGCGCGCAGGTCGGCGACAAGGTCGCGTTCTACATGCGGAACCGGCCGGAGTACTGCGAGACGCTGGCGGCCTGCTTCAAAGCGCGGCTCACCCACGTGAACGTCAACTACCGCTACACGCCCGAAGAGGTCTTCTACATCTTCGACAATTCGGACGCGACCGTGGTCGTCTACGGCGCCGAGTTCCGCTCCAACATCGCCGCCATCCGCGACCGCCTGCCCAAGGTGCGGACCTATGTCGAGGTCGGCGGCGATGTCGCCGGTTTCGCCGAAGCTTTCGAGGCGCTGGCTGAGACCGGCGTCGGCGCCCGGCTGGACGTGGGGCGCTCGCCCGAGGACCAGTTCTTCATCTACACCGGCGGCACGACCGGCATGCCCAAGGGCGTGATGTGGACCCACCACGCCATCCGCGACGTAGGCCAGCAGGCCGCGCGCAAGCTGGGGCCGGTCCCGGAGGACTACGAGCAGCTCGCCGAGGCGACCAAGGTCGCGCCCGTTCCTGTCGCGGTGATCGGCCCGCCGCTCATGCACGGCACGGGTCTGCTGACCGCTATGGCGACCACCCTGGCGGGCGGCACGGTCGTGACCCTCCCCTCCCCGACGTTCAGCGCCGTCGAGATGCTGGACGCCGCCCACGCTTGGCGGGGCACCTCCCTGGCCATCGTGGGCGACCCGTTCGCGCGCCCCTTGGTGGAGGCCTTGGATGCGGAGCCGGGCCGCTGGGACCTGACCAGCGTCGAGCGGATCGGCTCGTCGGGCGTCATGTGGAGCCTGGAGGTCAAGCGCGGCCTGTTGCGCCACATGCCTCAAGCCGTGCTGTCCGACGCCTTCTCTTCCTCCGAAGCGCTCGGCATGGGCGTCTCGCTTATGACCGCGGCGGGCGAGGTTCAGACCGCCAAGTTCGCCATCGGCGAACGGGCGCGCGTCTTCACCGAAGACGGAACGGAGGTGGAGCCGGGCTCCGGCGTCGCGGGACTGCTCCATCTCGGAGAGCCCAATCCGATCGGCTACTACAAGGACGCCGACAAGAGCGCCCGCACGTTCAAGACGCTGCACGGCCAGCGATGGTCGGTGCCCGGCGACTGGTGCCTGGTGGAGGCCGACGGGAGCCTGACGCTGCTGGGTCGCGGTTCGGCGTGCATCAACACCGCGGGAGAGAAGGTCTTCCCGGAGGAGGTCGAAGAGGCGCTGAAGACCCACCCGGCGATCGAGGACGCTCTCGTGATCGGGCTGCCCGACCCCCGCTGGGGGCAGTCGGTTACGGCCGTCGTCCGACTCCGGGACGGCGAAGGATTGGACGAGGCGGCGCTGCAGGCCCACTGCCGGCGGACCCTGGCGGGCTACAAGACGCCCAAGCGCATCGTGGCCGGAGACGTCCAGCTTCGCGCGCCGAACGGCAAGGCGGACTACGGCGCCGCCCGCAGCTTCGCTCAATCCGTGCTGACCGTCGCCGCCTGAAAGCCACGGAGCCAGCGCCTTGACCGATCTCACGCTCGAGCAGGCCCTGGAGGCCGCTCACCCTCCCGTCCTCTGCGCCGTGCTGGCGCATCTGACCGGGGACGCGGACGCTTGGCTCCAGCCTCAGTGGTCCCCGACCTACAACCCGCTGGACCGGAACGACATCGGCATGACGCCGGAGGCGGTGGCCGATCTGCGCGCGCGAGCCGCGATCGCCTTGAAGGCGTTCGTGGACGCGCGAACCGCCCCGCCGCCGCCCTCTCCCGAGGTCGTCCGGCGCATCATGAGCCATGTCGCCGGCCAGCCGATCCCTGACCACTACGCCGACTTCCTGATGGACGAGATGGCGCTGGAGGGGACCAGCTCCCGCGATCCGCGCTGGGAGCCGCAGCATCAGCAGAGCGCCGGACGCATGAAGGTGCTGATCATCGGGGCCGGAATGAGCGGACTGCTCGCCGCCGTCCGACTCCAGCAGGCCGGCGTGCCCTTCGAGATCGTGGAGAAGAACGCCGACGTGGGCGGCACCTGGCTGGAGAACACCTACCCCGGCTGCCGGGTGGACAGCTCCAACCACATGTACAGCTACAGCTTCGAGCCCCATGTCTGGCCGCAGTACTTCTCCACCCAGCCCGTGCTGCTGGACTACTTCCGGAGCGTGGCGGATCGGCATGGGCTGCGACCCCACATCCGCTTCGGCGTGACGGTGACCGAGGCCGAGTGGGACGAGGCGCGAAGCCTCTGGCGCGTGCGTGTCCGAAGCGCCGAGGGCCAGGATCAGACCATCGAAGCCAGCGCCGTGATCACCGCCGTCGGCCAGCTGAACCGGCCGCGCTATCCGGACATTCCCGGCCGGAACAGCTTCTCCGGCGTCAGCTTCCACTCCGCGGAGTGGCGCCACGACGTGGACCTGAAGGGCAAGCGGGTCGCGGTGATCGGAACCGGCGCCTCGGCCTTCCAGTTCGTGCCGGAGATCGCGCCGAAGGTGGCCGAGCTGACAGTCTTCCAGCGCACGCCGCCGTGGGCCTTCCCGGCTCCGCACTACCACGATGACGTCGAGGCCGGGAAACAGTGGCTGCTCCAGCACGTGCCCGCTTACGACAAGTGGTGGCGGTTCTTCCTGTTCTGGGGCGTGACCGACGGCTTCATCCCGGCCGTCACCGCCGACGAGGACTGGCGGGGGCCCGCCACCGCCGTGGGCCAGGCCAACGCCGAGTTCCGCGAACTCCTGGCCATGAGCCTTGCGGCCCAGGCGACCGATCGCCCTGACCTGCTGCAGCATGTGATCCCGGAGTACCCCGTCGGCGGCAAACGCGCCTTGCTGGACAACGGCGTCTGGATCGCCGCGCTGAAGCGGGAGAACGTCAGCCTCGTCACCGACGCGATCACCGAGATCACGCCCGACGGCCTGCGCACCGCCGACGGCGCGCTGCACGCGGTGGACGTCATCATCTACGGCACCGGCTTTCACGCTTCCAAGTTCCTGCTGCCTATGCGCTTCAAGGGGCGCGGCGGCGCGGACCTGCACGCGCAATGGGCGGGCGACGCACGCGCCTACCTCGGCATGACCGTCCCGAACTTTCCCAACCTGTTCATGCTGTACGGGCCCAACACCAACATCGTCGTCAACGGCAGCATCATCTTCTTCAGCGAATGCAGCGTCCGATACGTGGTCGGGTGCCTGAAGCTGCTGGCGGAGACCGGCGCCTCGGCTCTGGAGGTCCGGCGGGACGTGCACGACGCCTTCAACGCCAAGGTGGACGTCGCCAACCTGAAGATGGCCTGGGGCGCCCCTCAGTCGAAGAGCTGGTACAAGAACGAGACCGGCCGGGTCAGCCAGAACTGGCCCTTCCCGCTGGTCGACTACTGGCGCGCAACGCTGGCGCCGGACCCGGCGGATTTCCTGCTGACGCAAGCGGCGCCCGCCGCCGCCGAATGAACCCGGTCGCCACCATCGGCTACGAGGCGCGCACCCTGCCCGAGGTGCTCGAGGCGTTGACGTCGGCCAAGGTCGAACTCGTCGTGGACGTCCGGGCCGTCGCGGCGAGCCGCCGGGCGGGATTCAGCAAGACCATGTTGGCGGCCAGCCTAGCCGACCACGGGATCGGCTACCGCCACCTGCGGGCGCTCGGCACGCCCAAGCCGGGCCGCGACGCCGCCCGCGCCGGCCGGGTGGACGAGATGCAGGCCCTCTACGCCGCCCATCTGGAGACTCCCGAAGCGGCGCTGGAGCTGGTCCAAGCGGCGGAGCTCGCCGGCCGCCATCGCATCGCCCTGCTCTGTTACGAGGCGGACGTGGAGGGCTGCCATCGCAAGCTCGTGGCCGATCGGCTGCACGCCGCCACCGGCTGCGCGATCGCCAACCTCTGAGCGCGTCGGCTCAGCCGTCGCGGCGTGTCCGATAGTCGTTGAACGCGCCGTCGCGGGCGTCCAGCGCCTGCCGCACGCCGTCCCTGAATCGGCCGAACGTCTCCTTGGAGCCCTCGGTCGTCGTGGCCAGCGCCTGCAGCTCCGTGCCCGCCCGGATGGCGGCCCGCAGGCCCATGACCTCCATGGCCCGGTGCACGCTGCGCTTGTTGATCTGCTGAACGTCGGGCGCGACCTTGGCGACGCGCTCGGCGACCGCCAGCACCTCCGCCTCCAGCTGCTCGGCCGGGAAGGCGCGGTTGGCGAAACCGGTGCGGACCGCCTCCAACCCATCCATGGCGTCACCCGTCAGCATCTGCTCCATGGCGGGCCGCAGCCCCATGAGCCAGGGATGAAACTGGGTGTCGGGCGGACTCATCCCGCGCACCGGCGGGTAGCCGACCTTCGCGTCCTCAGCCACGTAGACCAGGTCGCACGCCGTCGCGAGCTCGGTCCCGCCCGCCAGGCACCAGCCGTGCACCTGGCCGATCACCGGAGTGGCGAGGTCCCAGATCCGGAACACGCCCTCGGCCACGTGCCGGGCCCAGTGCCCCACCCCCTTGGCCGAATGGTACGGCGGCCGCTGGCGCGAAGCCTCCACCGACAGATCGTAGCCGGCCGAGAAGCACGGCCCCGCGCCGCGGATGACGATCACCCGGATCTCGGCGTCCCGGTCAGCCGCCTCGAGCGCTTCGAACAGCGCGCCGCGAAGCTCGTTGGACAGCGCGTTGCGCTTGTCCGGTCGGTTCAGCGTCAGCCGACGCACGTGCGGCAGAGGATCGTCGGTCAGCAGGACGGGCTCGCTCATGGCCGGAAGCTTCGCCTCCCGGCCTGGAGAAAGCGAGTCCTCGACGAGGCCGCCGCCATGCGCTTCACTTGGACCAGAGGCGCCCGTGAGAGGCGCCCAGGAGGACGACGATGAACGGCTACAGCGAGTACGACGGCCTGGGCCTCGCGGAGCTCGTCCGCACCCGCCAGGTCAAGCCGGCCGAACTCGTCGAGGCCGCCATCGAGCGGGTCGAGCGGCACAATCCGACCCTGAACGCCGTGGTCTTCAAGGGCTACGACGACGCCCGCCGCGCGGCCGCTGCACCGCTGCCCGACGGCCCCTTCGCCGGCGTGCCCTTCCTGATCAAGGACCTGGGCGCCCAAGTCGCCCGCTGGCCGCGCACGAGCGGCAGCCGCTTCGTCAAGGACGTCGTCGACACGACCGACACCGAGCTCGTCCGACGCTACCGGGCTTCGGGCGTGGTTCTGCTCGGCAAGACCAACACGCCCGAATACGGCATCACCGGCGTGACCGAGTCCGCCCTGCTGGGCCCCTGCCGCAATCCCTGGAACCCGGACCACGTCTCGGGCGGCTCGTCGGGGGGCTCGGCGGCCGCGACGGCCAGCGGCATGGTGCCGATGGCGCACGCGAGCGACGGTCTCGGCTCTATCCGCATCCCGGCGGCCGTCTGCGGCCTCTTCGGCATGAAGACCACCCGCGACCGCAATCCGAACGGCGAGGAGCTGGACCAGGTCACAGGCTATGTCGTGAACCACGTGGTCAGCCGGTCGGTGCGCGACAGCGCCGCCATGCTGGACGCCACCGGCTACGCCGAGCCGGTGCAGCCCTACCCTCAACCGCCCAAGGACGGCCCTTACCTGGACGAGGTCGGCCGCAGCCCCGGCAAGCTCCGCATCGCCTGGTCGGCCGAGGCGCCGAACGGGCGACCCATCCATCCCGAGGTGCAGGCGGCGCTGGAGCGGACCGCGGCGCTGTTGGAGGGCTTGGGCCACGAACTCGTTCCCCGGGGTCTGCCGGTCGACAACCGCGAGCTCTACCGGGTCCAGGCGGTTATCGGCGGCGCGAACTTCGCAGCCGGCATGCGCGAGCGCATCGCCGAAGTCGGCCGCGAGCCCGAGCCGGGTGATCTGGAGCCGCTGACCTGGGCCTCCTTTAAGGGCGGGGCGAAGCTGTCCGGCGAGCAGGTGCTGCTCGCCTGGCGCCGGCTGCGCCAGCTCAACCGCCAGATCCTTGGCCTGTGGGAGTCCTTCGACGTCTATCTCTGCCCCGTGCTCGGGACCCCGCCGCCGCCTGTGGGCTGGATCAACCCGGTGGCGCTCGAGCCCAAGGAGGTGAACCGCCGCCAGGCCGAGGCCTTCCCCTTCACGCCGCCGTTCAACTTCACGGGCCAGCCGTCCATGTCCGTGCCGCTCGAGCAGTCCAGCGACGGCTTGCCGCTCGGGATGATGTTCACCGGCCGCTACGCTGACGAAGCCACCCTCTTCCGTCTTGCAGGTCAGCTCGAGAAAGAGGCGCCCTGGGCCGGCCGCAAGCCCCGGGTCTGGGGCTAAACCAGCGCCCGCTCGTCCACAGCTCTGATCCGCATGGGACTCCACAGCCGCCCTGCGTTCTGCTTTTGTTCTGAATATGAGCAAGGTGGATGTCGTGATCGGCGGGACAGGGTTCATCGCCCTTGAACCTGCAGATAGCCGCCGCATCCGGCGCGGCGGGGTCGTGATCTGGGCGCGGCGGGGCGTCGAGGGCTGGCGGCTGCTGTCCGTCCAGGCCTGCCAGATGATCTCGGTGTCGGCGGGACAGCGCCCGCCCGGCGCCGACACGCTCCTGGTGTCCCCGCCGATCGCTGACGGCCGCCGCCGACGCGAGGTCGCGCGAACGGTCGAACAGGCGGCCTTCTGCACCCCCGTCCTGTTCGCCGCCGAGTAGGCCGGGAACCCTGCCCGTCCCGCGTCGTTTCCGGCGCTCGTCGGGTCGGAGGCTACAGCATGACGGCGCCCCTGGGGCTCGCGGCCGCGCGGCTGGCCGCGCTCGCGGAGGCGGCCGGACTCTCGGGCCTCATCCATGTGGCCGGGAGCGAACGCCGGGCCGAAGCGCTGGTGCGCGCGCTTCACGGGCTCTCGCCGGCGCTGACGGTCGCCTACCTGCGGCCCTGGGACTGCCTGCCGTTCGACCGCGCCTCGCCCTCGCGCGAGATCATGGGCCGCCGTCTGCAGGCCCTGCATACCCTCGAACAGAGGGAGGGGCCGCGCCTTCTCGTGGTCACGCCCGAGTCCGCGGTGCAACGGGTTCCGCCCGCCGAGGTGGCGCGCACGGCCTTCGACCTCGTGCCTGGCGAACCCCTCGACCTCGATCGCCTGGCCAGCTTCGCCGCGTCCGCCGGCTACCTTCAAGACGAGCGGGTCGACGAGCCGGGCGAGATCGCGATCCGCGGCGAGGTGGTGGAGATCTTCCCCGCCGACCGGGAGCACCCCGTCCGGCTCGACGTCGCCGAGGGCCGGATCGAAGCGGTCCGCTGCTACGACCCTGTCAGCCAGCGCACGATCGACAGGCTTGATGGCCTGCGCCTGGGCCCCGCCTCGGAGGTGGTGCTGTCCGAGGACGCAGCGGAGGAGCGCACGCCAGGAATCGAACACCGGGCGCCGCTCCACCACCCGGGCCAACGCACAGTCTTCGACCTGCTGCCCAAGGCGAAGGTCTCCTTCGCACCGGACGCCGAGGTCCGCCGTCGCGCCTTCATGGATCAGGTCGCGGAGGCCCATGCTGATCGCGCCGCCTTGCCGGGCGACCCGCCGCTTCCGCCTGACCGCCTCTACCTCACCGACGAGGAGTGGACGGCTCGATTGAACCGCCGTGGCGCCAAGGCCGACGTCACCGTCGGTGAGGGCGCGGAGGCGCCCAGCTTCGCCGCCGAACCTCGTCCGAGGCGGGCGTTCGCGGCCTTTCTGAAGGAGCAGGTCGAAGCCGGGCATCGCGTGGCCCTGCTCGCGACCGACGCACGCGACCGGCGCGGCATGGCCGGCGAGGCTGAGCGCGCGCTCGGCCTCGCACCGAAGGACGCACAGGACTGGGCCGAGGTCCTCGCCGCCCAACCCGGCGCGGTGCTGACCCTCCCAGTCGACCTGGAGCGCGGCTTCCTGGACATGGAGCACGGCGCAGCCGCGCTCACGGCTTCGGACCTATTCGGCGGACGGGCGCGCGCCGGGACGGGGGGTGCGTCCGTCTCTCCGCTGCTGGCGGAGCAGACCGATCTGCACGTCGGCGATCTGGTCGTGCACTGGGACCACGGCGTCGGTCGGCTGGACGGGCTGGAACGCGTCGAGTCCGCGGCCCTGGAGTCCGCGCACGAGGCGGCGGTCGTCAGCTACCACGGCGAGCAGCGGGTACTCGTGCCCGCGGAGGAGATCGCGCGGCTCTGGCGCTACGGCGGGGAGAGCGGGGCCGTGAGCTTGGACCGGATCGGCGGCAAGACCTGGCCCGAGCGACGGGCCGCCATCGAAGGCGAGATCGCTCAGACCGCCCGCGCTCTGATCGATCTGGCCGCCAAGCGAGAGGCGGCGGCGACAGCGCCGATCACGCCCCCCCGAGAGGCCTACGCCCGCTTCGCCGCCCGCTTCCCGTTCACCGAGACCGCCGACCAGGCGACCGCGGTCGAGGCGGTGCTGACCGACCTGACGTCCGGCAAGCCGATGGACCGGCTCGTCATCGGGGACGTCGGCTTCGGCAAGACGGAAGTGGCGCTCAGGGCGGCGGCGGCCGTGGCGCTGGCGGGGCGGCAGGTGGCGGTCGTCGCGCCCACCACCGTGCTCGCGCGCCAGCACCTGGAGACGTTCCGCCGCCGCTTCGCCGGGACCGGCGTGGAGGTCGGCCACCTTTCGCGTCTCGCCTCACCCCCCGAACAGAAGGCGGTGAAAGCGGGCCTGGCCGACGGCTCGATTCGCCTGGTGATCGGCACGCACGCGGTCGCCTCCGACAGCGTGCGGTTCCAAGATCTCGCCCTCCTGATCATCGATGAGGAACAGCGGTTCGGTCAGGCGATGAAGCAGACCCTGCGCGCCATGGCCGAGGGCGGGCACGTGCTGACCCTGACGGCGACCCCGATCCCTCGCACCCTGCAGACGGCCCTCGTCGGCCTGCAGGACCTCAGCGTCATCGCCACCCCGCCCGCTCGGCGACGCCCCATCCGGACCTTCCGCACCGAGCTCGACGACGCGACGGTTCGAAGCGCGCTCCTGCGCGAGCAGCGCCGCGGCGGCCAGAGTTTCGTGGTGGTCCCGCGGATCGAAGACATGGGCCCGATGGCCGAGCGGCTGTCCGGATTGGTCCCGGAGCTCGCGATCCTCTCCGCCCATGGCAAGCTGCCGCCCGCGGAGGTCGACGAAACCATGGTCCGCTTCGCCGACGGCGGGGCCGACGTGCTGCTGGCCACCAACATCATCGAGAGCGGCCTGGACGTGCCGCGCGCCAACACCATGCTGGTGTGGCGCGCCGACCTGTTCGGCCTGGCGCAGCTGCACCAGCTCCGCGGGCGCGTCGGGCGCGGCCGTGTACAGGGCGTCTGCTACCTCCTCACTGAACCCGGTGAGGAGCTGGCCGAGCATACGGCCAAGCGGCTGGCAGCCTTGGAGGCGTTCGACCGCCTGGGCGCCGGCCTCCAGCTCAGCGCGCGCGACCTGGACATCCGCGGCGCCGGCGATCTCCTCGGCGAGGAGCAGGCCGGGCACATGAAGCTGATCGGGCTGGAGCTGTACCAGCACCTGCTCGCCCTCGCCCTGCGCCAGGCGCGCGGCGAGCCCGCCGAGGACTGGACGCCCGAGATCCGCCTCGAAGCCGCCGGCCTGATCCCGGACGACTACGTGCCCGAAGTGGACCTGCGGCTGAATCTCTACGCGCGGGCCGCCAAGGTGGCCGACGAAGGCGAGCTGGACGCGCTTGCCGAAGAGATCGAGGACCGCTTCGGCCCGCCGCCGCAGCCCGTGCGGGATCTGCTCGCGCTCGCCCGCATCCGCGCCGCGTGCCGGCGCTTGAACATCACCCGGATCGAGGCCGGGCCGCAGGCCATCGCCCTCAGCTTCCGCGGCCAGGCGGCGGCCGAGTCCGCCCTCGCCGACGTCGGTGCGGACAGCGGTTTGGAATGGAAAGACGGCCGGCTCATCGCCCGGCGCCCCTCGGACACGCCCGAGGCGCGCCTGGCCGTGCTAACGGCCGTGCTGGATGAGCTCGCCTGACTTCCGCCTCCACCCCGCCGACCTCGCCCCCGCGCTGATCGGCGCGACCCTCACCTTGGACGGCGTCGGCGGCCTGATCGTCGAGGCGGAGGCGTACGACCGCACCGACCCGGCCTCTCACAGCTTCGCCGGCCCGTCGGCCCGCAACGGCGCCATGTTCGGCGAGGTCGGGCGCGCCTACGTCTACCGGATCTACGGCCTGCACTGGTGCCTGAACGTCGTCTGCGGGCCTGAGCCGGGGGGCGCCGTGCTGATCCGCGCCTTGCAGCCGACCGAGGGGCTCGACCGTATGATCGAGCGCCGCGGGATGGCGGACACTCGGGCCCTTTGCAGCGGCCCAGGCAAGCTCTGCCAGGCGCTCGCGATCACGCGCCAGCACGACGGCGCGTCGTTGGTCGAGGCGCCGTTCGGCCTGCTCGCGCCCGCCGGGCCAGCGCCTCTGGTCGTGGGCCCCCGCATCGGGATCACCAAGGCGGCCGGGCAGCCCTGGCGCTTCGGCCTGGCGGGCTCGCCTTTTCTCAGCCGGCCGTTCCCTCGGGAGGCGAAGCCGGGCTAAACTGACAAACAATCAAAAACTCAGGGGGAAGCCTATGATCCGCACCTTCAGCCTCGCCGCCGTCAGCGCCGCCGCTCTGCTGGCCGGCTCCGCCTCAGCCCAGACCGCCGCGCCCGCGGCCGCCCAAGCCCCCGTCGACTACAAGCAGGACGCGGCCTGGCTCTGCCGCCCTGGCCGCAAGGACGCCTGCGCCGTGGACCTGACGACGACTGTCGTCGCCGCCGACGGCAAGACCCGCGTCGAGCGCTTCCAGCCCGCCCGGAACGCCCGGATCGACTGCTTCTACGTCTACCCCACAGTCTCCACCGACCCGACCCCCAACAGCGACATGAGCATCGACCAGGCCGAGCGGCGCGTCGTGGAGGCCCAGCTCGCCCGCTTCGCCAGCCAGTGCCGCACCTTCGCGCCCATGTACCGCCAGGTGACGCTCGCCGCCCTGCGCGCCGGGATGACGGGGCAAGTGATGCCCGGCGTCGACCGCAACCTCGGCTACAACGACGTGAAAGCCGCCTGGAACGACTACCTCGCCCGCGACAACGGCGGCCGCGGCGTCGTGCTCATCGGCCACTCCCAGGGCTCGGGCGTGCTCAAGCGCCTGCTGCAGGAGGAGATCGAGGGCAAGCCGGTCCAGAAGCAGCTCGTCTCCGCCCTGCTGATCGGCACCAACGTCGGCGTCCCCGCCGGCGCGGACGTGGGCGGCGAGCTGAAGAGCACGCCCCTCTGCCGCTCGGCCAGCCAGACCGGGTGCCTGGTCAGCTACGTCACCTTCCGTGAAGACGTGCCGCCGCCGGCCAACAGCCGCTTCGGCAAGATCACGACGGCCGGCCAGGTCGCCGCCTGCGTGAACCCGGCCGCGCCCGCTGGCGGCCGGGCGACGCTCCGGCCCTACCTGTCCAACACCGCCATCGTCTCGGCCGATGCGCCGGGCGCGCCGGTGCAGTGGACCAAGTCGGGTCCGGTGAACACATCCTTCGTCGCCACGCCCGGCCTCCTGACAGCGGAGTGCGTGAACAAGGACGGCTTCAGCTACCTGTCGGTCCGCACCGAGGCTGACCCCGCCGATCCTCGCATCGACCGGATCCCCGGCGACGTGGTGGCGAACGGGACGACCTTGACCGACTGGGGCCTGCACCTGGTCGACATGCATGTGGCCATGGGCGACTTGGTGGCTCTGGTCGGCTCGCAGTCGAAGGCTTACCTCGCCCGCAGGTAACCCGTCCGGAGCGCCGCGAATGTCGAACCCGTCCTCGCCGAAGCTGAAATTCCGGTCGCAGGCCTGGTTCGACAATCCGGACAACGCCGACATGACGGCGCTCTACCTGGAGCGCTACCTCAACTTCGGCCTCACCCGGGAGCAGCTGCAGGGCGGCAAGCCGATCATCGGCATCGCCCAGACCGGGTCGGACCTGGCCCCCTGCAACCGCCACCACCTCACGCTAGCGGAGAACGTCAAGGCGGGGATCATCGAGGCCGGCGGCGTGCCCATCGAGTTCCCCGTCCACCCCATCCAGGAGACGGGCAAGCGTCCCACGGCGGGCCTGGATCGCAACCTCACCTACCTGTCCTGCGTCGAGGTTCTTTACGGCTACCCGCTCGACGGGGCCGTGCTGACGATCGGCTGCGACAAGACCACGCCCGCCCTGCTCATGGCCGCCTCAACCGTGGACCTCCCGTCCATCGCCCTGTCGGTCGGGCCCATGCTGAACGGCTGGTACAAGGGCGAGCGGACCGGCTCGGGCACCATCATCTGGCGCGCGCGGCAGATGATGGCCGCGGGCGAGATCGACTACGAGGGGTTCATGGACCTGGTGGCCTCGTCCACCAACTCCACGGGCTTCTGCAACACCATGGGGACGGCCTCCACCATGAACAGCCTGGCGGAGGCGCTGGGGATGCAGCTGCCCGGCTCCGCCGCCATCCCCGCGCCGTACCGCCAGCGCCAGCAGATGGCCTACGAGACCGGCCGTCGGATCGTTGAGATGGTGCTGGCCGATCGCCGGCCGTCGCAGATCATGACCCGCGACGCCTTCCTGAACGCCATCGTGGTGAACACGGCCATCGGCGGGTCCACCAACGCCCCGATCCACCTCGCGGCGGTGGCCAAGCACATCGGCGTGGAGCTCTCGCTGGACGACTGGCAGACCTACGGCAGGGACGTGCCGCTGCTGGTGAACCTGCAGCCGGCAGGCGCGTACCTGGGCGAGGACTACTACCACGCGGGCGGCCTGCCGGCGGTCGTGGGCGAGCTCATGCGCCATGGTCTGATCCGCGAGGACGCCCTGACGGCCAACGGCCGCAGCATCGGGGACAACTGCCGAGACGCCGAGATCGTCCTTCCCGACGTGATCCGCACCTTCGAGACCGCGCTCAAGCCCGCCGCCGGTTTCCAAGTGTTCCGCGGCAATCTCTTCGACAACGCGATCATGAAGACCAGCGTGATCAGCGCCGAGTTCCGGGAGCGCTACCTGTCGGACCCGAACGACCCTGAAGCCTTCGAAGGCCGCGCCGTCGTGTTCGACGGGCCCGAGGAATATCACGCCCGGATCGACGACCCGGCGCTGGCCATTGACGACCGCACCCTGCTGTTCATGCGCGGCGCAGGCGCCATCGGCTATCCGGGCGGGGCGGAGGTCGTGAACATGCGTCCGCCCGCCTATCTGATCAAACAGGGCGTGCACTCGCTGCCGTGCATCGGCGACGGCCGTCAGTCCGGGACCTCAGGCTCGCCGTCGATCCTGAACGCCTCGCCCGAGGCCGCGGCCGGGGGCGGCCTGGCCCTGCTCCGCACCGGCGATCGTGTCCGCATCGACCTGCGGAAGGGCCGCGCCGATATGCTGGTCAGCGACGAGGAGCTGGCCCAGCGCCGCCGCGAGCTGGAGGCGGCGGGAGGCTACAAGTACCCCGCCGGCCAGACCCCCTGGCAGGAGATCCAGCGCGGCCTCACCGGCCAGCTCGGCGACGGCGCGGTTCTCGAGCCCGCTCTCAAGCACCAGCGGATCGCGGAACGCCACGGCGTTCCGCGCGACAGCCACTAGCGGTCAGCTCACGAACACCACCGGCACGCCCGCCTTGACGGCGCCGGCGAGTTCGGTCGCATCCCAATTGGTCAGCCGCACGCAGCCTGACGAGCTGCGCTTGCCGATCAGATGGGGCTCGGGCGAGCCGTGGATGCCGTAGGTGTCCTTGGTCAGGTCGATCCAGACCGCGCCGACCGGGTTGTTGGGCCCCGGCTTGATGGTCAGCAGCTTGTCCGCCTTGCCGCTGTTCAGCTTCTTGGGGTCGTAGGTGTAGTCGGGGTTCTTGGCGACGGCCTTCACGGTCATCGAACCGTCGGGCGTCGGCAGGGTCTCGCTGCCGATCGTGGCGGGGTAGAACGCCACCAGCTTGCCCGCGCCGTCGTACGCCTTCACGGCCACTTCGCTCTTGTCGACCTCGATCTTGGCGACCTCGGTCAGCTTGCCGACGCCGACGTCGGCGACGCGGATCTTCTCGCCGGCGGCGAACTTCGCTTCGGGGTTCAAGGCCCGCAGCAGCTCGGGCGTCATGTGGAAGCGCTCGCCGAGCTTCTCCTCAACCTTGGTGAAGCCTAGCCGCTCCAGTTTCGCCTGGCCCTCCAGGTCGGACGGGATCGTCTCGAGAAACGGACCGGCCACGTCGTCGGCTGAAAGGGTGTGCTCCACCAGCACCGGACGGTTGTCGGTCGCAGTCAGCTTGTCGAACACCGCCTGGTCCAGCTGGCCGTCGACGGCCAGATTGTTCGCCGCCTCGAACGCGGCTACCGCCTGGCGGACGTTCTCGCCCATGACGCCGTCGATCACGCCCGGCCGGAACCGCGCCCGGTCCAGCAGGATCTGCGCCCGGAGCACCGCCGGGGTCCGCTCGTTGGACGCCGCCGCGTCGGGCGAGAAGGTCGCCCGGTCAACGTCTTGCGGGCTGAAGCTCACCCTCTGGACCGAGCCGCCCTGGGGCGCCGCCGGTGTGGCCGCCGGGGCCGGCGCTTCGGCGCGGTCGCCGGGCAGAGGATCGTCCTTGCCGTCCAGGCCGCCGTCGCAGGCCGCGAGCGCCGTCGAACCGGCCAGCAGGGTCAGGAGCAGAACACGTCGCACAGGGGGACTCCGATCAATTGACGCCCTCGCCGCCCCTAACAGCCAAGCCCGCCGCCCCGTTCCGTCAGACCGGCTCCTCCACGTATTCCCAGTGCCAGGGCTCGAAGACGTAGTTCACGAAGCCGTACCGCCGGGCGTTCTTCACCAGCCAGCGATAGGCCGGCGTCTGCGACATGGCGCGGCGGTTCACGTCATTGGTGCTGTCCACCGGGTGCCCCGGCGCGGTTCCCACGACGATGTCGAGCGCCAGCCCCGTCCTGTGCGGTGAGCACGACGCCCGGGTGATGCCCTGGCAGTTGCCGTCCCGGGCGCAGCGCGCGGCGTCGTAGGCGGGGCTGCGGTAGGCGGAGAAGATGTCCAGCATATCCGGATCGCTGCGCAGTTCGGGCAGCTCCCGGCGGGCGTCGGCCACCATCCGGCGGTACGCGGCCAGCACCGCCGGGCGCATCTGCACCGCCTTTCCTCGATAGCCTTCCGCCGGCCCGGCCGTCGCCAGGCGGCGCTCGTCTGGCGCGTCCGGGCACACGCCGCGCCCGCGCACGGCCACGAAGGGCCGCAAGCCATGAGCCGCGTTCTTCATCCGCAGGAAGGCGTCGGAGGTGAGCACCCCGTCAGCCCGCAAGCCCTGACGGCTCGACCAGTTCGCCAGCGCCTCCGCGAACCGGGGCGTGTCGGGCGGGCAGTCGGTGCCGATCGTCTGGCCGACGAAGGGGCTGTAGGTCCGCCAGCCTCGCTCGGCCCGGCCGAACGGCGACCAGGCGATCAGGTCGAGATTGTTCCGGTTCTCCCGCGCCGCGGCCAGGTACCGGTCGGGCCCGGCGCAGTCGGCCGCGACCGGGCGCGAGTCGGGCGTGGCGGTCGGCGCGTCGCTCGGGGCGGGGAGCACCGGGGGCGGCGCTGCTGGGATTTCCGGCTCGGCTCGGCCCGGCGGCGCGGGCCCCCGAGGCGGTGGCGCGCACATGGACAGCAACAGAGCCAGCACGAGCCCTGCGACCAGTGTTGCGATGGCGACCCAGCGGTTCAAACCCGGGCTGCTCCTTCAAGCTTCGCCTTGCCTGCTGGAACGAACGAGCGGGCTTGGCTGTTTCAGGACCATCTCCAATGGGAGGAGGATCAAAAGATGGCCACCGAACGGATCGTAGAACGAAATGACGGCGTCACCGCAGAACGGACTGTGGAGCGCACGCCTGAGACCGTCACCACCGTCGAACGCCGCGGCGGGGGCTCAGGCCTGCTCTGGGCGCTCGTCGCGCTCGCCCTGATCGCGATCGTCGGCTTCTTCCTGCTGCAGATGAGCCGCAACGAAGCCGTCGAAACGGAGGCTGTCAGCAGCGCCGCATCCAGCGTCGCGGGCTCTGTCGACAATGCGGCGGACGCCGTCGGCGACGCCGCCCGCTCGGTCACCCCCGCGGCGGAATAGCGATCTGAGTGACGCGGCCGTGCGCTGACGGCCGCGTCACTTTTTGGCCCCGGCGGCGCATCTCCGCGACGCGCGGCCTCGTATCTGTTCTGCAGCGTAGCGTTCTTGCAGCCGCTGACGCCGGACAGTGAGGCCGACCCCCGATGGCCCTAGTGGAGACCGCCGAAACCGAGCGCGCCACGCGGCGCTACATCCGCGAGGCGATGGCCGCACCCATGCTAGGCGCCGCTCAGGAGCTGGAGCTCGCGCGTCGCTGGCGCGAAGCGGCCGACGAGGACGCCCTCCACCAGCTGACCGAACCCTATCTGCGGCTTGTTGTGGCGATGGCCAGCCGGTTCCGCAACTACGGCCTGCCCATGAGCGAGCTGGTCTCGGAAGGCTCCGTCGGCCTCATGCAGGCCGCCGCCCGGTTCGAGCCGGAACGCGAGCTGCGCTTCTCCACGTACGCCAGCTGGTGGATTCGTTCCTCCATCCAGGACTACATCCTCCGCAACTGGTCCATCGTCCGCACCGGGACGACCAGCGGGCAGAAGAGCCTGTTCTTCAACCTGCGCCGGCTCCGGGCCAAGCTGAACGACGTCAGGGACGGCGCCCTCTCGCGTGAGGATCGCGCCTTCGTCGCCACCGAGCTCGGCGTCACGGAGGCCGAGGTGGACGCCATGGCCTCCCGGCTGTCGGCCGGCGATCGCTCGCTGAACGCGCCGTTCGCCGACGGCGCGGACGGCGACTGGCAGGATTTCCTTGCCGACGACCGTCTCCTGCCCGAGGAGGAGGTCATGGCGGCCCTCGACGGCCGCACCCGCGAGGCTCTGCTGCAGGAGGCGCTGGCGACGCTCTCGCCGCGTGAGCTGCTGATCGTTCGCGAGCGGCGGCTCCGGGACGAGCCTCTGACCCTTGAAGTGCTCGGCCGCCAGCTTGGGGTCAGCAAGGAGCGGGTGCGGCAGGTCGAGCACCAGGCGATGAAGAAGCTCCGGCACGTGCTCGAACGTCGCGTCGGGGACCCCAGGGCGGCGGGCCTGATCGGCTGACATCTCGACGGTCCGGGCCTGGCCTGGCCCCGCCCGCGCTGAAGCGTCCGCCTCGCGGTCAGACGCGCCGGGCGGTAGAGTGGCGACTCACCGTCATGCCGATCCGTCGCCTCCCGCCCGAGACCGTGAACCGCATCGCCGCGGGCGAAGTGGTCGAGCGACCGGCCTCGGCCGTGAAGGAGCTGGTCGACAACGCACTCGACGCCGGCGCGACGCGGGTCGAGGTTCAGATCGAGGGCGGCGGGCTCCACCGCATCCTGGTGGCCGACGACGGCTCCGGCATGTCGCCGGAGGAGCTGCCCGTCGCCATCGAGCGCCACGCCACCTCCAAGCTCCAGGCCGCCGATGACGGCTCGGTCGACCTCCTGCGCATCCACACCCTGGGCTTTCGGGGCGAGGCGCTGCCCTCCATCGGCTCGGTCGCGCGGGTCACCCTGACCAGCCGGACCACGGGCGGCGAGGCCCATGCGTTGACCGTCGACGGCGGCGCGCTCGCGCCCGTCCGCCCCGCGCCGTTCGCTGAGCCGCACGGAACCCGCGTGGAGGTCCGCGACCTCTTCCACGCCACCCCGGCCCGCCTGAAGTTCATGAAGTCGGAGCGCGCCGAGAGCCAGGCGATCGTCGAGGAGCTCAAGCGTCAGGCCATGGCGCATGAGGCCGTCGCCTTCTCGCTCGACGTCGACGGCCGCCGCGTGCTCCGCCTCCCCGCCGAAGCGCCCGGGTCCGAGGGGCGCCTGGCGCGCCTCTCCGCCATCCTCGGGCGCGAGTTTCGGGACAACGCCCTGCTCATCGACCAGACCCGGGACGGCGTCCGCCTGTCCGGCTACGCGGGCCTGCCGACCTACTCGCGCGGCACGTCCGGCCTGCAGTTCCTGTTCGTGAACGGCCGTCCGGTGCGCGACCGACTGCTGCAGGGCGCTCTGCGCGGCGCCTACGCCGACTTCCTCGCGCGGGACCGCCACCCTTTGGCGGCGCTCTACGTCGACCTGGACTCCCTCGAAGTGGACGTGAACGTCCACCCGGCCAAGGCCGAGGTCCGCTTCCGCGACCCCGCCCTGGTGCGTGGCCTCATCGTCGGGGGGCTCCGCCACGCCCTCGCGGGCGCCGGACACCGCGCCTCGACGACAGTGGCGGCGGAGGCGCTCTCCGGCTTTCGCCCTTCTTCGGCCCCGCCGCGGTCCTGGTCAGGCGGCTACAGCCCCCGGCCGAGCCCGAGCGCGCTGGGCCTCGCGGCCGTCATCCCGGGTCTGGCCGAGGCGACCGCCCGCGTGGAGCAGTGGGAGCCTGCGGCCGACGCCGCCACCGACCCCCAGCCCGCCGCCGAGGTGTTCGACCTCCTCGACCAGCCGCTCGGCGCCGCCCGGGCTCAGGTGCACGAGACCTACATCGTCGCTCAGACCCGGGACGGCATCGTCATCGTCGACCAGCACGCCGCCCACGAGCGCCTGGTCTACGAGCGCATGAAGGCCGAGCTCGACACGGGCGGCGTCGCCCGCCAGGCCCTGCTCATCCCCGAGGTGGTCGAGCTCGACCCGGCCGAGGCCGAGCGGGTGCTGGCCCGCGCCGATGAGTTGGCCGAGCTCGGCCTGGTGTTGGAGCCCTTCGGCGGCGGCGCGGTGCTGGTGCGCGAGACCCCCGCCCTGCTCGGCGGATGCGACGCGCAGGGGCTGGTGCGCGACATCGCCGACGACCTCGCCGAACACGGCGCCGCGCTGGCCCTGAAGGAGCGCCTGGGCGAGGTCTGCGGATCCATGGCCTGCCGCGGCTCGGTGCGTGCCGGGCGGCGGCTCACGGCCGCGGAGATGAACGCCCTGCTGCGCCAGATGGAGGCCACTCCTCACTCCGGCCAGTGCAACCACGGGCGGCCCACGTACGTGGAGCTGAAGCTCGCCGACATCGAGCGCCTTTTCGGCCGCCGCTGAGCCGGCTCAGAGGCCCAGGCGCGCCGCCAGCCGGTCCGCCGGCTCGCACGTCGGCTCGAAGACGTAGTCCGGGCTGACCGCCGTCACCGGACCCACCCCGGCGGCGGTCAGGGCGGCCTGGGCCTCGAACAGCGCCTCCGTCGGGATCAGGGCTCCGCTCGCCCGCCACGCGCCAGCCGCCACATGCCCCCGAGCCGCAGTCCGCGCCGCCGCGTCCTGCTCCGACGGCCAGCTAAGGGCCGACAGCCCCTTGGCCCGCGCCCGCGCCTCCACGATCGACAGCAGCCGTCGTGCGGCCGCCAGCTGTTCGCCCGTCCAGCTCGCGCCGAGGCTCGCGGCCAGCTGCGCCTGGCTGCGCAGGATGAGCCCGTCCCGAAGCACCCGCAGGCCGTTGGCGGCCAGGGTCGCTCCGCTGGTGGTGATGTCGACGACCAGCTCGGCCGAGCCCGCCGCCGGCGCGCCCTCGGTCGCTCCGAGCGACTCCACGATGCGGTAGTCGGCAACCCCCCGGCTCGCGAAGAACCCGCGGGTCAGGGTCAGGTACTTGGTCGCCACGCGCAGGCGCCGGCCGGTGCGGGCCACCATGTCGTGCGCCACCGCCTCCACGTCGGCCATGGTCTCCACGTCCAGCCAGCTCTTGGGCGCGGCCACCACAAGGTCGGCGCGGCCGAACCCCAGTCCGCGCAGCAGCAGCATCCGCGCGTCGAGGTCCTCCCCGGCTTCCCGCAGCAGGTCCTCGCCGGTGACCCCCAGATGGACCTCCCCGGCCGTGAGCGCGCCGGCGATGTCGCTCGCCGACAGGAGTCGCACCTCAGCGCCGGGCAGCTCGCGCAGGGTGGCGCGATAGCCCCGCTCGCCCCCCTCCATCTCCAGCCGCAGGCCGGCGTCCAGGAGCCAGGTCTCCACCTGCTCCTTCAGCCGGCCCTTCGAGGGCAGCGCGATGACCAGCGGCTCGCTCATGCGCCGCTCCAGGCCCGGCCCGGGCGCACCATGCAACCCACCGCCGACGCCGCCCGTCCGCCCAGCGCATCGGTCAACCGGTCGTAGCGTCCGCCGGCCGCGACCGGCTGCTCGGGTCCGAGCGCCGCGCTGTGCACTTCGAAGAGAAGGCCGTCGTAGTAGCTGAAGGGCCGTCCGAAGCTCGCCGCAAGCCGCGCCTCGGCCTGAACGTCGAGCCGCTCCAAAGCAGCGAGCCGACGCGCGGCGGCCTGCAACGGCTCGTCGAGGTCAACACCGGCGTCCCGCGCAAGGGCGGCCAGACTGTCGAGCGCGGCCGCTGGGCGGTCGTCCACGGCGAGGAAGCGCCGGAGCAGCTCCCGGTTCTCGGGCAGCAGAGCGGGCGCAGCGGCCTTGGCCGCGAGGCGATGCGCGATCTCTGCCGCCGTGCGCCCGCCGATCGGCTCCACGCCTGCAAGGCTCCAGATCTGCTCCAGCAGGTCGGCCGCCTCCGCTTCGGGCTGGCGCGCGAGCAGGCCGGCCAGGTCGGATGACGACCCCGCTTCGACCGAAGCCGGAGCCAGCGCGGCCTGGAGCGCCCCTGGCGCGCCGAGCGAGCGGCGGATCCGGGCCGCCAGCACGGGCGGGATCTCCAACGCCCGCACGAACGCGTCGAACAAGGCCAAGTCGCCCATCACCAGGCTGAGGTCGCCCCGCCCGCCGGCCGCCGCCGCCCGCCACGCCAAGGCGACGATCTCCGCGTCGGCTTCGGGCGAGGCGGCCGCGCCGATGATCTCCAGCCCCAACTGCAAAAACTCGTGCGGACGGTTCGAGCCCGGCGGCGGCGTGCGGAACGCCCGACCCTCGTAGCGGTAGCGCCCTTGAACCCGACCTGCGGCGATGTGCTGGCGCGCGACCGGCACGGTGAAGTCGGGCCGAAGCGCCAGCTCGGTCCCGCCCTCCCCCTGCACCACATAGAGTCGCGAGCGCATGGCCTCGCCGGTCAGGTCCAGCAGAACCTCAAGCGGCTGCATCACCGGCGGGTCGACCGGCTCGGCGTCTCGGTCGAGGAACGGCGCCCGGATTCGGGCCAGCGCCTCCGCCGGTATCGCCGGCTCGACGATCACGCCGCGCGCTCGATGATGGCGCGAACGGTCGCGACGAGCTCGCCGCGGGCGACCGTCACCTGACCCGGTCGCTCCTCGCGCCAGGCGGCGTTGTCTTTGACCCCGGCGGCGGCGGCCCGCCCCGCGTCCAGGTCCTTGATGGTCACCGTTCCCGCCGCGAGCTCGTCCTCGCCGACGATCACCGCCGCGGGCGACAGACGCCGGTCCGCGTACTTCATCTGCGCCCGCATGCCGGACTCGCCGAGGTAGACCTCGGCCGGAACGCCCGCCGCGCGCAGCTCGCCGGCCAGCACGAACTCCTCCTCCAGCCCCGCCTTGCTGAGCGCGAGCACGACCACCGGTCCCCGCCCCTCCGCGCCCAGGTCGCGGCCCGCCGCGCGCAGCGCGGTCGCCAGCCGGCTGACCCCGAAGCTGAAGCCCGTCGCGGGCACGACCTGGCCCGTGAAGCGCGCCACCAGATCGTCGTAGCGACCGCCCCCGCCCACGGAGCCGAACCGCACGCGATGGCCCCGCTCGTCGGTGGTCTCCAGCAGCAGCTCCGCCTCGAACACCGCGCCCGTATAGTACGCCAGCCCACGCACGACCGAGGCGTCGAATCGGGCCTGGTCGTCGCCGACCCCCAGCCCCGTGAGCGCGGCGTCGATCCGCCCAAGGTCCGCCAGGCCCGCCTCCCCCGTTGCAGAACCGACCACCGTGTCCGACAGCCAGTCCACGAACGCCGCCCGGCCGGCCTGCGCGGGTGCCATCAGGTAGCTCATCACGCGCTCGATCGCGGGCGCCGCCAGCTCCGCGCCTTTGGTGAAGTCGCCCGACTCGTCCAGGCGCCCGCGCCCGAGCAGCAGCTCCACGCCCTCCAGACCGAACTTGTCCAGCTTGTCGACCGCGCGAAGCACCGCCAATTGCTGGCGGCCGTCCTGCACGCCCGCGCTCTCCAGCACCCCGTTCAGGAGCTTCCGGTGGTTCAACTTGAGGATCGCGGTCCCGCGCGGCAGACCCGCAGCCTCCAGCCCCGCGGCCGCCAGCGCGACGATCTCGGCGTCCGCTTCGGGCCTCGCGGACCCCACCGTGTCGGCGTCGCACTGCACGAACTCGCGGAAGCGGCCCGGGCCGGGCTTTTCGTTCCGCCAGACCGATCCGAAGGCGTATCGCCGAAACGGCTTGGGCAGCGTCTCCCAGTTCTGGGCGGCGAAGCGGGCCAGGGGCGCGGTCAGATCGTAGCGCAGCGCCATCCACTGCTCGTCGTCGTCCTGCAGGGCGAACACGCCCTCGTTCGGCCGGTCGCTGTCGGGCAGGAACTTGCCCAGCGCGTCGGCGTACTCGAAGGCCGAGGTGTCCAGCGCCTCGAAGCCGAACCGCTCGTAGACCTCCGACACGGCCGTCAGGATCGCGCGTTCGGCCCGCACGTCCCGCGCGCGCCGGTCGACGAAGCCGCGGGGAGCCCGAGGCTGCGGACGAAAGGTCGAAAGGTCGGCGGGCTCGGTCATGGGCGCCGCGCTCGTAACGGTTTGCGGGCTGAGCGGCAACGCTGGCGCGGTCCGGTCAGTCCTCCAGTATGGCGCTGCGTCGGCCCATGTCGTGCACGGACAGAGCGGCGACCGTGTACACCGCCAGCACCACGGTCACGTACCAGTAGAACCCGCTCTCCAGTCCCGCCCCCTTGAAGCGCAGCGCGACGTATTCCGCCGTCCCGCCGAAGACGGCGTTCGCCAGAGCGTAAGGCAGCGCCACCCCGAGGGTGCGAACGTGCGCCGGAAACAGCTCCGCCTTCAGCACGCCGCTGATGGATGTGTAGCAGGCGCTGATGCTGAGCGCGGTCATGATCAGGGCGAAGGCGACGAAGGGGCTGTCGGTGCGCCCGATCGCGGTCATCAGGGGATAGGTCGCCAGCATCCCGAGCACGCCGAAGGCGATCATCATGGGCTTGCGGCCCACCCGGTCGGAGATCGCGCCCATCAACGGCTGCAGGATCATGTAGCCGAACAGCGCGGCGGCCATGACCTGGGTCGCGGTCTCGCGCGAGAAGCCCGCGGAATTCACCAGGAATTTCTGCATGTACGTCGTGTAGGCGTAGAAGGCGAGCGAACCGCCCGCCGTCAGCCCCATGACGATCAGCGCCTCTTTCGGATGCTGGCGCACGAGCAGCCAGGTGGACGACCTCGGCGCGTCGCTCTTGCGCAACGCCGTGTAGGACGGCGTCTCCTGCAGCTTGGCCCGCAGCCAGAAGACGGTCACCGCCAGCAGCGCCCCGATCACGAACGGGATCCGCCAGCCCCATTCCTCGATCCAGGTGTCGTCGGTGCGCAGCCCCTGCATGATCAGCAGCACGGCGAGAGCGAGCAGCTGGCCGCCGATCAGAGTCACGTACTGGAAGCTGGACCAGAAGCCCCGGTTCTTCCGGGCCGCCATTTCCGACAGGTAGGTGGCGCTCGCCCCGTACTCCCCGCCCAGGCTCAGGCCCTGGATCAGGCGGGCGATCAGCAGCACCGCCGGCGCCGCGAAGCCGATCACCTCGTAAGTCGGGCAAACGGCGATGAGCAGGCTGCCGGCGCACATCAGGCTCACCGACAGCGTCAGCCCGGCCTTGCGTCCCCGCCGGTCGCTGTAGAGCCCCATCAGCCAGGCCCCGACCGGCCGGGCCAGGAAGCCCACTGCAAACACGGCCGCGGCGCTCAGCAGCTGGGCGGTCTGGTCGCCTTTGGGGAAGAAGGACGGCGCGAAGTAGAGGGTGAACGCCGAATACGCCCACCAGTCGTACCACTCCACCAAATTGCCCGCGGAGCCGCCGAAGATGGAGCGTGCACGGTTCAGCGGCGGGGGATCGGCGGCTGCCAGAACTGCGGACATGCGGCGTAAAGCTCTCCCCTGCCCCTCCGTAGCTCCGGAATCACCGCTCGCGAAGCCTGAAGCTCCGCGCGATCCCGCGCCGTCGCCCGCTTAGGCCAGCGGCTGGACCACCTGCACGGCGGAGGCGTGGGCGGCTGCTTCGCCGTCGTCGTGCCCGACGTGCCAGAACAGCCAGACCAGCACCGCGACCAGTCCGACGACGATCACCGCCAGGGCGGCGAGGATCAGCGGGTCTTCCGAATGACCCCGATGTTCTGCGTTTCCGGCCATGCAAGCTCCGTCCCGTTGTCCTGAGCGGAACCGCGCCTCGGCGGCGCGGTTCCTGTCCACCCGATAACTGCCGTGGCGATCGCTCGTGGGCAAGCGGCTCGCCGGTCGGACGCTGCATACGGCGACCCGTCGACTTGGCGCCTGCACGTTGAAGCCCATGGGCGCCGGGGCGCCGACTCTCCTATAGCGGGGGCGTGGCGCCCCGCTCCCTCTCTCCTGCAGCAGCCGCCCTGGCGCTCGTGGCCGCGATCACGGTCGCGCGACTGGTGGTGCTGTTCATCACCCCGCTGCAGCTCTACCCCGACGAGGCGCAGTACTGGCTGTGGTCGCGCGAGCTGGCGTTCGGCTACTACTCCAAGCCGCCTATAGTGGCCTGGCTCATCGCCCTGACCACCGCGATCGGCGGCGACGGCGAGCCGTGGATCCGCCTCTCCGCCACGCTCCTGCACGCCGGCGCAGCGTTGGCGCTCTTCGCCGCGGGCCGGTTGCTCTACGACGGCTGGACCGGCTTCTGGGCGGCTGCGCTCTACAGCCTGATGCCCGGGGTGCAGCTGTCGGCGGGCGTGATCGCCACGGACGCCCCGCTGCTGTTCTTCCTGTCGCTGGCGGTCCTCGCCTACGCCGCGGCGCTGCGGCGTCCTAGCCTCGGCGTCTTCGTCGGCCTTGGCGCAGCCCTAGGGCTCGCGACCTTGAGCAAGTACGCCGCCCTGTACTTCCTGGCCGGCCTCGTTCTCCACGCCATGCTGTCCCGGGAAGCCCGCCAGACTTGGACCGGCGCCCGCCTCACCGCCACGGCCGCCGGCTTGCTCGTCGTGCTCGCACCCAATCTGGCCTGGAACGCCGCCCACGGCTTTTCGACCGTCACCCACACGGCGGCGAACGCCAACTGGGAAGCCGGCGAACGCTTCCAGCTCTCGGAGCTGCTGAGCTTCATCGGCGAGCAGTTTGCGGTCTTCGGGCCCCTCCCCTTCACCGTCTTCGTCGCCGGATCGCTGCTCCTCACGGCGCGCCGACGCCTTCAGCCGGCCGACCTGGCCCTCCTCTGCCTCACCTTGCCGCCGTTGCTGGTGGTCAGCGCGCAGGCGTTCATCAGCCGTGCGAACGCCAACTGGGCGGCCGCCGCCTATCCCAGCGCCGCCGTGCTGGTCGCCGCCTGGCTCGTGCGCCGACGGGCGCGGCGGACGCTCGCCGCCGCCGTCGTCATCCAGAGCGCCGGCGCCGCCCTTTTCCTGGTTCTCGCCGCGGCCCCTTCGCTCGCCGACGCCCTGGGGGTGGCCAACGCTTTCAAGCGCGCGCGGGGCTGGAAGGAGACCACGGAGGCGGTGCTCGCGCGGGCGGATCTAGAGCCCGGCCTGACGGCCATTGCGGTGGACGATCGCTTCTACTTCAACGCCATGGCCTACTACGGCCGCGACTGGTGGAGCCGCACAGACAGCCCGCCGCTTCGCATGTGGGTGCGCGAGCTCACGCCTCAGAACCAGGCCGAGACCACCGCCCCGCTCACGACCTCGCTAGGCGCCCGCGTCCTGGCCGTCAGCGGCGTGCCCGCGTTCCGGCCCGAACTGAGGGCCGACTTCGGCGCCGACGGGCCGCCTCAGGTCGTCGCCATACCGCTCGACCGCAAGCGCACCCGCGACTTCGAGCTCTTCATCGGCGAGCGTTTCGCCCCCCGGCCGCGGGACCCGGCGACCGGTCTGCCGGTCAGCGGCCCCAGACCGTCCTGAGCAGAGCGTCCCGGCCGCAGCCCTGGCGGTAGGTGCGATACCGGAGGGGATTCTTCTTCGCGAAGTCTTGGTGGTACGCCTCCGCCGGCCAGAAGGCCGTCTCCGGGAGGATCTCCGTGACCACCGGATGGCCGATCCGCTTTTCCGCTTCAGCTTTGGTCTGCGTCGCCGCACGCCGCTGGGCGTCGTTCCGGACGAACACCGCCGACGCATAGCTCTTGCCCCGGTCGCAGAACTGGCCCCCGGCGTCGGTCGGGTCGATCGTGGGCCAGAACTTGCGAAGGAGCTGGTCGTAGGTGATCCGCTTGGGATCGTAGACCACCTTCACCGACTCCCGGTGACCCGTCCGCTTCTCGACCACCTGCTCGTAGGTCGGGTTGGCTTCCTTGCCCCCCGCATAGCCCGAGACGACGTCCACGACCCCCGGCAGCTTCTCGAGGTCGGCTTCCGTGCACCAGAAGCAGCCGCCGGCGAGGATGGCGTATTCCAGCTTGTCAGCTTGGGCTGAGGTCTGGCCGGCGGCGGCCCCGACGAGGGCGAGCGAGGCGGCGAAGGAGAGTGCAAGAGCGCGCATTCGCCAAACTTGGTCGCTCCGGCCCCAAGGGCAAGCGGAAACGCAAAGAGCCCGGCCTTGCGGGCCGGGCTCTCGCGACCGCTCGAACTGAGCGGCCTAAGCTGTCGCCGTGATCAGGCCGCCGGAGCGCCCGGGTTCACGGTGATGGTGGTGCGCCGGTTCAGCGGCTCCTTGGTGCCGTCCGGAGTCGGCACTGCGGGCTGCGTCTCGCCGCGCCAGTCGACCGAGAGTGCGGTCTGGGCGACGCCCAGGCCGGCCAGGGCGTCGGCCACGGCCTTCGCACGACGCTCCGACAGACGGACGTTGTAGGCCGCCGAGCCGGAGGTGTCGGCGTGGCCGACGATCACCAGGTTCGACGCGCCGCCTTGGGCCGCATACGAAGCCGCCTGCTGCACCACCGCCTGGGCTTCCGGCGTCAGCACATACTGATCGAACGGGAAGTAGACGATGAAGTCCTGCGCCACCGGAGCCGGGGGCGGCGGAGGCGGAGGCGGCGGCGGAGGCGGCGGGGGCGGCGGGGGAGGCGGCGGCGGCGGCGGGGGCGGCGGGGCCGCGTTCTCGCCGAACTGATACCGCAGGCCCAGCGTCAGCGACTGGTCCTTGTAGGAGCCGCTGAAGGTGCCCGGCTGCAGGCCGCCGCTGCCGCGGGACTGGAAGTCCACCTCGGTGCCGTCCAGGTAGCGGTAGGTCAGGTCGACCGACAGGCGCTCGCTGGCTTGGAAGGCCAAGCCGGCCAGCCCTTGCCAGGCGAAAGCGACGTCATCGTCGTCGATGGTGAGGTTCTGAATCGCCGGGGCGGAGGGCACGGTGGAGAACTGGCCGACCACGTCCATGTTCACCCGATTGACGCCCAGGCCCGCACCGATGAAGGGGCGGAGACGCGCGTCGGGCGACAGGAAGTCGTAGATCACGTTGGCCATCAACGTGTAGCTCTGAATGTCGCCGGTCGGCGAGCCGCAGCGCGGCGCGGCCGCGCTCCGGATCACGCCTGGGGTGCAGAGCGCTTGCGGAATGACGCCGCCGCGGCGGTTGCGGACGGACTCGACCTCGCCGGGGCGATAGCCGCCTTCCAGTTCAACGCGCCAGTTCGGGTTGATGCGATAGCCGAGCTTGGCGAACGCAGCGAAGTCGTCTTCCGAGTCGAAGGTGAAGTCGTAGTTGACGTTGCCGGCGCCCGAAGAGGCCGAGGCCTCGATCCCTTCCGGATAGTGCCAGCCCGCGTCCGCCCCGACGTAGAAACCTTGGTCCTGGGCGAGCGCGCCCGAGGCGGCGAACACCGCCGTCAGGGCGACCCCCGCCAGAAGCTTCATTCTCATTTTTCTAAGCCCTCTCATGCCCACGGGGGACGACTCGAGCCACCCCGGCCGTTTCGGTTATAGCAAGGCGTCCGTCCGGCGGGAGTGCAGGCGCGCCACACACCCAAGCTTTTTTGCGGCGTTCCGCCGCGGGCTGTCAAGCTCACGTGAGCCCTCGCAGCGCAGACTCGCTCGCGGGTCACCAAGATGAACGAAGCCGCGCAAGAATTGATAGCCTCGTATTTTGACGAGTCATCGAGTATTCTTCAGCCGTTCACTTTGCAGCGGCGGCGAGGTCGACGTCGCAGGGCGAGAAGTCCGCGCCCTTGGCCCGGCGAGCCGCCTCCACACGCGCCTTGAAGGTCCCGCCGCCGGCGTCGGCGATTCGCACCGCGGGCCGCTCCCCGGCCGGGATGTCGGCCAGCATGCGAACCCGGGTCATCCTGTCGGGATCGACCACCGGCTCTCCGACTTTCAGCGCCCGGACGACGTCGAGCCCTTGCACCACCCGCCCGTAGGCCGTGTAGCGCTTTTCAAGCGAGGGATACGCCTGCCGCATCAGGAAGAATTGGCTGTCGGCGGTATCGGGATCCCCCTCCCGGGCGGCGCCCAGGACGCCCGGACAGTAAAGCCCCCATGCCGTCACCTTGCCGTCGGCCGTGAGCGCCATGAGGTCGGACGGCTGGCTGAACACCGGCAGCGAACGAACAAAGCCCACTTCACCGCCGGTCGGCGACGCGACGGCGACCCACGGCGTCTCGGCCCCGCGTCGGAAGGTGAACTCGCCCTTCAGTTCGCCGAGGTCCGATCCGCCCTCCCCCGTGCCGGTGGGGTCGCCGATCTGGGCCATGAACTCGTCGATGACGCGGTGGAAGACGATGCCGTCGTAGAACCCGCGGCGGGTCAGGACCTTGATCCGCTCCACGTGCGCCGGAGCGGCCTCGGGTGCCAGCTCCACGACGACACGCCCCTTGGTGGTCTCGATGACCAGCGTGTTTTCCGGATCGGGCGTTCGCCAGTCGGCGCCTCCAGCGGCCGGGGCTTGCGCTGCCGCCGGGCCGGCGGCCAGCAACGCGGCCGCCAGGACAAGAGCCTTCATCAAGCGTACTTCGCCTCCAACTTCGCCCGGACGCTCGGGGTCACGAAGCTGTCCACCGAGCCGCCCAGCTTGGCGATCTCCTTCACCAGCCGCGACGCGATCGCCTGATGCCGAGGGTCCGCCATGAAGAAGACGGTCTCGATCTCGCGGTTCAACTGCTGGTTCATCGCGGTCATCTGGAACTCGTACTCGAAGTCGGCGACGGCCCGGAGCCCCCGGACGATCACCTGCGCGCCGACCTGCAGGGCGAAGTCCATGAGCAGGTTCTCGAAGGGACGCACCTCGATCTCGGCGCGGTCACGGAACTGAGCGGTTTCGGCCTCCACGATGGCGATTCGTTCGTCCAGCGAGAACAGCGGGCCCTTGCCGCTGTTGATGGCGACGCCGATCACGAGGCGATCCACCAGCTTCACGGCCCGGCCGATGATGTCGAGGTGTCCGTTGGTGATCGGATCGAACGTCCCCGGATACAGCCCCGTCAGCTGGGTCATCAAACGTCCTCGTCACCCTCGTCGTCGCTCAAGCCGTGACCGCCGCCTTGTCCGGCGTCAAGCTCGCCCTTGAAGCCCAGGTCGGTGTCGCCGTCGCGGTCCGGGTCGGGCAAGGCCGCGGGATCGGCGTCCGCCGCGGGAGGCTCGCCCTCCGCTTCCGCCAGCCGCTCCACCGCCACCACGTGCTCTTCGGGGCCGGTGCGAATGATGGTGACGCCGCGGGTCGCCCGCCCGGCGATCCGGACCTGCTCGGCGGGCGTGCGGATCAGCTGGCCGCCGTCGGTCACCAGCAGGATCTCGTCACCCTGCTCGAGAGGGAAGGCGCTGACCACCCGTCCGCCCCGCGACAGGTCGTGGGCCCGCAGCCCCTGCCCGCCCCGTCCGGTCCGCCGATAGTCGTAAGCCGACGTCCGCTTGCCGAAGCCGTTGGTGTCGACGGTCAGGATGAACTCCTCGGCCCCCTCGAGCTGGGCGATACGCACCGGGCTCAGCTCCGCCTCGCCGCCGCCGTCGGTTTCGCTCTCCTCGCCGGCGTCGTCCGCCTCGGTCGGAGCTCCGCCGTCGTCGATGGCCTCCCCCGTCGCCCGGCGGATGGCGTTGGCGCGGCGCAGATAAGCGCGGCGCTCCTCGGGCGTGCCTTCCACGCGGCGCAGGATGGACATGCTGACCACCCGGTCGTCGCCCAGGAGCCGCACGCCGCGCACCCCGGTGGACTCCCGCCCGGCGAAGACGCGCACGTCACCGACCCCGAACCGGATGGCCCGACCGCTGGAGGTGGTCAGCAGCACGTCCTGATCCACCGTGCACAGCTGGACGCCGATGATGTGGTCGCCCTCGTCCAGCTTCATGGCGATCTTGCCGTTGCGGTTGATGCGCTGGAAGTCGCTCAGCTTGTTCCGGCGCACGTTCCCCGACTGGGTGGCGAACATAACGTCCATCCGCTCCCACAGCGCCTCGTCCTCGGGCAGCGGCAGGATGGTGGTGATGGTCTCGCCCTGCTCCAGCGGCAGCAGGTTGACGAAGGCCTTGCCCTTGCTGGTCGGCAGGCCGAGCGGCAGCCGCCAGACCTTCAGCGCGTACACCTGCCCCTCCGAGGAGAAGCAGAGCATGGGCGCGTGCGTGGAGGCCACGAAGAGGCGCGTGACCGCGTCCTCCTCCTTCATGCTCATGCCGCTGCGGCCGCGCCCGCCGCGGTGCTGGGTGCGGTAGGTGGCGAGCGGAGTGCGCTTCACGTACCCGGAGTGGGTGACCGTCACGACCATGTCCTCGCGGACGATCAGGTCTTCGTCTTCGAGCTCGGCGTCGCCCTCGATGATGGTGGTCCGGCGCGGAACCGCGAACTGCTCGCGCACCTGGATCAGTTCGTCCCGGACGATGCCGAGGACGCGCTCGCGTGAGCTCAGAATGTCCAGGAACTCGCGGATGGCGGCCTTCAGCTGCTCGGCCTCGTTGCCGATCTCCTCGATGCCGAGGCCAGTCAACCGCGAGAGGGTCAGGGCGAGGATGCCCCGCGCCTGCTCGTCGGTGAGGTAGATTCGAGACTCGCCGCCTTCTTCGATGACCCGGGAGCGCGGGTCGGCGATCAGCGCCACCAGCGGCCCGACCTCGCCCACCGCCCAGGCCCGCGCCATCAGGCGCTCGCGCGCCTCGCCGGCGTCGCGGCTGGCCCGGATGGTGGCGATCACCTCGTCGATGTTGGCCACGGCGATCGCCAGGCCGACCAGCACGTGGCCCCGGTCGCGCGCCTTGCCGAGCTCGAACCGGGTGCGCCGGACGACCACCTCCTCGCGGAACTCGAGGAAGCTCTCGAGGATCACGCGGAGACCCATCTGCTCGGGCCGGCCCCGGTTCAGGGCCAGCATGTTGACGCCGAAGCTGATCTGAACGGCGGTGAACCGGTGCAGCTGGTTCAGCACCACGTCCGGCTGGGCGTCACGCTTCAGCTCCACCACCAGCCGCATGCCGTGGCGGTCGGACTCGTCCTGGATGTGGGAGATGCCCTCGATCCGCTTCTCGCGGACCAGCTCGGCCATCCGCTCCTGGAGCGTCTTCTTGTTCACCTGATAGGGCAGCTCGTCGAAGATGATCGCTTCGCGCGAGCCCCGCAGGGTCTCGAAGTGGCTCTTGGCCCGCACCACGATCGACCCGCGACCGCCCATCAGCGCCAGCCGCGCCGCGGTCCGGCCGATGATCTCGCCCCCCGTCGGGAAGTCCGGTCCCGGCACGATGTCCAGCAGCTGCTCGGTCCCGATCTCGGGATCGTCCAGCAGCGCCAGACAAGCGTCGATCACTTCACCCAGGTTGTGCGGCGGCACGCGGGTGGCCATGCCCACCGCGATCCCCTCGCTGCCGTTGACCAGCAGGTTTGGGAACCGGGCCGGCAGAACAACCGGCTCCTGGTCCTTGCCGTCGTAGTTCGGCTGAAAGTCGACTGTGTTCTTGTCGATGTCCGCCAGCAGCGCCATCGCCGGCTTCGCCAGGCGGGACTCGGTGTAGCGCATGTGCGCAGGCGGATCGCCGTCCACCGAGCCGAAGTTCCCCTGCGGATCGATGAGCGGCAGGCTCATCGAGAAGTCCTGCGCCATGCGGACGAGGGCGTCGTAGATGGCCTGGTCGCCGTGCGGGTGCAGCCGGGCCATCACGTCGCCGACCACGCGGGCGGATTTCACGTGGGCCCGGTCGGGCGTGAAGTTCTGCTCGCCCATGTTGAACAGGATCCGCCGGTGGACCGGCTTCAGACCGTCGCGCGCGTCCGGCAAGGCGCGGCTGACGATCACGCTCATGGCGTAGTCGAGGTAGGAGCGGCGCAGCTCCTCCTCGATGGCGATGGGGGCTACGCCGGCGGGCCTTTCGGCCGCGGCGCTCGGGGGATCAACGTCGCTCAAAGGGAGTTCGGGGAGACTTGGGAATCGGCGTTCGCCGCAGGATTTCCGTTGTTAGCACCCCGGTTCCGCAGGCGCAAAAACCCAAGCGTGGGGGGGCCCATGCGGCTGCAGGCCGCGGCCGTGCACCCGATTCTGTCGTACGCGCGTTGCATGCCGGGACGACAGTCGGGGAGCCCGCCATGAACGCCAGATCCTCCATCATCGCCGCCGTCGCCATCACCGGCCTAGCCGCTTGCGCGGCGGCGCCGGAGCTGCTGCGGCCTTCGAGCGCCCAGGCCGCGACCCCGACCGGAGCCGGGGCGAGGGCCGCGCTGGCGGGTACGGGCGGCGCGAACGTCGGGACGGCGACCTTCAACGAAGGTCCGCGGGGCGTGGTGATCCGCGTCGAGGGTCGGGGTCTGCCTCCGGGCTGGCACGGCGTCCACCTGCATCAGAAGGGCGACTGCTCCGACCCCGCCTTCCAGAGCGCCGGGGGGCACACGCACGGCGGGCCGAAGTCCGTGCACGGGCTGAAGAACGCCCAGGCGACCGATACGGGCGACCTGCCCAACGTCTTCGTCGCCGCCGACGGGACCCTGAACGCGGAGCTGTTCACCGCCTTCGTGACTCTGGGCGGCGGCTCGGGCCGGCAGGCGCTCCTCGATGCGGACGGCGCCACGCTCGTGCTCCACGCCAACCCCGACGACCATGTCAGCCAACCGATCGGCGGCGCGGGCGCGCGCATCGCCTGCGGAGTCATAGCGGCCGAGCGCTAGGCCGGATCGGCGACCGGCGGCGCGGGCGGACGCCGCCGCCGTTCGGCGAGGGCCACGAGGGCGACGCCGCTCAGGGTCGCCAGGCCGCCGATCAGCACCTGGACGGTGACGACGTCGCCGAGCAGGACCACGCCCAGAACGCCGGAGACCACCGGGGTCACGAGGAAGTAGGGCGTGAACTGGCCCGCTTCGCGGCGCTGCACCAGCCAGAGGAACAGGCCGCTCGCCAGCACGGTCGAGACCACGCCCGCCCACGCCACGGTCGCCCAGACCAGCGGCGTCGCGGCGGCCATGGCGCTCAGCGCGTTTCCCTCGAAGGCGAAGGCGGCGGGCAGCAGGGTCGCCGCCGAGAACAGGCTGACGCACGCCTGCATCTTGAGGGGCGGCAGGGCCCGGTGCCGCCGGGCCAGCACCGTCCCGAGCGCGATGGCCGCGCTGGCCCCCACGCCGACCGTGATGGCGTCGGCGTCTGCGATCGTCCGCCTGTCCAGGGTCATCCAGGCCACGCCCGCGAAGGCCACCAGCAAGCCGAGCGCCGCCGGACCCGACATGCGCTCGCCCAGCAGCAGCCAGGAGAACACGGCCGTGAACGGGATCCAGAGCTGCAGGCTCACCACGTAGGGGCTGAGGTCCTCGGTCAGCGCGAAGCCCCAGTACACCAGGGCGTAGTGGACCGGCCCGAGGAACAGGCAGACGGCGATCAGCGGGCGCAGTTCGCCGAGCGGCGGACGCAACCACGCCGCCAGCAGCACGGCGCCGATGGCGAACCGGAGACCGCCGACGAGCAGCGGCGGCAGGACGGCCGTGGCCACCTCGGCGGCCACGTTGTTCACGCCCCAGATGAGGATGATGACGGCCAGCGCCGCCCATTCGGCGGCGGTCAGCCGTGCGGGTGTCGACATGGACGGCGGCTAGAACCCCGCCGCAGCGGCCGTCAACGGCTCAGAACGGAATCTCGTCGTCCAGGTCGGCCGGGAAGCTCTCCTTCGGACCCGAGCCGCGCTGAGGCTGGCCGCCGCCGCCGAACCCGCCGCCGCGTCCGCCGCCCCCGCTGCCGAAGCCGCCGCCGCGCGCCTGCCCGCCGCCGCCGTAGTCGCCCTCGAAGCCCCCGGCCTCGTCGCCGCCGCCCGCCCCGGCGCGCCCGTCGAGCATGGTGAGCTCGCCGCGGAACTTACCCAGGACCACCTCGGTGGAGTACTTCTCCGCTCCGGTGTTGTCGGTCCACTTGCGGGTCTGCAGCTGGCCTTCGACGTACACCTTGGCGCCCTTGCGCAGGTACTGCTCGGCCGTGCGGGCGAGGTTCTCGTTGAAGATCACCACCCGGTGCCACTCGGTCTTCTCCTTGCGCTCGCCGCTGCCGCGATCGCGCCAGGACTCCGAGGTCGCCAGGCTGAACTGCACCATTTTTTCGCCCGAGGGCATGGTCCGGACCTCCGGATCCTTACCCAGGTTGCCGACCAGAATGACCTTGTTGACGCTGCCGGCCATGTCCCGCCCTTTCGTCTATCCGCGTGTCCGGACCGCCGGTCCGGACCACGCTCTTGTTCCACCTACGTTCCGCCGGAGACGGCGGAGAGTCAAACCTCGACCGGCCGCGCCTCAGGGCTGCTGGGGCATGGCGCCGGGCACCGCCAGCCGTCCGTCCCCGGTGCGCACCAGGGCCAGATAGCGATTCCCGTTCAATGTCTTGGAGCTGAAAATTCCGCGCCGGTCGATAAAGATGAACCGACCCTGGTAGGCGCCCACGATCTCCGTCCTGCGGCTGCCCAGCGCCACGAAGTTCCGCCGCATCAGCTCCAGCCGGGCGGCGCAGTACTCCAGGCTCTGCTGGTTCACCGCGACCTGGTTGAACTTGGGCGGTTCGCCTTCCTTCTGGACCAGGTGCCAGCACACGCCCTTGTCGCGCGGCGCCTGGGTGTCCTGCTGGCAGGCTGCCAGGGCGGCGGCGGCCAGGAACAGGGCTGCGGCGACGAAGGTGCGGCTCATGGGGGCGACATAGGCCCAAAGCCCCTCCCCGGGCGAGTCACACAGGCGTGGGCGCCTCAGGTCCGCGGGATCAGGCAGTCCGGCCCCTGCTCGACCAGGGTGCTGAACGTCTTGCCGTCGGGCGCGATCTCGATCTTTCCGGTGACCAGGCGGACCGTCTGCTCGCCCCAGCGGCCGTAGGTCGCCCCGCCCTCCGGCTCACAACGGCCGTCGAACAACAGGTTCACGCAGACCGACAGCGGCGCGGACTGGGACACCGTGGTCCAACCGTACGAGCCATGGCGCATGCAGGGTCCCCAGGCCGCCTGGGAGCCGCCCGCCGCCGGCGTGGACCCGCCGACCGGACCGAGGTTCGGAACCGGCGGGATGTTGACCGGAGGCGCGCCGCCCTCAGCCACCTGGATCGGACCCGGGAGCGGCTGGAGCGGCTGGTCGACCGCGGCGGCGACGGCGCCGGTCTCGTCCAGCCCCACATCGAGCGCCTGGGCCGCGACGCCGTTCCGCTCGGCGCATTGCGCTAGCGTCTGCACCCCGACGAATTCGCCTTTGACGAAGCAACGCAGGGGCTTGGCCGGGTCCAGCGAAGCGCGCTGGGTCTCGCCCACGTCGACCTGCAGCCCGCCCTCGCTGGCCGGCGGCGGCGCCTTGGGTCCCTCGTCGCCGCGGGTCAGGAACACGGCGGCCCCTACGCCGACGACCACCGCGGCAAGGGCGCCGAGGCCGATTACGAGTCGCTGGTCACGGGGCGCGGCCATGCGGCGGCAACTAAGCGGGACGGTCACAGGTTGCAAGCGTCTCGTGCGCTCGACGCCGCACCCCCGTTCCCGTATTGTTCCCGGCGCGGCGGCGAGTCGGCGCACTACATGTCGAGGTCGCTTTCCGTGCTGGATCCGCCCTGATGACCGACCCTACGCCGGCTCGCCCGGCCGCGCCTCCAAGCGCCTCCCGGGGCCCTGACCACCCTGGCGGCTTCATTCGCGTGCGTGGCGCCCGCGAGCACAATCTGAAGGGCGTCGACGTGGACATCCCGCGCGGCGAGCTCGTGGTGCTCACGGGCCTGTCCGGCTCAGGCAAGAGCTCGCTCGCCTTCGACACCATCTACGCCGAAGGCCAGCGCCGGTATGTGGAGAGCCTTTCCGCCTACGCCCGCCAGTTCCTGGAGCTGATGGGCAAGCCGGACGTGGACCTGATCGAGGGCCTCTCCCCCGCCATCTCGATCGAGCAGAAGACGACCAGCAAGAACCCGCGGTCCACGGTCGGCACGGTCACCGAGATCCACGACTACATGCGCCTGCTGTGGGCGCGGGTGGGCGTGCCCTACTCCCCGGCCACCGGCCTGCCCATCGAGAGCCAGACGGTCAGCCAGATGGTCGACAAGGTCATGGCCCTGCCCGAAGGCACGCGCCTGAACCTGCTCGCCCCGGTGGTCCGCGGCCGCAAGGGCGAGTACCGCAAGGAGCTGGCCGACTGGCAGCGCCAGGGCTTCCAGCGGGTCAAGATCAACGGCGAGCTGATGCTCATCGAGGACGCCCCCGCCCTCGACAAGAAGCTCAAGCACGACATCGACGTGGTGGTCGACCGCGTGGTCGTGAAGGAGGGCCTGGAGCAGCGGCTGGCCGACTCGCTGTCCCAGGCGCTCGCCCTGGCCGACGGCATCGCGGTCGCCGAGTGGGCCACCCTCGCCGACGGCGAGACGGAGCCCAAGCGCCTGCTGTTCTCCGAACGCTTCGCCTGCCCCGTGTCGGGCTTCACCATCGCCGAGATCGAGCCCCGGCTGTTCTCCTTCAACAACCCCTTCGGCGCCTGCCCGGTGTGCGACGGCCTCGGGGTCAAGCTGACCTTCGACGCCGACCTGATCGTGCCCGACAAGGACAAGACACTGTTCAAGGGCGCCGTCGCGCCCTGGGCCAAGTCGCCCTCCCCCTTCTACACCCAGACGCTGCTGGCGCTGGGCGCCCACTACGGCTTCACGCTCGACAAGCCGTGGAACAGCCTCCCAGACGAAGCAAAGTCGGTCATCCTGCACGGCACCGGCTCGACCAAGATCAAGTTCGCCTACGACGACGGCGCGCGGAAATACGAAACCACGAAGGCCTTCGAAGGCGTCATTCCCAACATGGAGCGGCGCATCAAGGAGACGGACTCCGCCTGGGTGCGCGAGGAGCTCGGCCGCTACCAGTCCGACACGCCCTGCGAGGCCTGCGGCGGCAAGCGCCTCAAACCTGAGGCCCTGGCGGTCAAGGTCGCGGGCAAGGACATCGCCGAGGTGTCCGGCTACTCGATCAAGGACGCCCATGACTGGGTCGACGATCTTGAGCCCGCGCTGACCGCCAAGCAGGCAGAGATCGCCCGCCGCATCTTGAAGGAGATCGGCGACCGCCTCCGTTTCCTGAACAACGTCGGGCTCGACTATCTGAACCTCAGCCGCGCTTCGGGCACCCTGTCGGGCGGCGAGAGCCAGCGGATCCGCCTGGCCTCACAGATCGGCTCGGGCCTGACTGGCGTGCTCTATGTGCTGGACGAGCCGTCCATCGGGCTGCACCAGCGGGACAACACGCGCCTGCTGGAGAGCCTTCGCGGCCTGCGCGACCTCGGCAACTCCGTGCTGGTGGTGGAGCACGACGAGGAGGCGATCCTCACGGCCGACCACGTCATCGACATGGGCCCGGCCGCCGGGGTCCACGGCGGCGAAGTCATCGCGGCGGGCACCCCCGACCAGATCATGGCCGAGCCCCGCTCGGTCACCGGAGCCTACCTGAAGGGCGACCGCGAGATCGCCGTCCCCGAGCAGCGCCGCCCCATCAGCAAGAAGAACGTGCTGCGGATCACCGGCGCGCGCGGCAACAACCTCAAGAGCGTCACCGGCGAGATCCCCGTCGGGGTGATGACCTGCATCACCGGCGTGTCCGGCGGCGGCAAGTCCACCTTCACCATCGAGACCCTCTACAAGGCGGCCGCCCGACGCCTGAACAACGCCTCCGACGCGCCCGCCCCGTACGATCGGCTCGAGGGGTTGGAGCACTTCGACAAGGTCATCGACATCGACCAGTCGCCGATCGGTCGCACGCCGCGGTCGAACCCGGCCACCTACACCGGCGCCTTCGGCCCGATCCGCGACTGGTTCGCCGGCCTGCCGGAGAGCAAGGCGCGCGGCTACGGCCCGGGCCGGTTCAGCTTCAACGTCAAGGGCGGCCGCTGCGAGGCCTGCCAGGGCGACGGCGTCATCAAGATCGAGATGCACTTCTTGCCGGACGTCTACGTCACCTGCGACGTCTGCAAGGGGAAGCGGTACAACCGCGAGACGCTGGAAATCGTCTTCCGCGGCAAGACCATCAGCGACGTTCTTGAGATGACGGTCGAAGAAGCGGCGGACTTCTTCAAGGCCGTCCCGAGCATCCGGGAGAAGATGCTGACCCTGCGCCGGGTCGGCCTCGGCTATGTGAAGGTGGGCCAGCAGGCGACCACGCTGTCGGGGGGCGAGGCGCAGCGGGTGAAGCTTTCCAAGGAGCTCAGCCGCCGGGCGACCGGCCGCACCCTCTACATCCTGGACGAGCCCACCACAGGCCTGCACTTCGAAGACACGCGCAAGCTGCTGGAAGTGCTGCAGGAACTCGTCCAGGCGGGCAACACGGTGGTGGTGATCGAGCACAATCTCGACGTCATCAAGACGGCCGACTGGCTGCTGGACTTCGGCCCCGAGGGCGGGGACGGCGGCGGCCGCATCGTCGCCTCCGGCACCCCCGAGCAGGTCGCCGCCAATCCCGACAGCTGGACGGGCCGCTACCTCGCCGAGACGCTGGCCCGGCACGAGGCCCGCCGCGCCGCCGCGGGCCAGGCGCTCCGGAGCAAGCCCGTCAAGCAGCGAGCCAGGGCCTAGAGGCTCACCGCTTGGCGGGCGTGTAGAGCTCGACCGGGTTCCCCTCCGGGTCGGTCAGCATGTAGGCGACATTCGGGACGATCTCGCGCGTCTGGACGCCCTGGGTCTTGAGCCAGGCGGCGAGCGCCTTCCCGTCCGGGACCTGCAGGATCACCCGTCCGAAGGGGTTCGGGCCGGGCGGGCGCTTATCGACTTGAACCAGCGCCAGCACCGCTCGGCCCTTCCCCTCTCCCAGGGTCATGATGTGCTCGTACGGCTTGCCGTCCTTGGGCACGGTGAACAGCACCCGCATGCCGAGTTTGCTTTGATACCAGTCTCGCGCCGCTGCCAGGTCCGCCACGTTGAACCCTGCGCCCGCCACCGCCGCGGGTCGCAGCGCCGCCGGCGGCCCCGCCGTCTGCGCCATGGCCGCACCCGTCGTCGACAGCGCTGCGACGATCGCCAGGGCCGGGCGGATCACGTGCGGATCAGCCCTTCGAGCGGCTTCACCGCGCCGCTGCCCGGGAAGATCGTCCCGTCCAGCGCCGAGTCGGGCACGCTCAGGTGCTCGCGCAGCACGCCCTTCGCCAGCGAGCGAAGGTCCCTGGTCGGCTTCAGGTCGCGGCCGTCCAGCAGGTCCGCCTCCTTCAGTCCCGGCCAGTCCGCCACCACACGACCGCCCTTGACCGCGCCGCCGAGCAGGAACGCCGCCCCGCCCGTGCCGTGGTCGGTGCCGCCGGTGCCGTTGATCTTCACGGTCCGTCCGAATTCGGTGACCAGCAGCACCGCCGTCTTTTTCCAGACATCGGGCGCCATCCCCGCCTTGAGGGCCGCGATCCCCTTGTCCAGGCCGAGGTACATCTCGGCGAAGGCCCCGCCGTAGTTGCCGTTGTTAGGCCCCCGCACCGTGCGCTGGTTCTGGGTCGAGTGGCTGTCCCAGTTGCCATAGTCGATGGTGACGATCCGCGGGCCGTCAGGCGCCGACAGGAAGGTGGCGGCGGCCTTGGCGTACTGCTGGAAGGTGATGGCGTTGCCGAACCCGCCCGCCTTCATGTCCATTCCGCTGCTCATCATGGAGCCGCCCATGCTTTCGGCGGTCAGCCCCTTGGCCAGCACGGGCCCGAGCTTGGCGTCCTTGGCGTACAGCTTGGCCAGCCGCTCCAGCGTGTCGGGCGAGGGCGGCGGCGTGTTCGGAGGCGACCAGGAGCCCACGTTGACCTCGCCGCGCAGCGACAGCGGCAAGGTTGGCCCGATTCCCAGGGCCGTTTCCCTACCCGTCCGGTACTCGGCCGGGAGCGCGGTGAGCGCGCGGTTCAGCCAGCCGCTCTTGACGCCCTTGTCCAGGGACCCCCGGTCCCAGGCGTCCTGCGCGTCGAAGTGCGAGCGGTCCCGGTAATCGTGACAGATGGCGTGGAACGCAGCCATCTCGCCGGCCTGGTACAGGGCCTGGAAGGTCTTCAGCTCCCGGTGCAGGCCGAAGGTGTCGTCCAGCTTGAGGATGTCGAAGGGCGAGCCCGAACCGGGGTTCTCGTCCGCCAGCTCGCCTCGGGCCGGCCGGAAGTTCGGGTCGCCGTAGGCCGGCACGGCGGACAGGCCGTCCATCCCGCCCCGCAGGAACACGAACACGAAGCGGCGTTCGGTCTCGACCTTGGCGAACGCCAGCCCCGGCGCGGCCGCCGTCCAGAAGGCCGCGCCGCCCAGGCCCAGGAGGCTCGTTCTACGCGTGATCTGCATGACGCTCACCTCCGCTGATAGTCGGGGCTGGCGAGCACCAGTCCGACGCCCTGTTCCTTGCTCGCCGCCGAAGCCACCTGTGCGGCGAGGTCGGGGGCGGCCAGTTCGGCCAGGGTCTGTTTGAGGAACACGGGCGCGGCCGGCGCCTTGTCGTGATGCTTGGACGCGAGATGGAGCGACCATTCCACGCGCTTGAGCATGGAGTCGGCGCCGGACCAGTCGGTCCACCGGTCATACCAGCCCTGGGGCCCCGGCGCGTGCTGGGGGCTCTGCCCCATCGCCTTCACGTCCTTGTAGAACATGGCGATCTCGGCCCCGAGCTTGCCGCGCGGATCCTTGAACTGAGCGGGGTCGTCGCTCTTCAGGAACCCGAAGACGTCGTCGGCCAGCCAGGCCCAATAGCTCGGCTCCGGCTCATAGGTGTCGAAGTCGTACATCGCCAGCGGCGGGACCTTCGCGCCGCCGCCGAGCGTCAGGCCGAGCGCCCGGTAGCAGGAGATGACGTAGTCCTCCGGCTGCTTCAGCTTGGAGCCGGCGCCTGCCCACGCCTCCTCGCTCTCCACGAGCGCCCGGGACATCTCGCCGAGGTCGGTGTCGTTGGCGAGGTAAACCTTGGCGAGGCGGTCGACGAGCGCCTTGGGCGGATCGTCCGAGACGAAGTGCCGGGCCAGCTTGGTGGCTAGGAAGCGCGCCGTCTCCGGTCGCCGCGCCAGATCGTTCAGCATCGCCAGGCCCTGCTCCACGCCGCCGGCGGGATAGACCTTGCCCAGCAGGGTGAAGTCCCCGGGCTCGTGCCACTCGGGATGAAAGACGAAGCCGCCCGCCGGCTCGCCCATCCGGCCCTGCCGCTGGTGCTCGATGTGCTCGAACGCCGGATAGGTGCTCCAGCCGGTGATCCCCTTCGCCAGCTGGATGACGTCGGCCTGGGTGTAGCCGCCCTCCACGCCCATGGTGTGCAGTTCGAGGATCTCGCGGGCGAGGTTCTCGTTCAGCCCCGCCTTCTTCTCCTTGCCGTAGGCCGAGTTCGGCCCGACCGAGACGTAGTTGTCCAGGAAGACCAGCATGCCGGGGTTCTTGGCGGAGGCCACCAGCATGTCGGCGAACTTGCCCGTCACGTGCGGCCGGATGACTTCCCGCTCGTACGCCCCGGACACCACGTCGGACGACTGCTTCACCCCCGGCACGACGAGGTGGTTGGACCAGAACCGGACCAGGCGTTCCTGGAATGGCCGCGGCGTGGTCAACGCCACGTTCGTCCGCGCGCCGTACTCCAACATGAAGTTCTCGGCGGTCCAGGTGACGTAGCCCCCGAGCGATTTGGAGATGTCCTTGGCCAGCTTGTCGACCTTCGCCTGGTCGCCGGCCTTCTTGGCGGCCGCCTGAGCTTCGTTCAGCTCCCGCCCGCTGATGGCGTACCGGTAGTAGTAGTTCACCCGGTGGTCGGCCGTGCTGGCGAACCCTTTGAACTGCTCGGGCGCCTTGTAGGCGCCCTCGAGCTGCTCCAGCACCCACCGCTTGGGGTTCGAGGATGCCGCCTCCAGCTCGCCGGGCCGGGCGCCCAGTCCGAACCGATTGACCGCGATCGCCGCTTGTTTGGAAGCCGCCATTCCCGCCCCCCTGACTGCGCCAGCTCTCGCGGCTGACAGCGCTGTCAGCATGCCTGAAAGTGCACCCCGGTCAACGCTCCTCGAGCAGTTCCAGCGATTGCGGTCCATCAAGCCGCACCAGCGTTCCATTGGCGGTCGACTTCAGTTCGCCTCGCAAGCGCACCAGCCGCCCCTGGAGGTCGGACGGCTCCTCGCCCGCTCGCTCGAACGCCTCCACGGCGTCGCCCGGGACCTGGGCCGACAGGTCCGTGCGCCAGTTCGCGCCGAAGTCCAGGAAGACCCCGCTGCGGCGGACGCTGACCGCCTGGACCCTGCCTTCCACGATCTGGAACCCGCGCGCGCGCTCCGCTTCCGCCGCGGTCAAGACCCGCCATCGGTCCGTCCAGCCGCCGCGGCCGGCCCGGCGGGCGAGCGCCTCGCGCCTCAGCATCGCGTCGGCGAGCGCCGCTTCGGCGAGAGCCGGTCGCGCCCGCGCCCCGCCATTCTCAAGCAGCCGCCCCTGCACCCAGACGCGGCCCCGCTTCAGCCGGACATGCCGGGCCGAGCCCTCGCCGGCTCGCAGCAGATCGACGGCCCGACCCTCGACAAGCCGCGCCAGCGTGGCCCGGTCCACGCCCTCCACCCCGGCCAGCCGAACGGTCGAGCCATCCTCGAGCCGCAGCCGCCCGACGGCATCCACGCTTCGCACGGTCGCCGTTCCGGCGCTGGGCAGCGCGTCCAGCGCTGCATCCCCGCAGCCGACGAGGGCGAATCCCGAGGCCAAGGCGACGCCCTTCGCGAGTCGCCGCGCCGCTGCTAAGAGGCCCGCGGCGCGGCCCCGTAGCTCAGGCGGATAGAGCGACGGTTTCCTAAACCGCAGGTCGGAGGTTCGAGTCCTCTCGGGGCCGCCAACGCCATCAAGGTTTCCAAGCCACTAGATGAAGTGCGAGGCGCCTCCGAGGCCTTTTTCAGGCCTCCCAAGCAGACGAGACAGCCTCGACGGCCTGAGTCGCTCGGACTCGCCGCAACGGCTCAAGGATGAGCTTTCGCCGCGCTTCGGACGTCGGCCAGGCTCGCAACCTATCTGCGGCCGAAGCCGCCCGCGCGTGCACGCTGCGCAGAAGCGCTCCCCGCTTACACGGGTTCGAACGCTCGCTCGACCGGAGAGGCACCACTAGCAGGCAAGGACGTCCTCAGCGCGCTCAGGTAGGTGTGCAATTGGGCCACCACGCCCGCGCCTTCGCCGACGGCGGCGGCGACGCGCTTGATCGAGCCGGAGCGGACGTCGCCGATCGCGAACACGCCGGGGATGGACGTCTCGAGCGAGTGGGGCCGGCGGTCCTCATTCCAGCCCGCGCCGGCGAGCGCGGTGTCGGAGAGATCATGTCCGGTCTGGACGAAGCCGTAACGATCAAGTTCGACCCAGCAGCCGTGCAACCAGGAGGTGTTCGGATCCGCACCCACGAAGAGGAACAGGTTGCGCAGGGAGCACTCTTCCTCCTCGCCTGTGTCCCGATGCCGCCAGGTCACGCCGGTGAGGCCGCTCCGGTCGCCCTGAAGGCCGACCACTTCCGTGCGGGTGTGAAGCACGATGCGGTGGTTGGCGGCGATTCGGTCGACCAGGTACTGGGACATGGTGTCGGAGAGCCCGTCGCCCCGGATCATCATGTGCACGCGGGCCGCGCTGGAGGCGAGGAACACCGCGGCCTGGCCTGCGGAGTTGCCGCCACCTACGAGAGCGACCTCACTGCCGGCTACCAGCTTGCCCTCGATCGGAGAGGCCCAATACGAGACGCCCCGGCCTTCGAACCGGGCGAGGTTGGGGATGGCCGGTCGGCGGTAAGCGGCGCCGCTTGCGATGACCACGGCGTGGGCTTCGACCCGTCGCCCGTCGGCCAAGCGGATGAGGTGAGTGGGAGAGCCGCAGTCGAGCTGGGCCACCGGCGCGGGCACCACCACCTCGGCCCCGAACTTCTCCGCCTGGACGAAGGCGCGACCGGCGAGCGCCTGGCCCGTGATGCCGGTCGGAAAGCCGAGGTAGTTCTCGATGCGCGCCGAGGCGCCGGCCTGTCCGCCGAAGGCGCGGGTGTCGAGGACGATCACCGACAATCCCTCAGAGGCGGCATAGACTGCGGCGGCCAGACCGGCGGGACCGGCCCCTACGACCGCCACGTCGTACGTCCGGCTGACATCGAACTCCGACAGGCCGATCGCCTTTGCGATCTCGATCTCGGTGGGGTTCGTGAGCAGCGAGCCGTTGGGGCAGACCGCGAGCACCGCGACGCCGGTCTTATGGGGATAGCGCGCGGCGACCGCGGCGTCGGCCTCGCTGGCGAACGGGTCGACGACTGTGAAGGGCTGACCGTTTCGGGTGAGAAAGCCGCTGATCCGCACCATTTCCGGTGCGTCGGCGTGACCGATGAGCGTCGGTCCGCCGGCGCCGGTCTCGATGAGGTTGACCCGGCGCAGGATCAGGGCGCGCATGATAAGCTCCCCGATCTCAGCCTCGGCCACTAGGAGCGTCCGCAGATCTTCCGGATGGAGCAGAAGCGCCTCCACTTCGCCGACCGCGCGTCCGTCCACGAGGGCTGGCTTGGAGGACAGTTGGCCCACCTCTGCCAGGAACTGGCCCGCGCCCTGCACGACGACCGGAACGTCGTTGCCCAGGCCGTCACGCCGGGTGATGGCCACTTCACCCTTCAACACGACGAACAGACCGGGCCCCTGCTTGCCCGCCTCGAAGAGCCTCTCACCGTCCGCCCAGAGCTGACGCGCGCCGAGCGGCGCCATCCGCTCGATCTGCTCGGGCGAAAGCTCCGGAAACGCTTGGTGGGCCCTGCCGGCCAGACCGGGTCCGAAGGCTTGCGCCGCGCTCATGAGGGCTCTCCGCAGCTGCGCACGATCCAGCGCAGTCGTACATCCAAGTGAGGCGCAGGTGGTCAATGCGCCAGTCATCGCGCCGACAAGCCCTCGAAGCGCGGCTGAGATCAAGCCGAGAGGGAGCAAAGCCCTCCCGGTTACCGGTGATCAGCCCATGTGCAGTCTCATCCATCCCGGACTCTGGCTAGTCCGCTCTCGGGCAGATTGAGCCGGAAGCCCAAAGCAGACATTCGCAACCGCCGCTTCGAGTGTGCGCCCCCTGCCCTAGCCGCTTTGCGCCGGGAGCGGTCATTGGCTCTGCTCCAACTAGCAGACCGTTGCGGACCAGTTTCGAGGACCATTCCTGAGCTGAAGCGGACACTAGAGTGGCCGCCCCCGAAGCGGTTCTGGTGCAAGGCGGCACACGAGTAACTTGCTTCGGGGTCAATAAGAACCGCGTAGCACCTCGTACGAGACCATCGCGTGGGCGCGGTAGGCGGGGCGTCCTTGAAGCCGCTGATAGTAGGTGGCGAGCGCCGGCAGGTCTGGGCGCGCCCAGTCGAGGGTGAAGTACCGGTGCAGAATGTGGCCGCAAGCTATGTCTGCGAACGTGAAGGTCTCGCCGGCAATCCACGGCCCGGCACCAACACGGTCGGCGAGGATCTGGGCTAGCGGGATCAAGTGACGGGTAGCCCTTTCGAGAATATCAGGGTTTCTCGCCTCAGGCCGCGTCCTCACGTCGTAGACGAAGATATCAAGAACGGCTTCGGCAAAGGTGTTCTTTCCCCACTCAGCCCACGTGTCGAGCGGCCCTCTAACTGAGGGGTCACTTGGCCAAAAGTCCTCGCTGCCATATGCGGCTCCGAGGTAGCGCAGGATAGCGGCGCTCTCGAACATGCAAGCGGCGCCGTCGATCAGCACAGGCACACGCCCCATCGGGTTCATCGCGAGAAACTCAGGCGTGTTAGTCGCCGTGTGACCATGGCCATAGTCTAACCGACGATGCGCGACGCCTAATTCGTTCACGGTCCACATCACCAACTGCACGCTGGAAGATGTTCGGCGGCCATATACAGTGATCACGATTCGTTTGACTCCCGCTCACGCGCTTCAAGCGAAGGCCAATTTCCTCTCGCGCGTCAACGTCACGTATCTGACGCTAACTAGCCGTTGAAGTGGCCCACGCGTGATGTCCGAGCGCCACCCTACTTTCGTCGGGGATAGTTGATCGGCCGCTTGCGTGGGAGTCAGCGCGGGGCCGAGTAGCCGACGCGTGCCGCCGTGTTCTCTCTGAGACGCTAAGCTTCCGGAGCCCTGGTCCGCTCAGCGCGAGCAGGACCATTGCACTCGGCAACGGCTCTATGGGAGGCGTAGCGAATGCCGCCGTCCACCGTCGTGCTAGCTCCTCACGATCCCGCTTGGGCTAGCCAGGCCGCTCACCACGCCGCCAGCCTCCAAGCCGCGGCATCAGGAAGCCTGAAAGTCGTCCACCACATCGGCTCGACGGCCGTTGAGTGGATCGCCGCGAAGCCGGTCATCGATTTGTTGGGCGTCGCAGTGGGGTTAACCGAGCTGGATCGCGCGCGCAGCAGGATTGAGGCGCTCGGGTACGTATGGAAAGGTGAATACGGCTTGGTCGGTCGTCGCTACTGCAGGCTCCACGACCCTGTCAGCGGAGAGCCACGCGTTCATCTGCACTGTTATGAAGAGAGCGACCCAGCGGTCGGCCGGCACCTCGCATTCCGCGACCTGCTCCGCAGCAGCTCCCTCCTGGCTGCGAAGTACGAGGTAGAGAAGCGCCGGTGCGCTGAGCTGCATCCTGCGGACGGCGGCGCCTACACAGAGTGCAAAGGTCTCTGGATAAGACGGATCGAGGCGTCGATCAGGAGTGTGCGGCCCTGAATGATGACGTGTAGGAGGCCACGTTCTTGTTCCGAAGATCGTCCGCATCCGGGTGGGGTTCGGGCAGGATGCGAGTAGCGGCTTTCCAGCGCTCTCCGACCACCAACGCTGCCTCTGCAGCAGAGGCTCTGTTTGACGATCTCGCTTGGGCCGACGCTCATGACGTCGACCTGGCCATTTTTCCGGAATGCCATCTTGTCGGTCACGCCTACGATCGACCGACCATCAAGGCGCGGGCCGTACGACTTGACGGAGAGCTCATCCAAGGATTGCTCAGCCGTCTGCGCGGGGTACAAGCGACCGCGGTTCTCGGACTATTCGAAACGCGTGCGGGTAAAATACTCAACACTGCACTTGTGATTGCTGGCGGCCGTATCGTCGGTAGCTACTCGAAAGCGCACCCGAATGAAGAGGGTGTCGCGCCTGGGGGCGCTTCGCCGTTGTTCGAGAACCGCCTCCCCTTCGGCATCAACATCTGCAACGACGCCAACCACGCTGCAGGCGCCCAGCGACTGGCCGCGGCCGGCGCTCGGTTGATCTGCTACCCGCTGTGCAACGTCATGCGGCCGGAGGTCGCCGAGGCTTGGCGGACCCGAAGCGTTGAAAACTTACGCCAGCGCGCGCTCGAGACGGGCTGTTGGGTGGTGGCCGCTGACGCAACTGGCCGGCAAGGCGACCGTCTGAGCTTCGGGTGCACCATCATCGTGCGGCCGGACGGCGAGATCGTAGAACGAGCAGCCGAGATGGTCGAAACCGTTATTCTGCACGACCTGGATTGATCCCCTCGCCCTGACCGGTGACATCGGCCGGGTCCGCAGAGCGCCAGAAGGAAACTTTGATACTCTGCCGAGAAGCGGACGGCCCACTGAGCCCAAGTGGCACCTTCGCGGCATCGAAAGCGCGCGCTCAATTGATCGCTGAAGGCAATTGGAGCTCAGCGTGGCAGCCAAAGAGCTGACACTCGCTGGCCTGGCTGATGCTCGCGGACACCGTGCCCTAGATCAGGTTTTCAGGTAAGCTGGCGGCGGATCGTCAGCTCGCCGGCCGTATTTGGGGCAGCGCGCCGGCGGCCCGGCTCCCTCGGAGGTTTCGTGGCGAAGGACTTTCCTCATGGCACTGTCCACACAGCACGCGACGACCTGCAAGCAGCAATCAATTCGGATCCTGCGATCCTAGTATTATGGGAGAGCCTGACCCCCCTCGGTCGCAATGAGTTCATCTGCTGGGTTGATGACGCGAAACAGGCAAAGACGCGCGACCGACGTATCGAGCGAACACTAGCCGAACTGCTTGAGGGGAAAAAGCGACCGTGCTGCTGGGCGGGTTGCATTCACCGCACGGACAAGGCGCCCAGTCGTTGGCAACAAGCCCTTCTGATCGATCTCAAGGAGCAGAAGCAATCTCCTAGTTAGCTGCCGCTGACTCGCGTCTCGGCGCACCGGCGCCGCTCCCGTCCGCAGTTTCGCGCCAACTGCAGACCTTCGCTCGCCCCGATACCGCACTCTCAGATGGGGTTAGGCGTGCCAGGCGGGCCGGTCTCAACGGGTCGCACCGCGTCCACGTAGAAAGCGCCGCCCCGCCAGTCGCGCTCCACGCCAGCCTCTTGGGCGTCGTCGTACTTGGCCTGGCAGAAGCATCGCTCCTGGCCGTCCACCTCAATCTTGACCACCACGTCCCCCGCCCCCGGCTCATCGTCGAGCAGCCCAATCACCCGTCGCTCGAGCAGCACCACGCCATTCCCACGCCGCGCGCCCGTCACCGCGTGAACAGCGAAGGGCGGCACGTCCTCGCCGTAAGCGGCGGCCTCGGGGTAGAAGGAGATCGTCACCTCGATCCGGGGCAGACCCACGGGCAGATCGAAGTCGCGCTGCAGCACACGGCGTACCGTGATTATTCCCCACTCGCTCATGTCGCCGTAGCGCTCAAACCCATGCCGCTGCCAGAACGGCAGGGAGGTCCGTGGGCTGCACTCCCCGGCCAGCACGTTGACGTCGTCCCTCATGGCCCGGGCGAGCGAGGACTCGAAGAGCGCCGTGCCGAACCCCTGGCCCTGCTTGTCCTTCCTGACGTTCGCAATCGCGGCGGAGTAGTCGCCGACTTGAAAGGCGACCGCCTCTCCGCCGTCGCGGATCACCCACAGATCGCCTTGTTCGAGCGAGCGGCGGATGATCTCGCGGTTGCACCAGAATCCTTCTCCGCCATCCTCGCCGTACTCGCGCTCGAGCCAGCCCAGGATGTCGGCAAGGTCCGCAGACGTCGCCTTCGCCACTTCCAAGTCACGCTCCTTAGTTGTAAGGGCACGCCGCCGACCCGCGACAGGGCTCGAAGTCGGCAACCCACATATGGTTACGGCCATCGGCACCGACGCGCGATGAAATTCGCCAGCCCAAGTGCCTCTTATCCTGAGCGGCTAGCGCCGGTTGCGGTCCGCTCGCAGCCGAAGAGGCATCACTTAGGAGGCAGCGGACGTTCCCGACCTCTCCGCAAAGTCAGGCCTGTCACCACCCGCTGGCGCGGGACGGCTGGTAAGCGGACCTGCCGAACGTCGGTCGCACGAGGTGCGCCCCCTGCCCTACAGCCGCTTCGCGCCAGAACCGGACATTGGCACTTCACCAACAAGCGGACGCTGTGGACCACGCCGAGAGCAGACGATCTGTAGCGGAATCTGATGAAGCGCTGGGTCTGATCGCGACGGGGAATCTGGACGCGGTTCGGAATCGGTGTCGTTCTTCCGGCATCTTGGAGAACAGAATGACCGAGCCTGGAGTCCGCACGTCCTGGCTGCACAGTATGGGAGACGACCTGGCAGACGCGGTAATTTCGGCCGTGGCCGAAGGTGGCCGGGAAGTGTCGGACGAAGACTTGGCGAGGGCCTTCGAAAAGGCGTTCGCGATGACGCTGGAGGGCTTCATCGGAGCGCTTTCTAATCGCCAGAGCGCGCACATTGCGCGGGTCCTGAAGGACGAGCGAGCGTTCCAGCGGCGCAACCAGCGACGTTGGGCGGCTGCGTTCAACGCCCTTGAGGCGCTTTGGCAGATCTGCGCGGAGGTGGGCGGAGAATTCAACAACCACCATCGTCCCGAAGCCGTCGAAAGGGATGACTACCAGTTCGAGGCGCTCACGGCGCTGCATGCGCGTTCGCTGCTCGTGGCCCGTGAGGCCCTGTCACTCATGCGCCAGGGCTTTGCGGACGGGGCACTCGCACGCTGGCGGACCCTCCACGAACTCGCAGCCGTAGCCATCTTAATCCAACGGGCGGATCGTGACGTCGCGCTGCGCTACCTTGCGAGCTTTCGCTTTCAGGCTCTCAAGGCCGCTGTCCAGATCGACCAGATTATCGGCAAGGGCACGCGGGAAAGCTTCTCAGACAATGAGCTCGCCGACATGCGTGCCACGTGCGACGCGCTGGAGCATCGGTTCGGTGGCAAGTTAGCAGATGACTACGAGTGGGCGCGCGGCGCGCTCAACATCCCGCTCAAGACCAAAGTAACGTTTCGGCACATCGAGGCGGAGGTCGGCCTGACCCAGTATCGGCCATATTACCGCTGGGCATCTCAGCACAACCATGGGGGCCACCGCCCGGCCCACCATGGGCTCGGCATGGTCGAGGCAACATCAATCATGCTCCAGATTGGCCCGAGCAACAGCGGGATGGTCGACCCCCTCCAACTAGTTGCCTTGACGCTGGCCAAATCGACAGCCGCCTTGCTCTCGAGCCAGACGTCGCTGGGCATCGCTATACAGCTCGGGGTCGTTAACCACTTCGCGAAGGCTGTAGCGCCCATTGCGCTTGAGGTAGAGGAGCAGACGTTGCGTGAAGCGCGTCGTCGCTCGCCGCGCTCAGATACCACGTCAAGGACCCAACCCAACGTCAATAACCGCGGCTATCCGCCCAGCGCTAAAACCAGTCCGTAGGAGCTCGACTTCCTGAACGCGCCAGAAGCGGACTTGAGGCGCCGAGGATTTGACAGGCTGGGGAGCGCGGCGGCACGAGAGACGGATGTCGGTTGACCGCCTCCGCGCGATTGTCGCCCTCGCAGTGCCGAAGCTGTTCGCACAAGTCCAAGGCGGCAGGATCAACTGTGAGAGCGAGGCAACGCTTCAGCTGCATCTCGGGCGCATCATCTCAATGGTCGCGGATCTCACCAGCGTGAGTCCGCGCGAGACTTTCTCGATCGAGTTGGAGAAGACGCTCACTGGGGGCCGGGCCGGGCGCGGTCGGCTGGATATATGGTTTCGACTCACAATGGACGATGGCACCGAATGGCGTTGCGCACTGGAATTGAAGTTCTTCAAGAAAGCTAATCAGAGAGAGCCAAACAATCGCTACGAGGTGTTCAAAGACATCGCCCGACTGGAGCGCTGCCGCGACATCGCGGAGCTTTGTTTCATGCTAGTCGCGACTGATCACCTTCATTACATCGAGCAAGTCAATTATTCGGTGGATACCTGTGACTTCGACTTCCGTCATGGGGTTACATACAGGGCGGGGACCGAAATGGTGTACAGGACCGTTCAGCCCCACGGCGATCCGATCGCGCTAGGACGCGACTACCAGTTCTATTGGACGGACGCGACAAACACCCTTCGCTACCTCCTGCTGGAGGTGGCGCCCGCTTAGTAAGGCCCGCCCGCACGCTAGCCTTGAAAGTGGGAGCCCGGGGTCCCGTCTTCGTCCATGAAGAGCATGTGGCCTGGAAGAGGCTGCAGCGACGGACTCGGTCCGACGGGGTACCACGCCAGTGTCTCAGTGACGGCTGCGCTCTCGTTCTTCGACGTCACCAGCTCGTTCCTAAAGTAGTTGCCGTAGACCATCCGCAGCCCGGTGTTCTCCGGGTCGAACGTGCGCATTTCCTGCTTGTTGAGCCGGTGCCTTCGCCCGTCCTCACTGTTGCCGCCAACGGCCTCATAACCGACGTGAATAGCGCCTGGGCAATTGCCGGGAAGCTGCTCCGACGCCCGCGCCACGAGACTGCGGAAATGCATCGCCTTTCGCCGTGCAGCTTCATCAGAGATGCTCCTCCAAGCGACGAGACTTACGTGATCCACCCAAGTAGCGTGCAGGGGCCGCCCCTTCGCCGGGGTCCAGTCGCCAGCCATGGTGAAGTCCATGACCGGGTCGTAGCGACCGAGCAGCAGCTGCACCATTCGGCTGGATCCGAAGTAGATGTCGTCGTGGACCATGACGCTGTGGAGCGGCGCCCACACAACATCTATCACCACACCCTCCCCGCCCTCGTCGCTCCACTCGTAGGGGTCGCGACCATTGAGGAAGCGTTCCACCTTTTCGGTCAGGTAATCGTCCCCGAGCAGGTGAAGCTCCTGGCCAAAGGTCGCGAGGATCACCAAGGGGCGATCGGCAGTTCGTGACAAGGCGTGCGCGCCGTCAGCCATCCGCTCGCCAGCGAGCCGCTCGTCGCGCGCGTAGCCGGAGCGCCCGGCCCGCTTGCACTCGACCGCCCAGCTAGAATGTGGGCGATCTACTAGCAGGTCGGGGCTCTTTGCTACGCCTCGCGCCTCGGGCACGAACCGCACTTTGTCCCAGCCTCGCCGAGAGTAGGCACCGGCGACCAGCAGCTCGTATATCCCGTCGTCAGGCTGGGAGGTGTTCTCGGTCATGAGCCGGGCGGCGCGGGTCTCACCTCCCTCAATCGCTCTCAGATTTGGGAGCAGTTGCCCAATGCGCCTGAAAAGGGGCGCGATGCGGAAGCCCTCTGGGAAGAAGAAGTCGGGCCGCAGCAACGGATCCGCGTACCTGTTTGCTTGATGAACGTACCAGGCGATCCCATCGGTTGGGTCGAACAGTGGGACTCGCCGGCCCTCCGCCCACTCCACCTTCGCCGCCTGGAAGCGCGCCTCGACTGCAGCAGCGCGTGCCTCCCACTGCGCTTGGGGAACGAGTGAGACGAGCCAATCGATGGCCGTCATGACCTCCTCGTCCCGCCAGTCCTGACCTTCACGCTGCGCTATCCAAAGCACGTCCTCGGTCACTTACTGCTCTCCTAATGTGGAGGGGTGAGGCGGCGTCTGTAGACGGACCCGCCACTCTTGGGAGTATTCCCCCGCGTCTGTGGGCAGAGACGACTCAAAGGCCCGCGCGCCGCTTGCTGGTCAAGGCGTCGGTACTTTGCCCGAGACTTTTCAGCAGACTTTCAACGAGCACAACGGGTGGAGCGCGCTACGTCCTCGTCGGCGGCGCGAGCTTCTGGGTACCGGAGGTTCTGGTCTCGAAGCTCTGCACGAAAGGTGCCGAGCCATGGCGGCGATGACACAGCTTGTGTATGTGTCGTCCCGCTGATCGCGCGCATCACAAGCCTGAGAGGCGCGCTTCTAGCACCTCAACAGGCACGCGAAGCTGGAGCAGTGATGCCCCTCGTATTGGTCCACAACGAAGTGGTGCGGGATCCCGAGAACCACACGTGGAACAACGTCGAGGGAGTCCACTACCATTACCCGTCAAAGTACCGCGGGCTTGTTCAGACGGGCGTTGCCTTCGTCTATTATCGGGGCGTGGCCCGGAAGAACGGGAAGCGAGGGCCGGCGCAGTATCTGGGCGCGGGGCGTATCGGCGACATATGGCCGGATCCAGAGAGGCCGCGCCGCTGGTACTGCGCCCTGGAGAGCTACGACCGGTTCCCGGCGCCCGTCCCAGCCAAGGTCGACGGGGTGAATCTCGAGCCGATTTCGGGCAACGCCTGGTGGGATGGGGTTCGCTCCCTGAGCCAAGGAATATATGACCAGGTCGTTGGGCTTGGCACCGTCGCCGCCGGCCTAGCCGAGCCCGTACCCGTCCCCGCCGGCGAGGTCGTCATCAGCACCGGCGATAACCTCGTCATACCCCCGAGGCAGAGGACGGTCTCCGGGTCGCCTGGGGGGACCACTTACCGCCGATCGAAGCGTGCAAAGTTCATCGGCGACTGGGCAGAGTCGATCGCCCTCCGCTTTATCCGCGAGCAGGTTGAGGGTGCCACGGTGATCGAGCATCGTGCGGCCAACGGCGAAACGCCGGGCTGGGACATTGACTACGTAGACGCGCAAGGCGTGCTGCAGCGGGTCGAGGTGAAAGGCACGGTTGCGGCTGGCTTTACCGGGGTCGACCTCACGGCCGGCGAACTGCTGGCAGCCGCCATGCACGGGCCAGAGTACTCGCTTTGCCTAGTGGCCTCCTGCCTCACCGATGGCCCCAAAATTCAGATGATCCGCGACCCCGTCGCCCGCCTAAAGCGAGGCGAGTGGATTGCGCGGGCAAGCGTTGTTGGCGTGAGCTTCGCATCGGCGCTGGGCAATGCCCCGGCAATGCTGGACCTCGGCTTCGCTGGTTAGTCCACCCACTTCGATGTGCGGCGCGTGCATAAAGCCGCACTCCGGGGCGGCGGTCCATCAAGCAATTCCCAGCCGCCAAAACGCCGGGTGCAGCCCGATCTTCTCTAAGACAGCTTCCGGAGCCCGTTCCGTGCGGGCGGCGAGCGCCATTACATAAAAAGTAATAGCCGGGACTGCCTTCCGCGCGATCACCCCCTGGCCCAAGTCTCCGACCAGAGCTCCGCCGTAGGGTCCCAACGCCAACTGGAGCGGCATCTCCCCGAGCTTTGCCTGAAGTGCGGCTCTTTCCGCCTCATCCAAGTCAATCTTGGGTTCAGGCTCCTGCTGCGCGTCTGACGGCCAAGCCACTAGGCCAAGCGCTCTCGAACGAGTGATACGCGGGAGAACATAGTACTCTGCGAACGTCCGGGCTCCAGCTGCGTAGGCGACAAAGTCGTGCCCGAAAGATTCTGAGAGCAGCCCGTGGCTGAACATCAAGGTCAAACCGAGCGAGAGATTGTGTGCCTTCTGCTCGTACCGGGCGAGTATTTCGTTTAGCGTGTAAACCGTCTTGCTTGTCTCCGCGGTTAGCGGTTCGGCTTCAGCAGCGGCCAGCGCCGCCATTACATCGGCAAAGGTCGCGATCTCCACCGACAGGACGGCTCGGCGGTTGTGACGAATGGCTTGGGCGAATCCGGCGAGCGCCGCTCCTAGTTCGTCATCGTTGCCGCGCAGTCCAAATGACTCGTCGAACACGAGCATGAGGCCCTGCTTGTCTTCGGGTGTCCGCTTCTTGCCTGGGGCACCCGCCGTCATGACCAGAGCGTCGCGGTCTTGGGCCAGATCACTGGATCGCGGGATGTCCAGCGCCCAACCTTTGCCAGTTCGCCGAAGTGTCTCGGCCGTAACGACGGACCAGTGGCAAATCTCCGTGTCCCTATCGACGTAAATGGCAATCACGGGCAGCGAATGAGATAGCCAGTAGTTGCCCGTCGCTAAGGAAGCATAGAGGACAAAGTGATCGACCGTGGGATAGACGGCGTTCTGACCGTGTTTAATCTGGGCGGCGATCTCTCGACCTGTGACTCGGCGCTTGCCGTCTGCGGTGTCCACCAGGCCGATCACGCCATCGATGCCGTAGTCATGTTTCGGACGTTCACTGAATAGGTGCCCCATCCGCGTTACGCATAGATCTACCAGCGCAACCCCTTCAGAGCCGGTGGCTGCGCTCGGTGTCATAATCGGCAGTTCGGCCTTGGGTGTGATCTCAGTCATTGTGCTTCCGGAACTCGAGCGCGGTTCAGTCGCCCCTTACAGGACGCTACAAAGGCTCAGTCCAAAGAGAATTGAGGCGAAGCCTTCTAATGCCAAGTCAGCGGGGGCCACACAGGGGTTGCTCCAAAGTGGCGCCAAGGGCCAGCTCCTGGTGCGCCGGTCAAACGTTCCAGCTCCTTCGTTCCTCCGGAGCGGACGTTCCGAGAATCCGCTTTGAGTCCAGTTGCGGACGTTGGGTTCGCGGCGGAAAACGGACCTTGGCGATCCGGAAACCTCAGGAAGCTGCCCCCCTCTTCCTCTTGGTAGCTGAGGCTTTGGACTTGGATGCCTTGGCTTTGGGCTTCGGCGGATCGGGGATCACGATGTCCGAGACGTCAATGACAGCGACTTCCGCGCGCGCTGCATCATTACCACCAGCGCCGAGTCGATAGGCTAGCTCGCGCAGGCGTTCGACAACCTGCGGGAATGAAAGCATCACCCCGTTCTTGTCCTGCCACCCTTCGGGACGGGTCTGTTTGTGGACGAGGACCAAGACCCCATGCCGGTGGTCGCGTTGGCGCAGATACCTACCCGCGAGCTGCACGGTCAGAGCTTCTTCGAGCTGCTTGAGAGACCAGCTCTCCGCAACTTTAATTTCGAGCGGCAGGCTTGCGTCTGTGACTTTCGACTGAAGCCGGATGTCCGGCTCCTTCTCGTCGACGACGTGTGGCTCACGTTCAAGGGAGTACGCACGGCCGCCCGCGCCCTCCAGCTCCCAGGCGAGCCACTTCTGGACGTCTTCCTCTTTTGGATGCCGTTTGACCGTCTTGCCTTGCGAGAAGCGGTGATGGTGAAGGTCGTGATCGATTTCAGCGATGCGCGACAGCGCCACTAACTGAAGGTCGCGGGGCGTACGCGGTGCTGAATCGAACGTCTTCTCTAGCTCGTACGCCTCGGACGCTGGCCAGGGATCGTGTTCCGCGTCGGCGGAGGCGCGGTCGTACGCCAGTTCCCTAAGCCGTTCGGCGGGAAACTGAAGTTCGGGATCGTTTTCGATACGCTTGAGCGCTTCGAGCGTTTCGCGGCCAGGAGTCTCATAGAGCTGTTTGAAGAGCGAGCTACGAGCGCCCTCTGCGTGATCGCGCGGACCAGGCGAGTACACGCCTTCATGCTCGATATCGTCCTCAGGTCGGATGGTTCGGAACGCGATCCGTACCAGCCGCTCCAAGACCGGAAATGGTAGCAGCTTGGGGTTCATACCTGCGCGCAGCCACCGATCTCCGAAAACGGCCGGCAACACGTACTCCGCCAGGATTTTCTGATCGGCAGGATCGAGCTCATCGAGCTTTGACGTAAGCGCCTCAATGCTGGCTTCGGGGTTCGTGCGCATCGCAAAGCCCAGGTAGAGCGCGGCATCCTCAGCACTAATAGCCGAAACGAACCGGGTGAGCGCAATCTCGGTCATCTCGGGACGCACCGTGATCTTAGGCATCGAACGCCCGATCACGTTGAACGTCTTCTTCAGCGCTTCGCCGCCAAGTTCCGGGTGGTCGGCCACATACTTCAGCAGCTTGGGCGCCACGAGAGCGGCTACTTGCGCGTCTGAATAGGCGACTTTGTCGAGGAAGCCGTGTTTGTCTGAAGTGACCGCTAAGTGGTCCATGCTTTCATGCACGAAGATCTCGCTCACCTCCTCAGGCCAAACCTCGATGAGCTGGGAGAGCCAGTGAGGAAAGCCATTCAGTTCGAGGGTGGCGAGCTGCGCCGCGACCTTGGCTTCCTCGCTCGTCAGCTCGTGGGCCCAGCGCGGATCGGCTTTGGCATCGAGCGAGACGCCGGCGATGCCCATCGAGTCGAGCTTTGATCCCAGGTTGCGTTCATCGGCGGGCCGAGAGCTCGTGAGGGTCGGCTTATGGGTCCGCCAAAACTTGGTAAGCGCTGCAGTCGCTTCGCGCGTCACATCCAGACCAAGCACTTCCGCCAGTGGGCCGAAACTGTCGATCGCATAGCCTGTGCGATCGGCCGTGGCCGCGTAGAGCAGCTCCCAAATGTAGAACAGCCGGCTATCTGCGTTTCCGGGCTTGAGGCCGGGCGGCGGGGTCCGCAGCTGCGCGGGATCGGCTTTGAGCCGATCAATGAACTCGTACCAAGATTGGTCGCGCTTCCGCTCCTCGCGCTCGCGCTTCTTGGTAATTCGATCCATCTCCTTCCGGTGCTCGATCTCATCCTCTGAGAGCTCCGGCGGCTCGAGCCACCAGTCGACATACTCCTTCGCCTCTTGTGCTTTCTCCGCGACGTCGCGGATTTGCGCGAGCAGCGCCTCTGGCTTTCCGGTATCGCGCCAGAGCGGCATCAACCCGCTCAGCGCAAGCTTGCGCTTCAGAGGCGTATCGCCATCGCGAGCGTCCTCAAGCAGCCATGGAATATCTTCTTCTCGTAGGCCTGATGACCAACCAACGATGTCGAGCTGCCACATGTTGGAGAGGCCCATTCGCTGCAGGCGCGGGTCGTCCTTCAGCTTCTCAACCGCTCGCCAAAGTCCAATCCGCCTGCGCTCAGCAGAGGCGTGCAGCAGCGGTTGAAACTCCTGATCCTCGTAGCGGTGACCACCCGCGCGATCGCCGTTGAGACGTAGAGCTGCATCGACAACCAGTGGGTCGATTGCCTTGCGCGAGGTCGCCTTCAAGAAAGCGGTGGAGGCTGCCTGCAACAGCGGACGTAGCCGTTTCTCGTTGGCCTTCTTGCGTTCCTCTGCTGCCGGCTCGTCGTCCTCATCTTCGTCGTCGGGTTCTGCGCCCATCATGTCGAGAAGCCCCTGCACGAGGGTTTTCAGATCCGCGCGGTCTGTCAGCCGTTCAACCATCGCCTTGCCGCGCCAGCCGAAGTGCTCGCCTTGATCGCCCTTACCGTTCAGTACGCTGACCACGGCAAGAAATTGCTCGACCGATAAATGGGTCGGCCAAAGAACTTCGAGCGCTTCCCAGAGCTCGGCCGGGTCCTTACCCTCTGCGTTGGCCAATACGTCCTTGGCCAGGGCCTCGAGGTCCGCGGGATCTCCAACCACGCCGAGCGCTCGAATCCCGAGAACGACCGTGGTTCTGTCCGTAAATCCACCAGTCACGGCCTTCCGCACGAGATCGGCCGCGCCCGACAACCGGCCGGCATCGATCATGTTGAGGATGAGACGCCGGACCTTCGGTTTGTCTCCGTGCTTCGCCCAACCTGCGCTCAGCGCGGGCACGATATCCGGGTTGGCAAACCGACGAACAACGTCTGGGTCAAGCCGGTGATAGCGGGTCCAGCCTGACGCCAGCTCGCCAAACGTCGCTTCGAGTGCAGCCTGACGAATTTCGGTGGAAAGGCTTGTAGGATCGCCGGCGGTCAGCAGCAACGACGGATCGCGCCGGATCACTTCGATAGCGACGTCATCATTCCAGGCGGACAGCCAGGCGGCCGTCTCCTTCGCTGACGGCAGCACAATGGGCATACCCTCAGCATCTCCGAACAGCAGCGAATAGACGCGCGCGCGCGGCACGTTTCCGTCCAGGCGACCACGCAGCCAGCTCGCAGCTAGGAATCCACGCACAACGCCTTCGTTGTCGTTGTGTAGCCTAACTTGCCCGAGCGACGCGGGGTCGAAGGCAGGGCGCGACAGGAGCATTGGCAAGTGCTCGGGCGGCCAATCCGGTAGGATGTCCCTGAGCCGGAAAACGTTCGACGCCTCCAAGGTCAGTTCGGTGTCGGGTATCTCGATACGGTCATTGCGCCCGAACACCATCGTGGCAGCGATCCTCTCCAACGCCGCCATTCCCCGTGCTACGCCGATCTCGTCGCGGGAGCCGTGCTCAGGATTCTCTTCTTGCAGGCGCGCTCTGACGCTCGCTTCCAGCATTTCTGCGAACCGACCGAAACGCTGGTTCTTTCGCCAGTAGTCGACGAGCCAACCGAGATCCAACGGTCGTTTGGCGAAGTGCCAGAGGTTGTCTTGATCGATGGCGTTCAGGAACTCGTCGAGTTGCTCAACGCCTTGCCCTTCGGCGAACAATCGCACCTGTTCCCGATCGAGCGGCGCCATGAGGACCACGAGCGGTTGCTCGGGCTTTTCCTCCTTGGATTGACGCGCAAAATCGCTGCGGAGGATTTTCGACAGCACCTCGTCCGGCTGGTCGTGGCCGGCATCGGTATGCTGAGCAATCGGGAGCAGCTCCTTAAGCCGTTGCAGGTCAGCCCGAAATTCCCACCCTGTGTAGCGACCGGAGATTACAAGGCGCGCCCGTGGGAGGCCCTTCCCCAAGCCGTCTCCGATCTTGCGGAGAGCATCGACAAACCGGATGTGGTCGAGCTTGGCCTCATCAACGCTGTCGATGAAGAACCAGGCGATCGCCTCCGAGTTCTTCCACTCCTCCAAGCGAGCACGCGCCTGGGCGTCCAAGGCACCATCCAAGCCGTCCTTGGCGACGTTCTGAACCGTGGCGTGGAAAGCGAACTCGCCGCCATCGGCCAGCTTTTTCGCGCGCTCTTCCAACTCGCGCGATTTCCCACTACCGGCTTCCGCCAGGAGGATCACTCGCTGGTACTTTAGGAGTTCATCCCAATCTACCTCACCAGAGAAGCTGCGCTCAAACAGAGCGAAATCTTCGTCCGAGGCTTTCTCATCGCGCCACTTGGAGAACCTCCGTTTGAGATCGACGTAGGGCATCCGAAAAATCTAACAGCCGCGCAGCCAACCGCAACGCGATAGGCGAGCGAAAGCAATTGAACCGCGAAAGCCCGCGGCACGAAGCGAGTCAAAATGCGGCGCTGGCCAGTGCACCAAGGGTGCGGCCAACAAGCAGACCTTCTCAACGTCGCCAATGAGTCAGGATCAGCTCTCCGCGCGCGAGGGCACCGGGGCGCAGTCTTTGCGGCCTCGCGCGCTTCTGGAGAGGCTGGTGGTCTGAGGCGATCGTCGGTACCTCCGGGTCACGCCCCAGCCCGAAGCCTACCTCGACGGGGCCACCGCCGAACATCTCGATAGGCCTGCCGCCAAAGAGGGTTGGGACGTCGTGAACAGCGGCCCCTTCGTGGAGAATGATGGAGCGGACAAGGGAATGCGGCCTCCCAACCTAGACGAAGAGGACGTCTAAGGCAGTAAGCGTGGCGGGAGCGAAGCCGACGAGTGTCAGCGAGCCACTAGAGCCATCGAGCTCAGGAAGTCGCCAGCCACGAGCGCCTCTCCTGTTGAAGTATCGTTGATACTTTAGTCCAATATTCGTCCCACGCCATCCAAGGCAGACTTCGACTGAGCGGGCCAGCGCCCGAAGGAGCGAAGAGACAATGGATGGAACTCCGCTGCTCACCAAGTTCTTCTTTGCTCCCAGAGTGGATCGGCCACTCCGAGGCGGCGTCTCAGGCGTTGCCATCGCCCTCGTGCTGGCCGGCGCCGGAGTGGCGAGCGGCTGTTCCGAGGTCAACGCCGGACAGGCTGGAGCGGCATACAAGGACATGCCGTCCGTAGTGCCCATCGGGGTGCGCCCTGACAGATACTTGCCCATTCCGCAGGACGCGCTCGCGCCCGAGGTCGAACCAGCGAAGGGTTACCGACTGCAGCTGCTGGGCCGTGGCCTCTACATGGTCACCGACAACGCCTACCAATCGCTGTTCATGGTCTACGAGACCGGCGTCATTGTCGTAGACGCACCGCCGAACTACTCGGCCAATCTCCGGCGCGCGGTCGCCGAGGTGACCGACCTACCTATCACTCACGTCATCTATAGCCACTCGCATCTTGATCACATCGGCGGGGTAACCGACCTTGGTGGCCGCCCGGTGCTGGTTGCACATGAACAGACCAAGCGCCTTCTTCTACGTGCTAATGACCCGCGCCGTCCGGTCCCCACTGTCACCTTCGAGGACCAGCACACGCTCAAGCTCGGGAGCCAGGTGCTGGAGCTCAGCTATCACGGCGAAGGTCATGGGCACGGCAACATCTTCATCTACGCGCCCGAGCAAAAAGTCCTTATGGCCGTGGATCTCGTTTTCCCCGGCTGGATGCCTTGGCGTCGGTTTGCGCTCGCGACGGACGTGGACGGGTACTTCCGGCAGGTGGCCGAGATCGACCGCGTTCCCTTCACCACCTTCGTGGGCGGGCACGTCAGCCGAGTCGGCACACACGCCGATGTCAGGCTCCAACTGGAGTTCATGACCGACCTCAAGGCGGCGGCGGCGGATTCGTTGAAATCGACGCCCTTCGGGGAGGAATTGGCGCCCGAGGACAAGTCCAATCCTTGGGCTGGAGCAGACAACTACATCGACCGCGTCGCGGCGAAGTGCGTCAAGACGCTCACTCCAAAGTGGAAGTCCAGACTAGCCGGCTACGACGTCTGGATCTGGGACCAGTGTTACGCGATGGAGCAGAGCCTCCGGATCGATTGACCCTTCCTAAAGAGGATGAACATGTCCAACTTCACAGTGGGATGCCTCGTCGGTAGCCTCGCGAAGGCGTCGCTTAATCGCAAGCTGGCAGATGCGCTGATCGGCTTAGCGCCCCCGGCTCTCCATTTCCGCCACATCGGTTACGGCGAGCTACCGCTTTACAGCTACGACTACGACGATGACTTCCCAGCCCCCGCGCGGACGTTCAAGGACGCAATTGCTGCGTGTGACGCAATTCTGTTCGTCACGCCGGAATACAACCGGTCCATCCCTGGCGCGCTAAAGAACGCGATCGATTGGGCCAGCCGACCTTACGGGACTAATGCGTTCACTCACAAACCAACAGCCATCATAGGCACTTCCCCGGGCAAGATCGGGACCGCTGTCGCCCAGCAACACCTGAGGAGCATCCTCGCCTTCTGCAACTCGCCGTTACTGAACTCGCCGGAGGCCTACATCGAGTTCACCCCGGGGCTGATCACCGACGACGGAGCGGTCACCAATCAGGACACAGAGGACTTCCTGCGCAACTATATGAGCGAGTTCTGCATGTTTATCGAGCGCGCCTACACAGTTCTGCCGCGCTCTCGTTGACGCCCGCAGCCCTTACGCCGGACTGACGTCGAGGCTCGCTGCCCGAGATCGGCAGCGAGCGTTGCTCTTTGGCCGATGGTCAGGCGGTCTAAGACGCGCCGTTCCAGGCCTGATCAGGCGATAGTCGGCGGCGACGCGGGGAGTTCCACTCGCGCCGTGCAGCCCATCTCGCTGAAACGCCACTCGACCGAGCCGCCCAGCTCCGCGACGAGCGCTCGCACCAAGCGGCTGCCGCGGCCTGGTCTAGGCTGAGCTGCAACGCCCCCATTGTCGCCGACCCAGCAGAGGATCTGCTCGCCCATTCCCACCAACTGCACGGTGATCTCGCCTTCTCGGCCGGCTAAACCATGTCGCGCGGCATTGCGGACCAGCTCGGCGACTATTAGCCCGATCCGCCAGCATCGCTCGGCACCCGCCCAGACCTCGTCGACCTGCACGGCAAGCCGTGTGCCTCGTTCGGCCAGGGTTGCTTTGGAGAGGGATGCGCAGATGCCACTGATGTAATCGGCGACGTTGACGGTCTCCTCCTTCCAGGGAGGGAGGAGAGCGCGATGCGACTCGGCGTACGCGTGCAGCCGGTCTGCAGCAGCGGAGAGCGCGAGCTTGGCTTGCTCGCTCCCCGATCGCGCCGCCGCGAGGGTGAGGGAGGAGATCGCTTCCGAATACTCGTTGACCACACGATGCCCGATCTCCTCGACCAGGTGCAACGGCGAGGGCGGCGCTTGATAGATCAAGCCGTTGCTGACCATCACTTTCCTCTCTTGCGCGGTACCTGTTGGAACTGGGCCGACTCTGTTCATGAAGCCTGAGGTGCGAGCGACGATCTATCGGACGAAGGTGTCGGCTCCACTTGCAACTAAGGACACGTGCTGCCCGGGCCATCGAGGCCGAGATGGAGAAGATGAAGGCCCGCTCGCTCCCGAATCCTGGTCAGGATGAGCGGAAGTTGAGTTGATCTCCATGGCCGGACGATGAGCACGTACAGTCTGGCCACCGGATACCAAGGTATCAGCGACACTATCGTGCAATAGTTCCTCCAAAAGACATCAACGATCTTCGAGAAAATCTCCAGAACGCCACGTTCAAGGAGTTCAGCTGGAGGATCGATATGACTTCATCGTTCGCGCGCACGCACCGTGGGCAGTTGCTCGCGGCGTCAGCCCTGGCGGGTGCCGCCGCCTTGCTCCTTCCAGCCGCAGCTCACGCTGAACCGGCATCCAGCACACAAGGTCAGGTGCCGGCGGCTTCGCTCGTCGCCGGCGTGGCCCAAGCCGCCTCGCAGGGAGCCCTGACTGACTCGGGGGCGTCGCTCGCGGCTTCCGGTCCAGGCGCGAAGGCGCTGGCGACCGGCGATGTGTCCATTCGCCCCTTCCGGGCGCACGTGTCCGATGAAGCCCTCGCCGATCTCCGGCGCCGCCTCCAGGCAACCCGTTGGCCCGACCAGGAGACGGTGGCCGATCGATCGCAGGGCGCTCAATTGGCGCAACTGCAGCAGCTCGTCGATCATTGGGCGACCGACTACGACTGGCGCACCGGAGAGGCGAAGCTGAACGCCTTCCCGCAGTTCATGACGACCATCGATGGCGTGGATGTCCACTTCATCCACGTGCGCTCGCGCCATCCGAACGCGCTACCGCTCATAATAACTCACGGGTGGCCCGGCTCGGTATTTGAGCAGATCAAGATCATCGAACCCCTGACCGACCCGACCAAGTACGGCGGCCGCGCTGAGGACGCCTTCGACGTCGTGATCCCCTCTCTGCCCGGCTACGGCTTCTCGTCCCGCCCCAGAGATACGGGGTGGGACATCGAACGCATCGGCCAGAACTGGGACGCGCTGATGAAGCGCATCGGGTATCCGCGTTACGTCGCTCAGGGGGGCGATTGGGGCGCGGGGGTGGTCGAGGCCATGGCGCGCCAGGCGCCGCCAGGGCTGCTCGGCATCCACACCAACCTGCCGGCGGTGTTCCCGCCCGACGCTGCCGCCGCGATCGCCAGCGGCGGGCCGCCCCCCACGGGGCTGTCCGCCAAGGAGCAGGCCGCTTTCGACGGCGTGCAACAATTCCTCAAGACGGGGGGCTGGGGCTACTATCAAATGATGACCGCACGACCGCAGGCGGTCGGCTATGGGCTGACGGACTCGCCGACGGGACTAGCGGGTTGGATGCTCGTGCACGGCGGGTTCGGCATCTGGAAGTACGGCCAGGATCCAAAGCAGGAACCGACCGTCGACGAGGTCCTGGACAACTTCTCGCTGCACTGGCTGACGAACACGGTCGCCTCAGGCGCCCGGCTCTACTGGGAGAACCGCAACGAGAGCCTGATCAGCTCCGTCGGCCAGAAGACGCAGCAGATCACGGTCCCTGTCGCTATTACCGTGTTCCCTCAGGACGATCTGTTCCGTGCCCCCGAGAGCTGGGCGCGGCGCGCGTTCCCGAGCCTGATCTACTTCAACGAAGCGGAACGAGGCGGCCACTTTCCGGCGTGGGAGCAGCCGACGATCTTCGCTCGCGAGATGCGAGATGCGTTCAGATCCCTCCGCTGAACGAGCGTCGGCGGAGACGCCACAGAGCCTAGCCACTCAGAAACAAGGAAGAACGCGATGACGTCCCTCATCAGAGCGCTCGGGGTTGTTGCGGCGGCAGCGCTCGCCACGACCGCCTCCGCCCAGAGCGCAAGAGAAGTCCGGGGCGTCTCGCCCTACTTGGGCCTCAAGAACGAGCCGCCGCCAAAACTGATCGTGGACCCTCCTTTAGCGGAGGGGCTGCCGCTAGGGGTCTATTGGGCGCAGTACCGGGTGGAGAACCTGCGGATCGTACCGGTGTTCGGGCCGGGCGCCCGCCAGGTGTCGCCACGCGTAGGGCACCTCCATGTGACCGTGGATGATCTACCCTGGTGGTGGGCTGATGCGAGCGACAACAACACGGTCGACATCGCTGGTCTGCCGCCGGGCCCTCACAAGGTGAAGATCGAGCTCGTCGGCCCGGACCATAACGTCTTCCCCGGGCAGGTTGTGACCCATGAGTTCACCATTCCTGCTAGCGCTAAGCCGCATCATTAGAGCAAGTATTCCGATTCGAGGCGCGGACAACGATTTGGTTGTCCGCGCCTTTTAGTTTGGGAGTTAGTAGAAAGCTCGGTCGTCGATCTGGAAAACTGAAATAATGGTAAACCCGACACCATGGTGCAATAGTCCTATCGCCGGGGCAGGGCCAAGCTTCTGTTGTTCAGGCCGAACTCAGTTCGGTTCAACGGGAGACCGGAGATGACATCCGAATTTGCGCCGCCCGATCGTCGACAGATGCTCGGCGCTTCCGCGTTCGTCGGGCTGGCCAGCGTGTTCCTTGCAGGTGCCTATCCGGCTGGGGCGGCGACCCCGGCGCAAGGGGGCGCGATCCGGCGCTTCACGTTCCGGGCCTCGAACGAAGCCCTCGCCGATCTCCGCCGGCGGATCGCCGCAACAAAGTGGCCCGGGCGCGAGCTGGTGCCCGATCCTTCTCAAGGCGTGCAGCTGGCGACAATGCAGAAGCTCGCCCGCTACTGGGCGACTGACTACGACTGGCGACGGGTGGAGACGGAGCTCAACGCCCTCCCCCAGTTCGTGACGGAGATCGACGGGTTGGACATCCACTTCGTCCATGTTCGCTCCAAACACGCCAACGCGCTGCCGATCATCCTCACGCACGGTTGGCCCGGGTCATTCTTGGAGTTCCTGAAGGTCATCGAGCCGCTGACCAATCCCACCGCCCACGGCGGCACGGCGTCGGAAGCCTTCCATGTCGTGATCCCGTCGATGCCCGGGTACGCCTTCTCCGGCAAACCGGACGAGGTCGGCTGGGGCCCGGACCGGATCACCCGCGCTTGGATCACCCTGATGAAGCGCCTCGGGTACGAGCGCTACGTCGCCCAGGGAGGCGACTGGGGCGACCTCATTTCCGAGCTGATGGGGGTCCAGGCCCCTCCGGGGCTGTTGGCCGTCCACACGAACATGCCCTCGGCCGTCCCGCCCGAAATTTCGACGGCGCTGAAGGCCGGCGGTCCCGCACCATCCAACCTCGCTCCTGACGAGCGCCGGGCCTATGACCAGCTCGAGTTCTTCATCACCCACGGCTTGGCGTACGCGCAGGAGATGGGCCATCGCCCGCAGACGCTATACGGCATCGAGGACTCGCCCATAGGACTCGCGTCCTGGATCCTTGACCACGACCGCAAGAGCTACGAGCTGATCGCGCGCGTCTTCAACGGCAAGGATGAAGGCCTCACCCGGGACGACATCCTCGATAACATCACGCTTTACTGGCTCACCAACACGGCCATCTCCGCCGCGCGCCTGTATTGGGAAAGCAAGTACGTCTTTTTCGCGCCGCTCGGCGTGAAAGTGCCTGTCGCCGTCAGCGCGTTCCCGGACGAGCTGTACCAGTGTCCGCGCAGCTGGGCCGAACGGTCCTTCCCCCAGCTCATCCACTACAATCGTCCTGAGAAAGGCGGTCACTTCGCCGCCTGGGAGCAGCCCGCGATCCTGACCGGGGAGCTCAGGGCGGCGTTCCGCACCCTGCGCTGAAGCACGCGAAAAGCACGAGGGCTAGGCGCGCCCGCATCCTCGACCCTGCACCGATCAGGGCGGCCCTTTCACTTATCCAGACAGGAGGACGTCATGTTCCGAGTAATGACCACCCGGCGGCGGCGACTCGCCGCCTCGACGCTTTTGGGCGCGATAGGCGCCCTTCTTCCCGCATTCGTCGCGCACGCCCAGACGCCTCTGACGCTCCAGGGCAATGAGGCGGTCGCCGCCACAGGCCTGCCAGGCGGCTCAGACGCGGCGCTCGCCGGCGCTGCGGTCCTCGGCGCCGCCGCCGCAGCGCAGTCCCGCGGCGACACTTCGGTCCGGCCCTTCCAGTTTCGGGCCTCCGACGAGGCTTTGGCCGACCTTCGCCGGCGCATCTCGGCTACCCAGTGGCCCGAGAAGGAGACCGTGCAGGACCTCTCGCAGGGCGTCCCGCTTGCCACTATGCAGAAGCTCGCTCGCTACTGGGCGACTGAGTACGATTGGCGCAAGGGCGAGGCCAAGCTCAACAAGCATCCGCAGTTCATGACGAACATCGACGGACTTGACTTCCACTTCGTCCACGTCCGCTCCCGCCATCCGAACGCCCTGCCGATCATCATCAGCCATGGCTGGCCGGGCTCCGTGATCGAGCAGCTGAAACTGATCGAGCCCCTGACGGACCCGACGAAGTACGGCGGACGGCCTGAGGACGCCTTTCACGTGGTGATCCCGTCGATGCCCGGCTACGCGTTCACCGAGAAGCCGAAGAGCCCTGGTTGGGGAGTCGAGCGCATGGCGGGCGCCTGGCACACGCTGATGCAGCGGCTGGGCTACGACAACTATGTTGCCACGGGAGGCGACTGGGGCGCGTTCGTGGTGGACGTCATGGGGATCAATGCCCCGCCCGGCCTGCTCGCCATCCACACCAACTATCCCGGCACGCTCCCCCCGGAGATCGACAAGGCGATCACCGCCGGCCTGCCGCCCCCGCCGGGTCTCTCGCCCGACGAGCTGCGCGCCTACAACGCGCTGAACACGACGCTGAAAGAGCGGGTCTCCTACGCCCGCCAGATGGCGTCGCGGCCGCAGACCCTTTACGGCATCGCGGACTCGCCTGTGGGGCTGGCCGCTTGGCTGCTCGACCACGACGACGTCAAGGGCCAGCCCGCAGGCGCCATCCTGGAGGCGCTCGAACGGCCGAGCAGCAGGACCGGCGAGCTGACGCGCGACGAGGTGCTCGACAACATCACCCTCTACTGGCTGACCAACACGGGCGTGTCGGCGTCGCGGCTGTATTGGGAGTACAAGGGCGGCTTCTGGAACGCGAAAGGTGTGAAGAAGACTCCCGTCGCGGTGAGCGTCTTCCCGAACGAAGCCTATCAGGCGCCCCGCAGCTGGACCGAAAAAGCCTACCCCAAGCTGTTCTACTACAACGTCCTCGACAGAGGCGGGCACTACGCCGCTTGGGAGCAGCCGGGTCTGTTCGCCAACGAGCTGTGGGCCGCGTTCAGGACCATGCGGGGCGGGCAGCAGCGCGCCGCCAGCGAGCAGACCGGAAGGAGCTTGCCGTGAGACCACGCCTGATCGTCGTCGCCCTCGCGCTCATCATCGCGAGCGGCGCTGGGTTTCATCTGGCCCAGGCTCAGTCGCCGGGGGTGCGACGCACGGACGTGCTCCAGGCGGCTCTGAATGTTCCGGGACGGGAGGTCGTGCAGGCGCGCGTGGCGATCGACCCCGGCGTGCTGGCCGCGCGGCACTCCCATCCCGGCGAGGAGGTCGCCTACGTCCTGTCCGGGACGTTGCAGTATCAGATCGACGGCCGACCTCCGGTCACGCTCGGGACCGGCGAAGCCCTCTTCATCCCGGCCGGAGCCGTCCATTCCGCCAAGAACGTCGGTGAGGTGGAAGCGGTGGAGCTGGCTACCTACGTCGTCGAGAAAGGCAAGCCGCTCGTCGTGCCCGCCCGGTAGTCGAGAAAGGCACATCGATGACGATCGGTGCGTCCGCGCACGGGAATGCCCGAGCCGGCGGTGACGCGCGGCTCGGGCGGCTTGCGTGCGCTCTCCGTGAACCGGGAGGGCGCCAAGGTATACCCGACACCATGGTGCAATAGGTCTTCGCTCCGCTCGGAGCGACCCTTCTCCCGCCGCCGAAACTACCGACCGGCGGACGGGAGACCTGAAATGTACTTGAACGCCACGCGACCCGATCGCCGCCGCCTGCTCGCAGCCACCGCGCTCGCCGGCTTGGCGTGGGTGCTCGCCCCCTCTTCCGTGCAAGCCGGGACGGCGTCCCCGGGACCTGCGGTTGCTCGGGCCGCTAGCCCCGCCGCTCTCGTGATGGCCGGAGCCGCGCTTCCCGACGCGGCGTCCGCCGGCGAGGCGTCCAAGGTTGCGATTATAACCGACCCGTCCATCCGCCCTTTCCGCATTCAGGTTCCGCAGGAGGCGATCGATGACATGCGCCGCCGCATCTCGGGAACCCGGTGGCCCGACCAGGAGACTGTCGCCGACCAGACGCAGGGGGTGCAGCTCGCGAAGCTGAAGCCGCTCGCGGCGTACTGGGGTACTGACTACGACTGGCGCAGGGCGGAGGCGCAGCTCAACGCACTACCGCAGTTCATCACCACGATCGACGGGATGGACATCCAGTTCGCCCATGTCCGGTCGAAGCACCCCGACGCTCTGCCGCTGATCATGACCCACGGCTGGCCGGGATCGCTGGTCGAACTGCTGAAGGTGGTGGGTCCGCTGACCGATCCGACGGCCCACGGCGGCCGCGCCGAGGACGCCTTTCACCTCGTGCTGCCGACCTACCCCGGCTACGGCTTTTCGGGCCGGCCGACCACCACCGGCTTCGGGCCCGACCGCGTCGCCCGCGCCTGGGACGAGCTGATGCGGCGCCTGGGCTATCCGCGCTACGTGGCCCAGGGCGGAGACTGGGGGGCGATCGTCTCACAGGTCATGGCGCAACAGGCCCCGCGGGCGCTCGCCGGCATCCACGTCAACATGCCGGGCACCACGCCGCCCGAAGTGATCGACATGATCCGCCTCAAGCAGCCCGCGCCCGCCAGCTTCTCAAGAGAAGAGAAGCGCGCCTACGATCGGCTCGCATACTTCTACAACAAGGGCTTCGGCTACGCGGACATGATGAACACGCGGCCGCAGACGCTCGGCTATTCGCTGGCGGACTCTCCAGTCGGGATGCTCGCGTTCTACTACGATAAGTTCGGCGAATGGAGCGACAGCAGCGGCGACCCTGGAAAGGTGTTCACCCGGGACGAGATCCTCGACGCCGTCAGCCTCTACTGGCTGACCAACACCGGCGCATCGTCCTCGCGCTCCTACTGGGATGCTGCGCAGGGCGGCGGAGGGCCGTTCAACGCCCTCCCGATCGACAAGGTCCCGGTCGCAGTGACGGTGTTTCCCGGCGAGATCTCGCCCGCACCGAGGAGCTGGGCCGAGAAGAGCTTCCGAAATCTCATCTACTTCAACGAAGTCGATCGGGGCGGCCACTTCGCCGCTTGGGAGCAGCCGGAGCTGTTCAGCCAGGAGCTCCGGGCAGCGTTCAGGCCGCTCCGCACCCCGCCCCGATAGCCCCACCGTCGAAGCTGGGCCGCCGTCATGATCCCGACCTCCGCCAACCGTCCCGCTGGGAGCTCCGCGCGGCGCAAATCCATCACCGTCGCGCTTGCGCTAGGACTGCTGCTGGGCGCAGCGCTGACCGCGGCGGCCGCCGTCTGGTCGGCGCGCGGGGGAACGTCCTTCGCACCACTGCCCGCCGGCGCCACCCCGTTCGCCCTTCCAGCGTTGGCGTCCTTCGATCCGCGGCGTCCGCTGTTCGGCCGGGACGAGTGGCTGAACACGCGCCCGCTCCGGGAGGAGGACCTCCGGGGGAAGGTCGTGCTGGTGAACTTCTGGACCTACACCTGCATCAACAGCCTGCGTCCGATGCCCTACCTGCGCGAGTGGGCCCGCAAGTACGCCGACCGCGGCCTGGTCGTCATCGGCGTGCACACGCCGGAGTTCAGCTTCGAAAAGGACCTCAGCAACGTCCAGCGGGCCGTGGTGGAGCAGGGCGTCGACTTCCCCGTCGTGCTCGATAGCGACTACGCGGTCTGGAACGCCTATCGCAACACGGCCTGGCCAGGCTTCTACTTCATCGGCCGTGACGGTCGCGTCCGGAGCCGAGTGCTCGGCGAGGGAGGCTACGATCGGGCCGAACAGCTGCTTCAGTCGCTCCTCTCGGAAGGAAGCGCGACACCGGTGGCCGATCCGATCGTGCCGGTGCAGGGTGTCGGCGCGCAAGCGGAGGCCGATTGGGAGCGCCTCGGCTCAGGAGAGACCTACGTCGGCTATGCGCGAGCCACCGGGTTCGCGTCGGCGCGCGGCTACCGGCTAGACGAGCCCGCGTCCTATCGTAGTCCCGCCCGACTGCAGCCCAACCAGTGGAGTCTCTCGGGCGATTGGAGGGCCGGTCCGGAGTCCGCTGAGCTCCTGCAGCCTGGGGGCGGGATCGCCTTCCGGTTCAACGCTCGCGACCTCCACATGGTGCTGGCGCCGCCCCCTGATGGTCGGTCCGTTCGCTTCCGGGTCACCCTGGACGGGGAGGATCCGGGCGCTGCCCACGGGGTGGACACGGACGCGCAAGGGTGGGGCAAGCTCGACAGCCCGCGCATGTACCAGCTGGTCCGCCAGCGTGGCGGCGTCGACGAGCGGACCTTCCGGATCGAGTTCTCCGACCCCGGCGTCCGCGCCTTCGTGTTCACCTTCGGCTAGGCGGGAGACGGGGAGATGGTGGCCAAGCTGGTTCTCGCGCTGACCCTGGCGTTCACGTCCGCCGCCGGCGTGACACAAGCTGCCGCGTCGGCGGCGGTCGTGAGGTCCGGCGCCGAGCTTGGCGACCCGTCGATCAGACCATTCCGCGTGCAGGTCCCCGAGGAGGCGCTCGCCGACCTGCGCCGCCGCATCCGCGACACGCGTTGGCCGGACAAGGAGACCGTTCCCGACCGGTCCCAGGGCAACCAACTCGCGACCATGCAGGACATCGCCCGCTACTGGACCACCGACTACGACTGGCGCCGGGCGGAAGCGAAACTGAATGCGCTGCCGCAGTTCATGACGACTATCGATGGCGTGGACATCCATTTCATCCACGTGCGCTCGCGCCATCCGAAGGCGCTCCCGGTGATCATCACGCACGGCTGGCCGGGCTCCGTCTTCGAACAGTTGAAGGTGATCGGCCCCCTCACCGATCCCACAGCTCACCGCGGCCGAGCGGAGGACGCGTTCGACGTGATCATCCCTTCGATGCCCGGCTACGGCTTCTCCGGGAAGCCGACTACGACCGGCTGGGACCCCGACCGGATCGCCCGCGCCTGGGCCGAGCTCATGCGACGCCTCGGCTACACTCGTTACGTCGCCCAGGGCGGCGACTGGGGCGCGCCCGTGAGCCAGTCGATGGCGCGGCAGGCTCCTCCCGGGCTGCTCGGCATCCACATCAACCTTCCGGCGGTGGTCCCGCAGGACGTCGGGGCGGTGCTGGCCGCGGGCGGTCCCGCCCCGACGAACCTGTCGCCCGAGGAGCGGGCGGCGTTCAACGGACTGGACCTCCTGTTCAAGCAGAAGCGGGCCTACGCGCAAATGATGGGCACTCGCCCGCAGACGATCGGTTATGCGCTAACGGACACCCCGGTGGGACTCGCTGCCTTCATCTACGACTACAACGACGGGGAGCTCGAGCGCTCGGTCGCACGCGACGACGTTCTCGACGACGTCACGCTCTACTGGTTGACCAACACAGCGACGTCCGCGGCTCGGCTCTACTGGGAGAATGCCGGGCGGCCCATCGTCGTCGCCGCCGGGCAGAGGACCCACGAGATCCGCCTGCCGGTCACGATCAGCGTCTTTCCGGACGAGTACTTCCGCGCCCCTGAGAGCTGGGCTCGCCAGGCCTACCCGACCCTCAGCTACTTCCATCAGGCGGAGAGGGGCGGTCACTTCGCCGCCTGGGAGCAGCCGGAAGTGTTCGCGACCGAGTTGAGAGCCGCGTTCAGGCCGCTGCGCCGCTGATGGGGAGCGATGATGGAGCTGGGCGTGACAACCGAGACCGTGGACGCAGGCCGGAGGCAGCTCGGCCGGATCAGCGCTGCATTGCTCGCGACGCCGGCGCTTGGCCTCTTCGGCGAGCCGTCCGTGGCCGCCCCGCGCTCGTCCAAGGGCGGCTTTCCTCCGCTTCGGCGCGTGCAGGCCGGCCTTCTCGAAGTGAGCTACGCCGAGCTAGGGCCCGCGAGCGGCCCGCCGGTGATCCTCCTCCACGGCTGGCCCTATGACATCCATGCCTTCGCCGAGGTCGCGCCGATCCTCGCGGCTGCCGGCCGGCGGGTTCTCGTGCCGTACTTGCGCGGATACGGCCCCACCCGCTTCCTTTCTCCGGACGCGTTGCGCAACGGACAGCCCGCGGCCCTGGCCCAGGACACCATCGACTTCATGGACGCGCTGGGCGTCGAGCGCGCGGTCATCGGCGGGTTTGACTGGGGCGCGCGCACCGCCGGCATCGTCGCCGCGCTCTGGCCGCAGCGCACCAGCGGCTTGGTGGCAGTCAGCGGGTACCTGATCTCCAGCCAGGAGACCGGCAAGCTGCCCCTGCCCCCAGAGGCCGAGCTCCAGTGGTGGTACCAATTCTACTTCGCCACTGAGCGCGGCCGCCTCGGGTACGAGAAGCACCGGCACGAGTTCGCAAGGCTCATCTGGCAGCTCGGCTCGCCGAAGTGGCGCTTCCACGAGGCCACTTTTCAGCGCTCAGCAGCCGCGCTCGACAATCCGGACCACGTCGCGATCGTCATCCACAATTACCGGTGGCGCCTTGGACTGGCTGACGGCGAGGCGCGCTACGCGGGGCTCGATCGCCAGCTGGCGGTCGGCCCAGTCATATGGGTGCCCACCATCACCATGGAAGGCGACGCCAATGGCGCGCCGCACCCTCGACCAGAGGCCTACGCAAGTAAGTTTGTGGACAGCTACGAGCACAGGACTATCCGCGGCGGGATCGGGCACAACTTGCCTCAGGAAGCTCCGGCCGCGTTTGCGCAGGCCGTGCTCGATCTGCCTAGGAGCGAGACCGCAGCAAGGGATGACGTTGGATGACCTCTCCGACCGAGACAGCAATCCTCGCGGGTGGATGCTTTTGGGGCGTTCAGGACCTCCTTCGGAGCTATCCCGGCGTGGTATCGACACGGGTAGGTTACTCAGGCGGGGATGTGCCCAACGCGACCTATCGCAATCACGGAGACCACGCGGAGGCGATCGAGATCATCTTCAATCCTGAAGTCATATCGTTCCGCAAGCTTCTGGAGTTCTTCTTTCAGATCCACGACCCAACAACCCTGAACCGCCAGGGCAACGACGTGGGCGCGAGCTATCGATCCGCGATCTTCTACACGAGCAAGGATCAAAAGCGCGTAGCGCTCGACACCATCGCCGATGTGGACGCCTCCGGCCTGTGGCCGGGTAAGGTGGTTACCGAAGTAACGGCCGCGGGTGCCTTCTGGGAGGCCGAGCCCGAGCACCAGGACTACCTCGAGCGGATACCAGAGGGCTACACCTGCCACTTCGTTCGCCCTGACTGGACCCTTCCCGTTCGGACGAAGATGGCCGCTCCATAGCGGCCAGCGGGCGCGCGGTGAGCCGAGCTTCTAGCTCCTTGTACTCGGCTCGGCCGCGAGCCCAGGCCCGACGTGGCTGACGGTCAGGACCGCTGGGCCCTAACGAGAGCACGCTAGGGACCGATGGCGAGCACGCCTGCTAAGGCCACGAACAGAGTATCCATCCGCCGAGGGCCGCGGTCGAGGCGAGTGACCGTTTTCGGGCTTCCGCCGAGGCATCCGGAGCTACGGTAGCGGGTGGCAAGCGGACATTGGCGGGTTTTGAATGCTATCGTGCAACCTTCTGGCGCGAGACCTCAGGAAGAGGAGCGCCTCCTACCGGGCTGCGGCGCGGATCTCGGCAACGGTTCGCGTCGGGTTCTGGAGATGAGGATAATGCCCGATGCCTGGCAGCAGTGTCAGCGTAGCCTTCACTCGGGTCGCGAACTCGGCGCCCATCTCCTTGCTGATGTAGGGGTCGATTTCGCCCCAGACGACTTTCACTGGGGTTTTCACTCGGGCGCTGTTCGCCTCGAAGTGATGCTGGTCGCGCGTAAAGTGCGAGTAGTAATGGAAGAATGCGTCCGCCGAGGTGATCGAGCCGTGACTCCAGCCCTGACGCATGTCGTCCTTGAAGGCAGTCGACAACTCAAACTGAGCTTCTGAAGGCAGGCCTCGCCGGAAAGCGTTGCTCAGCGTGTCGTCACGGTCGCCGTTTAGCTGGGCACGAACGACATCCGACCCAGGTCGCACCTTCAACCGTTGTAGGCGCTCGTGCATGTATTGGGGGCGATCGAACGGTGCGAAGTCGCCGACAATGATTTGCCTAGCGATCTTAGGCTCGTCCATCGCGAGGAGCAGCGCTGGCAAGGCTCCGATGTCAGTGGCGTAGATCGTGAGCTTCGAGGAGTCGATGCCAGCGCGTTTGATGTAACCCTTCAGCACCCGTGCATAATCGCTGGGTGCGTAGGCAAATCGGTCGGCGGTCGGCCGTGACGAAAGCCCGTAGCCCGGCCAGTCGAACGCATGGACTTCGAACTCGTCCGCCAGTGCGCGTGATACGCCTTCCCAAGCGTATAGTGTCTCGGGAAAGCCATGCAGGAGCAGAATGACCCCCTTCGGCTTAGGGCTGTGGGCCACCATCCGGCGCAATGTGATGTCGTCATCGATTTTGATGAGACTGATACTTTCATTCGACCCGGTTTCGGGATCCGCCTGCGCTGCGGCCGGCGAGATCAAGGTGACATGTAGAAGGGCGGCCGCGAACAAGGCCCGGCGCGGGAATTTGGCCATTTGAGACGTCTTTCATTCCTGAACGTGTGCGGGTGCTCGGTCCGCCGCTCAAGCCGGTTGCACCAAGCGGTAACGGTCCGCCGCCTGGGAGCGAGAGAGGTTCGGGATCATTGCCTGCCGGGCATCTTCGTAAGTCTGCCAAGCCCGTGCGTCAGGGAGGGCGGGGATCGTAACTAGCTCGCCTTTGTCCAGTCCCACCAGCGCGGCGTCGACCATCTCGGACGCGCTCATCACGATCTCACCCGGCAGGCTCGTGACGGGCGTTCCAGCGACTTCCCAGAAGTCGGTCGCTGTTGCACCGGGAAGCACAGCTTGAACCCGGACGTTGTGGGCCGCGAGCTCATGGTGAAGAGATTGTGAGAAGGCCAAGACGAAGGCCTTCGTCCCTCCGTACACGCCGTTCAAGATCTCGGGCCCGATCGCTACTGCGGAAGCGATGTTGATCACCGTTCCGCCTCCGCGGGCGACAAACGCTGGAACTGCAGCGTAGGTCAGGCGCATGAGCGCCTCGACGTTCAACGCCACCATCGCGCTCATTTTTTCGACGTCCGCTTCGAGCAGCGGGGCGGTGGCGCCCACGCCAGCACTGTTGACCAGCGTGGTGATACGCGCGTCCGTCCTAGCCACGCTTTCGACGTTCGCCAGTTCCTCACGATTGCTCAAATCCGCGGGAAGAACTTCAACATCGCGCCCGGTGTCCTGTCGAATCCCGTTCGCCAATTTGTTCAGCCGTTTGGCGTTACGGGCGACCAAGATGAGGTCATGACCGCGTGAAGCTAACCGGCCGGCATAGATTGCGCCGATGCCCGAGGAAGCGCCCGTTACGAGTGCAGTTCCAATGGCGAACTTGGTCATGACAGGGTCCTCGTTGGCAGTTCGACGCCGCGTGCCTAAACGCCCTCATCTGCAGGGCAATTACAGGACCGCACTCTACAGACCGGGTCATCCCATGGGAGCTATACGGAGGTGTCGACCATACCTAGGTAGTATGTCGAGATGCTCGATTTGGTGATCTGCTTATCGTTGCCGATCAGCAGCATCGCGCCGCTCGGCCGTTCATTCATCAGCTCGCGCGTCTTTCCAAGACGAAGGAAGAGATCCATGAAGCCCGAGAGAGTCCTCTACACCGCCAAGATGCGCACGACGGGAGGTCGAGGCGGCGGCGCTTCCCGCAGCTCGGACGGGCGGCTCGACGTCAAGCTGTCGACCCCTGGCGGACCTGGCGAAGGGACCAACCCGGAGCAGTTGTTCGCCGCCGGGTGGTCTGCTTGTTTCGAGAGCGCCATGGCGTTGGCTGCCAAGGAGATGGGCGTGAAGCTGCCGCCGGAGACCGCAATCGACGCCGAGGTTGATCTCGGGATGACTGCAAAGAAGTACCTCCTCCAAGCGCGCCTGAATGTGAGCGTTCCAGGGCTGGAGCGTGAAGTGGCGCAAGCCATCGTGAACGAGGCCCACCAGACCTGTCCCTACTCCCACGCCACCCGTGGCAACATCGACGTAACCGTGAGTCTGACTTAGAAACGGTCGGCCAAGGCTCCGCCTGTGGGCCGGCTACGCGGATTCACGCGCCGTACGCCGGCCCTGGGTAACGTCGGCTGAATGTCCGTCCGGCCGTTCCCGAAAGCAGAGTTGGAAACCGCCGTGGTGTAAAACACCACTGCATGGTGGTGGCCCACTTCCACGTCCGTTGGACAAGGGGCGAGCTCCCCGCGGGCCGCGGCCTAGACGACCGCGCCACACGGCGGCGGCCCCGGCGAGCAGAACCACTTGGCTGCCTCCACCCTCGATCGTCCGACAGCTGATGCGGGGGCACTTGAGCGGGCCAGGTCGGGAAGCACATACGACCACGTACCAACTGCGCCGGACGCCAGGGCCGGCGCAGATCACCTTCGCTGCGAGCACGTCAGCTGACTCCGACCTCGCAGCACGCAAAGGAAAACCGCTTTCTTTGAGGCAGGGCGGCGCAGAAAACGTCCTGCGTGCGACCGGGCGCTCGGTTTCCGCAGCCACCCCAGCGCCTGCTGCTGCGCTCCAGAGTGGGCGGTCCCGGGTTAAGTCAGACCCCGCGATCGTGCAGGGCGGCCTTCACGCCGTTTAGAAGTTTGCCCGTGACCGTGCCCCCACCTCCACCCCGGTGTTCGGCAGTGTCCTACGGGGCGGGCGCCTTTGAAGCCGCGGCGAAGTCCGGCAGAGGGACGAGCCCCGCCGTGACCTGCGCGAGCAGATATTCGGAGAGCAGCGCCGCTACACCACCGCGCCTCAGGGTGACTTCCGAAAGGGACGCCCGCTCTGCGCTCGTGTAATCGGGCACCCATTCGCTAACCACCGCCAAGCCACTCATCGGCCTAGCGCCGGCCTGGATCATCCGGAACTTGGCGTCTTCATGGGACTCGACGCTGATCCCGCCCGAGCAGTCGCTGACGAAGTAGACTTCGAAGCCGTCCTTCAGTGCGGCGATAGCCGATTGGGCTAGGCAGACCTCGGTGAGGATACCGGCCATGATTACTTTGCGGCGATCAGTGGCGTCGATGGCGGAGCGAACGGCGGGATGCGACCACGCGTGCGTTGTAGTCCGGTCGATTGGCACAACATTGGGGAACAACGCACCCAGATCCGCAAAGATCGGATCCGCCAGGATGCTCCCTTTCGCGCCGACGGTGGTCAGCACGATAGGGACCCCGAGGTCCCTGGCGGATTGCGCTAATGCCGCAACATTGTTCATTAACAAACCACGGTCGATGGATTGGACAGCAAAGGCTACCCATGGCTGGTGATCGATGAGAAGCAAAACCGAATTATCTATCGTCAACTCATTGCTGTTGCTCAGCCTCATCTTTCCATGCCCCTGAACAAGAATGTGTCTGGGAGCTTCATTCAACTTCTGTCCGGGGCCTAGATATACGTTGGTATCCAATAACCCGGTTGGCGGGGTCGACCCAGAGTGGCGTCGCCTGGGATTGACGAGCCCTCTTTGAGCTAAAGATCGATGACGCCCCGGCGCAGCGCAACTGTCACGGCGTGGGTTCTGTCGCCGACGCCAAGCTTATCGAATATACTCTTCAGGTGAGCCTTCACCGTCTGCTCTGATATCCCAAGTTTCCAGGCGATCTGCTTGTTCTGACAGCCGTCCGCAACAAGGCGCAAGATGTTCGTCTCTCGTTCACTTAGGTGTTCATCGGTGACGTGAACGGCGATTTTCTCTGCAATGTGCGGCGCGATCCGCTTGCGCCCGGCATGCACTTCCCGAATCGCATCGATCAGTTCCCGTCGTAGGGTCGACTTAAGTAGATACCCGACGGCACCGGCCTTCAAAGCCCGCAGCGCCTGAACGTCCCCGTCGTAGGTGGTCAAGACGATGATCTTGGCGCTTGGCGCCTCACTCCGGATCATCTCGATGGCCTGCACACCGTTCACTTCAGGCATCTGCAGGTCCATCAACGTCACGTCCGGGCGGAGCTCGCGGAAAAGCGACACGGCCTCAGCTCCCGTGCGCGCCTCGCCCACCAGTCGTAAGTCGCCTTGCATTTGAAGGACCGCGGCCACGCCCTCCCGAAGCATAGGATGATCATCGGCAAGGAGAATCGAGATCGGGCGGACCTGGGCGGGGTTCATCTTAGAGCCGGGATCTGAAGTCCTGAGAAGACGATGGCCGCGTGCTCCGGTCGACGCACATAGGCTTGTCGTCCGGGAACCACGAGCGTGACTTTCGTGCCCCCGCCGGGCACGCTGAACACGGTCAGGTGGCCACGGATCCGTGCCGCACGCTCGCGCATTCCGGGCAAGCCGAAGTGCCCTTCCCGTCCACGCTCGAGCGTATCGCCATCGATGCCTATGCCATCGTCGCAGATGCTGACTACGAGCTGATGGCGACCGTACGTCACTTCCGCGATTATTTGAGTTGCTCGAGCGTGCATGCAGGCATTGAACAATGCTTCCCCCGCTACACTGGCGACCTCCTCGATCACCTCTGGAAACACTGCTCGTCTCTGCCCATCAACGTTGATCCGGCAGTTCAGGTATCCGTCGTCACGGAGGCGGTCCACAACGGCCGCCAGCTTCTCGGGAAGGTCGGCCAGGCTTTGCCGTGCACGAAGATCGCGTACTCGATCACGCCCCTCGGCTAGCACCTCATCGGCGCGGTCCAGCGCCTGCTCGAGCAATCTACGTTCGGGCCGCTCGGGAGGCATCTGTTCAGCGAACGACTGCAGCTTGAGCGTCAGCCCGTGCACGCCCTGCAGCAGGGTGTCGTGCAGTTCGCGAGCGATCCGCTCTCGCTCGTCCATCCGCTCGACGAGCCGGGCGCGTATGCGTTCGCTAATCTGAAGCAGGCGCAGCCGATAGAGCATCCAGAGAATAGCAACCCCGACCGCAAGGACAAGCAGCTTGAAAATCCATGTCTGCCAGAACGTTGGCTGGAGTTTGAAGGACAGCGTCGCGCCCTCGTTGTTCCAGACGCCGTCACCGTTCGCGGCCAGGACGCGAAACCTGTAGTTTCCGGGTTGTAGGTTTGTGTAGAACGCCTGCCTCCGACCGGCGGCGTCCACCCAGTTCTCATCAACGCCGTCGAGCTTGTAGCGGAATCGAACTCGCTCGGGTGCTGCCAAGCTCAGGGCCGTGTAGTCGATCTGCAACTGAGACGTGCCCGCGGGCAACGTCAATGCCAGGAGGCGTTCGTAGCGGCGCCCGTTTGCCGTCGCAGACCGGATGACGACCGGAGGAGGTTGAAGGTTCCTGTACAGCCGCTTGGGATCGATCCAGGCCACGTGGTCAGGACCAATAAACCAGACCCTTCCGTCAGGGCCCATCGTCAGCGTGTCGTTAAATCCGTCATATGGTCCTGCAGATCTGAAACCATCCGCCACATCAAACAGCTTGTATTGCAGCGGGGCGTCTACATCGGTGAAGGCTCGAAGCAGCGCTGTCTCCGCAACGCGAACGAGGCCGACCTGAGTGCCGATCCAAATGTCTCTGTCGGGAGTTTGGACTATTCCGAACGCCAGCGTCAGAACGGGTGCCCGCGAAGCCGGAAGCAAGTGCGGCGTGCGTCCCCTAAACCAGACCGCCCCTGCTTCCCCGACTACGATAAGCCCATCAGGGTGAGAGAGGGTACCCCGAACTTCGCCCAGGCTTGCACTCAGAGTCTCTGGAAACTCGGTGATACCTTGCCCGTCGGCCCGCACGACCAGTTCGGGGTAGAAGAGCCAAGCAGCGCCCGCCGCGTCGACTGCTACTTTCGGGGCGTCGCCTGGGAGAGCCGACGGTGGCGAGATACGGGACCACTGACCCGCCGAGCGTCGATAGACGCCTTTCCCATAGTAGGAAACTAGAAGACCCCCGTTAGGGGCCGTGGCGAGGTTCCGGACGTGAGTGCCCGCGACTTCGGCGGGGACGGCTATCGGAGTGACTACGCCGCGCCGCCATTTCGTCAACTTGCCCTCGGATGCCATGATCAGGTCGCCCTCGGGCGTTGCCGCCATCGCTTGCAGTTGGCCCAAGTTCGGCGCGACCAGTTCCGCCCCCCCTCCTCGAGGTATGCGGTAGAGACGGCGTCCAGCATCAGCAGGATCGGGCACCGGAGCTCCCATTCCGGTGTAGACGAATACTGCATCGCTCGTCGCAACCATCACCGGGGCCTGAGGCCTTACCCGGAGATTGTTCTCGACCACGATGTTCGCCGGGCGGAACCGATCAAGCCCGAGCATAGATGAAACCCAGATTGCGCCTTCTCGGTCCTCGATAACCGACGATACGAAGTCCAGTGGCGTGCTGCCGGGGGCGACGGTATACCGTTCCGCAACCGCGGGCTTGATCACGGAAGGAAGCCTGTAAAGGCCCCCTGTAATCCGGTTCACATTCCACAGGGTTCCGTCTCGATCCATCATCACCTTAGCCAGGATGGACGGGGGGACGGACGCTCCGAAGATCGGCGGAGGAACGGGACGGCCAGCTTGGAGGTCGGGGAGCGCGTAGAACCGTTTCGACCCGAAGTCGGCCGTCCAGAGCCGGCCATCCGGATGCCGCGCAAAATCAATCAACCCTCCAGCATAGCCTGGCGCCTGCTCGAAAGCCGTGCCGCCTTGCCGCAAATAGTAGAGCCCCAGGAGGTTTTTGGCCCAGAGCGTCCCGTCGCGTGCCAACGCGAGTCCCCAGACCCCTCCAGGAGCGGAAAAGGTTGCCCCGGGCGGCCAAGGACCGGCGACTTTCCGCCATCTACGGCCATCGAAATGCATGACGTCGTTCCGTGTCCCCACCCAGACGCCCGCGCCTTGATCCGCGACCAGATAGAGAACAGCCGGCAACGTGGTCGGGGGAAGAGTGAAGGTGGTTAACTCACCGCGGCGGACGCGGGCGATCTGACCGTGCAGCCCGATCCATAGATCGTCGCCGTTGGTAACTAAGGCCGTGATGGCTGGACTCGGTAGTTTGCCGACGCTCACCGCCTCGGTTCTTACCCCATCAAAGCGGTGAAGACCCGCGGTAGTGCCGAGCCAGAGAAAGCCGTCGGAACTCTGTGCGATGGCATTGATGGACGCTGGCATACCGTCCTGCATCGTCCACTGCGTGTGATGGAACTGCGCCATCGTGCGCGCGGGATCTAAGGCCTGAGCCCGGTCAGGGAGGTGCAACAGCGCAACGAAGGCCGCGATCAAGCGCACGACGATTGCCGGCCTAAACCGCCGCCGGGCCTGGCCCGTCATCGTTCCACGTCCTGCTATCCCACGAGCCCCATCCCGCACCCGCGACACTGGTCCACGGAACCGCGCTCGGCAACATGTTTAGCTGGGGCGGAAGTCTTTCTCTTCGCGCGCACGGCTACGCCATTGATCCAGGACTTCATCAGCTCGGTCCAGGACTGCTTCCAAACGGTGTCTCACTTGGTTCTCTGGTGGAAGATGCTCGGCGACGCCCTGGATCGTGAGGGTGATCCCGCGAAAATCCTGGGAGAGCTCGTCTCGCAGGGCCGCGACGCGGGTTTCCGCTACGATGACGCGATGATCGCTCCTCGCCTGGAGACGCTCCGAAAGCCGCCTAAGCCGTCGCTGGTAGATCAGCCAGGCGGCGATCTGGCCGGCGGCCAAAACCCCGACTACTGAGGCTATGACGAATCCGCCTGCCCATCTCATCGCTCAAAAATCTCACTGGGAACGCTGGGATTAGTTGCATCATCGGGGATGCTGACGAGACACCCGGATGGGGGATCAAGTTCCCCCCCGGAGGAGTGCTGCTGAGGGCCGGGCCAAGCAGCCTCGGAAGTACAGTCTGAGGCGAGTGCTGGCCGAGGCTCTAGACTGAAGTGGCATGAGGCCAACGTCGAGGTTGGCGGCGGCGGCCAACGTTCGGCAACCGCCGCACCCAAAATGGTGGTTTGATGGTGCCCGAAGCTGGGCGGGCGCTCCCAGCTCAGCTGAACCATCGTCTCCTTGAAGAAGGGGGACCGCTCCGGTGCAAACGAACACACATCACTACGTCTCGCGGAGCCCTCACCCGGGGGCGGTCTCGGTGGTAGCCGACGCAACTCCGACGGTGTTCATCGTGGATGATGATCCCAGGACGCGTGAGTCGCTGGGTGCTTTGGCGCAACAGGCAGGGTGGCACGCGCGCGCCTTCCCTACGGGAGCGGCTTTCTTGTCATGTGCGCGTCGCCGAGGACCGAGTTGTCTGGTGATTGACGTGGGTCTCCCAGACATCGGCGGCCTCGAATTGCAGGCACAAGTCGCGGCTGAACATGCCGAGATCGCGGTCATCGTCACTGCGGCATGCGCAGACGCGGCGACGATCGTGCGCGCGATGAAGGCGGGCGCAGTGGACTTTCTCATCAAGCCCGTCGCGGAGAGACTTGCTCTTGAGGCGATCGGATCGGCAATCGAGCGCAGCTGCTCGACAGTGCGTGACCAGAGAATGCTGGAAGAATTGCGTGTCCGGCACGATGCGCTCACGTGCCGTGAGCGCCAGGTGATGAAGCTGGTCGCCTCGGGCTTGTTGAACAAGCAGATAGCAGGCGAACTCGGAATATCCGAGATCACGGTGAAAGCGCACCGCGGACGGGCCATGGAGAAGATGCGCGCTCGATCGCTCGCTGATCTGGTCAAAATGTGTGGGAGGCTAGGAATGGCCTAGCACTACGACGTGCGCTTTTGTGGAGCCGCTTCGGGCCGATGTCGCCGCCGAGATCCGGCGCAAGCGTAGCGCTGCTGTTCTACCGTGGCCTGTCGTGCCGCACCACAAGTGGAGATTGCGTCGGTTCAGAAGGTTCAGCGCCGCAGCCCCTCCTGACGAGACAGGCGATGCGCAGCGAGAAATTCGCTCTTCCTTGCGGCGGGGGAGACACGCTGGCCGCACGGCCGGGTCGGCGTCGGCGTCGGCGTCGGCGCTGTTCGCGCACTGCTTCACCTGCAGCAAGGACGTCAACGTGGCGGGCCGGATCGCCGCGGCGCTGGCGCGGCGGGGGATAGGCCCGTGTGTTTCGACTCTACGGCCTGGGCGGCAGGGGCAGCGACTTCGCTAACACGCACTTCAATATCAACGTCGCGGACCTCCGGGCCGCGATGGCGCGCATGGAGACGGGCCGCGCGCCGTCGCTGACGATCGGGCAAGACTGGGCGGGGCCGCGGTGCTGGTGGTCGCCAAGCCCCAAGAGCTTCATTTCGCTGGACGACCCGATCACCTGTTCAGCTGACCGGAAGATGCGGAGTACGCCGCGAGTGTGATCGCCGACTCGTCGGCCGCAATCTGCCGCTCGATGCGCCCGAGCCGCTGGCCACCGCGGACCGCGGCACCTATCGGCAACCGGCATTTCTCGCATTTTCCTGTCTTAGAGCCCGACGCCGGCACCGCTGGCGCGGGATATAGACTTTGGAGGGGGGGTGCCCCGAACCCCGAATGTCGCTCCGCCTGCTCGCCAACTCTCAGATAAATCGAGGTACTTCCCGATTTATTTTTCTCCTCAATCGGGAAACCGCCGAAGTTCGGGGTTCGGGGGTGCGGTGCCGCCGCTAGTATGGGCGGCTGTAGCCAAGCTCGGCCATGCTTTTCCGAAGCAGCTTGATCTCGCTCCACGGAAGGTCGCCGGGATCGAAGTTCACCAACACCGCGCGCTTCACGCCGCTAACCGACGGCCGCTTGTCCCGATGCAGAAAATGCAAGCCGCCGACCTTGCGGAGGGTGTCCGCGATGACCCTTTCCCCTTCCAGTTTGTCCGCTGACCCTTTTTCGGCGGCCAACCACTCCCGCACATCGTGTAGGAACAGGGCCAACTTCTCGCCGGACCTGCTTCGCTCGACCAGCTCCTCGCCAAACTCCATCACCAAGCGTCGTCCTTCACCCATCGTGTCGAGGATCAAGGCCTGCTTCGCGGACGTGGTCGGGGCGCGCTCTCCCGCCTTCACTGCGTGCCTTGCGGCGAATTCACCGGCCCATCGCCTGACGATGCTTAGGCCGTCTCCCGCCAGCCACCCGTAGAAGGCATCCCACTTGTTCTGCGCCCAGACGTCCTCAGTCACGGTAGGGACGAGCCATCGACGGTCTGTGTCTTCGATCGCCAGCGCACGCTTGGAGTTTGAGCAGGCGAGGAAGTGTGCCCAATTCGGCAGCTCATATGCCTCGCGGTACTTTTCGTTGATCTGGACTGTCGTGTCCGTGACCCACCTCTTGAGCCTGTTGTAGGCTTTTCGGTTGTCGCCCGCGTAGATCTCACTGACGATGACAAGCCGCTTACGGGCCAAGAACCCGTTGAAATTCGCTTCAGTGACTTGGCTTTCCTCTGGGATCGACGTGTTGTGGCGACCGACCAGGGGGGCGAGCAGCTCTTCGCCGAGAGTTGTTTTGCCGACCCCCTGCGTCTCGCTCATCAACAGCAGGCCGTAGGCCATGCGGGTTTCCGGCTTGGCGATGAGCGTCGCGCACCAGCGCATTACCTGATGTCGATCATCCGCGACCGGGAACACCTGTTCGAGGAACTCGAACCACGGCTGGGGGTCGCCTTTGCCGTCGCCCAGAATGACGGGCGGGCTGTGGGTATTGAAGAGCCGCCGCCCGTCCTTGCTGACCTGACCTGCTGGCATACCTGGGTCGTACGCTAAGCCGTCGAGGAACGCGGATGGGTATCGCCTCAGCAGACGAGCGGTGTCGTCCACGTGGGAATACGGCCGTACGGCGCTATTGAACTGAGCGTCTGACAACAGCTCCTCAGGTCGTCCACTGCGAACGATGCACAGGGGCTGGTTCACGACGAACCACTCACCCAAGAACTCCGGCCGCAGATCATGTGAGGGTCGGCCTCGACCTTCTGGCTCCAGCCTTCGGGTGGCCCAAGTAGCGGTGCTCAGCAGGTCCCTGGTCCTGGGACCACAGTAAGAGCGTCCGCCGTCCGCGGTGCATTTGTACAACGAGCTCGGAACTGGGTCGGCTAAGTCGAAGCTGAGCGGGAACCGATCGTCGAAGAAGACGGTCCGCATCGGCAGCCCGCACAGCAGCGAGATTCGAGAGCTGGCATCTTTCCCGACTCGATCATTGTCACAGACCAGGATGACCTGCTTGACACCGGCCAAGCGAAGGGCAGCCCAGTCCGTGCAGTGGGCGTTCGGCGCGCCGCCGAGCCAACCCAGGTGCGGCCCTGCTTCAAGAAGGTCCCGAAGGGGGTGGTCCAGGAGCCGCTTGCGAGCCTCGACGCTCGGCCCGGACGTGGCGTAAAGGCCCTCGTCCGCGTCGCTAATCAGCCGGGCGCAGAACTGAGCAGCCTTCGCGCCCTCATGCACGATAACGGACGTGTGGGACCCGATCTGATCTAGTCCCCAGAGCGGAAGCAGGCTATCCGGTTCCGTCTGGCGCCACTTGCCGTCATCAAAGTAGGTCCAGGGGACATAGTATTTGTCGCCGGTGGCGTGTCCCTTTGGGTCCTTGCGGCAGCGGCGCTCTTGAACGAACAGGATCTGCTCACGCTTCCTGTCCCAGCAGACCGCGAGGTCATCTGGATCGGCGATAGCCCAGGGAACTTGACCAGGCCCCGGCAGGTGCTTGCCCATGTGACGGAATGGTTCTGCCGCGGGCAGTCGCACCCCTTCCAAGGCCGCCCTGATCCCCGCCTGCTCAGCTTGGGTTGGTTCGTACCCGCTGGGAGCGGTGATCGCCCCGTCTGGCGTGAATCTGATTTCAGCGCGCTCCGTGAGGTAGCCACCTTCGCGATCCCCCTCAACCACGGCTCGACGGAGCCCCTTGAGGCTGGCACCCACGCGGTTCAGGTAGTCTCGAACGGCGGGCAGCTCATCCAACGCGCTAACCAGCCTGCGGCTGTTGTCGACGGCCAGACGCGGCACGGCCCCACTCGTCACAGCATTAGGCTCCCACGCGCCCGCTCGCGTACGGATCAACGCGAGCGTCGGCCGGTGACCAGTCACCGTTGATCCAAGCGGCCACCTCGCTGGCCTTCCAGGCGAGCTTGCGCCCGACGATCCTGCGGGGCGCGGGGAACGACCCGGCCCTGACTTTCCGCTCCAAGGTAGACCGGGAGAGGCTAGTAACCCGCCTCACCTCCTCCGCGCCGATCAGCTGTGGGAGATCGATCCGCTTCATCTCTGCCTCCGATGCGTCCTGCAGGTTCAGGGCGCTTCCGGAAGTCAGACTCGCCTCTAATCGGACCCGAGGCAGCGGCCCGATATTCGCGAATTGAAGGCTGCTGCGGGGAGGGCTTTGCCGAGGTGGAATGAAGGAGCCGACGCACAGGACGGCACCCCTACAACCGAGGTCATCCCATGCACGCAGACGACGTCTTCGAAGTGCCAGAGGACTCAGGATTCGAGTCCATGGCACGGCAGCGGCTCATCCGTATCCTCAAGGATGCTGTGGTCGCGGACGAAAAGAACCCCGAAAGACTAGATGCCCACTCCAGGGCAGCACTGCTCGATATCTACATCAAGGCCGAGATGGGCGGGCGGATCACGCGGCCGATGTACGGGTTCGCTTTGGCTCTTGCCCAAGCAGCCTTCGGCGGACGCAAGGACCGCATTGCCTAGCACTTAGTCGGAACTTTGCGGATCATGATCAGCCCCAGGCCGCACGGCCTGGGGTTTTTCGCGTGCAAGAGTTGTGGCCTCAACGCGACGGGAACGAGGCTTATGCAGCCTGGTGTCTATCTGTTGGGCCGTAACCGTGCTGTCGGTGTCACTCCACGCCTCCGCCAGGATATCGAGAATGGCCGCCTGACTTGCTTCGCGGCCGTAAACCTGCCGAAGCAGCGCACGCGCATCCGGGTAGTCTCTGCAGGCCATCTGCAGGTTCGTCAGCTTGTGTTGGCCGGTTTCAAGCTTCGGCCGACCTCGGCGACGCCGCCCCCGCCGTAACTGCACGAACTGCTCAGCGGAGAGGCCAGGGATGAGACGTCGAGCCTGCGCCAGGTCGCGGGCGTTGCGTTTAAGATACTGATCGATGAGCTCGGCGCGCGCTAACTCACGTACGGGATCAACGAATCCGGCGTCTATTACGTGAAAGCAGCCCATTAAGAACTCAATTACCTTGGGCCGGTTCGACCATTTCGGAGGAGGCAGAGGCATAGTATGGCCGCGGTAGACCACAAGGTCCGGAGCTCCGCGCTGCTTTGTCGGCGCTTTCGGATCAGACATGTGCGACACCCCGTTGGGACACCACGTTCTCCGGCCGGGGACGCTCGCCGACGATCTCCAGCAGCAGCGCCTCCCAGGTCTCCAGGGCACGCCGCTTCTCGGCCACATACTGGTTGGCGTTGTAGACCGTCATAGTGACCCCAGCCCCGCCGCCGAGGTCAGCCGTGTGTCCAACCACTTTCGACACGTAGAACGGGGCCACGCCGCCGCGCTCGGAGGTGAGCAAGGTGACGCCGGTCCGACGCAGGTCGTGGACCGTTGCGTCAGGAGGAGCCACACCCGCTTTTCTGAGATCGCGCAGCGCATGGCTAATGGCGTTGCCCGTCATGACCGCTTCTGCGTTTCTCGGGCTCGGGAAGACGGGTGAGTCAGGCCTTGCCGCCCTCTCGCCGGCCATCGCCGCCGCTTCTCTGATCAACTCCACCGCATGGGGTGTGAGGGGCACAACATGCGGCTTGCCGTTCTTCATCCGGTCAGGCGTGAGCTGCCAGATCCCCCTTTCTAGGTCGAGCTCTGATCGGCGCATGCCGGTCACCTCGCTTACCCGCTGGAGGGTCAGCGCGGTGAGCTGAAGGGCCAAGGCCACCTGCCGGCTGATTTTTAGCTCGGTGAGCTGCTGTTTGTCGTTCAGGGCGGCCCAAAGCTGCGCAAGCTCCGCATCGCTCCAGACGCGCACCCGCGCCCGCTCAGCGACGACGGTCGGCAGGTCACGCGCAGGGTTTTCTGAGAAGCGGTCGCCGTGCTCCCCTCTTGCGTATGCGAACACCTGCCGGATGACAGCGTGTGTTCGATTTGTCTGGGCACCCAACCCCCTGCCCTTCAGGCTCATCAACAGGGATTTTACGTGACCGCGTTTCACGTCCTCCGGCCGCATTGGGCCGAGAACCGGCCGCACGTTGCGACGCAGGATGGCGGCTTCGTCGTTCAGCGTCCGCTCGCGCTTCAGCTTCTTCTTGGGCATCCAGTCGCCCCGGCGGCACGCCTCCAAGTAGGCGTCGCATAAGTCATCGAACGTCTTGATCGGATCCGCTTTACGAGCGGCCTCTGCGACCGCCTTTTCGGCTGCCGGGTCGCGGCCCGCTTCGATCTGCAAAAGGGCTTCGCGGGCACGCTCACGCGCCTGGGCGGGCATGAGGACCGGGTAGACACCCAGCGCAAACCGGGTCTGGCGCCGGCGAAGGTATACCGCAAAATCCAGGTCTTCGACCCACCCTGGGACACGCGGAGCGCCAGGCCGGGCAGATGAGCGTCGCGGTGCTCCACTTGCTTGCCAGGAACAGGCTTGAGCGCGGCGTATTCGCGTTCGTGTAGCAGCTTCTTCGACACCCAGCTCCCCCCGATGCAGGTTTATCACCGCCCCGCTAGGCCTTATTGAGGCCTTTTTGCGCGACGCTGGGGGGAACATCAGGACGCCTCCCGAAGCACCTTATCGCTCCAAACGGCTTGCAAACAAACAACTTTCTTCAAGGGAGCCTAGGGGCGGGAGACGGACGAACTCGGTTTCCTAAACCGCAGGTCGGAGGTTCGAGTCCTCTCGGGGCCGCCAGTCAATCTCACGTTCGCGCTCAGATGGAGTGGGCCAGCACGCGCCTCGCGCGTCAACGTCTGGGGCCGAAATGTGGCACGCGGCGTGCAGGTCCGTCGTCGGGAGACAGTCGGATGTTTCACCAAGAGCAGACTTCTCGGAGCGACCCTGAGCGCCCTGAGCGGACGTCCCCGACGGCGACTCCCGCCGTCCGGGCCTGGCGTCGGGAGCTGTGGGAGATCGCCCCCAACGTCTCGGCTCTGGCTGCTCTCAGCCGCGCATCCACACACAGGAGGAACGACTGATGAACCTCTTCAGGCAAGAACGAGCGCGCCTCACCGTGCTCGTCATGCTCGTCCCGATTTCGGGGCTCCTGGGCTTCGGCTCGGCGCAGCTGGCGCGGCGCCTGTTCGGTCTCGGCTGAACGAACCGGCTCAGCCGGTCGGCGCGTTCAGCCCCGTCCAGCGCCGCCGCGCGCGCGGCGGCTGTTGAGCGTCGCCGGTGAGGAACGAGGGCCAGCGCAGCAGATTCAGCCACTCCGCCCCGCCGGCGCTCAGGGTCGACCAGGTCTGGTCCGAGCGTGTGAGCTCCACCGCCCGGTCGAAGATCCGCTGCATCGGGCCGTTCTCGAACCGGAGCAGGTTCAGCCCGCTGAACTCGGCGGGCATGGAGACCACCTTGAGCGGCAAGCCGTGCCGTCCGCAGAAGCCGGCCGTCACGCTCAAGGCCTGATGATACGAGCATCTGAGCATCGTATCGGCGCTCCGAAAGAGCACTGAGCCAAGGCCGACGGGCGTGTTGCGCGTCTCCGCGTCGAGAACCGTGTTGACGATCACGTAGACGCAGCCGCCCCGCACGCGAGAGCCGAGCTCGCGCCATCGCAGCAGGGCGTCCGGCATGACGAACAACGGCGCGGAGGCGCCGCCGTCGACGTGCAGCTCCTGGTACTTCACGCCGTCCGAACCCAGGACGTCCAGGAGCTTGGGTCCGAAGAGACCCGGCAGGCTGGCGGAGGCCACCAGTACTTCACGGAACAGCCGCACGGCTTCCTGCCCCGGATGGGAGGCGATCGCGCCCATGTCCCAGATGGAGGCCTTCTGCGCATCCAGATTGGTCGACGCGACGAGCAGGCGGCGGCCTCTGGCGTGCTCCACCGCGACTTCGTCCAGCAAGGCGCGGGTCACGTAGGGGGAGACCAGGGACTCCAGGGCCGACGGCCGCCACGCCGGCCGGGCGAACCCCGTCGCCAGCCGGCGCAGGCTCAGCAGGCGGCCGGCCTCACCTCCCGTGTAGGCGCGAGCAAGCGTCTCGTCGTAGCGTGGGCCGAGAAAGGCGAAGGGCGAGAGCAGCGCGCCGGTGCTGACCCCGGTCACGATCGCGAACTCCGGCCTGCGCCCGCTCTGGCTGAGGCCGAAGAGGACGCCCGCTCCGAACGCGCCTCCGGCGGCGCCCCCCGACAACGCCAGGATGTTGAAGGGCTCGCGCGACAGCAGCGAACGGGGCGGCGCGAGCTGGTCGGCCACCCGCCTCAGCGTCGTGTCGGCCTGCGCGACCGACAGCCGGACGCCGCTGAAGCCGGCGGGCTCCGCGTCGACGCCGGCGGGCGGCGGCGGTCTGCGCTGGAGTTTGGATCGACGCCGTTCCCCGCCCGCCTCAAGCATCAGCGCTCTCGTCCTGCTGGCGTTCGGTTCATGGGAGTCCTTAGCGCGCCGGAGCCCATCGTGATCCGTCGCACGTTAAAGCCGGCTTGCGACGCCCATCGCCCGCTCACCGCGGGCGCGCCGGACGCTAGCCTTCACCGCTTGGCGCCGCCATGATGACGCGGACCGGGCGGACACCCCGGAAAGGCTCAACGGAGGACGGCGTGAAGACGCGGATCACGGAACTGTTCGGCATCGAGCACCCCATCATCCAAGGCGGGATGCACTTCGTCGGCTTCGCCGAGATGGCGTCGGCCGTGGCGAACGCGGGAGGCCTCGGCCTGATCACGGGCCTGACGCAGAAAACGCCGGACGATCTGGCCCGGGAGATCGCCCGCTGCCGGGAGATGACCGACAAGGGCCGCGTCTTCGGGGTGAACCTCACCTTCCTTCCCTCGGTCACGCCGCCAGACTACCCGGGCTATGTCCGGGCCATCGTCGAAGGCGGCGTCAAAGTCGTGGAGACCGCCGGCAACAATCCCGCGAGGTGGCTTCCGGGGCTCAAGGAGGCCGGGATCAAGGTCATCCACAAGTGCACCTCGGTGCGCCACTCGCTGAAGGCGGAGTCGATCGGCTGCGACGCCGTCAGCGTGGACGGCTTCGAGTGCGGCGGCCACCCGGGCGAGGACGATGTTCCCAACATGATCCTGCTGCCCCGCGCGGCGGACGAGCTCTCCATCCCCTTCGTGGCGTCCGGGGGCATGGCCGACGCCCGCTCGCTGGTCGCCTCGCTCGCCATGGGCGCGGACGGCATCAACATGGGGACCCGCTTCATCGCGACCGTCGAGGCGCCGGTGCACGAGCGGGTGAAGCAGGCCATCGTCGCCGCCAGCGAACTGGACACCCGCCTGGTCATGCGCCCGCTCCGCAACACCGAGCGCGTACTGAACAACGCCGCCGTGGAGCGCCTGATCGAGAAGGAGAAGGCGCTCGGCTCCAACATGAAGTTCGAGGACATCATCGCCGAGGTCGCCGGCGTCTACCCTCGCATCATGAAGGACGGCGACATGGACGCCGGGGCCTGGAGCTGCGGCATGGTCGCGGGCCTGACCTACGACATCCCGACCGTGAAGGAACTGGTGGACCGCATCATGTCGGAGGCGGAGGGCATCATCCGGGGCCGCCTCAACGCGTTCCTGGACGGAACGACGGTCACCCACTCGGCGCGGCTGAAGCCGCAGAGCGCCGGCGAGCCCGTCACCGCGGCGGCCTGACCCTAGGGATCAACGGAAGTTCAGTCGCGTTTGGAGGGCGGCGGCCTTATTCGCCGCCCTCCGTCCCGCAGTTCGAAGGCATGCCTGTGAAGCCCAGCGTCCTGATCCCGCTCGCCCTGCTCGCCGTCCCGACCGCGACGCTCGCCAAGCCCGCCGCACCCGCGCAAATCCCCTACACGGTCAGCGCGCCCGAGGACGCGGTCTATGACCTGCGCTGCAAGTTTCGGGCGGTGCGGATCCAGAACGCCATGGTGAACAGCGCCAATCTGTCCGGGAAGGGCGCCAAGAAGGGCCTGCTCCCCTCCGACAACGCCCGCTGCCTGCTCAAGCAGACCGCCGGAAAGGGGCCGGTCACCCTCACCATCGTGAAGGGCAAGGCCAACGCCGTGACCGTCGCCGGACCCGGCAAGGAGCAGATGCTGGCGGTCTTCTAGAGCCGGCGGAACAGCCCGCCGCGGCTTCTCGTTGGACCCGGGACTTCGCGGAGACCCGACGCCATGAAAGCCAAGCTGAAGCCGCTCGACCAGCAGATCGTCGTCCTGACCGGCGCCTCCTCCGGCATCGGGCTGGCCGCCGCCCGCAAGCTCGCCGAGCGCGGCGCGGCGGTGTTCGCGGTGGCGCGCAATGAGGACGCCCTTCGCAAGCTGGTGCAGGAGATCGAGGGTCAGGGCGGCCGCGCCGCCTTCCACGTGGCGGACGTCGGCGTTCAGGCGGAGGTGATCGCGGCCGCACAGGCCTGCGTCGCCCGGTTCGGCGGGTTCGACACCTGGATCAACGATGCGGGAACCTCGATCTACGGCAAGCTGTGGCAGACGCCCATCGAGGACCACCGGCGTCTTTTCGAGACCAACTACTGGGGCCAGGTCTACGGGTCCCTCGCGGCCGTCGAACACCTGCGGGAAAAGGGCGGCAAGCTGATCACCGTGGGCTCGGTGCTCAGCGACTTCTCCATCCCCGAACAGGGCGCCTATTGCGCCACCAAGCACGCCGTGAAGGGCTTCACGAACGCGCTTCGCGAGGAGCTGACCGGCTCCAAGCTCCCGATCTCCCTGACGCTGATCAAGCCGAGCGCCATCTCCACGCCCTTCCCCGAGCACGCCGTCACCTACATGGACAGCCCGGGCAAGCTGCCGCCGCCGCTCTACGCGCCCGAGCTCGTCGCCGACGCCATTGTCCACGCGTGCGAACACCACGTGAGAGAGCTGACGATCGGCTCGGCGGGCAAGGCGCAGACGCTCATGTTCAACTGGGCGCCCTGGCTGGCCGAGCCGCTCTTCGGCTTGGTCGGTCCCCTCCTTCAGAAGGAGAAGGAGGAGGTCCACGGCGGCAAGATCAACCTGCATGAGGCCGGCACCGGCGGCCGCGCCCACGGGACCGACCGCTTCGTCCGGAAGACCAGCCTCTTCCTGGAGGCGCAGAAGAAGCCCGGCGTCTCGGCGGCCGTTGTGGGCGGACTCGCGGCCGCGGCCATGGGAGCGGTCGCCCTGAACGGCGCCATCAAGACCGAGCGCCGGGTCCGCCGCCGGGTTCAGGCCCTGCGCGAGCGCGACATCCGTCGCCTGCACGGCCTCAAGCTACGGGCCTAGACGGCGCCGAGCGCGTAAGCCTCGCGCGCCTCGGCCAGCCGCGCGAGCTTCGCCCGGAACGGGCCCCAGTCGTCGCCGGCGGCGATCGGGGCCCAGATCGCCTCCACCTCGTCGATCAGCATCTCCTCGGGCTCCGGCCGCCCGAAGTAGGCCGCCTCCAGCCGTTCGGGCCGGTCCGCCTCGAAGTCGGCGAGCCGCCGCCGGAACTCGGCGAAGCTCTCCTCGGCATAGAGGTCGCCCCGAGCGCCCGCGAGCGCCCGCTGCTCGCTTCCGCCGAACCAGTCGAAGAAGAACGGCTCCCAGCGCAGCCGCTCTCCGCCGCTCGCCAGGGCGCGGAACGCGGCGTTCGCCAGGTCGGCGTCCTGCTCGAACGCCTTCGGCCTCACGCCCAGGCGCGCCAGCATCGCCCGGCAGAGCGCGTGTTGGTAGCCCGTCGGGAAACGGTTCAGCGCGTCCACGATGGGCTGCTGCTCGGCGACCAGGGTGAAGCAGCCGCCCAACTGCTGCAGGTTCCAGAACACCGCCTCGGGCTGCCGGCCGAAGCTGTAGAGTCCCGTCTGGTCGAAATAGGCCGCTGTGAAGTTCGGATCGTTGCGCGGCAGGAAGCGCCAGGGCCCATAGTCGAAGCTCTCCCCGGTCATGTTCATGTTGTCGGTGTTGAGCACGCCGTGGACGAACCCCGCCGCCATCCAACGTGCGGCGAGCTCCGCCGCCCGGTCAGCGACAGCCCCCAGCAGCGCCGGCGCCCGCGCGCCCACGCCTTCGACGCCCGACAGCTCCGGGTAGTAGGTCTCGATCACATGATCGATCAGCTGCTCGATCAGATCCGCGCGGTCATGGAAGGCGTGCCGCTGAAAGCTGCCGAAGCGGACGTGGCTCCAGGACAGCCGGGTCAGCACCGCTGACCGTGTCGGGCTCGGCTCGTCGTTGCGGGTCAGGGCCTCGCCCGTCTCGATCAGGCTGAAGCTCTTGGAGGTCGGCACGCCGAGCGCCTCCAGCATCTCGGTGGCGAGCACCTCGCGCACCCCCCCCTTGAGCGTCAGCCGCCCGTCGCCGAAGCGGCTGTAGGGCGTCTGCCCCGACCCCTTGGTGCCCAGATCCAGCAGGCGCCCCGACCCGGACTCGCGAAGCTGGGCGAACAGGAAGCCCCGACCGTCACCCAGTTCGGGGTTGTAAGTCCGGAACTGGTGGCCGTGATAGCGCATGGCCAGCGGCTCGGCCTGGTTGCCCGGCAGCGGCTCGAACACGGCGAAGTGGGCTATCCACTCCGCGTCGGTCAGGCTGTCGAGACCCACCCGCGCGGCGATCCGGTCGTTCCGGAAGCGGATGTCCGCCCTCGGGAACGCAGCCGGTCGGACCGGATCGGCGAACTCTTGCCCGAGCGCCGCGAAGCGAGGGTCACCCTGGTAGGCGGAGGAGACGGGCATGGCGGGTCAATGCGCGCCCGCCCGGAACCGTTCAACCACTCTCGATTTCGATTCAGCCCGCTCTGAACGCGTGTTAGCGCCGGGGTCGGGCTGGAGACGGACATGGCGCGGCGACTGACCCTGGACTTCCTGAAGACCGAAGCCGCTTCCGGGCTGATCCTGGGCGGCGCGGCCCTGCTCGCCATCATCGCCGCCAACTCCCCCTGGTCGGACGCCTACTTCGGCCTGCTCGCCTACGAAGTCCCGCTTCAGATGGGGCAGTGGCGCGAGACCCACTCGGTCCTCGACTGGATCAAGGAGGGGCTGATGGCGATCTTCTTTTTCGTCGTCGGTCTGGAGATCAAATACGAAGTCTTGCGCGGCGAGCTGTCCAATCCCCGCAAGCTCGCCCTCCCCGTGCTTGCGGCGCTCGGCGGGATGATCGCGCCCGCCGTCATCTACCTGTCGCTGAACGCGGGTCCGGGCGGAGCGACCCAGGGCTGGGCCGTTCCGGTCGCCACCGACATCGCCTTCGCCCTCGCAGCCCTCGCCGTCGTCGGGCGCGCCCTGCCCGACAGCCTTCGCATCTTCCTGCTGACCCTGGCGATCGCCGACGACCTCGGCGCCGTCATCCTGATCGCCGTTCTGTTCACCAGCGAGATCGACGCGTCCATGCTCATCGGCGCAGCGGCCGGGCTGATCATGCTGTTCTGCCTCCGCTTCATCCGCCGCGTGCCGTTCTTCTTCTACGCCGTCGGATTCATGATCGTTTGGGCCTTCACCCTGGAGTCGGGGGTGAGCACGTCGGTGGCCGGGGTCGCCGCCGCCATGATGATCCCGATCGAGCCGCGGCGGCCGGGCGAAGAGGGGGTGCTGAAGAACTTCGTCGACAGCCTGCACGGTTACGTCGCCTACTTCATTCTCCCGCTGTTCGCGTTCGCCGCGGCCGGCTTCTCCATGGCCGGACTGTCGGTTCGCGAGGTCACCTCGCCGGTGACGCTCGGGATCCTGCTGGGCCTGTTCCTCGGCAAGCCGATCGGCGTCTTCGGCGCGAGCCTGCTGGCGGTCTGGCTCAAGCTCGCCAAGCGCCCCACGCATGCGACCTGGCTGGAGCTGTTCGGCGTGGCCTGGCTCTGCGGCGTCGGCTTCACCATGAGCCTGTTCATCGGCGGGCTCGCTTTCCCGGCCAGCGATCCGGTGGCGCAAGGCGAGATCCGCCTGGGCGTGATCCTCGGCACGATCGTCTCGATCCTCGGCGGCATGGCGGTGCTGAGGGTCGCCGCAGCGCGCCGCGAGCGGCGGCGTATGGAGGATCAGGCTGCGTACGCCTGACAGAATGTCGCATTTGGGCAACAGGCGAGTCCCGCTCCCCGACATGACAGGCTTGAAACTTTACTCAGGGGCGCCCTCGACCTAGCTCAAGCTTCAGCACGGGCCCTCCCCGGCCCGCGCTGCATCGAACATCAATTCAACGAGGCGCGCTCCTCCCCCAAGGCGCGCCCGGGAGGCACCATGCGCATCCGTCACTTCGCGTCGGCGTCCGCCGTCGCGCTCGCCTTCGTCGCCTTCAGCTCCGTCGCCCAGGCCCAGGAAGCCGAGCCGGGCGTCACCGACCGCGCTCAGAACACCCGGCAGACCGAAGCGACCGCCGCCACCGAGAACCAGGGCGCGTCCACGGTCGAGGAGATCATCGTCACGGCCCAGAAGCGCGAGCAGTCGCTGCAGGACGTGCCGATCGTGGTGACCGCCATCAGCGAGCAGGCTCTGCAGGATGCAGGCGTGCGGGACATCAAGGACCTGACGGTTCTGACGCCCGGCGTGACGGTCACCTCCACGTCTTCGGAAGCCTCCACCACCGCTCGCGTCCGCGGCGTCGGAACCGTGGGCGACAACCCGGGCCTGGAGTCGTCGGTCGGCATCGTGATCGACGGGGTCTACCGCCCCCGCAACGGCGTCGGCTTCAACGATCTGGGCGAGATCGAGCGCGTCGAGGTGCTGAAGGGCCCGCAAGGAACCCTGTTCGGCAAGAACACCTCCGCTGGCGTCATCAACGTCATCTCCAAGGCGCCTGATTTCGACTTCGGCCTCGACGCCGAAGCGACGGTCGGCAACTACGGCGCGCTGGAGACCTCGGCCTCCGTCACCGGCCCCCTGATCGAAGACAAGCTGGCCGGCCGCTTCTTCGCAGCCTTCCGCCAGCGGGACGGCCTCTACGACGTCCAGACCGGGACGGTCGGGCCGCGCGCCAGACCGCAGGACAACGACCGCAACTACTACACGCTGCGCGGTCAGCTGCTCTGGACCCCCACCGAGGACCTCGATGTACGTCTCATCGCGGACTACACCAACCGTCAGGAGTTCTGCTGCGTCGGCGTGAACGTCGTCCGCAATCCGCTGCGCCAGGGCTACATCGACTTCCTGTCCCAGCAGGTCCAAGGCGTCCCCGGCACGCTGAACCCGCCGAACCCGAGCGAGCGCCTGGCCTTCGCCAACCGTCCGACCGACCAGAACGTCGAGGACGGCGGCGTTTCGCTGGAAGCCACCTACGACATCAACCCCGACGTGACGCTCACCTCGATCACGGCCTATCGGCAGTGGGAGACGCGGAACGGGCAGGACACCGAGTTCACGACCGCCGACGTCTGGTATCGGGAGCCGGGTCAGAACAGCAACACCTTCAGCTTCTGGACTCAGGAGCTGCGTCTGGCCGGCACGAGCGATCGCCTCGACTGGCTGGTGGGCGGCTTCTACTCGCGCGAGGAGCTCGACCGTCAGGACCGCATCGTCTACGGCCCCGACTTCGAGCGCTACTTCAGCCTGATCATCGCCGGGCAGAGCAACCCCGCCCTGTTCCCGGCCGCCCAGTTCCTGCTCAGCAACACCGCCTCCGCGGCCAATCCGTTCGGCTTGCCGGCGGCGGCCGGCGGCGGCCTCGGCGCGCCGGGAACGGTGTTCGCCGGGCGCGGGAACAACGACTACTACGCGCAGACCACCGACAGCCTGGCGCTGTTCACCAACAACAGCTTCCGCGCGACCGAGCAGCTCGAGCTGACGCTGGGCCTGCGTTACACCATGGAAGAAAAGTCGGTCGACACGCTCTACACCAACCCGAACGGCGCCGGCGGCTGCGGCACCGTGTTGGGCCGCTACAACGCGTTCGGCCAGCCGGCGGCGTTGCTGCCGCTGCTGGGCGCGGTCTGCGTGCTGCCGACCAGCGATCCGGCCTTCAACCTGCTTCGCACGAGCCAGTCCCGCGAAGAGGAAGAGCTCACCGGCACGGTCAAGGCCGCCTACCGCTTCAACGAAGACCTGCTGACCTACGCCTCGTACGCGCGGGGCTACAAGGCGGGCGGCTTCAACCTGGACCGGGCGCGCAAGGGCTTCGGGGTCGCCGAGACCAACACCAGCTTCGAGCCGGAGTTCGTGGACAGCTATGAGCTCGGTCTGAAGTCGGAGCTGTTCAACAACAGCCTGCTGGCGAACGCGACGCTGTTCCACCAGACCTTCGAGAACTTCCAGCTGAACACCTTCACGGGCGTCAGCTTCATCGTGGCCTCCATCCCCGAAGTGGTGTCGCGGGGCGTCGACGCCGACTTCATCTACATCACCCCGGTGGAAGGTCTGACGCTCAACGGCGGGATCACCTACGCCGAGACGCAGTACGGCGACTTCACGCCCAGCGCAGGCGTCTCGGCGCGTCTGCCAGGCTCTCGCCTCTCGTTCGCTCCGCTCTATTCGTTGTCGCTGTCGGGCACCTACGAGCGGCCGGTCGGGAACGGCCTGCTGCTCCGGACCAGCCTCTCGGGCAAGTACAGCTCGTCCTACAACACCGGCTCCGACCTCGCGCCGGAGAAGGTGCAGAACGGCTTCACGGTCGTGAACGGCCGGGTCGGGATCGGGACCGAGGACGGCCGCTATACGCTGGAGGCCTTCGCCAACAACCTCTTCGACGAGGACTACTTCCAGGTGGCCTTCGACGCGCCGTTGCAGAACGAGGCCACGCGGCCTGCGGTCAACGCCTTCCTCGGCGCCCCGCGGCTGTTCGGCGTGACCTTCCGCGTCAACTACTGACGCCGCAGGTCTCGGCACGAGCTGAGGGCGGCCCGGAGCGATCCAGGCCGCCCTTCTCGTTGAGCCGAGCCGGGCCGCTAGAGCGCCACCACCCCCACGCCGGGCGGCTCCGCGTAGAGGCCCGCCACCAGATCGGCGCGGCGCTCCAGAGTCGCTCGCTGGTTCACATAGCCCTTGTCGGTGATCTCGCCGGAGTCGATCGAGGGCGGCTCCAGCATCACCAGGAACCGGCCGATGCGCCGGCTGCTCCCGCCTGCGCCGGCGTTGTGGGCCCGCAGGCGCTCGGCGATGATCCCGTTCAGCCGCTCCAGCGGCGTGCCCTCTCCGGGCTCGCTCGCCAGCGCCTGCAGCCCGGCCATCGACGGCCAGATCAGGGCCGCTGCGAACGGCTTGTCCTGCCCGGCGATCACCACGTCGTGCACATAGGGGCTGCAAGCGGCGACTACGTCGGGCCTCAGCGTTCCCACCGACACCCAGGTGCCGCTGTCGAGCTTGAAGTCCTCCGTGACCCGGCCGTCGAACACCAGCCCCTGAGCCGGATCATTCGGATCCACGAACCGAGCCGCGTCCCCGAGCTTGTAGAAGCCCTCCTCGTCGAACGCCGCCGCGGTCTTCTCCGGGTCGCCCACATAGCCGGTCGCGACCGTCGGCCCCTTCACCCGGACCTCGAACTTGGACCCGTGCGGGACCAGCTTAAGCGTGATCCCCGGCAGCGGCAGGCCCACCAGGCCGACCCGGTCGGTCAGCCAGTGCACCATGGTGATCCCCTGCGTTTCGGTGGCCCCGTACATGGTGATCATCGGGATTCGCGCGCCCGTCTCCGCCACCGCCCGGCGCTGCATGCGCTCGCCGACGTCGGTCGACAGGGTCGCCCCGCCGTACGCCATGTAGCGCAGGTTCCTGAAGAACGACCGGCGCAGCGTCGGGTCCTTCTCCATCGCTTCCGCCAGCATGCCGAAGGCGATGGGCGCCGAGCCGAAGGTGATCGGCGAGACCTCGTAGAGGTTCTTGATCGTGGTCTCGAACATCCCCGGCAGCGGCTTGCCCTCGTCGAGGTAGACCGTGCCGCCGCTCCAGAGCACGAGGTTGAAGCCGATGTTGCCCGCCGAGATGTGGCTCCACGGCATCCACTCCAGGCTCTCGGGGACCAAGTCGGGCTCATCGGCGTCGGTGCGCAGGCCGTTCGAGCCCGCGAGGCCCGCCGTCATCATGCCCTGGGTCTGGGGCACCCCCTTCGGCAGGCCGGTCGACCCGGAGGTGAACAGGTACTTGGCCACCGTCTGTGGGCCCAGGCGGTCCATGGCCTCGACCACCTCAGGTCCGGCGGGCGCGGCCGTCAGCTCGGCGAACGGGACGGCGCCTGGATAGCCGCCCTCCACCGTCACCACGGTCAGGTCAGCGTCGAGTCCTTTGAGCGCGTTCAGCGCCCCCGCGAACGCGTCGCCGTTGTGGGCGAACACCACCTTCGGCTTCAGCGTGCGGAAGCAGTGCTTCAGCTTCTCGTGGTCGCTCGACATGAGGCTGTAGGCTGGGCTCACCGGCGCGACCGGCACGCCGGCGGTGTACCCGCCCAGCGTGATCAGCGCGTGCTCGATCGAGTTGCCCGACAGGATCAGAACGCAGTCGCCCTGCCCCAGGCCGCGCCTCAGCAGCCATCCCGCCACCCGGTCCGCGGCCGACTTGGCCTCGCCGTAGGTCACGAAGCGCCACGGCCCGTGCCCGGGCAGCCGCTGGCCCATGTAGCGCCGGTCGGGGTGCTCGGCGGCCTTTTCCGCCAGCAGGTGTGCGATCGAGCGCGGGCTCTGACCGGGCTCCAGGTTGGACCAGAGCAGGATCGCGCCGTCCGGCCGGCGCTCGATACCCACGTCCGGCGCCTTCATGGGGAGCGGCTTGAACGGCGCGGCTCCGGCGTTCTGCGGCGGGCGGTCGAGCACGGCGGCGTCCGCGCCATCGGCCGGGGTCATGGGCGTCTCTCCTCGGTTCCCGCCGGTCTTCGCCGGCCTTCGAACAAGCTGGGCGCTAGGGACAAGCCCCGCAAGTCTGTTCAGGCGGGAGCCACGCTGGCCCGCACCGCTTCGGGATCGACGGCGTCGTGGAGCGGCTCGCCCGCCGCCCAGCGCCGCAGATTGTCCAGGAACACGCGGTCGCTCCGCGCCTGCAGCCCCGACCCGAGCGGGGACGCGTGCGCCGTCAGCGTGACGCGCGGATGAGCCCAGAACGGACTCTCGGCCGGCAGCGGCTCCGTTCCGAAAACGTCGAGGAGGGCGTGCTCGGGCGTCCCCCGATCCAGGGCGGCCAGCAGCGCCGCCTCGTCCACCAGTCCGCCGCGCCCGACGTTCACGAACACCGAGCCCGGCTTCATGGCCGCGAACGCCGAACCGTCCGCCATGCCCGCGCTCTCGGGCGTCAGCGGCAGCGACAGCACCACCACGTCCGCCTCGGGCAGAGCCTCGCGCCAGTCGGTCGTCATGCGATCCGCCATGGGGTGATCGCCCGCCCGCCGGCGTACGCCGATCACCTGGGCGCCGAACGCCCGCGCCCGCTCCGCGACGGCCTGACCGATCGCACCGAACCCCACGACCAGCCACGTGGACCCCGCGATCTCGCGGAACGGCAGCTTCTCCCAGCGCCGCTCCGACTGCGCGGCCCGGCGCTCGGGCCCGCGTTGCAGATGGTCCAGCACGCCCCAGAGCACGTACTCGGCGATGCCGACCGCCTGCACGTGCTGGGTGGTCAGGATCGCGCCCTTGCTCACGATCGCGCCGAACACCGGCAGCTCCGTCCCAGCGGCCCCGCTCTGCACCCAGGCGAGGTTCGGCGACTTCAGCGTCGCGCGGGCGAAGTCGCGAACGCAGGGCGCGCCGAAGACATCGCCGTTGAACCAGGAGGCGTCGACCGCTGCGGCCTCCGCGCTCAGTTCGACGCCGCCCAGGCTCAGGCCGCCGTCCTCCGTCATCAGCACGGGCGCGATCCCTTCGACCGCGTCGATCTCGGCGGCCAGCCGGCGATACGCCGGCTCGTAGATCAGCAGCCGCTTCACCGCGGGCGGATGTCGATCGCCTGAGACGGCGGCAGTCCCGCCAGCGCCGCGCTCTTCGCCGCCGCGTCGAAGCCGGCCATGATACCGGCGAAGCGCGCCTCGACGAAGGGGCGCATGTCGGGGTGGGTGAAGATGTAGAACTCGCCGTTCTCGACCGCCTCGACCACCCGCTCGCCGACCGCCTCGGCCGGTATGCCGCTCGTGACCAGCTGCTCGGTGATCACCAGGGTCGTGGGGTCGATCTCGCGCTCCACCGCCAGCTCCGCCGGGCGGTTCCTCTGGCTTTCGTGGATCCGGGTCGAGACGAACCCAGGGCAGAGCACCGAGACGCCGACCTTGGTCTCCGCGAGCTCGGCGGCCATCGCCTCAGCCAGCGCGACGACGCCGAACTTCGTGACGCTGTAGGGCGCCATGTGCGGGGGCGAGATCATGCCGGCCATGGACGCGGTGTGGACCACGTGGCCCTCGTCGCCGTGCGCCAGCATGCCCGGGAGAAACGCGCTGACGGTGTCCACCACGCCCGTTAGGTTCACGCCCAGCGTCCAGCGCCAGTCCCGTTCGACCAGCGACTGCACCGGTCCGCCCCCGCCGCCCACGCCCGCGTTCGGGCAGAGCACATGGACGAGTCCGAACTCCTGAGCGACGCGGGCGGCCGCGTCCTCCATCTGCTCCCGGTAGGTCACGTCCGCCCGCATCCCGCGCACGGCCGCGTTGCCGCCTTCGAACGAGGCCAGCGCCGCGTCCAGGGCCGCCTGCTCCACGTCCAGCAGGTAAACGTTCGCGCCCCGCCGCGCGAAGCTCCTGGCCATGGCCAGGCCGATGCCGCTCGCGCCGCCGGTGACCACGGCGGTCTTTCCTTCCCAGTTCGTGATCATGCGCTCGGCGCCCCCCCGCCTTCCGCCTTCTCCGGCGCGACCGCCGCCATGATGAACCGGCGGATATGCTCGGTGACGGCCGCTTCGCCGAGCCCGTGAGTGTAACCCCACGAACTCGACTGCCGCACCACGCCCAGCACCGCCGCCCCGGTCAGCGAGCGGTCCAGGTCCTTTCGGACCAGCCCCTCCTCCTGTCCCAGGCGCAGCAGCTCGCCCCAATAGGCCGCCCACCGGTCCAGCAGCGTCTCGCCCGGGCTCTGCGCCCCTTCGGCCACCAGCACGCGGCTGTCGGCCATGGCGGTCATCAGCTCCCGCGGATGCTCGCGAGCGTAGGCGTAGGTTGCGGCGATGCTGGCCAGCACCTTCTCTTCAAAGGTGTTCGCCTTGCGCACCGCGACTTCGGTCGCTTCCCCTAATTCGGCCCCGACGGTCTGAGTGAACGCCAGGAAGCAGGCCAGCTTGTCGTCGAAGTACTGATAGAACGTCCCCTGCGCGACCCCGGCCTCCCGGGCGATGTCCTGGGGCCGCACCGCATGGTAGCCGTCCCTGGCGAAGAGCGTGCGCGCGGCGGCGAGCAGCTTGGCCCGCGTCTCAGCGGAGCGGCGGCCGGGGGAATCGACGACCCGGGCGGCCGCAGCGTTGGAGGCAGTCATGCCAAGCAGCCTTCCGTCCCGCCTGACACTTTGTCAAACTGGATCGAGCCCGCGCGGCGATGGACCGCGCGGTCGGGAGAACCGCCGGCATGGCTGACCGCAAGCTGCGCTTCGGGGCCTTCATCGCGCCCTTCCACGCCATGGAGGAGAACCCGACGCTCGCCATCGAGCGCGACCTTGAGCTCGTCCAATGGATGGATCGGCTCGACTACGACGAGGCCTGGATCGGCGAACATCATTCGGCCGGCTATGAGCTGATCGCCTCGCCCGAGGTGTTCATCGCCACCGCCGCCGAGCGCACCCGCCGCATCCGCCTGGGCACCGGCGTGTCCTCCCTGCCCTACCATCATCCCTTGATGCTGGCCGACCGGATCAACCAGTTGGACCATGTCACCCGCGGCCGCGTGATGTTCGGGGTCGGCCCCGGCAGCCTCCCGTCCGACGCCGCTATGATGGGCATTCCTGTCGCCAAGCAGCGCGACCGCATGGACGAGGCCCTGGACGTGCTCGTGCCGCTCCTTCGCGGCGAGACCGTCAGCCACGAGAGCGAGTGGTTCACCCTGAACAACGCCCGCCTGCAGATGACGCCCTACTCGCGCCCGAGCGTGGAGATCGCGGTCGCCAGCCAGGTCTCGCCCACTGGCGCACGCGCGGCCGGCAAGCACGGCCTGGGCCTGCTCTCCATAGGCGCGACCCAGACCGGGGGCTTCAACGCCCTCGCCTCAAACTGGGCCATCGCCGAGGAGCAGGCGGCGGCGAACGGCCTCGCCATGGATCGATCGCAGTGGCGCCTAGTGGGCCCCATGCACGTGGCCGAGACCCGGGAGAAGGCGCGCGAGAACGTGCGCTTCGGCCTGGAGAAGTGGCTCTACTATTTCCGTGAGGTCGCGGCCCTGCCGCTCGCGCCGATGGACGGCAGCGACCCCGTGGACGCCATGATCGACACGGGCATCGCCGTGATCGGAACGCCCGACGATGCGGTCGCCCAGCTGGAGCGGCTGGAAGCTCAGTCCGGCGGCTACGGCTGCTTCCTGCAGATGGCCCATAACTGGGCGGACTGGGAGGCGACCAAGCGGTCCTACGAGCTGATCGCCCGCTACGTCTTCCCGCGTTTCCAGGGGAGCAACGCCAACCGGGACGCCTCCATCGCCTGGGCGATCGAGAACCGCCCGACCTTCATCGGCCAGGCGCAGATGGCCATCGGCGCCCGCGTCGCCCAGCACGTCCAGGAGAAGGGCGCGGACAACATCCGGCCCGAGATCCTCGAAGCGATGGGCATGGCCAAGCCTCCGCAAGCGGCCGAGTAGGAGCGTACCCCCATGGACCTGTCCTTCACCGCCGAGCACGACGTCTTCCGCCAGGAGGTGCGTCAGTGGATCGAGGAGAACTACCCCGCCGACGTCCGCAAGAAGCAGCAGACCGGTCAGACCCTGACCAAGGCCGATTACCTCTCCTGGCACCGCAAACTCGCCCAGAAGGGTTGGCTGGTCCCCTCCTGGCCGACCAAGTTCGGCGGAACCGGCTGGGACGTGGTCCGCCGCTACGTCTTTTCCGAGGAGCTCGCGCGGGCGGAGACCATCCCGCCCACCTTCGGCATCGGGATGATCGGGCCGGTCATCTACACCTTCGGCACCCCCGAGCAGGTCGAACGGTACCTCTGGCCGACCATCAACGGGGACATCTGGTGGTGCCAGGGCTACTCCGAGCCCGGCGCGGGCTCCGATCTCGCGTCGCTGACCACCCGCGCCGAACGGGTCACCGGCGATGACGGCCAGGACCACTACCTCGTCAACGGCCAGAAGACCTGGACCACCCTGGCCCAGCACGCCGACTGGGGCTTCTTCCTGGTGCGGACCAACCCGGACGCCAAGAAGCAGGAAGGCATCTCCTTCCTGCTGATCGACATGAAGACGCCCGGCATCACCGTGCGGCCTCTGATCACCATCGACGGCGGCCACGAGGTCAACGAGGTCTTCCTCGAAAACGTGAAAGTCCCCGTCGAGAACCGCATCGGCGAGGAGAACAAGGGCTGGACGGTCGCCAAGTACCTGCTCGGCCACGAGCGGAGCGGCATCGCCGGCGTCGCGCGCTCAAAGCGGGGGGTGGAGCGGCTTCGCAAGATCGCCGCCTCTCAACCGAGCGACAGCGGCGGCGCGCTGATCGAGGACCCCGCCTTCAAGCGCAAGGTTGCCGAGCTGGAGATCGACCTCTCGGCCCTTGAGTACACCGAGCTGCGAACCCTCGCGGCCGAGAGCGGCGGCAAGGGCCCGGGACCCGAAGCGTCCTTGCTCAAGATCAAGGGCACGGAGATCGGCCAACGCCTGACCGAGCTGACGCTGGAGGCTGCGGGCGTGTACGGCGCGCCCTACTTCCGCGGGTTTCCCGAGCAGGGCGGCAACGCCCTGCCGATCGGGCCGGACTTCGCCCACCGCGCCGCGCCGACCTACTTCAACATGCGCAAGACCAGCATCTTCGGCGGCAGCAACGAGATCCAGCGCAACATCATCGCCAAGGCGGTGCTGGGCCTCTGAGCCGACTTCTGGGCGGGCTGGGGCGCTAAGGCCCGCCCGCCACGGCGCCCACCAGCGCCATCGAAAGCGCATCGAGATCGATCGCGCCACTGACCTCCAGCGAGCCTTCGGCAGGGGCGCCGACGGTCAGCCGCCCCTCCGACGCTTCGGCCTGCCGCCGCAGTTCGGCGACCAAGGCCTCGGTGACCTGTCCTTCCATGTCCATGTCCTTGGAAGCGGCGACGCCGCGGCGCGGTTCCAAAGCCTGCTCAGCCGCGATTGAGAGGCGTTCGCGAATCCAGTTGCGACTGCTTCTCAGGAGCGCTAGACCGCCAGCAACAAAGCGCGGCGCGGAAGCCGCTTCGGGGCGTCAGTGACATGAGTGGAGTAAAGGCGCCGCGGTCCTTGCGGCTGGCGGGCACGAGCGTTGCGGCGGTCGCCAGCTTCGCCTTGGCTGGCGCCGCTGCGGCGGATGAGACCCCGGCTGAGCCTCAGGTTGTGGACAGCGTCACGGTCACGGCCCGGCGCAATCTCGAGCGTCCCCACGTCGACCCCAACGCGCCCTACAAGGCCGACACCTCCGCCTCCGCGAAGTTCACCGAGCCCCTGCTCGACACGCCCAAGTCCGTGGTCGTCATCACCGATCAGGTGATCAAGGACTCGGGCGCCCAGACCTTCCGCGACCTGGCGCGCATGCAGCCTGGCGTCACGCTCGGCACGGGCGAAGGCGGCAACGCCTTCGGCGACCGCATCTTCATCCGGGGCTTCGACGCCCGCAACGACGTCTATGTGGACGGCGTGCGCGATCCCGGGGTGGGCTCGCGCGAGATCTTCGCCGTCGAGCAGATCGAGATCCTCAAAGGCCCCTCCTCCGCCTTTGGAGGCCGGGGGACCACCGGCGGGGCGGTCAGCCTCATCAGCAAACAGGCTCGGCCGGGCGACTTCGGCGACTTCGAAGTCACCCTGGGCACGGACGACACCCGCCGGGTCACCGTGGACGTGAACCGGTCGCTCAGCGAGACCTTCGACGTGCGCGTGAACGCCATGGTCCACGACTCCGGCGTGGCGGGGCGAGATTACGTGACCAACAGCCGGTGGGGCGTGGCCGCGGCCGCGACCTGGCGGCCGACCGAGCGCCTGACGCTCCAGGCCGACTACTTCCATCTGACGACAGACGATCTGCCCGACTGGGGCGTACCCTACGACGTGACCCGGAACGAGCCCTTCAACGTGGGGCGCGAGAACTTCTACGGCGTCCTCGCCCGCGACTTCCGCGAGACGTTCGCCGACATCTACACGGCCCGCCTCGCCTACGACCTGGCCGAGAACGTCACCGTGCGGTCCACGTTGCGCTACGGCCAGAGCAAGAACGCCTACACCGCCTCAGCGCCCGAGCAACCCTGTTTCGTGGGGATCACCTGCGGGGCGGGCCAGCGGCTCAATACGGTGGGCGCGAACGCCAAGCGCCGGGACGCGATCACCGAGTACCTGGTCAACCAGACCGACCTGACCGTCCGCTTCACCACGGGAGCGATCGAGCACGCCCTGGTTGCCGGCTACGAGCTCTCCCGCGAAGAGACCGCGAACCGCAACCGCGCCTTCACCGAGTGCGCCGTGCTGCCCTGCACGGGGCTGGCCGCCAACCCCAGGCTCGACCTCTTCACGCCGGACCCGACCATCCCGTTCGGCTCCGACACCACCGTGACCGGCCGCACCACCATCTCGCCCGAGACGAACGCGCTCTACGTACTCGACACCTTGAAGTTCGGCCCCCAGTGGCAGCTTCAACTCGGCGTCCGCTACGACCAGTTCGAAAACGAGATCCGAACGGTCAGCTTCAACGGCAATCCCGCTCCGCCGATCATCACCACCGAGAACGACCTGCTGAACCTGCAGGCCGGCTTGGTCTACAAGCCGCGGCCGAACGGGACGCTATACGCCACCGTCGCCTCCAGCTCGAACCCGCCTTGCGAGCAGCTCGACGCCACCGCCATCGACTACGGCGGCTGCGACGCCCGCACGGCCGCGTTCGATCCGGTCCAGAACCTCTCCTATGAGCTCGGGACCAAGTGGAACCTGGCCGGCGGCCACCTGAACCTTACGGCCGCAGTCTTCCGCATCGAGCGCGAGGAAGTGCCGGTGCCCGGCGCCGGCGTCGTGCCGCTGCAGAACCAGCGTGTGGACGGAATCGAGCTCACCGCCGCCGGCGACGTCACCGACCGTTTCAGCGTGTTCGGCGGCCTGACTCTGCTGGACACGGAGGTGACCGACAGCGACGTAGCCAGCCAGACCGGCTCCAAGTTCCCCAACATTCCGGAGACGACGTTCAGCCTGAGCGGCCGCTACCAGCTGAACGAGGCCGTCCACCTGGGGGCCACGGCCCTCTACAACAGCGAGAAGTTCGGCGGGACCGTCGCTGCGCTGAACACCAGGACGCCGGAGTTCTGGCGCTACGACCTGTTCGGCGGCTTCCAGCTCACCCAGCGCGTCTCGCTCAGCTTCAACGTCCTGAACGTGACGGACGAGGTGTACTACGACGCGATCTACCGCTCCGCGACGCCGTTCACCTACCAGGCGCCCGGCCGGTCGGCCCTGATCACGCTGGACATCGATCTGTAATGCTCCTGGCCATCCCCGGCGTGCTCAGCGAGGCGGACGTGGCGCACGCCCGCGCCCGTCTCGCCGAGGCCGAGTGGGTGGACGGCGCCGAGACGGCCGGCGCGCAGTCCGGTCGGGTCAAACGCAACAGCCAGGTGCGCGAGGGCTCGGCCGTCTCGCGCGAGTTGGGCGACCTGATCCTGGACCGGCTGGGCGCCGCGCCCCTGTTCGTCTCGGCCGCCCTGCCGCTCAAGACCTTCCCGCCCCTGTTCAACCGCTACGGCGAGGGGGACGGCTTCGGCTCGCATGTGGACAACGCCATCCGCCCCGTCCGCGGCACGCCGATCCGGGTGCGCACCGACCTTTCCGCCACCCTCTTCCTCACAGATCCCGCGGCTTACGACGGCGGGGAGCTGGTGATCGAGGGCGCCTTCGGGGTGCAGGAGGTGAAGCTCGCGGCCGGCGACCTGATCCTCTACCCCGCGTCCAGCCTGCACCAGGTCGCGCCGATCACGCGCGGCGAGCGAGTGTCCTCATTCTTCTGGGTCCAGAGCATGGTGCGCGACGAGGGCGCCCGGACCCTGCTCTTCGACCTGGATCAGAGCATCCAGTCGCTCTCGGCGGCGCTGGGCGTCGACCATGCCGAGGTGGTCCGGCTCTCGGCCGTCTACCACAACCTCGTCCGCCGGTGGGCGGAGGCCTGAGCGCCTAGTAGGCGAACTCCTCGAACACCTTGCGCACGTCCCCCGCCCAGGGGCCGTGGTAACGTTCGAGCAGCCGCTCGGCCGGGGTGACGCCGCTGTCGGCGATCTCCTCCAGCTCCGCCAGGTAGCCGGTCTCATCCACCAGCCCGCCGCTCAGCCGCTCGCGCCGCTTGAGCCCCTCGCGCGCGACGGCGAGCAGGTCCTTGGCGATGGCCTGCAGCGTCCGCCCGCCGACCTCCGCCTTCAGCCCGAGTCGCGCCGCGTCCGCCCGCACGCGCGCGTGGTCTTCCAGCGTCCATCCCTTGCAGAGGTCCCAGGCGGCGTGCAGCGCGGCGTCGTCGTAGAGCACCCCCGCCCAGAGCGCCGGCAGGGCGCAGATCCGGCTCCAGGGCCCGGAGTCCGCTCCCCGCATCTCCAGGTAGGTCTTCAGCCGCACCTCGGGGAAGATGGTGGTCAGGTGGTCCGCCCAGTCCTTGCGGGTGGGCCGCTGGCCAGGCAGATCGTCCAGCTCGCCGGCCATGAATCGCCGGAACGAGCGCCCCTGCAGGTCCACGTACCGACCGCCCCGCTTCACGAAGTACATCGGCACGTCCAGCGCGTAGCGCGCGTAGGCCTCGAACCCGAACCCCTCGGCGAACACGAAGTCCAGCATCCCGGTCCGGTCGGGGTCCGTGTCGGTCCAGACGTTCGCCCGGGTGCTCAGCAGGCCCGAGGGCTTGCCCTCCTTGAACGGGGAGTTGGCGAACAGCGCCGTGGCGACCGGCTGCAGCGCCAGGGAGGTGCGGAACTTCAGCGCCATGTCGGCTTCGGAGCTGAAGTCCAGGTTCGCCTGCACCGTGCAGGTGCGCAGCATCATATCCAGGCCCAGCGAGCCCCGCTTGGGCATGTACGACCGCATGATGTCGTAGCGGGCCTTGGGCATGATGGGCACCTCGTCCCGCCGCCAAAGAGGCGAGAAGCCCAGGCCCAGAAAGCCGATCCCCAGTTCGTCCGCGACGGTCTTCACCTCCTCCAGGTGCCTGCCGGTCTCCGAACAGATCTGGTGCATGTCCTCCAGCGGCGCGCCCGAGAGCTCGAACTGCCCGCCGGGCTCCAGGCTGACGCTGGCGCCGTCCCGCTGCAGGGCGATCAGCATGCGCCCGTGGCGGTTGTCCTCGTACTCCCCGGTCCAGCCGAACCGCTGCAGCCCCTCCAGCATCGCCTTGATGCCGTCCGGCTCGTACGGGACAGGTTGATGGGTCCCGAGCCGGAAGCCGAACTTCTCGTGCTCGGCGCCGATCCGCCATTGCTCTTTCGGCTTGCAGCCGGCTTCGAGGGCGGCCGTCAGGTCGTCCAGGGTCAGCGGACGCTCGTCCACCTCTGCTTCGGCCATACGCTGGACACTCCCGCCCCCACGACGCGCGTGCGCGTCCTTACGCCGCTCAGATCGGGTGCGGCAAGCGATCCCGCCAGTCCCCCGCCGCCGCCTGCCACAAGCTCATGGCGCTGATCGCGGCCGTGTCCGCCCGCAGAATGCGAGGGCCCAGCGACACCGGCGTGACGAACGGCAGCTCCCGCAGCCGCGCCCGTTCCTCCGGCGCGAACCCGCCCTCGGGGCCGATCAGGATCGAGGCCTGGCCTGCGGGTCCGGCCAGCGCCTCCAGCATCGGCCGCGCCTCACCGCCCTCGTCGCAGAACACCAGCGCCCGATCGCCCGGCCAGGCGTCCAGCAGCCGGTCCAGGGCCACAGGCGCCCGCACCTCAGGCACGTCCAGACGCCCCGTCTGCTCCGCCGCCTCCGCCGCGATCAGGTGCAGCCGGTCGACGTTGGTCCGCTCCGCATTGGTGTAGCGGGTGGTGACCAGTTGAACCCTCAGCGCCCCCAGCTCGGCGGCCTTCTCCACGATGGTCTCCAGGCGCGCGCGCTTCACCAGGGCGACCACCAGCTCCAGGTCCGGCCCGAACGCCTGGGGGCGCGTCCGCTCCACGAGCGCCAGCCGGCAGCCGCGCTTGCTCACGTCCGCGATCCGCGCCCGCCACTCGCCGTCGCGCCCGTTGAACAGCAGCAGCTCGTCGCCGGGCCCCTTGCGCATGACGCTCGTCAGATAGCGGGCCTGTTCGGGCGAGGGCTCGAGCGCCGTCCCGGCCTCCAGCGCGTCCTTGACGAACAGCCTGATCATGCAAGCACCGCTTGCGGCGCCCCGCACGCCTGATCAAGCTTCCCCCACCGAGCCCCCTCGCCTATCTGCGCGCGGTGACCGCGCCCGCCGCCCGCCCGTTCGACGTCGCCAGCCCGCGCGGCCGGCGGCGCGCTTACGCCGACTATCTGTTGTCGGATCACGCCTTCCTGCGCGTCGGCTTCCAGAACGCCCATTGGGTCAGCCCCGAGCTTGTGCGGACCAACCAGCCTTGGCCCTTCCAGCTCCGCTGGTGGCGCGACCACGGCATCAAGACCGTAATCAACCTGCGGGGCGGCTTCGACGCCAGCTTCTACGCCCTGGAGCGGGACGCCTGCGAGCGGCTGGGCCTGACCATGGTGGACTTCACGGTCACCTCCCGCGAGGCGCCCTCCCGCGAGCAGATCCGCGGCTCTCGCGACCTGTTCCAGACCATCGCCTACCCGGCGCTGATGCACTGCAAGTCGGGCGCGGACCGGGCCGGCGTCATGAGCGTGCTCTACCGCCACTTCCGACTCGGCGAGCCGATCCGCGAGGCGGCGCGCGAGCTGCACCTGCGCTACCTGCACGTCCGCCAGGGCAAGACCGGGGTGCTCGACTACGTCTTCCAGCGGTATCTGGTCGAGGCCGAGCCCGAGGGGATCGGCTTCATGGATTGGGTGGAGAGCGACGCCTACGACCCCAAGCGACTCAAGGCCGACTTCCAGGCCGCGTGGTGGGGGACCGCGCTGACCGAACGCCTGCTGAAGCGGGAGTAGCGCCTAGGAGGCGCGGCCGCGATCCTCGCTGCGCAGGTGCGCCGCCCGACCATCCTCGTCCGCGATGATGCTCGTCTCCCGCCGGTCGGGCCGCAGGTCGCCCGCGTGGCGCGTGCCCTTGTTCCGCTTGGCGAATACGTAGATCGCCAGAACGGCGAGGGCGATGACGACGATGGGGGCCAGGAAGTCCATGACAGCCTAACCCGCCAGGCGCGCTCAGGGTTGCGCCTCAGTCGCCTGGGCCTCCGCCGCCGTCGCAACCTCCTCCGTCGCTCGACCCGCTGTCGCAGGAGGCACCGTCCTGGGACATGAGGAAGGGCGAAGCGTCGCCGCCCGAAGCGCCGCTCCACGCGCTGGCGCGGCCTCGCCGAGAGCTCCGGAAGCTCACGAGCAGGACGAACCCGCCCAGCGCGAGCAGCGGGAAGGCGGCGATCAGCCAGAACACGCGGTCACCCTGGGCGGCCGTCGCCGTCCGGGTCGAGCAGCTTGTGGGCGTGCACGATGAAGTAGCGCATGTGGGCGTTGTCCACCGTCGCCTGCGCCTTGCCCTTCCAGGCCCGGTACGCCTCCTCATAGTTCGGGTAGGCGCCCACGAAGTCGAGCTGCTTGAGATCCTTGAACTCCACGCCGTCCACCTCGCGGAGCTCGCCTCCAAAGACGATGTGAAGCAGCTGGCGGGCGACCGGATTGGACGTGTCGGGCATGGCGAGACTCACCGTGAGGGGTTGGGCAGGTCGATGTGCGAGGTCCGCGCCAGGATCAAGGGGTGAAGCGCCGGCGCGGCGCACACCAGGCTCGCCTGCTCGGCGATCGGTTGATTGAAGCGGAACGCACGGCCCTTGTGATCGGTGGCGATCGCCCCGGCCTCCTCCACGATCACCGACGCGGCCGCCACGTCCCAGTCGAACTTCACGTTCAGCGCCACGGCCGCGTCATGCCGGCCGTCCGCCACCAGGCACATCCGGTAGGCGATGGAGTTTCGGCTCTCCACCCGCATGGCGGGCCAGGGCTGCTTCCAGCTCGGGTGGGCGAACATGCGCGCGTCGCCCAGCATCCGGCAGTCGTCCAGCGTCGCGGTCCCGCTGGCCCGGATGGGCGCGCCGTTGAGCCGGGCGCCGGAACCGCGTTCGGCCTCCCAAGTCTCGTCCAGGGCGGGGGCGTGCACCACGCCGGCGACCGCCTGCTCGCCCTCGACCACCCCGATGCAGACCGCGAACCAGGGCTTGTCCTTGACGTAGGCGCGCGTGCCGTCCAGCGGGTCCACGACGAACAACCGCCGGGCGCTCAGCCGATCGGCGTTGTCGGCCGTCTCCTCCGAGAGCCAGCCGTAGTCCGGGCGAGCCTCCCGCAGCCGCCGCGTCAGCAGGGCGTCCACCGCCAGGTCGGCGTCGGTCACGGGCGAGTTCCCGGCCTTGTAGCGGACCTTCACGCCCCGCCGGCGATGCTTCATAGCCAGCTCGCCCGCTTCCAGCGCCGCCTCGCGGATCAGGTCCAGGTCGGCGCTCATCGGCCCGCGATGGCCAGCCCGTCCAACAGGATCGACGGCGCGTTGCTCGACCCGCGGAACTCCAGGTCCGAGCCGGGCACGAGCCGGCCGTACATCTCGATCAGATTGCCCGCCACGGTGATCTCGGTGACCGGATAGGCCAGCTCGCCGCCCTGGAACCAGAACCCCGACACGCCAGCCGACCAATCGCCCGTGTTGCCGTTGAGCGAGGGCCCGAACATGGCGGTCACCAGCAGGCCCTCGCCCGCCGTCCGCATCAGACCGTCCAGGTCCTGCTCGCCGGGACTGAGATGCACGTTGGCCGTCGACACGCCGGGCGGCCCGGCGAGGCCCCGTGAGGCATGTCCGGTGGTCTCCAGGCCGAGCTGGCGCGCCGAGGCGGTGTTCAACAGCCAGGTGGTGAGCACGCCGTCGTCCACCAGCTTGCGAGGCTGCTTGGTCACGCCCTCGTCGTCGAACAGGGCGGAGGCGAGCCCCCTCGGGCGCAGCGGGTCCTCCACGATGTCCACGCCGCGGGCGAACACCTGCTCTCCGAGCTTGTCCTTCAGGAACGAGACCCCCCGGGCCACCGCCGGGCCGGCGATGGCGCCCACCATGGGGGACAGGATCGAGGTCGCGAGCCGGTTCTCGAAGATCACCGCGGCCGTCCGGCTCTCGATCTTGCGCGCGCCGAGCCGCGCTACCGCCCGCTTGCCGGCCTCCGCGCCGATGCTCTCGGGCGAGGGCAGGTCCGCCTCGAACCGGGTCGAGCGGCCGTCACCCGCCCGCTCCATCGTGTCCCCGTCCCCGGCGATGGCCGACGCGGAGACCGAGAACCCGCTGGTCCGGTGCGAGCCGTCGAAGCCGCCGCTGGTCACCAGCCGCCAGCTCGCCGCCGACCAGGTCGCCGACCCGCCCTCCGAATTGGTCACCCCTGGCACTTCGCGCGCCGCCGCTTCCGCCGCCCGCGCCCGCGCTTCGAGGGCCTCGGCGGACGGCTCGGTGGGATCGTAGAGCTCCAGCTCCGGACCGTCGCCGCGCCACAGCCGCTCGGGCTCCGCAAGCCCGACGTAGGGGTCCTCAGGCGCCAGCCGCGCCATGGCGACCGCCCGATCCACCACCTTGCGGACCGACTCCTGGTCCAGGGTGGAGCTGGAGATGCTGGCCTGCCGCCGCCCGATCATCACGCGGAGACCCAGGTCGCGACTCTCCTCCCGCTCGACCTCCTCCAGCGCCCCGAGGCGAACCCCGATGGAGAGCGCCTGACGGTCGGAGATAACGGCCTCGGCCGTATCGGCGCCGGCCTTCAGGGCCAGGGCGACGACGTCTTCAGGTTGGATGGGCATGGCCGCCGCATATGGCCGGGCGGCCCCCGCGCGGCAAGCGCGGCCCAGGCCTGCGCGGCGACCGCGGCTCAAGAGTGCGCGGCAAGCGCGGCTCCAGCGTGCCCGGCTCAGGCGTGCGCCGCTCCGGGCGCGCCTCCCGTCAGCCGATGCCGAAGAACACCAGGGTCACACCGCCCACCAGCAGGGCCAGCCAGGTCAGCATCATCCCGGCCGCACGTCCTGCCGACACCCCGCTGCTCATGGTCAGGCCCACCGCGTGCGCCACCCGGCCCACGAACAGCATGCCGCCGATCATATGCACCAGCCACGCAGGCGCCCCCGCCACGGCCAGCACGGCCAGCCCCGCCAGGATGACGGGCACGTACTCGACCGCGTTGCCGAAGGCCCGGCTCGCCTGCACCAGCTCGGGGACGCCGCCATCGCCGATGCTGACCTTGTGCTTCTGGCGCTGTCGCACGACTAGGAACGACAGGACGAACAGCAGGAGCAGGCACAGCCCCGACCACAGCGCCGCCGCCTGCGCCGCGTCCACCATCGCTTCCATGCCTGAGCTCCCTACCGGACGCTGATACCGTCACGCTTCGGTATGAGCGGCAAGGCGGCCAGACGGTCGCACCCGATCAGTACGCCAGCGCCAGGCCGTCCTTCCGAGACTCGCTCGCCGCCCCGTAGGCCTCCGCCCCGCGCTCGATGGCCTGATAGCCGCCGAAGCCGCCGTCGCTCTCGCCCAGCTTCCAGCCGAGCCGCTGCAGGGCCGCGCGCGTCGCCTCCGGCACGCCGCGCTCCAGGCGGAGCACGCCGACGCCTTGCTGGGCTTCGCCGGTCGGCTCGCTCGAGCCCTCGTGGTGCCAGCGCGGCGAGTCGCCCGCCTCCTGCAGGTTCAGATCGTAGTCCACCATGTTGGCGATGATCTGCGCCTGCCCTTGCGGCTGCATGTCCCCGCCCATCACGCCGAAGGAGAGCCACGGCCGGCCCCCCCGCGCGGCGAAGCCCGGAATGATCGTCTGGAAGGGCCGCTTGCCCGGCGCGTAGAGGTTCGGGTGCCCGTCCGTCAGGGCGAACAATTCGCCCCGATCCTGGAACATGAAACCCAAGCCGTCGGGCGCCAGCCCCGAGCCCATGCCCCGGTAGTTGGACTGGATGATCGACACCATCATCCCGTCCCGGTCGGCCACGGTGAAGTAGGTCGTGTCCCCGCGGCTCGGCGCGGGCGCGAGGGGCGCCATGGCCATGGTCCGGTCCGGGCGGATCAGCCTTGCACGCTCGGCCGCATAGCCCTTGCTGAGCAGGTGCTCTAGCGGAGCGCGGTAGAACGCAGGATCGGCGAAATGACGGGCGCGGTCTTCAAAGACCAGCCGCTTGGCCTCCGCCTGGTGATGGATGCTCGCCGCCGACTGGAAGCCCATGCCCTTCAGGTCGAACTGCTCCATCACGTTGAGCAGCTGCAGGGTCGACACGCCCTGGCTGTTGGGTCCGAGGCCATAGACGTCGACGCCCCGGTAGTTGACCGAGAGCGGATCGGTCCATTCGGCCCGATGCGCGCGCAGGTCCGCCCGGGTCATCCAGCCGCCGATCCGGCGGAAGTAGCGCTCCATCACGTCCGCCAGCGGTCCGTCGTAGAAGGCGTCCCGGCCCCCCGCCGCGATCGCCCGGTAAGTCCGCGCCAAGTCCGGGTTCCGGAACACCTGGCCCTCCTTGGGCGTGGCGCCGTTCGGCGCGTACGTCCGGCGGGCGTTCTCCGTCTCCTCGATGCCGCGGTCGGGCCGACCGAAGCTCGCGAGGTTCCGCTCCAGGTAGTAGGCGATCGTCTGCGGAACGGGGACGCCCTGCTCGGCCAGAGCGATCGCCGGCTCCAGCACCGCCGGCCAGGGCAGCCGGCCGTAGCGCTGGTGCATGGCCCACCAGGCGTCAACCGCGCCGGGAACGGACACCGACACTGCGCCGAAGGACGGGATCTTCCCGTTCCGCGCGCGGCTGCGGACGGTCTCCAGCGACAGCCCCCGCGGGCTGCGCCCCGAGCCGTTGATCCCCACCACCCGCCCCTGCCGAGGGTCCCACAGCATGGCGAAGCAGTCCCCGCCGATGCCGCAGCCGGTCGGCTCCAGGAACCCGAGCGCGGCGTTCGCGGCGATAGCGGCGTCGACCGCCGTCCCGCCGCGCCGGAGGATGTCCACCGCCACCAGGGTGGCCGTCGGATGCGCCGTAGCGGCCGCCCCGCTCACGCCCCAGACGGTGGAGCGCGTCGCGAAAGGCGCGCCGGCCACCCGGTCGCCCGGACGCACGACCGGCGCAGCCTCCCGGGCCTGCGGGGCCGGCCGCGACTCGGTCGGCGGGGCGGCGGGCCCCGGCCGGGTCTGGGCGAGAGCGGGGCCGCCCGCGGAAGCGGCGGCCAGGGCGATGAAGCTACGACGACGCATGCACGTCGTTATAGGCCCTCACCCGTCGCCCGGAACCCTGCTCAGTGCTGGGGCGGGATGCGCAGCACCTGGCCCGGGTAGATCTTGTCCGGGTCCTTCAGCATGGGCTTGTTCGCCTCGAAGATGGCCCCGTACTTGTTGGCGTCGCCGTAGAATTCCTTGGCGATCTTCGACAGGCTGTCGCCCGGCTTCACCTGATAGAACTTCGACTCCGGCTGAACGGTCTGCGTCGGCTGTGCCGGAGCCGGCTGCGGGGCGGCCCCGGGCGCCGGCTGGACCGGCCGGGCCTGAGGCGCAGGCGCCGCGGTTTGTTGCACCCGCTGCGGCGCGGCGACCTGGATGGTGTCCTCCACCTTGTCCACGCCCTTGGTGTTGCCGAGGATCAGGATCGCCTTCTCCCGCTCCGCCTGGCTGTCGGCGACGCCGGTGACGAACACGGTCGAGCCCTTCACCTGGATGGGCTGCCGCTGCAGCGTGACGCCGTTCTGCTGCAGCGCCTTGGCCAGGTCGTCCTCGTCCGGCCCGCCCAGTCCGATGGCGTTGCGAAGGCTTTCGCCGGCCTCCTTGGCGAAGTTGAAGATTCCCACGATGCTTCTCCGGGTCAGAGCCGGCCGGGCCGGCGTCGGGCGCTAGAACTCGCGAGCGCGCGGCATGGGTTCATCGCTGGACACATCTTTTGAGGGGCCCCCGCCTTTGCTGGTGCTGGGCGGGACGAGCCTGATCGGCCGCTTCCTGCTGCCCCGGCTCGCTCAGGCGGGCCGACCCTTCAGGGCCGTCAGCCGCGCGCCGCGGCCGCCTGCGGAAGGCGGCGAGTGGCTGGTCGCGGACCTGACCCGCCCGCCAGATCTCCCGCCCGCCGCCCAGGCGGTCAGCCTCTCCCCGATCTGGCTGCTCCCGCCCGCCCTGCCCGCGCTCCACGCGGCCGGCGTCCGACGCCTCGTCGCGGTCTCCTCGACCAGCCGCTTCACCAAGGCGCTCTCGCCCGACCCGGCCGAGCGGGCCGTGGCCGACGACCTCGCCCGCGCCGAAGAGGCCGTGCAGACCTACTGCGAGGCGCACGCGATCGCTTGGACCATTCTGCGCCCCACCTTGATCTACGCCGAGGGTGAGGACGCCAACGTCACCCGCCTGGCGAATCTGATCCGCCGCTTCGGGGTGCTGCCGCTGTACGGTGCGGGCGAGGGCCGCCGCCAGCCGGTGCACGCCGACGATCTGGCCGCTGGCGCGCTGGCCGCCTTGGACAACCCCGCAGCCGAAAATCGGGCGTTCGACGCGCCCGGCGGCGAGACCCTCTCCTACCGCGCCATGGCCGCCCGCATCTTCCTCGCGCTGGGCCGCCGCCCGCGCATCATCAGCCTGCCGCCCGCGCTTTGGCGCGCCGGCTTCGCCCTCGCCGCCCCGCTCCTGCCCGGCGCAGGCGCGGCAATGGGCGAACGGATGAACGAGGACCTGGTGTTCGACCCCGGTCCGGCGCAAGCCGCCTTCGGCTGGAGCCCTCGGCCGTTCCGTCCGGTGTTCTCAGGCAGCAGGCAGCAGGCAGCAGGCGGCAGGTAGCGGATTGCGCGCGTCGGAGACCCCGAATTGCTCCCTGGTGCCTGCTGCCTGCTCCCTCACTGAAACGTCCAGACCCGCGTGCGCTTGACCTCCAGGTCCTCCAGTTCGCGCGTGGTCGCCACCTGGTACTCGGCCAGCAGCTTCAGCCCGTTGCTCGCGAAATAGGTCCGCCCCGGATCGCCCAGCAGCACCTGCGCGCCCCGCTCATGGCCTCGCCGCAGCCAGTCCCGCACGCGCCCTGCTAGAGGCTGCTCGTAGCTGATATCCGCGGCGCAGATCAGGTCCACCGCGGGCGGTTCGGCCTCCAGCAGATCCTCGTCGGTGAAGCGCATTTCTACCCTGTTCGCCTCGGCGTTGAGCGCCACCGCCGGGCCGCAGAAGCCGTCCACGTCGCTCGCCAGCACCGAGGCGGCGCCGACCTTCGCCGCGGCGATCGCCACGATCCCGCTGCCGGTGGCGAAATCCAGCACGCGCCGCCCCCGCGCGGCCTGCGGGTTGTCCAGCAGCCAGCGCGCCAACGCCTGCCCGCCCGCCCAGGCGAAGGCCCAGAATGGCGGCGGCAGGCCGAGCTCGCCCAGCTCCTCCTCGGTCAGCCTCCACAGCGGCGTGACCTCGTCCGCCAGGTGCAGCACCAGCTCGGGCGCATGGGGCGGCCGCTGCAGCCGCGTGTTGGTCCGCACGAAGGCGAGGCGCTCTTCAAAGCTGGCGAGGGGCACGGGGGACGCTTGTCACGCCGCCACAGGGCCGTCGAGCGTGGCGGCGCTACCGGATCGCCACCGGGTGGACCACCAGCTGCACCGTGCCCACGAACTTCGGCTGGCCCAGCACGAACAGGAACTCCGTCGCCCGATCCTTGGCCAGCTCGGCGGTCTCGATGTTCTCCAGGATGTGCACGCCTTTCTTGGCGAGCAGCAGCGCGTGAACCCGGAAGGGCTGGGCGGGGTTCGGCGCCGGCAGCGCCTCGAGCGCCCAGGTGTCGGAGCCGATCGCGACCACCCCCTGATCAGCCAGCCAGGCCGCGCCGCCCTCGCCGATGCCGGGCTCGCCGGCCAGGAACGCCGTCTTGTCTTTGCCCGCCATCGCCTGCCAGCCGGTGTGGAACAACACCACGTCGCCCTTGCGGATCGTCACGCCCTGGGCCCGCATGGCCGCCTCGATCTCGGGCCGGTTGTAGACCTGCCCCGGCTTCATCTGCTGGACGCCGAAATGCCGGGCCATGTCGATCAGCACGCCGCGGGTGACGATGGGCGGGATGCTCGACAGGTCCTGCTTGAAGCCCTCCGGCGTGTTCACCTGGGCCGCCGTGCGGCCGTTGTAGGCGCGGTGGTTGACCCCGACGTGGCCCAGCCCGTCCATCTGGGTGCCGATGCCCATGCTGGTGGTGACCACCTCGTCGTAGCCGGTGGGCGCGTCGGGTCCGCCCGACGGGGGCTCCTTGCCAGGAGCCGGCGTGATCTGCACCTTGTAGCTCCGCCCACCGTAGGCCGGGCTGTCCGGCCCGGTCGGCACCGCGAGCGAATAGACTTTCCCGAGCTTCACCAGCCCGACGGCCCGCCGCACGCCCTCGGGCGAGAGGTTGTTCACCGCCCCCAGGGTGTCGCCCGCGCCGTGGCGAGAGGGGTGCCAAGCCTCCTGCGCCGCCGCAGCTGAGGCGAACAATGATGTGACGGCGACGGCCACGGCTGCAGGTCGAGCGATGGTGGGCATGAGCGGCTCCCTTTTCGGGAAAGCCTAAACCGAACGTTCCACCATCGTCATCCTCGCGTCTCCGCCCTGCGCGCTCCGCCCCGACGATGCCGATTAGTTAGAGAAAGAGGCGTCAGCCTCTAGGCCGCGACCGCCGCCCGTTCCGGTTTGCCGGCCGCCATCCGCAGTACCTCCGCATACCCGGGCTGCACCTCCATGCGCCCGAGCACGCCCTTGCGCTCCAGCAAGCGGTGCGCCTTGGGCAGCATCCAGCACGGCAGGTGCATGAACATGTGGTGCTCGACGTGGTAGTTGACCCAGTAGGGCGCGATGAACGCCCGCTCGATGAGGTTCGCCTTTGTGGTCCGGGCGTGACGCAGCGGGTCGCTGTCGTCGGGCACGCAGGCGTGCTCGGCGATGTTCCTCAGCCGGGTCACCAGCGGCAGCCAGACCGCCATCGGCAGCAGCCAGAACACGAACCAGGCCCACCACGCCCCGGCCGCCACGCCGATCACGAACAGCACGGCGTTGGTCCCCAGGAACTGAGGCGACAGCAGCGAACCGCCCTTGAAGATCACGTTGGTCGGCTGATTCGCCTTGCGGCGCGTCAGCACCGCGATGATCGGCGCCACCCGTTGCTTGTAGAAGGTCTGCCCGGTCAGATCGCGGACCATCTTCCGCTTCAGCGAGCGCCGGCTGATCGGGAATGGCGCCGACAAGCTCAGGTCCGGGTCCTCGGCCTGCTGGGCGAAGCGGTGATGCGTCAGGTGATAGGGCCGATACCGCTCCAGGCTGGCCCCCACGGGCGCGGAGAGCAGCCACTTGGCCATCCAGTCGTTCACCTTCAGGTCCCGGTGCAGCGCGCCGTGGGCGGCGTCGTGCATCAGGATGGCCAGCCCGAGCTGACGCGTGCCGATGATCATCACGGCCAGGGGGATGGTGATCGGCCAGATCACGCCGACGGCGGCGGCGGCGAAGATCACCGCCCAGCAGTGGGCGATCAGCGCCGGTCCGCGCCAGGACGAGCGCCGCGACAGCCCCGCCCACTCCTCGCGGGTGAAGAAGTCCTTGGGATCGATGCGGCGCGCAGCGGGCATGGCCGCAGTCTACACCGGCGGTCAGCGCTTCGCGACAACCCGGAAGGTCGCGCTGGCTCGGGCGCATTCGGCCCCGTCCGCGCGCACGAAGGCCTGGGCGAAGCAGAGAGTGCCGCCGGTCTTCACGTACTCGGTCTCGAAGCTCAGCCACTGCCCCTGCTCGGCCGAGCCGAGGTAGTCCAGCGTCAGGCTGACCGTGACCAGCGCCCCGCCCTCGCTTCCGATCCGAACCGCGCAGCTCAGGCCCATGGCGTTGTCGGCCAGAGCCGCGATCAGCCCGCCGTGGACCAGCCCGCGGCTGTTCACGTGCGCCGGGCCGGCCCATAGCCCGATCACGACCGCCGCATCCGTCCGCTTGGAGTAGAGCGGCTCCCAGGGATCGGTCAGCGGGCTCCTGCGGAAGTGCGGCGCGAAGCCCTCCGGCGGCGCGTTCACCCCGCGAACTCGCCGCGGAACTCCGGGGCGACCGCCTCACGGACCACGGCCGCCGGCAGAGTCACTTCGTAGGCGCCCTCGGCGTACGGGCCCACCTCATAGGGGCTGAACAGCGCCACCACCCCGCCCGCCTTGCCGCCCTGCCCCGGCTGCAGCGCCAGGGTCACGTCGTTCCACTTGGGGCAGGCCCAGGTCTCGCCGGTCAGCTCCACGCCGCCCCGCTCGGCCTTCACGCGTTTCAGCGCATCGCAGAGCGGCCGCTCCAGCTGCTGCGGCGCGGAGGCGGTGAACAGGGCGGACTTGGGCGCCTCCCGCCCCGCCTGCTTGTCCCAGAGCAGGGTGGTGGAGCCGCCGTTGGGGTGAGCCCCGCCTGTGAACTCGGAGGCGTCGCGAACCAGGCTGAGCAGGCGCGGCGTCTCGGCCGCGAGCCGCCAGCTAACCTCCAGCCCGTAGGGCGGCATGGGCACGCCCACGGCGGCGCGCTCGGTCTTGGCCTCGGCCACGAACTTGCGGATGAGCGCAATCTCCTCCTCGTAGAGCCGCTTGTGCAGCACCGGGTGGGCCTGCAGCGCAGCCGGCAGGGTCAGCTCTCCTTCCGCGTCCGCCGTCTTCTCGGAATAGCTGAGGGGCAGGACCTCGGCGGGCGCGGCCGGCGCCGCGGGCGCCTCCGCTTTCCGCTCGCACCCCGCCCCGGCCAGCAGCAGCGCCGCCGTCAGCGCCCACGCGCCTGTCCGCATCATCACCTCCAAAGCACGCCGCCGATGACGATAGCCGCCAGCAGGATCAGCCCAGCATCCCGGTTCGACTTGAACAGCCGCAACGCCAGGGCGGGGTCATCCAGCCGAAGACGGTCGACCTGCAGCGCCAGATGCAGCGCGAAGGCGAGCCAGCACCCGAAGAAGATCAGCCCCAGTCCCGCCTGAACCCCCGCCCACAGCGCCAGGGCGGCGCACGCGGCGTAGAACAGGGCCACCCCGCGCCGGGTCCGCGCTCCCAGGCGTCGCGCGCTCGACTTCACCCCGGCCAGGGCGTCGTCCTCCAGGTCCTGCAGCGCGTAGATCGTGTCGTAGCCCAGCGTCCAGAACACGCCGGAAGCGTAGAGCAGCACCGCCGGCCAACCCACCTCGCCGGTCGCCGCCGCCCAGCCCATCAGCGCGCCCCAGTTGAAGGTCAGCCCCAGCCACGCCTGCGGCCACCAGGTGATCCGCTTCATGAAGGGATAGGCCGCCACCAGCGCCAGCGACGCGACCCCGAGCGCCATCGCCGCCGGCCCGAGCGTCAGCAGGATGAGAAAGCTCGCCAGGCTGCAGCCGATCAGGAACGCCCAGGCCTGCCGCACGCTGATCTGACCCGACGCCACCGGCCGGGCCGCCGTGCGCGCCACCTTGGCGTCCAGGTCCCGATCCACGATGTCGTTGAAGGCGCAGCCCGCCGCCCGCATCAGTGTCGCGCCGATCGCGAACAGCGCGAGCAGTCGCAGATCCGGCCAGTGACCCTCCGCCGCCCCAGCCAGCCCGATCCCCTGCCAGCCGGGCAGCATGAGCAGCCAGATCCCCGCGGGGCGATCAAAGCGGCCGAGCTTCAGCCACGGCCGCAGGCGCTCGGGCGCATGCCGGTCGACCCAGTTGCCGGGCGCCGCATCGGGCAGGACCGCTGTCATGCCCGCCGTCTACACGCCCTGGGTCGCGCGGTCAGCCGCGGCCGGCGCCTCGGCTCTTGCGCCGGATGTAAGTCGCCGCATACCCGCAGATGGGCACGATCTCGGCGCCCTCGGCGTCCGCGGCCGCGATCACCCCGTCCATCAGCCGTCCCGAGGCGCCCGACCCCCGGAGCGCGGGCGGGGCGTAGACGTAGTCGATGAACAGCCGCCCGCCCTGCCGCCGATAGTCGGCGTAGACCATCTGGCCCTCCACCTCGAGCTCGAAGCGGTTCCGCTCCGCCGCATCCCGGACACCCTCGCTCATCGTCGCAACTCCCGCCGGCCAAGCCTGCCTGGTCTCAACGCGCCGCCCCCGCCGCCGTTCACGGCGGGCCTGGCCGCGTTCCGTTGTTCGCAGGCGCAAAAAGCCTATAGTCCGCATCAAGCCCAGCCCGGAGCCGCCGCATGAGCCTCGCCTACGCCGTCTCAGACCAGCCCGCGCTCGCCCTGCCCGAGCTGCCGGCCCTGCTCCGGGACGCGGCGGTCGAGGCCCAGGCCTTCGCAGGCGCCGCACGAACGGCGGTGAAGGCCAAGGTCGCCGCCGGCGGACGCCAGGCGATCGACGCCGAGCAGCACCTGGTCCACGGCTTCGCCTGGGTCGCCACCTACGCCGAGCTCATGACCCAGGTCGCCGCCTGGGCGGACCGGCTGGCGGCCGAATCCCGTTTCGGCGAGACAGAGGCCCTGCTCGCCCAACTGCTGTTCGCCGAATACGCCGCCCAGCTTTCCGGCGGCATCGCCATGAACCAGGGCGAGGTGATCCGCCCCGCGAACCTCGGCGTCCCCGCCCCGTCCGGCCCGGCCCTCAGCCGCCTGGCGGCCGAAGGCGGCGGTCAGGCCGTGAAGACCCGCGTCGCCGAACTCGTGGTCGAGGCGCGCGGCCGTCCGACGGTGGAGAACACCGGCCTGGACGAGACCTTCGAGATGATCCGGGACCAGTTTCACAGCCTGGCCGAGGAGAAGGTCACGCCCTTCGCCCACGGCTGGCACCTGCGCGACGAGCTGATCCCCATGGAGCTGGTCGAGGAGCTCGGCGCCCTCGGCGTCTTCGGCCTCACCATCCCCGAGGAATACGGCGGGGCGGGCCTGGGCAAGACCGCCATGTGCGTCGTCTCCGAAGAGCTGAGCCGCGCCTACATCGGCGTCGGCTCCCTCGCCACGCGGTCGGAGATCGCCGCCGAGCTGATCCTGACCGGCGGCACGGAGGCCCAGAAGCAGTACTGGCTGCCCAAGATCGCCTCTGCCGAGGTGCTGCCGACCGCCGTGTTCACCGAGCCGAACACCGGCTCCGACCTGGGCTCGCTGCGCACCCGCGCCGAGCGCCACGGCGACAGCTGGAAGATCACCGGAAACAAGACCTGGATCACCCACGCCGCCCGCGCGGACGTGATGACCCTGCTCGCCCGCACCGACCCGAACACCACCGACTATCGGGGCCTCTCCATGTTCCTGGCCGAAAAGCCCCGGGGAACGGACGCCCAGGCTTTCCCGGCCGAAGGCATGACCGGCGGCGAGATCGAGGTGCTCGGCTACCGCGGGATGAAGGAGTACGAGCTCGGCTTCGACGGCTTCGCCGTGAAGGCCGAGAACCTGCTCGGCGGCGTCGAGGGCCAAGGCTTCAAGCAGCTCATGGCGACCTTCGAGTCGGCCCGCATCCAGACCGCCGCCCGCGCCATCGGGGTCGCCCAGTCGGCGCTCGAGATCGGCCTCGGCTACGCTCTGGACCGCAAGCAGTTCGGCCAGGCGATCTTCGCCTTCCCCCGCGTGCACAACAAGCTGGCCATGATGGCCGCCGAGATCATGGGCGTGCGCCAGCTCACCTACTTCGCCGCCGCCCGCAAGGACGAGGGCAAGCGCTGCGACCTGGAGGCCGGCATGGCCAAGCTGGTGGCGGCGCGCGTCGCCTGGGCCGCCGCCGACAACGCGCTGCAGATCCATGGCGGCAACGGCTTCGCGCTCGAGTACGCGATCAGCCGCGTGCTCTGCGACGCCCGCATCCTCAACATCTTCGAAGGCGCCGGCGAGATTCAGGCCCAAGTCATCGCCCGCCGCCTGCTCGAAGACGGCGCGAACTAAGGCGGCTTAGGCCGCCACCGCGGCCTCGACCTGCGCGCGGTACGGCTCCAGCCCCGCGAAGATCGCCGCAAGCTGGCGTTCCATGAGGTCGGACAGAGCCTCCACGTCCAGGCCGTCGTACCAGGCCGTCCGGTAGTTCCCCAGGTACACGGCCACGATCATGTCTACGTAGAGGTCGATGTCGGCGTCGCGGCGGATCTCCCCGTCCTCGACGCCCTGCTTCAGCGTGTCCCGCACCAAGGTGAACAGCCGGGCGTGGCGGCGCCGGCTCTCCGCCTCGATCTCCGGCGGCCAGCCATGCGAGGCGGCTAGGTGCGCCACCATCAACCCGAGCTGCCGGCACTCGACGCCGTAGGCGATGCCCAGCAGAGAGCCCAGGCGCTGCTGCGCCCCGCCCTGCAGGTGCGGCGCGAGCCGGTCCAACTCCTCGAACAGGATTTCGAACCGGTCCAGCAGGATGTGGTTGAGCACCTCGGCTTTGCTGGCGAAGGTGGTGAAGACGCTGCCGATGGCGACGCCCGCCTCTTCGGCGATCATGCGGATGGTCGTCTGTTCGTAGCCGACTGTCTCGAAGAGCGTCCGAGCGGCTGTGACGACGCGGTCCCGCGTGGCCTGCTTTTGAGCCTCACGCACCCGCACCGCCGTCCCCCTTCCGAACCTGTCGGCCCCCGCCGACAATCTCGCCCAGCTACGCTTGCCGCATCAACGGCGCAGATAGCCGCATAACACCAGCCGCGTTTGCGCCTGGACGCGGGCGGTCAGCGCCTCGAGGCTCCAGCCGTCGAACACCGCGCGATGGTAGTTGGCCAGGTAGGCGTCCCACAGCAGCTCCGCGACCAGCGCCCGGTCCAGGCTCTCGGCGATCTCGCCCGCCTCGACCCCCGTCCGCAGCGCGGCCTCGATCAGGGCGCGCGCCCGCGTGAACCCGTCCTGCTGGAGCAGCCGCGCGCATTCCCGTCTGGCCCAGAACTGCGACAGCGCCGCGCGAACCAGCGGCAGCTGCGGCGCATACTGCCGATACGCCGTCTCGAACATCGCCGTGAGGCGCTCCGCAGTCGAGGCGTGGGCCTGGCGACGGGCGGCGTCGATCTTGTCCACCGTCGCGCCGAAGCTCTCGGCCATGACCGCGTCGAACAGCTCGTTCTTGTCCGCGAAGCTGGCGAACACGGCCCCGGTCGAGAGGTCCGCAGCCGCCGCGATGTCCCGGATGGTGGACTCTTCGAAACCGCGGCTGACGAACATCTCGCGCGCGGCCGCCATCACCCGTTGCCGCGTGCGTTGCTTGGCTTCGGCCCGCTTTGTGGGCCGGCTCCTGGGGGAAGGCAGGTCGTCGAGGGATACGGCGGTCATCGCAGCCTTTGCTTCCGTGCTCGACAGAACTCGGCGGCTTCCGCCCCCCAGCGAAAACGACCACATTCCCGGTTACCCTCACGCGACGGCAAGGTCGGGGTGGCGTTCGGACGCATGGCGCTTCGGTCGCACGGTCCGATCCTTACAAGCCTCGCGGCTGGTTCGGGCGGCGGCTCCGGCCTAGGTAGGACGGGATGGACCTCTTCGACATCGCGATACCCGCGGCCCTGCTCGCGGTTCTGGTCACGCTCGGTTTCGGGCTCTACTCGCTGTTCCGGGGCGGAGACTACGGCCGGTCCCGCTCCAACAAGCTGATGCGGCTGCGGGTGGTGATGCAGGCGGTCGCCATTCTGGTTCTGCTCGCGGCGCTCTGGTGGCGCGGAAGAGGCGTCTGAACATGGTCACGCTGAACCGCATCTACACGCGCACGGGGGACGCCGGCGACACGCGGCTCGCGACCGGCGAGCCGCTCCGCAAATCCGACCTGCGCGTTCAGGCCTATGGCGCCGTCGACGAGACCAACGCCACCATCGGGCTGGCCCGCCTGCACACGCGAGGCGATCTCGACGGGCTGCTCGAGCGCGTTCAGAACGACCTCTTCGACCTGGGTGCGGATCTGGCCACGCCCGAGCGCGACCAGCCGCTCGGCTTCGAGCCGTTGCGCATCGTCCCCGCCCAGGTGGTGCGGCTAGAGCGCGAAATCGATGCGCTGAACGCCGACCTCAGCCCGTTGACGTCCTTCGTGCTTCCCGCCGGCAGCGCAGCCGCGACCTACTTGCACCTGGCGCGGACGGTCTGCCGGCGCGCCGAGCGCGTGATGGTGGGCGTGGCGGACACCCCCGGCGAGCGCATCGCCCCCGAGGCGATCCGCTACATCAACCGTCTCTCGGACTTGCTTTTCGTGGCGGCGCGCTGGGCGAACGACTGCGGCGCGGCGGACGTGCTGTGGGTTCCGGCCGCGAACCGCTGAGCGAGGCTCAGCGCATCCGCTCGACCGGCCGCTGAACGCCCGCAGGAGCCGGGCGTCCCGTGAAGTCGGGCAGCCAGACGGGGATGCCGCAGGCGCGGTTCTTGGCGTCCCACCAGCGCCCTTGCGCCTCGCAGGCGGCCTTGGGGCGAGCGTAGAGCCACTGGTATCCGGCGATCCCGGCCGCGCCGAACAGGAACAGGCCCAGGAAGATCAGGCGCAACCGGCCGAAGGTGCGGTTCATGAGCGCTCTATGAGGCTCGCCGCCGATCGCCTCAACCCTATGTGAGGTCACAAGGATGAGCGCTTCGCCCCGCGTTGACTTAGGCCGGGCCGGTCGCCATTTTGCCGCGCCTTTTCAGCCGCCGAGGGTCAACCATCGGCGCGCCTCCCCATTTCTCACGCTTCGAGGGCGACTGCAGTCATGAAGGTGCTGGTCCCGGTAAAACGGGTGATCGACTACAATGTGAAGGTCCGGGTGAAACCCGATCAGTCCGGCGTAGACCTCGCCAACGTCAAGATGAGCATGAACCCCTTCGACGAGATCGCCGTCGAAGAGGCCGTCCGTCTGAAGGAGAAGGGCGCCGCGACCGAGGTCGTGGTCGTCTCCGTCGGCGTGCAGCAGGCGCAGGAGACCATCCGCACCGCGCTCGCCATGGGCGCCGACCGCGGAATCCTGGTCCAGAGCGACCAGACCGTCGATCCGCTCGGCGTCGCCAAGCTGCTCGCCAAGATCGTCGCCGAGGAGCAGCCGGGCCTCGTCATCATGGGCAAGCAGGCCATCGACGACGACAACAACGCCACGGGCCAGATGCTGGCGGCCCTGCTCGACTGGCCTCAGGCGACCTTCGCCTCCAAGATCGAGATCGCCGGCGACAGCGCGAACGTGACCCGCGAAGTGGACGGGGGCCTGCAGACCCTCTCGGTGGCCCTGCCCGCCATCGTCACCGCCGACCTGCGGCTGAACGAGCCCCGCTACGCCTCCCTGCCCAACATCATGAAGGCCAAGAAGAAGCCGATCGACGTCAAGTCGCCGGCCGACTACGGCGTCGACACCGCGCCGCGCCTGAAAGTCGTGAAAGTCAGCGAGCCGCCCAAGCGCCAGGGCGGCAAGAAGGTCGACAGCGTGGCCAGCCTCGTGGCCGCCCTCAAGAACGAAGCCGGAGTGCTCTGATGGCCGTCCTCGTCATCGCCGACCACGACAACGCGTCCGTCCGCGACACCACCCACAAGACGGTCGCCGCCGCCCAGAAGATCGGGGGCGACATCGACATCCTCGTCCTCGGCCAGGGCGCCCAGGCGGCGGCCGAAGCCGCGGGCCGGATCGGCGGCGTGCGCAAGGTGCTGCTGGCCGAGAGCCCGGCGCTCGACAAGCTGATCGCCGAGGCGGTCGCGGACGTGGTCGTGCCGCTCGCGGCCGGCTACGACGCGATCCTCACGCCGGCCACCAGCGCGGGCAAGAACTTCTCCCCGCGCATCGCCGCCAAGCTCGACGTCATGCAGATCTCCGACGTGATCGAGGTGGTGGACGCCAACACCTTCGTTCGCCCGATCTACGCGGGCAACGCGCTGGAGACGGTCCAGAGCAGCGACGCCAAGAAGGTGATCACGGTCCGCCCGACCACCTTCAAGGCCGCCGCTGAGGGCGGCTCCGCGTCGGTGGAGACGGTGTCCGTCGCCGGCGAGCCGGCCAAGACCCGCTTCGTCGGCGAAGAAGTGGTCAAGTCCGAGCGCCCCGACCTGGGCGCGGCCAAGATCGTCGTCTCGGGCGGCCGTGCGCTTGGCTCCTCGGAGGAGTTCCACCGCGTCATGGACCCCCTCGCCGACCTGCTCGGCGCGGCTGTGGGCGCCTCGCGCGCCGCCGTCGACGCGGGCTACGCCCCCAACGACTACCAGGTCGGTCAGACCGGCAAGGTGGTCGCCCCCGACCTCTACATCGCCATCGGCATCTCCGGCGCGATCCAGCACCTGGCCGGGATGAAGGACAGCAAGGTGATCGTGGCGATCAACAAGGACGCCGACGCCCCCATCTTCCAGGTCGCGGACTATGGCCTGGTCGCCGACTACAAGGCGGCCGTGCCCGAACTGATGACCGAGCTCGGCAAGCCCGGCGGCGAACTCAGCTGACGCGTGAAGCCGCCGGGCGGATGAGCGCTCCGTCCGGCGGCTGCACCTCGCCTAAGCTCTGGCGAGGCTGGCCTGCAGGCCTTAATCAGCGCGCATGAAGACCGCCAACGGGTCGCCGCACGGGACGGCCTCCCCGCCCCGCCGAACGCTCTACCCGGAGATCGAGCCGACCGCATACGGCTGGATGCAGACGGGCACGCCGCACGAGATCTACTACGAGGAGGTGGGCTCCAAGTCGGGCCGTCCGGCCGTCGTGCTGCACGGCGGTCCCGGCGGCGCCATCAACCCGACCATGCGCCGGTTCTTCGACCCGCACCGCTGGCGGGTGTTGCTGTTCGACCAGAGGGGTTGCGGCAAGTCCCGCCCCAACGCCTTGCTCGAGCAGAACGACACCTGGGCGCTGGTGGACGACATCGAGCGATTGCGCGAGCGCATGGGCGTGGAGCGCTGGACCGTGTTCGGCGGCAGCTGGGGCTCGACCCTCGCCCTCGCCTACGCCGCCAAGCACCCTGAACGCGTTTCGGCGCTGATCCTGCGCGGCGTGTTCCTGCTGACGAAGCGAGAGCTCGACTGGTTCTACCAGGACGGCGCCTCGATGATCTATCCGGACGGCTGGGAGAAGTTCCTGGCCCCCATCCCTGTCGCCGAGCGGAGCAATCTGATCGCCGCCTACTACAAGCGCCTGACCCATCCCGACGCCCCTATCCGGATGGCCGCCGCCCAGGCCTGGAGCCGGTGGGAAGGCGACGCCATCTCCATCCGCGGCCCGGAGGCCAGGCCCGAGAAGTTCGACGAGGACGAGTTCTCCCTCGCCTTCGCCCGGATCGAGTGCCACTACTTCGTCAACGGCGGCTTTCTCCCCGAAGAGGGCTGGCTGTTGAAGCAGGCCGAGCGCCTGCGCCGCATTCCCTGCTGGATCGTCCAGGGCCGCTTTGACGTGGTCACGCCCATGGAGGCCGCCTGGAAGCTCAAGACCGCCTGGCCCGAGGCGCGGCTGGAGGTGGTCTGGGACGCCGGCCACGCCTCCACCGAACCCGGGATCGTCGACGCCCTGGTCCGCGCCACTGACGCCGCGGCTGAAGTGAGCTGAGCTACTTCAGGACGGCGTAGAGGAACCCGGCGACGCCCAGGATGCTCGCGATGTTCAGTCCGAAGCCGGCGAACATCAGGGTCCGAAGGTCGTTCACCTTCGCGTCGAGAGCGGCCAACGCCTCCTTGGTCGCGAGATGGTCGATCCGCGGGAGGTCCGTGGTCTGCTTGACCACCGCCACGACGGCCGCGGCCGTGCGCTCGTCCATGCCCGCGTCCCGCAGGCTCCGCGCCGCATCCAGTGTGTCGAAGGTGATCGACGTCATCGGCTGAAAGTTAGCACGGATCGCCGCCTTCGCTAGATCAGGCTGCCCTTGCCGCTCGTCACCTCGGCGTAGCGGTTCACCTTCACGCACTGCACCAGGCCGAAGCCGACCATCACGGTCATCATCACCGTACCCCCATAGCTCAGCAGCGGCATCGGGATGCCCACCACCGGCGCCATGCCCATGACCATGGCCCCGTTGATCAGGATGTAGAGGGCGAAGGTCGCCGTCACGCCCGCCGCTCCGAGCCGCCCGAAGTGGCTGTGCGACACCGATGAAATCCGCAGCGCCGTCATCACCACGGCGGCGTACAGCACCAGCAGGCCGAAGGTGCCGATGAAGCCGAACTCCTCGGCCAGAGTGGCGAAGATGAAGTCGGTCTGCTTCTCCGGGAGATAGTTGAGCTGGGCCTGGCTCCCCAGGCCGTAGCCGCGCCCGAACAGCCCGCCCGAGCCGATCGCGATCTTCGCCTGGGTGATGTGATAGCCCGCGCCGGACGGGTCCGCGGCGGGGTTGAACAGCACGTCCACCCGGGTGCGCTGGTACTCGTGCAGCACGAAGAAATACATCACCGGCGCGGCCACCGCTCCGGCGGCGATCCCCGCCCCGATGATCTTCCAGCTCAGGCCCGCGAGCACCATCATGGCCACGCCCGTGAACAGGATCAGCAGGCTGCTCCCGAGATCCGGCTGGTGCGCCACCAGCAGCACAGGCGCGGCGATCAGGACCGTGGGGATCAGCAGCTTCCAGGACCAGCGCGCCGCTTCCGCCGACGTGCCGTGGTAGAACCGCGCCAACGCCAGCACGATTCCGATCTTCATGATCTCCGACGGCTGGAGTCGGGTCACACCCAGGTCCAGCCATCGCGTGGCGCCCATGACCGTGACCCCCGCCACCTCCACGGCGACCAGCATCAGCAGGGCCACCGCGTACACGGGATAGGCCACTGCGAACCAGACACGCAGATCGATCAGCGCCAGCGCGATCATGGCCACCCAGCACACCGCGAACCGGCCCATGTGATTGAACGCCCAGGGCTGCCAGGAGCTGTTGGCGATGGAGAACATCATCAGCCCGCCAATGCCGGCGATGACGGCGAGCAGGATGGCCAGGTTCCAGTCGAGCGCCGCCAGCTTGATGGTGGGCCGGTCCCGTTCGCCGGGACGGGAGATGGCGCTGGCGGCGGTCATGTGCGGGACACTTCAGGCGTGAGCGCGGGCGCGGCGGTCTCCACCGGAGGCGCCGGCGCGGGCAGCGGTTTCTCGATGCGGCGGCGAATTTCCGGGTCCTTCAGCAGCGCGACCTTCATGATCTCGCGGGCTTTGGGCGCGGCGGCCTTTCCGCCCCCCTCCCCGTGCTGGACGATGACGCTGATGGCGTAGCGCGGGTTGTCGATCGGCGCATAGGCCACGAACAGCCCGTGGTCCTTCAGCCGCCACACGGTGCTCTTGCGGGTGCCCGAGCCATAGTTGCGGACCTGGGCCGTGCCGGTCTTGCCGGCCATGATCACGTCGGGCCCCAGCCCCATCTGGCTGTTGCGATAGCCGGTGCCGCCCACGGCGGTCACCATGGCCATGCCCTCGCGCACCATCTGCAGGTGCGCCGGGTCGAAGCTCAGGTCCGGCGCCTCGTCGCCCGACGGGCGCTCAACGCCGCCGACCGACTTGATGAGCCGCGGCTGCAGCGCCTTGCGGCCGTTCGCCAGCCGGGCCGTGTAGACGGCGAGCTGCAGGGCGTTCACCTGCAGCGCCCCCTGGCCGATGGAGTAGCTGGGCGTCTCGCCGGGCCACCATTTGCGCATGTCGGGATGCGGGTGCTTGGCGAAGTATTCGCGCTTCCACTGGGTGGACGGCACGATCCCCTTCTTCTGGCCCGGGATGCCGATGTCGAAGGTCTGCCCGAAGCCCAGCTCGCGCGCCGCCTCGGCGATCGCGTCCGGACCGACCCGCAGCCCCACCTGGTAGAAGTACACGTCGCAGCTGTCGCGGATGGCCGTGCGCAGGTTCACCGACCCGTGGCGCCCGTGGCAGGCGAACCGCCGGCCGAAGTAGAAGCCGCCCGAGCAGTGATAGCTCTGCTCCGGGTCCACCCCGTTCCGCAGGCCCGCCAGCGCGGTGACCATCTTGAACGTGGAGCCCGGCGGGTAGAGCCCGCTCATCGCCTTGTCGAGCAGCGGACGGCGCTCGTACTGGGCCAGCAGCTTGTACTCCGCCCCGGGCACGCCGCTGACGAACTTGTTGGCGTCGAAGCTCGGCGACGAGGTCATGCACAGGATGTCGCCGTTGCGGATGTCCATCAGCACCGCGCCGCCGCTGTCCGCGCCGAAGATCTCGCTGGCCCGGTTCTGCACGTCCGCGTCCAACGTCAGGATCACGTCCTTGCCGGGCGTCGGCTTCACGTCGCCCTGCGGATCCTCCCGCACGACCTGGCCTCGGGCGTTGACCTCCACCTTGCGCCCGCCCGGCAGGCCCCGGAGTTCGCGGTCGAGCGCCTTCTCCACGCCCTGCTTGCCGATGCGGAAGCCCGGATGGAGGAACAGGGGCTGCTTGCGCTCCTCGGGCGTGAGCTTGTCGTACTCCTGGTCGTTGATCTTGCCGACGTAGCCGACCACGTGGGCGAAAGCCCCGGCGTAGGGGTAGACGCGCGTCTCCCCCATGTCGGCCGTGATGCCCGGCAGCTCCGGCGCGCGCACGCTCACGCGGCTGAACTCCTCCCAGGTGATGTCCTGGGAGACCACGGCGGGGACGTAGCGCGGGGTCGCGTTGATGTCGTTCAGCAGCTTGCGGCGGCGCCGATCGTCCATCGGCACCAGCTGGCCGATGACGTCCAGCGCCCGGTCGACGTCGTCCACCTCGCCCCGGTTGATGAGCAGGCTGAACATCGGCCGGCTGGAGGCGATCTCCACGCCGTTGCGGTCCATGATTCGGCCGCGCGGCGGCACCACCAGGCGGTAGTTGAACTGGTTCTCGTCGGCGAGCAGCTTGTATTCGCCCGACTGCACCAGCTGCAGCTGGGCCAGCCGTCCGCCCAGCGCCAGCAGCCCGGCCCCCGTCAGCCCGCCGAACAGGATGGTGCGCCGCAGGAACGAGCCCTGCCGGGCGTTCACATCCTCGAAGTAGATGGAGGGCGCCTTGGCCATCGGGTTCCCTGCCTAGATGCGGGCGCCCGCATCCTCGTAGCGCTCGATCAAGCGATGGGCGAGAGGATACAGCAAACCGGTGGCCAGCGCCTGGAGTCCAACCGCCGCAGCCCGCGGCGACTGGCCCAGGTCCGAGTCGCTGATGAGGTTCACGCAGAAGAACCCCACCAGCGTCAGCCCGACATACCAGGCCCACAGCACCGCCCCGCTCTGGCCCACCAGAAGCCGCCGGGCCAGCAGCGCCACCGAGTACGGGACCAGCAGGCCGAGCGACCACTGGCCCAGCGCCGTGCCCCAGAACAGGTCCAGGAACAGCCCCAGCAGCAGCAGGGCGAGCGGCGTCATCAGGGACGGTCGGATCACCGGCCAGGCGAAGGCCAGCACCATCGGCCAGACCGGCTCGGGCAAGGCCAGTCCGAAGAGCCGGATCGGCGTGCCCATCAGCAGCGTGGCGAGGACCGCCGCCAGGCTGGGAAGGATCACCCAGCCGAGCAGGCTGAACGCCTGTGGCTGCCCCCGGCTCACGGCGCTGTGGCCCCTGCGGTCGTCGGCGGGGCCGCTGCGGGGGCGGGCGCGGCGGGCGCCGGAGCGGGCGGCGTGGGGACCGGAGCCGGCGTGGCGGCCGGCGGGGGCGCCGCAGCCGCCGGCGGCGCGCTAGGGGCCGGGGTTGCGGGCGGCGGCGCGGCGGCTCCAGGCGCCGCCGGCGCGACCGCCGTCGCCCCAGGCACGACGCCCGGCGCCGTGGGGAACACCGGCGTGGGCTTGGGCTGCATCGGCGGCCCCGGGGGCATGGCGCTCTGCGCCAGCGCGTGCTGGTCGACCGCCGCCGCGAAGCTGCGGAACTGCAGGATGCGCACCAGATCCAGCGGGGCGTCCTGGTTGAACAGCCGGACCCGCCACTCGCCGTCGCCTGCGTCGAAGGCTCGGCCGACCGGCAAACCCCGCGGGAACACGCCGCCGTCGCCCGATGTGAGCACCAGGTCGCCCGACTTGACCGGTGCCCTGCCCCGGATGTAGTCGAGCCGCGGGGTGCGTCCGCCGTCGCCGGTCAGGATGCCTCGGGCGTTGGTGCGCTCCACCATCACCGGAGTGCGGCTGGACACGTCGGTCAGCAGCAGGATGCGGCTGACGCCCCGCGCCACGCCCACCACCCGCCCGAGCAGACCTTGATCGGTCAGCGCCGGATCGCCGATCTTCACCCCGCGCTCCACGCCGGCGTCGGCCAGCCGGGCCTGGGCGTAGGGGCCGCGCACGTCGGTGACGATTCGGGCCCCGACCGACGGGACCGGGGGCTCGATGCGCATCCGCAGCATGGCTTCATAGCGCCGATTAAGGTTCTGCAGCGCCACGACCTGCTGGCGCGCGAGATTCAGCTCGGCGACCTCGCGCCGCAGCCGCCGGTTCTCTGAAATCGCGAAGAAGTAGCCGCCCACGTACTCGAAGATGTTCCCGGTCCAGCGCACCGGCTCGGCGGTCACGGCCGTCACCGGCGCCGCGGCCGTGTCGAACGTCGCCCGGGCGGGGCCGTAGGCCTCCTGCCCCGCCGTCTCCAGCCGGCTCTCGCGCTTGTCGCCCGTCAGCATGACCACGGCGGCGACGATCGCGACGGCCGCCGCCGCCGCCGCGGTCCACGTGACCGGAAGCCGGATCTCCTGAAATCGGTCGTCGCGGAAAGTCATGAGGAGGCAGCAGGCAGCAGGCCGCAGGCAGCAGCGCTCATTCGCTGTCCCCGACTCTGGTGATGAGAGCGTGCAGGATTCGCCCCTGCTCGTCACACAGATCGAGCACGCCATCCACACTGTCGGCGGCGGCGAGCCCAAGCCGGCGTATGACGATCAGGTGAGTCTCCAGCTCCCGCAGCGACCCTCGCGCGATCTTCAGGAACTGCCCGTATGCGGCGCGGGACTCGCGCCCATAACCCTCGGCGATGTTCGCCGGGATCGAGGTGGCGGCCCGTCTCATCTGCGACGTCAGACCGTAAAGCTCGTCCCGAGGCAGCACCTTCGACAGGAGGTACACGGCTTCAACAAGATCGATGGCTCGCTGCCACGCGATCAGGTCTCGATAAGTCTTCACCGCCGGGCGGTAAGGGCCCGCGCTTCCTGCTGCCTGCTGCCTGCTGCCTGCTGCCTCAGGCAAGCGAAGCGTCCAGCACGCCCTTCATCCACTTGGGGTGCTCCAGCACGCGGCCGCAGCCGAGCGCGACGCAGCTCAGCGGGTCGTCGGCCACCGTGACCGGAAGGCCCGTGTGGTCGCGGATCTCGCTGTCCAGCCCGCGCAGCAGGGCGCCGCCGCCGGTCAGCATGATGCCCTTGTCGGCGATGTCGGCCGCCAGCTCCGGCGGGGTCGCCTCCAGGGCCACTTTCACCGCTTCGGTGATCTGCGAGACCGGCTCGGCCAGCGCCTCGGCCGCCTGCCGCTCGCTGATCCGCACTTCCCGCGGCACGCCCTGCATCAGGTCGCGGCCCTTCACCTCGATGGCCAGGCCCTCGCCGTCCTGGGGCAGGCGGGCGGTGCCGATCTCCTTCTTGATGCGCTCGGCGGTGGTCTCGCCGATCAGCAGGTTATGGTGCCGGCGCATGTAGGAGATGATGCCCTCGTCCATCTTGTCCCCGCCCACCCGGACCGAGCGCGAGTAGACGATGCCCGACAGCGACAGCACGGCGACCTCGGTGGTGCCGCCGCCGATGTCCACCACCATGGAGCCGGTCGGCTCATGGATGGGCAGGCCGGCGCCGATGGCGGCGCTCATGGGCTCGTCGATCAGCCCCACGCGGCGGGAACCCGCGGCCAGGCAGCTGTCATGGATGGCGCGTCGCTCGACGGCCGTGGCCCCGGACGGCACGCACACGATCACCTTGGGGTTCACGAAGCCCTTGCGGTTGTGAACCTTGCGGATGAAGTGCTTGATCATCTCCTCGGCGACTTCGAAGTCGGCGATGACCCCGTCGCGCATGGGGCGGATGGCCTCCATGTGCCCGGGGGTGCGGCCCAGCATTTGCTTGGCCTCGATGCCCACCGCGTGGACCACCTTGCGGCCGCCGACCGAGCGCAGCGCCACCACCGAGGGCTCGTTCAGGACGATGCCCTTGCCCTTCATGTAGATCAGCGTGTTCGCCGTCCCGAGGTCGATGGCGATGTCGCTGGAGATCATGCCGAAGAGGGAAGAGAGCATGCGGGGTATGCGCCTTGGTTCAGGTCGGACGGCGGGAGCGGGCGGGCGTTTGCAGCACGATTCCGGGCGATTGTGAGGCGTCGCCCGGCGCGGCCCCCCTCAGGCCTGACGCACCAGACTCAGTCCCTGCCCGACCGGACACGCCAGCGGTTAGCACCGCGATAACGCCGAGTTCAACTGCTATGCCGCCGCATGTCGCAGCTCTTTCCGGCGCCCGGCTGTCCGATCCTTCCAACGCGGGCCGATTGTCAGCGGCGGCCCCTCGACCCATAGTCGCAGGACCTCGGCTGGAGACATGTTCATGCGTTCGCGCCAGGTGTTCTTGACCGCCGCCACGCTGGCTCTGATCGTGGTCGCGGGCTGTTCGGAACCGGTTTCTGCGCAGGGAACTCAAGCGCCCGACATCCGGACGCCGCCTGCCGTCGAGGACACCACGCCGGCGCTGGAGACGTTCGACGTCTCGCCCTTCGAGTCGCCCGAAGGCGTCAAGCTGGACGTCCCGTACGTCCCCACGCCCTATCCCGTCGTGAACGCCATGCTCGAGATGGGCCAGGTGGACAAGGCCGACTACCACATGGACCTGGGTTCGGGAGACGGCCGCATCGCGGTGGAGGCGGGCAAGCGCGGCGCCCGCGCCTTCGGCGTCGACATCAACCCCGTCCGCGTCGCCGAAGCCGAGAAGAACGCCAGGGACGCCGGCGTCTCCGACCGCGTGACGTTCGCCCGGCAGGACCTGTTCCAGACGCCCATCAAGGACGCCACCGTTCTCACCATGTACCTGCTGCCCGAGGTCAACCTGAAACTCCGGCCGCGGATCCTCGACGAGCTCAAGCCCGGCACGCGGGTGGTCTCCCACGCCTTCACCATGGGCGACTGGGTTCCCGACGAGACCCGCGAGGTCGAGGGCGCCCAGCTCATGCTCTGGATCGTCCCGGCCAAGGTCGCGGGGACCTGGACGCTTGCGGGCGCGGGCGGCGGCGCCTTGCAGCTACACCAGACCTACCAGCAGATCACCGGCTCGCTTGGCGGCAAGCCGATCCGCGAACCCCTGCTCCAGGGCGACCGGATCCAGTTCGTCGCCGACACGCCCCAGGGGCCGCGCCTCTTCGCCGGCCGCGTCGCCGGAAACGCGGTGACTCCCGCCGAACCGATCCGCCCAGCGGCCGGCGTGACCGCCGCCAGCGCCTGGCGCCTGACCCGGGCCGGGTGAGACGTCCAGAAGCCGCTCCCTCCCGCTTGTCGGGAGGGACAGGCGATCGCGAAGCGGTCGCCAGGGTGGGCGCGTACGAGCCGACCACGCCCATTGGGCGAGCAAGAGCCGGTCGCAAGACTCTGACGTCCGCGGAGGCGACGCTCTGGCGGGAGTTGAAGACATGGCGTGCACGCGGCTGCCACTGGCGGAGGCAGGCGCCGTTCCGCGGCTGGATCCTGGATTTCGTCTGCTACGGGCGACGGGTCGTCGTCGAGCTCGACGGCGTGCATCACGAGCTGGATCCCGAGCAGATCGCTAAGGATCGCGTCCGAGACAGCGTGTTGCGCCGGGAGGGCTTCGTCGTTCTTCGGTTCAGCAACTTCGCCGTCCGCCACAATCTCGGAGCTGTGCTGTCGGACATCAAAGACGCCGTGACGCACGCGCCCACCCTGGCCGCTTGGCGGCCTGTCCCTCCCCACAAGCGGGAGGGAGCGAATTGAGCGTGGACGCCCCGACGACCTCCGGCCCCCGCCGCATCCTCGGCCGGCTCGACGGGATCGCCATCCTTGTCGGCGTGGTGCTCGGCGCGGGAGTCTTTCGCGCGCCCTCCGTCGTCGCCGCCAACGTGGACAGCGGCTGGGCCTATCTCGGCGTGTGGGCCCTCGGCGGCCTGGTCACCCTGGCGGGCGCCCTCTGCTACGCCGAACTCGGGGCCGCCTACCCTCATGAAGGCGGCGAATACCGGTTCCTGACCCGCGCCTACGCAAGGCCCGTCGGCGTGCTGTTCGCATGGGCCCGTTGCGCCGTGATCCAGCCCGGCGCCATCGCCGCGGTCGCCTTCGTCTACGGCGACTACCTCAACGAGGTCGCGCCGCTCGGCCCCTATGGCCCAGCCCTGCACGCCGCCTCGGCCGTGATCGCCCTGACCGCCCTCAATCTGATCGGCACGATCGAGAGCAAGACCGCCCAGCGGCTGTTCACCGGCGTGGACGTGGCCGCGCTCGCCGGCTTGATCCTCGCGGGCGCGCTGGTCGCTCCGGCCGCCCCCGCCGTGACCGAAACCTCCGCGGCTGCAGGCGCATCCGGCGCGGCCGGGCTGGCGATGGTGTTCGTTCTGCTCACCTACGGCGGCTGGAACGAGGCCGCCTACCTTGGCGGCGAGCTGCGCGAGCCCCATCGCAACACCGCGCCCGTGCTGCTGGGCGGCGTCGCCCTTATCACCGCCCTGTACCTGCTGGTGAACGTGGCCTTCCTGCACGGGCTCGGGCTGGAAGGTTTGCGCGCCAGCCAGGCGCCAGGCGTCGACCTCGCGCGCCGAGTCGCCGGAGAGGCGGGCGTCCTGGCGCTGACCGCCGGCGTTGCGGTCGCCGCCCTGTCCACCCTGAATGGAACCCTCTTCACCGGAGCCCGGTCGCTGGCCGCGCTCGGCCGCGACCTGCCGCCGCTCCGTCGCTTGGGGCTCTGGTCCGAGCGAGGCTTCAGCCCTCAGCCCGCCGTCCTGATTCAGGGCGTCGCCTCGCTCGCTCTGGTCGCGCTCGGAGCGACCACCCGGGACGGCTTCCAGGCGATGGTGGACTACACCGCCCCCGTGTTCTGGGGCTTCCTGCTGCTGGTCGGGGCGGCCCTGCTCGTCCTGCGCCGGCGCGATCCGGCCCGCCCACGCCCCTTCCGCGCGCCGGTTCTCGCCGCCCCCGTCTTCATCGCCGCGTGCGCCTGGCTGCTCTGGTCGAGCCTGGCCTACACCGGCTGGGGCGCGCTCGGCGGCCTTGTGGTGCTGGCGCTCGGCCTGCCGTTGCTGCTGATCAAAGGGCGAGCCGCGCCGTTGACTTGAAGGCCGCGATCCGTATGTTCCGCGCCTCTTTGAATCCAGGCGGCCGGATCCCGCGCCCGCCGGCGCATCAGGACCTCGACCCATGGCCAAACCGGCACAGATCAAGATCCGCCTCAACTCGACGGCGGACACCGGCTTCTTCTACGTCACCAAGAAGAACGCCCGCACCAAGACCGAGAAGCTGGTCTTCAAGAAGTACGACCCCGTCGTGCGCAAGCACGTCGAGTTCAAGGAAGGCAAGATCAAGTAAGGTCAGGCTCCAGCCTGAAGACTCGAAAAGCCCGGCCTTACCGCCGGGCTTTTTGCTGCCGGTTCACGCCGCCTTGGCGATCACGCGGTTGCGGCCGCCGGTCTTGGCTTCGTAGACCGCAGCGTCCGCGCGCTTGAGCAGGCCGTCGGGGGTGTCGCCGCCCTCGCCGGTCACCGCGACGCCGACCGATACGGTCACCGTCAGCGCCTCGCCGCCCTTGATCACCTTGAACGGCGCGCCCGCCACGTGCATGCGCAGGCGCTCGGCGATGCGCTCGGCCGCGTCCATGCGGGTGTCGGGCATGATCACCACGAACTCCTCGCCCCCGTAGCGACAGGGCAGGTCCATCGTCCGCACGTTGGAGGCCAGCCGCACCGCGAATTCCTGCAGCACCGCGTCGCCCACGTCGTGGCCGAAGGTGTCGTTGATCCGCTTGAAGTGGTCGATGTCCACCATCAGCGCAGCGACCGGCTCCCCGCCTCTCGCCGCCCGCTGCAGCAGCGCGCTCAGCTGCCCGGCCATGTAGCGGCGGTTGTGCAGACCGGTCAGCGCGTCGGTCACCGCCAGCTCCAGGCTCTGGTCCAGGTTGTTGCGCAGGAAGTCCGTGTAGCGCTTGCGCTTGATCTGCGTGCGCGCCCGAGCCTGCAGTTCCTGGGGGTCGATGGGGCGGGCCAGCACGTCGTTGGCCCCCAGCTCCAGCGCCTTCACCATCCGCCGCCGGTCGTCCAGGTCCACCACCGTCAGGATGGGCGTGTGCCGCGTGGCCTCGTCCGAGCGCATCTGCGCCACCAGCCGCAACCCGTCGAACGCCTGCGCGCCCGCGTTGACGATCACCAGGTCCACCGGCCCGCGCGCCGTCAAGTGCGCCTTCTCGGGATCCGGCTCGATCACCGGCCGGTGTTCGGGCGCCAGCTCGTCGCTGATCCGTGCGGCCTGGCGCTCGTTGTCGTCGACCACCAGCACCCGGCCGCCGCCGCCCGCCATCCGATGCGCGGCGGCCTCGATGGCGCCAAGCTTGCGCCCGGACGCCTCGCGTTGCCGCAGCTCGTCGATCACCAGCTTCAGCCGGCTCAGCGAGCGCACGCGTGAGAACAGCACCACGTCGTCGATCGGCTTGGTCAGGAACTCGTCGGCCCCCGCCTCCAGCCCCGCCAGCCGGTCGGCGCGGCCGTCCAGCGCGGTGACCAGCACCACGGGGATGTGCCGCGTGGCCGCGTCGTCCTTCAGCCGCCGGCAGACCTCGAACCCGTCCATGCCGGGCATCATCACGTCCAGCAGTATGATGTCGGGCTTCTGCTCGGCCGCCACGATCAGCCCCGAGGGCCCGTCGGAGGCGGTCAGCACCTCGTAGTATTCCGCAGCCAGCTTGGCCTGGAGCAGCCGGACGTTGGCGTCGATGTCGTCGACGACGAGGATGCGCGCGGTCATGGTCGGCCTCTCAGGCCAGCAGGCGGCGCACGGTGTCCATGAAGTGGACCACCGAAATGGGCTTGGAGATGTAGGCCTCGCACCCGCCTTGCAGGATGCGCTCCTCGTCCCCCTTCATGGCGAAGGCGGTCACCGCCACCACCGGAATGTGGGACAGCTCCTCGTCCTCTTTCAGCCACTTGGTGACCTCCAGCCCCGACACCTCGGGCAGCTGGATGTCCATCAGGATCAGGTCCGGCCGGTGCTTGCGCGCGAGCGCCAGCGCCTGCAGCCCCTCGCGGGTCTCCAGCGTCTCATAGCCCTGGGCCTCGAGCAGATCATGAAACAGCTTCATGTTCAGCTCGTTGTCCTCGACGATCAGGACGGTCTTTGCGGTCATGAAGCCTTGGCGCTCACCGCCGCCGGAACCCGTTCGTTCCGCCGCTCGGTCGGCCTCCAACAAACACCAACATCCTTAAACCGGCGTTTCCCCGGGCGTCGCGATCGTTGCGCCGGCTCAGGCGCTGGGCTCATGCGCGTAGCCCCGCACCCCCGTGGCTGCTATTCGGCCCGACGACGGGGGACATTCTCAGCCTGGGTGAGTTTTTGACAGCGCCGACGGAACCAGACGCTGAGCCGATCGCCGCTCCGGCCGGCTTTCCCCCGATGAACCCGGCGCTCTCACGCGCCCTGGTCGCGCAGGGTTACCGGGAGCCGACCCTCGTGCAGGCCGCGGTGCTCGATGCGCCGGAGGGTCGGGACCTGCTGGTCTCGGCCCAGACGGGGTCGGGCAAGACGGTCGCCTTCGGACTCGCCGCCGCCGGCACGCTCCTCGGCGAGGCTGAGCGTTTCGAGCCCGCGGGCGCGCCCCTGGCCCTGGTGATCGCGCCGACGCGGGAACTCGCCCAGCAGGTGAGCCGCGAGCTCGACTGGCTCTATGCGGAAGCGGGCGCCCAGGTCGTGACCTGCGTCGGCGGCATGGATCCGCGCCGCGAGCAGCGGGCGCTCGCAGCCGGCGCCCACCTCGTGGTGGGCACGCCGGGGCGGCTCCGCGACCACCTCGAGCGGGGCGCCCTGGACCTCTCCGCCCTCCGGGTCGTCGTGCTGGATGAAGCCGACGAGATGCTCGACATGGGCTTCCGCGAGGACCTGGAGGAGATCCTCGACGCAACCCCGTCCACGCGCCGGACGCTGCTCTTCTCCGCGACCATCGCCCGGGAGATCGCGGCCCTGGCCCGCCGATACCAGAACGACGCGATCCGCATCGACACGACCCGGCGGAACGAGGCCCACGGCGATATCGAGTACCGCGCCGTCAGCATCGCGCCCAACGAGGTCGACGGCGCGGTGGTCAACGTCCTGCGCTACTTCGAGGCCTCGCGCGCCCTGGTCTTCTGCGCGACCCGCGAGGCCGTGCGGCACCTCTACGGCGCCTTGCGCGAACGCGGCTTCAGCGTGGTCTCGCTCTCAGGCGAGCTCACCCAGAAGGAGCGCAACGACGCCCTGCACGCCCTTCGCGACGGGCACGCGCGGGCCTGCGTGGCCACCGACGTGGCGGCGCGCGGCCTCGACCTGCCCGACCTCGACCTTGTGATCCACGCCGAGTTGCCGGTGAACAAGGCGGGCCTGCTGCACCGGAGCGGCCGCACCGGGCGCGCGGGCCGCAAGGGCGTCTCGATCCTGCTGGTCCCCTACACCAAGCGCCGCAAGGCCGAGCAGCTGCTCGCCTCCGCCAGCATCGACGCCGACTGGTCCGGGCCGCCCGCCCCCGACGACATCCGCGCCAAGGATCAGGCGCGCCTGTTCGAAGACCCCGACCTCAGCCGGCCCCCGGCCGACGATGAGGCCGAACTGGTCCGGCGCATGCTCGCCGAGCGCTCGCCCGAGGTCATCGCCGCCGCGCTGATCCGGCTCCACCGGGCGCGCCTGCCCGAGCCCGAGGAGCTGTTCGACGGCGGCCCCTCCGCCGCCCCGCCGCCCCGGCCCGACCGCCCCCGGCGCCCCGGCCCGCAAGAGGGCGACGCGCCCGGGGCCTGGTTCCGTCTGGCCGTAGGCCGGGCCAAGAACGCCGACCCCAAATGGCTCATCCCGCTCATCTGCCGCCTGGGCCACGTCACCAAGAAGGACATCGGCGAGATCCGCATCTTCGATCGCGAGACCAAGTTCCAGATCAACCTGGACGCGGAGGCTCGCTTCCGCACGAACGTCCAGGCCGCGGCCGCCCAGGGCGACGTGCGCATCGAGCCGGCCGGCTCGCCCGAGCCGAGGCCCGCCCCTCGGGGCAAGCCCCCGCGCCCCGCCCGCCCGGCTCAGGCCCGAAAACCCAGCGTCGGGCAGGGCCGGCGATGAGCCTGACCGCCGCTCGGGCCGAGACGATCCCCGTCGACCCGAACGGGCCGCTCCTGATCGTCGATGTGGACGAGGTGCTGGCCTTCTTCCTGCGCGGGTTCGAGCGGACGGTGAACGCGGCGGGGCTGCAGCTCCGCATGGACCGCTACGCCTTGCTGGCCAACATCTACGAACCTGGCGCAGGCGAGCCCGTCCCGATCGAGCGAGGCAAGGCGCTGTTCGACCGCTTCTTCGAAACCGAGACCGACAAACTCGATCCCGTGCCCGGGGCCGCCGACGGCCTGCGCCGCCTGTCGGCGATCGCCCAGGTGGTGGTGCTGACCAACGCTCCCGCGGCCGCCCGCGAAGGCCGGGGCCGCTGGCTCGTGGCCCACGGCATGGACTACCCGCTCATCATCAACGAGGGACTCAAGGGCCCCGAGTGCGCCCGCCTCGCCGCCCGCACCGGCGGCCCGGCGGTGTTCGTGGATGACCTCCTGCCCAACCTGCTGTCGGTCAAGGAGCACGCGCCCGCCATCACCCTCTTCCAGAGCGTCGCCGACCCGCGCCTGCGCTCCATGGCCCCCACCGACGCCGCCGTGTGCGCCCGCCACGACGATTGGGCGACCCTGGAGCCCGCCTTGGCCGCGGCGTTGACCCGATGACGGCGCGCCACCGCTGCGAGGTTCTTCACGAAGAACACAAAGTCCCCCACAAAGAACACGACGATCTTGGCACCCTTCGTGAAGACTTTGTGCGCTTCGTGATGAACCGACTCCGTGCGGGACGCTTCCTGTGATCCGCATCGGCGTCGACTTCGGCGGCACCAAGATCGAAGCCGCCGCCCTCGACGGGAACGGCGAGGTGGTGTCGCGCCTGCGCCGACCCAACCCCGGCGGCTACGACGCGGCGCTTCAGACCGTCCGAGAGCTGGTCGCCGAAACCGAGGCGGCCGTTGGCGCGCCGGCGACGGTCGGCGTCGGCATGCCGGGTTCGGTGTCGCCGCGCACCGGCCTGATCCGCGGCGCGAACTCCACCTGGCTGAACGGCCGGCGCTTCCAGGCCGACCTGGAGCGCGCCCTCGGGCGTCCCGTCCGGCTGGCCAACGACGCCAACTGCCTGGCCCTCTCCGAGGCATCCGACGGCGCCGCCGCCGGCGCCCGGGTCGTCTTCGCGGTGATCGTCGGCACGGGCTGCGGCGGCGGGCTGGTGGTGGACGGCGCCATCGTGGAGGGCGCCAACGGGGTGGGCGGCGAGTGGGGTCACACTCCCCTGCCCTGGCCCTCGGTCGAGGAGCAGGTCCTCCCCGCCTGCTGGTGCGGCCGCCCCCTCTGCATGGAGCTGTTCGTCTCCGGTTTAGGTTTCGAGGCCGACCATCGCCGCGCCTCGGGCCGCGACTGGAGGGCGCCGGCGGTCATGGAGGCCGCCCGCGCCGGCGACCCGGAAGCCCGAGCCGCCTTCGACCGCTACGCCGACCGCCTGGGCCGGGGACTGGCCGTGGTCGCGGACATCTGCGACCCCGACGTCTTCGTGTTCGGCGGCGGCATGTCCAACGTGCTGGAGCTGTACGAGGCCGTCCCGCCTGTTCTCGCCCGCTGGCTCTTCTCCGACGTCTGCGACACCCGCCTGGTCCAGGCGCGCCACGGCGACAGCTCCGGCGTCCGCGGCGCCGCTTGGCTCTGGCCGCTGGAGTAGCGCCTCGCGTGCTGCGCACGCCGGCCCCTCCGGCCCTTCGGGCCACCTCCCCACGCCTTCGGCGCAGGGAGGTGATCATCCCCCACCTCTCCTCCCTGTCGCGCAGCGATGCGGAGGTGGCGCGCAGCGCCGGAGGGGCCGCAGCCGCGGAGCGGCGAGGATGCTCCCTGCTCCCTGAGTCTCTGCTACCCTCCCCGCGTGAGCAGCCTCTGCCGTGACTGCGACTGGACCGGAGAGGACGACGCCGTCCGCCGCTGCCTGGCCTGCGCCTCCCCGCGCCTCGTCCGCCACGGCGAGCTTCACCGCCTGACCGTCGCCCACGTGGACTGCGACGCGTTCTACGCCTCGGTGGAGAAGCGGGACCGCCCCGAGCTCCGCGACCTGCCAGTCATCGTCGGCGGCGGCGTCCGGGGCGTGGTGACCACCGCCTGCTACATCGCCCGGATCAGCGGCGTGCGCTCGGCCATGCCCCTGTTCAAGGCCCGCCGGCTCTGCCCCGAGGCCGTGATCGTCAAGCCCGACTTCGGCAAGTACGTGGCCGAGAGCCGCCGCATCTTCGGCCGCTTGGGCCAGCTCACGCCCCTGCTGCAGCCGCTCTCCATCGACGAGGCCTGGCTGGATCTCGCGGGCACCGAGCGCATCAACGGCGGCTCGCCCGCCTCCACCCTCGCCCGCGCCCAGCGCGAGATCGAGGCGGCGACGGGCCTCACGGTGTCGGTCGGCCTCGCCGCCAACAAGTTCCTCGCCAAGATCGCCTCCGACCTCGACAAGCCCCGCGGGTTCTCCGTCATCGGCTCGGACGCCCAGGCGTTTCTGGCGCCCCGCCCGGTGAACATCCTGCCCGGCGTCGGTCCGCAGTTCGTCAAGTCGCTGGACAAGGCCGGCTTCCGTACGGTGGGCGATCTCGCCCGCGCCGACCCGCGCGACCTGGCGCGCCGGTTCGGCGACTACGGCCTGCGCCTGCACGACCTCGCCCACGGCCGGGATGCCCGCCGCGTGGACCCCGCCGCCGAGCGCAAGGGGATCTCCGCCGAGACCACCTTCAACGACGACCTGTCCCGCCAGGCCGACCTGGAGGATCGCCTCCAGCCTCTCTGCGAGAAGGTCGCCCGCAAACTGCGTGAGAAGGGCTGGGCCACCCGCGTCGTCGTGCTCAAGCTGAAGACGGCCGACTTCCGCCTGCTCACCCGCCGCCGCACCTTGCCCGTGCCGACGCAGACGGCCCGCACCCTGTTCGCCTGCGCCCGCGAGCTGCTCCGCGCCGAGGCCGGCGGGACCGCCTACCGCCTGATCGGCGTTGGTGCGGCCGACCTGCTTGAGGCCGGCTCGGCCGCTGGCGACTTCTTCGCCGACGCCGAGGCCCGCGCCCTCAAGCAGGAAACCGCCGTCGACGCCCTCCGCGCCCGCTTCGGCGACACGGCCGTCCGCACCGGCCGCGCTCTACGCCCGCGAGCCTGACCGACCGAACCGACGACCGAATCTGTCGTAGGCGCATGGGATGATCCTCCCATGTCTCACGCTTATCGCATCCGTGACCCCGCCACCTGAGCCAAGGCCAAGACCGACTACCTCGCCGGCCTCACCGCGGAGGAAGTCTGCGCCCGCTACGATCTGGGCCTGCGCGCCTTCCACCATCACGCCAAGGAAGGCGGCTGGCTGCGCGCCGACCAGCCCGATCCCGAGCCCCTGGACGGCGACGACGAGGACCTCGCCCCCGCGCGCCCGTTCGCCGAGCTGGTGGCCGAGGCGCTGGCCCGCTCCGACCGCGCGCTCCGGCGCGGCCGCATCATCGAGGCCCAGCGATGCCTGGCCCTGGCCGCCGCCTACCGCCGGCTCGCGGCGGAGTCCGAGGCCGCCGAGCGCCAGGCCCGCAAGGCCGAAACCGCCGACAGCATCGACGCCCTCAGGACGCTCGCCGCCATAGCCGACGCCGGCAAGGCCGAAGCCGACTTCGTGACCGCCCAGATCAAGGCGGGCGTGGCGGACGAGGACGTTCAGACCACCGACGAATTGCACGAAGTGCACGGGGTGCAGTCCCTCGACGCGCAGCTCGCCGCCCTTGAGGCCCGCATCGCCAAACGCGAGCGCCTGGGCGCCCCCGCCAACGACCTCCGCCGCGAACTGAGACGCCTCAGAGGCCCACCCGACGACTGATCCCGCGGCGCAGCCGCAAAAACAGAACAGCTTCACCAAGAACACCAAGGATCAACAAAGCTCACTAAGAGCCCAGCCTTCTTCGTGTCCTTCGTGCGACCTTCGTGTTCTTCGTGAAGCTGTTCTGTTCTTTTCTCGGCCGTGGGCCGACCTCCCGTCCCTCGCCCCCGCAGGCTCGATCCGCTACACCCCTCCCGATCCCTGGGAGCCCGCATGTCCGCCGTCGAACGTCGCCTGGCCGAGCTCGGCCACACCCTGCCCCAGCCGGTGGCGCCGATCGCCACCTACGTCCCCTTCGTCCGCAGCGGGAACCTCGTCCACATCTCCGGCCAGGTCTCGGTGGACGCGAGCGGCGGGGTCACCGGCGTCGTCGGCGAGGCGGTGGACATGGCGGAGGCCCAGCGCGCCGCCCGCATCTGCGGCCTGAACCTGATCGCTCAGATGAAGGCCGCCTGCGACGGCGACCTCGACCGGGTCGTCCGCGTGGTGAAGCTTGGCGGCTTCGTCCAGGCCGGGCCGGACTTCTACGACATCCCCACCGTCGTGAACGGCTGCTCCGACCTGATGGTGGAGGTCTTCGGCGACAAGGGCCGCCACGCCCGCGCCGCCGTCGGCGTCTACCGCCTGCCCCGCAACTTCGCCGTCGAGGTCGACGCGGTGGTGGAGATCGCGTGAGCCTGAAGGCTGCGGTCGAGGTCCACGCCTCGATCGCCGACATCGGCTGCGAGGCCTGGGACGCCTGCGCAGGCGCCGCAGATTACGCGGGCAACCCGTTCGTGTCGTTCGATTTTCTCGACTGCCTGGAGCGGAGCGGCTCGGTCCATCCGCGGACCGGCTGGGCGCCCCGCCACCTGACCGTCGAGGACGAGGCGGGCGTCGCGGGCGTCATGCCGCTCTATCTGAAGAGCCACAGCCAGGGCGAGTACGTCTTCGACCACAGCTGGGCCCAGGCCTACGCCCGCGCCGGCGGCCGCTACTACCCCAAGCTCCAGAGCGCCGCCCCCTTCACCCCCGCCGCCGGCCCCCGCCTGATCACCCGGCCGGACGCCGACCGGGAAGGCGCCGAGCGCATGCTGGCGGCCGGGGCGCTCTCCCTCTGCGACCAGCTCTCCGCCTCGTCGCTGCACGTCACCTTCCTGACCGAGGGCGAGTGGCGCCGCCTCGGCGCCATGGGCCTGCTCCAGCGTCAGGACCAGCAGTACCACTGGTTCAACAACGGCTACGGCTGCTTCGACGACTTCCTGGCCGCCCTCTCCTCGGGCCGCCGCAAGACCATCCGGCGGGAGCGCCGCGACGCGCAGGCCGGGCTTGAGATCGTCGCCCTCACCGGTTCAGACATCACCGAGGACCACTGGGACGCCTTCTTCGCCTTCTACATGGACACCGGCGGCCGCAAGTGGGGCAGCCCCTACCTGAACCGCCGGTTCTTCTCCCTGGTCGGCGAGCGGATGGCCGACCGCGTGCTCCTGATCATGGCCCGGCGGGGTTCCGCCTGGATCGCCGGCGCCCTGAACTTCATCGGCGGCGACTGCCTTTACGGCCGCAACTGGGGCGCCCTGGAGGACGTCCCGTTCCTCCACTTCGAGCTCTGCTACTACCAGGCCATCGAGTGGGCCATCGGCCGCGGGCTGCAGCGGGTGGAGGCGGGCGCGCAAGGCCAGCACAAGATCGCCCGCGGCTATCTTCCCTCCCCCGTCTACTCCGCCCACTGGATCGCCGACCCGGCGCTGCGCACCCCCGTGGCCCGTTACCTGGCCGAGGAGCGCCGAGCGGTGGCCGACGAGATGGCCTGGCTGGAGGCGGAGTACTCGCCCTTCAAGGAGACGACCTCATGAGCCTGGACGGCGCCTATGACGCGAACAACATCTTCGCCCGCCTGATCCGGGGCGAGATCCCGAGCGCGAAGATCTACGAGGACGATCAGGTCCTCGCCTTCATGGACGCCTTCCCGCAGTCCCCCGGCCACTGCCTGGTGATCTCCAAAACCTCCAACGCCCGCAACCTCTTGGAAGTGGAACCTGAGGCGTTGAACGCGATCATGGCCGCCGTCCAGCGCGTCGCCCGCGCCGTCCGCTCCGCCCTGAACCCCGATGGGATCGTGGTCTCCCAGTTCAACGGCGCCCCTGCCGGCCAGACCGTGTTCCACCTCCACGTCCACATCATCCCGCGCTATGCGAGCGACGCCCTGAAAGGCCACGCCCAGGGCGGCATGGCCGACCTCGCCGAGCTGAAGGCGACCGCCGAACGGATCGCGGCGGCGCTGGCCTGAGCCTTCAGGCCGCCTCGCTCCGCACCGCGGCCGGATCGTAGTTGAGGATCGGCGAGAGCCAGCGCTCCGCCGTCGCCACGTCCCAGCCCTTGCGCCGGGCGTAGTCCTGCACCTGGTCGCGATCGATCTTGCCGACGCCGAAATAGTGGGCCTGCGGGTGCGCGAAGTAGAGGCCGCTCACCGACGCCGGCGGCGTCATGGCGAAGCTCTCGGTCAGCCCCATGCCCGTGGCCCGTTCCGCGTCCAGCAGTCGGAAGATCGTCGCCTTCTCGGTGTGGTCCGGCTGGGCCGGGTAGCCCGGCGCCGGGCGGATGCCGCGATAGCTCTCCGCGATCAGCGCGTCGGTCGACAGCGCCTCGTCCGCCGCATAGCCCCAGAGCTCCCGCCGGACCTTGGCGTGCAGCGCCTCGGCGAACGCCTCCGCCAACCGATCTGCCAGCGATGTGGCCAGGATGGCCGAATAGTCGTCCCCCGCCGCCTTGAACCTGGCGGCGATCTCCAGCTCGCCATGCCCGGCGGTCACCGCGAAGGCCCCTACATAGTCCCGGTGTCCCGAGGCGATCGGGGCCACGAAGTCGGCCAGCGCCAGGTTAGCCTTGCCCGGTGACTTCGCCATCTGCTGGCGAAGGGTGTGCAGCCGGGCGATCTCGGATGGCGAGCCATCCTCCTCGGCGTAGAGCACGATGTCGTCGTGGTCGGAGTGAGCCGGCCAGAAGCCGACCACGCCGCTGGCTGTGAACCAGCGCTCCTCGATGATCCGCGCCAGCATGGCTTTCGCGTCGGCGTACAGGCTGCGGGCCGCCTCCCCGACGATGTCGTCCTCGAGGATTTGCGGGAACCGCCCCACCAGCTCCCAGCTGGCGAAGAACGGGGTCCAGTCGATGTAGCTCGCCAGGTCCGCCAGGTCCCAGGCCTGGAACGTCCGCGTGCCCAGGAACGAAGGCCGCTGCGGACGGAAGCTCTCCCAGTCGATCTTGAACCGGTTCGCCCGCGCCGCCTTCAGCGCGGTGCGCGCCTTGGCCTCCTGCCCGCGGGCGAACTGCTCGCGGATACGGACATAGTCGGTCCGGGTGGCGGCCATGTTGGCGTCCCGATCGGTCGGCGACAGCAGCCCCGAGACCACGCCCACCGCTCGTGACGCGTCCAGGACGTAGGTCGTCGACCCCCGCCGATAGGCCGGCTCGATCTTCACCGCCGTATGGGTCTTGCTGGTGGTCGCGCCACCGATCAGCAGCGGGATGGAGAAGCCCCGCCGCTCCATCTCCCGGGCGACGAACACCATCTCGTCGAGCGACGGCGTGATCAGGCCCGACAGGCCGATCATGTCGACCTTGTGCTTTTCCGCCTCGTCCAGGATGCGGTCCGCCGGGACCATGACCCCGAGGTCGATGACCTCGTAGTTGTTGCACTGGAGGACCACGCCGACGATGTTCTTGCCGATGTCGTGGACGTCGCCCTTGACGGTGGCCATCAGGATCCGGCCCGCCTGCTCGCGCGGCTTGCCCGCCTTCTCCGCCTCCATGAAGGGTTCCAGGTAGGCCACGGCCTGCTTCATCACCCGGGCCGACTTCACGACCTGGGGCAGGAACATCTTGCCCGCGCCGAACAGGTCGCCGACCACGTTCATCCCGTCCATCAACGGGCCTTCGATCACGTGCAACGGCCGCTCGAAGCCCTGGCGCGCTTCCTCGGTGTCCTGCTCGATCCAGTCGGTGATCCCGTGCACCAGGGCGTGCTGGATGCGGTCCGCCACCGGCGTCTCGCGCCAGGCCAGGTCGACGACCCGAGCGGCCGCCTTGTCGCCCTTGTACTTGGGCGCCAGCTCCACCAGCCGCTCGGTGTTGCTGATGTTGGTCCGCTGCCGCCGGTTGAGGATCACGTCCTCCACCGCCTCGCGCAGTTCGGCCGGGATGTCGTCGTACACGGGCAGGTCGCCGGCGTTGACGATGCCCATGTCCATGCCGGCCTGGATGGCGTGGTACAGGAACACGCCGTGAATGGCCCGCCGCACCGGCTCGTTGCCGCGGAAGCTGAAGCTTACGTTCGAGACCCCGCCCGAAACACGAGCGAATGGAAGCGTTTGCTTGATCACCTTGGTGGCTTCGATGAAGTCCACCGCGTAGTTATCGTGCTCCTCGATGCCCGTCGCGACCGCGAAGATGTTGGGGTCGAAGATGATGTCCTCGGGCGGAAAGCTGACCTGGTCCACCAGGATGCGATAGGCCCGCGTGCAGATCTCGACCTTGCGGGCCGCGGTGTCCGCCTGCCCCTGCTCGTCGAACGCCATGACCACGACGGCCGCGCCGTAGCGGAGGCACTTCTTGGCCTGGGCGATGAACTCCCCCTCTCCCGCCTTCATGGAGATGGAGTTCACGATGGCCTTGCCCTGGACGCACTTCAGCCCGGCCTCGATCACCTCCCACTTGGAGCTGTCGATCATCACCGGAACCCGCGCGATGTCGGGCTCGGCCGCGATCAGGTTCAGGAAGGTGACCATGGCCCGCTCGCTGTCGAGCAGGCCCTCGTCCATGTTGACGTCGAGAACCGAGGCGCCCGCCTCCACCTGCTGGCGCGCCACCGACAGCGCCTCGCCGTAGTTCCCCTCGACGATCAGCTTCCTGAACTTGGCCGAGCCGGTGACGTTCGTCCGCTCCCCGACGTTGATGAAGGTAGGTCTCATGCGGCGGGGACTTCCTTGGCGGGCTCCCGGCCCGCGAGAACAAGGCGGCGGCTTATGACGGCCTGAGGCGCGTCGGCCTTGATCGCGGCCGTAAAGGCGGAGGGATCGGCCTTCTGGAGGCGATGCAGTTCGGCCGTGAGCTGCTGGAGGAGGCGAATGTCGGCAAGGTCCGCCACGCGAGCGATCCAGTCGCCCGCGCCGCCCCCCGTCGCACGCAGCACGTCCAGCCCAGCGGCGTTGACGACGGCGGGGGCCAAGCCGACCCGCTCCGCCACCTTGAAGAAGCCGACCATCAGCGGTCCGATCGCCTTGTCAGTGGCGCGGTTCAGCCGGCTGCGGAGGTCGCGCAGCTGCTCGACCTCGACGGCGCTCAGCGCCAGGCGCTTGTCATGGGGCAGCATCAGACGAGCTCGAACGGCTCCAGGCCCGCGAGCCGCATGGCCGTCGCACGCTCGGGCACCGGCCGAGGCGGCGCGCCCGCCACCGCCTTCGCGATCGCTTGGATGTGCTCCGGCGTGGTCCCGCAGCAGCCGCCCAGGATGTTGACCAGCCCGCCTTCGGCCCACTCCTCAAGGAAGTCGGCGGTCTGATCGGGCGTCTCGTCATACTGGCCGAAGGCGTTCGGCAGCCCCGCGTTGGGATAGGCGGCCACCAGGGTGTCGGCGATCCGCGCCAGCTCGGCGATGTGGGGCCGCATCAGCTCGGCCCCCAGCGCGCAGTTCAGGCCGATGGCGAAGGGCCGCGCGTGGCGCACGCTGTTCCAGAACGCCTCGACGGTCTGCCCCGACAGGGTTCGCCCGGAACGGTCGGTGATCGTCCCGCTGATCCACAGCGGCAGGGGCTCGTACCCCTCGTCCTCGAGGTCGAGAATCGCCTTGATCGCGGCCTTGGCGTTCAGCGTGTCGAAGATGGTCTCGACCAGGAACAGGTCCACCCCGCCCTCGTGCAGCGCCCGCGCCTGCTCGCGATAGGCCTCGTAAACCTGGTCGAAGGTGACCGCCCGGGCGCCGGGATCGTTCACGTCCGGGCTGATGGACAGCGTCCGGTTGGTCGGCCCCATCGAGCCAGCCACGAAGCGCGGCTTGCCCGGCTCCTTCGCCGTCCAGCGGTCGGCCGCCGCGCGGGCGAGGCGTGCGCCCTCCAGGTTGATGTCCCGGACCGCCGGCTCCATCCCGTAGTCGGCCATGCCGATGACGGTCGCGGAGAAGGTGTTGGTTTCGCTGATGTCGGCCCCGGCGGCGAAGTATCGATCGTGCAGGCCCTCGATGATGTCCGGCCGGGTCAGGCAGAGCAGGTCGTTGTTGCCCTTCTGGGGCATGTTGTGGCCCGCGAACCGCTCGCCGCGGTAGTCGGCCTCCTCCAGCCCTTCGCGCTGGATCATCACGCCCCAGGCGCCGTCCAGGATCAGGATGCGCTCGCGGGCGGCGGCCTTCAGGGCGGCGATGCGTTCGGCGCGGGTCATCGGGCGGCTTTCTGCTTGGCGAGGTCGGCCCGGAACGCCGCCTCGGAACGGGCGGCGAAGGCGGGCAGCTCGGCGGGATCGACGAACGGATTCGGTCCGCCAGCCTTGAGCTTGGCGCGCTTGGCCGCCAGCCCGAACTGCTCAGCATGCGGGGCCAGGAAGATGTCGGCCTTCAAGCTCCTGAGCCGGGCGAAGGTGCGTTCATAGTCGGCGATGATGCCGGGGTACTGTTCCTCGGGGGCGAGCCGGTTGGCGGCCACCGAGCTGCTGCAGTGGAGCAGCGCCGTCCGCCGCACGCCGTCCACAATCACCGGGATCTCCCAGCTCGTGCAGCCTTCGGAGTGCCCGGGCGTGAGACGGGCCGTCAGTTCGACGGCGCCGACGGACACCACGTCCCCGTCCTTGAGCACCCGGTCCACCTTCACCGGCGAGAAGTTCAGCGCCGTGTTGCTCTCCGAGCCCGGGTAGGTCCCCGTCTCCAGCGCCGCGCGGTCGCCCGCCATGGCCGCGAGCCTCGCGCCCGTCAATCGCTTCAGCTCCGCGAGTCCGCCGGAATGGTCGAAGTGGGCGTGGGTGTTGAGCAGCCAGCGCACGTCACGCGGCTTGAAGCCCAGCGCCTCGACGTTCCGGGCGATCATTCCTCCGCTTTCGGGCATGGCGCCGTCGATCAGGATGTGCCCCTGGGGCGTCGTGATCAGGAAAGCCGACAGTCCCGCCGTGCCGACATAGTGGAGGTTCCCCGCGATCCGGAACGGCTCGTGGGGCGCGGTCCAGTTGGCCGGCCAGCGGGACTGGGCCTCGGCCGCAGGAACGGTCGCTCCGAAGAGGGCCAGCGCGGCCGCGAAGGCGAGCGCTCTCACTGGACCGCCTCCTTGCGCTCGCGGACGCCGAGCACCCGGCAGATGGCGTAGACCAGGTCCGCCCGGTTCAATGTGTAGAAGTGGAAGTCGGAGTAGCCCTCCTCCTCCAGCCGCGAGCAGGTCTCGGCGGCGACGCTGGCGGCGATGAGCTTGCGGGTCTCCGGGTCGTGGTCGAGGCCTTCGAACAGGTTGGCGAGCCAGGTCGGCGCCTCGATCCCGCACTGGCCGGCCATCCGCCGCACGCCCGCGAAGTTGCTGACCGGCATGATCCCCGGCGAGACCGGGATCGTCACGCCCGCCGCGCGGACCTTGTCCATGAAGCGCAGGAAGGCGTCCACGTCGAAGAAGAACTGTGTGATGGCCCGGGTGGCCCCGGCGTCGACCTTGGCCTTCAGCACGTCGATGTCGTGCTCGGCGCTGGGGCTCTCGGGGTGAATCTGCGGGTAGAGACCCACCGAGACCTCGAACGGCGCGACGGCGCGGATGGCGGCGGTGAGTTCGGTCGCGTTGGCGTACCCGTCAGGCCGCGCCTCGTAGCGCCCGCCGATGTTGCCCGGCGGATCGCCCCGCAGGGCGACGATATGGCGGATGCCCGCAGCCCAGTACTCGCGGACCACCTGGTCCACCTCCTCGCGGGACGCGTCGACGCACGTGAGGTGGGCGGCCGGCTTCAGCCGCGTCTCTTCGAGCATCCGCACCACGGTCCGGTGGGTCCGCTCGCGCGTGGAGCCGCCCGCGCCGTAGGTGACGGACACGAACGTCGGGTCGAGCGGCTCCAGGCGGCGGATGGCGGTCCAGAGGTTCGCCTCGGCCTCCTCGGTCTTGGGTGGCGAGAACTCGAACGAGACGTTCAGGCGACGGTCGCCCCGTGCACCGGACCGGGCGACCGGACCGAGCGCGTTCTCGGCGACTATCGCTGCGGGCGTGAGCGCGCTCATGCGGCCCTCCTCTCGGACTTGGGTTCGGCGGCGCGGTCGGCCGCCCAGACCTTCACGGTGAGCCCGGGCTCGCGTTCGGGCGCCAGGGCGACGGGCGGGCGAGCCTCCAGGCCGGCCGCCTCGAGCCAGCCGGCGATCTCCTCGTCGGAGAAGCCCAGCCGGCGATGCTGGTGCTCCTCGCGGAGGAACTCCAGTTCGTGCGGCGCGAAGTCGGCGACCACCAGTCGGCCTCCGGGCTTCAGCAGCCGCGCCGCCTCGGCCAGCGCGGCGCCGGGATCGGCGAGATAGTGGAGCACCTGGTGGACGACCACCCGATCGGCCTCCCCGTCCGGGAGCCCGGTAGCCAGGATGTCGCCGTGCCGAAGCTCCACCCGGCCCAGCCCCGCTTCCGCCACATGCCGGCGAGCCACGTTGAGCATCTGTTGCGACAGGTCGATGCCGACGCATCGCTCGGCGCGGGGCCCCAGCAGGGTCAGCATCCGCCCCGTGCCGGTGCCGAGGTCGAGCACCCGGCCCAACCGCCCCGACCCCATGGCGCGCTCGACAGCCCGCTCAACATCCGCTTCGGACACGTACAGGGACCGGATCTCGTCCCATCGCGGCGCAGTGCGGGCGAAGTAGGCGGCAGCGGCCGCCTCCCGGCCGGCGCGCACTTCGCCCAGACGCTGCTCGTCCGCCTCCTCCAGGCCGCCCCGCTCGGTCGCTTCCAGCAGCGCCCTCAGCCAGTCGCACCAGGGCTGGCGCGCCGTAAGGCGATAGAAGACCCAAGCCCCGTCCGGGAAGCGCTCCGCCAGACCCGCTTCGGTCAGCAGCCGAAGATGACGGGACACGCGCGGCTGGCTCTGCTCCAGGATGCGGGCCAGTTCGAACACGGCCAGCTCTTCGCGCGCGAGCAGGCCCAGCACGCGGAGCCGGGTCGTCTCGCCCGCCGCGCGCAAGCCGTCGATGGTCTGATCCACGCTGAGCCGCACCAGGCATATAAAGATATCTTTATGTCCCGATGTAAAGGGCGGCGTCGGCGCGCGCCTTGCAACCCAGCGTCCGAGTCCCAGCTTTAAGCGTGACCGGAACAGGGCTCCCTCGACCAGCGTTGCTGGACCCGCGGGGCGCCTGCGGAGGCCGAGATGGCGAAATTCAGGCTCGATGCGCTGGCGCTGTCGGTCGGACTGGCCGCAGTCGGCGCGCCGGCGCTTGCTCAACAGCCGCCCGTTCCGGCCGCGACCGCCCCGGCGTCCGCCTCCACAGCCCCGCAATCGCCGGTGTACGATCCCTGGGAACGGACCAACCGCGGCCTGTTCTCGGTGCACAAGGGCGTGGACAGAGCGGTGCTCGGGCCCGGCGCCCGCGCCTACAAGGCGGTGACGCCGCCGCCTGTGCGGCGCGGCGTGCGCAACGTCTTCAACAACCTCGGCGAGCCGATCACCTTCATCAACGACGTGCTGCAGGGCCAGCCCACCCGAGCGGGCAAGACGGCGGCGCGGTTCGTGACCAACACGACGGTGGGCGTGCTCGGCGTCTTCGACGTGGCGAGCTCCGCCGGCCTGCCGATCCACTACGAGGACTTCGGCCAGACCCTGGCCGTCTACGGCGTCAAGCCCGGCCCCTACGTCTTCATCCCCGTGCTGGGCCCCTCGAACCTGCGGGACGTAGGCGGCCGCGTGCTCGACACAGCCGCGAACCCCGTCAACTACGCCCGCTTCGAGAACAGCCGCAAGGTGAAGACCGGCCTCTACGTCCTCAACGGGGTTGACGCCCGCGCGGCTGCGGACGCCAATCTTCGCGAACTGGAGCGGACCGCGACCGACGAGTATGCGACCATCCGCTCGCTCCACAGCCAGAACCGAAACGCCGAGATCGCCAACGGCCGGCTGGGCGCGGCCGACGTTCAGGCCCTCCCGGAGTTCGAGGCGCCGCCGCCTCCGCCCGAGACACGCCCGATCCCGCCTCGTCCCCGCCCTGAAACCCCGAGGCGTCGGCGACGTTAACAGCGCCACGTCGGGGGACGTCTGAACGGAACCGCTCACCTATGACCAGCCCTGCCCTCCTCTTCGCCCGTCCGGCGCGCGCGTTGGCGCTCTCGGCCGCCCTGCTCGGGGGCGCCGCGCTCGTCCCCGCGGCCCTGCCAACGCCCGCCGCAGCCCAGGCCGCCCGCGATGCGCAGGCGGAGGCCTTCGTCAGCAGCCAGTCGCAGCGGGCGCTGGCGATCCTGAACAACCGAGCCATGCCTCAGGCCCAGAAGGCGGCGCAGTTCCGCACCTTTGTGGATCAGGTCGCCGACGTGCCGCGCATCACCAACTTCGTGCTCGGCAAGTACAATCGCACCATCAACCCGGCCCAGCGGGCGCAGTTCGCCCAGGTGTTTCGGGAGTACGCCAGCGGCGTCTACGAGAGCCGCCTCGACGAGTACAAGGGCGAGCGCTTCCAGGTGACCGGCTCGGTCGTCCGCAAGCCCGGCGACGTGGTGGTCAACTCGCTGGTCAGCGGCGGCCAGATGCGGGAGCCTCAGACCGTGCGCTGGCGCGTGATCCGCGGCCCCGCCGGCTGGAAGGTCGTGGACGTGGAAGTGCTCGGGGTCTGGCTCGCCATCACCCAGCAGCAGGACTTCGTCGCCACGGTCGACAACGCGGGCGGCAACATCGACGTCCTGATCCGCCAGCTGCGCACTCAGGTGGCCCAGCGCGGCCGCGGCTGAGCACCCTCCGAAAACGCCTCGCGGCTAGAGCCGCGAGGCGGGGATGCTGAAGGTGTCGCAAGCCTCCATCTGGCCTGCCTGGAATCCAGCCGTGAACCAACGCACCCGCTGCTCGGAGGAGCCGTGGGTGAAGCTGTCGGGCACCACGCGGCCCTGACTCTGCCGCTGCAGCCGGTCGTCGCCGATGGCTGACGCGGCCTGCAGCGCCTCGCGCTCCTCGCCCGGCTCCAGAAGCGGGCGTCCGTTCCGCTGCATGTTCAGCTGGTTGGCGCGATTAGCCCAGACGCCGGCGTAGCAGTCCGCCTGGAGCTCGAGCCGCACCGAGGCCAGGTTGGCCGCCCGCTTGTCGCCCTGCGCCCGCACCCGGGCCACCTGCTCGGACGCGCCGGTCAGCGTCTGGATGTGGTGGCCCACCTCGTGGGCGACCACGTAGGCGTTCGCGAAGTCGCCGGCCGCGCCGAAGCGCGTCCCGAGCTCGTCGTAGAAGCTGGTGTCGATGTACACGTTCCGGTCGGCCGGACAGTAGAACGGCCCCATCGCGGACTGGCCGGTTCCGCATGCCGTGGCGAACTGCCCGTCGAACGAGATCAGCTGGGGCGCCTCGTACTGCGAGCCGCGCCGAGCGAACTCGGCCGTCCAGACGTCTTCGGTGCCCTTCAGGATGGCGGAGGTGAAGTTGCAGGCCTGGTCGCCCTCGGGGCAGCCCTGGGCCACCTGACCCTGGCCGCCGCCGCCGTTCATGCCCCCAACGGCGCTGCCCGCCCGGATGGCTGTTCCCGGATCTCCCGTCAGGAAGAAGACGACCGCGGCGATCGCGAGCGCGCCGATCCCGCCGCCGCCCAGCGCAAGGCCGCCCATGCCGCCGCCGCCCGATCCGGTGCCGATGTTGGCGCTACGCCCGAGGTCCTGCCAGCGCATCCGCGCCCTCCTGCCTGCCGATCACGGGCGAGAACGGGCGAGGAGCAACTTATGTTTCGCCGCCAAGTCAGCTTGGACGCGCCACCCGCTCGACCACATCGGCGAGCCGGTCCGCGGCGTCGGGCTTGGCGACCGACCGCGCGGCCGCCGCACGCCGCGCCAGACCCTCAGGGTCGGCGAGCAGGCCGCTCAGCACATCGGCCAGACGTTCGGGCGTGAGCTCCGGCTCCAGCACCACCTCGGCCGCCCCGGCGTCGGTCAACAGCTTGGCGTTGAACCGCTGATGGTCGTCCATGGCGATGCGCAGCGGGATGAGCACCGAGGGCAGCCCCGCCACCGCGAGTTCGCATACGGTCGAGGCGCCGGCGCGCCCGATCATCAGGTGGGCGTCCCGCAACAGCGAAGCCATGTCGCGGAAGAAGGGGGCGACCTCCGCCTCCACCCCCGCCCGGGCGTAGGTGTCCCGCGCGAAGTCGCTGGAGTCGGCCCGGGTCTGCTGCGCTACGTGAAGGCGGCGGCGCAGCGCCTCCGGCAGCAGCGCGATCGCCTGCGGCGTGGTCTCCGACAGCAGCTTGGCCCCCTGGCTCCCGCCGGTCACCAGCACTCGGACGACGTCGCCGGGCGGCGCATAGGCCCGGTCCGCCAGGGCCTGGATCTCCGGCCGGACCGGGTTGCCGACCACCTCCATGCGCGCCCGAACGGCGGGCGCGGCCTTCTCCAGAGTCGGAAAGGCGCAGGCGACCGCGGTCACGCGCGGGGCGATGAAGCGGTTCACGCGGCCGAGCACGGCATTCTGCTCGTGGATCACCGTCGGCAGCCCGCCCACGATCCCGGCCAGCATGGCGGGCAAGGCCGGGTAGCCGCCGAACCCGACCACCACGGCGGGCTTCAGCCGGCGGAACGCCGCCGTGGCTTGACGCACGCCGGTGGTGACCTTCACCCCCGCGCGCACCATCCCGAAGGGGTCGCCCGACCGCGCGGTCGCGGCGTCGAGGCCGATCCGCTCCTCGGCCGGGAAGTGTTCGGCGTAGACCGCCCCGCGGGCGTCGGTGGCCAGCACGATGCGCCAGCCTCGGTCCGCGAGGGTGCGGGCCAGGGCTTCTGCGGGGAACAAGTGGCCGCCCGTGCCGCCGGCGGCGACCACGGCCAGTTTGCGGGTCATGGGGACCTCAGGCGTAGGCGGGCTCGGCCCGCAGGGGCTCCGGCTGGCCGTAGGCGCCCGGACGACGGCGGGTCAAGGCTAGCGCCATGCCCATGGTCAGACCCATCGCCAGCATGGAGGAGCCGCCGTAGCTGATGAACGGCAGCGTCATTCCCTTGGTGGGCATCAGCTGGAGGTTCACGGCGATGTTGATGAAGGCCTGCTGGCCCACCAGCACGAACAGGGCGGCCGCGGCGACCTGCTCGAACGAGTCCGACAGCCGCATGGCCTTGTAGAGCCCCCGAACGACCACGAACCCGAACAGCGCGATCAGGGTCACGCTGAAGATCAGCCCGAACTCCTCGGCAGCGACCGAGTAGATGAAATCGGTGTGCAGGTCGGGGACGTGCCGCTTCATCACGCCCTCGCCCGGACCGCGCCCGAAGAGCCCCCCGGCGGCGATCGCCTCGGCGGCCCGGTCCACCTGGTGGGTGTCGGCGCCTTCGGGGTTGAGGAACTTGTTCAGGCGGGCCGCGAAGTGGTCCATCGAGTAGTAGATCGCCACCAGGCCGCCGACGCCCGCGGCGCCCATGACGGCGATCCAGCGCATGGGCATACCGGCCATGAAGAAGGCCGCCCCGACCACAACCGTGACCAGCACCGTCTGGCCTACGTCCGGCTGGATCAGCAGCAGCCCGACCACCAGCGCCCAGAGCCCGAAGGCGATGGAGACGCCCGGCACCCCCTGCCCCTTCTGGGCCTCTGCGAACATCCAGGAGGCCAGCACGGCCAAGGCGGGCTTCACGAACTCGGACGGCTGCAGCATCAGCGGGCCGATGTAGACCCACCGGGCCGCGCCCTTGGCCGTGTGGCCGATGAACGGCAGCGCCGCCATGATCGCGACCATGATGATGTAGAGGACGAAGGCGAGCCGCCGCACGCCCTTGGGCGACAGCATGGACACCGCGACCAGGATGCCGGCCCCGAGCCCGGCGAACACCGTCTGGCGCAGGGCGAAGTGGAAGGGCCCGCCCTCCCCGGTCCGGAGCGCCGCCGCCGGGCTCGCACCGAAGGACAGAGCCACACCCAGGAAGATCAGCACCGCCACGGCGGCCAGGAGCCAGTGGTCGACGGTCCACCACCAGATGCCGAGCGGCGAACGGTCCGTCCGGGCGAACGGATGCTGGGAAGGCTTGGGTTTCACGCCGCAACCTCCGCCTGGTCGGTCGCCAGGCTCTGGACGATGGCGCGGAAGGCGTCCCCGCGCTTTTCGAAGTCGGGATACTGGTCGAAGCTGGCGCACGCGGGCGACAGCAGCACCACCTCATCCTCGCCGCTCGCCAGGGCGTCGGCGTACGCCTGGTCGACGGCGGCTTGAAGCGTTCCGCTGACCACGTGAGGCGCCCGCCCGTCGAGGGTTTCGGCGAATGACGGCGCGGCGTCGCCGATGAGATAGGCCTTGGTGACATGACCGAAGAGGTCGGTCAGGGGCTCGATGCCGCCGGCCTTGGCCAGCCCGCCGGCGATCCAGCGGAAGCGCGGCGTCGCGGTCATCGCCTGGCGCGCCGCATCAGCATTGGTCGCCTTGCTGTCGTTGATGAAGCGGACACGACCCAGCTGGGCCACGGTCTCCATCCGATGCGCCAGGCCCGGGAAGCTCATCAGCCCCTCGGAGGCCTCGAACAACGGCACGCCTAGCGCCCGGGCCGCGGCGTAAGCCGCCGCCGCGTTCTGCCAGTTGTGCCGCCCGGGCAGCGACTTGGCCCGGGTCAGGTCGGCCACCTCGATCACCCGGTCGCCCGTAGCGTCGTAGAGTATGCCCGAGAGCACGTAGACGCCCCGGCCGAGGGCCCGTCCGGCGCTGATGGGCCAGACGGTGCGAGCGTTGGCGCTGGTCACCTCGGTGCAGATCTGCTGGCTCCAGGCGTCGTCGACCCCGATGATCGCCACGTCGCCTGGACCCTGGTTCCAGAGCACGCGCTTCTTGGCGGCGACGTAGCCCTCCATCCCGCCGTGGCGGTCCAGGTGGTCGGGGGAGATGTTCAGCAGCAGCGCGGCGTCCGGCCGGAGGCTGGTCGTCAGGTCCAGCTGGTAGGAGCTGGTCTCCAGCACGTAGACGGCGCCGCCGTGCATGTCGGGCAGGTCCAGCACGCCGATGCCGATGTTCCCGCCGATGCGGGCGTCCTTGCCGGCCGCGCCGAGGACATGGCCGAGCAGCGCGGTGGTGGTGCTCTTGCCGTTGGTGCCGGTGATCGCGGCGACCTTGGGCTTCTTGTGAGCCGGGGCGGCGTTCACGGTGCGGGCGAAGAGCTCGATGTCGCCCACGACCTCCACGCCGGCGGCGCGCGCCTTGTCCACGGTCCAGTGCGGCTCCGGATGGGTCAGCGGGACGCCGGGCGAGAGCACCACGGCCGCCAGGGTCGACCAGTCAGCGCCGACCAGATCGGTGATCTCGAACCCCTCCTGGGCGGCGAGCGCGCGGGTCTCCGCCTTGTCGTCCCAGGCGACCACCTCAGCCCCGCCCGCCTGCAACGCGCGCGCGGCGGCCAGCCCGGAGCGGGCCAGGCCGAAGACCGCGACGCGGCGGCGCTCGAAACCGCGGACCGGGATCATTCGGGGCGGCTCATCGGAGCTTCAGGGTCGCCAGCCCGATCAGGGCCAGCATGAGGGAGATGATCCAGAACCGGATCACCACAGTGGATTCCGCCCAACCCATCTTTTCGAAGTGATGGTGGATGGGCGCCATCAGGAAGATGCGCTTGCCGGTCCGCTTGAACCAGGCGACCTGGATCATCACCGACAAGGCTTCGGCCACGAACAGGCCGCCGATGATGGCCAGCACGATCTCGTGCTTGGCTGCGACCGCGATGGTCCCCAGAGCGCCGCCCAGGGCCAGCGAGCCCGTGTCGCCCATGAAGATCTTCGCAGGGGGCGCGTTGTACCAGAGGAAGCCCAGGCCGGCGCCGATCATGCCGCCGCAGAACACCGCCAGCTCCCCGACGCCGGGGACGAAGTGGACCTGCAGGTAGTCGGCGAACAGGAAGTTGCCGACGAGGTAGGCGATGACGCCGAAGGCCGCGCTCGCGATCATCACCGGCACGATCGCCAGTCCGTCCAGGCCGTCGGTCAGGTTCACGGCGTTCGAGGCGCCGACGATCACCACGGCGCCGAAGGCCAGGTAGAACCAGCCGAGGTTGAACACCGCCTCCTTCACGACCGGGAAGGCCAGCGAGCTCTCCAGGTCCGGCACCGCCGGGCTGTCGGGCCCGAACCACATGATCAGGAACACGGCCAGCAGCGCGATGACGAACTGGGCGACCAGCTTCTGCTTGCCCGACAAACCCGCCGACGACTGCTTGGTCACCTTGGCGTAGTCATCGGTGAAGCCGAGCAGGCCGTAGCCGCCGGTCACCAGGATCGCCACCCAGACGTAGACGTTGCTGAGGTCGGCCCAGAGCAGCGTCCCAACCATCAGCCCCGCCAGGATCATGAACCCGCCCATGGTGGGCGTGCCGCGCTTGCTGAGGTGGCTCTCCGGCCCGTCGGTGCGGATCGGCTGACCCCGCCCCTGCTTCTTCTGCATCCAGCGGATGAAGCGGCTGCCCATGGCGATGCAGACCAGCTGGGCGGTGAACACCGATGCGCCCGTCCGGAAGGTCAGGAACCGGAGCAGGTTGAGGCCCGGGATGCTGTCCCGGTGCTCGGCCAGCAGCTGGTAGAGGAGGTAGAACACGGCTCAGGCGGCTCCGGGTTGGTGGAGGCTCGCCAAAGCCTGGGCGATGACGGACGCGCGCGAGCCGTTCGAGCCCTTGACCATGACCAGGTCCCCCGGCCGCGTTTCTGCGGCCACGCGGGGCGCAAGCGCCGCCGCCTCCGCCGCGTAGCCGCCCCGCCGAGTCGGGGGAAGTGCGTCGAACAGACTCGCCATGAGCGGCCCGGCGCAGAAAACCAGATCGATTCCGGCCTCTTCCACCGCCTGGGCGATCTCTGCATGGAAGCGCGGCCCCTCGGGGCCGAGTTCGAGCATGTCGGTCAGGGCGACGATGCGCCGCCCCTCGGCCCGGCGCAGGCCCAGGCTGCGGATCGCCGCCCGCATGGAGAGCGGGTTGGCGTTGTAGCTTTCGTCCACCAGCGTGAAGGCGCCGCCAGCGGTCATGACCCGCCGCTCCGCGCCGCGTCCCGCCAGCGGCTCGAAGCTTTCCAGCGCCGTGACGCCGGTCTCAAGCGGAACACCCATTGCTTCCAGCATCAGGAGCACAGCCAGGCTATTCGGCCCCCAGTGCAAGCCGGACTGGAGCAGCTTGAGGTCGAGCTCCCGGTCGCGGATGCGGGCTCGCACCGCCAGCCCGCTCTCGGCGCCTTCGCTGGACAGCACCTCGGCGGAGAGAAGCTGGGCCGTGGCGGCCACGCCCGACCCGAAAGTCAGCACCTCCGCCCCAGCCCGCCGAGCTTCGCCCTGAAGGAAGTCGAACCAGGGGTTGTCGGCGTTGAGGATGGCGACCCCGCCGGGCTGGAGGCCGTTCAGGATCTCCGCCTTGGCGCGCGCCACGCCGGCTTCCCCGTCGGGGAAGTTCTCCGTGTGCACCGGGCCCACCGTGGTGATCAGCACGACGTCCGGGCGCACCATCCGGACGAGCGGATCGATCTCGTCGGCGTGGTTCATGCCGATCTCGAACACCGCGCGCTGAGTCTCGCGCGGCATGCGGGCGAGCGTCAGCGGCACGCCGATGTGGTTGTTGTAGCTCTTCACCGAGCTGTGGGCGGAGCCCGCCAGCTCCAGCCCCGCGCGGACCGCCTGGGTAACGCTGGTCTTCCCAACCGAGCCTGTGACCGCGCCGCGCTTCGCGTTCGCCCGCTCCCGGGCGGCGGCGCCCAGCCGCTCCAGGGCGACCTGGACGTCGTCCACGATCACGCAGGGTCGGTCGGGCGTCTCTCGAGTGACGAGCGCGCCGGCGGTGCCCTTGGCGAAGGCCTGATCCAGGAACTCATGCCCGTCCCGCACGCCCTGCAGGGCGACGAACAGGTCCTCGGGCTCCAGGCTGCGGGTGTCGATCGAGACGCCGTTCGCCTCAAACCCGGCGTTCGCCCGCCCGCCCGTCGCGGCGGCGATCTCTTCGGCGGTCCAGAGGCTCAACGCGCCTGCTCCAAGGCTTGGGCGACCTCCGCCACGTCGTCGAAGGGGTGGACGACTCCGGCGACCGTCTGGCCCTGCTCGTGGCCCTTGCCGGCCACCACCAGCACGTCGCCCGCCTGCAGCTGGCCGACGGCGGCGCGAATGGCCTGACGGCGGTCGCCGATATCAAGCACGTCCGGCGCGCCGGCCCGGACGGCCGCCCGGATCGCGGCGGGGTCCTCCGAGCGGGGGTTGTCGTCCGTGACGATGGCGACGTCGGCCAAGCGGGCGGCGATCTCGCCCATGACCGGCCGCTTGCCGCGGTCCCGGTCGCCGCCGGCCCCGAACACCACGATGAGCCGGCCCTTCGCATGCGGCCGCAGCGCTCGGAGCACCGTCTCCAAGCCGTCGGGCGTGTGGGCGTAGTCGACGTACGCCTCGCCGCCACGGGCCGAGGTCCCCACATGCTGCATCCGTCCTTCGGCCCCGCGCAGGTGCTCCAGCGCGGCCAGCACCTCGGCGGTGTCCTCCCCGGCCACGATGCACAGACCCGCCGCGACCAGCGCGTTGGACGCCTGGAAGGCGCCCGCGAGCGGCAGGCGCACGTCGTACCGCCGGCCATCGGTCTCGATCAGTAGGCGCTGGCCCTCCGGCAGCAACGTGCGGGAAACCAGGGCGAGGCCCCGCCCCTGCTCTCCCACGCTGAACAGGTTCTGGCCGTTGATGATGGCGGTCGCCGCGAAGGCGCCGAAACCGTCGCTGTCGGCGTTGAGCACCGCGGTGCGCCCGCGCGGCAGGAGCTGGTCGAACAGGCGCAGCTTGGCCTCGCGATAGGCCTCCATGTCGCCGTGGTAGTCGAGGTGATCCTGGGTCAGGTTGGTGAAGCCCGCAGTCACGATCGGCACGCCGTCCAGCCGCCTCTGGTCCACCCCATGCGACGACGCCTCCAGCGCGACGTGGGTGACGCCCCGCCCTGCGAGCTCCGCCATCAGCCGGGCCACGTCGGCGGCGTCGGGCGTGGTCAGGCCCGGAGGCGTCAGCACCTCGTCCTCGGTCCGCACGCCCAGCGTTCCCATGCTCGCCGCCCTGTGTCCCAGGCGGCTGAATATCTGCCGGCAGAAGGTGGCCACCGACGTCTTGCCGTTGGTCCCCGTCACGGCGACGACGGTCCCGGGTCCCGGACCATAGAAGGCGGCGGCGGCGAGAGCGTAGGAACGCCGCACGTCCCACACGCTGACCACGGGGGCCTGCACCTGCAGCGGCTCGCCGTCCGCCGCCAGCACCGCCGCCGCGCCGTTCGACAGCGCCTGGGGCACGTACGCCCGTCCGTCCGCCTGCGTGCCCGGCAGCGCCGCGAACAGGAACCCGGGCTTCACCTGCCGGCTGTCGGCGGTGACGCCCGTGATCTCCGGATCGACGGAGAGATCGCGGCGAAGGAGTTCGGACAGGCGCAAAGCGTCCACCTACCGCTCCGCCGTGAGCGCGGCGGTGGCGGCGGCCTCGGCGTGCTCGCCGGGCTCGATCACGGTCATCCGCTGCACCTTGGGCAGGAAGGGCGTGATCCGGGCGATGGTCTTGCCGACGGCCGGAGCCGCGACCCAGCCGCCCGTGCGCAGGCCGAACGTGGCTTCCGAACCCTGCGGCTCGTCCAGCAGGATCAGGACGAAGTAGCGCTGGGCGTCCATCGGCCCGTCGGTGGGGAACACGGCGGCGAAGGACGAGATGTTGGCCTTGTGGTCGTAGCGGCCGTTGACGACCTTCTCGCCGGTGCCGGTCTTTCCACCCACGCGATAGCCCGGCACGTCGGCCTTGCGGCCCGAGCCCGAGGTCACGTTCAGCCGCATCAGGTCGAGCATGTGGCGCGAGGTCGTCTCCGACAGCACGCGCTTCGCTTCCGGCGGCACGCCCTCCCGCTTGCGGATGGTCAGCGGCGCATGCCAGCCGCCGTTCGCCATGACGTGCATGGCGGCGGTCAGGGCCGCCGGGGTGACCGAGATGGCGTGGCCGAAAGAGGCCGAGGCCAGAGTGTTCTCGTTCCACTTGCGCGGCAGGATCGGCCGCGCCGACTCCGCCAGCTCGATCGGAGCCTTGTCGAACAGTCCCCAGGCCCGGAGGTAGCCGGAGAAGGCGTCCGCCCCGACCGCCAGAGCGATGCGCGAGGTGCCGATGTTGGACGACTTGGTGAAGACCTCGTCGAAGGTCAGCACCCGGTTCGCCGCGTGGAAGTCGCGCACGGTCCGCCCCGCCATGCGGAAAGGCTGGGTGGCGTCGTAGGTGGAGGTGCGCGTGGCCGTGCCGGATTCCAGGCCGGCGGCCAGCGTCAGCCCCTTGAAGGTGGAGCCCATCTCGTAGACCGACTGCACGGGACGGTTCAGCAGCTGCTCGGGGCTGGCCTGGCCGGGCGCGCCGGGGTCGAAGTCCGGATAGCTGGCCATGCCCAGGATCTCGCCCGTGCGCACGTCGGAGACGATGCCGACCCCGCCCTTGGCGCGCTGGTCGATGGCGGCGGCCTGCAGCTCGTCCTCGAGCGCCGCCTGGATACGCAGGTCGATGGAGAGCGGGACCATCGAGCCCTTGGGCGCGCCCCGCATCTCGGCGTCGAGCGCCTTCTCCGCGCCGGCCAGTCCCTGGCCGCCGAAATCGGTGAAGCCGATCAGGTGAGCCGCCTGCGCCCCCAGCGGATAGACGCGGCGGTCCTCCGGCTCGAAGGTGATCCCCGGCAGGCCGAGGTCGCGGATCCTCAGCCGCTCCTGCGGGGTGAGTCCGGCGATCAGCAGCGAACGCTTCTCGCGCTTGAGCGCGCGTTCCAGCCGGGTGGCGGACAGCTTGGGCAGAGCCGCCCGCAGCTGCCGGCGGGTCTCGACGCTGTCCCAGACTTCCGCGGGGTCCAGGTAAACGCCGTAGTGGACCAGATCCATCGCCAGCAGCCGGCCGTTGCGGTCGGTCAGGTCGGCGCGAGCGGCCATCACCGGCGGCGCGGACCGGCGCGCCTGCGCCGCTTCGGAGAACAGGGCCGCGTTCGTCGCGCCGGCCGCCAGGCCGCAGAAGCCCAGGCCGAAAACGGCCAGGAGGAAGAAGATGCGCAGCTGGGTGTCGTCGACGGCCCGGTTGGCGGCCTTGGACTTGTTGAACGAGCGCTCGACCGCCCAGACGCGGTCCGACCACCAGCGGCCCAGGCCGTTAAGGTTGACGGGCGGTTTAGAGCCGAGCTCGCCTTCCGGATTGGCGTAGGCCACGGGTCAGCGCGCCCCGGCCGGAGCGGCGGCGGGGACGATTGCTGTCCCGGGTGCTGCGGCGGGCGCGGCCGTAGGCGTCTCGGGCTTGTCCGCCCGCGTCCGGCTGATCTCTTCCAGGCTTTCGGCCGGCGCCTCGCGCTGCGCCTCGACGGGCTTGAGGTTCAGGTAGGTTTCCGACAGCCGCTCCAGCCGCTCGGGCTGCTCCAGGTGGGCGACCTCAGCGTTGAGCAGGCGGATGCTCGCATGTTCGACCCGGATCTGCCGCTCGATTCGGGCGATCTCCTGCCGCTCGCGACCCGCGAAGGTCTTGGCCAGGTAGACCCCGAGCACGAGGGCGATGAGACACCCGAGCGAAACGATCTCGATCAGGCGAAAGCCGCGGATGCGGCGCTCGAAGACGCTGGTCATGCGGCGCTCCTGTAAGGGGCGGTGGTGCGGACGGCTGCGCGCAGCTTCGCGGAGCGCGCGCGGGGATTTCGATCGAGCTCGGCCTGCCCGGGCGAACGGTGGCCGTTGAACAGCAGGTCGAAGGTGGGCTCGGGCCCTCGCGCGGCGGGCGGGAGGTGCCGTGAGCCGGCGGGCGTGCGACCCGCGCGTTCGGTCAGGAAGCGCTTCACGATCCGGTCTTCCAGCGAGTGGAAGGTCACCACGGCCAGCCGCCCTCCCGGGGCGAGCACGCGCTCGGCGGCGGCCAGGCCCGCCTCAAGCTCGTCAAGCTCTTGGTTCACCGCGATTCTAAGGGCTTGGAACACCCGGGTCGCAGGATGCACCGGTGCGCCCTTTCGTCCGCCGACGGCGCGCTCGACCGCATCCGCCAGGTCCAGCGTGCGCTCGAACGGCTGCTCGCCGCGGCGCCGCACCAGGGCCGCGGCGATCCGGCGGGAAGCGCGCTCCTCGCCGTAGAGCCAGAAGATCCGGGCGAGATCCTCGGTCTCCTCCGTGTTGACCAGGTCGGCGGCGGTCGGGCCGTCCGCGCCCATGCGCATGTCCAGAGGCCCGTCCCGCATGAAGGAGAAGCCCCGCTCGGCCTCGTCCAGCTGCATGGAGGAGACGCCGATATCGAGCGCGACGCCCTGGACGGCGGCGTCCCCGGCTTCCTCGGCCATCTCGGAGAAGCGCCGCTCGATCAGACGAACCCGTCCCGGGTGATCGCGCTCCAGCGCCTCGGCGAAGCGACGGGCGCTCGGGTCGCGATCGAACGCCAGCACGGTGGCGCCCCCATGAAGAAAGGCCCGAGCGTAGCCGCCCGCTCCGAACGTGCCGTCGATCACTGTCTCGCCGGGCGCGGGCGCGATCGCCGCGACGACCTCGTCGAGCAGCACGGGCACGTGCGGGGCCTCGCTCATGCGCTCCCCGCTTTGAGACCGCGCTGCTGATTCCGCAACGAAGCCAAGCCTTCGCGCGCGGCGACCCGGGCTGCGGCGCGTTGGGCGCGGAATGCTTCAAGCGGCCAGATCTGGAAACGGTCGCCGAGACCCACCAGCGCCACGTCGGTCTGGATGCCGAACTCCTCGCAGAGGCTGTCGGGCAGCGTGATCCGGCCGGCGGTGTCGAAGGACAGCTTGCAGAGTCCGCCGTAGACCGTGGTCTCCAGTTGCATGCGCAGCGGATCGCCGAACGGCAGCTCCTCGATCAGCCCCTTGTAGCGGTCGAACAGGACCTGTCCCCCGCCCTCGATGCAGTCGGCCTCGATGGAGGGAAAGCAGAACACGCCGTCGAAGGTCCCGTTGAGCAAGGCGCGGTACTCCGACGGCACGACGATGCGCCGCTTTCCGTCCAGCTGTTTCTCGAAGGTCGAGAAGAAGCCCAACACCGCCCGGGCTCATCGCCCGCCCCTTCGTCAGCGCCGCCCCACAGCCCGCTCTGACATGACATTGGGTTAACACGGGACTGAATGGGCCGCAATGACACTGAATGCCCTTTTTAGACTCGTGAAACAGTTTTGGCGGACCGTGTCGGTGGCGCGACACTATGGTTAACAGGCTCTCAACAGAACATACATAGAACAGGCAAGTAGAGGCGCGGCGGCCCGCCGCAGTCTCGACTCGGCTATTCAGGTATGTGAACGGACCAGACGGCCTGTAAGCCGGGTTCTGTAACCCCCGAAGAGTCTTCGAGGGCGACGGTCATTCCTCTGGACCGTCAATCGCTTGACGGTTCTCGCAACCCACCCGGACCGCTCAGGCCGGCGACGGCCCTGTTCCGATCGCTCGGAACGCACGGTCCCTATTCGGTCTTGCTCCAGGCGGGGCTTGCCATGCCGTTCCCGTCACCGGGCCCGCGGTGGGCTCTTACCCCACCCTTTCACCCTTACCCCTTGCGGGGCGGTCTGCTCTCTGTGGCGCTGTCCCTGGGATCGCTCCCGGCGGGTGTTGCCCGCCGCCTTGTCGCCGTGGAGCCCGGACTTTCCTCGACCGCGCCCCTTTCGGTTGACGCCGCCGCGACCGCCCGGCCGTCTGGCCCGCCGCCGATGTCGGCGCTGGCGCCTGTCCCGTCAAGCCGCAACGGTGCTAAGCTCGGCGTCAGGGGAGGACGAGCATGAACCGCTGGTTGGGAGTTTTGGCGCTCGCAGGCGCGGTGGCGATGGCGGCCAGCGTCGCGATGGCGGCTCCGAAGTTCGAGGACAAGTACGCCCGTAACGGCGACGTCCGCATTCACTACAAGGCGGCCGGCAAGGGACCGCTGGTGGTCATGCTGCACGGCTTCCCCGAGTACTGGGGCTTCTACCGCGGCCTCATGAATGAACTGGACGAGACCCACCGGGTCGCGGCGCTCAGCCTTCGCGGATACGACCTGTCGGACAAGCCCAAGGGCGTTGCGGCCTACGCCATGCCCGAGCTGGTCAAGGACGTGGAGGCGGTGATCCGCGCCGAGGGCGCGACGAAGGCCGTCGTGGTCGGCCACGACTGGGGCGCCGCCATCGCCTGGCGCGTGGCCATGGACCGCCCTGAGATGGTGGACCGCCTGGTGATCATGTCGGTGCCGCACCCGACCACCTTCGCCCGCGAGATGGCCACCAACGCTCAGCAGCAGAAGAACAGCCAGTACGCCCGCAACTTCCAACAGGAAGGGTTCGAGAAGAACCTGACGGCCGAGGGCCTGACCCGGAACGCGCCCGCCTCGATCAAGGCCGAGTGGACCCAGGCGCTGCAGCGCTCCGACATGACCGCCCTGCTGAACTACTACCGCGCCAACTACCCGCGGCTGGCCGGCGCGGAAGCACCCGCGGCGCCCGCCGAGGCCCTGCCCCGGGTCAAGGCGCCGACTCTGATCATCCACGGCATGAAGGACCAGGCCCTGCTCGCCGCCGGCCATAGCGGCAGTTGGGAGCACATCGACGCCGACACCACGCTGCTGATGATCCCGGCCGCCGGTCACGACGTGCAGCATGACGCCGGCCCGCTGGTGAACCGGACCATCCGACAGTGGCTCGCACAGCCGCGCTAGGCGTTTGGTAAGCGCGGCCGTGTAGACGAAAGGCCTCAACTCGGTCGGGGCGGGCCTTCCCATGCGCTGTTGCGAACACCACGCCATGTCGCGGCGCCGAATGCTGGGCGCCGTGGCGCTGGGCGCGGGCGTCTCCTTGCTGAGCAGTCTGAAGCCGGGCGTGGCCAGGGCCGCCGGGCACACGGAAGCCCTGCTCCTGACCTGCATGGACTACCGCCTGACCAGCGAGGCCGACGCGTTCATGGCCAAGCGGAACCTGCACCACAAGTACGATCACATCGTGCTGGCTGGCGCTTCGCTGGGCGCCATCACCGACAAGTATCCCGCTTGGGGCGAGGTGTTCTGGGCCCACCTCGATCTCGCGGTGAAGCTGCACAGCGTGCACCGGGTGATCGTCCTCGATCACCGCGACTGCGGCGCCTACAAGCTGGTGCTGGGCGAGCAGGCCGTCAAAGATCCCGAGACCGAGCTGAAGAGCCACGTGAAGTCGCTCTACGCGCTGCGCTCCGCCGTGATCACCCGTCATCCGGATATGGAGGTCGAGCTCGGCCTGATGAGCCTGGACGGCTCGGTCACCCAGATCGTCTAGACCCGCCCGAGCGCCTGGCCGGCGCGCAGCACGGCGACGAGCCGCGCCCGCGTCTCTCCGTCGGCGATCCCGTCGACCCGCTCCTGCCGCCAGTGGCGCTGGAAGGCGGTGATGATCACGCTGGTCGCCTCGTCGTAGGTCCCGCTCGGCTGGGCGTCGTAGCCCACCCGCCGCAGCGCTCCCTGGACGGCCAGCACGCCCGGCCCCTGATCGCCGATCCCGAGCGGCGGGCCCGGCGCCGGCGACGGCTCCACCCAGACGCCATGGCCGGCCTCCGCCAGCCCTCGCCAGGGGAACAGCTCGCCCGGATCCTCCTTGCGGGCCGGCGCCACGTCGGAGTGCCCGAGGATGCGGCCGTCCGGGATGTCCCACCGGCTCCGGACCTCGCTCAGGAGCTCGATCACGGCCGCGACCTGCGCCTCCGGAAATGCCCGATAGCCGAACTCGTGCCCCGGGTTGACGATCTCGACGCCGATCGAGGCGGCGTTGATGTCGGTCTCGCCCGCCCAGAAAGCGCGGCCCGCATGCCAGGCCCGCCGCTCCTCTGGCACGAGGCGAAAGACGCGGCCGTCCTCCTCGACCAGGTAGTGGGCGGAGACCTCCGCGGCCGGGTCGCGCAGCCGCTCAAGCGCGCCCTCCCCCGTCGGCATGCCGGTGTAGTGCAGCACCACCATGTCGGGAGGCGCGGTGCGGGCGTTGAAGTTGGGCGACGGCGCCTCGATCAGCTCCACCATGACGGCTCAGCCCTGCACGTCGCGCTGCACCAGCGCAACCTGCGGCGCGACCTTGTTGCGGCGGAGCGCGATCATCAGCACGCCGGCGAGCGCGATCGCCGTTCCGACCGCCATACGCAGCCCGAACCCCTCGCCCGCCAGCAGCACGCCCAGGCCGATCGCCATGAGCGGTGACATCAGCGTCAGCGGCGAGATCAGGTTCGCCTCGTACTTGCCGATCAGGTGGTAGAACGCGGTGTGCGCGAACAGCGACACGACCAGCACCGAGAACGCCAGCGCCGCCAGGAACGGCCAACCCGCCGAGACAGCGCTTCCCAGCTGGTTCTGCTCGAAGGCGGCTGTTCCAGCCAGCAGGACCGGGGCGGACACGCAGCTCACCCACGCCTGGAAGGTCAGCGGCTTCACCCCGTCCATCTGCTTCATCAGCACGGCGCCGAGCGAGGCGACGAACGCGCAAGCCAGCACGAACAACAGGCCGGTCGAGATGGTGAAGCCCGCCGGGTCCACGATGACGATCATCGCCCCGATGAAGGCGAGCGCGATGCCGATGCCCCGACGCCAGCGGATCCGCTCGCCCAGGATGACCACCGACAGCAGGGTCGTCATCGGCACCCCGAGCTGGCTGACCACCGAGGCCGATGACGCCGTCGCCGTCTGCAGGCCGATGTTCAGCAGGGCGAAGTTCACCGCGCCCATGCAAAGCGCCACCACGATGAGCCGTCCTGTAGGCCGGGGCGCCGGGCGCAGGAACGCGAAGGTCATCAGCGCGACGAACAGAAAGCGCAGGGCCGCGTAGAACAGCGGCGGCACGCCCCACTCGGCGATCACCACCCGGCTCACCACCACGTTCAGCGCCCACGCGAAGCACATGAGCACGAGCAGGCCGAAGTCGCGGGGCGCCATGGGCCGGGCTTAGGCCGCCCCGCCGCCCCGGATCAACCTCGCTTCGGCTCCGCGGCTACAGCAGGTCGCCGCCGCAGGCAGCGGCCGTGGTGCCGTCCCGCTGGAAGGCCTTGATGACGTTGCGGCCGGTGGTCCAGCGGTGGACTTCGTCGGGGCCGTCCACCAGCCGCTGGCTGCGGATGTGCGTGTACCAGGCCGCCAGCGGCGTATCCCGCGAGTAGCCGAGCGCCCCGTGCAGCTGGATGGCGGTGTCGACGACCTGGTGGATCATGTTCGCCAGGTAGACCTTGGCGATGCCGTTCTCCTGGCGGAGATCCATGCCGCGCTCCGCCTTGTAGGCGATGTGCAGCAGCATGAGCCGCGCGATGTAGAGCTGGCTGGCGCACTCGGCCATCATGAACTGGACCGCCTGCCGCTCGTGCAGCGGCTTGCCGAAGGTCTCCCGGCTCGTGACGTGGCCGGCCGCCAGGTCGAGCGCCCGCTGGGCCAGCGCCACGTTGTGCATCCCGTGCCGCAGGCGCCCGTAAGCCAGCCGGTGCTGGCCCATGTCGAAGCCGCGGCCCTCGCCGCCGAGCAGGTTCTCGGCCGGCACCTCCAGGTCGCGGATCTCGATCTCCGAGTGCCCGCCCCCCATCACGTGGCTGAGCGGCCCCTCCAGCGCCATGGTGGGGATGTCGCGCTTGATGATGTAGCCGGGGTTCGGCAGCTCCACGATGAAGGTGGAGAACTGCTTGTGACGCGGTGCGTCCGGGTCGGTCCGGGCCATCACCACGGCGAGGTCCGCGGCGCTGGCGGCGGAGGAGAACCACTTCTCGCCGTTCAGGACGTAGGCGTCGTTGCCCTTCTTCTCCGCTCGCGTCCGCATGCCGGTGGCGTCCGCGCCCGCCGTCTTCTCCGTCATCGAGTAGCAGACGCGCTTCTCCCCGTTCAGCAGCGGCTTGAGAAATTTCTCCTTCTGGTGGTCGGTCCCGTGCGCGAGCAGGGTCAGCATGGTCGCGTCGTCAGGGCCCTGGCTGTTCATCGACAGCGCGCCGAGATGGCTCTTGCCGAGCTCCATCTGCACCAGGGCGTTGGCGAGCGGCCCCAGGCCCATCCCGCCGTGCTCCTTAGGGATGAAGGGCAGCCAGAGCCCTTCGGCGCGGGCCTTTGCGCGCAGCTCGGCGAGCACCGTGCGATAGTCCTCGACGGTGCTGATGCGGCCCTCGGCCGGGATGCACTCGTCCTCGACCCACTGCCGCACCTTGGCGCGGATCGCCTTCGCGTCCGTCGGGATCTCGAAGTCGATGGCCATGGCGCGTCCCTTCCGATTGGTCCTGCGGCTCACGCTACGCGCATGACCTCGGGGCGGCCAAGCGCGGTCGGCTCAAGTGGCATGCGAAGCAGACGGCGCAGGGTCAGCCGGCCCGGATCACGCTCTTCGGGCAGGCCAAGCGCCCCCGGGCGTTGGGGCCGGTCCAGCCGCAGCGTCCCGTGCAGCCGATCCCATACGCTGAAGATCACGCCCCAGTTTGAACCGACCTCGTCGGGCGCGACGGAGTGGTGGATCCCATGCATGCGGGGCGCGACCAGCACCGCGTTCAACCGGCGCTCCAGCGCCGGCGGCAGCCGCACGTCGGCGTGCTGGAACACGGTCGCCGCGGTGGTGAGCGCTCGCCAGAGCGCCAATTGCTGAGCGCTGACGCCGAGCATCGCGATCTGGGCGGCGCGCCAGGGCGCCGACAGCAGCATCTCGCCGAAATGGAGGCGCAGCGCCGTGGAGGCCGTGACCTGAAGGTCCGAGTGGTGAGGCCGATGCAGGCGCCACAGCGGGTCCCGGTGCAGCAGGACGTGCCAGAGATAGAGGCCGTAATCGAGCCAGAGCACCGCAAGGGCCGTCTTCAGCCACTCCGGCCCGGTCGACCCCTGCAGACCCCAGGCCCGCCGCTCCGCCCAGCGCACGGCGGCCTCGGTCATCGGGCGTTCGACGGCCGCCACCACCGCGCCGGCCAAGGCGGCCATCCCCGCGTTGCGGGCCTCCCGGCGCCAGCCCTCGCCCGGGCTCGCCCGCAGCGGCAGCATCCGCTCGGCGAGCAGCAGCCCGGCCGTCGCGCCCGCCGCCAGCCATAGCTTCCCTGACGTCATGCTTCGACCCCGCTCGGCCGGTGGGCGCCCCATCTGCGGCGCGCATGCCACAGCCCTGCACAGAAGCGATAGCCGGACGCCGTCGAGCGTCGCGAAAGCGTCACCTGCGACGAAAGGACGGTTGCGGCGCAGCATGGCGCGCCCAACCTCAGCAGTATGGCTGAGCTTGCGAGCAACGCAGGCCGGCGTCGAGGGGCTGAATCATGATCGACCGTCGCTGGGCCGCACTTGCGGCCGTCTCCATCTCGGCCCTGCTCGCCGGGACCGCTCAGGCGCAGGACCCCTCGCCGCCGCCGATCGCCGACACGGGCGCGAGCGAGCAGAACGAGGTCAGCGAGATCGTCGTCACCGGGACTCGGGTCGAGGGTCGCACGCGGCTCGACACCGTTTCGCCGGTCGACGTGATCAGCGACGAGGCCCTGGCCCGCCAAGGGACCTCCACCGAGCTCGCTCAGGCGCTGGCGAACACCACCCCCTCCATCAACTTCCCGCGCCCGGCGATCACCGACGGCTCCGACCACGTGCGCCCGGCGACGCTGCGCGGGCTGGCTCCCGACCAGACGCTGGTGCTCATCAACGGCACGCGCGGCCACATCGCGGCTCTGGTGGCGGTGAACGGCTCGATCGGCCGCGGTTCGACCGCTTTCGACCTGAACACCATCCCCACCGTGACGCTCGGCGCTGTCGAGGTGCTGCGCGACGGCGCCTCCGCCCAGTACGGCGCGGACGCCATCGCCGGCGTGATCAACCTGCGCCTGCGCCAGGAGGATGAGGGCGGCTACCTCACCGGCAACTACGGCATCTACAATACGCGCGTGACCACCGCTCGCGGCCGGCGCGAGATCGAGGACGGCGCCACCTGGTCGGTGGCCGGCTGGAAGGGCCTCAAGCTCGGGTCGGAAGGCTTCCTGACTGTCTCCGGCGAATACGTGCAGCGCGACCCGACCAACCGCTCCGACTTAGCCGACCCGTCGGCCGTCGCCGGCGGCGGCTCCCGAGTCCTGGCCCGCTTCGGCGATCCGGAGCTTGAGAGCCTGACCGGTTACGTCAACGCCGGCCTGCCTCTGAACGAGACGTGGGAGCTCTATGGAGTCGCCGGCTACCAGGACCGGACCACGGAGGCGGCCGCCACGCACCGGCCCTTCAACGACTCCCGCAACGTGCCGGCGATCTACCCGCTCGGCTTCACGCCCATCATCGGCACCGACATCATCGACTACAACCTGATCGGCGGCCTCCGCGGCGAGGCGGCGGGCTTCAACGTCGACCTGAATGTCAGCTTCGGCGGCAACGAGCTCGACTACACGATCAAGAACACGCTCAACACGACGTTCGGTCCCGCGAGCCAGCGCACCTTCAACGCCGGCGGCCTGGGGTATGACCAGCTGGTGGTGGGCGTGGACGTCAGCCGTCCCTACGATCTGGGCCTGGCCGGACCGCTGAACGTCGCCTTCGGCGCCGAGTACCGGCGCGAGAGCTTCGAAGTGACCGCCGGCGAGCCCTCCTCCTACAGCGCCGGGACCTTCACGGGGGCGCCGGTCAGTCAGGGCTTCGGCGGCTTCGGCCCCAACAACGTCACCGACGTCGATCGCGACAGCATCGGGGTCTACGTCGACCTGGAAGGCGAAGTCGCCGATCGCCTGACGCTCGGCGCGGCCGCACGGTTCGAGAACTATTCGGACTTCGGCGAGACCCTGACCGGCAAGCTGTCGGGCCGATACGACGTCACCGAGGACCTGGCCTTCCGGGGCGCGATCTCGACCGGCTTCAAGGCCCCGGCCCTGCAGCAGCAGTTCTTCAGCTACACCTCCACCAACCTTCAAACCGTCATCGGGCCCAACGGCCAGCCGGTCACCAGCCTGCAGGAGAACGGCACCTTCCGGGTCGTGGACGCCCCGGCGATCGCGCTCGGCGCGCGCCAGCTCGAACCTGAAACTTCGACCAACTACGCCCTGGGCGTCGTCTTCAGCCGTGGGCCGTTCGAGCTGACCGTGGACGGCTATCAGATCGAGATCGAGGACCGGATCGTCCTCTCGGAGACGCTTGGGGCCGGCACCATCAGCACCACGCCCGCCCAGCTCGCGACGATCCGGGCGATCCTCGCCCCCTTCAACGTCACCGGCGCGCGCTTCTTCGTGAACGGGGTGGAGACCACCACCAAGGGGATCGACGTGGTCGCGCGCTATCGCCTGGAGGGGGACAGCTTCGGCCGCTTCGACCTGCTCGCCGCGGCCAACCTGAACGACACCAAGGTCGATCGCGTGCCGCCGCAGACGGCCGCCATCCCTCAGCGACTGGTCGACCGGAACACCATTCTCACCTTCGAGGAAGGCACGCCCGAGCGGAAGCTGGTGTTCAGCGTGGACTGGGCGCTCGACAACCTGGGCGCGACGATCGAGACGACCAGCTACGAGAGCGTGTTGATCCCGAACAACAACAGCGCCACGCTGGACTACTCGACCGGGTCCGACACCCTGCTCGACGTCGAGGGGCGCTACGAGTTCCCGTTCGGTGTCGACCTGGCCCTCGGGGTGAACAACCTGACCGACGCCTACCCGCAGTTCACGCCCATCGCTCTGAACGGCGCCACCGGCTCGGTCGGATTCCCGAGCTACTCGCCGTTCGGCTTCAACGGGCGCTTCTTCTACGCCCGTCTCAGCTACAGCTGGTGAAAGCGGGGGGGCGCGGTGACGCGCCCCTCCTTCACCTTCCCGGAAAAGCGCCTGACATCGTCTCGGGTCACATAGCCGGCGGTGAGATCGGCGCCCGGCAAGCGCAGGTGCCGCTGGATGCGGGTCCGCAGAACCTCAGCTCGCACCGGCTTGAGGATGTAGCCCACGGCGCCGAGGCGAAGCGCCTCTCCGACGTCGTGGCTGTCGCCGCTGGCCGTCGTCATGACGACGGGCACGCGGCGCCGGCTCCTGCCTTGCAGGCGCGAAAGCACGTCGAAACCGCTGAGGCCCGGCATCCTTAGGTCCAGCAGGATCAGGTCCACGCGGGCGTGCTTCACGACGTCGAGCGCAGCCTCGCCGCTCCGCGCGGTGATCGTGTGCAGGCCCATCTGCTCCAGCAGCATCGACAGCGCCTCGAGCGACGCCTCGTCGTCGTCGACCACCAGAACCGTGCTCGCGCTCATGCGGCGAACCTTTCCCGGCGGCCCGCTTCGAGGAGCGCGGTGTACAGCGTCTTGGGGTCGATCGGCTTGCCGATGCGGCCGTCCATGCCGGCCGCCCAGCAGCGCCGGACCTGCTCGCGCTCGACGTTGGCGGTCAGCGCGTAGATCGGGATTTCGGCCGCCGCGCCTCCCAGCTCCCGGATGGCGCGCGTGGCGTCCAGCCCGTTCATCAGCGGCATCTGCACGTCCATGAGGATCACGTCGAACGCCTGGGAGCGGGCGGCCTCGACCGCCTGCACGCCGTCCTCGACGCAGAGCAGCTCCACGCCGTGAACCTGGAGCATCGCCCTGACCAGCTCCCGGTTGGCGGCCGAGTCGTCGGCCACCAGCACGCGCAACCCGTTCAGGCCGCTCTCGACCCCGCTTTCCCCATCCTGCGTCCGGCACTCGGGCAGCGGAACCTCGATGGAGAAGACCGAGCCTTCCCCCAGCCGGCTCTCGACGGTGATCGAGCCGTCCATGAGCTCGATCAGGTCCCGGCTGATCGCCAGTCCCAAGCCCGTGCCGCCGAACCGCCGACTGACGGAGCCGTCCGCCTGGGTGAAGCGCTCGAAAAGGCGCGCCTGCGCCGCCTCGGTCATGCCGATCCCGGTGTCCGCCACGGAGAATCGTAGCCGGCCGCACTCCCGGTCCGCATACCGGACGTCGAGCGACACGCGCCCGGCCGCGGTGAACTTGATGGCGTTCCCAACCAGGTTGAGCAGCACCTGCCGCAGCCGGATCTCGTCACCGACGAGCCGGGCCGGAAGGTCTGCGGACCAGCCTGCATCCAGAGCCACGCCCTTGGCCTCGGCCTGCGGTCGCAGCAAGCCGATCACATCGTCGATCAACGGCTCCAGCTCGAACGGGATGGGATCCAGCTCCAGCCCCCCGGCCTCCAGCCTGGAGACGTCAAGCACGTCGTTGATCACGCCGAGCAGCGCGTCGCCGGCGGTCACGATCCGTTGGGCCGCACGACGTTCCTGGTCTTCGAGGCGCTCGGAGTTGGCGAGCAGGCCGCCGAACCCGATGATGCTGGTCAGGGGCGTGCGCAGCTCGTGGGACATATTGGCCAGGAACTCGGCCTTGGCCTGCCCCGCCGCTTCGGCGGCCTGCTTGGCGGCGGTCAGCTCCATCTCCTGAGCCACACGCCCCGACACGTCGCGGACCACGTCGGTGATGCCGGTGGCCCGCCCGGTCACCTCGTCGAGCACGACGACCGGCCGGGCCTCGAACCAGAGCTCGCGACCGTCCGCATGGCTCTGGCGGTACTGAACCGAGCGCGGCGGATGTCGGCCGGCTGCGGGGAATTGAGCCGCAACCGCCTCCTCCAGCAAGGCGCGGTCGTCGGGATGGACATGCTCCAGCGCCGGACGCCCGGTCAGCGATTCGGGCGCACGCCCGGTTGCGGTCGCCACCGAAGGCGAAATGTAGGTGATCGCGCCGTTCAGATCGCTGTGCATGATGATGTCGCTGGCGTTCTCGGCCAGCCGCCGGTAGCGGCGCTCGCTCTCGGCCACGGCCTGCTCCAGGGCCCTCCGCTCCGAGATGTCGCGGATCACCGCGATCATCTCGCCTGTCCCGCGGTCCTCGGCCTTGAGCGCCTGCAGGTGGGTCTCCACCCAGACGGTGCGCCCGTCCTTGTGCACCGCCCTGTGCTGCAGGACCTTTCGCTCCGCGCCCCCCTGCAGCTCGGCGAAGGCCGCGAAGATCAGCTTGCGGTCGTCCGGATGCACGAAGGCCTGGGCCGGCCTGCCCGCCATCTCCTCTGGCTTGTATCCGAGCAGCCGCTCGATGGCCGGCGAGATGTAGTTGCTGCTTCCGTCGAAGCGGGCGTTGGTCACCACGTCCGCCATGTTTTCGGCCAGCAGGCGAAGATGACGCTCGCTTCGCTGCAGCTTGCGCATGGCCCGCTGCTGCTCGGTGACGTCCTGGAAGACCCCGACGAGCGCCTGCACCTGGCCGGACGGGCCGAACTCGCAGATCGACTTGAACTGCACCTCGCGCAGAGACTCGTCCCGCCTGACGAGCCGCAACTGCATGGCGATCTCGCGCCCGTTTGCGATCGCGTCGGTGAGCGCCGTCCGCAGCGTCAACCGATCGTCAGGGTGATAGAAGCCGACCGCAGCGTCGAGGTTCAACTCGAACCCGTCCGCCGACACCCCATGTATTCGGTAGACCTCGTCGGACCACCAGATCCGCTCCGAGGCGAGCTCATAGCGCCAGTGGCCCAGGCCCGCCATGCTCTCGGCCAGGTCGAGCAGGCGCCCGCGCCGCTCCAGCAAGCGCTGGCTTCCCGACAGCTCCAACTCTTCCACAACCATGTCGGCGAGCAGCCGCAACTGGGCCAGCTTCGCTGGCTCGGGCGGCTCGCGCGGCGTGGTGTCGGCGACGCACAGCGCGCCATATACCCGGCCTGACCGTCCGCTCAGGGCCGCTCCGCAATAGAAGCGGATCCCGCCCTCGACCGCGACCGCCGGGTGGTGGCGGAACCGTGGGTCTCGTGCCGTGTCTTCGACGACGAGGACGCCGGCCGAGCCGAGCGGAATGACATTTTCGCAGATGGACGCCTCGCGCGGCGTCTCTAGCGCCTCCAGGCCCACCGCGGCCTTCAGCCAGGTGCGTCGCGCATCGACCAGCGAGACTGCTGCGATCGGCGCTCCAAAGAGCGCGGCGGCCAGCTTGACAAGGCGGTCGAAGCGGGCGTCGGGCGGCGTGTCCAGCGCCTCAAGCGAGTGCAGGGCAGCGAGCCGCTGCGCCTCATCGCTGGGTTCCATAGTCATCAGACGTGTGCCCGTCTCTTCCCTCGTCGCCGCCGAGCCATGGCCGGGGAAGCGCTCCGATAAGCTTAAGCGGGCCTGCGACATGTTGGCCGCCGGTGGGCTCGCCTCCCGAACCCGGTCATCCACAGTTCCCGTTCTGTCCTGTGGGAAGGACGTACGACCGCACCTGTCGTAGCGAGCCTGTAGAGTAAGGGTCGATCATGACCCTGGCCGCCCTAGATTTCACGCCCGCAGGCCCCGCCCTGCCCGAAGTCGCCGCCGCCCCCCACAACCTGGAGGCGGAGCAGGCGCTGCTCGGGGCCCTGCTGTTCGACAACGCCGCTTACGAGCGCCTGGGCGACAACCTCCAGAGCCGGCACTTCTACGAGCCGTTCCACGGGCGCCTGTTCCTGGCGCTCGAAGAGTACATCCGGCGCGGTCAGCTCGCCGAACCGATCGTAATGGCCGAGCGGTTCAAGGCGGACCCGGCCTTCGCCGACCTCGGCGGCATCCGCTACCTGGCCGACCTGGTGGACCGCGCCCCGCCCGCTGCCCACGCACCGGACTTCGCCCGTCTGGTCTATGAGCTCGCCCTGCGCCGCGACCTTATCCGCCTGGGGGGTGAGATCGCCGCGGAGGCGCAGACGCCTGAGGCCGATCAGTCCGCCCGGGACATGATCGGGGCGGCGGAGCTGAAGCTCTACAACCTCGCCGAGACCGGGGGCACCTCGACCGGCTTCGTCAGCTTCGGCGACGCGCTGCGCGGCGCGGTGGAGATGGCGGCGGAGGCCTTTGGCCGCGATGGCCGCTTGGCCGGCATTTCCACCGGCCTTACGGACCTCGACCAGAAGCTCGGGGGCCTGCACCCGTCCGATCTGCTGATTCTTGCGGGCCGTCCCTCGATGGGGAAGACCGCGCTGGCCACCAACATCGCCTTCCACGTGGCGCGCAGCTACGCCTGGGAGCCCACCCCCACGGGCGAGAAGAAGACCGTCAATGGGGGCGTGGTCGCCTTTTTCTCCCTCGAAATGAGCGCCGAGCAGCTGGCCATGCGGATCCTGGCCGAGGCGTCGGGCGTCTCCTCCGACCGGCTCCGCAAGGGCGAGATCGACGAATACGAGTTCGGCCGCGTCCGCGACGCCGCCATCGAGATCAGCGAGGCCCCGCTTTTCGTCGACGCCACCGGTGGCCTCTCGATCTCCAAGCTGGCCGCCCGCGCGCGGCGGTTGAAGCGTCAGACCGGCCTCGACCTCATCGTCGTCGACTACCTCCAGCTTGTGACCGCCAGCGAGGGCAAGTCCGCCCAGGGGCGCGTGCAGGAGGTCAGCGAGATCACCATGGGCCTGAAGGCGCTCGCCAAGGAGTTGTCGGTGCCTGTGCTCGCCCTGTCGCAGCTCTCGCGGAAGGTGGAGGAGCGGGAGGATAAGAAGCCCCAGCTTTCCGACCTGCGGGAGTCCGGCTCCATCGAGCAGGACGCGGACGCGGTCATGTTCGTCTATCGGGAGAGCTACTACCTCGGCCGCGGAGAGCCTCGGGAGAACACTCCCGAGCACCTCACCTGGCAGGAGGAGATGGACAAGGTGGCCGGCCAGGCCGAGGTCATCATCGGCAAGCAGCGGCACGGCCCCATCGGCACCGTGAAGCTCAGCTTCAACGACGATCTGACCAAGTTCGGCAACCTCGCCCGCGAGGGCCGGTACGAGGTTCGCTGACGTCCGTCAGGCGTACGCCAGCCTGAGCACGTCGCTGACTCCGGGGCTGTCGTACCCGGCGCCCGCCAGGACCAGCACGCGGCGACCCGAGGGCGCCAGCCCAAGGCCGCGAGCGGCCTCCAAGGCCGTCCGGGTCATGCCTTCCAGGTCCATGGGACGGTCGGCGATCCGGGCCTCCACGCCCCAAACCAGCCCGAGCCGCCTCGCCACCGCCGGCTCCTCGGCCAACGCGAGCACCGGCTGCAGCGGTCGCGTACGAGCCAACCGCCGTGCGGTCTCCCCCCGCACCGTGAACACCACCACGGCCGACGCCCGCGCCGTGTGCGCAGCGGTCGACGCCGCGGCCACCAGCGCATCCGCCTGCTCCTCGTGCAGGGCCGGGTGCTCGGCGGCCATCAGCGATGGCCAGTGCGCGTCCCGCTCCACCCGGCTGATGATCCGGTCCATCACCGAGACGGCCTCCAGCGGATAGCTTCCCGCCGCCGTCTCGGCCGACAGCATGACGGCGTCGGCCCCTTCGTAGACGGCGTTCGCCACGTCCGAGGCCTCGGCCCGCGTCGGGGTGGCGGCCGAGATCATGCTCTCCAGCATCTGCGTGGCCACGATCGCGGGGATGCCTCGGTCGCGAGCCTCCCGTAGCAGCCGCTTCTGGACGACCGGCACGTCCTCCGGATCCAGCTCCACGCCCAGGTCGCCGCGCGCCACCATCACGCCGTCGCAGAGGTCCAGGATCTCGTCGAGCGCCTCCAGCGCGGCCGGCTTCTCGATCTTCGCGAGCACGGCGGCGCGACCCTCCACGATCCGCCGCAGCTCCGCCATGTCGGCGGCCCGCTGCACGAACGAGAGCGCGATCCAGTCCACCCCCAGGCGGAGCGCGTAGGCCAGGTCGGTCAAGTCCTTCGGGGTCAGCGCCGACATCGGGATCACCCCGCCGGGGACCGCCACCCCCTTGCGGTCGGAGAGCCTCTCGCCGCGCTCCACAACCGTCTCGGCGAAGTCCGGACCCGCCTCGACCACCCGCAGCCGCACGCGCCCGTCATCGAGCAGCAGCGGCGAGCCCGCCCTGAGCGCCCGGAAGATCTCGGGATGGGGCATGGGCGCCCGCGTCGGCCCGCCGGGGGTCGGGGCGAGATCGAGCCGGAACGCCTGCCCCTCCGCCAGGCTCACGCCGCCATCTTCGAACACGCCCAGCCGCAATTTCGGCCCCTGCAGATCGGCGAGCACCGCGAGGGGGCGGTCGACCACGAACTCCGCCGCCCGCACCGCATCGAACGCCGCCCTATGGTCCTCGTGCCGGCCGTGGCTGAAATTCAGCCGGAACACGTCGGCGCCGGCCCGGGCGAGCGCCTCGACCTGCTCCGGCGTCCGGCTGGCGGGCCCGAGCGTGGCGACGATGCGCGTGCGGCGGTGGCGGATCATGGCGCCGAGCCTATAGGTGTTCGGCCGTTTGCACGCACCCGCCTTGAGCGGTTTCGGAGCGGCCCGACACCCGCTATGCACGCCCGCCCATGGCCGTCGCCCGCCTGACCATCGACCTGGACGCGCTCGCGGCCAACTTCAACGTCCTCCGCGGCCTGGCTGGCGAGGCCGAGGTCGCGCCCGTGGTCAAGGCGGACGGCTACGGCCTGGGGGCCGGGCCGGTCGCGCGCCGGCTGTGGGCGGAGGGCGCGCGGACCTTCTACGTGGCCCGGCTGGAGGAAGGCGAGCGCCTGCGCGCGGCCCTGGGGAGCGGCCGCCCCGCCGCCATTCTCGTGCTCGACGGCGTCGCCGGTCCCGATGAACCCGGACGCCTCCGCGCCGCGGGCCTCGCGCCGGTCCTGAACAGCTTGGCTCAAATCGAGGCCTGGGCCGCCGCTTCGCCCGGCTTGCCCTGCGCCGTTCACGTCGACACGGGCATGAACCGGTTGGGTCTTCGTCCGGAGGAGGCGCTCGCGCTCGAGCAGGGCGATCGGCTCCGCCGCCTGGACGTGCGCTGGGCCCTCAGCCACTTGGCCCTAGCATCCGACGGCGAGCACGCGCTGAACGACGCCCAGGCCGCCGCGCTCGCCCGCGTGGCGCCCCTGTTCCCTGGCGCCCAGGTCAGCCTCGCTAATTCGGCCGGCCTCTTTCTCGGCAGGACCTTGAGCTTCGATCAGGTTCGCCCGGGCATCAGCCTGTATGGCGGAGGGCCCTTCGGACGGCCCGATCCGCGTCTACGCTCGGTCGCGGCGCTGGACGCGCCCGTGCTGCAGGTCCGCACTGTCCCGCCGGGCGAGACCATCGGCTATGGCGCCACCTTCCTCGCCGAGCGGCCCATCCGGATCGCGGTGATCGCCGCCGGCTACGCCGACGGAGTCTTGCGCAGCGCCTCGGGCCGCGGCTACGCCTTCGCCGAGGGCGCGCTCCGCCCCATCCTGGGCCGGGTCTCCATGGACCTACTTGCGTTGGACGTGACGGAGGCGGCCGCGGTCCGACCCGGGACCCGGGTCGAGCTCTTCGGCGTCAACCGACCGATCGATGAGGCGGCCGCGGACGCCGGCACGCTGGCGTACGAGCTGCTGGTCCGAGCCGGCGCGCGGGCCGAGCGCGTCTACCTCGGAGAGGTCGCTTGAACCCATTCGCCGCGGTCGGCGCCGCCGTGCTCGGCCTCTGCCGCGGGGTAGGCGCCGCCGCCCTGTTCGGCGCGCGAGGAGTCTCCGCCGCCTTCGCCCCGCCTCTGTTCTGGCGCCAGACCCTGGGTCAGATGCTCGCCATCGGCTGGTACAGCCTGCCCGTGGTGGGGCTGACGGCGCTCTTCACCGGCGCCACCCTGGCCCTCAACATCTATACCGGCGGCGGTCGCTTCAACGCCGAGCAGTTCCTCCCCCAGATCGTGGCCCTCGGCATTACGCGCGAACTCGGCCCGGTCTTGGCGGCCCTGATGCTGGCAGGGCGAGTCTCCGCGGCGATCGCCGCTGAGATCGGCGCCATGCGGGCGACCGAGCAGATCGACGCCCTCCAGACGCTCTCGACCGACCCCTACCGCTACCTGATCGCGCCCCGTCTGATCGCTGCGGTCCTCACCCTGCCCCTGCTGGTCGTCGTGGCGGACATCATCGGCATCGCCGGCGGGTGGCTGGTGGCGACCGGTTCGCTCGACTTCAACGGCGTGGTCTACGTGCGCAGCACTCTGGACTACCTGGAACCCTGGGATGTTGTCAGCGGGCTGATCAAGGCGGCGGTGTTCGGGTTCCTGGTGGCTCTGATGGGCTGCTGGCACGGCTACAACGCCCAGGGCGGGGCCCGCGGCGTGGGTCGCGCCACCACTGACGCGGTGGTCAGCGCCGCGGTGCTGGTCTTCGCCGCGAACGTCCTGCTCACGAGCCTCTTCACATGAGCCCGCCCAAGCTGGAGTGGCGCGGCGTGCGCAAGGCGTTCGGGCCCAAGGTGGTGCTCGACGGCCTCGATCTCAGCGTCGAGCCCGGCCGCTCCCTGGTGATCATCGGCGGCTCAGGCACGGGCAAGTCGATCAGCATCAAGATCGCCCAGGGGCTGATGCGGCCCGACGCCGGGCAGGTGTTCATGGACGGCGCGGACGTCACCGGCCGCCCGACCGCAGAGCTGGCTCGCAAGTTCGGCACCCTGTTCCAGGGCGGGGCGCTCTTCGACAGCCTGTCGGTCTGGGAGAACGTCGCCTTCCGCCTGATCCACGCCGATCGCGTTCCCCGTCTTCAGGCCCGCGAGCGCGCCGTCGACGCGCTCGCCCGCGTCAACCTGCCCGCCTCCGCCGCGGACCTGCGCCCCGGCGAGCTGTCGGGCGGCATGCAGAAGCGCGTGGGTCTCGCCCGAGCCGTGGTCGCCAACCCGGAGATCCTGTTCTTCGACGAGCCGACCACCGGGCTCGACCCGATCACCGCGGACGTCATCAACGAGCTGATCGTGGAGCAGGTCCGCCGGCTGGGGTGCACGGCGGTGTCGATCACCCACGACATGGCTTCCGCCCGCAAGATCGGCGACGAGATCGCCATGCTGCATGGGGGCAGGATCGTCTGGCGCGGCCCGGCCGGCGAGATCGACCACAGCGGGAACCCTTATGTGGATCAGTTCATCCACGGCCGCGCGGAGGGACCCGTCACCGCATAGCATCGCGCGCCGGCTTCGGGTAAGCGCACGCGCCATGCTCGCCATCGACGGCCTGACCTATGACGCCTGGGGGCGGCGCTTCTTCGACGAGGCGTCCGTCACGCTCGCGCCCGGCATGAAGGCCGGACTGGTGGGCCGCAACGGCGCGGGCAAGTCCACCCTGTTCAAGCTGATTTTGGGCGAGCTCTCGCCCACGGGCGGCGACATCCGCATGCCCAAGGCCTGGCGCGTGGCGACGGTGGACCAGGAGGTGGCGGCCTCCCCCACCCTGCTGCTCGACGCGGTGCTCGCGCTCGACGTAAGGCGCGCCCGGCTGATGGCCGAGCTGGAGACGGCCCCGCCCGAGCGGCAGGGCGAGCTGCACGCCGACCTCTACGCCATCGACGCCGACCGGGCGCCCTCGCGCGCCGCCGAGATCCTGAGCGGGCTGGGCTTCACCCAGGCGGACCTCAGCCGACCGATCAGCGATTTCTCCGGCGGCTGGCGCATGCGGGCGACCCTGGCGGGCGCCCTGCTCGCCGAGCCCGACCTGCTGCTGCTCGACGAACCGACAAACTACCTCGACCTCGAAGGCGCGCTCTGGCTCGAGAACCGGTTGAAGCGCTATCCGAACGCCGCCCTGGTGATCAGCCACGACCGCGAGCTGCTGAACAACTCGGTCGGGAACATCATCCACCTGCGCCCGACCCCGTCGGGCGGCAAGCTCGACCTGTACACGGGCGGCTACGACCAGTTCGAACGGCACAAGGCTGAAAAGGAACGGCTGCAGGCCGCCAACGCGGTCAAGATCGAGGCTCAGCGCGCGCACCTGCAGAGCTTCGTCGACCGCTTCCGCGCCAAGGCCTCCAAAGCCACTCAGGCCCAATCCCGCCTGAAGATGCTCGCCAAGCTGCCGCCCGTGACCACGGCGCTGGAGGAGCACGTCGCGCCCTTCCGCCTGCCCTCCCCCAAGCAGCAGCTCTCCCCGCCCATCGTCCGGATGGAGGGCGGCGCGGTCGGCTACGAAGACCGCATCATCTTGCGCGACCTGACGTTGCGGCTCGACCTGGACGATCGCATCGGCCTGCTGGGCATCAACGGCGCGGGCAAGTCGACCTTCGCCAAGCTGCTGGCCGGGGCGCTGAAGGAGGCTCACGGCGAGGTCTGGCGCGACCGGCGGCTGAAGGTCGGCTGGTTCCACCAGCACCAGATCGAGGCGCTGGACCCACGGGAGACCGCGGTCGACATCATCCGCCGCGCCCGCCCGGAACTCGGCGAGGCGCAGCGGCGCGCGGTGCTCGGCTCCTTCGGTTTCAGCGCGAGCCGGGCCGAAACCCAGGCGCTGGACCTCTCGGGCGGTGAGCGCGCGCGCCTGCTGCTCAATATCGTCGCCATGGACGCGCCGCATCTGCTGATCCTGGACGAGCCCACCAACCACCTGGACATCGACAGCCGCCGCGCCCTGCTCGACGCGCTGAACGAATTCGAGGGCGCCGTGGTGCTGATCACCCACGACCGCTCGCTGATGGAGCTGGTGGCCGACCGGCTGTGGCTCACCGCCGACGGGACCGTGCGCCCGTTCGACGGCGACATGGACGATTACGCTCGCCTGGTGCTCGACCGCTCCCGCGAGGCGGCCCGCGCCGACCAGCCGGCGTCCGGCCCCAAGGGCCCCTCCGGCAAGGAGGCCCGCAAGGCCGCCGCCGACGCCCGCGCCCGCATCGCCCCCCTGAAGAAGGCCGCGGACGCGCTGGAGGCCAGGATCGAGAAGCTGACCCGCCTGATCGCCGCCCAGAACGAGCAGCTCGAGGACGAGGACCTCCCGCCCGCCAAGGTCATCGACATCGGCCGCGAACAGGCCCGCGCGGAGAAGCAGCTCGCCCAGGCCGAAACCGAGTGGCTCGCCGCCGCGGAAGCCTACGAGACGGCGAAGACAGAGGCTGGACTGTAGGCCTGCTAAGGCCGCTGTGACTTTGGCGGCCGATCGATTCGACGTTCCAGCTCCACTTCATCCCGCACGAACCAGACGTGTTCGCCGCGGTCGCATTCGCGGACCCAGTCGCGGAAGGCGCCGCTGCGCTCGACCGCGGCCGTGACGTCGCCCAACACCACCAGCCGACGGTGGTAGTTGACGGCCGCCTGGGCGATCTCGCCGGCCAGCCCGGACGTCAGGTCGAAGAAGCGTGGCGACAGGCGTGCGGTCGGGACGACCAGAACGTCCGCGCCCGCGCCCATGGCGTCGCCGATCAGCCCCATGGCGTCGGACCGGGTCTCGACCGGAGAGCCGTCCGCGTCCGCCAGCCACACCCGCGCGCCCCCGACCTCCGACACTCGCCCTGACATCGCCGCCCTCCTTCGCTCCAAGGTCTAGCACGCTCGCCGCAGCGGAACGCTACGTCCGCTAGGGAGGTTGAGGCCCCGAACCCACCTGGAGCGCCCGCCATGACCGACGCCGCGTTGCGGTCGACGCTTATGACCGAGATCCCGCCCGATACGCGGACCAACTCCTTCCTGCAGGACGCCAACGTCACCGGGGCTGAGCGCTGGGCGTCCATCGCCGGCGGGGTGGCGCTCGCGGCGGCCGGGAGCGTCCGACGCGACGTCGCCGGCGGCGCGCTGGCGCTGGTCGGCGCGGGGCTGATCCTGCGCGGGCTGACCGGCCACTGCCCGATCAAGCACGCCGCAGCGGCGCGTGCGGAGTCGCCCCGCCGTCAGGCGGCGAAGGCGCAAGGCTGGTCCACCGCGGCCTTCGTCCATCGCGCCGTGACCGTGAACAAGCCCCGGACCGAGGTCTACGCGGCCTGGCGCGACTTCGCGAACCTGCAGCACTTCATGGAGAACATCGAACAGATCGAGATGGTCGACGAGAAAGTCAGCCGCTGGACGGTGAAGGCGCCGCTCGGCCGCTCGGTGAGCTGGGAAGCGCATGTGGTCGAGGACGCGCCGGGCGAGCGCATCGCCTGGGAGACCGCGCCGGGTTCGCAGATTCAGTCCGCCGGCTGGGTGGAGTTCCGGGACGGTCCCACCGGCCGGGGCACCGAGGTCCGCGCCCGCTTCGCCTATCGCCCGCCGGCCGGCCAGGTCGGAAGGCTCGTGGCCAAGGTGCTGCAGCGCGAGCCGCACGTGCAGGCCCGCCGCGACCTTCGCCGCTTCAAGGCCTGGATGGAGGCGGGAGAGATTCCGGTCGGCCACGTCCCCGGCCTTTCCGCCACGCCCCAAGATCTGAGGCTCTGAGACCGTCATGCGCGCACTGACCTGGCACGGCGTTCACGACGTCCGCGTGGACACGGTTCCCGACCCGCAGATCGTCAATCCGCGGGACGCCATCATCAAGGTGACCTCCACCGCGATCTGCGGCTCGGACCTGCACCTTTACGACGGGGTGGTCCCCACCCTGAAGTCGGGCGACATCCTGGGCCACGAGTTCATGGGCGAGGTGGTCGACGTCGGTCCTGGCGCCCGTCACAAGCTGAAGGTCGGCGACCGTGTGATCGTGCCCTTCACCATCGCCTGCGGCGGCTGCTTCTTCTGCGAACGCCAGCTCTGGAGCTGCTGCGACAACTCCAATCCGCCCGACAAGCAGGACATCGCCGAGGCCCTGCTCGGCCACTCGCCCTCAGGCCTGTTCGGCTACACGCAGATGCTGGGCGGCTACGCCGGCGGTCAGGCCGAATACGTGCGCGTGCCCTACGCCGACGTCGGGCCTTTCAAGGTGCCTGACCACCTGACCGACGAGCAGGTGCTGTTCCTGACCGACGTCTTTCCCACCGGCTACATGGCCGCGGAGAACTGCGACATCCAGCCGGGGGACACGGTCGCCGTATGGGGCTGCGGCCCGGTGGGGCTGTTCGCCATCGCCAGCGCCAGGCTGCTTGGGGCCGAGCAGATCATCGCCATCGACCACTACCCCAAGCGCCTGCAGCGGGCTCAGCAGGCGGGCGCGACCACGACCCTGAACTACCACGAGGTGAAGGTCCGCGACGCCCTGGCCGAGCTGACCGCCGGCCGCGGGCCGGACAGCTGCATCGACGCGGTCGGGATGGAGGCGCACGGCATGTCGCCCGACAACCTGATCGACATCGCCAAGATGACCGTGAAGCTCACCACCGAGCGCCCGCACGTGCTGCGCGAGGCGCTGCTGGCCTGCCGCAAGGGCGGGACGGTCTCGATTCCCGGCGTCTACGGCGGCTTCGCCGACAAGATCCCGCTGGGCGCCATCGTCAACAAGGGCCTGACGCTCAAGAGCGGCCAGACCCATGTGATGCGCTACCTCCCGACCCTGCTCGACCACATCGAACAGGGCCGAATCGACCCCACCTTCCTGATCACCCACCGCCTGCCGCTGGAGAAGGCGGCCGACGGCTACCGGATGTTCAAGAAGGACCAGGACGAGGTCCACAAGGTGGTGCTCAAGGCGAACTGAGCGCCCGCTCTCAGCTCTCCAGGTCGAGCGAGTAGCCGGCCGAGCGAACGGTCCGGATCGGATCGTCCTCGACGTCGCGATTCAGCGCCTTGCGAAGGCGGCCGATATGCACGTCGACGGTGCGGGCCTCGACGTAGACGTCGCTGCCCCACACTGCGTCGAGCAGCTGCTCGCGGCTGAACACCCGGCCTGGGTGCTGCATCAGGTAGTCCAGCAGGCGGAACTCTGTGGGGCCGAGGTGCACCTCGCGGCCGGCGCGCTTCACCCGGTGAGCGACCCGGTCGACGATGATGTCGCCGTGCCGAACGCGGTCCTCGGCGAGCCCGGGCCGGATGCGCCGCAGCACCGCCCGGATGCGGGCGGACAGCTCGCTCATGGAGAAGGGCTTGGTCAGGTAGTCGTCCGCCCCGGTGTCGAGGCCGCGGATGCGGTCCGTCTCCTCGCCCCGCGCGGTCAGCATGATGATCGGCACGTTGCGCGTCTCGCCGCGCGAGCGCAGCCGACGGCAGACCTCGATCCCCGACACCTTGGGGAGCATCCAGTCCAGGATGATCAGGTCGGGCTGCTTTTCGTCCACCTGGACCAGGGCCTCCTCGCCATCGCCGGCTAGGCTGACCTGGTAGCCCTCCTTGTCCAGGTTGTAGTGCAGCAGGGTGGAGAGAGCGTCCTCGTCCTCCACCACGAGAATGTAGGGCGTCATCTGTTCAGCTCGCCTCCGCGATGACCGCGTCCCACTTGGGGCGTTCCAGCCCCATGTCGTCGCCGGTGATCAGGTAATGGATGATCTCAGCCAGGTTGGTGGCGTGGTCGCCGATGCGTTCCAGGTTCTTGGCTACGAAGAGCAGGTGCGCGCAGGGGGCGATCGTGCGGGGATCGCTCATCATGTAGGTCAACAGTTCGCGGAAGAGGCTGTTGTAGTGCTCGTCCACGTCCTGGTCCTCGCTCCAGACATGGACGGCGGGCTCCAGCTCCTCGTTCGTGTAGGCGTCCAGCACTTCTTTCAGGCGAGCGGTCACCAGGCGACCCATCCGCTCCACTGAGCGGGTCAGGGCACTGAGCGGTTCGGCTTCGGCCAGCACCAGACCGCGCTTGGCGATGTTCTTGGCCATGTCTCCGGTGCGCTCGAGCGACCAGGCCATCTTGATGGCGCTGACGGTGCGGCGCAGGTCGACCGCCATGGGCTGGCGCAGGGCGATGAGCCGGATCGCGCGGCGCTCGATCTCCTTCTGAAGCTGGTCGAGCTTCTCGTCGCGGCCGATCACCGACTGACCGAGGAGAACGTCCCGCCGGACGATGGACTCGATGGCGTCGGCGACTTGGGCCTCCACCAGGCCCCCCATTCGAGCGACTTCGGCGGTGAGCTGGTTCAGCTCGTCGCCGTAGGCGCGGACCGTGTACTCCGTCATCCGAACCGTCCTGTGATGTAGTCCTGCGTCCGGCTGTCCTTGGGGTTGGTGAAGATCTCCTCGGTCGCCCCCACCTCCACCAGCCGGCCGAGGTGGAAGAAGGCCGTCTTCTGCGACACCCGAGCGGCCTGGGCCATCGAGTGGGTGACGATGACGATGCAGTACTGGGCCTTCAGCTCGTCGATCAGCTCCTCGATCTTGGCGGTGGCGATCGGATCAAGCGCCGAGCAGGGTTCGTCCATCAGGATGACTTCCGGGTTCACGGCGATCGCCCGGGCGATGGTCAGCCGTTGCTGCTGGCCGCCGGAGAGGCTGGTGCCGGGCTGGTCGAGCCGGTCCTTGACCTCGTCCCAGAGCGCCGCGCGTCTGAGCGAGGTCTCCACCACTCGGTCGAGCTCGGCCTTCCCGGAGGCCAGGCCGTGGATGCGCGGCCCGTACGCCACGTTCTCGTAGATCGATTTCGGAAAGGGGTTCGGCTTCTGGAAGATCATGCCGACCCGGGCCCGCAGAACCACCGGGTCCACGCGCCGATCGTTGACGTTCTCCCCGTCCATCTCGATGCGGCCCTGCACGCGGGCGATCGGGATGGTGTCGTTCATGCGGTTGATGCAGCGCAGGAAGGTGGACTTGCCGCAGCCGGAGGGCCCGATGAAGGCGGTGACGCTGCGCCCCGGGATGTCGATGCCGACGTCGAACAGCGCCTGCTTGGCCCCGTAGAAGACGCTGACGTCCTGGGCGCGAACCTTGACGCTGTCGGACTCGGGCCGGCTGTCGCCCTGGACGACGGGAGTCACGGCGGCGACGGGCTGCACCTTAACGTCGGGGGCGGCGCCCGTGCGCTCGGCTTCGGCGCGGTCGTTGGTGGGCGTGGGCGTCTCCACGCTCGCGGCGCTGAAGCCAGCCGCCGCCGGGCCGGGCCGGTAGTTGTCATCCTTCATAGGGGTCACCATCGGCGTTCGAAGCGGCGACGCAGCAGGATCGCCGTCAGGTTCATCAGGATCATGAAAGCGAGCAGCACCATGATCGCGGCGGCCGTCCGCTCGTGGAAAGCGCGCTCGGCGGCGTTCTCCCAGATGAAGATCTGAACGGGCAGCACGGTGGCGCTGTCAGCGACGCCGGCCGGGACGCTGGGGTTGAAGGCGACCATGCCGAGCATGAGGAGCGGCGCCGTCTCGCCGATCGCATGGGCGAGCGAGATGATGACGCCCGTCATCACGCCGGGCATGGCCAGCGGCAGCACGTGGTGGAACACCGCCTGCGTCTTGCTGGCGCCCACTCCGAGCGCGGCCTCCCGAATGGAAGGCGGCACGGCCTTCAGGGCTGATCGCGCGGCGATGATGATGGTCGGCAGCGCCATGAGCGCCAGCACCGTGCCGCCGACCAGCGGCGTCGAACGCGGAAAGCCCAGCCAGTTGATGAACAGCGCCAGGCCCAGCAGGCCGTAGACGATGGAGGGCACGGCCGCGAGATTGTTGATGTTCACCTCGATGATCTCGGTGAACCGGTTTTTGGGCGCGAACTCCTCCAGGTAGATCGCCGCGCCGACGCCGATGGGGATGGACAGCAGGGCCGTCACCGCGATCATCAGCAGTGAGCCGACCACCGCGCCGAGCACCCCGGCGCGCTCGGGCTCGGTCGAGTCGGACTGGGTGAAGAACGGGACGTTCAAGCCGCCCTTCACCAGGCCCTCGTCCCGGAGCCGGTCCAGCCATTGAAGCTGGCGGTCGTCGAGGGTGCGGTCCGCCTCGGCCGTCGCCCGCTCGATCTCGCCCTTGTAGTAGAGGTCGGCGTCGTCGCTGACGGGGCCCGTGACCGTGAGCGTGCGGCCGATCAGGGCGGGGTCCGCGCGCACCTGGTCCATCAGCTGGTCGCCGAGCTGACTCGACAAGACCCGCTTCATCTGGCCTGAGGTGACCCCGAAAGCGTCGTCCTGCACGCCGAGCCTGGCCAGCGCCGCCTCGGCCACCATCAGGTTGTAGTTGGCCCCGCTGAGGTCGTCGCGGTCGATGCGGTCCGGGTCGAGCCGCACCGACAGCGTGACCTGGTGCGTCCAGAAGGTGGAGACTCCCTGGGCGGCGACGCTGACCAGCAGCACGGCCAGGAAGGACAGGGCGGCGAGGATGGCCGCTCGGCCGTACCAGATGAACCGGCGCTCGCGCGCATAACGCCGCCGCAAACGCGCTTCGACGGTCGAGCGAAGCTTCGAGGGCGGTGCGACGGCGCCGGCCGCCGCGCCTGCGGGAAGGGCGGCCTCAGTCATACTGCTCTCGATACTTTTGCACGATGCGCAGGGCGATAATGTTGAGCGTCAGCGTGACCAGGAACAGCGTCAGGCCCAGGCCGAAGGCGGCCAGGGTCCGCGGGCTGTCGAACTCCTGATCGCCGGTCAGAAGGGTGACAATCTGCACGGTCACGGTCGTCACTGTCTCGAGCGGATTGACCGTCAAGTTGGCCTGCAGCCCCGCGGCCATGGTCACGATCATCGTCTCGCCGACCGCCCGGCTGATCGCGAGCAGGAAGGCGCCCGCGATGCCCGGCAGGGCCGCGGGCAGAATCACCCGCTTCACCGTCTCGGACTTGGTCGCGCCCATGGCGTAGGAGCCGTCCCGCAGCGATTGCGGCACGGCGTTGATGATGTCGTCCGACAGGGAGCTGACGAAGGGGATCAGCATGATCCCCATGACCAGCCCCGCCACCAGCGCCATCTGGTTCTGCACCCCGCCCAGGTACGCCCCGAACGGGCCGCCGATCAGATCGCCCAGGCCGTTGATCGCCGAGCGCAGGGCCGGCCCGACGGTCAGGGCCGCGAAGAAGCCGTAGACCACCGTCGGCACGCCCGCGAGAATCTCCAGAGCGGGCTTCACCCACGCTCGCGTTTTCGGCCCGGCGTACTCCGACAGGTAGATGGCCGAGAACAGGCCGATCGGGCCGGCGACGAGCATCGCGATCAGCATGATGAGGAAGGTGCCGACAAACAGCGGGATGGCGCCGAAGAGGCCCTGCCCGCCCGCCTGATCGGCCCGGAAGGCGCCCTGCGGGGCCCACTCGGTCCCGAACAGGAAGGCGAAAGGCGACACCGAGCCGAAGAAGCGCAGGCTCTCGAAGATGAGGCTGAGGACGATCCCGAGCGTGGTGAGAACCGCGACGGCCGAGCAGGCGATCAGGATGCCGGAGATCCATCCCTCGACGCGATTGCGGGCCCGGAACTCACGGCTGATGCGTGGGTAGGCCAGGACGAAACCGGCCGGAGCCAGAACGAGGACCAGCCCGAAGCCCGCCCCGCGCACCAGCAGCGAGAGCCGGCGCGCCTCGGCTGCTTCCGATTGCAGGGCTTGGGCGACCTCCCCGCTGTAGACCACGCCGCTGCGCGGCTGGCCCGCGGCGACCGCTTGGGCGTCGCGGATGAACAGGCGCTGCTCGGGCTCGGTGAGCGCTTGCACCGCAGGCGGCAGCTCGGCGGTGAGCAAGGTCGTGTGAAGGCGCTCGCCGAAGCCGACGAGAAGCACCAGGACGATGAACGCCGGCAGCGCCGCCCAGAGCGCCACATAGGCGCCGGCGTACCCGGGGCGGGAGTGGAGCGTCGTCGGCCGGCCGCCCGCCGCCGCCAGCGCCTTGCGCCGACCGGACAGGTAGCCGCCGAGCGAGGCGGCCGCCAACGCCAGAAGGACGATCCAGACCATGCGGGAGCGAAAACCTTGGAGGCGGCCCGCACAGGCGAGCGTCCCGATCCGTTTACGACGCGCCCGCGATCACGGCGTGACGGTTCGACGACAGATTTGCGACAGGGTTGGCGCTCTGCGCGCTCGCAGGCTGGGGCAAGTAGGCCGAGAAGGTGGCGCCTGCCCCCGGCAGGCTCTCCACCAGCAAGCCGCCGCGATGCCGGTTTACGATGTGCTTGACGATAGCGAGGCCGAGGCCGGTGCCGGACCGCTCCCCGCTCTTCTGGCCCTCGACCCGATAGAAGCGCTCGGTGAGCCGAGGCAGGTGCTCGCGCGGAACGCCCGGCCCAAGGTCGGTCACCTGCACCCGGGCGTAGCGTCGGTCCGACCGCTCCGGGCTGAGCAGCGCCAGCCGCGGCGCGCCGAGCCGGACCGGCTCGGTGGCCGCCGAGACCGTCAGGCTCCCTCTGATCTCAGCCGTCACCTCGCTGCCCGCCGGGGCGTACTTGAGGGCGTTGTCGACCAGGTTCTGGACCAGTTGCACGATCTGGTCCCGCTCACCCTCCACCACGGCTTCGGCGTCGCCGGTGACGCGCACGGTGACGCCTCGCGCTTGCGCCTGCGGCGCCAGGGCGTCGGCCACGTCATGAGCCGCCATGGCGAGATCCGCCTCCCCGCTCGGCGGCACGTGCTCGTTCAGCTCGATGCGCGACAGCGACAGGAGATCCTCGATCAGCCTGCCCATCCGCTCCGCCTGGGCCGCCATGATCGCCAGGAAACGCTCCCGGGCGCCCGGGTCTTCTTTCGCATGGCCGCGCAGCGTCTCGATGAAGCCGGCCAGGGAGGCCAAGGGCGTGCGCAGTTCGTGGCTGGCGTTCGCCAGGAAGTCGGCGTTCATCCGCTGCGCGCGGCGCACCTCCGTCTCGTCCCGCAGCATCATCACCGCCAGCCGGCGGTTGGGGTCGGTCGGGGCCGTTCCCAGGGGAGCGCACCAGGCTCGGAGAGCCCGCGACTGCACGCCCCCGGTCTCGTACTCGATGGCGCCCGCGATTCCTCCGAACAGCGCCTCGTCCAGCGCTTCCAGGACCTCGGGATGACGGAGCACCGAAACCAGCAGCGCTCCGCCGCCGCTGATGCGCAGCGTCTCCCTGGCCGCCGCGTTGGCGTAGACCACGCGCCGGGAGGCCAGATCGTCAGGCTCCTCCCCGGAGACGATCATCACCGGGTCCGACAGGGCGCCCAGCGCCGCTTCGAACGGCGGGTCCTGCGACAGCGCCGGTGCGTCCCTGTCCGACAGACCGTCGTTCGCCGCCGTCGCCGCAGGCCCGGCACGGAGCGCCTGGCGGGTGGCGTATGCGGCCGCGGCGGCGACCGCGACCGCCGCCACGACGGCCGCCCAGGGGTCGGCTCGACCGAGGATCGCCAAGCTCAGGAGCGCGCACACCCCGGCGGCGCCGGCCCACGCCGCCTCGAGCGGCCGACGCGTGCGGGCGCACCGGAAGCGATCGGGTGAGACGGGTGAAAGGGGATGATCCATGAACGGGCCTGGCGCGACTCGAGAGCATAGGCCCGCCTCGCGACGAGTTTGAGTCCGAGGCCGCTCGGCGCGGATTCATGGTGAATGAACATGAACGCCCCGCTCAAACCGCGTTCAGCTTGCCCGGGGCATGGTGACGGCTGAAACGCGCCCCTTGCGTTCGGGCAACCGGCGGGGGGTCTGCACGTTTCGGCAAGTCCAAGCGTCACCGGTCCACTCGCCTTCGGGGACAGCCATGAAGCTCTTCAAGACCACCCTGGCGGGCGCGGCCGTGGCCGCCTCCGCCCTCGCCGCCGCCGCCGTTCCCAGCGCCGCTTCGGCGCAGGGCTACTACGGCGGGGGCTACTACGATCCCTGCCGCAATGTGCAGCGGGACCGCAGCATCGTCGGCGGCCTGCTCGGCGCGGGCGCCGGCGTGGCGCTCGGCAACAACGTCACCGGCCGCAACGACCGGGACACCGGCCGCATCGTCGGCGGCGTCCTCGGAGGCCTGGTGGGCGCCGGCATCGGTCGCAACACCGGCCACTGCGCCCCGGGCTACAGCGGCCCCGGCTATCCCGGCAGCTACCAGCCCGCGCCCGCGTACGGTTACGGCCAGGGGTACGGCTACCAGCAGCCCCAGCCCTACTACCCGGCCTACTCGACCCCGAGCTACGGCTACGGCGGGTACGGCCACTCCACGCCGAGCTACGGCTATTCGACCCCGAGCTACGGCTATGGCGCCCCCAGCTACGGCCACTCGGCGCCCTACTACGGCGGTCACCGCCGCGGCGGCTACACCTACGAGAGCCGCACCTACGGCACGGTCTACCCGAGCTACGGATACGGCTACTGACCTGATCTCAGGATTGCAGCGAACGCCGGAGAGGAGCCCTCTCCGGCGTTTTTCGTTTTAACGACGCGCCCAGAGCAGACGTTCGAGGTTGCCGTCGCCGCCGGTGATCGGGCTGTCGTCCATGCCGCGGACCGCCCATCCCGCCTCCGCCAGAAAGGTCTGGACGCCGTCCTCCGCCTCTGCGCGCGCAGAGGCATCGCGCACGAGACCACCCTTCCCGACTCGCTCCGGGCCGACCTCGAACTGCGGCTTCACGAGGGCGATGAGGTCGGCGCCGGGCGAGGCTAGGGCCAGCGCAGTCGGCAGCGCCTTCGCCAAGCTGATGAAGCTTACGTCGACGACGACCAGGTCGGGCGGCTCCGGAATCAGCGCCGGGTCGAGCCGCCGGGCGTCGACGCCCTCGAGCGAGACCAGTCGAGGATCGTTCCGCAGGCGGGGGTGCAACTGGTCGCGTCCGACATCGACGGCGTAGACGCGCCGGGCGCCCCGAGCCAGGCAGACCTCGCTGAATCCGCCTGTCGACGACCCGACGTCGAGCACCACCCGCCCATCGACCGGAACGGGCCAGAGCGTCAGCGCGTGCTCCAGCTTCAGGGCGCCGCGGCCAACCCAAGGATGCGGCGCCTCCGCCTCGACCGGGGCGTCTTCGGCCACCATCAGCGACGGCTTGCTCGCCGTCTCGCCGGCGACCCGGACCAGACCGGCGGCCACCGCGGCCTGGGCCTTGGCTCGGCTCTCGAACAGCCCGCGCGCGATCAGCAGCTGGTCCAGCCTCATCGTCATGGCCTGCGCTTGCGCCGCGCCGTCCAACCGAGCAACCTTCGCCGCAAAGAAGAACGAGGGGGAACGTTCATGACCGTCATCAATCGCCGGACCGCTCTGGCGAGCGGGTCCGTCGCCGCCTTGGCCGCCTGCGCGCCGGTCGCCTCCCCTGGAAGCCCCTCGAGCGACCCGCTGGCCTGGATCGACGCCACCGAGACCGCCGCCCGCATCAGGCGCCGCGAGCTGACGGCCGCCGAAGCGGTCGAGGCCGCCATCGCCCGGGCCGAACGGCTGAACCCGCAGCTCGGCTTTCTGGTGCAGCCCGACTTCACCCGGGCCCGCGCCAAGGCTGGGGCGCGTCCCGCCGGTCCCTTCGCGGGCGTGCCGTTCCTGATCAAGGACCTGGACGACTACCGCGGCCTGCCGACCCGCAACGGCTCGCGCGCCTACGCCAACGCGCCGTTCGCCGTCAGCCAAGCGCCGCTCATCGACGCCTACGATGCGTCAGGCCTTGTAGTCATTGGCAAGAGCACGACGCCCGAACAGGGATACCTGCCCACGACCGAACCGCTCGGCGCGCCGCCCACGCGCAATCCATGGGACCCGTCCCGCTCCTCGGGCGGCAGTTCGGGCGGCGCGGCGGCCGCGGTGGCGGCCGGCGTGGTTCCTTTCGCCCACGCGAGCGACGGCGGCGGCTCCATCCGGATCCCGGCCAGCAACTGCGGCCTGTTCGGGCTCAAGCCCTCGCGGGGACGGATGCGGCCGACCAGCCTCTCCGCGGGCCCGCCGCCGCCGGTCGACATCTCCGTCCAGCACGTGGTCAGCCGCACGGTCCGCGACAGCGCCGGCCTGTTCGCCGCCACCGAGCGCGTCGGCCCCGGCTCACCCCTGCCCGCCGTCGGGCTGGTGACGGGTCCTTCCAGCCGTCGCCTCCGCATCGGCGTGGTGCTGGAGACCGGCTCCGGCCAGCCGCCCGAACCGGAAGTGGCCGCCGCGACCACCGCCACGGCGGCGCTTCTGACCGAGCTTCGCCACATGGTCGAGCCCACCACCTGGCCCATGAACGGGGCGCAGTTCTCCCGCGACTTCCTCACGTACTGGGCGTCGGGCGCGGCGCTGGACGCCCAGGCGGTCGCCCGCCAGCTCGGTCGCGCTCCGACGGAGGCCGATCTCGAACCCTTCAGCCTGGGCATGGCGCGCATGGTCCAGACGCTTCCCCAGGCGGAGGTCGGGGCGGCGATCGGACGACTGCAGAAGGTGATCGGCCAGTACGACGCCTGGCTGCAGCGCTACGACGTCATGCTGTCGCCGGTCCTGCGCTCGCCGCCCGTGCCGCTCGGCTACGTGCGCGGAGACGTGCCGTTCGACGAGCTCAGCGAGCGCCTCACGGCGTATGTCGGCTACACCCCGCTTCACAACGTGGCGGGCGCGGCGGCCATGAGCGTGCCGCTGCATTGGACGCCAGCAGGCCTGCCGGTGGGCAGCCATTTCGGCGCGCGGGCCGGAGGCGAGCGCACCCTGTTAGAGCTGGCCTACGAGCTGGAGCAGGCGCGGCCCTGGCGCGACCGCCGGCCGCCGGTCTCGGCCTGACCGAAGCCGCTGACGCCGGACGGAATCGTCCCTAGATGGAGGCCATGCCCGCCCCAGAACCCCGCTCCGTCCGCGTCGCCATCGTCGGCTCGGGTCCCGCCGGATACACCGCCGCGATCTACGCCGCCCGCGCCCTGCTCCAGCCGGTGCTGATCAGCGGCATCCAGCCCGGCGGCCAGCTGACGATCACCACGGACGTGGAGAACTATCCGGGCTTCGCCGACGTCATCCAGGGCCCATGGCTCATGGAGCAGATGCGCGCTCAGGCCGAGCACGTCGGGACCGAGTTCGTGAACGACGTCGTGGTCTCGGCCGACCTCTCCGCCCGACCCTTCCGGCTCGTCTGCGACAGCGGCCAGGTGTTCCTGGCCGAGACGCTGATCATCGCCACGGGGGCTCAGGCCAAGTGGCTCGGCATTCCCTCCGAGCAGAAGTTCCAGGGCTTCGGCGTGTCCGCGTGCGCCACCTGCGACGGGTTCTTCTACCGGAACAAGCGTGTGGCGGTCGTGGGCGGCGGCAACACCGCGGTCGAGGAGGCGCTGTTCCTCACGAACTTCGCCGAGAAGGTCACGCTCCTGCACCGTCGCGACGAGCTGCGCGCCGAGCGTATCCTGCAGGACCGGCTCTTCGCCCACCCGAAGATCGAGGTGCGCTGGAACCGCGAGATCGACGAAGTGCTCGGGACCGAGGCGCCCGCGGGGGTCATGGGCCTGCGCCTGCGCGACTGCCGCAGCGGCGCGACCGAGACCCTGGACGTGGACGGCGTCTTCATCGCCATCGGCCACGCCCCGGCGTCCGAGCTGTTCCGGGGCCAGCTGCCCGCGGACGAGAACGGCTACCTTCTCGTCCAGCCCGGGACGACGGCGACCGCCGTGCCGGGCGTGTTCGCCGCCGGCGACGTCACCGACCACGTCTACCGCCAGGCGGTTACCGCGGCGGGCATGGGGTGCATGGCGGCGCTGGAAGCCGTGCGCCTGCTCGCCGAGGAGGATCATGCGCGCGCGCACCACCCGATCAGCCATCGGGAGGCGGAGAAGATCGGCGCCTGGGACTGACGGCGATCAGGTCCGAAAACCGCGAGACGCCGGGGGGCGGCTCCGGCATGTTCGGGTCATGGATCTCGACCCGGACGCCTGCTATCGCGCGCTCCTGACCCGCGACGCGCGCTTCGACGGGCGCTTCTTCACGGGCGTCAGGACGACGGGCATCTACTGCCGCCCCGTCTGCCCGGCGCGCACGCCCAAGCCTGAGAACTGCCGCTTCTTCCCGACAGCTGCGGGGGCCGAGGAGGCCGGCTTTCGCGCGTGCCTGCGCTGCCGGCCGGAGACGGCGCCCGACATGGCGGCGTGGCGCGGGACCTCCAACACCGTCGCCCGGGCGCTCGCGCTGATCGAGACCGGCGCTCTGGACGAAGCGGACGTAGAGGGATTGGCCGACCGCCTGGGCGTCGGCGGGCGCCAGCTTCGCCGCCTCTTCAAGCGCCATCTCGGCGCTTCTCCGGTCGGGGTCGCGCAGACCCGCCGGGTGCTGCTCGCCAAGCAGCTGATCCACGAGACCGACCTGCCCATGGCGGAAGTGGCGCTGGCCTCGGGCTTCGGCAGCGTGCGCCGCTTCAACGAGACCTTCCAGCAATTGTACGGCCGCCCCCCAGGCGCCCTGCGCACCCGCCGCGCGCTCGCGGCCGAGCCGCACGCGGTGCGGCTGCACCTCCGATACCGGGCGCCCTACGACTGGGACGCCATGCTGGGCTACCTGGCGGGTCGGGCCATACCAGGCGTGGAGGCGGTGGCCGGCGACCGTTACGCCCGGACGCTGTCGATCGGGGGCGAGCTGGGACGCGTCGCCGTCGAGCCCGCCGGCGGGGACCGCCTCGCCGTCGAGGTCCGCTTCCCGCGCCTGACCGCCCTGCCCGCCATCCTGGCCCGCGTCCGGCGCGTGTTCGACCTGGCCGCCGACCCGCATGCGATCGCCGAGCACCTGGCCGCCGATCCCGACCTCGCGCCGCGCCTGGCCGCCCGGCCAGGCCTGCGCGTCCCCGGGGCGTGGGACGGTTTCGAGCTGGCGGTCCGCGCCATCCTCGGCCAGCAGATCACGGTCGTTCAGGCGGTGAAGCTCGCCGGGGGTCTGGCTCGCGAGCACGGGGAGCGCCTGCCCGAGGCTTACGCCACGGACGCTCTTCACACCGCCTTCCCGACTCCGACGCGGCTGGCGGCGGCGGACCTCTCCGCCCTGCCCATGCCCCGCGCCCGGAGCCGCGCCCTGGAGGCGCTCGCCGCGGCCGTCGCCGCGGACCCCGCGATCTTCGGGCCGCGCCGCAGCCTTGAGGATGCGGTGGCGCGGCTGCGCGCCCTCCCCGGCATCGGAGAGTGGACGGCCCAGTACATCGCGTTGCGCGAGCTTCGCGAACCGGACGCCTTTCCCGCCGCCGACGTCGCCCTGCTGCGCGCCCTGGCGGACGCCGAGGGCCGCCGCCCGACCCCGGCGCAGCTGCTGTCCCGCGCCGAGGCCTGGCGGCCGTGGCGCGCCTACGCCGCCCTTCATCTCTGGACGAGCGGCCCGCTGCCGCCTCGCCCTGTCGACACCCCCGTCCTGGAGGCTCGCCATGACCTCGTCGCCGCCTGAACGCCTGATCCTCGACCGCCAGCCGACGCCGATCGGCGAGGCCCTGCTCGTCACCGACGACGCGGGTCGCCTGCGCGCCTTCGACTTCGACAGTCACGAGGCGCGGATGAGCGCCCTGCTCGGCCGTCACTACGGACAGGTCCGTCCCGAGATCGGCGCCGCGCCCGCCTCGCTGAAGACGGCCGTGGAGGCCTACTTCGGCGGCGAGCTCGCCGCGTTGGGAGACATCGTCTGGGCGACCGCCGGCACGGACTTTCAGCGCCGGGTCTGGACGGCGCTGACGGAGATCCCCGTCGGGTCCACCTGGAGCTACGGCCGGCTCGCGGCCCACATCGGCCTGCCGAAAGCGATGCGCGCTGTGGGTTTGGCGAACGGCGCCAACCCCGTCGCCGTCGTGGTCCCCTGCCACCGCGTGATCGGCGCGAACGGAACCCTGACCGGCTACGGCGGCGGGCTCGACCGGAAGCGCTGGCTGCTGAACCACGAGGGCGCCGTGTTCCGGGACGAACCGGCGCGCCTGATCTGAGGAGCGCTCATGTCGCGGACCCAGACCTTCCACGCCCTGCACCGGGGCCCCGACCTGCTCGTCCTGCCGAACGCCTGGGACGCCGGCTCCGCCCGCGTGATCGAGGCGGCGGGCGCGCGGGCGATCGCTACGACGAGCTCGGGCGTGGCGTGGTCTCACGGCTGGCCGGACGGCGACGTGCTTCCGGTCCGGCTGCTCGCCGCGACGGTGGCCGACATCGTCCGGGCCGTGTCGGTCCCCGTCACGACCGACGTGGAGGGCGGCTACTCGGACGATCCGGCGGCCGTCGGCGACACCCTGCGGGCCGTCGCCGACGCGGGCGCCTCGGGGGTCAACATCGAAGACGGGACCGCCCCGCCCGAGCAGCTTCAGCGCAAGATCGAGGCGGCGAAGCGCGCGGCCCCGGAGGTGTTCGTGAACGCGCGGGTGGACGTGCTGCTTCGCCGGCTGGTTCCCAAGGAGGCGATGGTCGAGGAGGTGCTGCGCCGCGCGAACCTGTATGCGGAGGCCGGCTGCGACGGCCTGTTCGTCCCGGGCCTGTCCGAAGCGGAGATGATCGCTGCGGTGGCCGCGGGTTCGCCGCGGCCGCTGAACGTGATGGCTGTGCCGGGCCTGCCCGCGCCGGCCGAACTGCAGCGGCTCGGCGTCCGCCGCCTCAGCGCCGGCGGCGCCTTGGCCTCGGCCGCCCTCGCCCAGACCCGCCGGCTTGCGGAGGGCTTCCTGCGGGACGGCGCGGCGTCGGCGCTGTTCGAAGCCGGCCTGCCCTACGCCGAGCTGCAGGGGCTGTTCGCCCGCAGCTAGGCCGCCTCGTCCGTCTCCAGGGGAGCGGCCAGCGCCAGCGTAGGCTGGGAGCCGCTCACCTCGACCGCCTCGACGTTGCGCAGGCTGCGGAGCACCGCCTTGTGACGGTCGCCCACCTCCGAAACCTTGTTCTTCGCCTCGCTCAGCTTCTTGTCCACGGCTTCCAGCGCATCGCCGTACTTTTCGAACGCGGTCTTCACCTTGCCGAGCTCGGTCCAGACCTCGCTGGACTTCTTCTGGATTTGCAGCGAGCGGAAGCCGACGCGAAGGCTGTTGAGGAGCGCCGTCAGCGTGCTCGGCCCGGCGATCTCGACCCTGAACCGACTACGCAGTTCGGCGGTGAAGCCTTCTCGCCGCACGATCTCGGCGAAGAGCCCCTCGGTCGGCACATAGAGATAGGCGAAGTCGGTCGAGTGCGGCGGAGCGATGTACTTGTCGGCGATGGCGCGCGCTTGGGTGGCCACCGCGCGCTCCAGCGCCTTGCCGGCGAGCTCGACGGCCGCGGGATCGGCCGCCTCCTGCGCGGCGACCAGACGCGCGTAATCCTCATGGGGAAACTTGCAGTCGATGGGCAGCCACACCTGGCCCGTCTCGTCGTGTCCGGGCAGGCGCACGGCGAAGTCGACACGTTCGGCCGTCCGCGGCCGGACTTGGACTTGCGCGCTGTACTGGTCGGGGGTCAGCGAATCCTCCAGCAGGGCGCCCAGCTGCACCTCGCCCCAGGTGCCGCGCGATTTCACGTTGGTCAGGACGCGCTTGAGGTCGCCAACCCCGGTGGCGAGCGACTGCATCTCGCCGAGCCCCTTCTGCACCGACTCCAGCCGGTCGCTCACCTGCTTGAAGCTGGCGTCCAGGCGCTGGTCGAGCGTGCTCTGCAGCTTCTCGTCGACCGTGAGGCGCATCTGCTCGAGCTTCGCCTCGTTTTCCGCACGCAGCTTGCCGAGCTCCGCCGCGAGACTTTCCCGCATCTCCTTCTGGCGGGCCTCGCCGTCGCTGCGGACCTTCTCGAGCTGCTCGGCGAGCGCCTCGCGAGACTTCAACTGGTCCTGCGCAGCGCCGGCTTTCATCGCCTTCAGCTCGTCGGCCACCGCCTCCAGAGCGGTCTTCTGGGCGCCGGAGATCTCGAGCAGCCGGTCGCGCTGGAACTCGCCCAGGTGCCGCGTGGCGGCGACGATGGTCTCGGCGGCCTCCTTCTGCCGTTCTGCGAGCGCCGTCTGGAAGCCCTGCACCAGACTGCGGACCTCCTCGCGAAGCTGGCCGGACTCCCGCGCCTGGGCTTCCGCCAGCCGGCCGCTTTCGTCGCGGACCAGCCTGGGGTGCTCGGCCACCGCCGCGTGCACCAAGGCCAGACGTTCCATCAGCTCGGGAGAGGAGCCGGTCTGCATGGCGGCCGTCCGCCAAGCCATGAACGCGAACACGGCGGCGAGCAGCGCCAGGGCTACGGCCGACAGGGCCAGGGTTTCCAGGAACACGCACCCGCTCCGCAAACTTAGTCGCGACTCGGGATTCTAGAACAGTTCGCGAACAAGCCCAACGAGAAAGGGCGAGCCACCCTGCGGCGGCTCGCCCTTCGATCTCGTCAGCCGTGGCTGAGCCGGGTCAGCGCGCTTTGCGGCCGCCCTGGCCCAGGCCCATCTGCTTCGCCAGGTCCGAGCGGGCCTTGGCATAGTTCGGCGCGACCATCGGGTAGTCCTTGGGCAGGCTCCACTTGGCGCGGTACTCTTCGGGGCTCATGTTGTACTTGGTGCGCAGGTGCCGCTTCAGCGACTTGAACTTGCGGCCGTCTTCAAGGCAGATCAGGTAGTCGGGCGCGATCGACTTCTTCACCGGAACGGCGGGCTCCTTGGGGGCCTCGGGCGCGGCTTCCGGCTGGGTCGTGCTGACGCCCGACAGCGCCCGGTGCACGGCGGCGATGAGGCTGGGCAGTTCGGTGGTCGAAACGGAGTTGTTGCCGACGTACGCGGAAACGATGTCCGCGGTCATCTCGATGATTTCGGCTTTGTTTTCCATGATCGCTTCGATCCACCCTTCCACAATCGACCCGGAGCGATTCGGCTCGCTCAGCTTGGGCGACGCAGATAAAGGCCTTCAGCAACCAGCACAAGGTCGAAGGGTCGTGCTTACGACATGCGCGCTAGACAACAGCGCTCGCCGCAAAGTCGAGACTATACGCTAGCGTTCCTGTTCATCTAGCCAGCTCGGCCCCGAACACCAGCATGGCCGCTTTGGCGGGGGTCGAGTGCTCGTCGACCCCCTCGCCTTCGCCTTGGCGGATGGCGCGCATCAGGGCGGGGGTCAGCGCCGACGACAGCGCCCAGTTCCAGTATCGAAGCACCGTCTGCGCGCGATCGACCGCGATGGTGTCGTAGGCGATCAGCACGCGGTCGAAGGCCGCGGCCGTGCCGCCCGACTCGTCGGTCTCGGGGCGCCTCAAGCCGCGCCAGAGCTGGCGCAACGCGCTCTTGGGCAGGCCCGTGGCCTTGCAGAGGACCGCCAGGGGCTCGCCGCCGGGGTCTGTGAAGATCTTCGCGCCGGTCGTGGGTTTCAGGCCGGAGAGGTAGCTGATCTCCTCCACGCCTTGGCGGGTCATGCCGCCGGCGTGCGCCTCGATCGCCGCGTCCAGGCTCGCGTAGGGGCTCTTGTCGATGGCCGCGCGGTTGCGCTGGCGCCGCTCGATGAACTGGAGCGCCTTGCGGGCCATCGGGTCCTGCCAGCCCTCTTCGGCCATCATCGGGAAGACGTCGGAGGCGGCCTCCTGCAGCACCTCGCGGCTGACGGCGAAGCGCTGCAGGATCGTGCGGCGCGCGTCGCTGTCGGCCCACCAGAACATGACGTAGGCGTGGCTGGGCCGAAGCTCGGGGCGACGCAGCAGGTGGGGAATGTAACGGGGCTCCAGCCTGGTGGCGGCCACGACGCCTTCGATGGCGGGCTGCGACAGCTCCGCCTTGTCGTTGCGCAGCAGCGTCTCGATCACCGCCGGCTCGCTGGGCTCGATCAGCGCCTCGCTGAGCAGCTGGCCCACATGCCGGCGCATCGCGATGAAGCGCCGGTGCTCGGTCGTGGCCTCGCGGGCGCAGCGGATAAGGTCGCTGTCGGGCAGGTGAAGGCTGTCTTCCAGCAAAGGCCGCGACACCTCGATCTCGTCGACCAGCAGCAGGCGCAGCAGCGAATGCGGAACCTCGGTCAGGTTGGACAGGCGCCGCGCCACCTTGGCGCGGTCGGTCGCGTCCGCTTCGCTGAGCATCTCCACCAGCAGGTCGGCGGTCATCGCCCGCTCGAAGGCGTTCACGCGGCTGCCCGGCAGGCAGACGACGTCGGCCAGGCGCTTCAGCAGCGCGCGCCGTGCACGCGAGGCCGGGGGGCCGAAAGCGGCGGGGTCGAGGACAGCGTCGCTCATGGCGGGTGGGGCGCTCGGGCGTTCGGCGGGCGGCGATCTCCCGCAAGTCTGTTGTGCCTTCATTCGGTTAACCGACGCTTGCGCGCCCGCAGGTGACTGTTCTTCAACCGATCCCGATCAGACTGCGCCAATGGCCGCCCTTTCGCCCGTTCCTGCCACAGCCGAGCTGCCCGAGTCCGTGCGCGACAAGCGCCGGCATCCTCGCGTCCTGGTGAATCGCCCCTGTCGGCTGGTTCAGCCCAAGGCCGCACCCACGGCCGGGACCATCGTCGACATCTCCGCCGGCGGCGCCCGGGTGCGCCTGGGCCGCGCGGACGCCTTGCCCCAACAGCTCGTTCTCGTGGATCTCACCGAAGGCTTGGCCTTCGAGGCCGAGATCGCCTGGCGCAAGGACACCGAGATCGGTCTCAAGTTCCTCCGCCGTCACGACCTGAAGGGACTCGCTCCGGCTCACCTGCTGGCCGCCAAGACGGTCTGGCTCCGCGACCGCGAGCAGCCCGCGGCGCAACTCCGCCCCGCCGAGCCGCCGCCGTCCACCCTCGCACGCCCGCCCGCGGGCCCCCCGCCAGAACTGCCGCCTGCCCGCCCCTCGCCCGCACGCGAAGCTGCGAGCGCGCTGATCCAGAGCTGGCGCGGACGCCTCACCGAGGAGAACTGAGCCTTCACAAGCCGCTCGCCGAATGGTGAGCGGAGCGTTCCGACTTGCCGAACGTTAAGCGCGCATGACGGATGCCCCCGACCAGTCCGGCCGCGACGACGCGCGCCCTGACCCGTCCGCCGCCCCGGCCGCTTCAACGCCCGAAGAGAAGCCGCGCGAGGCCGAGAAGGACCGCCCGCGCCGCCGCTTGCCGACCTGGCTGAAGGTCACCGGCGGCGTGCTCGCGACGATCGTGATCGCCGTCGTTCTGTTCTTGATGTTCGCGGACTGGAACATGCTGCGAGGGCCCATCGGCCGGTTCGCCTCCGCCCGGCTGGACCGGACGGTGCAGCTCCGCGGCGACCTGAACGTGCATCCGTTCAGCTGGACGCCCCGCGCCGAGATCAACGACCTCTACGTGGCCGACACCAGGTGGAGCGGGACCGACCATCTGGCGCGCATCGATCGCGTCGAGGTGGCGATCAAGATCCTGCCGCTGCTCAAGGGGGACGTGATCCTGCAGCGGCTGGCGCTGGTGAAGCCCGACATCAACCTGGCCCGCTCCCCCGACGGCAAGGCGAACTGGAAGTTCAAGGAACCCAAGAACAAGAAGCCCGGCAAGGCGCCCATCGTCCGCCAGCTCTTCATCCAGGACGGCCGCATCCGGTACCGGGACCGGCAGCGCGGCCTGATGGTCAACGCAGCGGCGAGCGCCAGCGAGACCCAGAACGGCGGCGGCTTCCGACTGGCCGGCGACGGGTCGATCAACGGCGAACCCTTCCGGCTGAGGGTGGGCGGCGGACCGCTCATCTACATCAGCAAGGACAAGCCCTATCCCTTCGACGCCCGCATCGACGCGGGCTCGACACGTCTCGTGGCGCGCGGCAGCATCAACGAGCCTTTCGACCTCGCCCGGTTCGGCTCGAGCGTGGACCTGTCGGGCCCCGACCTGAACCGCCTCTACGGCCTGACCGGCCTGGCGCTGCCCAACACGCCGCCGTATCGTGTCCGCGGCCGGCTCGAGCGCCGCGGCACGCTCTACCAGGTCACCCGCCTGAACGGGACCGTGGGCGACAGCGACGTTGGCGGCACGCTCAGCATCGAAACCAAAGGCGAGCGGCCGTTCCTCAAGGCGGACCTGCGCAGCCGACGCCTTGACTTCGACGACATGGCGACCATCTTCGGCGGCGCGCCGGACCCTCGCGAGACCGCCAGCGCCGAGCAGAAGGCGGTGGCGGCCAAGCTGAAGTCCCAGCAACGCCTGCTCCCCGACGCGACGCTGCAGGTCGACCGCGTCCGCGCCATGGACGCGGAGGTCAAGTACCGGGCGACGTCGATCCTGGCGCCCGGCCTGCCGCTGAAGGACGCCTCGCTCGGCGTCGACCTCAAAGCCGGCTTGCTGAAGGTGCAGAACATCCGGGTCGGATTCCCCCAGGGCCAGCTGACCGGCTACGCCAACATCGACGCCCGCAAGACCACGCCGCTGGTGGACATGGACCTGCGCATGTCGGGCGTGCGGCTGGAGCAGTTCCTCACCAAGACCGGCGCGACGCCCATCTCCGGAACCCTGGTGGCCCGGGCGAAGCTGGCGGGATCGGGGAACTCCGTCCACCGCTTCGCCTCCAACGCCGACGGCTCAGTGACCGTTGTCGTCCCGGGGGGCCAGGTGCGGGAAGCATTCGCCGAGCTGATCGGCATCAACGTCATCAAGGGGCTGGGGCTGCTCCTGTCCAAGGACACCGGCACCACCGACCTGCGTTGCGCGGTGGCCGACTTCCGGGTCCAGGACGGCAACCTGCTCGCCCGCCAGATCCTGGTGGACACCGAGCCCGTTCTGATCACCGGCAATGGCGGCGGCAGCTTGGACAACGAGACCCTGAACCTTGTCCTGAAGGGCAACCCCAAGAAGTTCCGCTTGGTCAGCCTGAACGCGCCGGTGACGATCCAGGGATCGATCCGCGCGCCCAAGATCGGCGTTCGGCCGGGCGGCGCGATCGCTCAAGGCGGCATCGCGGCCGCCCTGGGCGCCATGATCAATCCGATCGCCGCCATCCTGCCCTTCGTGGACCCCGGCCTGACGAAGGACGCGAACTGCTCCGCCCTGATGAGCGGCGCCGCGCAGAAAGGCGCGCCGGTGCGCCAGCAGGCGGCCCGCCGCTGAGGGCGCCTCAGCGGCAGCCGACCCTGCGCATCACCGCATCGTCGGGATGACGAAGCTGCTGTCGCCCAGGCTGACGCCGCCGGCCGGCCAGCGCTGGGTGACGGTCTTCACCTTGGTGTAGAAGCGCACGCCTTCCATCCCATGCTGGTTGTGGTCGCCGAAGCCGGACCGCTTCCAACCGCCGAAGGAGTGGTAGGCGACCGGCACAGGGATGGGCACGTTGATCCCCACCATCCCGACCTCCACCTGCGCCGCGAACTCGCGCGCCGCCTCGCCGTTGCGGGTGAAGATGGCGACGCCGTTGCCGTACTGGTGCTCGGTGGGCAGGCGGATCGCCTCCTCCAGGCTCTCGGCGCGGACCATCTGCAGCACCGGGCCGAAGATCTCCTCCTGGTAGCTCTTCATGGTCGGCTTCACGCGGTCGAACAGCGTCGGCCCGATGAAGAAGCCCTCTTCATGGCCCTGCAGGCTGAAGCCGCGCCCGTCGATGACCAGCTCGGCCCCCTCGTCCACGCCCATCTGGATGTAGCTCTCGATCCGCTGGCGATGTGCTGCGTTCACCACCGGGCCGTAGTGGGCGTCCGCGTCGGTGGAAACCCCGACCCGAAGCGCCGGGATGGCGGCCTCCAGCCGCTGGCGCAGGGCGTCGGCGGTCTTGTCGCCCACCGGCACCACGACCGGCAGCGCCATGCAGCGCTCGCCCGCCGAGCCGAACGCCGCGCCGGTCAGGTCGGCGGTGACCTGGTCCAAATCCGCGTCGGGCAGGACGATGCCGTGGTTCTTGGCCCCGCCCATAGCCTGGACGCGCTTACCGGCGGCCGTGCCGCGGCTGTAGACGTAGTGGGCGATGTCGGAGGAGCCCACGAAGCTCACCGCCCTGATCAGCGGGTGGTCGAGGATCGCGTCCACCGCGACCTTGTCGCCATGCACGACGTTCAGCACGCCTTCGGGCAGGCCCGCCTCAAGCATCAGCTCGGCCAGACGCACCGGTACGGAAGGGTCGCGCTCGGACGGCTTCAGGACGAAGGCGTTCCCGCAGGCGATCGCCACGCCGAACATCCACATCGGGATCATGGCGGGGAAGTTGAACGGGGTGATGCCCGCCACAACGCCCAGCGGCTGGCGCATGGAGTAGACGTCGATCCCGGGCCCCGCCCCTTGCGTGTACTCGCCCTTGAGCAGGTGGGGCACGCCGCAGGCGAACTCGATCACCTCCAGCCCGCGCTGGATGTCGCCCTTGCTGTCGGCGATGACTTTGCCGTGCTGGCGGCTGAGCAGCAGCGCCAGCTCGTCCATGTTCTGCTCGACCAGGCGCTTGAACTCGAACATCACGCGCGCCCTGCGCTGCGGGTTGGTGGCGGCCCAGGCGGGCTGGGCTGCGGCGGCCGCCTGCACCGCGGCGTCCACCTCTTCGATCGTGGCCAGCGCCACCCGCGCCTGCACCTGGCCCAAGTTCGGGTCGAACACGTCGCCGAACCGACCTGAGGCGCCGGACGCGGTGCGGCCGCCGATGAAGTGATGGATCTCCGCGACGCTCATGGGCCAGACTCCGACGTTGTCGGGCCACGCTATAGGCTTGCTGGCCGGCGAGCGCGAGCCGAACAGCAGATGAGCAGGGGTCCCGTTCTCAGTCCGGGCGGCTGGCCCTGAAGACGGCCTCGCCGCGCACCAGACCGTATTCGGCGCACGCGCGTCCGTCCGGCGTGAACCGATCCAGCGCGAAGCCTGCGGCTTTCACACGGGCCGCGAAATCGCCGCCGTAGTAACGGATGTGATCGCCCTGTCCGAAGTGCTTGTGGCGATCCGCCTTGGTCGTGATGCTCGGGTCTTCGTAACTGCCGTCCCAACCGTCGACGAGCGGCACCATCAGGATGGCCTGCCCCCCGGGCGCCAGGATTCGCAGCAACTCCGGCAGCGCCAGCGTGTCGTTCACGTGCTCAAGGACGTGGGAGCAGATCACCCGGTCGAAGGACCCGTCCTCCAGCTCGAGCTTCTCGATGTTCAGCACCAGATCGCCGACGCCCGGCACGATGTCCGCCGTGACGTAGCTTGCAGGTCGCGCTTTCTCGACCATTGAGCGGATGATCTTCTCCGGGGCGAAGTGCAGCACCTTCTTCCCGGCGAAAGACACGAAGCCCTCATTGACCGCCAGGGCCAGGACGCGGTGGCGTTCCAGGCTGCCGCATTGCCGGCACTGCGCGTTCGGGCGGTTCATCACCGTCCCGCTGCTGTCGAATTTCCCTACGTAGCCGCAGCAGGGACACGTGAACGTCGGCGCATGCCGGTAGGCGATCGCCGCCCGCTTCACGTTCCGCCATAGGGCGGGGTCGGCCAGCTCCGATGCCCGGCGCAGCAGCTTTCCGACGCTGTTCATGGGAGCATCCAGCCATGCCCCGCTTGGCTGTCAAGTCCTCGCTCCCGCTCGAGCCGAGTTTGAGCAGCCTGCTCGCCGGCGGTGCAGCCCCGGCTGAAAGACAAGACCCAGAACGGCCTCGCGCCTAGGTCAGCTTACGATCCTGACCAGTTCGAGGATCAGCCACCAGACCAGCAGGTTCGCAGCGAGCATCGTCGCTCGCAGCGAGGACTTCGACGCGAACGGCCCCAGGGGCTTGGGCCAAGGCCCATCCATTCGACGATCCTTCCCGTGGGAGAGCCCATCTGACGCGGGACTTCTCGCGCCAAGCGAACAAGCTTGACACGTCCAACCTCGCTCAGAATCGAGCGGGGAGCAATAACCTGGGATGGAGCTTGGCGATTTGGTGGGCGGCGAGGGGATCGAACCCCCGACCCTCTCGGTGTAAACGAGACGCTCTACCGCTGAGCTAGCCGCCCCAGAACAGGTGAAGGCGGCGGGGTCGCCCCCGCCGCCTTCGAAACCTTCTGCTCTGAAGGCGAGCTTACTTCAAGGCGCCCTTCAGGCCCTCGCCGACGCGGAACTTCACCGTCTTGGAGGCGGCGCGCTCCACCGTCTCGCCGGTGCGCGGGTTGCGCGCGGTGCCGGCGGGACGCTCGGTCGGGACGAAGTTGCCGAAGCCGACCAGGCGCACGGTCTCGCCCTTCTGCATGGCCTCGGTGATGGCGTCGAGCACCGCTTGCAGCGCGGAACCTGCCTCCTTCTTGCCCAGCCCCGCCTTCTCCGCGACCGCGTTGACGAGTTCAGCCTTGGTCATGCGTTGTCTCCAGCCCTCTCTCTGTCGGGGCGGCGGCCCGAATCCGACGGATTCGCCGCTCTGCCTTGGTCGTGACTATGAGCGCAGCGCAACCGTTGCGTCAAAAGCGAAAACGGCCCGGAACGCAGGTTCCGGGCCGAAATCGTCATCAACGACGCCTTAAGCTCAGTGCTTCAGCACGCCCTCGTCGCCGCCCTTGTTGCTGGTGACTGCCGCCATGGCCGCGTCCACCTCTTCGGGCGTCCACTCGATGGGGGTCAGCGGACCCGCCAACGCGTGGGACAGCACCTCGTCCGCGGTCCGAACGGGGATGATGGTCAGGCCTGACTTCACGTTCTCCGGGATGTCGGCCAGGTCCTTCTCGTTCTCGTGCGGGATCAGCACCGTCTTGATGCCGGAGCGCAGGGCGGCGAGCAGCTTCTCCTTCAGCCCGCCGATGGCCGTGACCCGCCCGCGCAGGGTGATCTCGCCGGTCATCGCCACGTCCTTGCGGATCGGCACGCCGGTGAGCACCGAGACCATGGAGGTCACCATCGCCACGCCGGCCGACGGGCCGTCCTTGGGCGTCGCGCCGTCGGGCACGTGGACGTGCACGTCGGTGGTCTCGAAGGCGGTGGGCTTGATGCCGAAGTGCATGGCGCGGGCCCGCACGTAGGAGTTGGCCGCCGAGACGGACTCCTTCATCACCTCCTTGAGGTTGCCCGTGACCTGCATCCGGCCCCGCCCCGGCATCTTCACCGCTTCGATGGTGAGGATGTCGCCGCCGAACTCGGTCCAGGCCAGGCCCGTGACGATGCCGATCTGATCGGCCTCGTCGGTCTCGCCATGGCGGTACTTGCGGACGCCCGCGTACTTGGCCAGGCGCTCGGCGTCGACGGTGACGACGGTGAGCTTCTCCTTGGCCATGTCGCGGACAGCCTTGCGCGCCAGCCCGCCCAGTTCGCGCTCCAGCGAGCGCACCCCGGCCTCCCGCGTGTAATAGCGGATCAGGTCGCGGATGCTGTCCTCCGGCACGATGAACTCCTCGGCCTTCAGGCCGTGGTTCTCCATCAGCTTGGGCAGGACGTGCCGCTTGGCGATCTCCACCTTCTCGTCCTCGGTGTAGCCGGGGATGCGGATGATCTCCATGCGGTCCAGCAGCGGCTGGGGCATGTTCAGGCTGTTGGCCGTGGTGATGAACATCACCGGCGACAGGTCGTAGTCCACCTCCAGGTAGTGGTCGGCGAAGGTCGCGTTCTGTTCCGGGTCCAGCACCTCCAGCAGCGCTGACGCGGGGTCGCCGCGCCAGTCCTGACCCATCTTCTCGATCTCATCGAGCAGGAAGAGGGCGTTGGTGGTCTTCGCCTTTTTCATCGACTGGATGACCTTGCCGGGCATCGAGCCGATGTAGGTCCGGCGGTGGCCGCGGATCTCGCTCTCGTCACGCACGCCGCCCAGGCTCAGCCGCACGAACTCGCGCCCCGTGGCCTTGGCGATGGACTTGCCGAGCGAGGTCTTGCCCACGCCCGGAGGGCCGACGAGGCAGAGGATCGGGCCCTTAAGAGAGCCGGTCCGTGCCTGCACGGCCAGGTACTCCAGGATGCGCTCCTTGACCTTCTCCAGGCCGTAGTGGTCCTCGTCCAGGATGCGCTCGGCCTCCAGCACGTCGACGGGCTTGGTCTTGGCCTTGCCCCACGGCACCGACAGCAGCCAGTCGAGGTAGTTGCGCACCACCGTCGACTCCGCGCTCATCGGGCTCATGTTGCGGAGCTTCTTCAGCTCGCCCTCGGCCTTGGCGCGCGCTTCCTTCGACAGCTTGGTCTTCTTGATCCGCTTTTCGAGCTCGTTCAGCTCGTCGCGCGCGTCGTCCTGTTCGCCCAGCTCGCGCTGGATCGCCTTCATCTGCTCGTTCAGGTAGTACTCGCGCTGGGTCTTCTCCATCTGGCGCTTCACGCGCGAGCGGATCTTCTTTTCGACCTGCAGGACGGAGATCTCGCCCTCCATCAGGCCGTAGACCTTCTCCAAACGCTTGGCGACGTTGAAGATCTCCAGCAGCGCCTGCTTGTCGGCGATCTTCACCGACAGGTGCGCGGCGATGGAGTCGGCCAGTTTGCCGGCCTCATCGATCTGCGGGATCTGCGCCAGAGCTTCGGGCGGAATCTTTTTGTTCAGCTTGATGTAGTTCTCGAACTGCTCGACCACCGCGCGCTTCAGCGCCTCGGCCTCGGCGGGCACGACAGCGTCTTCGGCGATCACCGCGACGTCGGCTTCGAAGTAGTCGGTCTCGGCCGTGAAGCGGACGATCGCCGCGCGCGAGCGGCCCTCGACCAGCACCTTCACCGTGCCGTCGGGCAGCTTGAGCAGCTGGAGCACGTGGGCGACGACGCCCACGTCGTAGATGGCGGCCGGCTGGGGCTCGTCATCGGCGGAATTCTTCTGCGTGGCGAGCAGGATCTGCTTGTCGCCGCGCATCACCTCTTCAAGCGCGCGCACGGACTTCTCGCGGCCGACGAAGAGCGGCACGACCATGTGCGGGAACACGACGATGTCCCGTAGCGGCAACACCGGAAGCGTTCTGGTTTCAGACATCTGACTCTCCCTGGCCGGCGCTGGCTGGCGCCCGGCCTGACGAAGCGCGCTCCGGCCGGCACGGCCGTCGGGTTGGCGCCCCGCTCGCCGCTCCCGACTCAAGAGGCGGCGAGCGGCGTGTTGATCGAGTATGTGGCCGCTCCGACACGCGGTTCAAGCACGGCCGCCACAGGGCGACTCCCGGTCGCGCGGGCGCCGCCAAGCTGGGCGCCTCCACCTTGAAAGGAGTCGAGGACGGTCGAATCTTGCCGGACTGCGGCGGCCAGGCGCAATTCGGTTGCGCGAGACTCAGCACCGCGATGGTCTCCGGAGGAAGTGTCGCGGGGCCCGCGACAGCTGCGGCGCCGATCAAGGACGGTGAGGCGTGGGCGACGGCTTCAGGACAGTCCGGCGTCATTCGCCGGCCGCGCCCGCGGAGGCGAGCACCTCTCGCTGGGGCGTGCGCTCCTCGAACCAACGGTCGATCGCGTCGCCGACGCCGTCCATCAGCCTTCGGCGCCGCGCCGGATCGCTGAGCAGCGCCTCGTCCTCGGCGTTGGTCATGAAGCCCATCTCGAGCAGCACGGCCGGCACGTCAGGCGCCAGCAGCACCACGAAGCCGGCATCCCGGTGACTTCGGCGGAGCAACGCGGTGCGCGCCTCCATCTCGCCCAGCAGCATCTGAGCGAATCCCGCGGACCGGTTGCGGGTCGAGCGCTGGGTCAGGTCGAGCAGGATCTGGTTCACCGAGCGATCGGCGCCCGGCAGCTTCACGTCGACGAATCCGCCGTCCTTGTTCATCACCCGCCGGGCGACCCGCTCGGAACCCTTCTCTGACAGGGTATAGACGCTGGCGCCCCGTAGCGCGGGCTCGGACCCCGCATCCGCGTGCAGAGAGATGAAGAGGTCCGCGTCCGCCCGCCGGGCGATCTGGACCCGCGTCTCCAGCGGCACGAACACGTCGGCCTCCCGGGTGAGCACGACCTTGTAGCGACCGCCCTTCTCGAGCCTGCTCTTGAGCGCCCGGGCGGCCGCCAGGGTGACCGCGCTCTCGCGAACTTGAGCTCCGGCGGCGCCGGGGTCCTTTCCGCCGTGACCGGCGTCCACCACGATCACCGGCTTGCCGCGGCGGGGCGCCTCAGCGCGAACCGGCCGGATCGGCGCCGCGCGGGACGCGGCGAGCGAGGCGCCCTCTCCCGCTTCGAGATCGATGACGTAGCGATACACCGCGACACCGTCGGACGGGGGCAGCAGGAACCGGCGGGCGACCCGCGCGTCGCGGGTCAGCGTCAGCTTTAGTCGGGCGGATCCCGCCGCCTCGTCGACCGCCCAGTCCTTCACCAGGCCCTCGCCGCGACCGTTCAGGTCCCCGCCGACCTCGACCCTGGGCAGGGCGAGTACGATCCGCTTGTCTGAGCCGTCGGACAGCAGCTTGCCCGCCGCGGCCTGGTCAAGCTCCAGCACCACCCGCGTGGTCGACTGGTCCCCCCCGAGGCGCACCTTCAGCACCCCGGAGCCGGCTTGGCCGTGACTCGCCGCGGCCGCGGTGACGCCCAGGACGGCGATCAGCGCAAGCGTCAGCTTCGCCGCTCGTGACCTGAACCAGACCGCCCGACCGCGCATGAGGACCCCAGCCGATGAGCGCCTAGTCTATCCCGCCTGCGCCGTAGACAAACGGTTAACCCTCGAAGTGCTCGTGCGGCCCATCTTCGCGGCTCGCTTTTCTTTTCCGCAGCGATGTTGCAGACTCATTGCGCGTCGGGCGTCCGCCCGTCGGCGCCGGCGACGCTCCGCCTCTCGCGAGCTCCCGCCTCCCGACCCGCTGACACGCTGCGGCGCGCTCTTCCGATCCCGCGCCGTCGGCGCATCAGGGAATTCTGCCAACCTATGGGCTGCGCCGCCTATCGCCCCGTTCGGCCTTACGCCGGACCCGAGACCGCCGAAGTACCGGCGCGCTCGGCTGTGGCTCTCCGCGCGCGCGCCTTCATCCGGCCCCCCGCACCCGCCGAGACGCGGCTGACGGGCGAGCGCCGCGGAGACTTCGATGTCCAAGATCATGCTGATAGACGCCGCCCACGCGGAAGAGACCCGCGTGGCTGTGGTGGACGGCCACCACATCGACGAGTTCGACTTTGAATCCCGCGCGGTAAAGCAGCTTCGCGGCAACATCTATCTGGCGAAGGTCACCCGGGTCGAACCTTCGCTCCAGGCCGCCTTCATCGAGTACGGCGGCGGTCGCCACGGGTTCCTGGCCTTCGACGCCATCCACCCCGACTACTACCAGATCCCCCACGCTGACCGCGCCGCCCTGCTGCGCGACCTGGAGAGCGGCGCCGACCACCCCGAGGACGACGTCGACGACGCCGACCACGAAGACGAGGCGGACGCCGAACTCGAGCGCCGCAAGCGCCGCCTGCTCCGCCGCTACAAGATCCAGGAGGTCATCAAGCGCCGCCAGATCATGCTGGTGCAGGTCGTCAAGGAAGAGCGCGGCAACAAGGGCGCGGCCCTCACCACCTATCTGTCGCTGGCGGGCCGCTACTGCGTGCTCATGCCCAACACCAACCGCGGCGGCGGCATCAGCCGCAAGATCACGGCCGCGACCGACCGCAAGCGGCTGAAGTCGGTGGTCTCCTCGCTAGCCGTGCCCGAGGGCATGGGCCTGATCGTCCGCACCGCCGGCGCCAAGCGCACCAAGGCCGAGATCAAGCGCGACTACGAGTACCTGATGCGGCTCTGGGAGAACATCCGCGACAACACCCTCAAGTCCATCGCGCCGGCGCTGATCTACGAGGAGGAGGACCTCGTCAAACGCGCGATCCGCGACCTCTACGACAAGGAGCTCGACGGCATCTTCGTCGAAGGGGAGGACGGCTACCGCGAGGCCAAGGACTTCATGCGGATGCTGATGCCTTCGCAGTCCAAAAAGGTCATCGCCCACCGCGAGCCCGTGCCCCTGTTCGTGCGCTACGGCGTGGAGGCCCAGCTCGGGCAAATCCACTCGCCCGTCGTGCCGCTCCGGTCCGGCGGCTACCTGGTGATCAACCAGACCGAGGCGCTGGTCGCCGTGGACGTGAACTCCGGCCGCGCCACCAAGGAGCGGAACGTCGAGGCTACGGCCCTGAAGACCAACATGGAGGCCGCCGAGGAGGCCGCGCGCCAGCTGCGTCTGCGGGACCTCGCGGGCCTGATCGTCATCGACTTCATCGACATGGACGAGGCGAAGAACAATCGCGCCGTCGAGAAGAAGCTGAAGGATTGCCTGGCCGACGACCGCGCCCGCGTGCAGATGGGCAAGATCTCGGGCTTCGGCCTGATGGAGATCAGCCGTCAGCGCCGCCGCTCCGGCGTGCTGGAGGGCACCACCCACACCTGCCCGCACTGCTCGGGCCTCGGCCGCATCCGCTCGGTGGAGTCCGCCGCCCTCGAGGCGCTCCGGTCGCTGCAGATCGAGGCGGCGCGCGGCGGAACGTCGGGGCTCACGCTCCGGGTCTGCACTGAGGTCGGCCTCTACATCCTCAACCAGAAGCGCGCCTGGCTGGCGCAGCTCGAGGAGTCCGCCGGGCTCGCGGTCACGGTCGCCATCGACGAAGACCGCCCCATGGGCGAGCACGTGATCGATCGCGCGCCCCTCGCCGAGGGCGAAGAGCCGCGCGTCTCCTTCCAGCCCCCTGCCCGGCCCGCGCCCGTGCGCGCCCGGCCGGAACCGGTCGAGGAGGAAGAGGACGAGGACGTCGCCGACGAAGACGAGGATGAGGACGAAGAGGACGCCGCCGACGCCTCGGCCTCGGGTGGCGAGAGCCGTCCGCGGTCTGAGGGCGGGCGCGACCGTGATCAGGAGGCCCGAGGCGGTCGCCGTCGCCGTCGTCGTCGCGGGGGTCGGCGAGACGACGCCGCCGGGCCGCCGGAAGCGGTCCAGGCGCGAAGCGAGCCTGCGCGGGTCGAGTCCGATGCGAACGACGAGGGCTCCGAGGAGGAGCGCCGGGGTCGCCGTCGGCGGGGCCGGCGCGGCGGGCGGCGCCGCGAGGAAGAGCGCGGCCGCGACGTCTACGCCTGGTTCCGCCCGCGTTCGGAGGACCCTGCCGACTCATACGCCTGGTCCGATCCGCATGCGGCCCGACCGCAAGCCGCTCCGCTTGCCGCCGAAGTCGAACCCGTCGTGATGCCGGAGGCGGTGGTGGAAATTGCGACGGAGTCTGCGCCGGAGCCCACGCTCGAGGCCGGCGCTCCTGCAGAGAAGCCCCGGCGCGCCCGGACCCGCAGCCGCGGAGGCCGTCGCACCGAGCCCAAGCTCAACGGAGCCGACGCCGCCACGTCGGAAGAAGCTGAAGCGATGGAGCCCGCGCCCGCGGAGGTGAGCGCTCCTGCAACCCTGGAGGCCGGCGGCGCGGAGCCGACTGAGCAGACTTCGCCGGAGCCGCCGACAGTCGAGGCTGCGCCGGAGCCCGCGCCTGAGCCGACCCCGGAGCCGGTGTTGACGCTGGTCAGTCCCGAGCCGGCGGCCGAGGTCGAGGCCATAGCCCCGCCCCCTCCCCCGGAGCCGGATCCGGCGGAAATCGTCACGCCGCCCGAGCAACCCAAGCGCGGTTGGTGGCGCAGGCGAGGCTGACGCACTAGTCTGTCCTTTGGGACGCACGCGGGGGGCGCGAGGAGTCCGCTTTGAACCGAGTCTTCGGCCGTAAGCGGGGCGCACGGCGTCCCCTCGCCCTCATCGCCAGCCTGCTGGCGGCCGCGGCGACGCTGATCGCGCCCGTCGCGGCGCAGGCGCAGAACCTGATCCGGGACACCGAGATCGAGGAGACCCTGCACGCCTACTCCGCGCCCCTGATGGAGGCCGCGGGGCTTCGGCCCAAGGACGTCACGATCCTGCTGGTCGGCGACAAGGAGCTGAACGCTTTCGCGGGCTCCGGTCAGGTGATGGGCTTCAACTCAGGCACCATCATTCAGGCCGATACGCCCAACCAGCTGAAGGGCGTCATGGCCCATGAGATCGGCCACATCGCCGGCGCCCACCCCGCGCGCCGCGGCGAGATGAACCGGGCGGGCATGCAACCGATGCTGCTGACGCTGGGCTTGGGCGCGATAGCCGCCCTCGCCGGCGCGCCGGACGCGGGCGCCGCGCTCGCGCTCAGCTCGGCGCAGTTCGGCAGCCTCGGAGCGCTGAAGTACTCGCGCGAACAGGAAGGCCGCGCGGACCAGGCGGCCGCCACCTACCTCGAGAAGACCGGGCAGTCCGGCAAGGGTCTCGTCGATTTCTTCGAGAACTTCCGCTATCAGGAGGTGTTCTCCGAAGCCCGTCGCTACCCGTACTTCGTCAGCCACCCGCTCTCGAACGACCGCATCCTGAACCTGCGGCGCCGCGTGGCCGCCTCGCCTCACTTCGAGAAGACGGACACGCCCGAGGAGATCGATCGCCTGAAGGTGATGAAGGCGAAGCTGGAAGGCTTCCTGGATCCGCCCCAGAGCACCTTCGTCAAGTACAAGGAGACCGATCGGTCCTTCCCGGCGCGCTACGCCCGTGCGATCGCTTACTACCGAGCCACCGAGACCGAGAAGGCGCTCAGCGCCATCGACGCCCTGCTGCAGGAGCAGCCCGAGAACCCCTACCTCTGGGAGCTGAGAGGCCAGGTCCTGTTCGAGGCCGGACGCGCCAAGGAGGCGGAGGCGCCTCACCGCCGGTCGGTCGAGCTCAAACCCGACGCTCCCCTGCTGCGCATCAACCTGGCCCAGGCCATGCTGGCGCAGGAAGACAAGACCAAGGTCGCCGAGGCCGAGGACCAGCTGCGCAAGGCCCTCGCTCTGGAGGAGGACAACAGCTTCGCCTGGCGGCTGATGGCCCAGGCTCACGACGTGAAGGGCGAGCCCGGGCTCGCCCGCCTCGCCTCGGCCGAGGCGCATTATGCACTTGGTGACCTTAAGCAGGCCAAGGTGTTCGCCATGCGCGCGCGGGAACAGCTAACGGCCAACACGCCGGAATGGCGGCGCGCGACCGACATCGTGCTGGTCTCCAAGCCGACCGATGCGGACCTGAAGTCCATCGCGCGGGGCGGCGAAGGCCCCGGCTGACCCTCAAGGACCCTGATGCGCGCTCCCCTGCTTCTCCTGGCGACCGCCGCCCTGCTGACTGTCGGCGGCTGCGCCCGCAGCGACGACGCGGCCTTCGGCCAGCGCGTCCGCGCCTACCTGCTGGAGCACCCCGAGGTGCTCGAGGAAGCCATCACCAAGCTGAACGAGCAGAAGGCGCAGACCGCCGCCGCCGAGACGGTGAAGCTCGTGTCCGCCAATCGGAAGGCGCTCGAGCGAGACGCACGCGACCCTGTGATCGGTAACCCGGACGCGCCGATCACGGTCGTGGAGTTCTTCGACTACCGCTGCGGCTTCTGCAAATCCGCCGCGCCCGACGTGCTCGCCTTGGCTGCGGAGAACAAGGACGTTCGTGTGGTCATGAAGGAGATGCCGATCCTCGCCGACCCGCAGACGGGCCGCATCGGGGTCTCGCTCCAAGCGGCCAAGGTCGCGCTCAAGGCCAAGGAGAAGGGCAACTACCCCGAGGTCCACAGGGCGTTGATGGCCGAACGCGCGCTGGACGCCGCCGCGGTCGAGCGGATCGCCCGGGCCAACGGCATCGACCCTGAGGCGCTGGACGCGCCGGCGCTGGAGCAGCACCTGCGGGATGTCCAGAACCTCGCCTCCACGCTCCAGGTCGACGGCACCCCGGCGTTCTTCGTGGGCGACAAGGTGATCGCCGGCGCCGACATGGGGGCGCTCCAGCAGGCCATCGCCGAGCAGCGCCAGAAGAGCTGAGCTCGGGCCGCCTTAGATCAGCCCGGCGAGCGGAGAACTCGGGCTGGCGTAGAGCCGCCTCTGCATGCGCCCGGCCAGATAGCCCTCTCGACCTGCAATCACCGCGTGCTTCATGGCGCGCGCCATGCGGATCGGGTCCTTGGCTTCCGCGATGGCCGTGTTCATCAGCACGGCGTCGCAGCCCAGCTCCATGGCGACCGCGGCGTCCGAAGGCGTCCCTACGCCCGCGTCGACCAACACCGGAACTTTCGCCTGCTCCACGATCAGCCGGATGTTGACGCGGTTCTGAATGCCCAGCCCGCTGCCGATCGGCGCGGCGGCCGGCATGATCGCCGCGGCTCCCGCTTCTTCGAGGCGCTTGGCCATGACCACGTCGTCGGTGCAATAGACCATGACGTCGAAGCCCTCCTTCACCAGCAGTTCCAGCGCACGCAGGGTCTCGGGCATGTCCGGGTAGAGGTGCGGGGTGTTGGACAGCACCTCCAGCTTCACCAGGCTCCAGCCGCCCGCCTCCCGCGCGAGGCGCAGGGTCCGCACCGCGTCCTCCCCCGTGAAGCAGCCCGCCGTGTTGGGCAGATAGGTGAAGCGCTCAGGCTTCACGTAGTCCGCCAACATCGGCTGGCTCGGGTCCGACAGGTTCACCCGCCGCAGCGCCACCGTGACGATCTCCGCGCCCGCCGCCTGGGCCGCGGCGGCGTTGAGCGCGTAGTCCTTGTACTTGCCCGTCCCCACGATGAGGCGGGAGGTGAAGGTCCGCCCGGCGACGGTCCAGGTGTCGGCGTCAACGGCGGCGGCGGTCGCGACAGCCGGTCGGGCGAGGGTGTCGGTCATGCCCGCTTGTAGCGCTCGGCCTGGGTTGTGGAAACGGCATTGAGATGGACATCAAACGATGTCATTTTAAGTGTACCGGGGAGCTTCAAGATGCGCACCACCGTGAACCTCGACGACGCTCTCCTCGCGGATGCTCGAGAGTATCTGGGGCCTGTCGAAACGAGCGCCCTGCTCAAAGAGGCGCTCCGCTCGCTGATCGAGCGGGAGGCGTCCCGTCGGTTGGCGCGGCTTGGAGGGACCGAGCCGAACCTTAAGGCGCCGCCCCGGAGACGCTTTCCGCCCGCCCAGGCGGCTGAATGAAGGTCGTCGACACTTCGGTTTGGATCGATCACCTCAACCGTCGCGCGGACACCGAGCTTGAAGCGCTGCTCTCGCGACGCTTGGTCCTGCTCCACCCGTTCGTTCTGGGCGAGGTCGCCATGGGCGGCATGCGCCAGCGAGCCATGATACTGAAGGCCCTGGCGGCTCTCGAACGGCCGACGCTGGCCGCTCCCGAGGAGGTGCAGCATATGGTCGAGCAACGCCGCCTCTGGGGAACCGGCCTGAGCTACGTTGACGCTCACCTGCTCGCGAGCGCCATACTCACCCCCGGCGCGACGATCCTGACCCGGGACAAGCGTCTCGCCGACGCCGCCGCCCGCCTGGGCGTCGGCTGACCACCTCAGCCGCCGCCGATGAAGTGGACGATCTCGATGCGGTCCCCGTCGGCTAGCGGGGTCGCCAGGTAGAGCGAGCGCGGGACGATCTCGAGGTTCCGCTCCACCGCCACCTTGCGGACGTCCAGCCCCAGCTCCGCCACCAGGGCGGCGATGGTCCCGGCGTCCGTCTCGCGCGCGTCTCCGTTCAGGTGCAGTCGCATGGCGGCCGCCTTGTGACCCCGGCCCCCGCCCTTTACAAGTCGCCGGATTCGCGGCCGCCTCTACGCGCCGAGCCAGACCCGCGGGTCCATGTCCCTGCCCTCCGCCAAACCGATCTTCGTGCTCAACGGCCCCAACCTGAACCTTCTCGGGGTGCGGGAGCCGGCGGTGTACGGGCGCGAGACCCTCGACGACATCCGCAGTCGCTGCGAGGCGCGAGCCGCCGCGCTCGGCTGCACCATCGAGTTCCGCCAGAGCAACCACGAGGGCGAGCTTATCGACTGGCTGCATGAGGCGCGCACGGCCGCCGACGCGGTGGTCCTCAACGCCGCCGGCTATGGCCACACCTCCGTGGCCCTGCACGACGCGATCAAGGCTATCGGCATACCCGTGATCGACTGTCATCTGTCCAACACCGCCGCCCGCGAGCCCTTCCGGCATCACAGCTATGTCGCCATGGCGGCGGCCGGCGTGGTGGCGGGCTTCGGCCCGGTCTCCTACGACCTGGCGATCGAGGCGGCCGCGCGCCTGATCGCCCTTCGCGGCCAGGCCGCCTGACCCGAAAGAGCCCAGCCATGCCCGACACTCCCGCCGAGTCCCGCCCTATCGACGCCAGCCTCGTCCGCGAGCTGGCGGACATCTTGTCGGACACTGGCCTGACCGAGATCGAGGTGGAGCGCGGGGACCTGCGCATCCGCGTGGCCCGCGAGGTGACCGTCGCCGCGGCCCCGATGGTCCAGCATGTGGCCGCTCCGATGCCCCCTGCAGCTGCACCAACCCAGCCCGCCGCTCCCGGCCCGGCCGCTGCGCCTCAGGGCGATACGGTGAACTCGCCCATGGTCGGCACCGCCTACCTGCAGGCCAAGCCCGGCGACCCGCCGTTCGTGCGCGAAGGCGACACGGTCAGCGAAGGCCAGACCTTGCTGATCATCGAAGCCATGAAGACCATGAACCCCGTCCCGGCGCCGCGCGCGGGTCGGATCGTCCAGGTCCTGGTCAGCGATTCCCAGCCCGTCGAATACGGCGAGCCGCTGTTCGTCATCGCCTGACCCGTGCCGATGTTCGACAAGGTTCTGATAGCGAACCGGGGCGAGATCGCGCTCCGCATCCACCGCGCCTGCAAGGAGATGGGCATCGCCACCGTTGCGGTGCATTCCGAAGCGGACCGCACCGCCATGCACGTGCGCCTGGCCGACGAGAGCGTCTGCATCGGTCCCGCCCCGGCCGCCAAGAGCTACCTGAACATCCCTTCGATCATCGCCGCGGCCGAGATCACCGGGGCCCAGGCGATCCACCCGGGCTACGGCTTCCTGTCGGAGAACGCCCGCTTCGCCGAGATCGTGGAGGCGCACGGCATCACCTTCATCGGGCCCAAGCCCGAGCACATCCGCATGATGGGCGACAAGATCACCGCCAAGCAGGCGGTGAAGGAGGCGGGCATCCCCGTCGTCCCGGGCTCGGACGGGGGCGTGTCGACCGACGAGGAGGCGATCGCCGCGGCCGAAGCGATCGGCTACCCCGTCCTCATCAAGGCCGCGGCCGGCGGGGGCGGACGCGGCATGAAGGTGGCCCGCGATGCGGACAGCCTGATCGAGGCGGTGTCCACCGCCCGCACCGAAGCTCAGGCCGCGTTCGGCGACGGCACGGTCTACATGGAGCGCTACCTCCAGACCCCCCGCCACATCGAGCTGCAGGTCATCGCCGACGCTCACGGCAACGTCTGCCACCTGGGCGAGCGCGACTGCTCGCTGCAACGTCGACACCAGAAGGTGCTGGAGGAGGCCCCCTCCCCGGCCATCGACTACCCGACCCGGAACCGCATCGGCCAGGTGGTGGTCGAGGCGATCAAGCGCATCGGCTACCTGGGCGTGGGCACGATCGAGTTCCTGTACGAGAACGGCGAGTTCTTCTTCATCGAGATGAACACGCGCCTGCAGGTGGAGCACCCGGTCACCGAGCAGATCACCGGCATCGACCTGGTGCGCGAGCAGATCCGCATCGCGGCCGGCCTGCCCCTGCCCTTCACCCAGGACGACGTGGTGTTCGAGGGTCACGCCATCGAATGCCGGATCAACGCGGAGAGCCCCCGCTCCTTCACGCCCTCGCCGGGCTTGGTGACCGACTTCCACGCGCCCGGCGGGCTGGGCGTCCGGCTCGATTCGGCGCTCTACGCCGGCTACGCCATCCCGCCATACTACGACAGCCTCGCCGGCAAGCTGATCGTGCACGGCCGGGATCGGAACGAGTGCATCGCGCGGCTGCGCCGCGCGCTCGGCGAGATGGTGGTGGCCGGGATCGAGACCACTATCCCCCTGTTCCAGGACCTGCTGAACGAGCCCGACATCCTCGCCGGCGCGTACAACATCCACTGGTTGGAGCAGTGGATCCGCGACCAGGGCTGAGGGGGCGCGTGCAGGCCTTCACCGCCGACGACCTCCTGGCCTGCTACCGCCAGGGCGTCTTCCCCATGGCGGACAGCCGCGACGATCCTCGCATCTTCCTCATCGATCCGGAGCGGCGGGGCGTGCTGCCGCTGGACCGCTTCCACGTGCCCCGCCGCCTCGCGCGCACGCTCCGGGGAGACCCGTTCGAAATCCGTATCGACAGCGCTTTCGATCAGGTGCTCGTCGAGTGCGCGACGCCACGGGACGACCGCTCCGAGACCTGGATCAATCGCGGCATCGAGGGGCTGTATCTCGACCTTTTTCAGCGTGGATTCGCCCACAGCGTCGAGTGCTGGAGCGACGGACGGCTGGCGGGCGGCCTCTACGGCGTCGCCGTGGGGGCCGCCTTCTTCGGCGAGAGCATGTTCAGCGCCGCGCGCGACGCCAGCAAGGTCGCCCTCGCCCACCTGGTGGCGCGCCTGAAGGTCGGCCGCTACCGCCTCCTGGATGCTCAGTTCATGACCGGGCACCTGGCCCAGTTCGGGGCCGAGGAGATCACCCGGGCGGCTTATCGCCGACGCCTCGCCACCGCCCTGGCCCGGGAAGGCGACTTCTACGCCGCGCCCGCGGCCTTCGCCGGCGCGGAGGTCTTACAGCTGATCAGCCAGGCGTCGTAGACCGGGTGCTCGAAGGGCTGCAGGCCCGGCGAGCTCGCGAAGGTCCAGCCCCGGAACACCTGGCGCGCCTCGGCGACCGGCTTGCCCGGCGCCATCTTCGGCTCCGAAGTGACCACCAGGTGAGCCATGTCGTCCCGGAAGTCCTCGTCTTCCGCCGTGGTTTCACAAGCGCGGAGCGTGAAGATCAGGGTCTTGTAGCGGACCGGCTGGCCGATCTTGGCCTCGAACTGGATCGTCTCGGCCGTGACCTTGTCCACCGCGCGGATGACGGCGGCCTGGTAGCGGGGCCGGCGCATGGGCGGCGGCGGGGGCGGCGGCGGCTCGATCGGCTCCAGGTTCTCGGCGGCCTCGGCCGCCATCTCGGTGGAGGCGCGGTTCTCCTGGGCGGTGAGCACGCCCGGGTCGACCGGCGCCAGCACGCTCGGCGTGTCGCCGGGCGCCGGCGGGGGCGCCTCCTCGGGCGGCGCCGCTTGCTGGCCCAGCGGGTCCGGCAGCGTGGTCGGGTCGTTGAACGGATCGGGCAGCGGAGTCGCCGGCGGGGGCTGGACCGCCTGAGCGTACACCAGGCCGGCCGCGCAGAGCACGCCGCTAAGGCCGATCACGGGTGCGAGCAGACGCTTCACGTCACTCTCCAGGATAAGGGTCGGCCGCCGAAGAGGGCGGGGTCGCCGCAGGAGCCGGGGCGCCCGGCTGCGGCCGCAGCACTTGGCCGATCAACCCGAACAGGTCGACCGCGCCCTGACTGTTCTCGATCTGGCCGCCCGGCTCCAGGGTCTCCACGGCCCCGCCAGGGGCGATCGACACGTGAGAACCCCCGAGCAGGCCGTCGCTGGTGATCTTGGCCGTCGAGTCGGCGGGAAGCTTCACGCCGCCCTGCAGCGTCAGGCGGGTGACGGCCAGATAGCTCTGCGGGTCCAGTTCCACGTCGGAGACGGTCCCGACCTTCACCCCGGCGACCCGAACGTCGGCGCCGGGCGCGAGCCCGCCGGCCTGCCCGAAGCGCGCCGTCAGCTCGTAGCCGCCCCGCCCGCCGCCGTTCCCGGCCGCGCTCAGCGCATAGGCGAGAAAGAGCCCGGCCGCGCCCAGCACGGCGGCGCCGACCACGGTCTCGGCAAGGCGCTCACGACCCGCCACGGCCTACTCCGGCCGCCACGCTTCGTAGTCGCCCGTGGCCCGCGCCCGCTCGCCGCCACGGGCGATCGAGCCCTTGGGCCGGTAGGCGAAGGGCGTGCCCGACAGGTTGGGCCGGTGCTCTCGCTGCCAGGCCTTCACCGGCAGGACCGCCTCGGTCGGCGGCAGGTCCAGGGTATGGTGGAGCCAGCCGAACCACTCCGGCGGCACCTTCGATGCGTCGGCGTAGCCGTCGTAGATGACCCAGCGCCGCTTGCGGCCGTCGTAGCTGTTCTTGTTGGTCTTCGCTTCGAAGTACTTGTTGCCGTACTGGTCCGTCCCCACCGGCAGGCCGAGCCGCCGGATCGTGAACAGCGTCCCGAGGGTGGCGCCGTTCCACCAGGTGAATATGCGCTTGAGCAAGGGAGAGGACCTGCGTCGAACTGGGGCGGGAGCATACCCGCGCCGTCGGTTTCGCCGCAAGCGCGGGCGCCCCGCGCTATGGTCACATCCGCGTCTACGCCGAACACCGCAGTAGGCGACCCCACAAACCCCGCGTAAGTTCGCTCCGAATGGAACGACGGCGGAGCGGGATCGTGGAGCACTTCGACGTTCTGGTGGTCGGGGCCGGGATCTCCGGCGTCGGCGCCGCCTACCACCTGACCCAGCAGCGTCCGGAAACCTCGTTCGTGGTGCTGGAGGCCTTGGACGGGTTCGGCGGCACCTGGCTGACCCACCGCTACCCGGGCGTCCGCTCCGACAGCGACCTCTACACCTTCGGCTACCGCTTCAAGCCGTGGACCGGAACCCCGATCGCCAGCGGGGCCGAGATCCTGAAGTACATGAACGAAGTGATCGAGGAGAACGACCTCGCCCGCCACATCCGCTATCGTCACCGGATCACCCGGGCCGACTGGTCCAGCGACACGAACCTTTGGACGGTCGAGGCGGAGCGCGGCGACACCGGCGAGACCGCCCGGTTCACGACCAACTTCCTGTGGATGTGCCAGGGCTACTACCGGCACGACCAGGGCTACACGCCCCAGTGGGACGGCATGGCCGACTACCAGGGCCGCGTCGTCCACCCGCAGACCTGGCCCGAGGACCTGGAGCTCGCCGGCAAGCGGGTCGTCTGCATCGGGTCCGGGGCCACCGCCGCGACGCTGATCCCGGCCATCGCGGGCCAATGCGAGCACGTCACCCTGCTCCAGCGCTCGCCCACCTACTTCTTCCCGGGCGCCAACGTCGACGAGCTGGCCGATCAGCTGAGGGCGCTCGAGGTCGACGAGACCTGGATCCACGAGATCGTCCGCCGCAGACGCCTGTTCGATCAGGACGCCATCACCCGCCGCTGCAAGGAGGAACCCGAGGCTGTGCGGGAGGAGCTGCTCGCGGGGGTTCGGGCCTTCCTGCCCGAAGAGCAGGTCGCGGCGCACTTCACCCCGAGCTACCGGCCCTGGCAGCAGCGGCTCGCCTTCATCCCGGACGGGGACCTGTTCCAGGCCATTCAGAGCGGTCAGGCGTCCGTCGCCACCGGCGAAATCGAGCGCTTCACGCCTACCGGCGTTCGCCTGAAGTCCGGCCAGGAGATCGAGGCCGACGTCGTGATCACCGCGACAGGCTTCGACCTCTCGGTGCTCGGCGGGATCGCCTTCAACGTGGACGGCGAGCCCGTCGACTTCGCCCGGACTGTCACTTACCGGGGCATGATGTTCACCGGGGTGCCGAACCTCGCCTGGGTGTTCGGCTACTTCCGCGCCAGCTGGACCCTGCGGGTCGACATCATGGCGGACTTCGTCTGCCGCCTGCTGGCGCACATGGAGGCGAGGGGCGTGACCAAGGTCGCCGTCCAGCTGCGGCCGGAGGACAGGGACATGCCGCTGCTTCCCTGGATCAGCCCGGAGGACTTCAACCCCAACTACCTGATGCGCTCCATGCACCTGATGCCCAGGCGCGGGGACAAGCCCGAATGGGCGCATACCCAGGACTATTGGCGCGAGCGCAAGGACCTGCCCACCGTTGATCTGGACGGACCGGAGTTCGTCTACGAAGGGGCGCGGCGGTCGAAGGCCGAAGCGGCCTGATCACGGCGGCTGTTTACCACATCTAGCGAGCCGGCCCCGCGACCCCGCAAGCTGTTGCGGCGCCAAGCGGCTCGCCCTAGCCTCCTGCGACTCGAAGGTGAGCCCGGAGGCCGCCCATGCCCCACCCGCTGGTGGAAGCCGCCCAAGGCGTCACGCTCGAGCCGCGCGAGGCGAACGGCCGGACCGTGCTCGCCCCCCGCAGCTGGTCCACCGCGCAGGTGGAGGCTTGGGACGACGCCCTGCCGCGCGACGGCGGGCCCACACCACAGCGCTGCAGCCCAGCTTTCGGCGGGCGGCTGGCCCGTTTCGCCGAGCGGCACGCGCCGAAAGGCGGGCGACCGCTCCTGGAAGCCAGCTTGCTGCTCGGCCTCGCGGCGCCGGGTTCAACCTTGGACGAGCAGAGCGTGGCGGGTCTGCCCGCTCTGCGTGCCATCGCCGCCGAGCGACGCGCGGTAGGAGCCGCGGCCGCGGGGGCTCGAGCGGTCTCTGCGTCGCTGCAGTCGGTTATGGACGCCGTCGCCCGTTGCGAGGGTGGGCCCGCAGCCTGCGCCGATCCGCGCCGCAACGCCGCTCTCGCCCGCGCCGTTCTGGCCGCTCGCGTCGTCGGCGCCGACGACGCGCTGATCGCGGAGGCGATCCGTCTGGCCGGAGCGGGCGAGCCCTGCTGGGCCATGCTCCGTGACGAGAGCGTGCGAAGCGTCGCCGCCGTGGTCCCGCCGACGACGTGGGCCGAGGCCGCCGCGGTCGGGCTCGGGCTGGCTGATGGCGCCCTGACCCTGGCCCGTTCGGCCCTGCCGTCGCCCGTCGTCGTGCTCAACCTGGCCGCAGGCGAGGCGGAACAGGCGCTCGAGCTCGCGGCCATCTGGTCGCGCGCGCCCTGCCTGGGTCTCGCCGGTCTGGCGGAGGCCCTGGTGCGCCGCGGCCTCGCCTATGACGAGCGTGCGGGCCGCGTCTTCGGCGCCGAACTGATCGCCGCCCTCCGCCGCGGCGCCCCGAACACCCCCCTGGTCTTGATGGACGACCCGGAGGCCGCGCTGCGCCTGGGCGGCGTCTCCACAGGAGCGGAGCCTTGGTCCGGCCCCATCGCCGGGGTCGAGACCGCGGACGGATTGATCCTCCCCCGCATCCGCCCCGAGGCGGAGAACGCCGCGGCGGCGCTCGCACCGACAACCTGCTTGACGACGGTCCTGCTCGGGACGCGCACCCTGGCCGGCGCGCCTCACCTCGATCCCGCGCTCCTGCGGGCCAAGGGCTTCACCGCTCATGAGCTCGCCGTGATCGAGGACGCGCTGCAAACCGCCCCTACCCTCGCCCAGGCCTTCGCCCGGCTGGACGCAGGCTTCCTCCAGGACGTGCTCGACATCCCGCTGGAGGACGCGGCCCATTCCGCGCTCGACGTCCTCAGGGCGATCGGGCTCACGCCCGAGCAGGTCGCCGAGACCGAGGCCCACGTGCTCGGAGGCTCGGCAAGTTGGAGCGACCTGCCGGACGCCCTTGCGGCCGTGCTCGCGCCGGGCGCCGAGGTCGACGCGCGCGCGCGCATGGCCGCCGCGCTCGAAACGGCCGGGGCTGCGGTCGTGCTCACCGCCTCCCTGCCCTGGGACGCCGCTACGGCTGCGGCCGCGGACGTCGCAAGCGCCACGGCCGAGGCGGGCGTCTCCGCCGTCCGACTACGGCGCGAACCGGCTCCGCCGACCTCCCTCTGGCCCGAGCTGTCCGCCGAAGCGCCGCGCCCGCCCCGGCCCGAGCCGATCGTGACCGAGCGCATCGTCGAGCGGATCGTCGAGCGCGCCCGAGAGCGGCGCAAGCTCCCCGACCGCCGGAAAGGCTACATCCAGAAGGCCGCGGTCGGCGGCCACAAGGTCTACCTGCACACCGGCGAGTACGACGACGGCGAACTCGGCGAGATCTTCATCGACATGCACAAGGAGGGCGCCGCCTTCCGCAGCCTCATGAACAACTTCGCCATCGCGATCAGCATCGGCCTCCAATACGGCGTGCCGCTGGAGGAGTTCGTCGACGCCTTCGTCTACACCCGCTTCGAGCCCGCCGGCCCGGTGACCGGCAACGACTCGATCCGCTCGGCGACCTCGATCCTGGACTACCTCTTCCGGGAGCTGGCGGTCAGCTACCTGGACCGGCAGGACCTCGCCAACGCCGACCCCGACGCGCTCAACGCCGACGGCCTGGGCGGGGGCTCAGGCGAGGGCGAGACCCAGCCCGCCGCCAAGTTCATCTCCAAGGGCTTCAGCCGGGGCGCCGCGCCCGACAACCTCGTCTTCCTGCCCTTCGGCCAGGGTCGCCGCGGCGCGCCCCTGCCCGATGCGGATCAAGCCGACATCTGCCCGGCGTGCGGCGACCTGGGGCTCGTGCGTAAAGGCTCAGGGTTCGTCTGCGACAGCTGCGGGTCGGCTCACGCAGGCGCGCGGGACTAAGCCGCTCAGCCGCCTGCCGCCTGCCAGACCTGCACCACCGAGAGCACCGCCCCGACCACGGCCAGCACGAGAAGGATCAGCTTGATCAGCCCGTTCTGATCGATCGAGCGCCCGCGGGCCTCCAGCACCCCGATCAGTCCGTCCTCGCCGGGCAGCCGCTTCATCGGCTTGTCGCCCAGGAAGGCGTTCACCGCGTCGAAGAAAGCTCTGTGTGCCGACGATCCGGCCTGGAACAGGTGGTTCCGCCCCTCAAGGGCGACGAGCTTGGCGCCCGGGATCGTGGCCGCGATCTCCTGGCCCCACTCGAAGGGCACGATGGTGTCGTCCCGGCAATGCAGGACCAGGGTCGGCGCCGTCACCTCCGGCAGGCGCGCGGAGACGTCCACGCGGCCGCTGGCCTCCAGGTGCAGGACCGCGGTCTCGGCGGTGGAGCTGACCTTCTGCAGGCGATTGTATGCCCGGTGCTGCTCGGCCGTGCCGTCCGGCAGGAAGCGGGTGCTGAACCACTGGCGATGGGCGTCGTGGTCCACCCCCCAGCCCTGCCGGATCAGGGACTTGGCGAGCTCGAACTTCTGCAGGCTGACTTCGTCGGCGTCCCGCAGCATCCCCCTCGCGAACCCGCCGTAGATGATCAGGCGGTCGACGCGCTCGGGATGGCGGGCGGCGTAGGCGATGGCCGTCGCCGCGCCCTGCGAGGCCCCGAACAGGGTGAAACGGGGAAAGCCCGTGGCCGCCGCGACGGCCTCCAGGTCCTCCATCCACGCGTCGAAGTCGATGTCCGTCCGATCCCGCTGGCTCATGCCCTGGCCGCGAGGGTCGTAGCGGATCAGCGTGTGGCGCTGGTTCAGGCCCAGCATGACATGGTTCCAGATGGAGTCGGTGAAGTCGTGCTCCAGGTGGGTCAGCCAGTGGGAGGTGCGGATGATCGGCGAACCCCGGCCGGTGACGGCATAGGCGATTCGCGCGCCGTCCACCGTCGTGCAGTACCGGATCTGCTGCTTCACCGGCCGTCCCCACCCCGCCCGGCGGAATGATCCGCATAGGCGCGCGGAGATCAACCGCTTTAGCCAAGCTCGCCGCAGCGGCGGTCAGAGGACATGGTGGAATTCCCGCCGCTCTCGTCGCACAGTGGTCCGGCGGACCGGAGCTGGAGATCGTCGTGGCGGGCCTAAAGGACAAGCGCGGCTTCATCGACAAGGACCGGCTCGATCTCTCCGAGCGTCAGGCCGTCGAATACTGGATGAAGCGCTGGAGCGTCACCCGCGAGCAGCTCACGGCCGCGCACCGACGGGCCGGGCGGATGGTCAAGGACATCGCCGCCGACCTGGGCAAGAAGCGCTGATCCGGGCGGTCAGCGCCGCAGGGGCGGAACCACCGACCGCATTCTGGAATCCTCTCCATCGGCGAGGTCCGACCAGACCCGCGCCGAGCGCTCGAACTTCTCGCGGACGTGCTGCAGCCCCGCCGCCTCGCCGGCGCGCCGGGCGTCCGAAGCGAAGGCCCGAAACTCGGCGGCCCTGACCTCGTGCCGATTCGGCGCCTTGGGACCGTCCTCGACGGGCTCGAGCCGCTGGATCTCCGTGGTGGCGTCGGCGTCGATCGAGGAGAGAGCGGTCATGCGGCTTCCTTGGAATTGGCCGCGAACAAGCGCGGCCTTCAGATATAGTCAGTGCCTACCATAAAGTAAGGACAGGCGACACCCGCAGATCATCACCAAAGTTTTTCCAGGGACTTTTCAGCACTTTCGGTGTAGAGAACCTGATGAACCTCACATCAGGCGAAGTCGGCGCTCTCCGAAAACTCTCGTTCGGGCGAAACAGCGAGCGCGATTTCGTCAAGATCGCCGCGGCCAACGCGCTCACCGGCTTCGGCCTGGCCACCCGAACGCGCCAGGGCTGGGCGATCACGGCGGCGGGGCAGGCGTGGCTCAGCGAGCAGTCGGCCAACGATCAACCCGGCTGCGCCGGCGAGATCATCGCCTTCGCGCGGCCCGCGGCGGCGGCGGTCCAGTGACCGAGCTTGAGCAGTCGCTCCAACGCGAGAACGCATACCTGAAGCAGCGGAATGCTCAGCTGCAGTCCGACGTCACCGACCTGGAGGCCCAGCTGGAGCGGCTGAACCGCACGCTCGAACGGAACATGGCGCGCCGCGCCGAGGGTCAGCCCAACCCGCTCTCAGGCGGGCAATAGGCCCCAGGCGTCGAGCCGCGGCCCGCAGCGGAAGCCTTCGAACAGGGTCTGATGCGAGCGGATCATGCGATCCGCCGTCCGCGGGTCGGGCTCCAGCGACCAGTCGTCCAGCTGGAACGTGCCGCCCAGCAGCACCCCGTCCGCACGGGGAAACATGTACCCCGCCTGGCCGCTGAAGGCGTACGTCACCTCGGGCTGCGGCAGCAGGACCGCGAGCTGGCCCCGGGCCGGCCTCAGCTCCTGATCTCCGAACAGGTCGCGCGCGCCGAGCCCGGTGCAGTTGAACACCAGCCGCTCGGGCAAGGCCTGTAGTTCGGCCGGTGCCGCGAACCGGCGCACCTCGACCTTCCCGCCCGCCGTCTGCACGTCGCGCAGGAGCTGGCGCAGGTACCGGCCCGTCTCGACGTACAGGGTGTCGAAGCGGCTCAGTCCTTCCACGGGAAAGGGATGCTCCGCCCGCTTCAGGCGGCGGCCGGCCGGGTGGTAGCGATCGAGCGGATCCGCGGGGTCCGGGATGTCGGTGTTCTCGGTGTAGGTGGGCAGCCAGCGCACGCCGTAGTCGTCGCCCACCATGATCTGGAACCGCCGCCAGCTGTAGGCCAGGGCCGCGTGGAAGCGGGCGCGCCACTCGGGCGTGACGGAGTCCTCGCGGTAGTGCCCGAAGGGACTCCACTGGCCGCCGGCGATGTTGGAGGTGGTGTCGGGCGGCAGGGCGGCCGTGTAGATCGTCACCGGCAAGCCGGCTTCCTGCAGCAGCCGCGCCGTGGTCAGGCCCATGATCCCCGCCCCGATCACCGCCGCCGCGCCGGAACGCCCTGGGACGCCGAGCTTCACCGCCTCCAGCGACGTGCCCCAGCTCAGCGTGATCCCAGCCCCGCCGTGGCCGTAATTGTGGATCAGCCGCGTGTCCCCCAGCGCCTCGGCCCGGACCACATACCCCGAGGCCCGATAGGGGCGCAGACCGACGACATGCCGGATCACCCGGCTCGGCTCCACCTTCACCGGCGGCAGGCAGGCGCCTGTCGCGCTCTGCGTCGTCGGGGCCGAAGCCGAGGCCGCCCGGGTCGTGGCGCAACCCGGGAGCACGAGGCCCGCGCCGCCAAGCGCGCCCGCCGCGATCAGCTGACGACGGCGGGGGGAGAAGTCAGGGGAAAACACCCCTTCGATCTACCCGGCCCGCCTCCGCAGGTGAAGGTGGCGGACGCGCCCACCGCCGCCCGCCGGCTGTCGGGCCAAGCTTGAGCGTGCTAGCTTGAAGCGGCCCAAGGAGCTCGCCGGCATGAACCCGAACAAGGCGTTGTGGGAGAAGGGCGACTTCACCCGACTGGCCGCGACCATGCGCGAGAGCGGCGAGGCGCTGGTCGCCACCCTGGGGGTCGGCCCGGGCCTGGACGTGCTGGATCTCGGTTGCGGCGACGGCACGACAGCGCTCCCCTCGGCCGAGCTCGGCGCGCGCGTGCTTGGCGTCGACATCGCCTCTAACTTGGTGGCGGCCGGCAAAGCCCGTGCGGCGGCGGCCGGGCTGGAGAACCTACGCTTCCAGGAGGGCGACGCCTCCGACCTCAAGGAGCTGGCCGACGCCAGCTTCGACCTCGTCGTCAGCATCTTCGGCGCGATGTTCGCGCCGCGCCCCAACGACGTCGCGCGCGAGATGGTGCGGGTGACGCGGCCCGGCGGCCGCATCGTCATGGGCAACTGGATCCCGGGCGATCCGACCCTGGTCGCCCAGGTGCTCAAGATCAGCGCCGCCTACGCGCCGCCGCCGCCGGAGGGGTTCATCAGTCCCGTGACCTGGGGCGTGGAGGACACGGTCCGCGAACGCTTCGGAGCCGTCCGTGCCGCAGGATCGCATCGCCTGCGAACGCGCCACTTACACCTTCCGGCGCCCGGGCCCGCCGCTCGAGTTTCTCGACCTCTTCCGGCGCTTCTACGGCCCGACCATGAACGCCTTCGAGGCGGCCGAAAAGAACGGCCGCGCCGAGGCGTTGCACGAGGAGCTTTCGCGCCTCTTCGTCTCCCTGAACGAGGCTGGTGACGACCAGACCGTGATCCCCGCCACCTACCTTAAGGTCACCGTGACCAAGCCGTGAGCCTCGCTGGCCCGGCGTTTGCGAGCCAGCGCCTGAACGCCTCAACCGCTTCAAGGCCGCGCCAAGATGAAACATTCGATCGCCTCTCTCGCCGCGCTGCTGACCCTGGCGGTCGCTGCGCCCGCCGCCGCCCAGAACGCAGGCCAGATCGGCGCCGTGCAGCGCGGCGCCAGTTGCCCGGGCTGCAACCTGTTCCAGGCGGACCTGTCGGGTCGTGAGATGGCCGGACGCTCCTTCGCCGGGGCGCGCCTGCGCCAGGCGGAGCTCGGGCTGGCGGTGATGAACCGGGCGAACTTCGGCGGCGCCGACCTGCGCGACGTCAACGCTTACGGAGGCGTGTTCTCCTCGGCCAACTTCGCCGGCGCGAACCTGACGAACGCCAGCTTCGTGGGGGCGTACCTGGAGGGCGCGAACTTCCGAGGCGCCACCCTGTCGGGCGCGAATTTCTCCGGCGCGGAGATGGGCCGCGCGGTCGGCCTCAGCCAGGCGCAGTTGAATGCGGCTTGCGGCGACCAGGCGACGCGGCTTCCGGCCGGCCTGCGCATTCCCGCCTGCTGAGGCGGGTCGGACTTACGGCGAATTAAGTGGCGTCACAGCGTTCGGCGCCGCACACCGGAGGCCCTACGCGGCCCGTAAAGCCGCCGGAGACGCCGATGTTCAGTCGTATCGCCGCCGCTTTCCTGGCCTCCACCCTGTCGGTCGGCGCGGCGAACGCGACGGTGGGCGACAAGGACATCGCCCGGATGATGTCCTTCGGCGGCTCCTGCCCCAACTGCCAGTTCTCCGGCAAGCGTCTGCAGGACGCGGTGTTCGCCGGCGCGAACTTCACCAAGGCCGCCCTGGTCGGGTCCGATCTCCGCGGCGCCGAGATCATGGGCTCCAACTTCGGGTCCGCGGACTTCAGCCGCGCTGACCTTCGCGGGGCCGAGGTGATCGGCTCCAATTTCAGCAAGGCCGTCTTCGTCAACGCCCGCATGGACGGGATCGAAGCCCAGGGTGCGAACTTCTCGGGCGCCGACATGACCGGGGTGCGCCTCACCTCGGCCGAGCTGGTCGGGGCCAATTTCGGCTCAGCCGTGCTGGTCAAGGCGCTGATCAACGACGCGGAGCTCAGCGGCGCGAACCTGGCGAGCGTGCACGCGACCCATGTTTCGTTCGCCGGCACGGACCTCGATGGCGCGAACCTCGCCGGCGGCCGTTTCGAGAAGGCGGATTTCCGCAACGCCTCGCTTTCCGGGGCGCGCCTTACCGGCGGCCGGTTCGTAGGCGCGGATTTCAAGGGCGCAGACCTCGACGGCGCGGATCTGAGAGGGGTGGACCTCAGCGGCGCCCGGAACCTCAAGGCCGATCAGGTCGAGGACGCCTGCGGCGACGCCTCCACGCGCCTCCCCGCCGGCCTGGCGGCCAAGGCGTGCCGGCACAACGGCCGCATGATCCACATCGAACGCAACGGCATGTTCCCGCGTCTGGCCCCCCTCCCGCCGCTTCCCCCGAAACCGCCCAAGCCGCCGCGCTGAGGCTCAGCTCTTCAGCGGCTGAGCGATCCGCAGGTGCAACTCCTTGAGCTGCTTGTCGGCCACGGGTGACGGCGCCTGCATCAGCAGATCCTGGCCCTGCTGGTTCATCGGGAAGGCGATCACCTCGCGGATGGCCTCCTGCCCGGCCAGCAGCATGACGATGCGGTCGATCCCCGGCGCGATGCCCCCGTGCGGCGGCGCCCCGTAGCGGAAGGCGCTCAGCATGCCGCCGAACTCCCGCTCCACCGTCTCGGCGTCATAGCCGGCCAGTTCGAACGCCTTCAGCATGATGTCGGGCCGGTGGTTCCGGATCGCGCCGGACGACAGCTCCACCCCGTTACAGACGATGTCGTACTGGTAGGCCAGCACGTCGAGCGGGTCCTTGGTCGTCAGCGCCTCCATCTCGCCCTGCGGCATGGAGAAGGGGTTGTGGCTGAAGTCGACCTTCTTCTCATCCTCGTTCCACTCGAACATCGGGAAGTCGACGATCCAGGCGAAGCGGAACTCGCCCTCGGCGATCAGGCCCAGGTCCGTCCCGATCTTGGTCCGGGCGGCGCCTGCGAACTTGTAGAAGCTCCTCGGGTCTCCGCCGACGAAGAAGGCGGCGTCGCCGACCTTCAAGCCCAGCTGGTCGCGGATGGCGTTGGCGCGCTCGGCCCCGATGTTCTTGGCGATGGGCCCGGCCCCGCCCTCCTCGCCTTCCCGCCAGAAGATGTAGCCGAGGCCCGGCTGGCCCTCGCCCTTGGCCCAGTCGTTGAGGCGGTCGCAGAACGCCCGTGAGCCGCCGCCCGGACCGGGGATGGCCCAGATCGCCGCGCCTTCCTGCTCCAGCATGCGTGCGAACACCCCGAACCCGCCGCCGCGGAAGTGCTCGGACACGTCCTGCATCTCGATGGGGTTGCGAAGGTCGGGCTTGTCGCTGCCGTACTTGGCGATGGCGGTCCGGTACGGGATGCGCGGGAAGGCGCCCGGGGTCACCACCCGCTCGCCGGCGAACTCCTCGAACACGCCGCGCATGACGGGCTCCACTGCTTGGAACACGTCTTCCTGCGTGACGAAGCTCATCTCCAGATCGAGCTGGTAGAACTCCAGCGACCGGTCCGAGCGCAGCGCCTCGTCGCGGAAGCAGGGCGCGATCTGAAAGTAGCGGTCGAAACCAGAGACCATCAGCAACTGCTTGAACTGCTGGGGCGCCTGCGGCAGCGCGTAGAACTGACCCGCGTGAAGGCGGGAGGGCACCAGGAAGTCGCGCGCCCCCTCGGGCGAAGACGCCGTCAGGATTGGCGTCTGGAACTCGGTGAAGCCCTGCTCAACCATCCGCCGGCGGATGGACGCGATCACCTGGCTGCGGAGCACGATGTTCCGGTGCAGCGTCTCCCGCCGCAGGTCCAGGTAGCGGTACTTGAGCCGGATATCTTCCGGGTAGTCGGGCTCGCCGAACACCGGCAGGGGCAGCTCGGCGGCTTCGGACAAGGTCTCGAACCCGCGCACCCGCACCTCGATTTCGCCAGTGGGCAGGTTGGGGTTCACCGTCTCGGCCGACCGCGTCACCACCTCGCCGTCCACGCGGATGACGCTTTCGGCGCGGAGCCGGCTCAGCTCGTCGAAGCCGGGCGCCTCGGGCGCGGCCACCAGCTGGGTGAGCCCGTAGTGGTCCCGCAGGTCGATGAAGAGCAGGCCGCCATGATCCCGCTTGCGGTGGATCCAGCCCGACAGCCGCACGCCCGATCCCGCGTGCTCGGCGCGGAGGGCGCCGCAGGTGTGGGTGCGATAGGCGTGCATGGGAACGTAAGCTCTTGGGCTGGTCAGGCTGTGGCGCGGAAGGCGCGCTAGTCGCCACGCGGACCCTGGCAAGTCAAGGCGTCGTGCTTACGTCCCATTTTGATGTGAGGCGTCGAAGTTCGCCGCGCCCCCATGTCGTGCGACCCTCGTTCCGTCCTCCTCATTGATTCTCTTGACCGCCACTCGCGACAGATCGCTTCAAGCCACCCAGCTCCGCCTCGACTTGGAGCACGCGCCCTCGTTTGCGCGGACGGAGTTCGTGTCGTCCCCCTGCAACGCCGCCGCGGTCGCAGCTCTGGACGCCTGGCCGGACTGGATCGGAGGCGTGCTGGCGCTGGTCGGCCCGCCCGGTTCGGGCAAGACGCACCTCGCCAGCACCTGGGCGGAGCGGGCCGGGGCGCTCAAGCTGACGCCGGAGGTGCTGGCCGAACTCGACACCGCGACCCTGGGCGAGCGCCCGGTGCTGCTCGACCGCGCGGACGCCGCCTCCGACGAGGCGCTGTTCCACCTGCTCAATCGCGCCGCCGCGGGGGACGGCTCGCTGCTGCTGGTGGATCGCAAGCGCCCGAGCGCCTGGCCGACCACCCTGCCCGACCTGCGGTCGCGCCTGAACGCGGTGCGGGTGGTCGAGATCGGCGAACCCGACGACGCCCTGCTCGTGGCCGTGCTGCAGAAGTTCTTCCGCGAGCGCAGCATCACGCCCGTCGATGAGGTTCTGACCTACCTAGTCAAGCGCATCGAACGGTCGGTTCTGCAGGCCCGCGCGGTCGCCGACCAGCTCGACCGCGAGATGGACGCGCGCCAGCGTCCGCTCACCAAGGCGCTCGCGCGCTCGGTCCTGGACCGGACAGGCGCCGCCGGCGACCTGTTCGGGGAAGATGACGACGACGACGACCACCGGCCGTGAGCCTTGCTCGCCAAGACTTGAACGGGCACAACGGCTTCCCTGACGCGACCGTTGAGCCCGCCATGACCGACGCCGCGCTGGCCCCGAGCGAGGCCGCCGCCCAAGCCGCGGCCCTGGCGGCCGCCGACGCCCTGCCCCCGCCCCCCGTCTCTGCGGCCGCCGCGGACCTGCCGCTGGACGAGGCGCTGCTCGCCTCGCCCAAGCGGTTCTTCAATCGCGAGCTCAGCTGGCTGGCCTTCAACCGACGGGTCATCGAGGAGTCCGAGAACCCGGAGCACCCGCTCCTGGAACGGCTGCGCTTCCTCTCCATCAGCGCCAACAACCTGGATGAGTTCTTCATGGTCCGGGTGGCCGGCCTCAAGGGGCAGGTCCGCGAGGGCGTGCGCGTGGTCAGCCAGGACGGCCTGACCCCGGCCGAGCAGCTGGAGCAGATCACCGCGGCCGCCGGCGAACTGATGGCCATCCAGCAGCGCCGCTGGCGCGAGCTGCGCCGCGAAATGGCCGAAGCCGGGTTGTTGCTCGTCAAGCGCGAGGAAGTCACCGAAGCCGATCGCGCCTGGCTGGAGGCGCAGTTCCAGGCGCAGCTCTTTCCGGTGCTCACGCCCCTGGCGATCGACCCCGCGCACCCGTTCCCGTTCATCCCGAACCTGGGCTTCTGTCTCGCCCTGAAGCTCCGCCGCCCGGCGGACGGCAGGACGCTCTACGCGCTGATCCCGGTGCCCACTCAGGTGCAGCGGTTCTGGAACCTGCCGCCCGGGCCCAAGGGGCGCAAGCGCTTCATCCCGCTGGAGAGCGTGCTCGCCCTTTTCACCGACCACCTTTTCCCCGGCATGCTCGTCGAGTGCCGAGGCGCTTTCCGTGTCATCCGCGACAGCGACGTGGAGATCGAGGAAGAGGCCGAGGACCTCGTCCGCGAGTTCGAGGCTATGCTGAAGCAGCGGCGCCTCGGCTCGGTCGTGCGGATTAAGATCGAAGCCGCCATGCCCGCGGAGCTGCGCGCCTTCATCACCGAGCACCTGGGCGCCGACGGGCAGGACATCACCGTCGTCGACGGCATGCTCGGCTTGGCCCAGCTCTCCGAACTGGTGAGCGCCGGCCCCCGCGCTCTGAAGTTCAAGGCCTTCGAGCCCCGCTTCCCCGAGCGGGTGCGGGACCATGGCGGCGACTGCTTCGCCGCCATCCGCGAGAAGGACATCCTGGTCCACCACCCGTTCGAGAGCTTCGACGTGGTGGTTCAGTTTCTCCGGCAGGCCGCCCGTGACCCCAACGTGCTGGCGATCAAGCAGACGCTGTATCGCACCAGCAAGGACAGCCCCATCGTCGCCGCCCTGATCGAGGCGGCCGAGAACGGCAAGAACGTCACCGCCCTGGTGGAGATCAAGGCCCGCTTCGACGAGGAGGCCAACCTGAAATGGGCCCGCGACCTGGAGCGGGCGGGCGTCCACGTCGTGTTCGGCTTCATCGAGTACAAGACCCACGCCAAGCTCAGCCTGGTGGTGCGGCGCGAGGGCGAGGCGCTGACCACCTACTGCCACTTCGGCACGGGCAACTACCATCCCGTGACGGCTCGGGTTTACACCGACCTGTCGCTGTTCACGACCGATCCGACGCTTGGCCGCGACAGCGCCAAGGTGTTCAACTTCATCACCGGCTACGCCCAGCCCGAAGCGCTGGAGAAGCTCGCCTTCTCGCCCGTCACCATGAAGTCGACGCTGCTCAAGCATCTGGAGCGGGAAGCGAAGAACGCCAGCAAGGGCAAGCCCTCGGGCATCTGGGCGAAGCTGAACTCCTTGGTCGACCCGGTGATCATCGACGCCCTCTACCTCGCCAGCCAGGCGGGGGTGCCCATCGAGCTGGTCGTCCGCGGCATCTGCTGCCTGCGGCCGGGGGTGCCGGGGCTTTCCGACAACATTCGCGTCAAGTCGATCGTCGGACGCTTCCTGGAGCACAGCCGGATTGTCGCCTTCGCCGACGGCCAGCCGCTGCCGAGCCCGGCGGCCAAGGTCTACATCTCCTCCGCCGACTGGATGCCGCGCAATCTGGATCGTCGCGTCGAGTCGCTCGTTCCCATCGAGAACCCGACCGTGCACCAGCAGGTTCTGGACCAGATCCTCGTGGCGAACCTGAACGACGACGCCCAGAGCTGGCGGCTGGACTCGGACGGCGTCTACCACCGCGTTCAGCCCGACGAGAGCCACCCGCCCTTCTCGGCCCACGAGTACTTCATGACTAACCCCTCCCTTTCCGGGCGGGGCCGCAGCGTGAAGGACCTGCCCCAGGCGCTTGAGTACGTCGGGGCGCGACGCAAGAAGGCGGGCCGGTAGCCCGTGTCGCTCGCCCGCCTCGTGGAGGAGGCTCCCCCCGCCGCCGCGCCTCTGCTCGGGCTCGCGAGCCCAGAGACCGTCGCCGTCGTCGACGTCGGCTCGAACTCGGTCCGGCTCGTCCAGTATCGGCTGGAGGGCCGGGCGATCTGGACCGTCTTCAACGAGAAGGTGCTGGCCGGCTTGGGGCGAGGCGTGGGGGCGACCGGGCGACTGGATCCCGAAGGCGCCGCGGCGGCCTTCTCCGCCATCCGGCGCTTCAGCGCCATGCTCCAGGACGGCGGCGCCACCGCCGTGTTCACGGCCGCCACCGCGGCTGTCCGGGAGGCTGAAGACGGCCCCGCCTTCGTCGGCCGGGTGCAAGCCGAAACGGGCCTGCGGCTGCGGGTCCTCAGCGGCGCCGAGGAAGCGCGTTACGCAGCCCTGGGCGTCCTCGCGGGCGCGCCCGCGGCCGATGGCGTGGTCGGCGACCTCGGCGGCTCAAGCCTTGAGCTGGCGCCGGTCAGCGCGGGGGTGGTCGGCGAAGGCGCGAGCCTGCCTCTAGGACCGTTTTCGCTGGGCGCGGGCGCTGGGTTCGACGCCGACAAGGTGCGCCGCGAGGCCGTCCGTCGCTTGGACCCGATCGCGAAGCGGTTCCGGACGCGAACCCTGCATGCGGTCGGCGGCGCCTGGCGCAACCTCGCCCTGCTCCACATGCGCCTCAACCACTACCCGCTCGCGATGGTGCACGGCTTCGCCCTGAGCGCGCGCGAGGCCCTGGATACCGCGCGTTTCGTGGCGCGCCAATCTCGCGGCTCGCTCGAACGCATCGAGGGCGTCTCCAAACGGCGCGGAGAGACCCTGCCCTACGCCGCCGTGGTCCTGGAAGCGGTGATCGAGCGCCTTGGGGTCGAGCGGCTGGAGCTGTCAGCGTACGGCGTTCGCGAGGGACTCATCTTCGAAGCCTTCGCGCCCGAGCTGCAGGCGCAGGATCCCCTGATCGCGGGCTGCGAATCGCTGGCGCTGCACCACGGCATCGTCCAGCCCTTGGGACCGGCGCTCGAGCAATGGCTCAGGCCCGCGTTTGAGGGGCTCGAACCCGTGCTCCCCCGCAAGCGGGACGGCGCCCTGATCGCCGCCGCGGCCCGGCTGGCGGATGTCGGCGCCAAGCTGCACCCGGACCATCGTGCGGACCTGGTGTTCGAGACAGTGCTGCGATCTCCGCTCGCCGGAGTCGACCATCTTGAGCGCGTGTTCCTCGCGACGGCGGCCTTCGCGCGCTACACCGCCGCCGAGACGCCGCCGGACGCCGCTCTGGTCCAGCGGCTGCTGTCGCCGGAGCGGGCCCGGCGCGCGCGCGCGGTGGGCGCCGCCCTGCGGCTCGGGGCCGAGCTCTCGGGCCGCAACCCGGCTCTGCTCCAGCAAGCCAAGCTGAAGTTCGACCGCAGGGCGGCGACGCTGACCATCGCACCGGCCTGCTCCGCCCTGCTCGCGCCCGAGCAGGTGCTCAAGCGCCTGAACACGCTGGCCGTGGTCCTGGAACGGACCCCCGAGCAGCGGGTCGGCTGAGACGCCGGGCTAGCGCGCCGCTTCGACCACCGCCACGCGAGCGCCTCTAAGCACCAGGGCCAATTCGCCCCGCTTCAGCCGCAGCGCGTCCTCGCCGAACACCTCGCGCCGCCAGCCCTTGAGCGCGGGCGTGGCCCCAACGTCGCCGGCGGCGATCTTCTCCAGGTCGCCTACCGTGGCGATCAGCTTGGATGCGACCCCCGCCTCCTCGGCGCGCGCCTTCAGCAGCACCTTGAGCAGCTCCACCACCGCGCCCGCGTTCTGAGGCGGCGGCGGGGCCCGCTCGATCACCGGCGCATAGTCGTCGGCGTTCGCCACCGCCGCGGCGATCACTTCGACGAGCTCCTCGCCGAAGCGGCTCCCGCCGAAACCCTTGGGCACGCTCCTGAGCCGGTTCAGGCCGTCCGCATCCATCGGCAGCTGGGTCGCCAGCTCGTCGATCGCCTCATCCTTCAAGATGCGGCCGCGGGGCTGGTCCCGCTTCTGGGCCGTCCGTTCCCGCCAGGCCGCCGCCGCCCGGAAGGCGGCCAGGTACTTCGGCGTGAACTTGCGTGGCTTCAGCCGTCGCCAGGCGTTCTCCGGGTCCACATCGAACAGCGCGGGATCCGCCAACGCTCCCATCTCGTCCGCGACCCAGGCTAGTCGCCCCCGCTTCTCCAGCCGTTCCCGCAGCTTGGGGTACAGAGCCGCCAGGTGCGTCACGTCGGCCAGAGCGTAGGCCAGCTGCGAAGACGACAAGGGCCGGCGGGCCCAGTCGGTGAACCGGCTGGATTTGTCGATCTCCTGCTTCAGCATCTGCCGGACCAGGGCGTCGTAGGCGATCTGCTCGCCGAAGCCCGCCGCCATAGCCGCCACCTGGGTGTCGAACACCGGCCGGGTCTCCACCCCTAAATTGTGGAAGATCTCCAGGTCCTGCCGCGCGGCGTGGAAGACCTTCACCGTGCGTTCGTCCGCCAGCAGGCGGAGCAAGGGGCCCAGGTCCATGCCCTCGGCGAGCGGGTCGATCACCACGCCCTCCTCCGCCGTCGCGACCTGCACCAGGCACAGCTTGGGCCAGTAGGTCGTCTCGCGCATGAACTCGGTGTCAACCGCGATGAAGGGCGCGCCGGTTACGCGGGCGCAGAAAGCCTCCAGCTCGGCGGTGGAAACGATGGGAGTCATGGGATAAGCCTCATCCGGCCCCGGCCGCCCCCGCGCAAGCGCGCCCGCGCCACACCCCAGAGGTTTCGAAGCGTCATGACCGAGCGGCCGAACGGCCTGACCTACGCCGACGCGGGCGTCAGCATCGACGCCGGGAACGCCCTGGTAGACGCCATCAAGCCTCTGGCGGCCGCCACGCGGCGCCCGGGCGCCACGCCCGCGCTCGGCGGCTTCGGCGCCCTCTTCGACCTCAAGGCGGCCGGCTACGACGACCCGCTGCTGGTCTCAACGACCGACGGCGTCGGCACCAAGCTGAAGCTCGCCATCGAAACCGGCCTGCACGATACGGTCGGGATCGACCTCGTCGCCATGTGCGTCAACGACCTGCTCGCCCAGGGCGCCGAGCCTCTGTTCTTCCTTGACTACTTCGCCACGGGCCGCCTCGATGTGGACGTGGCCGCGCGTGTGGTGGCAGGCGTCGCCGAGGGCTGCCGGCTCTCCGACTGCGCCCTGGTCGGCGGCGAGACCGCCGAGATGCCGGGCCTCTACGCCGACGGCGAGTACGACCTCGCCGGCTTCTCGGTGGGCGCGGTGGACCGCGACAAGGTGCTGCCCCGCCACGACGCCCAGCGCGCCGGCGACGTGCTGATCGGGCTGGCCTCGTCGGGTCCGCACTCCAACGGCTACTCGTTGATCCGCAAGATCGTGCATCGGGCCGCCCTCGACTGGGCCGAGCCCGCGCCCTTCGGCGAGACCGGCAGCCTGGGCGAAGCGCTGATGACGCCGACCCGCCTCTACGTTCGCGCCCTCGTCCCCTTGCTCAAGGCCGGCCGGATCAAGGGCGGCGCCCACATAACGGGCGGCGGGTTGATCGAGAACCCGCCCCGCGCCGTCGCGCCGGGGCTCCAGCCTCGCATCGACTGGGGGGGCTGGTCCTTCCCACCGGTGTTCGACTGGCTCCAGCGCGAAGGCGGCGTCGCCGACCACGAACTGCGCCGCACGTTCAACTGCGGGGTCGGCTTCGTCCTGATCGCCGCGCCCGAGGACGTCACGGCCGTCCTGGGCGCCCTCTGCGAGGCCGGAGAGGACCCGTTCGTGATCGGGGAGCTCGCCCCCGCATGAGCCGCGCCCGCGTGGGCGTTCTGATCTCCGGCCGGGGAAGCAACATGGAGGCGCTGATCCAGGCCGGCCGCGGCGTCGACAGCCCTTACGCGGTCGCGCTCGTCGTCTCCAACAACCCGGGCGCACCGGGCCTCGCCCGCGCCGAGGCGCTTGGCGTCCCGGCGCTGGCCGTCGACCACCGCCCGTTCGGCCCCGACCGCGAGGCCCACGAACGCGCGCTGGACGCGGCCCTGCGAGAGGCCGACGTCGAGTGGGTGGCGCTGGCGGGCTACATGCGCGTGCTGACGCCCTGGCTGGTGAACGCCTGGGCCGGCCGGATGCTGAACATCCACCCGTCCCTGCTGCCCGCCTACCCCGGCCTGAACACCCACGCCCGCGTGCTGGAGGCCGGCGACGCGGTCCACGGCTGCACCGTCCACCTGGTCACCGAGGGCGTCGACGCCGGCCCGGTCCTCGGCCAGGCCAGCGTCCCCGTCCGCCCCGGCGACACCCCCGAGAGTCTCGCCGCACGCGTCCAGGCCGCCGAACACCAACTCTACCCCTCCGTTCTGGCGCAGACTGTCGCAAAGTCGGCGAGCTGAAACGCGAACCGCCGCCGGGGGGCTTCCCCGGCGGCGGTCGGTCGTCTCCAGCGGGAGAGGCTGATCGTCAGGCGATGATCTTGGTGACCACGCCTGAGCCGACGGTGCGGCCGCCTTCGCGGATGGCGAAGCGCAGGCGCTCCTCCATGGCGATCGGGGTGATCAGCTCGATCTCCAGCTCGGCGTTGTCGCCGGGCATGATCATCTCCACCCCTTCCTTCAGCCGCACGATGCCGGTCACGTCGGTGGTGCGGAAGTAGAACTGCGGGCGGTAGTTGGTGAAGAACGGGGTGTGGCGCCCGCCCTCCTCCTTGGTCAGGATGTAGGCCTCGGCCGTGA